>ERZ761602.15-NODE-15-length-453905-cov-42.435168_pt1 | contig 453905 bp, 392 predicted proteins | sample MGYA00512165_ERZ761602 | MGnify/ENA primary metagenome ERZ761602 (study PRJEB28899, sample SAMN02445085) | bioreactor sludge metagenome | biome: EBPR sludge; isolation source: Thorneside wastewater treatment plant | place: Australia: Brisbane, Thorneside... | reverse complement strand
AGAAAATGGGCTCTTTCTTGACTTAGTCTTAGAATACAGGCAGGCTCGTACCTCGGACACCCCGCTCCTGCAGGAGAGGGGAAGGGGTGAGGTATTAATTTGGTGATACTCTATAATTTTAGGATGTTAAATGCTGATGTCACGCAACATGGTCAAGAACCACAAAGATCACAAAGGAATTTACACAAAGAACACTGAGAGAATGTCATCTTTGGCCCTTTGTGTGCATTTTTACTTGGTGTTCTCCGTGGTTAAGTCTTATGTTGCGTAACATCAGTTAAATGGATCATTATATTTTATTTCTCCATTCCAATAAGATATACCGTATACACCAGGTAGCCCACCAGTAAAATAATGGCCTCCCATCGATCGAGTTTACGGGTACTCAACGTAAACATAAAGATCATCAGCAATACGGTAGCTACGGCCAGTACATACAAATCAAAATTCATTTCAACATTGAAGGGAATGGGGGAGATGGATGCAGAAATACCCAGTACGAGACAGATATTAAAAATGTTTGACCCAATAACATTGCCGATAGCGATATCAGTATTTCTTCTGAACGCTGCTACCGCTGAGGTGGCCAGTTCGGGCAATGAAGTGCCAGCCGCTAACACGGTAAGGCCAATGAGTTTTTCGCTTAAGCCAAAGTAGTGAGCAATTTCAACAGCCTTAACAACAACCAGTTTGCCACCACCAACCAACATAATTAATCCAACCGCAAATAGGCCCGCTGATTTCCAGTTGCTGTAAACATTAATCGTTGTACCTGTGTCATCATCAATGGTGCTCTTCATGGTACGCTGTATGTAAAAGAGAAAAACCAGGAAGAGCACCAATAAAATGACTGCATCTATTCGGCTCAGCACATTCGTTTCGCCTCCCCATAGGCGACCATCATTTACCAGCATGTAAAGAATCAGTACTGCGATAAGCGAGAGCGGCACTTCATATTTTACGGTTTTGCGTTGTACTACAAGCGGGTAAATTGTTCCGGCAACACCCAATATTAAAAGCAGGTTGAAATTGTTGCTTCCAATAACATTGCCGAAGGCAGCATCGCTTTTTCCGCTGATAGCGGATACAACATTAACCACCATTTCGGGCATAGAAGTGCCAAAGGCGACAACCGTAAGGCCAATGGCCAGGTTGGAGATATTGAATTTTTTAGCGGCAGAGGCTGCGCCATCTACTAAAAAATCTGCACCCTTTATGAGGATTACGAATCCAATGAGCAACAGAACAAGAGCAAGAACCATAGGCTACAGACAACTTAATTCTTTAAAAATAGAAGAATTAATACGTATAAAGCAATGACCGGAATTAATTAGTTTCTCTCGATGAGGTAGTAGGTGTACCCTAAATAAATGATAAGAAATCCGAAGGCTTCCCACCGGTCTATTTTATTTCGGCCTAGGGTAAACATAGAGATTAATAAGGCAACCGTTCCAATACCCAGCACATAAATATCTGTATTTAAAACAGCTTGCTCCACATGGGTTTCATGATTGTGAGCGGGGTACTCAATGGGTTTGATTAAACCATTTACGCCCAGTATCAAAAAAATGTTAAAAATATTGGAGCCAATAATGTTGCCAATGGCAATATCGGTTTGCTTTTTAAATGCGGCCACAGCCGTGGTGGCCAATTCGGGTAATGAGGTGCCCACGGCTAATATTGTAAGCCCGATAAGCTTTTCGCTCAGGCCAAATATTTTGGCAATACCTACTGCATTTTCGGTTACCAGGTAACCACCACCCACCAGCATACACACGCCACCAATAGCCATAGCAACAGATATCCAAACGCTATATACTTTTATCGGGTCACCTTCTTCATCTGTTTTTGTTTTTAGCGAGCGATAGATGTAAATCAGAAATATCAGAAACCCTGCGAAAAGAATGAGGGCATCCATCCGGCTAAGTATATCTGCATCAACTCCTCTTACTATCTGATCATTAACCAAAATCCATAACAATGCTATACCAAATAAAGAAAATGGCACTTCATACTTGACCGATGATTTTTGAACAACTAACGGATAAATTAATCCGGTTACGCCAAGTATAAAAAGCAGGTTGAAAGAATTGCTACCGATAATATTTCCGAAAATGGCTTCGTTACGACCGGCAATAGAATTAATAATATTGACGGTCATTTCCGGAGCGGAGGTGCCAAAGGATACAACCGTTAACCCAATAATCAGCGTAGATACATTAAAACGTTTTGCCAAAGATGAAGCACCGGCCACCAGAAAATCGGCACCTTTTATAAGAATTGCAAAGCCGCATATGAGCAAAAATATGTACAGAAACATGACAAGCTTTTTTTAACGTGATTAAATTAAAACCACTTTTTAAATCGGAAATAGCTCAACATACCCAACGTCATTAAAATCATAATTGCCCACGTAAACGGGTACCCGTACTCCCAGTCAATTTCAGGCATATTTCGGAAGTTCATTCCATAAACGCCTACTATGAAAGTGAGTGGAATGAAGATGGTAGAAATGATAGTCAATACCTTTATGACTTTGTTGAGCTGATTGTTTTGTGTGTTGATGTGAATATCCATCAAACTTGATGTGAGGTCTTTGTAAGTATCAAGGGAATCAAGCAGGTGTACAACATGATCGTAGATGTCATCAAAAAAGCGCTCGTTCTCCTCCTCGATAAGTTCATTCTTATCCTTGAGCAGGGTGGATAGAGCATCGCGTAGCGGATAGACAGCTTTGCGCAGGTAGATCAGTTCTTTCTTCAGGTTTTGTATACGCTGAAAGGTGTGCTCTGAATGTTCATTGTGGAGGCTTTCTTCTATCTCCTCTATCTGCTCACCAATAGCATCCAATACATTATAGTAATTATCGACAATGATATCGATGAGCCTGTACAACAGGTAGTCGGCTTTCTTTTTCCGAACCCGGCCCTGGTCCAACCGTATCCGTTCACGGAAATGGTCAAACAAATCGCCTTCCTTTTCCTGAAAACAAATCAGGTAATGACTGCCCAACACAAAGCTTATTTGTTCATACTCAATTTCACCTCCGTTAATACTGTAGAGCATTTTTAGGGTAAAGAACAGGTAGTCATCGTACTCCTCAACTTTTGGTCGCTGATCTTGAATCACATCTTCCATCAGCAGGGAGTGGAAGTTAAAATGGGATTGAATTTTTTCAATGATTGAACTGTCGTAGAGACCGTCCACGTTAATCCAATTTACCCGGTTGGGTTTTATGCGTTGTATAATATCATCGATGGTAAGATCATCGGCTTTTTCGTAATGCTCACGGTCATACCCAATGAGTTCCAGGATGACCCGGTTAGGTTTTGGAGCATTTTGCTGATCTGCCTCTTGTTTCGCCATACATAATCAAGCTTTTGGTCCCCTGTTTAACCAACCTCCAAGATAGAGGGATGAGTTGATTTAACCATGAACCTCCGTTGAATTATCCATTTTGAAAGCGGTAACAGGCATTGTAATATTGTGCCGCATGTCGCTACGCCTCGAAGATATTAAGGTTCCCATTGCCCGTGAGATGGATGAGTTTGAGCAGAAGTTCAGGGACTCCATGAAGACCCGGGTGATGCTGCTGGACCGGATCATGAATTATATCGTGAAACGCAAGGGCAAGCAAATGCGCCCCATGTTTGTGTTTTTAAGTGCAGGTACATGCGGTTCCATCAATGAGTCTACCTATCGGGGAGCTGCTTTGATTGAATTGCTACACACGGCTACTCTGGTACATGACGATGTAGTGGATGATGCCAACTACAGGAGAGGGTTCTTCTCTATAAATGCATTGTGGAAAAATAAGGTAGCCGTACTGGTAGGCGATTTTTTACTATCTAAAGGACTATTGCTTTCTGTTGAAAATAAAGACTACCACCTGCTTAACATTGTTTCGAATGCTGTTCGGGAAATGAGTGAAGGTGAGTTGCTTCAAATAGAGAAGGCACGGAGACTTGATATCAATGAGGAGGTTTATTTTCAGATCATTCGCCAGAAAACAGCTTCACTGATAGCCTCCTGTTGCGCGGTAGGGGCCAGTTCATCGGGAGCATCGGAAGAGGTGGTTCATTCCATGCGTACTTTTGGTGAGAAGATAGGCATGGCTTTTCAGATCAAAGATGATTTGTTTGACTATGGTGAAGATGAGATCGGTAAGCCTTTGGGAATTGATATTAAGGAGAAGAAGATGACCCTTCCGCTGATTTATGCGCTCTCCAAAGCAAGCTGGTTCGAAAAGCGAAAAATTATCGGCATAGTTAGAAACGAAAGTGAGAAACCCAAAAAAGTAAGTGAGGTGATTGCTTTTGTAAAGCAATCGGGGGGCATTGAGTATGCCAACGAAGTAATGAACAAGTATCATCAGGAGGCAATTCAGTTGCTGAGCGGTTTGCCTGAATCGGATTATAAAAAATCTCTGATTCAATTGGTGCAGTTTACCATCGATCGCAAGAAGTAAAACGAAGAACCCTGCCGCAGCAGGGTTCTTCCATCTATAACCTAAACCTATAAAGGCCTGCCAGTAGGTAGGCAGTTCTTACAAAACGGGTACACGGCTTCGGCCGGCTTCCAGTACCGCATAATCTTTAAACGTTTGATACATTTTTGGTTCTAACTTTTCTACGGCTGGTCCGGCTTCCTGCGGCACAAAATTTCCTTCATTCTCCCACCATTGCTTTGCCCGTTGTCTGGCTTCCCCTTTATCCACATCAAACAGGTTAATGCACGAGTCGGAAATGATCCACGGCTTTTCAATGGAGCTGTATTTTTCAAAAATCAGGTTGCGCATTTGCGTTCCATTGGGTTGGTTGCTGAAATGTGAAACCGTGTACGACATGGTTTCAGGCTCAGTCATTACCATATCCCAGTATTTTCTGGAGGCCACTACTTCAGCAGTAGTAAGCATGTAGCCAAATCCTTTTTCAATGGATTCTTTTGTAATCGGACAGCGGGCCTTAATCTCTTTTTTAGGGCTTTTACCAAGAAGTTTGCTGAAGAATGTCATAGTGTTTGTCCTTAGTTACAGTAATAGATACTCTTATACCTCTGAATAGTTGCATCTAGGACGTTAAAAAACCTTAAAATGTTACAAAAGGCTGATTACAGGGTTGATTTGCCGGTTATGTTCCCTGCTTCTTTTTGAATTTCTCATAATTTGTAAAGAAATCCTCCAATCGATCTACCGGAAGTTTCTTACCAATAATCTTTTTCTTTTCATCCAAAATGTAAATCGTTGGCGTGGTCATGGCATCGTATAAGTCGTGGTAGGAGCCAACATACGTACGCGGGCCATTTACCGTAATCCATTTCATGTTCATGGTTTTTATGTAGTCGCGCATTTTTTGCATAGACGTATCGGCACTGACAGCAAATACTTCAACATCGAATTTTGCCTTATTCTTTGTGTAAAAATCTACCAACTTAGGCGTTTCTGTTTTGCAGTGTCCGCAGTCGGGATCGAAGAAGTAAATAATGGTGTATTTGTTTTTGATGTTGTGCAGCGTTCTGGGTTGCAAGGCTGCATCCTGCATGGTAAGATTTGGTGCAGTAATACCAATCAGACTTTTGCGCAACCTGTCGGCATGATCTTTTAAATTTTTCTTTAACCGCTCGTTTACCCAAAAATCCATTTCACCTGTGGCAAAGTATTTATCAAACAGGTAAACATACATTTCATCAAGCCCCATAAATTCCGGAGCCTGGTATTTAAGCATGAGCGTCCATACCAGGTACTTGTAGGTTTCCTGATTGGATTTTGCGCGGACAATAAGTGGTTCAATTGCTTTTTTGAGTGAATCAACCTGTGGCGGATAAAGCTTGTCGAGGTATTCGTTTATTTTTTGGCTGTAGATGGGTTGCGGTAAACGAATGAGCGCATCATCGCTGATGTCAAAGTTGTCGAAGAAGTGTTTACGGTAGTAACGCAATTGAAAAGTAGAATCAATTGTACCGTCAGCTCTTTTTGGAGGTTCAGGTATATCAATTCGCTTGGTGCTTTTCAGTAAACGTGCCGTCATGGTTTTAGGGTTGGTGGCAATTAGTTCATTCTGATAGGCAGTAACTTTATCGTTAATTTTACTGAAGCCATCGCGGGCTTCTTTCTTTTTAACCTCATCTTTTAAAGTAGTATCCTGAAGTACTTTAATGAAGGGTTCTGCTTCTTTGTTGCGTTCCATGTTAAAGTGCATGTTTTCAAAGAAGAGTTTATTGTCAGCATCATTTTTCACTATCATATTTTTAACGTAATCGGTGGAGTTTGTTTCCATACCGAAATGCTGATTGCTTCCAATGGCAAAATCGAAAAGGCGGTTTTTATCGAGAACAATGAAATAAATGCCTTGTGGTAAGGCTTGCTTATTATCAAAAACAAATTCACCCTTGCTGTTTACTCTTGCAGTATCCCGAACGTAGGTGCTTTCGGCATAGTAGTAGCCTAAATATACGGTAGTGTCTTTAAGGCCTGTTACTTTAAACCGTAGTTCATAGCCAGGCTTTGTCTGTGCCATCAGTGAACCATAACCCAACAAAATCAGAAAGAAAAACATCTGAATCCGCATAACTTTCAATTTAAGCCTTCAATATTATTACTATTTCCGGTTTGAGGCAATTTGTATGCCGATAACCAGGAATAAACGTTTGATGCTATTCGTTCAGTATGCGTAACCGGCTGAGAGCCGAAACGGCTTTAGTTCCCATGCTTAATTTTTTTAGTTTTGCCCCTTACTTGAACTATGTCGCTAAGCGTTCAACACCTTACCAAACTTTATGGACAGCAAAAGGCTGTTGACAATATTTCCTTTGAGGTTGGCGAAGGTGAGATCGTAGGTTTTTTGGGGCCTAACGGGGCTGGTAAGTCCACCACCATGAAAATTGCCACCACCTACCTTCCACCGACAATGGGAAAAGTAATAGTGGGAGGGTGGGATGTAGCGGATCATCCCATGAAGGTTAAGCAAATCATCGGGTATCTGCCTGAGCATAATCCACTTTACCTCGACATGTACGTGCACGAATACCTTCGTTTTATCGGTAGCCTTTACGGCTTGCGCAGAAAATATTTGAACCAACGGGTAGGTGAGATGATTGAACGCTGTGGACTTGAGCAGGAGCAACACAAAAAAATTGAAATGCTCTCCAAGGGGTATCGCCAACGGGTAGGCCTGGCCCAGGCACTCATTCATAATCCGAAAGTTTTGATTTTAGATGAGCCTACTTCCGGACTGGATCCGAACCAGTTGGTGGAAATCAGAAAACTCATTAAAGATGTAAGCGCAGACAAAACCGTTATTTTCTCTACCCATATTATGCAGGAAGTACAAGCCCTGTGCGATCGGGTTATTGTTATTAACAAGGGAAGTATTGCAGCCGATGACCAACTGAATAACCTGCTTGGTAAAAGCGGTAGTTCAACGGTTGTACTTGTTGAGTTTGATCAGCCGGTTGGTCTGGATGATCTTCGTGCTGTGCATGGTGTAGTACAGGTGGACAGTGTAACGCCAACAACACTCAGGTTGGTTTCAGATGGCTCAACAGACATACGTCCGGAAATTTTCAAGTTCGCTGCTCAACGGAATATTGCGTTGCTGGGATTGAAGGTGGAGGAAAATTCGCTGGAGAATATTTTCAGGTTGTTAACCACAAATTCATCTGAGGCATGATCCATATTCTGGTTAAAGAGTTCAATGGTTTCTTAAATTCCCTCATCGCCTATATTGTGATCGGTGTGTTTCTTACAGCCATTGGATTGTTAATGTGGGTGTTTCCTGAAACCTCAGTACTGGAGTACGGCTATGCTGATATGGATACTCTTTTTTCGCTGGCACCATACGTGTACATTTTTTTAATACCAGCTATTACCATGCGTAGTTTTTCGGAAGAGAAACGGGCAGGAACAATGGAGTTATTACTCACCCGACCACTTTCCGATTGGGATATCATCATCGGAAAATACCTGGCAGGTTTCATGTTGATTATTTTTTCAATTCTTCCCACCCTTATTTATTACTTCTCTATTCGTTTATTAGGCGATCCGCAAGGCAACGTTGATACTTCGGGTGTAATCGGATCGTACATAGGATTGATTTTACTGGGTGGTGTATTTTGTTCGGTGGGTATATTCGCTTCCTCCATTACGCCCAATCAGATTGTAGCGTTTATTGTTGCTGCCTTTTTATGTTTTATTGTCTTTACAGGTTTTGATTCTATCTCCACTATTAATGTTTGGGCTTCCAATGCCTTATTAATAAAGCAGCTCGGTATTCTTTATCATTATGAATCCATGGGTAAAGGATTAATAGATAGCAGGGATCTGATTTATTTTTTCAGCGTAGCGCTTGTCTTTTTGCTGTTCACCAAACTTGTTATCAGTTCACGGTCATGGTAAATCTGAAGGGCAAAAAAGCAGGCGATCTACTTCTACTGGCTAATGGCCTGGTGCTGATTATTCTTTTAAACCTCGTCAGCGCAGATCGCTTCTTTAGAATCGACCTCACGGAAGAGAAGCGATTCTCCATTAAACCACAAACCAAGGTTTTGCTGAATAACCTGGTTGATGATATCTACATTGAAGTTTACCTGGAAGGCGACCTTAATGCCAGTTTCAGGCGACTGAAAAATTCCATGCGTGAAGTGCTGGATGAGTTCAGGATATACTCCGGCAACAAAGTCAAGGTTACGTTTGTTGATCCCTCGGCTGCGATGAGTCAGCAAGCGAGGAATGAATTTATGGAAGCGTTGGCCAGGAAGGGCGTAACGCCTACCCGATTGGTTGATCGGAAGGATGGACAAACTTCTGAAAAATTGATTTTTCCGGGTGCCGTATTGTCGTATGGTGGATTGGAAACTGGTGTAACATTATTAAAAGGCAATAAGGCCAGAACCCCGGAGGAAGAAATCAATCAATCTATTGAAGGATTGGAGTATGAATTAGCCAATGCCATTTACAAACTCACCAATACAGATCGGAAACGGATCGGGTTTTTGCAGGGGCATGGCGAGTTGGATAGCCTGGCAGTGGCCAGTTTAAACAATGCCTTATTGGATGTATATGATGTGTATAAGGTTAACCTTCAACGCAAGCCGGTTTTAAAAGATTATGATGCGCTGATTGTTGCAAAACCAACACGCCCCTTCAGTGAGCAGGATAAGTATAAGCTTGATCAGTACATAATGAGCGGTGGACGTGTACTCTTTTTAATGGATAAGTTGGAGGCTACAATGGACAGCGCTTCACGCGAAGACTATTTTGCATTTCCATATGAACTACGCCTGGATGATTTACTCTTTAAATATGGTGTGCGTATCAATGCCGACTTAATTCAGGATAGAACTGCCGGCATGTATCCGGTAATTACCGGAGAGCAGGGAGGCAAGCCGCAGTTGCAACTTATGGATTGGCCATTTTTTCCGCTGATCAACCGGTATGCCGATCACCCGGTTGCCCGTAACCTTGATGCGATCATGGTGAAGTTTGTCAGCACCATCGATACGGTAAAAGCTGACGGTATTATAAAAACTCCGTTAGCATTCACATCAGCTTTTTCACGCAAAGTGGCTGCGCCTGTTCCGGTAAGTATTAATGAAATCCGGAGAAATGTAAAGCCCGAAAGTTTTTCTTCCGGCAATTTGCCGATTGCGTATTTGCTGGAGGGAAGTTTTACCTCTGTTTTTAAGAACAGGTTTTTGCCTGGAGGGGTAGAGCAGTCGGGTTTTAAAGCAGAAGGTTCGCCATCAAAAATTATTATAGTGTCCGATGGTGACATCGCGCGTAATGATATTAATCCCCGAACCGGTAATCCGCAACAACTGGGGTTAGATCCTTTTACCAACTATACATTTGCCAACGAGGAATTTTTACTGAATGCCATCGCTTGGCTGGTGGATGAAAACGGATTGATTAAAGCGCGTTCCAAAGAAGTAAAAATCCGTCCCTTGAATAAGGAGAAAATCCGGACTGAAAAAACAACGTGGCAGGTATTTAATTTAGTGCTGCCGATAATAGTGCTGATGTTGTACGGCATGTTGTTAATGTATTTACGAAAACGAAAATTTGCTATTCGGTGAGTTACCAGGAAAAATATAATAGGAGCCTGTTGATTTCCCTGCTTGTACTGGTAGTGATTACACTGGCATACGTTGGCTATTCTAAACGCGATCGTTCAGTAGTTGATACCGGTGCGTTTCAGCTTACGGATTTTACCACGATAAACGAAGTGACGTTGGAGCGCGGCCAGCAAAAAACCACCTTAAACTTTGATGGTGTGCGTTGGAATGTAAACGGAGAACTTGCGGATCGAAATCTGATTGATGTTTTGTTCGCCACGCTACAGCAAGCCCGACCCGTGCGCCCTGTAGCACAAGCATTGAGGGATTCTGTCAATCGTATTTTAGAAGCTTCGGCTGTAAAAGTAAGTTTGCGCAGCGATGACCAAACACTGCTTGAGTTTTTAGCCGGGGGCAATGCACGGAAATCAGAAGCGTATTTTAAACGTGCAGATAATGACGCTGTTTATGTTATGGTTATTCCAGGCTACCGGGTGTATGTTTCCGGAATTTTTGAGCTGGATAAGAGCGGATGGAAAGACAAGCACGTATATCAACTCAACTGGAGAAATTTCCAAAGCCTGGAAACAACGTTCCCTGAATCTTTAAAGGATGATTTCAAGGTTAGCCTGATCGACAATTACTTTTCGATTGAAAACATGGCGGCTGTGGATACCACCAAATTAAATGACTACCTGGATGCAGTATCCCTGCTTACGGTAGATGAGTACCTGGCGGACAATGAAGTGTATGAAAATCTCATCAACACCACACCTCAGGTGAAGATTACTGCCTACGACATAGGGGGCCAGTCGTATTCCCTTGCCCTGTACCCATCGGGACCAGTTGCGGGTAAAAAATATGGGCTTATTAACCAATCACAACTCGCATATTTCGATAGTAAAAAACTGGAAGCCATCACCAAAACGCGTTCTTCCTTCGCACTAAGCCGGTAAATTTTCAGCACGTTAAATCTGCTTTTGGCGCGTTTCCATTATTGCCTTTTCTTTATAACTTTACCGCGTTTAACCACTAACTCAACAACCACGAAATGAAGTTCATTGTTAATTCTGCTTACCTGTTGAAGCAGCTTTCCAATATCAATGGCGTAATCACCACCAACCCGGTAGTGCCTATTCTTGAAAACTTTTTATTTGAGCTTGATAAGGGAAGCCTTACCGTAACCGCTTCCGACCTTCAAACGTCCATGATCACCGAATTACAGGTGGAATCCAAGGAGAAGGGTAATATTGCTGTTCCGGCCCGCATTCTTTTGGAAACCCTGAAGAACCTGCCCGAACAACCCGTTACGTTTTCTATTGATGAATCGACCTACAGTGTAGAAATAATTTCAGATAACGGCCGCTATAAGCTGTCCGGAGAAAATGCTACCGACTTCCCGAAAGTGCCGTCTGTCAGCAACGATTTTTCAGCTGAGATTTCCTCAGATGTTTTAGCCCGCGCTGTAAACAATACCATTTTCGCTACCAGCAATGATGAACTGCGACCTGCCATGACAGGTGTATATGTAAACCTGGGCGAGAAGAATGCAACGTTTGTGGCTACCGATGGTCACCGGTTGGTACGCTACCGCAGAACAGATATTAAATCCGACAATGGTAATGCTATTATTATTCCGCGTAAAGCCCTGAATTTATTAAAGGCTACATTGCCTGGGGAGAATACACCGGTGAGTATTGATTTCAATTTATCGAATGCCTTTTTCAAGTTCGGCAATATCCGCATGATCTGCCGCCTGATCGATGAGCGTTTCCCGGACTATGAAAATGTTATCCCTACTCAGAATCCGATTAAGATGACCATCGGAAGATCAGAAATACTAAGCGCGCTTAAGCGTATTTCTATCTATGCCAATAAAACAACTCACCAGGTAAGGTTAAAGATTACCGGCAGTGAGTTGCAGATTTCTGCGGAAGACTTGGATTTTTCCAACGAAGCCAACGAACGTCTATCATGCGAACATGAAGGAGAGGATATTGAGATTGGATTTAATGCCAAGTTTTTAATTGAGATGCTCACCAACCTGGATGCCAACCAGATTAAACTAAACATGTCGGCACCGAACAAGGCTGGCGTTATCTTTCCTTCCGAGCAGGACAAGAGTGAGGATATTCTCATGCTGGTAATGCCGGTGATGTTGAATCAGTACGTGTAGGAAAGAAATTCTTTTTTAAGGGTCAATTCTCTTTTGAGTTGACCTTTTTTTTGATCTTTAACCAACCAAGATTTTAAGAAATGACCACAGTCCCCAGAATAATAATCTTTGGTAGCCTGTTTTTTTTGCTATCATCATGCGCCTTTCATTCCGGAATGATCTCAAGTTCCCAACTGAGCAGTAAAACCTTTTATCAGTATGAAGGTATTTCTGTAGGATATGCCAAAGCCACGTACTTTCTTGGTATTGGAGGCCTCAGGAAAGATGCTCTGCTCAATGATGCGAAACGAAATTTGTACCTTTCTTATCCATTAAAGCCTAATCAGGTTTTTGATAATTTAACACTGGATACCAAATCAACCTATATTCTACCTTTCTCAAAAGTTGAAATGATTCTGGTAGCTGATGTTGTAGAGCTTGATTCTGGGCATCAAATCAGTATGCGGGATGGCTACCGCAAAGTCTTAACACAATCAGCCACAAGCTCAAAGGATTATTTATTCAATTACGAACCTGTACTATTATTGGAAAATGGAAAAGCATACCGTGGGCGTGTTGTTAGTATAAATAGAGGAAATGCTACTGTATTTTATGTTAATTCAGAAGGATTAATAAGAGTGGGTAATAAACGTTATAATGATGTTTATAAGATTAGTAATCTTGAGTCACTTCAAACTAAAATCGGTGTTGAACTTGGTGAGGAATGGAATTTTTCTTTACTGAGAAGTAACAAATCCAGTTACAATTTGCGAGGGAAAGTGATTGGAATAAATAGTGCTCGTCTGCTGATTGAAACCCAGGCAGAAGTCCAGTCAATTCGACTAGATGAAATTGGGTCTAAAAATTAGAGGCCCCTCGTTTGCCCAACTCAATAACCTCCATATTCCTGATTTCCTTTTCGGTGATCTCAAACCGCATAATGGTTTTCATGTGATGAAAGCCATGATTACCCGCTGCACCGGGGTTCAGGTATAGCATGTTATTATACTTCGGGTCTGTCCTGATTCGTAAAATGTGCGAGTGGCCACAGATAAAAATATCAGGTACACGTTCCGCTAATATTTTCTTGACTCTGGGATTATAATTTGGCGGAGCTCCTCCAATGTGGGTCATCCAAATAGAAAGCCCTTCACAGGTAAACCATAAATCTTCAGGAAGCTTTGCCTGAAGTGTGCGGTCATCAATGTTGCCGAACACAGCCCGTACGGGCTTGAACAGCTCCAGTTGCTGAAGCAAGGTCTCATCACCAATGTCGCCTGCATGCCAAACCCCATCACAGTCTTTAAAGTGTTCGAAAACGGAATTGTCCAAAAAACCATGTGTATCTGACAGGAGACCGATTTTCATTTAAATCAATAAAAAAGCGCCTTTGGTAACGACAATCTTGCCGGTTGTAAAGATTGGCAATTTTTTAACAATCCGGATGTAACCAAGGCTTATACAATAGAGTATCTATACACATCGTTCAAACCTCATGAAGCGCCTAACCGCCCCACTTATAACCTTATGCTTTTTTGCCTTTGTGCTTGGGGCGTTCGCTACTGACAAGAAGGAGTTTAAGACCAAACGTGTGGAGGATTCTCCCCGTATTGACGGTGTTCTGGATGACGAGGCCTGGAAGGAAGGTGGTGAGCAAGTGCAGTTTTTTCAGTTCTCTCCTGATAACGGTAAACTTTCCGAATTTAAAACAACGGTGCTGCTGGCCTATACCGATCGGGCTATTTATGTGGCGGCCAAAATGTATGATCCGGAGCCCGATAAGATTTTAAAAGAATTTGGCTTACGCGATGATGGCGACCGTAATGCAGATGCATTTGGTTTTTTAATCGATCCATATAACAGCGGTATCAATGCCTTTTCATTTTTTGTTACAGCAGCTGGGGTGCAGGCTGATTTCTTTATTACTGGAAGTAACTTCGATGCCAGCTGGGATGCGGTATGGAAAAGCGCTACCAAGGTTGATGAAAACGGCTGGACCATTGAGTTCGAGATTCCCTACTACGCCATTCGTTTTCCAAAGCAGGAAGTTCAGCACTGGAGTGTGAATTTCTATCGCAGAGTAATGCGCAAACAAGAAGAATCTTACTGGAACCATGTTGATAATGGCATACAAGGAACCGTAAATCAGTTCGGAACACTTATCGGCATTCAAAATATTGCTCCTCCGCTACGCCTTTCTTTCTCACCCTATACCGCAACTATTTACACAAATGATGGTGCCGGTAACAATAAGCTTTCATTTGCCGGTGGCATGGATTTGAAATATGGGTTGAATGAAAGCTATACCCTTGATATGAGTTTGATCCCGGATTTCAGCCAGGTACAATCTGACAATGTTGTGTACAACATCTCAGCCTTTGAAGTACGGTTTAATGAAAACCGTCAATTCTTTACAGAAGGAACCGAGTTGTTTAATAAGTCTAATTTATTTTACTCGCGCAGAATCGGGCAGTCGTTTGGATCAGTAAACTATGATAGTGAAACCGAGGAAATAGTCAGCAAGCCAACCGGAGCAAACCTGATTAACGCCACAAAAATTTCAGGTCGCAATAAAAAAGGTCTTGGTCTGGGGTTCTTCAATGCCATAACCAACCGAACCTATGCCAAAGTGAGGAACAGAGAAACTGAAGAGACCAGAGATGTGCCGGTTGATCCGCTTACTAATTTTAACGTTTTTGTAGTGGATCAGAACTTAAAGAACAACTCTAATATCAATTTTACAAACACCAGCGTGATCCGTGGTGATGGTGGTCGTGATGCCAATGTGAGTGGGCTGCGGGTAAGTCTTCGGGATAAAACCAACACCTACCAGGTAAGTTCGTTTGCTTCCGTAAGTGCTATCCTACTGCCAGAAGACAAAACCGATGTTGGGTACAAGTATTTTCTTGAGCTCGCAAAAATCAGCGGTACCTGGCAGTATGGTCTGGGTCGTGTTGTAGAAAGCGATAATTATAAAATTAATGACCTTGGCTTTTTACAGGCTCCTAACGAAATATCTCATTATGGATGGTTACGGTATAGTATTCTTAAACCGAAAGGCATTATCAACACCATGCGTACAACACTGAATTTGTTCCATGAACATTTATATGAGCCAAATACCTTTTCCACATTTCAATCCAGTTTAAATGTAAATGCACAGTTTAAGAATTTTTGGTGGGCAGGATTTAACATAAATGGACGGCCAGCTGTGAGTTATGATTACTTTGAGCCCAGGGAAAGCGGTTATTATGTAAGCCTGCCACAGAGTTTGAATTTTAATTTCTGGGTAGAGAGTGATAGTCGCAAATCACTACAAGTCAATGGCTACACCGGCCAATGGCACAGACCTGAGTGGGATCAAACGTTCAGGTGGTGGGGTACGTATTTACGTTACCGTGTAAATAATAAGCTTTCATTCAATACGGAGATCAATTATGATCGGGGCGATGGCCGTGGGTTCGCCACAAAATTATACGATGAAGATGGTAATCTTTCGGATATTGTATTCGGTGCACGCGATGTTTTAACGACCAGCAACATTATTGGATTGAACTATACGTTTAACAATAAGATGGGGTTGACGCTCCGTGTACGTCATTACTGGTCGAAAGTTAAGTATGAAAAGTTTTTTAGTTTAGGTTTTGATGGAGAATTGAATGATACGGACTATGAGGGATTGAATACCGATGGATCACCAGCACACGATGCCAATTTCAACGCAATGAATGTCGACCTGGTTTATTTCTTTCAGATTGCCCCGGGTTCATTTCTGAATTTTGTCTGGAAGGATGCCATTCAAACATTTACAAACAATACAAGCCCCGATTACCTCACCAATGTGCGTGACTTGTCGCGATCGCCACAAGTGAATAGTATTTCTCTAAGACTTACCTATTTCATCGACTACTTGACATTGAAGAAAAGCATCTCCAAAAGCTAAGATGAAAGGTTGATCAACAACTTATCGTAACTAATGTTCCCTTTAGCGGGAAAATCGTGGATTCATATAAGCGCTCTTTAATGATAGATGTGCTGGTTTTACTTTTATCGTTCACCTGATAAACCAGTCGATATGAATAAAGTATTAACCTTCCTGATTCTTCTTGGTATTACACCAGTGTTGGCAAGTGAACCCGAACAAAAGCAGCCAAGTTTGCAACAGCAATTTCAAGGTATACGCGATAATTCAGAGTTTATTGAGCCGTTTAGAATGGTACGAGCCTACCAGGTTGAAAATTTCTGGAAGGCGGTACAAGATACCTTGCGTGAAATGGATAAGGCCCTGGTGGTTGCTAACCAAAAAATTTCGGCTGTGGAAAGTGAAGTGGCTTTGCTGAAGAATACAATAAGCGAAAAGGATTCTTCCGTTGAAGAAATGGCTTTCGCGGGTTCGCACATTGCTTTTATGGGTTGGGATATTCCCAAAACAAAGTTTATATGGATTGTAGTTTCGGTTTCTGCAGGCTTATTAGCTTTTATGGCGATTCTGTTTTTTGCGTTCCGAACAGCGTTGCAAGCTGCACGTGAGTCACGAAACCTGTATAATGAGGTGAGTAATGAATTTGATACCTACAAGCGTAATACGGTTGAGAAAGAGGTGAAGCTTTACCGGGAGTTGCAGGATTACCGCAATCGTCTCACCGAGTTAAAGAGTGCATAGACTTTACTGATACACACGAACGTAATCAACCTCCATGCGCTGAGGCCAGATGGAATCATCAATGCCCTGCATGCCGCCCCAATTGCCTCCCACGGCAATGTTCATAATCAGGTGAAAGCGCTTATCGAATGGCCAACCGGTAAAATCATCTTCAGGATTTCGAACTACCGAGTGGTATAGTTGATCATCTACAAAGAAGTCGATCTTATTTTCTTGCCAGTCGATGGTATAGCGATGGAATTCATCCTGACAGTCTTCAATAGTGATAATCCCTTCTTTTTGTGTTTGGCTGATGTGATTATATTTTTTTGTGTGAATGGTACCATGAATCACGCCCGGATCAAACCCAACATGCTCCATAATATCGATCTCTCCACTTTCAGGCCATCCCCCGTACGACCAATCGGTTGACAGCATCCAGATGGCCGGCCAGGTACCCTTGCCGCGTGGCAATTTTGCTTTTACTTCGATGCGGCCATACAACCAATCGCCTTTATTTTTAGAAACAATGCGTGTTGAGGTGTATGGTTTTCCGCCAAGCGAATCGTTGTGTGCTTCAATAATCAATACTCCGTTTTCAACCCGAACGTTTTTTGGATTATTCGTATAGAATTGAAGTTCGTTATTTCCCCAACCACAAACATTTGGGCAGCCATCCCCCAGATCATAATTCCATTTGGTCGAATCAGGTGAACCGGAATAGTTAAACTCATCGGACCAAACCAACGTATATTGTTTCTTACAACCTGTTAAACTGCCGATAAGGATACACAGAATTCCGGCAACTAAAATTTTCATAGTGTTTATTCAACGGATGGATAAATATCTATAATTTTCACCACTATTCGCGGGAGTAGCTCAGCTGGTAGAGCGTTGGCTTCCCAAGCCGAAGGTCGCGGGTTCGAGCCCCGTTTCCCGCTCATTATTTTGTATGATTTCCAACAATGAACCGAATCGACCGTCTTACCGCTATTTTAATTCAGCTTCAAACCAAAAAAGTGGTTAAGGCGCAGGAGATAGCCGATCGGTTTGAGATTAGTTTGCGAACCGTTTACCGCGATGTACAGGCGTTGATGGAGGCGGGTGTTCCTATCGGCTCAGAAGCCGGTAAAGGATATTTTATTGTTGATGGCTACCACCTTCCTCCGGTTATGTTCACGCAGGATGAAGCCAGCGCAATGTTGCTGGCCGGAAAATTGGTTGAGAAGATGGGGGATAAGTCGGTGCGGCAAGCGTTTGATTCAGCGCTGCAGAAAGTAAAGGCGGTGCTGAATGAAACCGAGAAAGATCACATTCAAAACCTGGAACCGCATATTGAAATTTATTTGCGATCACGATACGAGCATCGGGAGCGTGATGGTTTCCCGGATCATTTTCTTACCGAGATTCAACGGGCGCTGGCTAAAAAGCAAGTGCTGATTATTGATTACTGCAACAACAAAGATGAAGTGACCAGACGCGAAGTTGAACCTATTGGTATTTTTTATTACAGTATGGCGTGGCATTTGATCGGATGGTGCCGGTTGCGAAACGATTACCGCGATTTCCGTTCCGACCGGATCAAACACCTCGAAAGTTCAAGCCAGATATTTGAAAGTCGCAACCTGATGTCGTTGCAGGAATATTTCAACACCATATTTCAGAACAATAGCTCCCTTATTCGCGTATCCGTATTGTTTGACAAGGCAGCGTTGGGCGGCCGCCCGATTTTCGGAAGCATTTCCCAAACCGATTTGGGTGATACCCTGCGTGTTGAGTTTATGATGGATAATCTCAGGCATCTGGCGCATTGGTTGTTAATGTATGGCAGTGCTGTAAAGGTTGAAAGTCCTGATGAACTAAAGAGCGTAATGGCCGAACTGGCAGAAGAGATTTACGGGCATTATAGTACTAAACAGATACTTCAGTCCTAGGGCTTCAAAAGAACCAGTTCACTCAACTGGTTAGTGATCAATGTCATCTCTTCCTTTGATAATATAAGTGATCCTGCCTTTGCATTCTCAACGGCCTGCTGCGCATTGCGGGCCCCGGCAAGGGCTATCGTTATACCGGGTTGCTCAATCGTCCACCGTAATACTAATTGACCAAGCGTGGCTTTCTTTTCTTCAGCAAGCGGTTTAATTTTTTCCAGAAAGGTGTTTGTTCGCTTTATGTTTTCGTCAGTAAAAAAATAGGCAGTGCTGCGGTGATCACCTTCATTGAATACATAGCCCGGTTTCATTTTTCCGGTAAGCAAGCCGCGTTGTAGCGGACTGTACGCCAAAATTCCTTTGTTGTGTTTCACGCAATAGGGTACCACATCGGTTTCAATGTCGCGCTTAACCATGCTGTACGGTACCTGGTTGGAAACCAGTTGTATGGATTTCTCTGCCTCTTCCATTTGAGCAGCATTATAATTGCATACCCCGGCATACCGAACCTTGCCGGCTTTCACTAATCGTTGAACGGCTTCCATGGTTTCGTGGATGGGTGTGGTGCTATCGGGCCAGTGAATCTGGTATAAGTCGATGTAATCGGTACCCAATCTGCGTAAGCTGTCTTCGCATTCCTGAATGATGCTTTCCTTTGCCGCGTACTTATAAATGTCAATGTCCTTACCGGAATTGTCTTTGCTCTTAAAGTAAAACTCACCTTTTGCCAGGTTCCACCGCAAGCCAAATTTGGTCAGAATCTGCACCTTATCGCGGGGTAATCCTTTGATGGCTTCACCTGTAATTTCTTCGCTTTCGCCTTGGCCGTAAACCGGAGCGGTATCAATGGCGGTTACGCCTTCATGGTACGATGCCTGGATGGCTTTGATGGCTTCCTTGCGTTCCGTTCCGCCCCACATCCATCCGCCAGCGGCCCATGCGCCAAAAGTGATTACCGATAGTTTCAGGTCAGCAGGGCCGAGGTTTCTGTATTCCATAAGTCAGTTGAAATGATGATTACAATACGCCTGACATACGGCTGTCAGCGACTTTAAAAATACTATAAAAAATCTTTTTCCTGCTGCCATAGGGCTGTCACTGGCGAATCGTTCATTTGGTACATGAATCACACAAAATCAACAACACCATTTATAAAGACTGTAGGGCTGATTGCCGGAATACTGATTGGTGCCATTATCATGATGATTTTACTTTCTGAACCATTGTTAACCTAAGTCAACCTCACAACTATGGATGTAATTGTGCTCTCAACTTCTGTTCAATCTCCGCTTCAGGTAAAATCGCTGGCTCCGGTGTTAAATGCGTTGGTTGGTCAGGGTAACTGGAATTTCGCTCTTGATGATGTAGACCGGATACTACGTATTGTTTCCGATAAGGTAAAGCCCACCGATGCTGTTCAAATACTGCGCACGTGGGGAATTGATTGTAAAGAACTTGAATAAATTAATACAGATATGCGAAAAGTTATTTTAGGAGTAGCGGTAAGCCTGGATGGCTTCATTGAAGGCCCGAATGGTGAATATGATTGGTGCCCTCCACCATCAAAAGAAGAAATGGATAAATTTCTGGATAACATTGATGTGGTGTTTTTCGGGAGGAAGAGTTATGAGTTATTTGGTACAGCTGACTACGCTGACAAAACCAGTTATGTATTTTCTAATACCTTAAAATCCGTCAAGGGAAGGAATGCCTATTTGCTTGGCGGTGACATCGTAAGTGCAGTGAAAAGAATCAAAGCGGAAGAGGGAAAAAGCATTTGGCTATGGGGCGGGGCAAGTCTGACCACTACGTTTATGAATGCCGGATTGATAGATGAGTTGTGGTTAGGATTGGTTCCCGTTGTGTTGGGTGCAGGCAAACCCTTATTTCAGGATATACGGCAACGTACCCATTTTAAAGTTATGGATACTGTTAACCGAAATGGTTATTTATCACTCTACCTTCAGTATCAGAATACAGGTGCCTAGCGAATTCTTAAAGGAGCACTCCACGCATTCATTCTTCTAAAGATAAAACCAGCCCGCACTTCAACTAATTCGGCAGCACTGCTATAGAGATAACCAATATGATGTTTATGAATAACCTGAGTCTGTGTATTTATGAAACTGGAATGAACATCATTTTTTGCAGGTGCATGATGCGTTGGAGAATCAGTGCTCATGTAAGTAACCTGACCGCCCAGGGCAAAGGTTGCATTCAAAGTAAACAGGAATCTGTCTGAATCGATTTTTTTGAAGATTGATGAAAGATCGTACTGGAAGCCTGCCCCGCCAGCCAGTACAAATGTCCCATCCTTAAAAAGCAGGTCCCGTTCAACGGGTTCGCAATTATCAAAGTCATCCGGATCATAGATATTCAGGTTCGTTCTGTACCATGAATAGCCTACTTTAGCTGACAGGAAGGGCCTGAAGGAAGAAGGTTCACGCAGGAAGTACCGGCTCCCAAAAAACAAATTGGTAATAGTGTTATCTACAACGATATCCATGTTTGCTGTACTGCCATCCGGGAATGTATAGAGCTGTTCACTTTTGTCGTGGCCATAAATCACAAAGTTTAACTCGGCCCCAAATGCAAAGCGGCTATTCTCACGTGACATGTAGTAGTCTAATGAAAGGCCATGTCCAGCCTTTATATAGTTTTTCATAGTGCCCATGGGGGCCATGAAGTTATAAGCCATTCCAAATTCAGTGTTCAAATTTTGAGCACAGAGGTTCACCGTTATCAGCGTGCAGGCAAATAGCAGTTTCGTTTTCATACACCATGAAGATACAGATAAAACTCAATCTTAGGAATGGGATTTCTTACTTCTGGAACACGAACTGTTTTACAGCTTAAATTCCGGCTCTTTAGACAAAAAAATAGGATTTTTAAATAGTCCACACGGTCAGATTTACAGTATACTTTAACATCTATCTTTGGTGTATGACGCTTGAAGAAAAGGTATTGGCTGTGGAACAAGTTTTTAATAAACTTGATCAGGAGATTGCGCAATTTCAATCTTGGTCCACCCTGCATTGTAAATTTGGTTGTGGCAAGTGCTGTTTTAAACCTGATATAGAGGCTACTGTTGTTGAATTTCTCCCCTTCGCATTGTACCTGTACAGGAATGATCAGGCTGAGAAATGGCTGGAACAACTGAATGCGTCCAACAACTCTATTTGTAAAATTTTAAATCCAACACAATCAGGTGCTGGGCTGTGCACAGAATATAAACATCGCGGCTTAATTTGCCGCTTGTTTGGATTTTCAGCACGTACCAACAAATATGGTAAGAAGGAGTTGGTCACCTGTGAAATCATTAAAACAGAACAAGCCGATCAGTATACAAAAGCGAACATAAAAGTTGAGCAGGAAGTAGAATCAATACCCGTGATGCATCAATATTATATGCAACTGCATGCAATTGATTATGAATTAACAAAAGATTTTTACCCGATCAATCGGGCTATTCAAAAAGCCATTGAAACTGTATTGGCTTACTATGCCTACAGAAATAGTTGAGCTACCGATTGAATTTTTTGAAAGGCTGCTTTGAACGAATACAGATTTAAAAATGGCTGCGTTTGACCGCCTACTTCTGAAGCTTCGTTGCCGGCCGGGTAAAGCCAAACCACCAGCAAAATGATGATGGCCACCATAATGCCAAGGAGAAGGGAGAATTCTTTATAGGTAAATCTGTTGTTCACAGTCACTTGTTTTACGAAAGCTGTGCCAGTCTTAAAATCACTTAAAACAGCCAGTTTTCGTGAATTTTTGGGTGATATGTGTGCGATTTTGGACATTTCATCTTATTCATCCGTACAGTATACCGGAGTTTTCCGGCCTGGTTACTCAGCTTTCTGAAAAAAGATTAATCTCGTGATTGAACCTCCTTTCATACTAAATTTGTTGCTTACTCGTATGAATTATTACAGTATGTCCAGATTTTTTATAAGTCTTTTCAGTTTTGCTACCCTTCTTTTTACATCTTTTGATGTACCGGTAGCGGAAAGTCCGATAAAGTGGCTGACGTTTGAAGAGGCCGTTGCAAAATCAAAAACGGAAAAACGAAAGATTTTTATTGATGTATATACCGATTGGTGCGGCTGGTGTAAAGTAATGGATAAGAATACATTCAGCGAACCTAAAGTAGCACAGATTTTAAATGAGCATTTTTATCCTGTTAAATTCAATGCCGAGCAACGAGAGGATGTGGTGTTTGCCGGCAATACTTTTAAGTTCATCGATAATGGCCGCAATGGGTATCATCAGCTGGCAGCGTCATTACTTAACAATCAACTTAGCTATCCCACAGTAGTTTTTCTTGACGATGAATTCAGGATGATTCAATCCTTGCCAGGATATCAAAAGCCTGAAGAGTTTCATAAAATTATTCAATTTATCGGGGAGGATCACTACAAAAATGTAACTTGGAAAGACTGGCAGACAAAGTATAAATCTCCCTACTAACCGGGCGTTAATAAAAATGCCATACGTGCACTGCAAGTATGGCATTACAATATTTGTTTAAAAGGATTAGTCCTTCTTTTCTTCCTTTTTTGTTTTCATAAAATCAACATAGCCTAAGGCTGCTGCAAAGCCAATAATTACGGCAACAATGGTTATAAAAAGACTGGCTCCGCTTCCTGTGTATAGTTCAAACATGGCTTATTAATTTGGTAAGCAAATGTATGGGTTCTCTGTTAATCGGTAAAATTAATTATGAATAATTTACTTTTGAATCAAATGCCAAGTTCTGCTTTGTTATCCCGCAGTACGCTGATAATAAAGGCGATATGATCGTTAAGGTCAACACCAAAAAGTTCGGCTCCTTTGTATACCTCATCCCGTTCAACCTTGGCCGCAAAGCCTTTATCTTTTAGTTTCTTGATCACTGATTTGGGTTCAAGGCTGGTGATGCCATCCGGCCGAACCTGGCAACAGGCAATAATAAATCCTGTCAGTTCATCACACGCCAAAAGTGCCTTATCCAGTGTGGAAATATACGGTACATTCCATTTGGTGTAGTGAGCCGATATGGCATGGGCAATTTTCTCTTCACCAAGGTTTCGGAGTTTATCCACGATAATACCCGGATGCTGATCGGGGAAAGCCTCATAATCGGCATCATGCAATAAGCCGGCCATGGCCCATTCTTCTTCACGCTCACCAAGTTTACGTGCATAAGCCTCCATTACCAGTTCAATGCTGCGCATGTGGCGAAGCAGGCTTTGACTTTTGGTCATCTCATAAAGTATGCTACGAGCCTCTTCGCGCGTCATTATTTAAAAAGTTCTTTGCGCTTATTCATGAAAATGAAATTGGTGGCAGCAATGAGCAATAGAATGCCAAGAATAATCAGGACAATAAACAACCTGCTGCTTTTCAGTTGCAGACTTTTTACTTCGCTATCCTTTCTTAGAATTTCATATTGCTTTTCTTTCTCGCTTAATTCCAACGCCAATTCCATTTGGGCTATCCTGCGGGTACTCTCATCGCCATAAACTTTTTCTCGGGCGGAGTCATATTGAAGTAATTTTTCGTAGGCTTCTTTCAATTTTCCCTGCCGGTAGTAATTATACGATGTGTTCTTCAAAATTTCGGGAACACCCGTGTTGGCCTGTAAGTCAGCAGAAAGTTTTAAAGCTTCATTCAGGTATTGCTGGGCCGGGCTGGGTTGTCCGGCTTTAGTATAGGCAATACCAATATTGGTAATAGTATTAAGCATTCCCAGTTTATTGTCGTTGGTGCGTTCAATTTCAAGTGCGCGTTGGTAGTACTCTATGGCGCGTTGATAGTTTCCTTGTTTAAAGTAGATTATGCCAATGTTGTTAAGTGGATCGGCAAAAGGCTCATTCATCTTTTCGCTTAGCTGATATGCCTCTGAAAAAAAGCGCATTGCCTTTTCATAAAGTTGAAGATCGCTGTTCATGTTACCCATGTTATTCATCGAGCCAATAAGCTTACGCTGATCACCCAACTGAATAAACATATTGTGCGATTCTTCCAGAAATTTCATGGCTTGACCATAATCCTTTTTAATAGAATAAATAGTAGCGATGTTATTTTTTGTCGTAGCAATTCCTTCTTTGTTTTGAAGGGTATCATAAATGTTAAGCGACCGGATATAATATTCCAGGGCTTTATCCAATGCTCCCTGGTTGCGGTAGGCTACACCCAGGTTATTGTAGGCTGCAGCGGTACCCCGCCTGTCGTTGATCTCGGTGGCAAGGGTGAGCGCTTCACGCGTATAGCCTATGGCTTTTATGGGGTCGGATTGGATGTGTTCGCGAAAGAGTTCATTCAGGGTTTTAACCTTTCTTTCATTTCGGGCGGTATCCAAAACGGCCATTAAACTATCAACTACCTGTGCGCTTGCCGAAAGGCTCATGAAAGCACAAAGCAGGAAAAAACCGGTAATTAACCTCATAGGTGAAGATTTAAAGCATTAAAGTTAACGCAAAAAGCGGTAAATCATGAACATTATCCAACAGGTTTCCGTCTGGATAAAATATCTTTACCTTCAACGTGGGGAAGTTCAAATTTGTAAAAAATAATACGAATGAAAAAATTGATAAAGGCACTGGTTATTCTGATGGCGATTCCTTTTACGATCCATGCGCAAACAGAAGAATCCAAAATAAAAGAGGTTGTAGAACGCCTCTTTAAAGGCATGCAGGTTGGTGATAGCACTATGGTACGCAGTGTTTTTAATAAGGATGTTACCATGGCTACGGTTTACCAAAATCGTGAAAACAAGGTTTTGCTAAGACGCGAATCCTCCATTGAAGATTTCGTGAAGTCGGTTGGAACTCCACGGGCCGATGCTTTAAATGAGGAAATCTGGGGCCTTACGATTCAACTGGATGGCGATTTTGCCCAAGCCTGGTGTGACTACGCTTTTTATATCGGTAAAAAATTCAGCCACTGTGGTGTGGATGCTTTCCATCTTTACAAAACCGAAAATGGTTGGAAGATATTTCATTTGGCGGATACAAGAAGATCCACCAATTGTAATATCCCCGCTGGCATTACCGAAAAGTATAAAAACTAATACATTTCATACTACGATTTAAAACTCATTCTATCATGCTTAAAAAATTACTATTACCTATTTTTTTATTTTTTGTATTCAACGTTTTAGCACAGGACAAAATAACCACTTTCATATTGATCCGTCATGCTGAGAAGGCTATGGAACAGAGCACTAATGATCCTGATCTTTCTGCAGCAGGAAAAAAGCGCGCCCAACGCCTGGCCGACTTACTCAACGAAGGTGAAGTTAGTGCCATCTACAGTACACCCTACAAGCGTACGCGACAAACTGTAGAGCCGTTGGCCGTTAAAAAGGGATTAACCGTTCTGGATTATGAGATCAACAAAGAAGAGGAGGTTGACAAAATGATTGCTGCATATGCCGGGGGTACAATTGTGGTGGTGGGACATTCTAACACCATACCGTGGATGGCAAATACATTATTGGGTGTGCAGAAGTATTATCCATGGGAAGATGGGGATTACGATAATGTGTGGGTAATTACGGTTGTTGAAAAAGGTAAATCGGCTAAGCTCCTATGGCTCAATTATTAAATGATACTTATGCTTTAGGTTTGCCACTAAAACACTAACGCGCAAAAAAGGCAGTTATTAACCACCAATATTCTTGCTGTACTTTAAAAGCGTTGCCTTGATTTGCTGCCCTCGTTCGTATTTGGTTTTACTTCCGAATATCCCAAAGAAAAATCCTTTTTTACCGGTTCCTGCAGCAGCAGATCCGGTGGCCGAACCGGTGGTAGTTAATGATACATCATCAAAGATAATGGCATCGCTACCCTTCTTTTTGGCCTGATCAATTATTCTTTTTTGTACAACATCCGAATTTTTTTTCGCACTTACTTCGTACGTAAGCTTTCCCATAATTTCATTAGGTTCTTTAACATCGTTTTCGCGGAAATAAATATCAACCCGGGTTGTTTCCGGATATTCTCTGCCAAAGTAAATAATTTGATTGCCACAAGAAGAAAGTACCAGTATGGTGAACAAAAGAAGGGCTTTTGATATTTTCATGAATGATCAGGTCTATAAGTAAATATTGTATTTTATAAAACGCCTTGCAAATTTAATTTCTGACAGGTCATATTTCTGTTGTAAATTTAATTGTGCGTACTGTCATCATCATAGTGATATTTTTTCAAGGAATTGTTACCTGGGGGCAGCACGTAGATGAACTTCGCAAGAGCATTTATTTTGGAGGTGGTAGTTATTATGTAGATGAATTCCAGGCAGAGGATCTTTTTCATTGGTTAGATTCAATCCCCAACTTACTGGATAAATACGAGATCCATTTGATCAGTCATACCGATCCCATTGGCGGCAAGCAATACAATGAATGGCTATCCAAAATGCGAAGCGAAGCCGTACAGGCATTATTAATTCAACGGGAAATCCCCGAGCATAAAATTTCTGTAAAGGATTGGGGCTTGGAAAACCCTGTGTTTCGCAATGATACCCGCAAGGGCATGAGTTTGAACCGCAGGGTTGATGTAATACTTTACCCAATCATATTTTAGCTGACCTGTCCGGTTTCAGACACCTTTTTTCAATTGCGGACGCTGTGCCGTGCAACTTAGCTCTATTTTCTGCGTCTAATGACCAATACTGCCCTTGGCACCATATTAGCCTTTGGGGAGCTAACCCTTTACATCGATGATAAAACTACGGGATATTGACAAGTTTATTGATTCTCGCTTTCAGCGAACCTTCATTTTGAAAGGCGTTAACCTGGATGTTGAGCAAGGTGAATTTCTAACCATTATGGGCCCCAGCGGGGCAGGTAAATCCACTTTAATGAATATAATCGGCATGCTGGATGAGCCTTCTGCAGGGGAGTACTATTTCTATGATCAGCCGGTACACAAGCTAAAGGAAAAGCAGAAGTCGGAGATGCACAAAAACCACATAGGGTTTATTTTCCAGGCCTATCACCTCATTGATGAACTTACCGTGTATGAAAATATCGAAACACCATTATTGTATAAAGGTGTAAGTGGCAGCCAGCGTAAAAGTATGGTTGCTGAAATGCTCGACCGGTTTAATATGGTGGCTAAAAAGGATTTGTTTCCCGAACAACTTTCGGGTGGACAACAGCAATTGGTGGGTATCGCCCGCGCTATAGTAGGACAACCAAAAATGTTATTAGCCGATGAACCTACCGGTAATCTTCATTCCGATCAGGGTAAACACATTATGGATATTTTTCAAAAGTTGAATGAGGAGGGTATGACCATCATTCAGGTAACACACTCGGAAGAAAATGCACAACGTGGTAAACGTATTGTGCGCGTTGCAGATGGTGCGATTGTCTCAGATGAAAAAGTTGGTTGAAAAGTTTTTAAGGTATCGATTATGAAATATTCATTAGTCACTATAATATTTATTAGCTGTGCGGCATCTTCCTTTGCTCAACTGCAGCTTACCTATAACGAGGCGCTCACGATAGCGTTGCAGAAGAATGTTGATTTTAATATTCAACAAAATGAAGTTGAACGGGCATCTGCTCAACGCCTGCAAAGCATAATGGATATGGCGCCCAGCCTACGGGCCTCCGCAGATTTTTTCGATCGGAGAGGCAGGCAACAAATTCAAAATCCTGAAACCAATCAGGTTGAATTTTTGGATGTTGTATCAGAGAATATTGATGCCCGGATCAGTGCCAGCCTTCCCTTGTTCGGTGGGTTAAATCGCATTCAAACATTACGGGCCAGTCAGAGCAATATGCAAGCACAAACATATAGTGTTGAAAGAACCAAGCAGACTACCATTTTCAATGTGTCGCAGCAGTACCTTCAGGTATTATTGAGCGAGGAACTCTACCGGATCGCACAAGATAATCATCGCAATCAATCTGAAAATCTGAAACGAATAGAAGGCCTGGTAGAGGTTGGGGCGCTTGCCATTGTTGATAAATACAATCAGTTAGCTGAAGTAAAGCGGTTGGAATCACTGATGATTCGTGCCTGGAGTGGGTACGAAAGCGATAAACTTATTCTTGCACAAACCTTACAACTCGAGCCCGGAACTGAGTTTAAGTTAGTAAACCCTGGTATTTCAATTGAATCCGTATTAACCCTTGAAATAGATTTAGATGCGTTATACCAGACTGCTTTAACCAGCCGTCCGGATTACAATCAGCAAAAGCAGGTAGTACTGCGCAACACCCGCACAGTTAGCGCCTTTCGTGGCAACTACTTTCCTACTGTGTCGGCCTTCTATACCTATGGATCATTCTATAATTCCAGAATTCCTTTTAGTCTGAATGAGCAAATGCGTACGGTTAATCCATACCATTTTTATGGCTTTTCATTGAGTGTACCCATTCTAACAGGGTTCGCTACGCGTACACAGGTGCAATCCGCCAAGATAGACAGGGATAATAGCTTATTGCAGGAAAATAACCTGAAAACAATAATCTATCGTGATGTGAAAACAGCCTATCAGAATTTTGAAGCAGCTAAGGCACAATACCTGGCAGCTGTAGTCCAGTTTGAGGCTGCAAATGGCGCCTATAACCTCGAAAAAGAGCGCTATGAGCTGGGTTTATCAGCCTTTTTTGAGTTTTCTCAGGCAAGCAATGCACTCATTCAAGGCCAGGCGGCTAAAGCGCAGGCTGAGTTTACCTTAATGTTCCAGGAAACTATTCTGAACTACCAGATAGGCCAATTAAAACTTGATGGGGCTAAATAGGCCAAAATGATATAATTTTTTACCTTTGCAGCCCTGCTAAGTAAGCGGGGCTTTTTTGTTGAAATTCAGCGAAAAGGCTATGTAAAACAAAGGTTGCTGAATGCCTGCCCGGCAACGGCAATGTAAACAGGGCAAACACCATATTTATGGCAAAAGAAAAATCTAAACTGGCTGCTGACGAGAAAGAAGAAATCAAAGCTGTCAAAAAGAAAGTAGTAGAAGAAAACGTTTCAGTTGAAATCGATGAGATTGATCCATTGGCTGAAGTAAAAGCGCTGGAAAAGGAAGAAATTGAGTCGGAAGCGATTCCCGTAACGGAACTGCGTAAGGCTGTTAAGGCAATGGCGGTTCCAGGTGAATTCGATTGGGATGCTTATCAAACCAAAGGCTTTGGCGAAGGCTATTCAGCCAACGACCGTGACCAGATGGAGAAACTCTATGCTGGCACTGTAACTACTGTTGATAGCGGTGAAGTGGTAGATGGAATTGTGGTAGGCATTAACGACCGTGATGTGATTTTAAATATTGGATTTAAGTCTGATGGTCTGGTACCATTGGCTGAATTCAAAGATGTACCCAACTTGAAAATTGGTGACAAAGTTGAGATCTTCATTGAAGAACGTGAAGACTTAATGGGTCAACTGGTGCTTAGCCGCAGAAAGGCGAAGCTGGTGAAGGGCTGGGAGCGCATTCAAAAAGCGTTGGATGAAGATCTGGTGATTGAAGGTTTTGTAAAACGCAGAACTAAGGGTGGACTTATTGTGGATGTTTACGGTATTGAAGCTTTCTTACCGGGTTCACAAATTGATGTTAAGCCTATCCGCGATTTTGATATTTATGTGAACAAGTCGATGGAAGTGAAAGTGGTGAAAATCAACTACACCAACGACAACGTAGTGGTATCGCACAAAGTACTGATCGAGAAAGATCTGGAAGAGCAAAAGGTAGCCATCCTCAGCAACCTGGAAAAAGGTCAGGTGTTGGAAGGAACGATTAAGAACATGACCAACTTTGGAGTGTTTATCGACCTGGGTGGTGTTGATGGATTATTGCACATTACCGATATATCATGGGGCCGTATTAACCATCCTGAAGAAGTATTGAAACTTGATCAGGTGGTTAAAGTGGTGGTGCTTGAGTTTGATGGTGAGAAGAAACGCATCAGCCTTGGCATGAAACAACTTACTGAGCACCCTTGGGCGTCATTACCTGCAGACATCACAGTAGGATCGAAAGTAAAAGGCAAGATTGTAAATGTAGCCGATTACGGTGCGTTCCTTGAGCTTCAACCCGGTGTTGAAGGCCTGATCCACGTAAGTGAAATGAGCTGGTCGCAACATTTACGCAACCCGCAAGACTTTATGAAAGTAGGGGATGAGGTTGAGGCTGTTGTGCTAACCATCGATCGTGAAGAAAGAAAGATGTCGCTGGGTATAAAGCAACTTTCGGAAGACCCCTGGACACGTCAGGATGTTCTGACGAAGTATGCCATTGGAACCCGGCACGAAGGTGTTGTGCGTAACCTAACCAATTTTGGTTTATTCATTGAACTGGAAGAAGGTATTGATGGGCTGGTGCACGTTTCTGACTTAAGCTGGACCAAGAAGATCAAGCATCCTTCAGAATTTGTAAAGGTCGGTGATAAATTACAGGTAGTGGTGTTGGAGCTTGACGCTGCAAACCGTAGACTGGCCCTCAGCCACAAACACCTGGAAGAAAATCCCTGGGATACTTTTGAAACCGTATTTACTATTGGATCGGTACATAAGTGCACCGTAATCAGCAAGAATGATAAAGGTGCCGTGTTGGAATTACCTTACGGTATTGAAGGATTCTGCGCAACCAAAAATCTGGTGAAGGAAGATGAGGGAAAAATTGAAGTAGGTGATTCACTCGACTTCAAAGTGCTGGAGTTTTCAAAAGAAGACCGCAGAATTTCTTTGTCGCATAAGGCTATTTTCTCTGCAGAGGATGACAAACAGCCTGCTGCCAAGAAGAAAGCTGCTCCGGCATCAAAGGGTAAAACCATTGATAAGATCAACCAGGAAGTTGAGAAATCAACATTGGGTGACCTTGAAGCGCTGAGTGCATTGAAAGATAAAATGAATGCACCCAAAACTACCGGTGAATCTAAATCAGAATAATTAATTTTAGGTATTAGTCATGTTAAGTGGCTAATACCTTTTCTGGTCTCGTGGCCGAGTGGCTAGGCTGAGCTCTGCAAAAGCTCCTACAGCGGTTCGAATCCGCTCGAGACCTCTAAAAGCCCTCAGTCTGTTGGACTGGGGGCTTTGTGCTTTTATAATGTTGACGTTAATCAAAAAACCACAGCTTTAAAGCCAGGCCAATAACGGTAACAACCATTACCCGTTTTATCCACACCTCGCCTTTGTCCACACTCCAACGGCTGGCGTACCAACCACCAAAACCCTGGCCAACCGCCAAGGTGAGTCCCATAAGCCATTCAATTTTTCCTTCTATAGCAAATACAATAATGGCAACACCTGTGTACACAATAGCAGCAAATACCTTTACGTAGTTTGTTTTTACAAGTCCTAAATGGTTGATGTTAGTGAGCACAGCAATTACCAGAAAGCCAATGCCAGCCTGGATGAAGCCGCCATACACGCCCAGAAAAAAGAAGGCTAGTATGCCAAATGCCTGGTGTTTAAAACTCAGGCGTTCAGGGCGATCTGTTTTTTTTGTCCGGGGTTCCGCAACAATGCTGATCACCACCAGAACCATAATAATGGCCAGGATGCGATTGAATAGAGAATCACTAATATCAACAGCCAGCTTAGCCCCTAAAAATCCTCCAGCCAGTGATGCCACGCCCAGATACAGACTGTACGGAAACGGCAGTTTGATGCCCTTGCTGTTGAATCCGGTAACGGCAAAGATGTTTTGCGCAAGTATGGCCACCCGGCTGGTAGCATTGGCCACAGAGCCAGGCAGGCCCATGAAAATTAACACCGGCAAACTGATAAGGGAGCCGCCACCGGCCACCGTGTTCAGGAAACCCGAAATAAATCCGATGAAAATAAGAAATGCAGCGGTCAGGGTTTCCATGAATGGCCTTGAAAGGTCTAACGCACTTGTGCTTTCCGAATAATGCGGGCCAACAGGTTGGGGAAGAGGCGCTTCAGGTAAACGGCCGTAGTTTCTTTCATGCCCGCGATGTACACCTCGTTCTTTTTGGCTTCAATGGCACGTACCATTTTTTTGGCGAGTACTTCAGGAGGCAAGCCCGCAGCGGTGGTCGGATCCATTTTTTCATTTTTGCTGCCATCGCCCACCAGGGCATTGATGGAAACGTTGGTACGTATCCAGCCAGGGCAAACCAGTGTTACATAAATAGCCGGACTTTCATTCCAGAGCTCTGCGCGTAGCGCATCAAAAAATCCGTGCAAGGCATGCTTGGCAGCCGAGTAACCGGTGCGGTACGGGGTTCCCACTTTTCCGGTAATGCTGGTAATGGTTACATAATGGCCTTGCTTACGTTTAATAAAGTGTGGAATAAGATTTTTGGTTAACGCGATCTGACCAAAGTAGTCTACTTCCATTACCCTGCGATCAACATCAAGAATGGTATCTTTGGCCAAACTACGCTGACTAATGCCACCATTGTTCACCAGCACATCCACATGACCGAACAATTGAATGGCCGCTTCCGCAGATAGTTGAAGTGTGTCCGGCTTACTCAGGTCTAGCGGCAGGGTACGAATATCTGCCTGCGCTTGTGCTGGGCAGTTTCCTTTTACACGTTCCAATTCTTCTTTTCTGCGCGATGACAGGATGAGTTTGTTGCCGCGTTTGGCTAATTCGTATGTGAGCGCCTCGCCAATGCCGGATGATGCCCCGGTGATCCAGATTACTTTGCCTTTAAGTTTTGTCATAGTGTTTTAACGAACTCGAAATTATTTTTTATTCACCTCAGCGTATACCCATATGGTATAAACACCCAACGCGGTACCAATCGGAAAGGAAAAAAGTTTAAAGCAGCCCATGATGAGTAACAGGGTTAATGCCCACGACCGATGCTGAAGCAACGCAACTCCACCAATGACGGAGGGAACGGCAAACAACAGAATGAGGATCCAGAACAAACCTGGAATAGCCCAACCCAATAGCTCAAGAATCCAGGCGCCATCAGGACCTGCTTCATCGGCTATCAGCGGAAACAGGGTTGAAAGAAAAAGTCCAAGTCCGCCCAGAATTAAAACCTGGAATGAACCCGAAACTATGTACAAGATGGCGAGAATGCGTTTGTGTGAATCCATTTGTCAGGAATTTATTTTTTGATAAACAACAAAATCGAACGGATACCGGTGTCGATCATCAGCCGGGTGATGGAGTCGCGAAACTTCTTTCCATGAACGTGTATCAAATTCGGGGAAGTACGTATCGCCATCCAGCGTAGCCAGAATTTCGGTCAGGTAAAGTTTGTTGGCCTTTGGCATGCCTTGCCGGTAAATTTCAGCGCCACCAATGATGAAGATTTCATCGGTAACAATATTGGTAGCTTCGTCCAGTGCTTCCTCCAAGGAGTGAACCACAATACAGCCAGCTGCAACAAAATCGCGTTGACGGGTCACTACAATGTTGGTACGATTTGGCAACGGTCTGAATTTTTCAGGAATGGAATCGTAATTCTTTCTGCCCATAATAACCGGATGCCCTTTGGTGGTTTGCATGAAGTACTTCATGTCATCAGGCAGGTGCCAGGGCAGGTCATTGTTTTTTCCGATTACGCGGTTTTGAGTGAGTGCTGCAATAATAGAGATAGTCATTTACCTTATTTAAAAAGGATTGTGTGTTACTTGAAAAATTTTGATTCAGACTTGCTCCTGAAAATATATCCGATATTAATACCTGCATGAATCCCGTAGGGTCTTCCAGGGTAATATAGCTGACTCCGCTCTACACTGGCATTCACCAGCCAGTTTTTGCTGCTTATAAAACTAAGCTTTGAGCCTACCGACCACGAAGCGTAATTATGCCCACCTGCCGGGGATAACTGCATATCGTACATGTAACGATAGCGGATTAAACTAAAGAATGGCACAACTTCTACACCACCACCTAACGGTATATGAAAGTTTGAATGTTCGGCCATGGAGGCTATGGAAAGAAGCAGTAAAGCAAGACCTCCCAGGCTTCCCTCACTTTCGTTACCATTAGAAATTGCTAAAAAAAGTATCAACATTGGCGCTACCACCGTTCCCGGGTTAAGGTGAAAATAATCCTGCCCACCGGCAAGCCCGGTTTCAATTCCCCATACCTTGGTTAGCATTACTTCTCCACGTATACCAACTGCGTTATAAGCATTGAAACCTTTAAAGTCCGCGCGCTCGACTGTTCCGGCCAGCCACCAATCATGCTTGCGCAGTTGTGAATAAGTTGCCACGGGCAGTAGGAAAAAGAGCAACAGTAAAGTTTTGTTCATATCTTAAATTTTATTACCCCTGAAAAACTCTTCAACCTTCATCCTTTTTTTTCCTTCCGGCTGAAGCTCTTTTATTGCGATAGTGTCTGCTGACGTCCCAACATAAAAATACGTTTTATTGTCGGTCTTCCATTGTCCTGGAATAATTTCCAAATCTTTTACAATCTCAGCTCTGAAGATTTTATAGGTTTTATTGTTCAATAAAGTCCAGGCTCCCGGGTACGGACTTAATCCACGAATAAAGTTGTGAATTTGTTCAGCGGTTTGATTCCAGTTTATCTGACACGTTTCCTTAAAAATTTTCGGAGCATGTTTGATCGAACCTGATTCAGGCTGCGGCTGTGATAGATAACTCCCGTCAGCGATTGCTTGCACCGTTTTCAGCACAAGCCCGGCACCCTTTTTCATTAATCTTTCATACAGCAACCCGGCATCGTCTGACGCATAAATGGGTTCTCTTTCCTGGAAGATAATGCTGCCCGTATCGATTTCATGTTTGAGAAAGAATGTAGTTACGCCTGTTTCTTTCTCCCCATTGATAATGGCCCAGTTGATGGGCGCGGCCCCACGGTATTGTGGTAGCAGGGAAGCATGCAAATTAAATGTGCCGAATTGCGGCATTGACCAGACAACTTCGGGCAGCATCCGGAAAGCCACAACCACTTGCAGGTTGGCGTGATAACTTTTTAACTCCTCTAAAAACTGTGGCGACTTCAGGTTGGTGGGTTGCAGTACCGGTATGTTGTGTTTTAATGCACAGGCCTTCACAGGTGAGAAAGTGATTTTTTGTCCGCGGCCCTGCGGCTTGTCGGGAGCCGTAAGTACTGCTACCACATTGAACTGGTGTTCAACCAGTATTTTCAGGCTGGGCACGGCAAATTCGGGGGTACCCATGAAGATGATTCTTAAATCGTTCATGCTTTAAAAGAACCTGCAAAATGTCAAAAATTTGATTGATCCCTAAATTCAGGATCATCAGGCAACCTTAATCCCGCAAAGCCTTGCGCAAATATTTTGTACAAATCGGGCACTCGTTCCAGTTATGACCGCGAGCCGGACAATACTTTCGGCCGTAGTAAATAATTTGAAGATGTGCTTTGTTCCATTTTTCCTGTGGAATCAGTCGTTTCAGGTCGCGCTCAGTTTGTTCTACACTTTTTCCATTGGATAAACCCCAACGATAAGCGAGGCGATGAATGTGTGTGTCTACCGGAAATGCGGGTTGACCGAACCATTGGGTCATCACGACCGAGGCGGTTTTGTGCCCGACAGCCGGTAGTTCTTCCAGGGCTTCCATCGAGGCCGGAACTTCACCATTGTATTTCTCCACCAGAATCTTTGATAGTCCATAAATGCCCTTCGACTTCATGGGCGACAAGCCACAGGGTTTGATGATCTCGCGTATTTCTTCAACCGAGAGTTTGATCATGTCGTACGGGTTGTCGGCAAGCTTAAAAAGATGGGGTGTAGTTTTGTTTACGCGCTCATCCGTGCACTGTGCCGATAGCAGCACCGAGATCAATAAGGTATAGGCATCTTTATGGTGCAGCGGTACAGGCGCTTCCGGAATGTATTTATCCAATAGCCTGAGGATATCTTTTACCTTTTCGGATTTTGTCATAGACTTTAAAAGCTTCAAGCGGCTAGTTGCGAGCTACTCGTTTTATTTTATCAAACACAAACTCGTAGCTCAAAGCTGGCAACTTGGAGATTTACTCATAGATACAAAAGATATTTCTTTCTTAGTTCTTTAAATTTTTCCAAATCTACACGCCAACTCTCCCGTATCTGTGCTTCATCCAACCCTTGCTTTATCTGCTCGCGAAGTTTTGCTGTGCCGGCAAGCTTTTCAAAATAGCTTATAAAGAATTTATCCTTATCAGGAAATGCCCGATAAAAACTGATCAGGTAACTCAGGTCAAGTTGAGATTTCACTTTTGCTTCACGAAGATCCAACCCATAGCACAATTTATTTTCCAATGGTGGATTTTTCGACATGCCGTCAATGCTAACCGGTGTAAATTGAAAAGGCATGTTTTTTAAATCCGGGTGACCAATAATCTGAAAGGGCATTTGCGTACCACGGCCCAAGCTGATTATCGTGCCTTCAAACAAGCAAATGGAAGGGTAAAGCGCTATTGCCTGGTCGTTCGGCAAGTTGGGCGATGGTTTTACAGGTAGCGAAAATGGATCAGCATGTTTCCAGTTTTTAACGGGAACAACTTCAAGGTCGCACGTTTTACCTCCTTCAAGCCAGCCTTCGCCATTGATCATACGGGCAAGTTCACCGATGGTCATGCCGTGAACGATTGGTATCGGGTGCATGCCCACAAACGATTTGAATTCTTTTTCAAGAATTGGCCCGTCTACATAATGTCCATTCGGATTGGGCCGGTCCAATACGATTAATTTCTTGTTGTTTTCTGCGCACGCCTCCATTACGTAGTGCAACGTGCTGATGTAGGTATAAAACCGAACACCCACATCCTGAATGTCAAAGATTACTACGTCAACATCTGATAGCTGATCGGCTGTAGGTTTCTTGTTGTTTCCATACAGCGAAACCACCGGCAGATTTGTTTTCGAATCAATTCCATCCTTTATCTCTTCTCCGGCATCGGCCGTACCTCGAAAACCATGCTCGGGGGCATAAATTTTTACCAGGTTAACGTTTCGTTTCAATAAAGTATCAGCCAGGTGAGTTTTGCCTACCAGTGAGGTGTGGTTTACCACAATACCCACTTTTTTTGAAGTCAGCTTAGGTAGTAGTATTTCCAGTTGCATGGCTCCGGTAATTACAGCAGGTTTCGGTACTGGGTTTGCATCCGGGTTAGACGGTGTTGATGGTTGGCCTTTGCAGGCCGAACACCATAAAAGAAGAATTAAAAATTTTATCTTGCCCACGTGTTTAATCGTTTATCCCAAAGTTGAACCTCTCTTATTTCATATCCAAGCGTATCAGCCAACAAACCGAAGAAGGTTTTGCCGCTACTATTTATAAGATAGCGGTAGCCAGTATCGGTATCGGGTTGGGTGCTGCCATTGTTGCCTTTTTGATTATGAAGGGGTTTCAGGATACCGTTAAAAACAAGATATACAGCTTTAGTGGAAACTTGTTGGTCACCAAATTTACCATGAATAATTCGATGGAGGAAACACCCATGCTTATCAACATCGATTTATACAATAATCCGCAAGCTTACCCCGGTGTTCGTCATGTTCAGGAATATGCACACAAAGCCGGCCTGATTAAAACCGATGATGAAGTGTTGGGGGTAGTGGTAAAAGGAGTAGGAAAAAGTTACGATACGGTTACATTCCAGTCGAATATGCTGGCCGGAAGGTTTATTCATTTTCCGGATAGTGGCTATGCCAACGAAGTGATGTTGAGCAGGACCATTGCCAATAAAATAAACGCAAACCTCGATGATCAGGTGGTGATCCATTTCTTTCAGAATCCACCGCGGTTCAGGCGATTAAAAGTGGTGGGCATTTACGAAACCAATCTGTCAGAATATTTTGACGGCAAAATGGTGATTAGCGACATTCGCATGATTGCCCGCTTAAACGAATGGGCTGATAGTGTAGCAGGAGGCATTGAAGTTTTTGTTCGTGATAACAACAAGATTGATGAGGTCGGTTATGCTATTGGGGAGACGATAGACTTTGATTTGAATATTTTTTCTGTAAAGGACAAATACATTCAAGTGTTTGAGTGGCTTCATCTGCTGAACCGGCAGGTAAACATACTGTTGGGTGTAATACTAGCGGTGGTATGTGTTAATATGATCTCCATTATTTTAATATTGGTGATGGAGCGGACCCAAATGATTGGCATGTTAAAAGCCCTGGGTGCGCACGACCGCCTGATCAGAAGCATTTTTGTTTACAATGGTATGGGCTTAATACTAAAAGGATTGTTGTTGGGTAACTTCATTGGGCTGGGACTTTGCTTTATACAGGATCGTTTTAAAATAATTACCCTTAACCCGCAGGATTACTACATGAGTTTTGTGCCCATTAGCTGGCATTGGGAGATGATCATTATCCTTAACCTGCTAACCTTTTTAGTGGTTTCTGTGGTGCTACTGTTACCTACGGCTATTATTGCCCGTGTTAATCCGATAAAGGCGATACGGTTTGATTGATTGTTATTTTCTGCTGAAAACCATATCCGCTTGCTGAATTTGAATTATCCTGCTAAATAACTCTCTCAGATAATGATATTCCTGTTGATGAAACACAGTTTTATCAATGGTTAAAACATAGTTGATGATTAACTGATCACCTCGGGTGGTTATATCAAATAAAAACTTGCCACCAGAATTTGGTAAGGTTTGTACACTTGACTCAGGTTTGCCGATTAATTCAAATTCGTTTGGGACAGTGAGCGTTAGAGTCATGGTTCTTTCCAATGGTACGCCAAAGTCAACCGGATAGAGTCTTTCCTTGGATTTGAATGGATTACTTGCAATTTTATCCGTAAAAAGAAATGGATTAAGCAGCAGTTGGTTCGTGTTCAGATCGTCAAACCCCTCAATGATCACTTCAAATTTTTCTGTTATCCTGCTCTCTCGATCCTCAACACCAGTAATTTCATACTTAACAATGTCAGTTGATGGGAGTTTTTTCTTTAGTTCAGCTATATATTCATCTGTAGTATTAAATGTTTCAATAAGTTTTCTTTGTTCTACTGATCTATACCCAAAATGTGTATGTTCAATTGTTCCTTTAAATGAGCCATCATGCTCTAACGAAAGGTTTAGCATCGTTACTTTTTTGAATTTGTTATTGGGCTTTATTTCTTCCCAGAAGGAGCCTTTTTCAGTGAACACTCGACCTTTTCCATTGATACACTTTTCAGGAAGCATGCCAAACATTAGATACGGATCGGTAGCGTCCAATAGATAGGTTTGATTCTCAATGGAAATTCGTGCAACTACATAGTCGAATTCAGTGAGCACCGGATATAATTCGGTAGGCAAACCATTTCTTCTGGTAGAGAGTAGCATTGGTTCAGCCGATATGCCACCAAAGTTCAATGCAGCAATTAATGAGAGGTTGATGTCGCCTATATTCCCAGTCTTGCGATCAAAAGCTTTTTTTATTCCAAATTCCGAATAAAACCCATACGTTTTATTCCAGGTATACCAGGTTTTAATAAAATTGTAAATCTTCAATGCTTTTTCTTTTGGATCATTTATTCCAGCGATAGCATCGTTAATCTTTTGTCCTATATCTTTTCCACGTTTAAGTTGTCCTCCAAATTGTTGCTCCTTCTTAAGTTCCTGCTCTGCGTCTTTCCATTCTTTGGTAATCTTGTCGATCCGACCAGTGAAGTGCCTGACTTCTGACAATTCAAAATTCACGGCCGCTAAATAATTTGATTTTGCAGTGAGATAATCTTCCTCTATAAACGCAGGTATATTCTTCATGGCGAACTTGTACTGGGCACAATCAGCTGAGGTCGTTGGACTATATCCTGAGCCCATCGTAATGCATTGTGAAACTATTTTGCTTTCGTTTTTTGAAAGCTTTAAAAATCCTTTTAGAGCGATATTATAAACATAAATTCCAGGTATGAGGGCCCAATATTCACTTTGTACTTTTGGGATATCTGCCTGGAATTCCCATTTTCGAAAATTGTCGATAAAGGGTGACTCAAGCGTGTAAACGATTTCAATAACACTACCTACACGCACATTCGGGAGGGCAAATTTTCTCACATCCCAGAACTTGTTTACGTTTTCAGTAAAGATCTTTCGAGTATCTAAAACCGTTTCTACGATTTGATTATTCTCTATGTTAAATGTTGAAGCTTTTATGTCTTTTACTTCCTCCCGTTTTCCCGTAGAACTTTTACCAAGTGGGATGGAAATATCAGCCTTTGAAAGACCTTCTTTTTTTAGAATCTTGATTTTTACATGATAGACGAAAACAAGTTGAAAATTTTCTGAGTTGATGTAAGCATTTCCAAATTCATTTAACACTACAGCAGAAGCTGAGGTGTCTTTTTCATAGGTGGTCATGGTTAGCTCGGTGATCAATGGTTTCCCATATGGAAAACCATATTCTTGTGCAAACGCAGTCGAAAGAGTCGTTAATAAAAGGCTTAATAATATTAGTCTCATGATTGTTTATGTATAGTATTGACAATTTCATTGGCAAACCCAACCATTTGCCAATAGGGTGGTCGGTACCCATTCTTCTCTATGAATGCTGCAATTTTTTGTTCCGTATGGATTTTTACTTCTTGATAGATGTCAACAAACGAATTGTTCTTCAACGCCCGTGTGGCGCTCATGCCTTCCGGGATGATGCCAGGCTTGCCCAATTTGTTTTGTAGAATAGAATAACCTTTTACTATGCGTGCAACCGGTAAGAGCAATGCGTTGTAAGAAATTTCCATACCGGCATTGGCGCGCTCCAGCAAGGCATCCATAACGGCATTGTCGATATGATCTTTCATAAGTGTTTCCGGGTCACTCCATTCCGCGACAATGGATAATTGTGGATCATACTCCAGGTCGGAGGGCATTTGGGTAACGAAATTCTCTACTCCAAAAGTGTTTAGCCACTTTGCTGTGCCGGCAGAAGAAATGGTTGATTCAGCTTTCCATAAATTTAACCCATACTGTCGGTAAGCAAATGATCCTACTTCCGAACAAAACATGGCAGCGGAATCGTAAAAATCCATTTTGAAGTCGTAAGGAATATGCCTGCGTTTAGTTTCTTCCAAAGCAATTTGAGCGGACTGATGCGGAAGCATTGGATTATTTAATACTTGGGGTAAGTCTGCCCGGGGCCGCAATACCATGAAGCGAAGTTTTCTGTCTTTCAGATATTCTTCTGCGGTAGCAATCGCTACTCCCTTTTCAATGTGTGCTTCAATAAAACTGGGCTTTCCAGTTTCATCAACATGCAACAACGCTACATGCGAAAAATTTCCCGGGTAATCGTTACCACGTGAAATAAAGGCAGATACTTCAGCGCCACCACGCGATACAAACAAGTCTCCACTGTGGACGGTAATACCTTGTATTGTTGCTGAAGGTGTTGCTGAAGGTTCATCCGTTACGTGTTGAACAGGGTTGAAATTAATGGTATCGGCCTGAAGCAATACTTCTTCCGTTGCTGCGCGCATGCCGTAAAGCAGTGTGTAAAGCGTTGCACGCTGTGCCGGTTTGTTTATGTTCCAATGCCGGGATTGTGCTTTGATGAAATTCCTGATTGAGTTGTATTGTTCAATATAAACTTCTGATTTATTGGATGCAGCGACCACAGGCGACCATTCAAAGAACTGGTTTAATAGTTGGGATAGCCGTTCATCGTTTATTTCGATCGGGCTGTTTTGTTGAAGCTGATTAAAAAGAATGGTAAGCGAAGTCCGTCTGTTGATCTCCAAAGAATCAAGAACAGAGGGGCTGAACATTTTCAGACGGGAAAATTCTCCTTCAAGGGTTTTCCAACGCTCATTCATATTCCAGGCAAATGGCTCGGCTTCTGCAGTTTGAACGGATGATGGTTCCATGTCTGGAATCATGAGTAACAGGTAAATGATCAAAAGCAGCAGGGAAGTGCGCAATAGAATCTTGATCTGCTTCATGTGCGCTATGCTGTATACTTTTTAAACCAACTTTGAATTTCCAGTTGCAATACCCCGAAGAAAGCTTCCTTAAAAATGCCAGGAGACATTTTAGATTGCCCACGGGTACGTTCAGTAAAAATGATGGGTATCTCTTTTAGCTTAAAACCATATTTCCAGGTCTTAAATTTTAACTCAATCTGAAAAGCATACCCGACAAACTTTATTTCATGAAGCGGTATGGTTTCCAATACTTTTCTGCGGTAGCAAATAAAGCCTGCCGTAGTATCGTGAACGGGCATGGAGGTGATAAGGCGCACATACCAACTGGCAAACCAGGAGAGGAGCACCCGACCCATAGGCCAGTTTACAACATTTACCCCGGTAACATACCTCGAGCCAATAGCCATATCATAATTGTCCGTTTCGCAGGCTTCAATCAAACGTAACAGATCTTTCGGATCATGTGAAAAATCGGCATCCATTTCCAAAACAAAGGCGTACCCCTTCTCCAGGGCATAGTGAAAGCCGGCTATGTAGGCTGTACCCAAACCTTGCTTGCCCTGTCGCTTCAGCAAATGTAACCGGTGAGTGTGTTGGTTGAATTTAAGCTGCAGTTCTTCAACAATCTTAGCAGTACCATCCGGTGAGTTATCGTCTACAATTAAAATGTCAATGGGCCGTTCAAGTGAAAATACCGTATTGATGATCAACCCGATATTTTCCCGTTCATTAAAGGTGGGTATTATGACAATAGCGTTGCTCAATGGGGGACAGTCTAATCAGCGCAAAGCTAATAATTTTGCCAACGTCCGCCACGGGGTGTTTGCACAAACGGCTATTGATAGCGTAACCCAAAACCGAATTTGAACAACGGATTTTCAGAATCGTAGGGTACATCTTCTTTTTGATTTCGAACAGCCTCCATGGAAGAAGGAAGCTCAAAAGGTAGTTTACCCTCAGGCTTTGCTTTACCAAAAAGTACATCCAGTAAGGCTTCATCACTCGCCCCGTAATTGGCTACCAGCGCCTTTGCCTGGGAAGCAATTTCCGGAATAACGGCCGGCCGATCCAGGTAGATATCAACAATGGTCGGTACTTTTTTTAACAACTTCAGGATATCTTCTTTCTCTTTTCCTTTAAAGTCCAGATCGCCATGATGAAAGCCCAACGCAAATGGATTTTTTGTTTCCACAGGATACCAGGGTGTATTCAATCGGATAATGGCAAGATCGGCTTGTTCGGGTTTTTCTACTACTTGGGCGTAACGTGAAGCGATTTCAGGATTTATGTTTTGCACATAAATCTTCAGTGTATTTTCAACTAGTGGTAATAAAGGTTTTTCTTTATTGATTAAATTTTTCAAGAGGGTGATCGATCTGCGCTGAGCAACTTCACCGGCTTTCTTAAAATCTTCACGACCTACCACTTGCTGTGCGCGGTCAACATCGACAAAGGGATTTTCAAATAATCCCAGTGTGAATTTCTGATGAAGTAACCGCCTCAATGATTCATCTATCCGCGATTCTGAAAGTTTGCCACTGTTTACAAGACTTACTACCAACTCTGGTCTGCTTTCTCCGCCAAACTGATCAACGCCTGCTTCCAGTGCTTTCAGCACACGGTCTTCCTCGCTCAGATGTTCAACACCCCACGCGCGGGCAGGCCACACGGTTTCACCCATGTTAGCATCAGTAATCAAACCCCAATCGGTGCACACCACACCCTTGTAGTTGTATTTGTTTCGCAATAACCCAGTGATCATATCTTTATTAAAACCAAAAGCAACATCTTCACTGGATTGCCCAACAGGAATTCCATAGTACGGCATGATGGCTGCCGTGTTTGCGTCAAAGGCGGCTTCGAAGGGAATGAGGTGATAGTTGAAATTATTTCCCGGGTATACCTGGCCTTTGTGAAATTCGAAATGCGGATCAAGGCCTTCTTTTTGGGGGCCACCACCTGAGAAGTGCTTGGTCATGCAGGCTACGCTTTGCGTGTTTAATGTGTCGCCTTGAAAGCCTAGTATATAAGCCTTTACCATTTTTGCAGAAAGGTGGGCATCTTCACCAAACGTACCGCTAACGCGAGCCCATCGGGGCTCGGTAGCCAGGTCGGCCATGGGGTGTAGCGCCTCGCGAATACCTACAGCCAGGTATTCTTGCCGCGCAATGTCTCCGAACTGGTGCATCAGCATTTCATCGTCAATGGCGGCAAAGCCAAGTTGCTCCGGCCATTGTGAGAACTCATTGGCCTGCATCGAAAAAATATTATTACTGAAATAATTTCGAGGATCAGAAGCAATAGTAACGGGAATACCGAGGCGCGCTTGCTCCGCTACTTTCTGTACGTTGTTGTACCAGGTTGCCAGTGCTTTAGTGCCGGGCGCGGCCCAGATATTAATATGGTTCATCTTCTTCTCTTCGATCAGTATGTTAGCCTGCGGCATTCTGGCAGTCATGCCCCTACCGGGGATGTCATCAAGCGAACCATCATCATTGATGCGTGTACCGTTGATGAATAACATTCCCGCTTTTTCTTCCAGGTTCATCTGACTCAGAATGTCATCAATTCTTTTTTCGATGGGCTGAGTATCATCTTCGTACACATCCAGTTTTCCATTTTTATTGAGATCGCGAAACGTGGATTTACCGGCAGTAATGAGCAGGGAAGAGTTTGCCTGCACTTCGGGTGAAACCGTTCTTATAGTTTCTTCTTTGCAGGATGATACAATAAGGATAGATGCGATGAAGAGAGAAAAGTATTTAATTATCATGGTTGTATACAAGATGTCCTGCAACATGCAGGACATCTAATGTTTAAGGTTAAATTTTATTGAATAAAAGGTTATGCCATTTCTACCTCATGTAACTCCTTTGCCAGTTTCTGCTGAATTTCAAATGGCACTTGCACAAATTCAGTAAAGTGTTGGCTGAAGCTGGCGCGACCCTGCGATAATGAACGCAACGTTGTGGAATACCGGTCTAATTCAGCTAAGGGGGTTCGCGCTTTAATTACCTGGTATTTCCCTTTTGAATCGATACCCATAATCATTGACCTGCGAGTTTGCAGATCGCCCATCACTTCACCCATTATTTCTTCAGGTACCAGAATTTCCAGATCATAAATAGGCTCCAGTAAAGTTGGTTCTGCATTCATAAAGGCCTCTTTAAAGGCCATCATACCGGCAATCTTAAAGGATATGTCATTTGAATCTACCGGGTGCATTTTACCATCATACACCATCACGCGCACATCGCGTACGTATGATCCGGTAACGGGACCCTGTTCCATTTTTTCCATGATGCCTTTTTGTATGGAAGGAATAAAGCGCGCATCAATTACGCCACCGACAATACAATTGTAGAACACCAGTTTGCCACCCCATTCCAGGTCAACGACTTCTTTACCCCGAACGGAAAATTCAGTGGGTTCGGGCATGCCTTCAACATAGGGTTCAATTTTCAGGTGCACCTCACCAAACTGTCCGGCACCACCCGATTGTTTTTTATGCCGGTACATGGCCTGTGCCGGTTTGCGAATGGTTTCACGATAGGAAATACGTGGTGTTACAAAATCAACATGCAGTTTATACATGTTCTCTAAAAACCATTTGCATACCGCCAGGTGCATTTCACCCTGGGCTGCTATAATCAATTGACGCAATTCACGTGAATAGCCCACTTCAATGGTAGGGTCTTCCTGGTGAATTTTGGTAAGCACTTCGCCAATCTTTTCATCGTCTCCTTTACTTTGGGCTACAATTGCTGTGCGGATGCGGGGCTCCGGGTATTCAATTGGATTGATGGTAACATCAAAACCTTTGGCATGCAGGGTTTGGTTAGTATAAGTATCTTTTAGTTTTAGCGTTGCACCAATATCACCGGCCACCAATTTATCTACCGGGTTACGGGTTTTTCCATCCATGATAAAAAGCTGATGGAATTTCTCTACAGCACCTGTTTGGCTGTTGATGAGTTCGGAAGATGAAGTGACTTCTCCTGATATCACTTTAAAAAAGGTGAGTTTGCCAAGATTTGGTTCAAGATGTGTTTTAAATACGAAAAGTGCCGTTGGTTTTGTGGAATCAAATGCAATTTCTTTTCCATCGATTGTTGTTTCAGGCTTTGCTTCCAACGGTGATGGCGCAACGTTATCGATAAAGCCCATCATGCGGCCACTGCCCATATTTTTTTTTGCTGACATAACGAATACCGGAAATACATCGTGATGTATCATTCCGAGTTTGAGGCCGGCACGCATCTCATCTTCATCCAGTGTACCTTGTTCAAAATATTTCTCCATTAACTTCTCATCGTTCTCAGCAGCTTTTTCTACGAGTTCATTGTGCAGACGATTGGCTTTTTCTTTTTCACTTTCGGGGATAGGAAGTTTTTCAGGTTTTCCGCCTTCAGCCGGAAATTTATACATCACCATTTTTAATAAATCAATGATGGCATCAAAACCTTCTCCCTGGTTTACCGGGTATTGCATTTGGGTTACTGCATTACCAAACGATTGCTTGAGCGACTCCAAAGCATCATCAAAATTTGATTTCGGATGATCTACCTGGTTGATGGCAAAAATAACGGGCTTGTTAAACTGATCAGCATAGTTCCAGATCAATTCAGTACTTACTTCTACACCATTCTGCGCGTTGATGACCACAACACACGTATCAGCCACGCGTAAAGCCGAAACCATTTCACCTACAAAGTCATCAAAGCCCGGTGTGTCGATAATGTTGATTTTATAATCGCGCCATTCGGTGTGTAATACCGTGGCGAAAATTGAGTTGCCGCGTTCGTGTTCTATCTCGTGAAAATCAGAAACGGTATTTTGGCCTTCAATAGTACCCCTGCGGTGTGTAATACCGGCTTCAAAAATCATGTCTTCGGCAAGCAGGGTCTTGCCGCTTTTTGGGGCTCCCAACAGAACAATGTTTTTCAGGTGTTTTTCATCGTATACTTTCATAGTTGTAAAATTTTAATGTCATTTTGATAAACTTAAATTGACTCGTGGTTGGCACACACGTATTTTGTGTCAACATTGAATTTGATGAGGAAATGCGCTCACACGGTTTTGCCATAGGGTAAATGGTTACGTGAGACGGTTGATGAAAGGGAATTGAAATTATGAAGAAATATTCAAAAAGTGAATGCTTAGTTCAAATGCTTTTTAACTGATAAAAACCTCACTATTTTATGATTTAAATCAACGCATTGGCTGACTACCATCAGGCATAAGCCATGCGGTCTCTTATACTTTTATAGCCATAAACAGACCAAAAAATCATGAATTCGAAAGCAGTACCCCTAATCATCTTCCTGACAGGACTAGTTTTATTTCCCTATATCCCTCAGGCTCAGGCTACCTACAAGGGAAAGCAGAATAAAATGTCGGTAACAGGCAGTTCAACCCTGCATGAGTGGGAGTCGGAAGTAACCCAGGTGGAAAGCAGTGGAACACTAACTCTTGACGGTAGTCAGCTAACAGCCATCAAAGATGTAGTGGTAAAAATGCCGGTAACCGGAATAAAAAGTACCAAAGGCAAAACCATGGATAATAAAACCTATGAAGCCTTTAACGCTGATAAAAATCCTACCATTCAATATAGACTTACCAGCGCCAAAGTTTCCGGAAGTGGAGAATTTACGATAGTGGCAAACGGAAATTTAACGATGGCTGGAGCTACGAAACCCATCGAAATTACCGCCAAGGCCAAAGTTCTTGGTAATGGCGATGTGCAGATTACCGGCTCGCAAAAACTAAATATGAAAGATTTTAACATGACACCACCAACCGCCATGATGGGAACCATAAAAGTAGGCGAAGAAGTAACCGTAAAATTTGATATCACCTTAACTCCAAATAAATAACTCAAACCAATTTAAAATTTTAACATTAAACCTTTAACACAAACAATTATGAAAACTAATGTCACTAAGATAAAACTGTTGAGCATCGCCATGCTGATGGTTTTTAGCTCGAGTGTTATGGCGCAGCAACCGGCCATTCAATACTTTCGTCCGTATGATCAACGCGGTATAAACGTGTTTGAAACAACTAAAGAAGATACTGTTGGATATGATGGTTTAAAACTGCGTGTGGGTGCAGGTTTTACACAGGGCTATCAAAACCTAAAGCACAGTAATGGCCTTACGGATACATCAGTACCTGCTGCCAATCTATACGAATTAGGGGGTGGTTTTCCTTTGGCACAAGCGAACCTGAATATTGATGTACAGTTGTATGATGGTGTAAGACTGAACCTGGTTTCCTACATGTCATCACACCACCATAATGAATTTTGGGTAAAGGGTGGTTATTTACAAGTTGATAAAGTGACATTCCTGAACAGTGAATTCATGGACAACCTGTGGAAGAACTTGACGCTGAAAGTAGGTCACATGGAAATAAATTATGGAGATGCTCACTTTCGTAGAAGCGATGGTGGTCACACCCTGCAAAATCCATGGATTGAAAATAATATCATGGACGAATTTACTACTGAGATTGGCGCAGAACTGTATTGGCAAAAGAATGGTATTATTGCCATGCTGGCTTTAACTGATGGTGAAATTCAGGGTAACGTGTTGGCTCCTGCACAACCTGAAGGTGCTAAACGCAAACCTTCGTTCTATGGTAAACTCGGGTTTGATAAGCAATTACAAGATAATCTTCGTGTTCGCTTAACCGGATCGTTTTATACCACGGGGTCTTCTGTAAACAATACTATTTTTGGTGGCGATCGTACCGGTTCAAACTACCAGTTTGTAATGGATCCAAAAACAGCAACTGTTACGACCGCTTATACTTCAGGTCGTTTTAATCCTGGTTTCCGCGATAATGTTACAACCTTTATGTTTAACCCTTTTGTAAAATTCAGCGGACTTGAGGTATTCGGAACTATTGAATTTGCGAAAGGCAAGAGCCAATTGGAAAATGGCGAAGGCACTAACCCTGCCCGTGCAGCTATTGATGATCGTAAAGCCGATCAAATTGCAGCAGAGGCATTGTACCGCTTTGGTAAGAATGAGAAATTTTATTTCGGTGGCCGTTATATAACCTTGAATGCTACTGTTGCCGAAGGTGTTACTGCAGCCAATGCCGGTATTCAATATGATGTTACCATTGATCGTTTATCCATTGGTGGAGGCTGGTTTATAACCAGGAATATTTTATTGAAAGGCGAGTATGTAACTCAGAACTACGATGGTTTCCCTGATGCAGGTGCAAACAACAGATTCTATCAGGGCAAGTTTAATGGATTTGTAATCCAGGGTGCAATTTCCTTCTAATAAATCAGTGTAATATTAAAAAAGGCCGGCTCATTGAGCCGGCCTTTTTTAATTACAAATGGCTGGGCTTATTTCTGAAATCCAAGAAGTTTGAGCATACTCTCCTGGGTTTGTTCAGGCGCAAAAAGCTTAGTTGAAATTTCGCCATCCTCATTCCGGTCAATCAGCACATGCTTGGGTGCAGGAATCAGGCAATGTTGAATGCCTCCGTAACCGCCCAATGATTCCTGATAGGCACCGGTATGGAAGAAGCCGATGTATAATGGCTCTTCATCGGTAATCATCGGCAAAAATACTTCACCTGTATGCGCTTCTGAGTTATAATAATCATGACTATCGCAGGTAAGGCCGCCAATGTTTACTTTATGAAAAGGATCATCCCACTTATTCAGTGCCAGCAAAATATATTTCTGGTTCATACCCCAGGCATCGGGCAGGTGCGTAATGAAAGAGCCATCAATCATGTACCACAACTCTTTATCGTTTTGGAGTTTTTGATCCACCAGGCTGTATAATACGGCCCCGCTTTCGCCTACGGTAAAACTTCCAAACTCAGTAAAGATATTGGGTACGGGTACATTGTTCTTATCACAAATCCATTTAATGTTCTCCACAATTTGCTCAATCATGTACTTATAATCGTAGTGGAAGGTAAGGGATTGTTTGATCGGGAAACCTCCGCCAATATCAATAGAGTCAAGCGTAGGGCAAATCTTTTTCAGTTCACAATATTTAAAAATAAAGCGGCTTAGTTCACTCCAGTAGTAGGCGGTGTCTTTTATGCCCGTATTGATAAAGAAGTGCAGCATTTTAAGTGATGCCTTTTCGCTCTTTTCAATTTTATCTTTATAAAATGCATTGATGTCGCTGTACCGAATGCCTAAACGTGACGTATAGAATTCAAATTTAGGTTCTTCATCGGCAGCTACCCGAATGCCAACCTTATACGGTGTATTGGCCTTTGCTTCATAGTAATCTATTTCACTCAGGTTATCCAGTATTGGAATGCAATTGCTAAAACCGTCATTTAAAAGTTCGGTAATGTATTGCCTGTACAACGGCATTTTAAAGCCATTGCAGATGATGTAGGTTTCTTTTGAAATTTTTCCCTGGTCGAATAAACTCCGTACAATTGGAATGTCAAAGGATGAGGAGGTTTCTATATGAACATCATTCTTCAGCGCTTCCTCCAATACAAAGGAGAAATGTGATGACTTGGTGCAGTAACAGTAGGTGTATTTACCATTATACTTAAACCGTTCCATGGCATTATTGAACGTTGCCTGGGCGAAACGTATGTTCTCCGAAATACGGGGCAGGTAGGTGAGTTTGAGCGGGGTGCCATACTGTTTAATGATCTCCATGAGCGGAACATCATTAAAGAGTAATTCATGGTCGCGTACCTTAAACTCTTTTTGGGGGAATTCGAAGGTTTGTTCAATCAGTTCGCGGTAGCTCTTCATTATTTTGGTTAGTTGTTGGTTTTTAGTTGTTGGTAGCTGGCGTGTGACTGGAGTCTGGTACGATCATCTAACAACCAAAAAAGGATGCAATATTGCCATAAATTTGCCATCTTTGCAATCCGATAATCGTTATGGTTAATCCCTGTTTCAATGCCCTTTTTGCCCTGATTTACTACGGGGCACATGCCCTGCCCGACTATTAAAGTCCGCAGGCAGACCTCTGTTTTAATTGGCATTGTTTAATTTTTTACCTGGTATTTTTAATTCTGTATTCCCGTGAAAGCAATAAAAATCATAGAAGTTAAATCTGAAATAGGGGCCGGTACCCGTGGTGCCAGCCTGGGTGTTGAGGCCATGAAAATTGCCAGCCTCGACCTGAAATCTGATTTCTTTAAGCAGCATGAATCGGTAGAAGTAGAACACGTAAACGAACTCCTTTTCGATGGCGCCAAACATGCCTATGCCAAATTTATTGATGGTGTAATGATTATGGAAGAGCGGGTTTGCCTGGAAGTATACGAAACCATTTGGGATGACTATTTTCCACTGATTATTGCCGGAGATCATAGTACTGCTTACGGTACTATTGCCGGAATAAAAAAGTCAAACCCCGGGGCACGGCTGGGGGTAATCTGGATTGATGCTCATGCTGATATTCATACACCTTATACCACACCATCAGGGAACATGCATGGCATGCCGTTGGCCATGGCGTGTGGTATCGATAACCTGGAATGCAAAGTAAATGATCCTCGTGGCGAAACATTGGAGTACTGGGAGCAGATCAAGAATGTGGGTATGCCGGGTGCAAAAGTTTACCCGGAAGACATTGTGTATATCGCTGTCCGTGACCTGGAGAAGCCTGAGAACTACTTAATCAATAAGCACAACATTAACTTCATTGAAACCGAAGAAGTGAAAAAATATGGAGCCTCCGTAATTGCTATGAAGGCGCTTCAAATGCTTGATCACTGCGACCACATTTATATTTCTTTTGATGTAGATAGTCTGGATAGCCGAATATCAAGTGGCACAGGTACGCCCGTACCCAATGGTTTAACGGTAGATGAAGCCAAAACTCTTAATTCGGAATTGGCTAAAAGTCCGAAGCTCGTAGCGTGGGAAATTGTAGAAGTTAACCCAACGCTGGACAGTCAGAATCAAATGGCTGAAAATGCTTTTGAAATTCTGGAGGCTACCACACGATCTATTATTAACAGGCCGGTAACGGTGGAGTAAACCCGAATAGGATAGTTTAAATCCTACGTTCTCAGTACCGGTTTGGCTATTGGCAGCTGGAGTTGCAATTCAATCTTGAATTCGTGTATCCGTAAAGAGTCCTAAAGTATTAAATTGACGTCTTTGCGAGGGAGGTACGACCGAAGCAATATCGTTTTCTACGTTAAAATTGGGATTGCTTCTCCGCCTGTGGCGGATCGCAATGACGCTAATTTTAGGATTGGAAGCGGATACTCACAATCTTGAATATTGAATTTTCAATCTTGAATGTTGCCGGGTTTCTGTATTTTCGCAGCCACAAAATTTCAGAATCATGAGCCAAAACCGTCCTATTTCTGCATTTATTGAAAAGCATTACCTGCACTTTAACGCGGCAGCCCTGGTGGATGCAGCCAAAGGCTATAAAAAACACCTTGCTGAAGGCAAGAAAATGATGGTTACACTGGCCGGTGCCATGAGTACGGGTGAACTCGGCATCAGCTTTTCTGAGATGATTCGTCAGGATAAGGTGCATATCATTTCCTGCACGGGTGCCAACCTGGAAGAAGACATCATGAACCTGGTGGCGCACTCGCACTACCGCAGAATACCCAACTACCGCGATCTTACCCCTGAACAGGAGTGGGATCTTTTACAAAACCATTTAAACAGGGTTACCGACACCTGTATTCCTGAAGAGGAAGCCTTCCGCAGACTGCAGGCTCATCTATTTAAAGTGTGGAAGGATGCTGAAGATAAAGGCGAACGGTTGTTTCCGCATGAGTTCATGTTCCGCATGATTAATAGCGGTGATCTGAAACAGTATTATGAGATTGATCCGAAAAATTCATGGATGATTGCGGCTGCTGAAAGAAATTTGCCAATGGTTGTTCCCGGATGGGAGGACTCTACCATGGGTAACATCTTTGCTTCTTATGTACTTACCGGGGAGTTGAAAGCCTCAACCATGAAGAGTGGTATTGAGTATATGGTGTGGCTGGCCGACTGGTATACGGAGAATGCCGGAAAAGATGGAATCGGTTTCTTTCAGATTGGTGGAGGCATTGCCGGTGATTTCCCGATTTGCGTAGTGCCTATGCTGCATCAGGATCTGGAACGTGATGGCGTTCCCTTCTGGAGCTACTTCTGCCAGATCAGCGATTCAACAACATCATATGGTTCTTATTCCGGAGCGGTGCCAAATGAAAAGATAACCTGGGGCAAACTCAGTATTGATACCCCTAAGTATATCATAGAATCGGATGCTACCATTGTTGCTCCGTTGATTTTTGCTTACATTCTTGACATGTAATATTCAGACGTAAGACATGAGTAGTATGACATAAGATAAAAAGTATCTTACTACTCATGTCTTGCTACTAACGTCTCCTATGAATCTTGACCAAACACTTCGCTCCGAAATACAAAAAGCTGTTCAGCAACTTTTTAATAGCACAGTTGATCAACTTCAACTGCAACCTACCAACCAGGAGTTTGAAGGTTCGCATACGTTGGTGTGCTTTCCGCTAACCAAAATATCCAAACGGAAACCGGAGGAAACCGCCAATGCCATCGGTAATTATTTGGTGGAGCATGGTGGCATGATTGCCCGGTTCAATGTGGTAAAGGGTTTTTTGAACCTGGTAGTATCGGATAACATGTGGACAAGCGTTTTTGCTTCTGTCTATACCAATAAGCAATACGGACAACTTGCACCCAACGGCAAGGAAATAATGGTGGAGTATTCTTCACCCAATACAAACAAGCCGTTGCATCTGGGTCACTTACGTAATAATTTTTTGGGTTACAGTGTCGCAGAGCTATACAAAGCAGTTGGATACAGCGTGCATAAAGTGCAGATTATCAACGATCGTGGTATTCACATCTGTAAAAGCATGGCTGCATGGAAGCTTTTTGGTAACGGTGAAACACCGCAGAGCAACGGTATCAAAGGTGACCATCTTGTTGGTAAATATTATGTCGAGTTCGACAAAAATTATAAAGCCCAAACAAAGGAACTTGTCGATAAAGGATTAAGTCAGGAAGAAGCCGAGAAACAAGCACCCATAATGCGATTGGCTGTTGATATGCTACGCAAGTGGGAAGGAAAGGATGAAGAAACCGTTGCCTTGTGGAAGATGATGAACGGCTGGGTGTATGCGGGATTTGATGCGACCTACAAAAAAATGGGTGTTGACTTTGATAAGCTTTATTTTGAATCAGACACTTATTTGCTAGGCAAGGATGAAGTGCTTAAAGGCGTTGACTCCGGTGTGTTCTTTAAAAAAGATGATGGCTCCGTTTGGGTTGATCTTTCGGCAGACGGGTTGGATCAGAAAGTACTGTTGCGCTCTGATGGAACATCGGTGTACATGACACAGGATATTGGTACAGCCATTCTCCGTTTTCGCGATTTTCCAAAAATTGAAGGACAGGTATATACGGTGGGCAATGAGCAGGAATATCATTTCAAGGTATTGTTCCTGATTCTTGGAAAGCTTGGTTACGAGTGGGCAAAGAAGTGCTATCACTTATCGTATGGCATGGTTGATCTGCCAACTGGCAAAATGAAATCGCGCGAGGGTACGGTAGTGGACGCAGATGATTTGATGGCAGAAATGATTGCGGAGGCTGAAAAGCAAACCCGGGAGTTGGGTAAAATTGAAGGACTTGCTGATGATGAAGCGCAACAATTATTTGAGATGATTGGCTTGGGCGCATTAAAATTTTTCCTGCTAAAGGTTGATCCAAAAAAACGTATGTTGTTCGATCCGAATGAATCGATTCAATTGCAAGGGTTTACCGGACCGTTTATTCAGTACACGCATGCCCGCATCAGGGCAATTTTACGCAAGGCTGAGTCGATGAATATCATTACATCAGAAAGTGATTTTTCATCCGTTACTTCATTGGAGCCTTCTGAACGTGAAGCGCTTTATGTGGTGAGTACATTTGAAAATAAGTTACGCGAAGCAGCACTTGCCTATTCTCCGGCAATAATGGCCAACTATGCGTACGAACTGGCAAAAATTTATAACCAGTTTTATCAGTCTATTCCAATCTTTAATGAGAGTGATTCAGCGAAATTAAAATTCAGGATAGCATTCTCATCCATTGTAGCGGATGTGTTGAAAAAATCTATGAATGTATTGGGCATTCAGGTTCCCGAGCGCATGTAACTGTCAGACTGAGCTTGTCGAAGTCAACTTTATTTCACAGTCAGGTTTCGACAAACTCAATCTAACAATTAAATTTTTTTTGAATGAAATACCTTCTTGAAAATCAGGAAACCGACCGTTTGTTATTTCGCGCTATCCAATCCGCTGATGTTGATCAATGGATCGGGTTTTTTACAGATCCTAAAACTTATTTGTATTGGCCGGAAAAGAAAGAGTCGCCTGAAGCAGAGTGCAAAAAGTGGTATGACAGGCAATTTGAGCGCTACCAAAATGACCTTGGGGGTATGAACGCCTTAATAGATAAAGCATCGGGTACATTAATTGGCCATGCCGGATTACTGGTTCAGGAAGTGGATGGTCAGCAAGAACTTGAAATTGCTTATTCACTCTTACCAAAATTCTGGAATAACGGTTATGCCATTGAAGCGGCACAGAAATGCAAAACGTATGCATTTGAGAATAACTTCGCTGAATCCCTGATCTCCATTATAAGTTTGCCCAACGTGCCTTCTCAAAATGTTGCCTTAAAGAATGGAATGACCATTGAAAAGCAAACCGAATACAAGAAAATCCCGGTTTATATTTTCAGGATATTCCGTTCAGTAGCCTTGAAAAAGGCTTAACTTTAAGAGCTGAAACATTTCAGCGCCCGTGCTTGTTTATCCTCTATAACGTCCAAATCCTATGAAACTCTTACTTACATTATTATCAGCTTTTATGATTAGCGCAGCTTCTGTCTATGATTTCAAAATCAACTCCATTGATGGAGAATTGATTGATTTTTCCAAGTATAAGGGCAAAACCTTGTTGATTGTAAACGTAGCTTCCAAGTGTGGTTATACCCCTCAGTATGCCGACCTGGAAAAACTTCACGAAACGCATGGCAACAAAATTGTGGTGCTAGGATTTCCGGCAAACAACTTTGGTGGGCAGGAGCCTGGCACTAATTTAGAGATTGCTGAATTTTGCCAGAAAAATTATGGTGTGAAATTTCAGATGTTTGAAAAAATCTCGGTAAAGGGTGATGATCAGCATGCGCTTTATAAATTTCTAAAAGAGAAAACCGGAAGTGAACCTTCCTGGAATTTTTGTAAATACCTTGTTAAGCCTGATGGCACCGTGAAGTTTTTTGCTTCAAAGGTGAATCCAATGGATAAGCAGATACTGGATGAAATTAACTAAGATCATACTCTTCACTGTTATCGCTATGGGATTAGCTGCTTTCTTATCGAACAAACTTTCGAAATCTGAACCTTTACAGGCCACAGGCTCAATCTATGATTTTAAGATGGCCGATCTGAGCGGACGAGAAATTGATTTTTCGCAATTCAGAGGGAAGAAATTGTTAATTGTGAATACAGCATCTAAATGTGGTAAAACACCACAGTACGCTGATTTACAAAAACTACATGAGGAGCATGCCGATGATGTGGTTGTACTTGGTTTTCCGGCTAATAATTTTTTATGGCAGGAACCCGGTACCAATCAAGACATTGCTGAATTCTGTGAGCGCAACTATGGTGTTACTTTCCAGATGTTCGAAAAAATTTCAGTGAAGGGAAAGGATAAGCATCCGCTTTATAAATGGTTGGAAGCAAAAACAGGCAAAACTCCCGATTGGAATTTTGCGAAGTACCTGGTCAGTGAAGACGGTACAACCGTTACTTTTTTTAACTCAAGTGTAAAGGCTTATGAAAAGCCTATTATGGATAAAATTCTGTAAGAATAGTGTTCAGGACATTATTAAGTACCAAACCGTATTCAATTGATGCCGGAGTTCTTTTACTCCGGCTTTTTTCTGGCCTGTTTATGATACACTACGGCTGGAAGAAATTTACCGGATTTGAGGAACGCGCTGCGTCATTCCCTGATCCCTTTCATATTGGAAGCCCCACTTCCTTAAGCCTTACCATCTTCGGAGAATTGGTTTGTCCGGTTTTTATTGTTCTCGGACTTTTTACCCGTTTGGCGCTTATTCCATCTGTTATTACCATGTTGGTTGCAACGTTTTATGCACATGCCGGCCAGACTATAATAGAGCGGGAGCATGCTATTTCGTTTCTCATTCCTTACCTGGCCATATTTCTTATCGGCCCGGGTCGCTATTCAATTGATGCGTTGAAGAATAAATAATTACTTTTGCATGGAATGGAAATCAAAACCTGGATATCAGCTTTTCGTTTGCGAACATTACCATTAGCACTGGCTTGTATTGGCATGGGTGGATTTCTGGCAGCTTCACAGGGTGCCTTTCGAATAGATATTTTTATTCTTTGTGCCTTAACGACTATTTTCCTACAGGTCTTATCCAACCTGGCGAATGATTACGGTGACTCTATTCATGGTGCCGATCATGCCGGAAGAAAAGGACCAACCCGGGCTGTACAAACAGGTGCTATATCACCCACGCAAATGAGAAATGCCTTGTTGGTTTTTGTGGGTTTGTGTCTGACGAGCGGAATCAGTCTGCTTATTTTGTCATTTGGATTTAACTGGAATGCCTTCCTTTTCTTTTTTGGGTTAGGCTTGTTAAGCATTTTGGCCGCGGTGGCCTACACAGTGGGAAGAAAGCCCTATGGTTATATGGGCTTAGGCGATGTTTCTGTACTGATTTTCTTTGGATTGGTGGGTGTGTTAGGCTCTGTCTATCTGTTTACCCAGAAAGTTAACCCGTTACAGATATTACCGGCCATGAGTTGCGGTTTTTTTTCGATGGGAGTTCTCAATATTAATAACATACGCGATATTGAATCGGATAGGGTGGCAGGAAAGTTTTCCATACCCGTTCGCATTGGAAAGGAGAAAGCCACAGCCTATCATTGGTTTTTATTGATGGGTGGGCTTTTAACAGCACTTGTGTATAATCTGATCACGTTCACCTCAGCCTGGCAGTTCCTGTTTTTGGTAACGGTGCCACTTTTTATTCTCAATGGAAGGGCTGTACAACAAAAAGCTGAACATGAACTAGATCCTTATCTTAAGCAAATGGCCTTGTCTACCTTGCTATTTGTAATCCTCTTTGGGTTGGGCCAACTTATTGCTTAGTAATACTTTTTAGGGTTTTTGTCTTGGTTTGAATGTAAGTCACGCCTTCACTAAGCGGCTTAAAACTGAATTCGCGTTGATTTTAATCAGTTTTAGCTATGATAACAGTCATCAATTGTGGAACTTCAAGTGGATAATTTTATGGTGATAAAAATCCCCGAAAGTCATGAAAAAAATATTAGTTCCCTGTGATTTTTCCGAACAAGCGGTTAGTGCTTTTCGGTTTGCGTTGGATGTAGCCGTTCAGTCAAAAGGTGAAGTTCACCTGGTTAATGTTGTTGAAGTTCCTGTTTTACATGATTCTGTGCTTATGCCCGTAATGGCTTTTGAAGAAGCGTTGTTTAAGGAATTACGTGAGAAAGCCGAGAAACAATTTCAAAAAATGCGCGACAAATATGCACCTGAAAGGATAAAACTGGAGAGCAAAGTGATTTTCGGACCGGTATCCCGAATGCTGTTTGATTACATACAGGAGAAAGGTATCGACCTTGTAGTTATGGGTACCAAAGGTGCAAGTGGTGTGCGTGAAGTGCTCATCGGTTCCAATGCGGAAAAGATGGTTCGCAATTCGCCAGTACCGGTTATCGCCATCAAAAAGTATGTAAAAGGTACTGCTTCTATAAAAAATATAGTATTCCCGAACACACTAAATACAGAAAGTCAGGAAGATTTGGTTTTGAAGGTGAAGGCTTTGCAGAATTTCTTTAAAGCCAAATTGCACATTGTATGGATTAATACACCAACAAACTTTACCCGTGATACTATTACCCTTAAGCGATTGAATGCCTTTGCCAAGCGCTTCATGTTAAAGGACTTTACCATTAACGTATTCAACGACCCATATGAAGAAGCGGGGGTTAATAATTTTGCGCAGGAAATCGGTGCTGACATGATTGCCATGGGCACCCATGGACGTAAGGGATTAGCTCATTTCTTTAGCGGAAGCGTAGCCGAAGATGTTGTGAATCATGTTGATTGCCCAATCTGGACATACTCCATTAAAAAATAGTCAACACCATACGCTGTTAAACTAAATTACATCTGGTTCTTTAATGGAAACCCTTGTCAAGACTGATCTAACGTGCTATCACTGTGGTGAACCTTGTGACGATACATTGTGGAAGGATGATAAATCATTTTGCTGTTACGGGTGCCAAACAGTTTATGAAATTCTGAGTTCAAACGATCTTTGTGAATACTACGATTTAGAGAAAAATCCCGGCACACAACTAAGGTATGTACCGGAAGAGACATACGTATTTCTGGATGAAAAGGATATCCGCAAGAAAATACTAGCCTTTGATTCTGATACTTTTTCCCGGGTACAGTTTTATGTCCCGGCCATTCATTGTGTATCCTGTATCTGGTTGCTTGAAAATCTTCAGAAGCTGGAACAGGGAATTCTCCGTTCAGAAGTAAACTTTGTTCAGAAAACCGTTACTATAGATTTTAAGCCACAAGCGGTAGCATTGAGTTCATTAGCCAAATTACTGGCCGCATTGGGTTATGCTCCTAAAATAAACCTGGACTCTGAAAATAAGACTAAGCCATCAGTGGCCTATGATAAATCGTTACTGCTCAAGTTATCCATAGCTGGTTTTTGTTTTGGAAATGTAATGTTGTTCAGTTTTCCTGAATATCTGGGATTGGACCAGACGGATGGAAAGTTAATGCAAATTTTTTCATGGCTTAATATTTTGTTGTCCGTCCCGGTTTTTCTGTATAGTGATTCCGATTACATGGCATCGGCATGGAAGAGTTTTAAACAAAGGCAAATAAATATTGACGTACCGATTGCTGTTGGTCTTGTTGCTTTATTCTTGCGCAGCGTGTGGGATATTGTTACCGGATTCGGTCCGGGGTATATGGATTCTTTCACCGGTCTTGTGTTTTTTCTTTTAATCGGACGATGGTTTCAAAATAAAACCTATGAAAGCCTGGCCTTCGATCGTGACTTTAAATCTTATTTTCCGCTGGCCGTTTTACGATTGAAAAAGCAATCAGATATTGGGCATGAGGATTGGGAGCCTGTGGTAGTATACGAGCTTAAAAAAGGTGATCAGATCAAGGTTCGAAATATGGAAATTGTTCCAGCGGATAGCTTGCTGCTGGATGAGAAAGCCTTTATCGATTATAGTTTTGTCACCGGTGAATCAAAACCGGTTCAGGTAAACAAAGGTGAACTTATTTATGCCGGAGGCAAATTAATTGGCCAGCCGGTTACGTTGGTGGTGGAGAAAAGAACTTCACAAAGTCACCTCACCAGTTTGTGGAATAATGATACTTTCCAAAAACCGGAAGAGAGCAAATACAAACGCCTGATAGACCGTGCCGCCCGAAGATTCACCTGGGTGATTCTTGGCTTATCGATAGTCACGGCTGTATATTGGTACAATACAGATCCTACCCAGGTTTGGTTGATCATTACCTCGGTGCTGATTGTGGCGTGCCCATGTGCTTTAGCCTTAACCGCTCCGTTTACGTATGGAAATATGCTCCGCGTATTCGGACGGAATAAATTGTACTTAAAAAATGCTGATGTAATTGAGCGAATGGCTTCTGTTAACGCAGTAGTGTTTGACAAAACCGGAACGGTAACGCATGGGAGCGAACCTGAAATAGAATTTACGGGTGAACTTTCAGACGAGGAACTGAGCTGGGTTAGCACCCTTACAGGGTATTCCACCCACCCATTAAGCAAATTAATTCATAAAAATATACTTAGACGGTCATCTGCCTTTGTTGCCGGTTTTAAAGAATTTCCGGGTAAGGGAATAGAGGGTAACTTGCACGGTAATTTTATACGGCTTGGTTCGGCAGCATTCACCGGGTTTCACGAGCGGCTGGATGACGCATCATCAACGGTTTTTGTTGCTATAAACGGGGAGGTTCGTGGATACTTTAGTATCCGCACTGCTGTTCGAAAAAATATTCAAAATATGTTGGGCCGGTTGGGGGATAAATGTGAGGCGATGCTTTCGGGGGACAGTAAAGCTGATAAGGTGCTGATGAGTACATTGTTTCACCCAACCGCTCAACTACTTTTTAATCAAAGCCCACACGATAAACTGAATTACATCAGTAACCTGCAACATGCTGGTAAAAAGGTAATGATGCTGGGGGATGGATTGAATGATTCTGGGGCGTTGAAGCAAAGTGATGTGGGTATTGCAGTAACGGATGATACCGGGGTTTTTACCCCAGCCTGCGATGGCATTTTACAGGGTGATCAGATTGGCAACCTGGATCGCTTTTTGGCACTGGCTAAATCTGCAACCACCATTGTCAAGGCCGGATTTGTTTTATCGTTTATGTATAATGCTATTGCGTTAAGTTTTGCGATTTCGGGTCATCTTACCCCGTTGGTTGCGGCTATATTAATGCCGCTTAGCAGCATTAGCGTGGTGGTGTTTACTACGGTTGCCGTAAACGTAGTTGCCAGAAGAAAATTGAGTGATATTCCTTTAGGTTAAGATATGTCCATCATTATACTGCTCATATTAATCAGTCTTTCCATTGCCATAATATTCCTGCTTATCTTTTACTGGAGTATGAAGAGCGGCCAGTATGATGATACCTATACACCCTCTGTAAGGATGCTGTTTGAAGAAAAGTCTAAGAAAAGCAGCAATCAGAAGCTGAATAAAAAGCAAGGGGTAACCAAGTAGCAAAACTGCATCACATTCGGAATGAATCGCCAAGTACTTTAACGCAATTCTATAAAGATTCAATTTTCATGACTTTTGTCATTGAAAAAATCTATCCTTCAGAATTTCTTTAACCTGTTGTTTCGCTACCCTCAGCAGATAGCAATTAAACAGTCTTTTTAGGCTGTTAAGCCTCAATGATATCATTCCACTATATGATGGTTTGATGATGTAAATCAAAGGTACTTTATGATTCGGGTCATAAAGGCAAGCATAACGGCAAGGCTAACTTGAGCAAAAATTTTAAAAGGAAATTCAACTGCAAACCAAATACAAATCCCTATGAAAAATCTAGTCATTCTGTTTATGGCCATGGTCATGTTGGGTGCCTGTGCACCCGATAAACCTAAAACCGATGAGGCTGCCAAAAAGAATCCGGTAGCCGAAGTAGTTGATCCTACTAAGGGTATAGGCCAGGTAAAAAATGTTACTCTCCACAATCCATTGGATGCTGAGCGTGTTCAGCGTGGTATGGATATTTATGAAATGAAATGTTCAGCTTGTCATAAGCTTGATGATCAACGCGTAGTTGGCCCGGGATTTAAGGATGTCACAAAAAGAAGAAGGCCCGAATGGATCATGAATATGATTACCAATGTGGAGGTGATGCTTGACCAGGATGAGGAGGCACAAAAATTACTGGAACTCTGCTTAACCCGAATGCCCAACCAGAATGTTTCGATCGGTGATGCCCGTGATGTTCTCGAGTTTATGCGGAAAAACGATGGTGAGCAATAACAACTAAACCCAACTTATATGAAACAACTATTTATAGTTCTTCCACTACTATTGCTAATGGCTTGTGGACAACAGGCAGCCGATAGCAATACTGAAACCACCGCAGCACCATTAGCCGGTGGTCAGTCGAATGTAAAAGATGATACTTCTGAACCAGATGTTGTGCGCATTGCAGTTAACTCCAATGTTCACAAAACACTCGTAGCGGCTTTAAAGGCTGCAAATTATGTTGATGCCTTATCAAATGCCGGTCCGTTTACTGTGTTTGCACCAACTGATGATGCGTTCGCAAAACTCCCTGCAGGTACAGTTGATAACCTGGTTAAACCTGAAAATAAGGAAACGCTGCAAAATATTCTTGAGTACCATGTATATGTGGGAAATATTCGTGAAGAATTAGTTCAGGATGGAATGACCCTCAACCAGGTTAATCTCGATAATGTCACGCTTAACAAAGATGGTGATGGAAATATTACCGTTAATGGGGCTAAAGTTCTTGGCGTTGTTAAAGCGTCAAATGGTATGGTATACGTAATTGATACGGTACTTCTTCCACCCGATAAAAAATAATGTGAAACTATTTTAAACCTGTAATACAATGAAGAACATAATAAACCGAATCATTCTATCGCTTGGATTACTTTCTATGCTGTATGTTATAGAAAGTTGCAAGCCCAAAGGCCCTGCGGCAGTTACCACAGGCGATGCTGCATCGAAAGTGTATGTAGCGCCCGGACAATACGATGAGTTTTACAATTTTGTTTCCGGAGGTTTTAACGGACAGATGGCCGTTTATGGCTTGCCATCCGGAAGATTGTTTAGAAACATCCCTGTTTTTTCAGTAAATCCTGAAAGCGGATATGGCTACAGTGAAGAAACTAAACCTATGTTGAATACATCACATGGATTTATTCCCTGGGATGATCTTCACCACCCGGCTCTCTCAACTACCAAAGGCGAACATGATGGTCGCTGGTTGTTTGGTAATGCTAACAACACGCCAAGGGTTGGTCGCATAGATTTAACAACTTTTCGTACAGTAGAAATTATTGAGTTACCCAATAGCGGTGGTAACCACTCTTCACCTTTCATTACCGAAAATACAGAGTATGTGGTAGCCGGAACCCGCTTCAGTGTACCGATGGGTGATAACCGTGATGTTCCCATCAGTTCTTACAAAGAAAATTTTAAAGGTTCCATCAGTTTTATAAAAGTGAACCCTGAGACCGGTCGCATGAACATTGAGTTTCAGTTGCGTACACCAGGCTTTAACTACGATTTAAGTCGTGCCGGCAAAGGACCCTCACACGGGTGGTTCTTCTTCTCCTGCTACAATACCGAGCAGGCCTATACTTTGTTAGAAGTGAATGCTTCACGTAATGATAAGGATTTTATTATGGCCGTTAACTGGAAAAAGGCTGAAGAATACCTGGCTCAAGGCAAAGGAAGAAAGGAAAAGGCACAGTACGCCCACAACGTTTATGATGAGCGCACACACACTGCAACCAGCACCATAATGAATGAAGTAACCGTGTTGGATGTAATGGAGTTCCCTGACATTGTATATTTCATTCCATGCCCTAAGTCACCTCACGGTTGTGATGTTGACCCCAGTGGTGAATTTATTGTAGGAAGCGGGAAGCTTGCTGCCGTAATGCCTGTTTTCTCCTTTGGTAAAATACAAACAGCTATAGCCAATAAGGATTATGAAGGTGATTTTGGTGGTATTCCGGTAATTAAGTATGAATCAGCTTTGCATGGTGAAGTGAAGAAACCCGGCCTTGGTCCTTTGCACACCGAATTTGATGCAAACGGAAATGCCTACACATCCTTTTTTGTTTCTTCTGAAATTGTAAAGTGGAATGTGAAAACACTGGAAGTTCTTGATCGTGTTCCAACGTATTACTCTATTGGGCACCTTTGTGTACCAGGCGGCCCAACCGCTAAACCACATGGTAAGTATGTAATTGCTTATAATAAGATTACTAAAGATCGCTATTTACCAACCGGGCCAGAGTTAACACAAAGTGCACAGTTGTATTCTATTGATGGTGATAAAATGCAGTTGTTGCTTGACTTCCCAACCATTGGTGAACCCCACTACGCTGAAGCATTACCCGCCAGCTTAATCAAAGATAAGTCTGTTAAGATTTACAAGATTGAAGAAAATGAACATCCTTTTGCTGCTAAAGGTGAAAAGATGGCACGTGTTGAACGTAAAGGCAATGAGGTACATGTATACATGACGGCTATCCGGTCACACTTAACGCCTGATAATATTGAAGGTGTTCGCGTTGGTGATGATGTGTATTTCCACGTAACAAACCTTGAACAGGATTGGGACGTGCCGCACGGCTTTGCCATAAAAGGTGCCACCAATGCTGAGATATTGATTATGCCGGGTGAAACACAAACACTCAAGTACAAGCCACTTAAGGCTGGCGTGATTCCTTTCTATTGCACCGACTTCTGCTCTGCCTTGCACCAGGAAATGTCAGGTTACTTAAGGGTTTCGCCTGCCGGATCAAACACACCATTAAAGTTTTCAACCGGAGATACGGGTGGTCAGAAATAGTGGCACTGACCGGCTTGTGTTTTCATAGTTTGCAGGTTGAAAAAAGCGCCCCGATCCCGTTCTGCGCTAACGGATTCGGGAAGGGGCGCTTACCAAAACAAAAAATATGAAAAAATTAAGAACATCAACCCGCATCATCATCGCGGTGGCTTCACTTGCCATGATCAGTGCGCTTTATGTACCACTCTGGCAAATATTAATGTGGGCTCCACAATATCCTGAAGGTTTAGAAATGAAAATCTGGATTGATAATATTTCCGGAGATGTAAAAATCATCAGCGCGTTGAATCACTACATCGGTATGAAACATATTGAAGTGAGTATGTTTCCCGAGTTTGGTTACATGAAGTATATTGTACTGACCTTGATGGGTATCGGTTTGTTAACAGCACTCATCGGCAGAAGGATTGGACTGGTTTTGTTTGCTGGATTAATTGTAATTACCGGCATTGCGGCCTTGGTTGATTTTTATTTATGGGGATATGATTATGGACATAACCTTGACCCGACAGCGCCTATTGTTGTGCCAGGTATGTCGTATCAGCCTCCATTAATTGGCACTAAACAACTTTTGAATTTCACCGCCTTTTCCGGACCGGATATTGGTAGTTGGATTTTTGTAGTTATTGGTGTAACAATATTTGTCGTATTAGGTCTGGAAATATTTAAATATGGAAAAGCTAAAGGGTAATGTATTGAAATTAATGCTCTTTTCTGTTTTCGCTATACTCAGTTGGGCATGCAGTGTAAAGCCAGAACCTATCGTTTATGGAAAGGATAATTGTCATTTGTGCAAGATGACGATTATGGATAAGCGCTTTGGTGCGGAGGTGGTTACGGCAAAAGGCAAAATCTATAAATTCGATGATGTGAATTGCATGGTCAATTTTTTGAATTCAGGTTATCTTGAAGATCGTGAGGTTGCGCATAAACTGGTTGTCGATTTTTCACAACCTGAGAAATTGATTGAAGCGCCCCTGGCATTTTTCATTAAATCACCAGAAATAAAAAGTCCTATGGCAAGCCAGGTAGCTTCATTTGAAACAGATGAATCAAAAAACGAATATAATCAACAATGGAAAGGCATTTACTTAACCTGGGGCGAGCTAACAACTCAGTTTAAATAGCAACCCGCAGGTTTAATATTGTCGCCACACAATATGAAAAACACACTGCTTCATATAACCCTTATCTTTTCACTTAGCTGGGCGTATGCTCAACCTTCACGGTTGGTTGTCCAGCCTAATGGAAAAATAGCCACCATTAAACAAGCTATTGCATTAGCTGATGCGGGAGATACCATTCTGGTTAAGCCTGGCACGTACCGCGAAGGAAATATCCTGGTTGATAAATCTTTGGTTTTGGTAGGGGAGAATAAACCCATAATTGATGCAGAGTTTAAACATGAGGTAATTACCGTAAGGGCGCGCCATGTCAGCATCAGCGGCTTTAAAATCATCAACAGCAGCGTAGCCAGTATGCACGATCCGGCCGGTATTGGTGCCGAGGAGGCAGATTTTCTTACTATAAAGAAGAATGAGTTCAACGGCACATTTTTCGGAATTCATATTTCTAATTCACATCATGTTACCGTTGCTGATAATACCCTAAAGGCGTTATTGAGAAGCGATCATGAAACCGGAAACGGCATTCATTTGTGGCAGTGCTCCAATGCAGTTATTAAGAATAACTTTATCCATGGCCATCGCGATGGAATATATTTTGAGTTTGTAACAAACTCAGTAATTGATGGAAATGTAAGTGAGGGTAATTTACGTTATGGTCTTCACTTTATGTTTTCGAACGATGATGATTACACCAATAATATTTTTAAGGATAATGGTGCGGGTGTGGCTGTTATGTACACAAAGAATGTGAAAATGATCAATAACCGTTTTGAGAAAAACTGGGGACCTTCGGCTTACGGTTTATTGCTCAAGGACATCCGCGATAGTTTTGTGGAAAACAATTTGTTCGATCAGAATACAATTGGCATTTATATGGAAGGCACGAGCCGCACGAGTTTTAAAAGCAATATTTTTTCTAAAAACGGCTGGGCTATAAAACTTCAGGCGAGTTGCGATGACAACATTTTCTCTGAAAACAATTTCCAATCAAATACCTTTGATATGGTTACCAACGGAACGATGGTACTTAATACCATTAGTCATAATTATTGGGATAAATACCAGGGCTACGATTTAAATCGTGATGGAACTGGAGATATACCCTTTCGTCCGGTAAACTTATATGCGATGATTGTTGAACGAATACCAACAGCCGTTTTGCTATGGCGTAGCTTTTTGGTGTTCCTGCTCGATCGGGCTGAACGTATTATGCCGGCTGTAACACCCGAAAATTTAAAAGATAATTTTCCCCGAATGAAACCCTATGATATATATATCTGATTTAAGCAAACAATTCGGGAAGCTACACGCCCTGGCACACGTTAATCTTGAGTTCTCGTCAGGTAAATCCTATGCCCTCATCGGGCCAAATGGCTCAGGTAAAACAACCCTGATCAAAAGTGTATTAGGAATGGTGGTGCCCACTTCCGGTAAAATTGAAGTTGACGGAGCCAACATCCATAACAGTTGGTTATACCGTGAGAAGATTGGGTATATGCCGCAAATTGGTCACTACCCTGAGAATATGCGCATCGGTCAGTTGTTTGATATGGTGCGTAACATCAGAAAGAATCCACCGATATTGGATGAAGAGCTAATGGAAGCTTTTGCATTAACAACCATACAGGATAAGCGCATGCACACCCTTTCCGGTGGAACACGCCAGAAGGTGAGCGCGGCACTGGCCTTTTTATTCAATCCTCCCATTTTGATTTTAGATGAGCCTACGGCAGGATTGGATCCGGTTTCGGTGGAGATTTTAAAAGATAAAATCCTACAGGAAAAAGATAAAGGTAAGCTGTTGATCATTACCTCCCATATTATGAGCGACCTGGACGATCTGGCCACTGAGGTAGTATATCTGCATGAAGGCAATGTGCGCTACAACAACTCCATTGCTGAACTTAAAGATATTACCGGTGAAACGCGGCTGGGTAAAGCCATAGTACAAATGATCCGTAGCTTGGAAAAAGGAATACCTGAGGTAATTAATTTGAAATAATAAAAAAAACCAACAACGAATAACGAACAGCGAAATGCCCCGAATAATCAAATACGTTTTCTACGATATCCTCCGAACGAGATTCATCCTGTTGTATACGATGTTTCTTCTCTTGAGTACCATCGCTATGTTTCAACTGGACACAGATAGCTCGAAAGTGATTTTGAGTTTAATGAATGTGGTGCTCATGGTGGTTCCGTTGGTAAGTGTGGTGTTTACCACCATTCATTTCTACAATTCTTATGAGTTTATTGAATTGATGCTGGCGCAGCCGGTGAACAGACCTGTAATTTTTCTGGGTGAATATTTTGCAGTGGCGCTGTCGCTATGTTTTGCGTTTACAGCTGGTGTGGGCATACCCATGTTGATGTATGGATCTGGTATTCACGGATTTACCTTGTTGTATTCCGGTTTAATGCTCACACTGGTTTTTGTTTCGCTGGCGTTCCTATCCTCCGTACTTACCCGTGATAAGGCGAAAGCCATTGGGGTAGCGCTGTTATTCTGGTTTTATTTTTCATTGATCTACGATGGTCTGCTCATGTGGATTATCTATTCATTCAGTGATTACCCTTTGGAGAAAATTACCCTTGCCTTGGTATCGCTTAACCCGGTAGACCTGGCCAGGATTTTAATGCTATTGCAACTTGATATTTCTGCGCTGATGGGTTATACTGGGGCTTTCTACAAAGATTTCTTTGGCAGTTCGTTGGGCGTAATTTTTTCTACAAGCGTATTAGCCATCTGGATTGTGCTGCCAGTGGCAATTGCTCTTCAGATTTTTAAACGCAAAGATCTTTAGTATGAAATGGCTGGTGCTTTTGCACGTATTGGGTGCCTGCGTGTGGGCTGGCGGGCATTTGGTGCTGTCACTAGGGTTTTTGCCTCAAGCGTTGAAGCTTCGCGACCTTTCCATTATTCAGCATTTTGAAAAGCATTACGAACGCGTGGGCATCCCGGCTTTGCTTATTCAGGTAGTAACCGGTGTGTGGATGACGCTAATCTATGTTCCACTTAGTTCGTGGCTTACACTGGCCTCACCGCACCATGTATATTTATGGACAAAATTTGCTTTACTGGCAGGTACATTAGTGTTGGCGGTTCATGCCCGGTTTTTTATTATCCCTAAGCTTACGGTTGAAAAATTGCCGCAACTCGCTTTTCACATTGTACTGGTTACTGTGCTTGCTGTTTCCTTTGTACTAGTCGGTTTAAGCTTCAGGTTTGTTTATTTTTGAAGTATGACTCGCCACTGGTTTCTCATCATCACAGCACTACTTTCTTCATGCACGGCAAAAGAAGAAAAGTTTAGCATTCTTCCATTTTCTTCACCAGCACAATCTTCTTCCGGAGAACCTTATCTTTTCACCGATCCTTCCGGTAAGGTTTCTCTTTCATGGATTGAACAACAGGATACCATTAGCTTTTTGAAGTTGGTTGCATGGGAAGGTGAAGGCTGGTCTGAGCCACGCATTATTACTTCGGGCACCAACTGGTTTGTGAACTGGGCCGACTATCCCATGGCTATTTCAAATGATCATGAAAAATTTATTGCACATTATCTTGAAAAATCCGCTGATGGAACATTTACGTACGATGTGAAGATATCCACTTCTCAAGATGGGAAAACGTGGACAGCACCATTTGTACTGCATGATGATGGAAAGCAAGCAGAGCATGGTTTTGTTTCATGGATATCGTACGGAGAAAACTTTTTTGTTTCCTGGCTTGATGGCCGCAACACAGTAAATGATGACACCACCAATCATGCAGATCATGGTCATCATGGCGAAATGAGTCTTCGGGCTGCCGTTTTAAATACTGAAGGAAAGAAAATTGAAGAATGGGAACTGGATACACGCACCTGTGATTGCTGCCAGACAACTTCTGCGATAACAACTAACGGCCCTGTAGTGATCTATCGTGATCGGTCGGATGAGGAAGTTCGCGATATTTCCATTGTTAGATTGGTAAACAATCAATGGACAAAACCAATGTACATACACCCGGATAACTGGGAAATCAACGGTTGCCCGGTAAATGGTCCTCGATGTGAAGCTATTAACAATACACTAGCTATCGCCTGGTTCACCATGTCAAATAATGTTCCTGCAGTAAAAGTTGTTTTTTCTACTGATGGTGGCGAAACTTTTGAGGAACCCATTCGAATCGATGATGGTGAACCCATTGGCCGGGTTGATTTGGTGATGCTGGATGAAAATACCGCAATGGTAAGCTGGATGGAAGCATCACAAATCAAGATTGTTCAGGTGAATAAAAATGGATCGAAAGGAAAATCTGTGGTTGTAGCTTCTTCGTCACAAGCTCGTGCCAGCGGCTTCCCGCAGCTCACCAAAACAAAAGATGGCGCCATGATGGCGTGGACAGACGAGGAATCAAAAAGTATTAAAACAGCCCTGATTAAATGGTGAATTCTGCTCGTCTCGATATTTCAAACCACAATGATGTAAAGGTACTGGTAGATCAATTTTACGCGAAGGTAAATATAGATTTATTACTGGCACCTGTATTTGCTCATGTAGACTGGCCGCACCATCTACCCATCATGTACAACTTCTGGTCATCGGTATTGTTGGGGGATAGGGCGTATAGTGGAAACCCATTGGCTAAACATATGAACTTAAAAATAGGGAAAGAGCATTTCACACGATGGCTGGAGTTATTCACGGCAACTGTAGATGAGCACTTTGAAGGCTTCAACGCCAATGAGGCCAAGACTCGTGCCCGAACGGTGGCTGATTTGTTTCAGTTTAAGATGGGCTTGTTAGGAAAATAAATGCCAACTCCAGGATGTATTTGATGACCATAATCTTTTTTCTAAAGTGAAATTACCTTAATCACTTTTTGGAAGAGTAATGAATTGGGAATTGTAACTACTTCATTTGTTTCAGTTTCAATGATGGTAAAAAAGGCGCCTATGTCTTTAATCTTTCCTGTGAGTGGATAGTCCTTATCTAAGATACTGATACTGTCACCTACTTTGGCCGGGTGACTCACAAATAGTAAAATGCTGGCGGTTACATTAGAAAGCATTGACCATTGTGCAAACAGTGCAATGCCAAGAATGGCTATAAATGAAGACAGGAACAGGACCAGATCATTCTGGTCAACACCCCAAATAAAAAGCAATGTAACTGCAGCAGCAAGATACAAACCGATAGATATTACTTTAAGGGTAAAAGCAGTGCGGTCTTTTTGAAGGTGGTATCGGTTTCCAATCTTTTGAATGGTTCCTTTGATGAGAAAACTAAGGATAACCAACCCAATAAGTACTAATACGGTTTCAATGATTTTTAGATGAAGAGGTTCCATAATCAGATGATAGATGTGTGCAAAATTAGCAAAATGGAGAATGGATCGGCCATTCCATAACAGGATTTGCTTGACCTAAAATGTGTGTTGATTACCTAGTAATTTCCAAAATGCACATGCGCAATTTTGACTTCTTCCTCTTCGTCCCGGATGACAACAAAAGTACAGGGGCCCTGCTGTACACTATCCCGGGGCATTTGCTTATCGCCAAACAACCAGATGGCATCTACCACGGCAGTGTTCCCATGCAACGTAATACTCTTCTCATCAAGCCATAAAGCTTTGGCAGGAGTCTTCCCACCGGCAATAAAACCGAATCCTTCATGATGAGGTTTCAGTTGATCAAATCCTTTGATGAGTCCTTTTTTCTCGGAGGAGAAATAGGTAAGGTCAGGTGAATTCCAGAAAATAGCATCCAACTGATTGGTATCATAGCTGCTCCAAAGCTTAAGCCATTGCTGCATAAGTGCTTCAACTTGTTGTTGACTTAACCCAGTATCTTGCCGGGCACATGACAGCATTGAAAGAGAGATTAGCAATAAGGCAATTTTGGATTTCATACAATTATCAGGTTAGCGTGATAAATTTACCACTATAGCTATGAGATTTATTTATTTTTTTTCAAGCTGCCTCTTTAAGTTGATAAATGAAATGTATGGCCCTTCGGCCATTGCTATGTTTACCAGCCAGGGCGGTACGGACCCACCGGGATCGATGCGCATCGTATACAGTACATTAATATTGTTGTCAACTTTTTTTACTTCCCATTGCGCATGGGAGAATGGTACCCGAACTAATCCTTTTATTTCGGGATGATCTGTTGAAATGGTTTTAACGGTAAATTGAACGTGGTCTTTTTCAGTGAAGCGCTTAATCGAAAACTGTGCAATTAATTCCCGGTTGTCCACCGGCCAGGGGGCGTCAATCTCTGAGCGGATGAGCATGGTTCCATCATCATGATGTTTCAGTATTTCAGCGGATGTCATGTTGTATTGCCAGTTGGGGTAATTGGCCACATTGCGTAAGAAGTTTTCAAGTTCTTCAAGTGTTGTATTTTTTACCATGAACTCAGCCTTAAGGGTTTTAAAGCGGTCATTATCCGATTTGCAGGTATATACTTTAATTTCATCTTCACTCTTTCGAAGAACGCAATTATCAAATTGTGAATAACCAGGTGTTATTATAAGAATAAGAGCAATGCAGCTAATCAGTCGCATGGAATATTACCGGTATTGTTGCTGCGCGCTTTCCAGCAAGGTGATGATTTCCTGCCGCTGCTGACTGAACCACTGTAGTGCATTCTTTTCCTTTTTGAAGATTCTGTAGTAGGCAAAGGTGCTTCGAGAATTGCGAAGTCGTTTATAATACTGAAGTACAAAAAATCCGGTTAATGGCATTATGGCCGTCAGTACTAGTAATGTGTAAAGGGTGGGGGCAATGTGCCATCCTAAAATATACATCAGGGTGTAGTACAGCGGAAAGGTAAAAATACCGGCTGTCATCATAATGGGTGCCCGGTATTCTTCATCGCTGGAAATCCATCGCGCGATTTTTGAAGGAATGATAAAAGGAATGTAGTTGAAGAATAAACCCGTTATATAGATCGGAAAGCCACTGATAAAATACATTATATACCGGATGAGTTTTCCAATACCAATTTTTTCAGACTTTTCAATCAGGTAATCACTTACTTTAAATTCCTTTATGATAGCAAAATAGTTATCGATTTTTTCTTTCACCTCACGCACTAGTTTAGGATCGGTATCCTGAAAGTAGTGTAAGGCCTTTATGATGTTTTGGGTCAGGTTTACGTTCAGGTTTTTAAGCGTACTATCGATGCTTATTTGTTTCTTGTAGATAAGTTCAATTTTCCGCACCAGGTCATCTGCTTCTTTATCTTCCGTGATTACAATCAATTCAGCTAGTCGTTGTTGTATTTCTTTTGTAAGGGCATTAACAGCCCCAACCGGATCGTGCTGATACTGATTCTGATAGCTCTTTACTTCAAACGCTTTGCCAATGTTGATCTCCACCGATTCGCGGAAGCGTGTGGGATTGGAATAGTTCAATCCGATGGGAAGTAGTTTAAGAGGTAGCTTAAAATCCTGCTGTTGTTCAACCTCCAATGCAATGCGCGCGGTACCGGTTTTTATAGGCCGTAATTTTCGTTCGTTAATGCTGTTGCCCTCCGGGAATACCAGCAGAATACCTCCTCCGGTTAAGAATTCAAAGCATTTTTGAAAAGCAGAAAGATTTTTCTCATCACGGTTATCAGTAATATCCTGCTTGCGGTACACGGGTATAGTATTAAACTGGTTCAGCACCGCACGTGCCGCAGCTGTTTTAAAGATACTGCCGTTTGCCAGGAAGTGAACTTGTCGGGGGAGAATAACCAATGCAGCCAATATAGGATCCATAAAGGTGTTGGGGTGGTTACCTATGACAATAAGTGGTTGCGTGTCGGGAATATTCTCCTTGCCATGAATGGTAATTTTTCTGAAGAATATTTTCAGGGCAATGCGGATAACGATGCTTAGCACAAAGTAAAGCATGGATCAAAACTATAGAAACTTTGGTATATTAATGACACACAGTGTATCGTTGGGATTTACTATTTGTTGTATTGTAAACATACCCGACAGTACAATGATAATAGTGCATACAGGATAATCGTCATAATACGAAGTTGACTTCAAAGCAATTTGAATAAAGCATCCGCAAACAATTCCGCAGCAGTCGGGTGTTTTCTGAACCACAGTTCGGGCTCAATTAATTCAAGCTCAGAAACACAAAGCTCATTCTGATTATTCCAAATGGCATCCACACGGGCATAAACTGGTGCTGGTTTGCAAAAGGAAACCGCCTGCTGGGCAAAATCAATTTCTTTTGAGGTGGGCATATACTCATGCACGGTTCCACCAAAATCATCCTGCACACGAAAGTCGCCCGGTTTGGCTTTTTTCAGCACAGCATGACTGAATTTTCCGCCAAAAAGCATGTAGGCTACTTCACCTTTTTCCAATACAGGTTTTTGAAATTCCTGTATAAGCATGGATTCATTTGCAATTAACTCCCGAAAGATCAATTCATGATCGGGCAAAGTTGAAGCATTAAGTCTGTAGGTATGGCGGGCTGCGCCTGAGATAGCGGGTTTTAATATGCTGTCCGTCCAGCCGGTTTGATTTACAATTTCGGTTAGCGATCTGGATTCTCCTGATTTAATGAAAACAGTGGGTGGAATGTGAACACCATGTTGCTCCAGATCACGGAGGTAATGCTTATCAATATTCCACCGCACTAAGGGTAATGGGTTGATCAGTTTTGTTTGTGTATTTACACGATCTAACCAGTTTGAAAATTCCTGAAAGCGATCAAAATAATCCCACGTGGTTCTAAAAATCGCAAAGCGTGTTTGCGTCCAGTCGTATTCGGGGTTGTCCCAATTTGTACGTGCAACGGTAAGCCCTCTTTTTTCAAGGGCGGCACGTACCAGCTTATCATCATCTAAAATATTTTGTTTGTACCAATCGGGGTTTACCGGATTCACATAACGTGCGTCCGTAAGCAGGGTAATATCAACCATCAGAAAAACCAAAGTTTACTAGCCAGACCTTTACATTTCTCAATTGTACTTTTGTACTATTTCTTCACGCAAATTATACTACTCCTAAGGTAAAAAATTACCCAATCATCACGTACTGGAGAGGTATTTCGATCTTTTTTCCTTTACCAATCAGGGATGGTGAAAAAACAGAAATACAATTCTTTTCCACGGTGTAATTTAGGGATAATGGATGGTATTTATGGAAACGACATTGACCTATAAGCTAACCCTGCTACACCTGGTTCATTTGCTTATGCATGCCGATGGTATGGTGGACGATCGTGAATTAGCGATGTTAAGCCGTATTCGGGGCGAAGAGAATATTACAGATGCTGTTTATAATGCTTTTACAGCACGCCTTTCTTTTTCAACCGATAAGGAATTGTATGAACATGGTTTGCGCCTGCTCAATCAATGTTCGGATGAAGAGAAGCTTCAGGTTTTCGCCCATTTGTACAAACTGGCACAAGCCGACAATGACTTTAGCATGAAGGAGGTACGCCTCCTGTTTTATTCGATGGAACAAGCCCAGGTAGAATTTGATGATATAGTACTAATTGCAAGAATGGCCTCTTAAGGGCAAGTGACTAGTCAATCGATAAGTAATATCTTATTGCAAACTGATTTTGGTCATCGACAAACACTTCGTATTGAAGTACCTTCCTGTCGCCTTAATTATTGAAGGCGGCATGAATCATGAAAACAAGAAATGCATTACTTGGCGTGGTTGCAGGGATTGCGACTGGCGCAGTTTTGGGTGGTTTGTATGTTTCAACACGGGGCACTGGAACCCGTAAAAAAGTTGTAAGAAAAGGCGAAGATTTTGCCAATGCACTGAATGAAAGAATTGATCAGCGGTTTGACGAGCTTATGAAATCAATTTCCGGAAAGTTTGTGCAGGTAAAAAACAATAATGATATACCTATGGAAGAAGGAGCTGGGAACTAAGGTTCAAGTAAACAGCAGAAATCACCTTGTTTTTTGATAGGTGAGAAAATGTTCCGGTATACGTTGCGATCCGCTAATGATACCGGAAATCAACTCACCTACAGCTGGGCCGTGTTTAAAACCATGGCCCGATCCGCCTCCCAGAAAAAACAGGTTATTCGCTTCCGGATGGTGATCAAAAATAAAATTCCCATCGGGTGAATTTTCGTAAGGGCAAACGCGATTTTCTATTAGCGGAGCATGGGATAGCCCCGGAAACCGGTGGCCAATAAATTTTCGTGCTTTCGACAACACATCCGGATCAGCCATCCGTTCTCCTGCGGTGGGATCGAACGGCACACCGCGTTCATCCACACCAATTTTAAAACCACGGTAGGAGTTACCGGGAATGCCGTAATAGAAATCCTTCCCATCCACATCCACCCACACAGGAAATTTTTCATAGGCTGGCGCCTGATCGGGCGGAACACCGAAATAGTATGCTTCTTGTTTCGTACAGGTTATGGTTTTCCCTAATACCTCCGGAAACATTTTTCCGAGCCATGATCCGCAGGCAAAAATAAAAAGGTCGGCTTTTAGGATTTGCCCGGTAGAAAGTTTGATGGAGTTAAGTCTATTGTTTTCAATTTCCCCGGGGGAAGCAAATGCTTGAATGTATTCGCCACCTTCTTCTAAAAACGCTTTGTGCACAGCCTGGCAGGCATCACGTGCACGCAAGCAACCTCCGAAGGGATCGAGGTAAGCGTGATGAAGATCTTCCGTATTTAAAATTGGATATCGTTTTGTAAGTTCCTGAACGGAAAGTTTTTCATACTCCATTCCATGCTTTTTAGCAAAGGGAATAGAGTCATCTACTACGGATGTTTTTTCATTATAGCACATCCACAGTACGCCTTTATTTTGAAACAGCTTTTTTTTCCAGCGTTGTTCGTGTTCTTTCCATAGTGATAGTGCACGCACATTCAGGTCAAAATAAAATTCGTTGCCACCATAAGTTGATCGGATAACCCGTGTCTCATCACCCGAGCTGGCGCGTGAGTTCCCTGGCCCCCAGGCATCAATAAGCGTAACGTTGTAGTGCTGACGAAGTAAAAACAGGGAAGTCCATCCGCCAAAGGCTCCGGCACCTATTACAGCAACATTACTTCCTTTAGAAAGGGATTCAATTTTTTTACCTGAAGCGTTTCCGGGTGATGGTGAAAATGTGTTGACGGACATTGGCTAAAATTTTATCTACACCTTCCACTTTGAGGGATCATACCGCCAGGCTTTAAGCGAAGCCAGTTCTTCTTCACTAATATAGTTCTGGCTCAAAGCACTACTCAACAGGTAATTGTAATCGCTCAGGCTAACGAGTGAGACATTTTCCTGGTAGAAATTATTCATGGCAACATCAAATCCATAGGTAAATATCGATACCATGCCCAACACAACAGCACCGGCATCGCGAAGTGCCTGAACGGCTTTTAGTGAACTGCCACCGGTGGAGATAAGATCTTCAATGACCACAACCTTTTGCCCGCGGGTTATACGGCCTTCAATCAGATTTTCCATTCCGTGATCTTTGGGTTTTGGACGAACATATGCGAAGGGTAAGTTCATAGCATCAGCTACCAGTGCTCCTTGTGCAATACCGGCCGTGGCCACACCTACAATAGCTTCAGCAGCGGCATAGTTTTCCTTAATAGCATGTATAAGTCCTGCCTTTATAGCGTTTCTGATTTCGGGATATGAGAGCGACAGCCGGTTGTCGCAGTAAATTGGAGATTTCCAACCCGATGCCCAGGTAAACGGCTTTTGTGTGCTTAACTTTATAGCCTCTATCTGCAACAGCATGGTGGCCACCTGTTCGGCAGTTTTTCCTTCAACTTTAATGATCGGCATGGTACAATAAATGTTTCCCGAAAATCAGTTAATCAATTGGTTAAATCAAGTTTGGGTATTAAATGGGGCAAAAAACTTTGGGCACCCACTTGTGTCCTTGGAGAATATTTATTCCTTTGCAAACATGGTACGACTTCTATCGTTTCCCGGATGATTATCTTTATCAATGATATTCCGGTAAGTCTCTACAAAGCCGATGAAGGCCCTGTTGACGGCCATTTTAACCATATTATTGATGCTGCCACAGAGCCGATCATACGTGCCAAATTGGTACAACACGTTTGGGTGAAAAACGTACGGGAGCCAGAGTTTGAAATGTTGCTGGAGTACCTCAATTCTAAAGTACCCATAGGCTTACACTCCCTTCATATTAACGCATATGATTATACAGCCTTAAAGAATCTGCTTACCAGCAAGTTTAAGGTGATTAAAGCGGCTGGTGGCCTTGTCAGAAAGAAGGATAAGTTTCTGATGATTTACCGTATGAAGAAGTGGGACCTGCCAAAAGGCAAAAAAGAGCGAAGTGAAAAATATCCACAAACCGCCATTCGGGAAGTGGAGGAGGAGTGTAATGTTACGGTAAAGCTGGCCGGAAAAATTTGTACCACGTGGCATACCTATACCATGAACAGAAGAGCGATGCTTAAAAAAACCAAGTGGTATGCTATGGATTTGATGGATGACTCAAAGATGAAGCCCAGTGGCGAGGAAGATATTGAGGAGTTGCGCTGGATGAAAACCAAAGAAGTGTATCATGCCCTGGAGCATTCCTATAAATCTATTCGATACGTTTTTGAACGGTATTACGATTTGGTAGATATCAAATCTCCCCGCTAAAGTTTATACGGCAAAAAGCCGTTAACATCGCCCTTATACCGGTGTACTTCACGAATGATGGAGGAACTGATGGAAGCGAATTGAGGTGAGGTGATTAAAAAAACAGACTCAAGTTCTGCATTCAAGTAGCGGTTAACCTGGGCTATACTATTCTCGTACTCGAAGTCGGTGGTGTTACGCAAGCCCCGAAGCAGGTATTGCGCTCCGTTTTTGCGCGCAAATTCAGCGGTAAGTTCTGAAAACGTTACCACCTTGATATTAGGATAACCGGCAAACGTTTTTCGGATACACTCCATCATCAGGTCGATTTCAAAGTACCGTACACTTTTTCCGCTGTTGTAGCCTATGGCCACAATAATTTCGTCAAAGAGTTTGAGGCCCCTCAATACAATGTCTTCATGGCCTTTGGTAAACGGATCGAATGAGCCGGGAAATAACGCAATACGTTTCATCGGGTAAGGTTATTGGTTAAAGGTCGGTAAATGCCTGTTGATAACCAAGATGGCTAAAAAAGGTTGATGCTGTAAAGATCCAGAAAATGATGATCCTGCACTTCATCAAACAAGTAGCCAAAGGAGAGATGGGCCGGACGTTCACCAAACGTTACGTTTTGTATGTACTTGTAAAACTCGTGATAGTGCGGTGAGTTTTTACCAATGTACCCCCACATAATTACTTTACTGGTTTGCTGATCCAGCTCCAGCGTTTTCATCACCAGCATTATATACTTGATATAATCCTGAAAGCTTAGAATGCTGAACTGATTGTAGTACACCAATTTATTTTCATGAACAGATAGAATGTGCAGCTTAAACCTGTCAACATACAAGTAAAGTGGATTGTCGGTGCGGGTGGCAGCGTAGTTCATTACCCCCTCAATAAGGGCAGCCGATTGGTGAAGAATGGTAAATTGTTTTTGTGGATAAAGTGCTTCAAGCCATGAGGTGAGTTCTTTCTGTACGGCAAAAACCGTTACGGCCTGGCTGTTTTTCATGGCAATTGCCAAAACTTCTTCCCTGCTTTTATTAACATGTGCATTAAACTTCAGGTAGTCGGCAGCAGATTCGGCAACAAATAAAGATTCAGGAACCTGCACAAGTTTTTGATTCTTAATTGAAATTTTAATCGAATTCCAAAAACCTGCCTTTAAAAATGGATGATGATCAAACAACTGATCAAGCGTGTTGAGTAAGTCTTCATTCGAAGACACCGAGGGAAGTACATAGTCTTCTAAGAAAAGAACACGGTTATCATCGCCACCAACAACGGCTACTTGTACATCGCGCGAGCCTACATTAACTAATAAGGAATATTCATGGATGTTGTCTTCTTCAAAACGATCATCCTTGATTTTTTTTATCAGTTTAAACGTGGCAAGGCTTTGCAAGTTATTCCCAATTTCCGGCTGTTGTTACATCCGTTTTTGATCCAAAGCGCAGAGGTTTTTTATTCTTAGCTTCGTTCCCTTCTCTTCGTTCAGGGTTTATAGGCGCAGGATCCTTAACTTCGATGACCCATACTTTGATGTTGTTTTTCTCGATTTGCTGCGTAAAGATTTCGAAATTTTTATCTGAGCCCGGAACCTTTGCCAGGTTTTTTACATCCACATCAGGATTCAATTGATAGTCCCAGAGGGTGATCAGATTTTGTCCTTTTTTTAATTTATCACCCGAATTGATTTTAGCTAAACTGCTGATTGTGCCCTTATCCAAAAAGACGAATTCTTCCGTACGGTCACCGGATTCTCTTCTCATTCTATAGGACTTTGTTCCCTTCACTACGTAATCACCTTCATTTTTCATGAATCCCAGGAATGTTCCGTTATCAGCAGCATTTACAGCATAGGTTTTTCTGAATATTTTTTCTTTTGCCGAAACCTGGCCGATAGTGTCTATTTTAACCAACACGCTATCCACGCCATAGCTTTTGGGAATAATTGTTTCTGTTTTAACAATAATGGGTACCGAGCCAGTTTCAATGAAATTAATCAGCGTATCCCAACTGCTGGTGTATTTGCCGTGTTGTTCGAGGTATACTTTTTGAGCTTCCCGTATTACGGCCAGTTTATCGGTTATTTGTCGCTCTGTTGAAACTATTTTCTCCCGGAATTCAATGGTTGAGTTAATGCTGTTATAGAGGTAATAGGCTAATGCCAAGCTAACGGCAAAAAGAACGTAGGCGAGAATTTTTGACAGGTTCATTAGTTACGGTTTAAGGCCACAAGTATAATTATTTTAAGGGGTAAAAAACAAGGTAAAATCCGTGTTTGGAGAATTATATTCTATGAAAACCGGTTAAAGTTTTTAATTCTTTTATGGTTTTGCAGAGCTTCAAAATGCCATGTTTTTCATGCCCTGGCATGGCTTGCAGGGCTTCCCACGGAACAAATTCAACCGCGCGTATAATCTGATTATCCGCGCGCATTTCAGGGTCTGAACCAGTAGTTAACTTACCCCCGGTAATGGATACATCTGCGAACAGTTCTATAGCATGCAAGGGAGGGTTTACAAACTCCGCCACAAACCTGAAACTATCCACCCTTATCTGTAAGCCGGTTTCTTCCATGAATTCCCGTGTTAGGCAATCCTCCATGCGTTGACCAAATTCAAGGCCTCCACCGGGAGGCGCCCAGAAATCCTGCCCAGGATACAAACTATGGTTGATCAGCAATAGTGAATCATCTCTCCAACAAAGTCCGCATACCCGAACTCGTATCGAATTACCATAAAGCGCTTTAATATTCTCATCCATGACAGGTTACCAGGGGGGATAATACAAGATGGACGGCAAAGTCACGAATATTCAAGAAATTTGCACTTTATTGGCAAAATTGTTGTTTCGTGAATGTTAACTTTGAAAAAAAATAAACTATGAAGAAGCCTTTAGTTTTATTGTTTTTGGTAGCCTTGGTGGCCAATACCCTGGCACAGGATACCAAATCTGCAGCAGCCAAAGTAAATGGTGCCGTAATAACGTTTGAGAAAAGCACGCATGATTTTGGAGATATTTATCAGGGTGATAATGTAGAGCATGTTTATAAGTTTACCAATACCGGAAATGAACCCTTGATCATTTCCAATATTCAGGTAACCTGTGGCTGTACTGCACCTTCCTGGCCTAAAAATCCTATTCCTCCGGGTGGAAAGGGAGAGATAAAAATCGGATTTAACAGTGCTGGCAAAATGGGGCGACAGAACAAAACCGTTACGGTTGTTTCCAATGCCGTGAATGAAGACAACCTGATTTCATTTGTCACCAACATCCTGGCAAAGAATCCACAATAGTCTTCAACAACTGAGTAATTTCAGCAACAAAAAAAGCCATCCTGATAAGGGTGGCTTTTTTACTTTACTGATTTGTAAACTCCAATCAGTAAACATAGCCAACCGGCAATCCACGCCACACCTCCAACTGGAGTAATCATCGCAAAGGTTGTAACCTGTGAAAAACATAACAGGTATAGGCTACCACTAAACAACACCACACCTGCAAGGAATAACCAGGAGGCATAAGCAAACAGGGTAGTTTTAAAAAGGTGTTGAAATACACCCGTTACCAATAGCGCAAAGGCATGGTAAAACTGATACCGAACGGCTAACTCAAACGTATCAACCCTACCGGTTTCAACGAGCATGGGTTTTAACGCATGTGCACCAAATGCACCCAACGCAACGCCCAGTAATCCGAATGTGGCACCAATAAGAAATGTTTTTCGACTGTTCATGAATGTTGATTATTAATAGTTATTCCGCTCGCCAAATATGGCCGTACCAATTCTTATCATGGTACTTCCTTCTTCCAGTGCAATCTCGTAATCACCACTCATGCCCATCGATAATTCTTCCATCGATACAGTGGAAGGTAAACTGATATTCTTCAGGCTGTCAAAAAATATTTTTAACGTTCTGAATTCTTTTCTCACCTGATCTTGATTATCAGTAAAAGTAGCCATACCCATCAATCCGGATATTTTTATATTGCTTAGCTGTTTAAAATCTTCGCTGTTGATAAGATTCGTTACTTCTTCTTGCGAAAAGCCAAATTTGGTTTCTTCTTCAGCAATATGAAGTTGAAGTAAACAAGGAATGACACGACTGACTTTTTGAGCTTGTTTATTTATTTCTAGTAAAAGTTTCAAGCTATCTACCGAATGAATAAGTTGAACAAACGGGGCAATGTACTTAACCTTATTGGTTTGTAAATGGCCGATCATGTGCCATTGAATGTCTTTGGGTAACGTCTCATATTTCAGTTGAAGCTCTTGTGCCTTGTTCTCCCCAAACACGCGGTGTCCGGCCTCGTAGGCTTCCAGAATTCGTTCAATGGGTTGGGTTTTACTTACAGCAATCAGGGTGACCCCGGCAGGTAAGTTCTGGCGGTATTTTGCTATGTTATTTTTGATGCTCATTCTGTATTTTTGACAACTTCAACCACAAATTTAACCCTAACAACCAATAAACATGGCGATACTTGGCACCTTGCTCAAAAAAGGAATTCGGTTACGCGAAATGATGGAGCAGGAGTATACTTCGCCTTTTGATTTACAGAAGAAGGAGTTGAAGGAACTGCTCATAGCAGCTAACCAAACTGAGTTTGGAAAGCATTACAACTTTGCTGAAATCCTGAAAGACTTTCGAAAAGGGAACAAGAGTTTTTACGACAATTTTCGTAATAAAATACCTATACATACCTATAATAAAATCTATGGCGATTGGTGGAAACTTTCCCTTAAAGGGGTAAAGAACATCTGCTGGCCAGGCCGGGTCAAATATTTTGCGCTAAGCTCTGGCACGTCTGAGGCCTCCTCTAAGCATATACCGGTAACCAAGGATATGACCAAGGCTATTCAGCGCACCAGTATCCGGCAGATATTATCACTTTCCAAGTACGACCTGCCTTCAGATTTTTTTACCTCCGGAATTTTAATGTTGGGAGGTAGTACACACCTGAATAAAATCGGAAATTATTTTGAAGGTGATTTGAGCGGAATACAGGCGGCCAAGCTTCCGTTTTGGTTTCAGCATTTTTATAAGCCTGGAAAGCGCATTGCCAAAACCCGAAACTGGGATGCCAAACTGGATGAGATAACCAAAAAGGCCAAAGATTGGGATATTGGTATTATTGTAGGCGTTCCTGCATGGCTTCAGATCCTCATGGAAAAAATACTGGATCATTATAAGGTTGCTAACATTCATGAAATATGGCCAAACCTGAAAGTGTATGTTCATGGAGGTGTTTCCCTTGATCCCTATCGAAAAGGTTTTGAAAAATTAATGGGTAAACCTATTTATTACATTGAAACCTACCTGGCCTCAGAAGGCTTTATCGCCTACCAGGCATATCCCAACAGGCGATCAATGCGGCTAGTGCTCAACAACGGAATGTTTTATGAATTTGTGCCCTTTGAGGATAAAAATTTTGATGAGAACGGAGAAGTGAAATCAGAAGCACAAACGCTGATGATTGATGAAGTAGAGGAGGGCAAGGAATATGCGATATTATTATCCAGTTGTGCAGGTGCCTGGCGCTACCTGATTGGTGATGTGATAAAATTTGTATCGCTGGAGGAATCGGAAATTATAATTACCGGCCGAACGAAACATTTCCTGAGCCTGTGTGGTGAACACCTTTCGGTAGATAATATGAACAAAGCCATTGAGTTGGCTTCAAACGATTTGAATATCGAAGTGCCTGAGTTCGCAGTTGCGGGTATTCCGCATGGTACCTTGTTTGCTCACCATTGGTTTGTAGGTACGGATAATGCTGTTGATGGAAATGTTTTGCGCGAAAAAATTGATGGTCATTTAAAGGTTTTAAATGATGATTATGCCGTTGAACGCAGCGCAGCCTTAAAAGATGTTTACGTTGATGTGTTGCCGGTGCATATGTTTTATGATTGGATGAAATCAAAAGGAAAAGTAGGGGGGCAAAATAAATTTCCACGGGTGATGAAGAACCACCAACTGGAAGACTGGAAAGCATTTATTGAAAGTCACGTAAATGGAAATCGTTCTTAAGGGTATTGTCTCCGGGCTTGTATTGGCGTTACTGGTTGGCCCTGTTTTTTTTACCATTCTGCAAACCAGCATTGAGCGCGGCTTCTGGAGCGGTGCATGGGTGGCTGCAGGAGTTTCATTGAGCGATGCTGTCTATATTTTTCTGGCTTACCTTGGCCTTTCCCAGGCATTTAATAATCATAAGTCGCAGATCTATATGGCCTATGTTGGTGGCTTAATTCTTTTTGCATTTGGCGCCTATTACTTGTTCGTAAAGAGCCGGAGAATCCTGGATTTTAAAAGTGTAAACATCAAAGCCAGAAGTCCGCTGCGGTTGGCCGCCAAAGGATTTATCATTAACGGACTGAGCCCCATGGTGTTGATTTTTTGGATTGGAACCGTAAGCGTGGCCACCGGTGAGTTTGGATACACCACACATTACCAGGTATCATTATTTTTTGGCGCTATTGTAGCCACAGTTTTCGCCACCGATATGCTCAAGGCCAAACTGGCCGATAAGTTAAGGGAAGTACTCACCCCACGGCTGGTGCGAATTATGAATATTGTTCTGGGTATAGTAATGGTAATTTTTGGTGGCAGGCTTCTTTTCTATGCCGATTCATTTTTTGCCCACTAAAGTCGGCCTACTAATCCTGCAAAACGTTGCTGATAAAAGTCGATTTGGTAAATAACCAGAGTAAGAGCAGAACGATGCCCCAGGTAAGGTAATGTTGGTAATAATCGGCAGTATCTTTGAAACGCGTTTCTTTAATCTCAGCTTTTTCGTATTGATCAATTTTATCGAACACTTGCTCCAGCGCACGGTTATCGCTCACCCTGAAAAATTCTCCACCACCAATGTCGGCTATTTTGCGCATGGTAGATTCATCAACGGTGTTGTCAATCATGTTAGGTCTTCCAAAAAAATCTTTCCCATAGGGTACCATGCCTTCCTTACCGATGATAATGGTGTAAATTTTTATTTCGAAAGCAGCAGCCAACTCGGCTGCAGTAATAGGATCTATATTACCCGCTGTATTGTCGCCATCGCTGAGCAAAATACATACTTTGGATTTTGAGTTTGCTTCCCGCATCCGGTTGGTAACTACACCCAGTGCACTGCCTATGGCGGTTCCGCGGTTGTCAATCATGGAAAAATCTATTTCATTGATGTACGATTTTAAAAGGCTGTAGTCGGTTGTTAGGGGCGCCAGGGAAAATGCATCGCCTGAAAAAACAACGATTCCGATTCTATCCTGCAGCCTGCCGTCAATAAAGTCAGTAGCAACATTTTTGGCGGCTTCCAATCGGTTAGGTGTAAAGTCGGATATCTGCATCGATTGTGAGATATCAATGGCGATCATAATATCAATTCCCTCGGTCCATTGCTCCACTTTTTCATTTGTTTTTTGAGGCCTTGCTAATGCAATTAGTAATAGCGTAAGCACCAGCATCATCAATATATCGGGAATAAGCCTGATCAGGTTTAAGGCTGAAGTTTTTAAATCGCGCTGTGCAAGGGCGACCGGTAATTTTTGATTGAACTTATAGCGCCAGAGCCATCGTAAAAGAATTAAAAGTGGTATGGCCGCTATTCCGTAAAGAAACGAAGGGCGTTCCCAGCTAAAGGATTGAAGCGTTGAAGGACTGAACCACTCAAGCGAGTACCAAACGTCTGTTGCTTGTATTTCCTTATCCATTTTTCAGATCTTCAATCAATTTCGAAAAACGTACTTCAGCCACTTGCTGTAAATGGGTGAGTGGCTCCAGCACAGTAGTTGAGCTTCCATAGATGGCCCGATCAAGTGCCTGTAAACTTTTACCGAGGTATTCATCTTGCTCCAGGGCCAGGGTTTCGCGTGTGGTAAGTTTTGTAAAAGGTTTTCCTTCCAGTTGTTCCATGTATTTTTTCCATATGGACAAGGCAGTCTCGGTATTTTGTGTGGTGTACTGCGTTTGCAGCTGATGAAGTTTTTCCAGGAAGGATTGGATAAACTTTGTATGATTTTTTTGAAGTCGCTTGAGCTTGAAATATTTCCGGATTCGTTTACCGAAAACTATCCAGATCACAACGCTCACTACCAGAAGAATTCCAACAGTGATGAGCAGGATAGGATAATTCAACAGAAAAGAAACGCGCTGATACGTAGTGTTGGTTAATAAGGGAAGATCTTCAGCACGGATACTATCCGGAACCGGTTCTTTTACCATGGCGGCTAATAGGATGCTGTCGCGCTGAGGTACATAGCGTGTGCAATCTCTTTCATTCACTACAAATATGGGCAGGCTAAGGTACTGCACATCATCCACCTCAAAGGTGAGAAGCTGATACACTACACTATCATAACTTTCTCCGCGCTGGGTTTGTGTGGGTTGATATTTTTTGTGATGAAACTCAAATGGGTTGAAGGAAAAGGTAGAATCCGGGAAGAGTACGGTGAGGTTGCTGGGATATTGGGCAACCATATAGTAATCAATGGGGTCACCTAATCGTACGCTGTCTTGAATGAACCCTGCCCGCACCTTCACCTGGGCCATCGTTTGAAACAACGATAGGATTAATAAAATCGATAAACAGGTTTTAAGAATATTCCTTCGCCTCATCGTCAGCTTCGCCTAAGTTGTTTTTACTGATTTGTTCCGGATTTTAAATAGCCGGAGCAATTTTGGAACGTAGTCTTCATCTGTATCCAACGAAATAAAGTTGATCTGATGTTTTTTACAAAACGCAGTGAGTTGTGATTTCCGATCCTCCAGCCTGTCGCTGATTTTTTTACGAAAATCCCCAAATGAAGTATTGATCCATAAGGTCTTTCCCGATTCTTTATCTTCAACGGGTATAATACCCAATCTCGGTAACCGGGTTTCGCGCTTATCGCTGATGTGCACAATAACCAGGTCATGCCTTCGCGCCAGGGCTTTTAAATTGTGTTCGTAGGATTCATCAATGAAATCAGAGATTAGAATAATAACACTCCTGCGTTTGATGGTATTAAGCGCAAACGCCATAGCCTTATTCAGGTCTGTTCTTTTTGATTGCGGCCGCAGGGTAGTAATACCATGAATAATCTGATACGCCTGCGAAACACCTTTGGTGGGTTTAATATATAATTCACGCTGATCGGTATAGCAGATCAACCCTACATGACTTGATTCTTTCACGGCAGAAAGGGCCAGTACCCCGCAAATTTCTTTGCCAATATCGGCTTTGGTTTGCCCGGCCGACCCAATGTTTTGCGAGGCGCTCACATCCAGAATGAAAAATACCGTTTGTTCCTTTTCCTCCCGGAAGGTCTTGACATACGCACCATGGCCCTTTGCCGACACGTTCCAGTCGATGGTGCGGATGTCGTCTCCATACTGGTAGGGGCGTACATCGTCAAACTCCAGCCCTGTTCCCTTAAAAACAGACCGGAAGTCGCCCTGCATCTGGCTGTTTATAGCCTTGCGTATCTGTATTTCGTATTTGCGTAACTTTTTTAGAAGTTCTTTCACAACCTAAGGATGCTGGTTCAATTTTTGAGTTCCAAAAATAACTAAATGTGACTACTTTGCTCACTTCACTCATAACTCAGGTTGATTTAAGCGATAAAGGGAAAATGAACCGGATTTTTTTAAGCATCCTCATCGGGTTTCTTCTAACAGGCTGTCAGCAAAAGGACAGTCGGAAAGGTATTTTAACCGAGCCCGAAATGGTTAACGTCCTTATTCAGCTCTATGTGGCGGAAGAGAAGATTGCCCTGCTCCCGATTAGTTATGACTCCCTGAACAGGCTAATGCCATATTTCCGCGAACATATCTTTACACAAGTCGGTATTCAGGATTCTGTTTTCAGAAAGTCGATGGAATACTATATGGCTCATCCCAAGCGCCTCGAATATATTTACACAGCCGTGGTAGATTCCTTAAGTTTGCAGGAGCAAGTAGTACCGAACGAGTACAGCCAGTATGCCCCACCCAAATGATGTTGAACAAAAACTTGGCTTCGACCAGATCAGATCGAAGTTAAAATCCTTTTCCCTTTCTGCATTAGGCTCTGCACGCGTGGATGAAATGTTGTTTCTTAACGATTCAACAAAGATTAAACACCTGCTTCAACAGGTTTTTGAGTTTAAGCAGATTCTTGAACGTGGGGATGCCTTTCCATCCAATCATTATGTTGATCCTGCCGCGTTCTTTACCCGTGCTTCGCTGGTGGGCAATTACCTTGATGAACAGGATTTTCTGCAAATCGCGTACTCGTTACAAACCATCCTTACGTGCCGCGATTACCTGGTGAGGAATCAGGAATATTATCCGGTGTTATTTCAACTAACCGAACCCGTTCGGGTTTCCGGTGCTTATGTTAAGCAAATTCATTCTGTAATTGATGATGCAGGATTGGTGAGGGATTCCGCCAGCACCGAGTTGAGCCGGATACGAAGAAAACTTCGTGAGGAGCAAGGCCGATCACGGAAATTGATAGACCAGGTATACCGGCAGGCGGTAGCGCAGCAATGGGTGCCCGAAGGTGCCTTGCCCACCATACGGGGCGGACGCTTAGTGATACCGGTATTGGCCGAGTACAAGCGAAAGCTAAAAGGATTTATTCAGGATGAATCCGCAACAGGTCAGACGGTTTTTATGGAACCTGCTGAGGTACTGGAAGCCAACAACGAGATTCGCGATTTAGAACATGCTGAAAGGCGGGAGGTAATCCGAATACTCATTCAGCTCACCGATAAATTGCGTGAAGAAATTCCGCAACTACAGCTGGCTTACCGATTTTTAGGTTGGATCGATTTCATTAGAGCCAAAGCAAAGCTTGCCCTTGAATTACAGGCGGAACTTCCGGATGTTGTTCCCACGCCCGCACTTCGGTGGATGAATGCACGACATCCATTGCTGTATATGAGCCTGAAAGGAAAACGAGAGCTTGTTCCGCTAACTATAGATTTAACAGAAGCCGACAGGTTCTTATTGGTTTCCGGACCAAATGCCGGGGGAAAATCCGTTTGTCTTAAAACGGTTGGGTTGTTGCAGTACATGCTACAATGCGGATTATTAATTCCGGTTTCGCCTGATTCCAAAGCTGGAATTTTTGATGACTTGTTTATTGACATTGGCGACCAGCAGTCGATTGAAAATGACCTGAGCACCTACAGCAGCCATTTGAAAAACATGGCGCATTTTGTTCAGCATGGTAATGGTAAAACCCTGGTATTGCTGGATGAATTAGGATCAGGAACAGATCCGAACTTTGGGGGGGCTATAGCACAGGCTATTTTGCAAACCTTGTTGAAAAAACACGTATGGGGTGTGGCCACTACACATTACTACAATTTGAAATTATTTGCCGGGCAGCAACAGGGTATTCGCAATGCCGCCATGCGCTTCGATGAGAAAAACATGGTTCCGCTGTATCAACTTGATATTGGAAAACCAGGAAGTTCATTTGCGTTGGAGATTGCTCAGAAAACCGGATTGCCACGAGAGATTCTGGAGGCGGCAGGACACCTTGCCGGAAGTGAGCTGGTGGGTTTTGAAACCCTGGTACGAAACCTGGAGCAGGAGAGAAATGCCTTAGCGGAAAAAACCAGGCAGCTCAGCAAGCAAGATGCTGAATTGAAAGTATTGCTTGAAAAATACGAGACATTGAGTGGCGAGTTGGAGTTGAAGAAGAAACAGATTCTGAACAAGGCTAAAGAAGAAGCCAGCAACCTGTTAGCTGAAACAAACCGCGAGATTGAAAAAACTATTCGTCACATCCGCGAGAACCAGGCGCAAAAGCAGGAAACCAGCAAAGTAAGGAAGAACCTGGAAGTGCTTACGCAGAAAGTATCGCGACAGCAGGAAGTGCCAAAGCAAAAATTGCCTGCCGGACCAATAAAAGCGGGCGATCGCGTACGACTAATTGGCCAGGTTGGAACCGGACTGGTGTTATCGGTAAAGGGTAAAAATGCTATGGTTCAGTTTGGTGAATTGAAATCTACCATAGCGGTGAGCAAACTGGAAAGCGCAGTACAGTCAACTCCAGAAACTGCCACAGCGCGAAAGTTGCGATCGGTAGGCATAAGCCTGCATGATAAACGCGCGGTGTACAGTTCAGTATTGGATGTGCGCGGAAAAAGAGTCGAGGAAGTGGTTCCGTTGCTCGATCAGTTCATGGATACCTCCGTGTTGCTGAGCCAGGGGGAAATAAAAATTTTACATGGCAAAGGTGAAGGTGTGCTTCGCAAAGTTATCCGGGAACAACTTAAGAAATACAAACAGGTAGCTTCCGTGGCTGATGAGCATGTGGAACGGGGTGGGGATGGGATAACGGTGGTGGTGTTAAAATAAAAAAAGGCCTCAAACGAGGCCTTTAAAATCTTACAGTACTTTTTTAATTAAAAACAAAAGTCCAGTTGCCATTAACAGCTTCGGTTCTCCCGGCTGCACCAGCATGATCACAAGAAGTACAAATCAAATCTGAAATGGTTAGTTGTCCTGAACTGTTTATAGTGTAAACCATAGGAACGCCATCATTCCTTATCAAGGATCCACTGTCACCTGTACCGATGTTTACAAATGACCATGTTCCGCTTGCCGGCCAGGGGCTGGGTGTTGGTCTAGCGCCAGTAACAGAAAAGTTATAAGGGCCATTTCCATTGTTGGCGTTGGCGTTAAACGTACCTGAAATTGTCAACTTGAAGTTGGTAAAGTCACCGGTTCTATTAGCCCCATCAAGACTTACACTTACAATATTCCAGGTTTTAGAAAGCTTGCCCAATTGAACTTGCTGCGGGATGGGAGCCGGATCTTTGCCACCACAATTACTCATCAAAACAACGGCACTTGCCAAAATCACGAAAGAAACCGCTCTGGCCAATAATTTCATCATCATCTTATAATAGGTTATATGTTACGAATTTGGGGTTTATGGGGCACAAAATCAAACCTTAACGGCTGAAATGCAAATTTTACGGGGGTTTATCGGTTTAAATCGGTTGTTGTAACCCATATAACGTCAACCTGCCTTGGTTGATACGTGTTTGTAGTCCATAACATTGATTATTTCCGCATCCCTGGGATATTCATCGGCCTGGTTGGAGGCTATGAAAACAAGCCTGTTGCTGGTTAGATTGTTCAGTTGGTTAAGGTACCACTCCAATGCCTGTTTGTCGAGGTTGGTACCCGGTTCATCCAGAAACAACACCGGGGTATCGGTATAAAATGCCAGGCCAAGTTTCAAACGTTGCTTCATGCCGGAGGAAAAGTTGGCTATAAATTTCTTATGCGATTGCTCTAAATACATAGCCTCCAGTACCTGTTCAGGTACATAGCCGGGTTTAATCGGTCTGGTTTTAAAATGGAATTCTACCTGTTCCTGTAAGGTGAATTCGTCAATCAGGTCCATGTATGGTGTGGCTACCGAAACCAGTGGATATATCTCATCCACTTCAATAGCTGTCTGATCTTTCTGATAGGTTAGTTTTCCTGAGCTTGGCGGCATCTGCCCCCACAACACTTGTAAAAGGGTTGATTTGCCCGAGCCGTTAGGACCTGTTATGGCGTAAGTTTTTCCTTGTTGGAAGGTGAACGTGAGGTCGCGGAAAATCCATTCGCGGTTATAACGTTTACTGAGTGCTTCGGTAGAAATGGTGATGCCCATTTCGGTCAGTCGCCTAATCCGTAACCCTTCATGATGCCGCGTTCTGATTTGCTAATGAAATCAATAATGTAATCGCGTTCAGCACTGGCCGGAATGGTTTCGGCAATAATGTCGAGGGCTTTGGTGTTGTTAATGCCCTTCATGAAAATATAGCGGTAGATTTCCTGTATCTCAGAAATCTTTTCAGAGCTAAACCCTCTTCTTCTTAAGCCAACAGAATTAATGCCGGCATACGCCAAAGGTTCGCGTGCCGCTTTGGTGTAAGGTGGAACATCTTTACGCACTAGTGATCCACCAGAAATCATAACGTGTGCGCCTACCTTAACAAACTGATGCAGCGCACTGGCGCCACCGATAATAGCCCAATCATCAACGGTTACATGGCCGGCAACCTGTACGGTATTCACCAATATGCAGTTGTTGCCGATGATGCAATCGTGTGCCACATGAACATACGCCATGAGCAGACAATTATTTCCTATAACAGTTTTGAATTTATCGTGGGTACCTCGGCTGATGGTTACGAACTCGCGTATCACGGTGTTGTCGCCAATGAAGGTTTCGGTTTCTTCGCCCGCAAATTTCAAATCTTGCGGTATAGCTGAGATGGATGCGCCCGGATAAACTTTTACGTTTTTACCCAACCGTGCGCCATCGAAAATAACTACGTTGGGGCCTATCCAGCTTCCATCGCCAATCACAACATTTTTGCAAATGGTAGCGAAGGGTTCAATAATTACGTTCGCGCCAATCTTAGCTTCGGGGTGAACGTTGGCTAGTGGATGATAACTCATGAATCTTTACGGACAATGCTGGCGGTCATGGTGCCTTCACAAACAAGCGTATTGCCAACAAATGCACGACCATACATTTTTGCAATACCGCGCTTAATGGGTACAACCAGATCGCATTGAATAACCAATGTATCGCCTGGTAATACCATTTTTCTAAACCTGAAATTTTCTATGCCCAAAAAGTAAGTCCAGTAGTTTTCCGGATCGGGCACCGTACTCATTACCAGTATACCTCCAATCTGTGCCATGGCTTCTACCTGCAGCACACCGGGCATAACCGGGTTGCCGGGGAAGTGCCCCTGAAAGAAGGGTTCGTTGGCGGTAACGTTCTTTACTCCGGCAACACTTTCGTTATCGAGGTAAATAATCTTATCGATTAGCAAAAAAGGATAGCGGTGTGGAAGCGTTTGCCTGATTTTGTTGATGTCCATTACCGGGGGAAGGCTAGGGTTGTATTTTGGTCTTCCCTGTTTGTCGGCCTCAGCCATTGCCTTCTTCAATTTCTTGGCAAAGGCTACGTTGGCCGCATGTCCTGGACGAGCTGCCAACACCTGCGCTTTGAGAGGCCGGCCTGCAAGGGCAAGATCGCCAACTATATCAAGCAGTTTATGCCGTGCAGGTTCGTTTTTATAACGAAGTTCAATATTGTTTAGGATGCCTTCATGCTTCACGGAAACTTTTGGTTTGCCCAGCATTTTGGCAATGTTCGCCAGTTCATCTTCCTTTACAACGCGATCAACAATTACAATAGCGTTATTCAAATCTCCGCCACGGATGAGGTTGTTCTTGTAAAGCATCTCCAGTTCATGCAAAAAGCAGAAGGTGCGGCATGAAGCAATTTCTTTTTCAAACTGTCGGATGTCGGTAATTGAAGCATGCTGACTGCCCAGTACCGGTGAGTTGTAATCGATCATCACCGTAACACGGTAGTCATCCAGTGGAAGAGCTGCAATCTCAACGTTACGTGCAGTCTCCCTGTAGAACAATGGTTCCTGCACTTCGAAAAAATCGCGCAACGCATTTTGTTCTTCCGTGCCTGCTGTCTTAAGTGTTTCAACAAATTCAATAGAACTGCCATCCATGATGGGACACTCGGGTCCGTCAATCTGGATCAGGACGTTATCAATTTCCAGGCCCACCAAAGCAGCTAAGGTATGTTCAATGGTGCTTACACGGGCACCACTTTGTTCGATGGTAGTTCCTCTTGAAACGTCAACCACATTGTCGCAATCGGCATCAATAATGGGCGAGCCGGGTAAATCAATGCGTTGAAACTTAATACCATGATTGGGTTTGGCCGGTAAAAAGGTAACATTCGTCTTGGCTCCTGTATGAAGACCAACGCCCGAAAGCGACACCGATTTCTCGATGGTCTGTTGTTTAATATTCTGCATGCTTTGCTTAAAAGATGGCAAATTTAACCCCGAATAGGGGGATTATCCAAACCGGATTAATAGAAGGCCTATAGGGCCCAATTAGCGTGGTTATCGGGTTATTGTTCGCTTATGGAATCCTGATTGACAGGGGTGTCCTGATTAGCCCCCTGAACAATCTTTTCCAGTTGGCGAAGACGGTCGTGCAGGTCGGGGAGTTTCTTAAATACTGCGTAGGAGCGGAAATAATCTTTAATGTCGAATACAGGATACCCGATTAGTTTTTGACCTTCTTCCTTTATTGATTTGGATATACCACCTTGCGCCCCAATACTGGTATTGTTCGCAATAACTAAATGCCCGGCTATACCGACCTGCCCGGCAATGACACAGTGTTCACCTATTTTTGAAGAGCCTGAAATTCCAGTTTGGGCAGCAATAACGGTATTCTTTCCAACTTCCACATTATGGGCAATTTGAATAAGGTTGTCCAGCTTAACACCCTGGCGAATAATGGTTGAGTCGCCATACATGGTAGCACAATCAATTACAGTGTTAGCCCCGATGACCACATCATCTTCAATCAATACATTACCCATCTGTGGTATCGATTTGTAGGTTCCGTCTTGTTGTGGGGCAAAACCAAAACCATCGCTGCCTACTACTGTGCCGGCATGCAACACACAGTTGTTGCCGATTTTAGTATCGGCATAAAGTTTAACATTCGGATGAAGAATTACATTGTTGCCGATAACCACATTATCGCCTACAAAAACATGCGGGTAGATTTTAACATTGTCGCCAATTTTAACATTATGACCGATGTATGAGAAAGCCCCGCGGTAAATATTTTTTCCTGCAACACTTTTGTTCCCAATAAAGCTCGGTTCTTCAATTCCGGTTTTCTGAAAGCTCATCATTTTATGATATTCTTCCAGCAATACAGTGAAACTGTTATACGGATCGGCCACTACAATAAGGGCTGACTTGATTTCTTTCCGAGGTGTGAATTCTTTGCTTACAATAACGGCTGATGCCTGTGTGGTGTAAATGTAGTTCTCGTATTTCGGGTTTGATAAAAATGCAATCTGACCGGGTTTTGCATCCTGAATTTTAGCCAGCATGTTTATTTTGCCCTGGCCGTCACCCTTTACCTCACCGCCAAGCATAGCGGCTATTTGACTAATCGTAAATTCCATGGATTGATCGGGTCAAGGGTCAAAAGTCATTTAATACTTAAGGCATTTACAAATATACATTTTTAGGCCAGCAGAGGTAGTTTTTTTTAACGATTTTACTAATGGCTTTTATGCTGGGCAAGTCGGATGCCTGTGCGATATCCAGTACCTCGCCCGTCTTCATCAGTATATTTATTTTCTGGCCTTCTGTATATGCCTCGTTCGTTACAACACCGTGTGAGAAAAGATACGGGGATTCGGAGCGGAGTGTGCCAAAAGATTTGGAAATGCCCGCCCGCACTTTTTCCAGTTGTGTTTTTTTTATGGGGTCGCTACTTAATACAATCTGGAATAGCTTTCGTTCATAGAGCATGGTGGAAAGTGTAGCCAGAATAAAATCATCGTTATTCAACCAGAATTTTACAGCACCCCAAATATCCTGGTCATCTAATCGGCCAAACAAGGCAAGTGTTTCCCGATGATCTTTAAAATCATGAAGTGTAATGTTACGCGTAAGGAAGTACGTAAGCGCCTCGCTGGCCGGAATGTTTTCGCCAGCCTTTACCAGGTGTTGTGCTCGCCTGATCAGATTAACGACCATTCGCTCTGCACTCACTGTTGTTTTGTGCAGGTACACCTGCCAGTACATCAGCCTGCGGGCATTCAAAAAATTTTCGATACTGTAAATGCCTTTTTCTTCCACTACCAGTTGGTCGTGGTGCACGGTAAGCATAGCTACAATCCGGTCAACCCCAATGGTGCCTTCCGGTACACCGCTAAAGAAGCAATCTCGCATGAGATAATCCAGCCGGTCTACATCCAACTGGCTGGCAATGAGTTGGTGAAAGAATTTTCGCTTATAGCTATTTTGAAAAATCTTTAGGGCGAGAGTAAGCGCACCATTAAATTCCTTGTTCAACTGTTGCATAAACAGGTAGGAAATGCTTTCGTGCTTGATCCCGGTAAGCAAAGAGTCTTCCAGCGCATGCGAAAAAGGTCCGTGGCCAACATCATGCAGTAGAACGGCAATCAATGAAGCCTCGTACTCCTCTTCGGTGATTTGTACTCCCTTTGAGCGCAGACTATCCAATACCCTGCCCATAAGGTGCAGCGCACCCAGGGCGTGTTGAAAGCGCGTGTGCTGAGCTGAGGGATAAACAAAGTCGGTAAGGCCTAGTTGTTTAATGTGCCGTAAGCGTTGAAACCAGGGGTGCTGAATAATATCGAAAATTAATTCCCCCGGAATTTTTATAAATCCGTAAACCGGATCGTTGATTATTTTCTTTTTGTTCAAGAGAGCGGTTGATATTCTTTACCTTAGAGAAAATTTTGATATGCAAAGATACAGCATTTTATGGGCAGACGATGAAATAGACTTGCTCAAGCCTCATATTTTGTTTTTGGAGCAACGTGGCTATGACATTACTCCGGTAAATAATGGTTCAGATGCTGTTGAACTTTGCCAGGAGAAGCACTTCGATGTAGTTTTTCTGGATGAGAATATGCCGGGTTTATCCGGACTGGAGGCACTGGATCAGATCAAAAGTAATAAGCCCAACCTTCCGGTGGTGATGATCACCAAAAATGAGGAGGAGCATATCATGGAAGAAGCTATTGGCGCCCAGATTGCCGACTACCTGATCAAGCCGCTTAACCCCAATCAGATTCTGCTTTCGGTTAAGAAAATTCTGGACAATAAAAGATTGATTATCGAGAAAACCAATCTTTCCTACCAGCAGGAGTTTCGTAAAATCAGTATGGCTTTCATGGAGGATATGAACCATGAACAATGGGCTGATATTTATAAAAAATTAGTGCACTGGGAACTTCAGCTTGACCAATCCGACAATGAAGATATGCGGGAAGTGTTGGAAGCACAAAAGACAGAAGCCAATGCCAACTTTGCCAAGTTTGTAATAAGAAATTATGATAAATGGCTTAACGATGCCAAAGCGGATAAGCCCATACTTTCTCATCAGCTACTCAAGAAAAAGGTTTTACCGCTGGTTGGGAAAGATACTCCTGTGTTTTTGGTTGTAATCGATAACCTGCGGTTCGACCAATGGAAAATGATTGAACCCATCATTGATGATTACTTTACGGTTGAACAGGAGGAAACGTATTATTCTATCTTACCTACTACTACCGCGTATTCACGCAATGCTATTTTTTCAGGAGCAATGCCCAGTGAAATGGCCATGAGTCATCCTGATCTTTGGGTAGGTGAGGATGAGGATGAAGGTAAAAATAATTTTGAAGATGAGTTTCTGGGCAAACAGCTCAAAAAAAATAATATTAACGTCAAATTTTCCTACACCAAAATAAAAAACCTCGAGCAGGGTAGGGCGCTTGCCGATACGGTTACCAACCTGTTTCAAAATAATTTTAATGTAATTGTTTACAATTTTGTGGATATGCTTTCGCATGCCCGAACAGATATGGCGATGATTCGTGAATTGGCACCCGATGAGTCGGCTTATCGCTCTATTACCCGTTCATGGTTTATTCACTCACCTTTAATGGAAATTTTAAGAACAATATCCGAGCGAAAAGCAAAAGTGATCATTACTACCGATCATGGTACTATTCGTGTAAAACGACCTTTTAAAATTGTTGGTGACCGAAATGTTAATTCTAACTTACGTTATAAACAAGGCAAGAATCTCGGCTTTGAAGGTGGCAAAGTGATGGAAGTATCAAAGCCGGAAAGGCTTTTTCTTCCAAAAATGAATGTCTCAACTTCGTATGTGTTTGCCATAGAGGATCAATTCTTCGCTTACCCGAATAACTATAATTATTATGTAAACTTTTATAAAGACACCTTTCAGCACGGTGGTGTGAGTTTAGAGGAGATGATTATCCCTATAATTTTCTTAAATTCGAAGAATGCATCCTGATGTGAATGTGCGGTCTGCTGTATTTCCTCATGTATCCCTTGCTGACCTTGAAAAAGTTGCCGGTGAGCTTATTGGATTAATGGGGCACGTCAGGGTTTGTATTTTAACAGGTGAAATGGGTTCGGGAAAAACAACCTTGGTAAAAGCCCTTGGAAATACCCTGGGAGTTGATGATACCATGAGCAGCCCTACGTTTTCGCTGGTAAATGAATACCATACGCATTCTGACAATAAAATTTATCACTTCGATTTATACCGGTTAAAATCAGAACGGGAAGCATTTGATATTGGTGTTGAGGAGTACTTTTATTCAGGCAATTTTTGTTTTGTGGAGTGGCCTGAAAAAGTTAGTGCCCTACTGCCCGATACCTATGCCGAAATAAAAATTGAAGTAGTTGATAGTGCACATCGGAAAATTGAATTCTTAATCCATGGCTGAAAAAAAGAAAACCGGATTTGAAACGTTGGCGCGCACAAGCCTGGCCCCACAAGAACAGTTGCTGGCGGTAAAAAAAGGAAAGCACGCATTTTTTATTGGCCTTCCCCGTGAGATTTCCTTGCAGGAAAACAGGATAACCCTTACTCCGGATGCAGTTGCCTTATTAGTTAATAACGGTCATGAAATTTGGGTGGAGACAAAAGCCGGGATTGGCTCAAAGTTTACCGACCAGCAGTACAGCGAAGCGGGTGCGAAAATTGTATTCTCACCTCAGGAAGTTTATAAAGCAGATGTTATTTTGAAAATTGAGCCACCAACGCTGGATGAAATTGAATTGATGCATCCGGGGCAAACACTTATTTCTGCTCTTCAGCTTGGACACCTGCAGCAAGAGTTTGTTCAGGCGATGTGTAAAAAGAAGATAACAGCGCTGGCCTATGAATTCATTGAAGATAAAGTGGGGGGCATGCCTATAGTCAGGGCCATGAGTGAAATTGCAGGAAGCAGTGTAATGCTTATTGCTGCTGAGTATCTAAGTACAGCCAACAATGGAAAAGGAGTTATTCTGGGTGGTATTACCGGAGTGCCTCCAACCAAGGTTGTTATTATTGGTGCCGGTACGGTGGCGGAGTATTCAGCACGCGCGGCTTTAGGTATGGGTGCCGATGTTCAGATTTTCGATAACCATCTGTATAAGTTGAGGAGAATAAAGCACCTGTTGGGGCAGCAAGTTTATACGTCTACCATAGATACCTTAACGTTAAGTGAATCACTAAAATCGGCTGATGTTGTTATTGGCGCCTTACGGGCCGAAAAGGGCAGGGCACGTATTATTGTAACCGATGAAATGGTGAGCAAGATGCGCTCCGATTCTTTAATCATTGATCTTAGTATTGACCAGGGTGGGTGTGTAGAAACTTCAGAAATTACTACGTTGAAGAAACCCGTGTTCAGAAAGTATGATGTTATTCATTACTGTGTACCTAATGTTGCCTCACGTGTAGCGCACACCGCTACTACTGCGCTGAGTAATATTTTTACACCAACTATTTTGCGTGCAGCCGAAGAAGGTGGGGTGGAGCAAATGATTTATTCTTCAGCCTGGTTTATGAAAGGCGTGTACACGTTTAAAGGCAGCCTGACTAATGAAGCGGTTGCACGTAAGTTCGGAATGAAGTTTAAGAATATTGAGTTGATTATTGCAGCCCGATTCTAGTTCAACCGTTTCAAACTTTCTTCCAGTGCTTTAATTTTCGATTCAGCATCTGCTTGCTTTTTACGTTCAGCCTCAACTACCTGAGATGGTGCACTGTTCACAAACTTTTCATTTTCGAGTTTTCTGGTTACCGAATTTAAAAAGCCTTTCTGGTAATCCAGTTCTTTTAAAATCGATTCACGTTCTTTCACAACATCAATCTGTCCGTTTAACGGGATAAAGAATTCTGTTGATCGAACGATAAAACCGGATCCCTCTTCGGTTTTTTCAGTGAAGGTAACTTCACTCAGGTTACTCAGTTTTGTAATAATAGACCAGAATCTTTTTATAGTGGAAGCGCCTTCCTGTTTTACGATTAGCTTTAATTTTTCTTTTGGCGAAATGTTTTTTCCATTTCGTGTATTACGGATTTCAGTAATTACCTCGAATGCAAATGCTCCTTCCTCTAATATTCCAGCATCCATAATCGAAGCCGAAGGCCATGAAGCGACAATGATGCAATCTTTATTCTTTCTTTCTTTTAATTCATGCCATAATTCTTCCGTTATAAACGGCATAAACGGATGAAGGGCTTTCAGTAGTGTTTCAAAAAAGGAAACAGTTTGTTCGTAGGTTTTGTGATCGATGGGTTTGCCAAACTCCGGCTTGATCATCTCCAGGTACCATGAACAGAAGTCATCCCAAATCAATTTGTAAACCGTGAGTAAGGCATCCGACATGCGGAACTTGTTGAAGTGATCGTTCAGTTCCTGTAAAGAATAATTGAGCTTACTCGTAAACCATTCTATTGCAACCTGATTTTCGCTGGGCTGCTGAAGGTTTTCAACTTGCCAGCCTTTTACCAATCGGAAGGCATTCCATATTTTGTTGGTGAAGTTTCTCCCTTGTTCTACTAATTTTTCATCGTACAATAAATCATTACCGGCCGGTGAACTGAAAAGCATACCCGTTCGCACGGCATCAGCTCCAAAATTTGAAATGAGGTCTAGCGGATCGGGACTGTTCCCCAACGACTTCGACATTTTGCGGCCTTGCTTATCACGCACAATACCCGTGAGGTAAACATTTTTAAAGGGTTTCTCCTGACGGTATTCATATCCGGCAATGATCATTCGTGCAACCCAGAAAAACAGAATTTCCGGGGCAGTTACGAGATCGTTGGTAGGGTAGAAGTAGTTTAAATCTTTGTTGCCTTTGTTGGCTGGGTCCTTAAAAACACTGGTATCAAAAACAGCTATCGGCCAAAGCCAACTGGAGAACCAGGTATCCAGAACATCTTCATCCTGCTTCAAAGCTTCCTCATTAAGCGTGGGATTTTTAGCGCTTAGTTTTTCGTACGCCTCTTCGCGGGTTTTAGCCACAGCGAATGTGCCATCCGGTGCATACCATGCTGGTATGCGGTGTCCCCACCAAAGTTGTCTGGATATACACCAGTCGCGTACATTGGCCATCCAGTGGTGATAGGTATTTTTGAATTTTGGGGGGATAAGCTGAACGTCATCGTTCATCACATGATCCAGCGCGGGCTTGGTGATGGTATCCATCTTCAAAAACCACTGCAATGATAACCGTGGTTCAATTACGGCATCAGTACGTTCAGAAAAACCTACATTGCTTTTGTAGTCTTCAACTTTCGAAAGATGATTACCTTCTTCTAAAAGTTTGGCAATTTTCTTTCGGGCAATGAAGCGATCTTCACCGATCAGAATTTGAGCCTTATTATTTAGCGTGCCATCTTCATTCAGAATATCAATAACTTCAAGATTATGCTTTTTGCTAAGTTCGTAGTCGTTGAGATCGTGAGCAGGAGTAACCTTCAAACATCCTGTACCAAAATCCATGGTTACGTAATCATCTTCAATAACAGGAATGGCGCGATCGATCAACGGAATAATTGCCTTCTTTCCTTTCAGATGCTTGTAACGCTCATCGTTTGGATTAATACAGATGGCAGTATCCGCCATAATGGTTTCCGGTCGTACGGTGGCGATGGTTACAAATTCATCCTTACTGCCCTCAATGGCGTACTTGATGTAATATAATTTCGACTGAACATCTTTATAAATTACTTCATCATCGGAAAGAGCAGTCTTTCCGGCAGGGTCCCAATTCACCATGCGCATGCCGCGGTAGATATAGCCTTTCCGGTGCAAGTCGACAAACACATCAATGACCGCTTCATAGTAGGCCGGATCCATGGTGAAGGTAGTTCGATCCCAATCGCAGGAAGCGCCAAGTTTTTTTAATTGTTCCAGAATAATGCCACCATATTTCTCTTTCCACTCCCACGCATATTTCAGGAATTCATTGCGGGTCAGGTCTGATTTCTTGATACCCTTTTCCCGCAGCATGGCCACTACCTTGGCCTCTGTAGCAATGGAGGCATGGTCAGTTCCGGGTACCCAGCAAGCTTCCTTACCCTCCATGCGTGCTTTACGAATCAGCACATCCTGTATGGTATTGTTGAGCATGTGGCCCATGTGTAAAACACCGGTTACGTTGGGGGGCGGTATGACGATGGTAAAGGGTTCTTTTTCAGGGTTTGGTTCGGCATGGAAAAATCCGTTGGTCATCCAGTGCTTGTACCATTTTTCTTCTACTTCGGTGGGATTGTATTTCGTTGACAGAGACATGCTTACATTAATTCGAAGGGGCAAAAATAAGGCTAAGGGGTGCAGGTTCCAAGTATAACCCACAAAGGACTCCAAATCACTCGGCTTTCATCCTGATCCGTAATGCTTTGGGATAGAGATTGTTCACCCGGTTATCCAGTACATGCATCCATCCAAGCGGAATCGATTGATAAGTCGCCAGGGTATATCCCTTTTTGTATTCAGGGAGAACAACGGTTTCTTTTCTCAGGTAATGGATGGCTTGTTCAAACGAGAGTTCTTGCGCTAAAAAGTGTTGACTGTTTAATTCAACAGATAATGCTAATTCATGTTCGGGAATTAGTTTTTGGCCTTTTACGGAAGCCAGTTTGGTCCCTATTGAAACAACATGAAGTGTATCCAGTAACAGGGAATGTTCTTCCAAAATGTTTTTGTTAATGATGGAAATGACCTCATGATGTGTTGTGAGCACAAAATTTTCCGGGTGTCTGATCCACTGATTAAGTTCTTCGGAAATTCGTTGATGAGGTTGCACTAATTTCCTTTTACTTTTTATGCGTATTTCTTCCTGATTTTCTGTCTTTCTTATAACCGAGATAAAAAAACCTTCACCCGGTAGCTTATGAGGAAAAAATCTGTATCCGGTTATATTTTTAAAAATAACTTTTTCGATACCCCAATCGGAATCAATATGTAACGGAATCGATTCAGCTTCATGCTGCTCACTAAGCCATTGTATGTTTTCTTCATTCTCCAGCGAATTATACGTACACGTACAATAAACCAGCAACCCATTTGTTTTCAAGCATGACCACGAATCATTTAAAATTCTTCGTTGGCGTTTCGCACATAACTGAACGTTATGAACCGACCACTCCGTTATCGCATCCGGATCTTTTCTAAACAATCCTTCACCGGAGCAAGGTGCATCCACAACCAGCACATCAAAAAATCCAGGTAATCGATTAAAATCTTCTGGATCATTATTCGTCACCACAACATTACCAACACCCCACTTGGCAATATTCTCTGCCAGTATGGATGCACGTGATCGGATCACTTCATTGGCTACCAGTAGGGAATCTTTATGCATCAGGCTGGCGATGTGGGTTGATTTACCTCCTGGGGCGGCACTTAAATCTAAAATGCGCAAAGGTTGAGAACCTAACCCAAGCTGGATGAAGACCTGCTCCAGAAACATGGAACTTGCTTCCTGTACATAATAGGCACCGCCATGAAAGCTGGGATCAAGGGTGAATACGGGCCGTGTGTCAAGATACAAGCCGGTGCTGCACCACGGCACGGGCTTTCCACTAAGTTTATTTTTTTTGTGTGGGTTTAAGCGAATGCTTGTAGGAGATTCACTTTTCAGACTGTCTATAAAATCCGGAAATGAGCTGCCCAAAACCGTGTTCATTCGGTTGAAAAAATCTTCCGGTAATTTGATTTCGGTGTCTCCCATGATGCTAAATTAAGCTTTCTTTACAGTGTAAATGATAGCTAACCTTTTTGATTGATTTTTAGATGATTAAAGCGAATGATCCTTTTTTGAAATCGTGGGTTGATGTGCCGGCAGGTTCTGACTTCCCGATTCAGAACCTACCCTTTGGAATATTCAAGACACGTTACTTGTCACCCGTTGCCGGTGTAGCCATTGGTGATTATGTTTTAGACTTGGTGTATCTCCATGAAAATGGTTACCTCGATGGGATAGGCTTACCTCCCGGAATATTTAATCAAAAATACCTCAACGATTTTCTGGCGATGGGCCGCAAGAAAGCAAGGGAGGTTCGCGATCGGGTATCAGAATTATTGCGAATTGATAATGATGAACTCAGCGGAAATCCGGCACGTGAAATTGCCTTGATACCGATGCGTGAAGTGCAGATGCAGATGCCGATTCGGGTACCGAATTATACCGATTTCTATAGCAGTGAAGAGCATGCCACCAATGTGGGTTCTATGTTCCGTGATCCGAAAAATGCCTTGCTTCCTAACTGGAAACATTTACCTGTTGGCTATCATGGTCGTGCTTCTTCCATTGTAGTTTCCGGCACCCCCATCCACCGCCCGAAAGGGCAGATAAAACTTCCTGATGCTGAGCAACCGGTTTTTTCAGCTTCAAAAAAAATGGACTTCGAATTAGAGGTTGCTTTCATAACCTGTTCTGAAACTAAACTAGGGCAGTCTGTTAGCACGGCTGATGCTGAGAATTATATTTTTGGTTTTGTTTTGTTTAACGATTGGTCAGCCCGCGATATTCAGCAGTGGGAATATGTACCTCTCGGTCCGTTTCTGGGTAAGAATTTTGGCTCCACCATTTCACCATGGATTGTTACCCTTGATGCACTGGAGCCCTTTCGTACTGATGGACCAGTACAAGTACCGGAGGTTCTACCTTATCTGAAGTTTATAGGCTCAAAAAATTTCGATGTAAAATTGGACGTGTTGTTACAACCCGAAACGGGAGAACCGGTAACCATAAGCCAGTCGAACTTTAAACACATGTACTGGAATGTAAATCAACAACTGGCACATCATACGATCAATGGATGTAACATCCAGGTAGGGGATATGTATGCGTCAGGAACCATTAGCGGCCCTTCTCCCGGTTCCTACGGTTCGATACTGGAATTAGCTTGGAACGGCACCAAACCACTTAAACTTCCTAATGGGACAGAACGAAAATTTATTGAGGACGGTGATACGGTAATCCTCAAAGGTTATTGCGAAAAGGATGGTGTAAGGATTGGTTTTGGGGAGTGTAAAGGAAAAATTTTACCGGCTATTTAAATTATCCATGGTTCGTGTTCTCACGATCCGTGATGTGATATTGTTTTTTGCTTGTGGAGACGCAGACAAATGGTTGTTTAACACATCGTGTGTTACTTATATAAAAACTTATTTTCATGATTGTAGATCCTAAAGAAATCTCTGTTCCTAAAGTGCATGGTTACTTACTTGGTGCTGTTGCGCCACGACCAATAGCTTTTGCCAGTACTATTGATCAGGCGGGAAACATAAACCTTAGCCCCTTTAGCTTTTTCAACTGCTTCGGAGCCAACCCACCCATATTGGTTTTTTCACCTGCCCGAAGAGGCCGTGACAACACCACCAAGCATACCTATGAAAATGTATTGGAGGTTCCTGAGGTGGTTATCAATATGGTCAATTATTCCATGGTGCAGCAAACTTCATTGGCTAGTACAGAATATCCGAAAGGCGTTAATGAATTTGTTAAAGCCGGATTTACACAGGTGCCATCGGTTAAAGTAAAACCACCCCGGGTAGGTGAATCACCTGTATCATTTGAATGTAAGGTACTTCAAGTAATTCCTACTGGTGAGCAGGGTGCAGCGGGTATACTGGTAATATGTGAAGTAATACTCATGCACATCAAAGACGAGGTGTTGGATGAAGAAGGAAAAATTGACCCTTTCAAATTGGATGCTGTTGCACGCATGGGAAGCGACTGGTATTGTCGCGCCAATGGTGATAGCTTATTTCGCTTGCCACAGCCCGGCAATAAAATTGGAATTGGGTTTGACCAGCTACCGGAAAATATTCGCATGAGCAAAATTTTAACAGGCAATGATTTGGCTATGCTGGCCAATACGGAACAGATTCCTGAACCGGATGTTCACAACCTTACCCAGCATGAGCGTGAAGTTCACAAACAAGGGCGGGAAGCTATAGAACAACTTGCCCACCAGTACCTGAAGGCTGGTCGCGTAACAGATGCGTGGAGGGTTTTATTAAGCTAACCGTTTCAATGATGGTGATTGAACGTATGAAAAGCGGGATTTTTTTTAAGACCATCATCGTACTGGAAATATTTTTGATTTCGGCATTAGTGTTTAGCGGTTGCCGGACACCTAAACCCATTTATACGCATCAACAACCTCAGAAAATTGAAAAAATACCAGCTGAACTTGTTATTTTAACTTTCAGGATTCAGGAAGACAGTACATCAGCAACTTCAATAGAATTATTGGATAAGCATATCATACAGGGTACGCTTAAGGGCGTTGCTGATAATTCAATTGCTGAAAACCGTCTTATTATTAAGCAGGAAGATATTCAACATAACGTACTGACTGAACTATCGATTGACCACCCACTTATTAAATATATAGAGTACGTGAATGAGGCAAGCGAATTTGAAACGAAATTAGTCAGGCAACGTCAGGCTGAATTTTTTATCCGAATGGAACTAAAGCCCCAGACTTCGTATCTTCGAATAGCTGAAATTCGTGACGGGAAGGAAACTCCAGTAACCCAGCTTAAAATCCGATAGCATTATGAAGAGAATTTTACCTGTATTTCTTTTAATTCTGAATTCTACAGCCTTATCAGCACAAACTTTTCCGGTAGACACCTTATTTAAAAATGGTAAGCTTCAGGAGCGTATTAACCTTGTGTTTTTAAGCGATGGGTACAAAGCAGATGAGATGACCAAGTACATCACGGACGTAAATGCACTGCTCAACAATTTATTTAGTCAAGTCCCATTTACGCATTACAAAAACTATTTCAATGCTTTCGCAGTAAAGGTTCCCTCAAATGAATCTGGAGCCCGACATCCGCAGACCTCTTCTGATAGCGACTGTTTGCCGGTACCTCAAAGAACTGTAGTGGATAATTATTTTGGTTCCACATTCGACAGTTTTAATATTCATCGGTTATTGGTACCTAACAATTCTGTTGCCATTGCCAATGTGCTGGCCAATAGTTTCCCGCTTTACGACCAGGTTTTTGTTTTGGTTAATTCGCCTTATTATGGAGGATCCGGTGGGCCAAATGCAACGTCTTCAACGCACACCAGCGCTCATGAGGTGAGTATCCATGAAATTGGTCATTCATTCGCAGGGTTAGCCGATGAGTACTGGGCTGGTGCAAGTTATGCTGCTGAGAAACCCAACCTAACCCAGCAGAGCAGTCCAACCTTGGTTAAATGGGCTAATTGGGTGGGAACATCAGGTGTAGGTGTTTATCCTCACAACGAGGCTCCAACGTGGTACAGGCCGCATCAGAATTGTAAAATGCGCATACTTAATGTGCCTTTTTGCAGTGTTTGTAATGAAACATTCATCGAGCGGATACACACCTTAGTTAATCCACTGGTTTCCTATACACCTGCCACGTTGTCTATGGAACTTGGCGATCAGCCTATAGTACTTTCATTGTCTTTGATTAAGCCTGAGCCCAATACCATGTCAGTAACCTGGAAGCGGAATGAAACAACTTTTGATACCAATAAGGAATCTGTTTCACTTTCACCTGCCAGCTTTACAACAAACGTGACAAAAATTAAAGCGATTGTAACGGACAACACGGCATTATCACGTAGTACAACCCATTCCGTAAACCATGTTTATGTTGTTGAGTGGACGATTACAACCGATAACCCCTCTGATCCGATAACAAGTGTAGAGGTTAAGTCAGAGAAATCGGAATACCGCATTCAGGTTTACCCAAACCCAACCAACCTTGATTTTAGTTTTTCTTACTTGCTTCCGAAATCCAGTAAAGTGAATGTAACTGTTTTTGACCTAACAGGAAGAAAGGTAAGGTCGTTGATAAGTCAGCGCCAGGAAGCAGGAGAGCACATATATCAGTATAAAGCCAATGATGTATTTAAATCTGTTGGGGAGTTTATTGTTACTTTTTCATTCGATGATATAATTATTTCACGAAAGGTTATTCATCAGAATTAACTGTCAAACGACACTGTCTTTAGTTGCTTTCAATTCAGTTTTGTTGAAGGAATATTTTTCTATAAATTGATCCTGCTACCGTCATCTGCCACTGGCAGGTCTTCTGCAGGCTGGGCCTGTTATGGATCTTAAACCGCTCTCTTTTTAAACCAACCTTCTTGTATGAAAAAGACCCTTTTTGCACTAGGAGTGGCTTCATTGCTTTTGGTATTTGTAGCCACGCATCATTATCCCTCCCTTGTTACATCAAAGCAGCAAATCAACGCTGGAATTGTACCGCTCATATCACTTTGCGGTACCCCGGGCGCCAGAACAATTCTTGCGCTTATGGACACCACAAGACAAATAGCTCCTTTGTTGGAAAATCTTGGTACGTACGGAATGAAAGTGAGCACCGATAATGAACGTGCCCAAAAGTTTTTTAATCAAGGTATCAACCTTTACTATGGCTTCAACCATTTTGAGGCGTTCCGAAGTTTCAAAGAGGTGGCTCGTTTGGATCCCGATTGTGCGATGGCCTATTGGGGGCAGGCCTTGTCACTGGGGCCAAATATTAATCTACCCATGGATCCTGCAGATACAGAGACTGTTTATAAAGCTGTCCAGAAATCCCTGGCTCTTCTTGATAAAGCATCGCCAAAGGAACGTGCCTTGATTAATGCATTGGCAAAACGCTATACAGCGGAGGCGCTGGAAGATCGTAAACCGCTGGATGAAGCATATTCAAATGCAATGGAAGCTGTGGTCAACCAGTATCCTGACGATTTGGATGTGCTTACTTTATATGCTGAATCACTTATGGACCTGCATCCGTGGGACTATTGGAAAGCGGGACAGGCCCAGCCATGGACGCCACAAATTGTTGAATTGATTGCATCGGTAATTTCTAAAAGGACAGATCATCCTGGGGCCAATCATCTGAATATCCATATCCTTGAAGCCTCACCTGAACCTGAAAGAGCAACGGAAAGTGCTGATCGGTTACGCAACCTGGTACCCGGAGCGGGACATCTGGTACACATGCCCTCGCATATTTATATCCGTGTGGGTAGGTATTTAGATGGGGTTGAAGCCAATGAACGCGCAGTAAAAACAGATGAAGAATATATTGCCCAATGTAACGTGCAAAGTATTTATCCGCTCTTCTACTATCCGCATAATTATCATTTCTTACTGGCATGTGCTCAAATGGCTGGGCTAAATAAAAAGTCAGCAGATGCGGCAAATGCGTTGAATAAAAATATTCCTGTTGAAATGATGAATGTTCCTGATCTGGTAACCTTGCAGCATTGGTACACTATGCCGTGGTATAATATGGTGCGGTTTGGAAAGTGGGATGATATTCTGAAAATAACCGAACCGGTAGATTCATTCAAGTATGTGAAAAGTGTATGGCATTATGCACGGGGTATGGCTTTTGTGAGAAAGAACAAAATGGCCGAAGCAAAGGCTGAATTGGCAAGTCTTAAAATCCTTATTGAAGATCCCTTCATGGAGATGACAATAGCTGGTTTCAATAGTTTCAGAAGTGTTCTTGGTATTGGACGAAACGTGCTCGAAGCTGAAATTGAAGCCCAGCAAAAAAATTATAACAGAGCTGTTCAGTTGTTGACGGAAGCAATCAATGTTGAAGATAACCTGCTCTATCAGGAGCCACCCGATTGGTATCATCCGGTAAGGCAAATATTAGGATCGATTTTACTGGAGGCAAAAAATCCAATCGAAGCTGAGAAACGATTTCGGGAGGATCTTACATTCTACAAAAACAATGGTTGGTCACTTTACGGACTTTACCAAAGTCTTGAAGTTCAAGGTAAGAAAAGCGAAGCTGCGCAGGTGAAAAAGGATTACGAGAAAGCCTTTGCAAAATCCGAACTGAAGTTGAAGACTCCACGATTATGAAAGAAAAAACCCCGGTAATTCGGGGTTTTTGTTTTTTAATCTTTGTACAAAACCTGCTTTATGGACCTAACGGTACGCTCTACATTTGGTAAAATAGCCTGAATCAGGGTAGGTGCATAAGGTAATGGTGCATCAGCGTTAGTTATGCGGTGAATGGGCGCATCCAGGTAATCAAAGGCATGCTTTTGAACGTGGTAGGTTATTTCGGTGGAAATAGAGGCCAACGGCCATGCTTCTTCTACGATTACCAACCGGTTTGTTTTTTTTACGGATTCGACAATCGTTGCATAATCGATAGGGCGAACACTGCGCAGGTCAATTACCTCGGCAGAGATTCCTTCTTTTTCTAACTCTGCTGCAGCGGCCAAAGCTATCTTCATCACCTTTCCAAAGGAAACAAGTGTTACGTCTGTTCCGGTTCTTTTTATATCTGCCTGACCGATGGGTATCAAATATTCTTCTTGAGGAACTTCACCCTTATCGCCATACATTAATTCCGACTCCATAAAAATTACTGGGTCATTATCGCGGATGGCAGTCTTCAATAAGCCCTTGGCATCATACGGGGTGAAGGGAACGACAACCTTCAAGCCGGGGCAGTTGGCATACCAATTTTCAAAATTCTGTGAGTGCTGTGCTCCGAGTTGTCCGGCATTACCGGTTGCACCTCGGAAAACAATGGGAACATTGTATTGTCCGCCCGACATGGAGTACATTTTGGCAGCCGAGTTAATAATCTGGTCAATGGCTACCAACGAGAAATTGAATGTCATGAATTCTACGATAGGACGAAGACCGTTCATGGCCGCACCAATGCCTAACCCGGTAAAGCCCAGTTCTGCAATAGGTGTATCAATAACGCGCTCCGGACCGAATTCATCAAGCATCCCCTGGCTTACTTTATATGCACCATTATATTCAGCTACTTCTTCGCCCATTAAAAATACACTGGGGTCTCTGCGCATTTCTTCGCTCATGGCTTCACGTAATGCTTCGCGGTATTGTATTTCTCGCATAATGCTTGTTGAAAGGTTTAACCTGTTCCTAAAGAGGTCGTAAAAATAGTGTTAGAAGGGGGATTGACAAAATAAAAAAACCACCCTGACGATATTGTCAGGGTGGTTTTAAATCCAATTTTTTTAAAGCTTAACGTAAGGCGTTTCTGAATGCTTCAGAAGTAGCCCATTTGCTGAACTCAAGGTCAGTCAAGGCAGCTGATTTCAAATCAGGGTTAATTTTTACAGCATTGGTAAGGTTACTTACCACACCATCTGCATTTCCCAAACGGGCAGAAGCAACTGCTGCTCCGTAGTAAGCATGAGCATGGTTGCTGTTTAAGCGAGTGGCTTCACCAAATGATGTTAAAGCATTTTGGTAGTCTTTGTTAAGTACCTGAGCCAAACCTTTGTTAAATAAGTTATCGGCAGTATTGGCAGCAGAAGACTCAGCGCTTACCGCTTCGCTATATTTGGCGATTACGATAGCAGCAGAACCTTTTACACCATTTACACCGGCAGCGTTATCACCACGAAGACCACCACTTAGAGCTTTGTTGGCGCTGTTGTAGGCGGCATAAGCGTTGCCTTTCAGCATAGATACAGAAGCAAGGTTAGCATTAACTTCAGGTGCATTTGCATTGATACGGGCAGCAAGGTCAAGTTGAGCTTGTGCTTTATCAGCCAATGAAGAGGCGTTAGACGGATTTTCAATAGCCTGGGCAATGTAAACTGCAGCCAAGTTGTTATGTGCATTCCAGTTTGTTCCTTTTTTAGTAGCAGCTTCATAGATAGCAGCTTTTTCTTCTAAAGAAGGGGTAAGTGTTGCTGAGTACATCAATTCTTCAAAAGAAAGTGCATCAGCGCCAGCCTGGCCGGTTGTGATTTGCTTTGCAAGAACAGCAATCTCAGCATCAGTCTTTTTGTCTTTGATGGTAAGGATTTCAGTCTTGGCAGTTCTCAACTTCGGATACACATCTTTAAATACTTTCTTGTAAGTCTTCAATTTTGCCATTTGTTTCTCCTGGCTTTCAAAAGTACCACCACCGTTAATGATGTTCAGGTATTCAGCTTTTTCTTCAGAAGTGATTCCATCGTAAGCAGAGAGCGCTGCCTGGAAGTCAGCCCACTCACGAACTACAGGCTTCATAATGAACTGAATTGAATCAGCTTTGCCTTTGTAATCGTATTTCTTCATTTGCTGGCGGTAGAATTTTTCTATCGCTGCTGCACGATCGGGAGAAAGTTTGCTGTTAATTCGCTCTGCACCTTCGGGTGAGTGAGTACCGGTAATAGTAACTGTTTTAGTAACATTCTTTGAAGCGATGAACGCATCCAATTGCTGACCTTTCTCACTCTTTATTTCAGAGGTGCGAAGTACAGAACGGCCTTGTTCGAAAATGAAATCAGGAATAACAATCGGAATAATCTCTTCCTGGTTATTGTAACCGTGGCCTGCATAAGATGCAAAAGCAACTGGTTTAACGAGTTTAGAAGTAGTAATAACACCTACAGCAACATCCATCCGAGGAGTAGCTTTGGTTTTTGAACCTTTTGAAGCAACACCTTCAACTTGCAACACACCAGATTTCATAGCCGGTGCGTAAGCAAAATCAAATTTCTTGGTAACCTTAGGCTGTTCGGTAGAACTGTTAGGATAATCTTCAGCCTTGAAGTCTATAGGTGCAAGCGCGGTTTCCTGATCACCGTACTTATAAAAAGTGTTAACGGTATAAACAGTACCCTTTTTCAACATTTTTACAGGTAGGTTTGCAGCCATGTCAAACTCTACAGTATCCTTATGTACTTCCAGCGGATTTGGAGTAACAGTAAGTTGTTGTTCTTTTGACATTTTAACCATCTGGGGGAGGGTACACCCAGCCAGGCTAAGAACTCCTACAATCAAGAATGCGTAAACTAATTTTCTCATTGGATTTATAATTTGGTTGTTTTAAGCGAGTGGCAAAGGTAGTCTTATATGCTTTTTTTTGCAATTATAGTCAAAAAATAAAGATTTCGACCTTCGGTAAAGGTTTGGTGGAACCCTATATTTGTAAAAGTGTTTAATGAGTCGTTAAACGAACGATAATACAGATGAAAGCCAAATATTATGGGTAATATGGTTGATAAACTTCAGTTATTCTTGGAAGAATACACTTTTGGGGTGTGTGCACGGCTTGGAGAAAAATTTGGGATAGCCACCTCGAACATACGGTTGTTCTTTATTTATGCCTCATTTATCACCTTTGGATCTCCGGTAATTATTTATCTGGCCCTGGCATTTATTATGAATCTGAGGAAATCGCTTAGGAAGAGAAGCCCTATTTGGGACTTTTAACATCAATTACCTTCTTTCCTCGAAGGTAGTAGTCCACAATAATTAGTCCCTTGAAAACATTCTGAGTACTAAAGGGATATCTGGATCTGATCTTTTCCCGTTGCTTATGCGTGCTGCTTATTGCTTTTAAAAAGTCGATTAACGCCTTTAAAACGGCTATACCATCCCTTCCATGGCCTTCCAGTATGAATTTCAAGGCAGCTGTAATATCAAGCATGATCCTAAAGGGTAGTTTATACCAAAGCTGATTGGATGGCAGGTGTTTATAAATCAGGCTAAGTCCATTGCGGAAATTGTAATACGTTTTTCGAGGATTGGTGCGGGACAAGGTGCCAGCGCCTACATGAAAGACCGTGCTCTCTCCGTAGTAGTAAACCTTTTTGCCCATGCGATGAATTTTCCAGCATAAGTCGATTTCCTCCATGTGCGCAAAGAATGTCTCATCAAGTCCGCCCAACGCATGGTAAACCTCACTTTGTATCACCAGGCATGCTCCGGAAGCCCAGAATACTTCACTGGTATCGTTGTACTGGCCATGATCTTTTTCTGTGTAGTTAAAAATACGCCCGCGGCAAAACGGATAACCCAGTGCATCTATAAAACCACCTCCGGCACCGGCATACTCAAATTGATCTTTTGCATGGAAGGAAAGAATTTTGGGCTGAACTGCGGCAATATCAGGCCGACTTTCCAGCAACCTGATTATCGGCTCAAGCCATCCTTGTGTTACCTCGATATCCGAGTTTAATAACACATAATATGGTGTGTTGATTTTCCTGAGCGCGACATTATATCCCCCACAGAAGCCGAAATTCTTTTCAAGTTGAATGACTTCAACCGATGGAAAGTTTTTTAATACAGCCAATGATTGATCGGTGGAGCCGTTATCCACAACAATAATAGTGGCATTGGGAGTATAGTCTACAACGGAAGGAAGAAACTGCTTTAGAAGTCTCTCACCATTATAGTTTAATATGACTACGGATACCTTGTTCAAGCGTCAACGTTAACCCATCATTCCGCTTAAGTCCATGCCGGGAATATTGGGAATTAGTCCCTCGGTACTTTTTCGGAGTTCTTCTTTTGCCAAAACCTCGGCTTCCTCCGAGGCTTTGTTCACCGCGGCAACTACTAAATCCTGTACGATAATTTTGTCCTCAGCCTTTAGCAGGGAAGGATCAATATCAACTGCCAAAAGTTTACGTTTTCCGTTGACCGTTACTTTTACCATTCCCCCGCCAGACTCGCCCTGGGCAGTAATTTTATCTAAACTGTCTTGTGCTTCTTTTATGCGGGCCTGCACTTCCTTCATTTTGCCCATCATTTTCATCATATCAAACATAAACTGAAATTAAAGTTCGGGGTAAATTAAATCCGGGTGCAATCTAACACTTTGAATTATCTCTTGCGCAGCAGCACTACAGATCCGCTACGGGTAAAGGAGGTGCCTGAAAGATCGGTTAAGCGGGCAACAAAGGCATAGGTTCCTTCGGGTTGATCTTTTCCACGGAAGGTTCCGTCCCAGCCAATGTCTATGTCAGAGGTAGAGAACAGGAGTTCGCCCCAACGATTGAAGATCTGCATTTCAAACTGAGCAATGTATTGGCCAAAAACCTTAAAGATTTCATTTTCAACCGGGCCCTGTCGGTCGGGTGTAAAGGCAGTAGGGTAAAAAAGTTTAGGTTCCTTAATTAACTCAATTTCGTTGGAGATGGCTTGCCCCAAACCAGGCTGGTTAGCGTTGGCTATAACTACATAGCGATAAACCTGTTCGTTGGGATTGAGGTCGCTATCGACCAATGAACTGGTGCCAGATCCTACTGTAAAAGATTGAAGCAATTGACCTTGATTGTTATATTTTTCTATGATGTATTGATTAACACCATTTACCCAACCCGAATAATTACTCCACACCAGGGATGAAAAGTTTTCGGGTGTAAGGCTTCCTGCTAACCGGATGGGACAAATTTCAATGCCCAATACGGCCATATTATCACAAACATCGCGGTAGTTGATTTGGTAACAGAGTTCATCTGCTGTATTGTAAGCATTGTCGAAATATTGTGGTGTAGTTGTTTTGCCGATCAATTGAAGATTACCGGTACCTGATTTTCTGAAAATGCTGTATTCAACGGGTTGGAATGCCGGATCTTGCAGCCAGGTTAGAGCAACTCCCGTTGACGATACTTGTGCCGTAGCATTATTTATAGCGGTGGGGATATCAGTAGAGAAGGCAGCGGCACACTTGATGAGTGAAATACTTCTGCTACCGTTAGCGTAGTTTGAGGTGAGTTGATAACAGTACTCCGTTTTGCATACCACATTGTTATCGATGAAGGATGTTGATGCTGTAGACCCTGCCATTAGTCCATCGCGGTCAATTGAAAAATTAGTAATGCCCGTTAAATGGGTTGTCCAGTTCAGGTTGTTCTGATTGTTTTGTGCCGTAACGTTAAAATCAGCACTGCAAATTATGTTTGAATAAACTGTACTGTTGTTGCATGGATCGAAAGCTCCTAAGCGAAAGCAGTAATAGTTATCATCAGGCCTCAGGTTAGTAAGGGATGCGGTTGAAACATTGTAAAGTGTTTGTGCCAGTTGGAAAGTAGTATTGTTATTGGTGGCTACTTCAAGCCGGTATAGGATATTGGGTGCCGAAGTGAAATTAAGATTCACAGTAGTCGCATTACTTACGGTCAACTCATTGATAAACGGTGCGGGCAAAACGGCCAAGGCATTAACAGCTTTCGTATTGGATCCGCAATTATCATCGGCATTTACATCCTTGCCTCGTACTGAAATCGTTTTGTTTCCGCTGGTGGCATACGTATGATTGCTGGTTGCTAACGTGCCCTTTGGTACCTGTACTTCAGGGCTGGCATCGTTAAAGTTTATAATGTAGGCATCAAAGTTTGTATCCGTTACGCGTACCTGCACCTGGTTTCCACCACAGGTGTAGATATCAAAAGCAGGCGGTGTGTTGGGCGTAACCACAATTTGTATTTGATCAAAGCCAATTGTTTGATAGAGGATGCGAAGTGTATACGTGCCGGGTTGTGTATAGATGTGCGTAAATACATTTTGTTGCGGCAGTGATCCGTCACCCCAATCCATGTCGCAGGGATTTAGTCCCGTACACTGTCCAACAGTAATGAGGTTTGTATTGAGAATGGTAACGGTAAGGGGCGCACAACCTTTTTGCTCATCTACAGAAAAGCGTCCTTGCTGACTTACATATTGTGCTTGTGCCAGTAGGGGGAATAATACCAACAGACTTATAACAAGCCGTATACTCATGAAATGTTTAATTCTCGAATAAATCGTTCAGCCTTTACCAGGTCGTGGTGGAGAACACGATCCTCTTCTACAAACGGAACTTGCTGCCTAAAAGTATCCACCATCTTTTCAAGTTGAGGGGATGTTCTTGACGGTCTGCGGAAATGCAGCGCTTGTGTGGCCACGGTAAGCTCAATGGCCAGTATCGAATATAGGTTACTAACAACACGGTATGCTTTGGTAGCTGCGTTGGCGCCCATGCTCACATGGTCTTCCTGCCCGTTGGAGGATACAATTGAATCAACGGAAGCCGGAGTGCAGAGTTGTTTGTTCTGGCTTACCAGCGAAGCTGCGGTATACTGTGGAATCATCATGCCAGAGTTAATACCCGGATTAGCCACGAGGTAATTAGGAAGATCGCGTGAACCGGAAATTAGTTGATATGTTCTTCGTTCTGAGATGCTTCCCAATTCAGCGAGTGCCATGGTCAGGTAATCGAGTGATAACGCCAACGGCTGCCCGTGAAAGTTACCGCCAGAAATGATGGCATCATCTTCCGGGAAAATATTGGGGTTGTCGGTTACACTGTTTACTTCGGTAAGAATAATACGGGTTACATGATCTATCGCATCGAGGCTGGCCCCGTGTACCTGGGGTATGCACCGGAACGAGTAAGGATCCTGAACATGCTTTTTCCTCTGCGCAATTAAATCGCTGCCCGCCAGCAACGCTACAATTTCGGCAGCTACTTTTACCTGGCCTTTTTGTGGGCGAATTGCATGAACATTGGCAAGAAACGGATCTACTCGCCCATCAAAAGCATCCAGCGAAAGTGCACCGATTAAATTTGCAAGTTTAATAAGCCTGTGCGCATGTAGCGTGCACCACACACCATAGGCATTCATAAACTGCGTTCCGTTTAAAAGTGCCAATCCTTCTTTCGCTTTGAAATGAATTGGCTCCCAGTTGAAGTGTTCGTTGATTTCTTTGCCGGTAAATAGTTTGCCTTGATGGTGAACCTCTCCGTGCCCGATAAGCGTAAGCGCCAGATGTGCTAACGGTGCCAGGTCGCCTGATGCGCCCAGCGAACCCATTTCATAAATAACCGGGTATACTTTGTGATTGAAATAGTCTGTTAAACGTTGAACGGTTTGCAACTGAACACCAGAATATCCGTAGGCTAATGATTGCACCTTAAGAAATAGCATAAGCCGGACAATCTCATCAGGAATTTCCGGACCTGCACCGCAGGCATGCGACTTCACCAAATTCTCCTGGAGTTTTTCAAGTTGATCGTGTGAGATGTAGGTATTGTACAATGAGCCAAAGCCGGTGTTGATACCATAAATCGGGTGGGTGGTATTTTTTAGCTTTTCATCCAGGTAATTGCGGCAATGATTGATTTTTTGTTTGGCTTCATCTGATAACGTAATTTCAATATCACTGAACGCCAATGTGCCCAGGTCATCAAGCGTGAGCTCACGGGAAGATATAGAATGATTCTTTTTCAACGTGATTAGTGTACGAGTTTATGAATGATAGTATTGATAGTAAGTTTTTCCTGCTCTCCGCTTTCCATGTTCTTGATTGTAAGGTCTCCGCTCTTCATTTCTTCTTCGCCCACTACCAGACAAAACGCGATCATTTTCTTGTTGGCATAATCCAATTGCTTTTTAAGCTTGGTTACATCCGGATAGATTTCACTGTTAATTCCGGCTGCCCGTAATTGCGTGAGCAGTGCCAGACCATAGCTGCGGGTTGTTTCATCAAAATGACAAACCAGTACTTTCGATGACGACAATGTTTCTTTTGGAAACAATTTCAGCTCCTCCATCGCATCGTACAGGCGATCAATACCAAAAGAAATTCCTACACCCGACAATTGTTCTTTTGAACCGAAGGCTTGAGTAAGGTTATCGTACCGGCCGCCACCGCTTACACTGCCAATGACCACATCATTGATTTTCACTTCAAAAATGCAGCCGGTGTAATAACTGAGCCCACGGGCCAGGGCAATATCAAATTCTACATGGTTATCATCAGCCTGATACTGGTTCAGTAAATCAAAAACTTCTGTCAGATCACCCGTACCTTTTAAACCTGCAGTTGATTTGGCCAACGTTGTTTTCAGTGACGTAAGCTTCTCGCGATTACTTCCCTTTGTGCCGAGCAGTTTAAATAATCCATCAATTTGATTTGACGCAAAACCTTTTTCTGTCAGTTCAGTGTGAACGCCAGCTTCACCGATTTTATCGAGTTTATCGATGGCCACAAAAAGATCGTTCTCTTTCCCGACAGCATCTAAAGTTTCGGCAATTCCATTCAGCACACCACGATGGTTAATCTTGATTGAATAGTTGTTGATGTTAAGTTTGTGCATTACTTCTTTAATCATCAATACAATCTCAGCTTCACAGATGAGTGAATCAGTACCCACCACATCGGCATCGCATTGATAAAATTCACGATATCTTCCTTTCTGCGGACGATCGGCTCGCCAAACGGGTTGGATCTGGTAGCGTTTAAAGGGCAGGGTTATTTCGTGGCGGTTCATCACCACGTATCGTGCAAATGGAACGGTGAGGTCATAGCGTAGGCCTTTTTCGGATACTTGGTTTCTTATTAATTTAGGATTAACAATAGCCCCAATGATTGAGTACAGTAAGTTGTAGTTTTCGATTAAGTAGTAATTTAAAATATGATCAATTTCCTCTTTTGATCGATTTTCTAAGTTACTAGAATGATCTTTTATAAATTTCGATATGAATCCTGCTATTTGACGAAGAAAATTTTCATTGGCTAGATGAGAATTAACTAAAAAATCAATATTGTAATAAAGACTTTCCACCATCCTACCCTTAAGAATATTGGTATGGTAGTATTTCTGTAACCACTTGTGAAGAATTTCAGGCTTAGTCAGTTCTTCTTTTTGAAGGTATTCGACAAACTTATATCTTTCTTCATTTGGGATAGCGAAGAACTCGTAAACCAGATGTTTCATAGATTGAATTAGATAATGGCTAGCTTTAGCTACAACCACAGAGGAGTCAGAGAAGAATTCTCCGCTATCAAGAACTCGAAATAAAAGCTGATCCCCCTCATCACCATACTTTCCGGTCAGGGTTGAAAGGTTTTCCATGGCGGGCGTCTCCAGGGGCTGAAAACCATACGTTTCAAATATGGTGCGGATGGTGGTGAGAATAAACTGGCGCTTAGCCATTACTGATGGGCCGAAATCGCGTGTTCCTTTCGGTAAAGCAGGTTTTTCCATACAAAGGCAAAGCTAATACGATTGCGGAAAGCAAGGGTAATTACACTCATTTTTAAGCTAAAAACACAATATTGGCTGTGGGCTTTTGCCTATGTGGTGGAAAGCATTATTTTTGCGCTCCTTTTAACAACAAAAGTCATGGCAGTAACCCGTTTAAAGAGAAAGAACCGCAAGGATAAGTCAAAATCCGCGGTAAGACGTCAGAGCTTAAAAATCCAAAATGCTAAGCCGGTCATTAAGAACGTTGATATCGAGAAAATTAAAGAAGAGTTCAAGGCAAAGAAAGCCTGATCAGCCCTTTACATTTTACCATTATATATTAGCCCTTGCTCCTTATCGAGCAAGGGCTTTTATTTTTTAACCTATGGCTTGCAGGCAGGTTACATTTCGTAGTTGTAATTGATGAATTTTCAAATTACTTTGAAACATCAATAACCACTATGAGCGACTTTTCATCCTGGTGGGAGGCATTAAGCCTTTCCCTTAAAATTTACTGGGCACTGGCAATTCCGTTTACGTTATTTTTTGTGCTGCAACTCATCCTGTCTTTTATGGGTGGTGATGTTCCGGATGATACACCCGATGCAGAGGTGGAGGCCGATACCGGTATAGCATTTCAGTTCTTCACATTAAAAAACCTTGTTGCCTTCTTTTCAATTTTTGGGTGGACAGGCATTGCGTGTATTGAATCAGGACTTTCAGAAACTATTTCCTTGATCATTGCGCTTGTAGCTGGGTTGATTATGATGACCGTCATGGCTTCCATTTTTTACTTTTTAGGAAAAGCCAATGCCGATGGCACCCTGCGTATGAAGAATGCGTTAGGTGGGATTGGTGAAGTGTATTTAACCATTCGCAGTAAACGATCAGGTATTGGTAAAGTGCAAATAAAAGTTCAGGGCTCGCTACGAACACTGGATGCCATAACCGATGACGATGCTGATATTCCCACAGGAAAAGTCATAACCGTTACCCAGGTGGTAAACGATTCTATTTTACTTGTAACTGCTAAATAAATCCCCGTTAATCCGATGAATGTTTTTGTTTTGCCTATTGCCACATTAGCCGTACTGTTTGTCTTTGTGGTGCTTGTAACGTTTTTCAGACGCTACAAACGTTGTCCTTCCGATCGTATTCTTGTTGTGTATGGTAAAGTAGGAGGAGGTTCCGCCCGGTGTATCCATGGTGGTGCTTCATTTATATGGCCTGTATTCCAGGATTACGCGTTCATGGATCTTACACCGATTTCCATTGAAGTCAATTTAACCAACGCATTGAGTAAGCAAAACATCCGGGTTGATGTGCCTTCACGGTTTACAGTAGGTATTTCCACCGAAACCGGTATTATGGAAAATGCCGCTGAACGTTTGCTGGGCTTGCAGCGTCAGGATATTCACGCACTGGCACACGATATCATTGTCGGGCAAATGCGTTTGGTGGTGGCCATGATGGACATTGAAGAAATCAACACCAACCGCGAACAGTTTTTGAGCAATGTTTCGCACAATGTGGAAGCAGAACTCAAGAAGATTGGATTAAAGCTGATCAACGTAAACTTCACAGACATCCGCGATGAAAGCGGGTACATTGAAGCGTTGGGAAAGGAAGCGGCCGCCAAGGCCATCAATGAAGCTAAAATTCGTGTAGCCGATCAGGAACGCTTGGGTGATATCGGTAAAACGGAGGCCGAGAAGGAGCGTGATATTAAAGTTTCCGAAATGATCCGCGACCGCGATACGCAAGTTGCTGTTACGGTAAAGGACAAGGAAGTGTTGATTGCCGGGGCTAAACGCGATGAAGCCATAGGTAAAGTTGAAGCCGAACGGGATACCCGTATTAAATCGGCAGAAGCTAATGCCCTCGCAGTAAAAGGTGAAAACCAATCTAAGATAGCTGTTGCAAACTCCGATGCTGAAAGGAGAGAACGCGAAGCGGAAGCCTTACGAAAAGCCATTGCGTCTGAAAAAGTTCAATCTGCAAAGGCACTGGAAGAGGCTTACGTTGCTGAACAACTGGCCGAAAAGGCGAGAGCTGAACGGGAACGCGCCTCGCAAAATGCCAACATTGTCGTGGCGGCTGAAATACAAAAGCAAAAAGCTATCATCGAGGCACAGGCCGAAGCGGAAAAAGTTCGTGAACGTGCTAAAGGTGAGGCTGATGCCATCTTCTTAAAGCGTGAGGCTGAGGCACGGGGTATTTTTGAAATTCTCACCAAACAAGCTGATGGTTTGAAACAAATTGTAAGTGCTGCCGGAAACAGTTCAAAAGATGCAGCCATGCTTATTATTGCCGATAAACTGCCGGAATTGGTTCGCTTGCAGACAGAGGCCATCAAAAATATTCAGATTGATAAAGTTACCGTGTGGGACGGAGGCCATTCAAAAGATGGTAAAACCTCTACCGCCAATTTTATTTCGGGCATGTATCAATCGGTGCCGCCTTTACAAGAGGTTTTTAAAATGGCCGGACTGGATTTGCCTGCATACCTGGGAACTGAGCAACTAAAAGAAAATACAGGAACATCAACAGATCTGCCTGCGGCTCCGCCACCCGAGAAGAAAAAGTAAATTTTTCAAACCCGTTTCGGTTGTTATCGGAACGGGTTTTTTATTTCTTGCAGACCTTAAAACTACTACTCGTATATGGCCCATTTGAATCTTGTCTGTTGGAATGTGAATGGCATCCGCTCGATTATTAAAAAGGATTTTTTGAAAGACATAAAGGCTATGGCACCCGACATGCTTTGTCTGCAAGAGACCAAAGCTTCTGTGGAGGAAGTTAAATCGGTGTTGGAGCTCATGCCTGCGTACAAAGGTTATGTTAATTCATCCAAAGCGCGGCAAGGATACTCCGGCACGGCCATTCTAACCAAGACAGAACCGGTTTCAGTTACGTACGATATGGCCATTGAAGAACATGATCAGGAGGGCAGGGTAGTAACGGCTGAGTTTGATTCGTTTTTCCTGGTTACCGTTTACACACCCAATGCAGGCGAAGGATTGAAAAGACTGGATTATCGTGCTAAATGGGATGAGGAATTTCGCAAGTATGTGGTTGGCCTGAACCGCAGAAAGCCCGTGATTATTTGCGGTGACCTGAATGTGGCACATCAGCCTATTGACATTGCGCGTGCAAAAGATAACTACAACAAATCAGCCGGCTATACCCAAATTGAAATTGATGGCTTTCAAAAATTATTGGATGCCGGGTTTGTCGATACCTTCCGGCATTTTCATCCCGATGAGGTAAAGTATACATACTGGAATTACATGTTCAATGCGCGCGCCCGGAATGTGGGCTGGCGAATAGATTATTTCATTGCCAGTAAATCTTTGCTCGATAAAATTAAATCAGCAACAATCTACAATGAGTACTACGGGTCCGATCATTGCCCGGTAGGGTTAGTTATTGAAGTTTAGTTCAGAAAGTACAGCACAAAAACAGTTACCGAAAGCAATTGAAATAGCTTCTGCACACGCCTGTCGGCTTTGTAAGCTGACCACCCGGTGGCCAATCCGAGTGTTAAGAAAAAGGCAAAATCCATAAAGAACCGTAAGGGTGTTTGATCATGCCAGGAGCCAAATGGAAGTTGGAAGTTTAATTCCAGTGATGCGAATTGAGTAAGAGAAAACAGGGCAATCAGAAAGTGAAGAACCGCACAGCCAATACCGATGTGTTTTGCTTGCATCAGTTTATTCGTTCAATGTCAGCGCCTAAGGATTTCAACCGTCCGTCAATATTTTGATAACCCCGGTCAATCTGGTCGATACTGGAAATTTCACTAACGCCATTTGCCGATAAGGCAGCAATCAGCAATGCTACCCCTGCGCGAATATCAGGTGAAGCCATTTTTATTCCGCGCAAAGAATGTTTTCGGTCCAATCCAATAACTGTGGCGCGGTGCGGATCATTCAAAATAATCTGTGCGCCCATGTCGATCAGTTTATCTACAAAGAAGAGCCTGCTTTCAAACATCTTTTGGTGAATGAGCACTGTTCCCTTGGCTTGAGTAGCCACTACCAAAACTATACTGATCAAATCCGGAGTAAAGCCTGGCCAGGGAGCATCGGCCACTGTGAGTATTGACCCGTCAATAAAGGTTTCAATTTCATAATGCGTTTGTGCCGGGATGTGGATGTCATCGCCCCTGAACTCCATTTTTATACCCAGCTTTTTAAAAACATCGGGTATCATGCCCAGCATATCAATACGGCAATTCTTAATGGTGATTTCCGATTGCGTCATGGCCGCCAACCCAATGAAGCTACCAATCTCAATCATGTCGGGCAGCAGGGTATGTTCGGTGCCATTTAACTTTTCCACTCCTTCAATGGTAATGAGGTTGGAGCCAATGCCACTGATTTTAGCGCCCATGCGGTTAAGCATCAGGCAAAGTTGTTGAAGGTAGGGCTCGCACGCTGCATTATAAATCGTTGTTGTGCCTTTTGCCAACACAGCTGCCATAATAATGTTGGCTGTTCCGGTAACAGAAGCCTCATCCAACAGCATGTACGTGCCCTTGAGGTGACTGGCATCAATGTGAAATAGCTGATCGTTCGATTCGAAATTGAATTCGGCTCCCAGTTTTTGAAATCCAATAAAGTGAGTATCCAATCTTCTTCTCCCGATTTTATCGCCACCCGGTTTAGGAATATTAGCCTTTCCGTAGCGGGCTAATACAGGACCAAGTAACATAACCGAGCCGCGAAGGGCTGCTGCTTTGGTACGGTAGGCATCGGTTTCTAAAAATTCTGTATGGATTTTTTTTGCCGTAAAACAATAAGACCCAGTGTTAAGTTTTTCAACCTGGCAACCCAAATCGCCTACTAACTCAATCAGTTTGTTGACATCACGAATGTCAGGAATATTGTGTATGGTTACCGGTTGATCGGTGAGGAGTACGGCACAGATAATTTGAAGCGCTTCGTTTTTGGCGCCTTGTGGCGTTATCTCACCCTTCAGTTTTTTACCACCCTTAATTCGGAATATACTCATGTAGTCAATTAAACAATTAGTAGCTAAACAATTAACAATATTAAATATTTTCGATGTCTATTCCACCACACCCAAATTACGAATTGTTAACTGTTAGAGGCCATCCCAAAAATGTTGGCGTCATTGCGATCCGTCACAGGCGGAGAAGCAATCTCGGATTTTAGAAGATGAACACAGGATTGCTTCGGTCGTTCCTCGCTAGCAATGATGTACATTTCAGATAGCTTCTAATCCCTTCGTCTGCGATTCTTATTCTTGTTGAAAGGTTTTTGATGGCGATGTTTGCCACTTGCTCCATTGTTCCGGTCGCGCTCACGTTCGCCTTGTACGGGCTGTAGTTTTTTCTTTTCGCGGTAAAGCATCTCGAACAGGTTTTCTTCACGCACCTTATCGATGTTCAGGGTAAGTTTACCTTCAGACATGATTTTAATATCATTCAGAATTACGGAGTCGTCAAGGTTTTCCTTATTCCAGGCCCCAAAGAAGGTTTTCATTAGTTTACCCAGATAGATGATGGCTTCTTCCCGCTCTGCCGGGTCCTCTTTCTTCATAGCCTCTTTCACCAGCTTTTCTATGTTCTTACCATAATGTTTAAACCGCACCTTGCTTTGAGGGTAGTCCACTTTCATAGGTTTTTTAAAAAGCACCTCTGGCTCTGGTACAGGGTATGGATTGTTGATATCCAGGTTGAAATCGGCTATGATGTACAGATCATCCCAAAGGCGCTGAGGATTTTCTGGTTGATCTTTCAAACTTGGCGTTAGCTGTTTGATCAGTTCGATCAGTGTGGCGGCTAGTTCGGTTCGCTTATTTTTGTCTGGCACGCTACGGATGTACTCCACTAATTTCTGAACGTTGCGTCCGTATTCTTTTAAAATAATGTGGGGTCTTGCGGTGTTGTATTCGCCTATCATGTAATTGGATTTATAGGTTCAGAAACGTAAAAACCAGTGTTTCTGCCTTAATTATGAATTCTGAGTTTAGCAAAGCTAAGTAATAAGGTCTTCTCGCCAAAATCGTCAAATAGTATTTTAGCCTTCCGGTCGGCCCCGGAATCATCCATTTTGGTTACGGTTCCATAACCGAATTTAGGATGCTCCACCTTCATGCCTTCCTGAAGTACGGAGGTGTCACTCGGTGCAAAGTCGCTGGGAGCCTTATACGAGGTGGCTGACTTTTGAACAGGTGCTGAGGTGGTTGTTCGTTTGATGCCATTCACCAGCGACCGCGCGTAATTTCCTGAGGGGCGCGGAGAGGATTCCAATCCGCTGAACTTTGTGCTGACTTTGAGGTAACGCTGATCGAGGTCATCTAAAAAACGGCTGGGCTCACAATTTTTCAGTCTTCCGAAACGATAACGTGTAAGGGCATACGATACAAACAAACGCTTTTGTGCACGGGTAATGGCTACATAAAAAAGTCTTCGTTCTTCTTCCAGTTCGGCCCGGCTGCTGAGCATCATTTGTGAGGGGAACAAATCTTCTTCCAGGCCAACAATGTACACGTATTTAAACTCAAGACCTTTCGCCATGTGGATGGTCATCAGCGTAACCTTTTCCGGATCTTTATCCTTGTCTTCATCTTGTCCGGTAATCAGTGATACATCTTGAAGGAAGGCGCTTAGCGATTTGTCGGTTTTCTCCGGATCGTCTACATATTCCTTAATGGCGTTCAATAATTCCTGAACGTTTTCATAGCGACTTAATCCTTCTACGGTCTTATCTTCATACAATTCACGCAGTAAACCTGAACCTTTAGAAATTTCAAAGGCTGCATCGTAAGCATCTTTTCTTTCAATCTCGATACTGAAGCGTTTGATGAGTGTAACAAAATCATCAATCGCTCCGGCTGCGCGGCCGCCAATAAACGATGAAGCATTTTGCAGCACTTCCCAAATAGATATGGCGTGGTCATTGGCGGCAATAACAATCTTATCAACGGTGGTATCGCCAATGCCCCGCTTGGGTAAATTGATTATTCTTCTGAAAGAAGCTTCATCATTTTGATTGAGGGCAAAGCGGAGGTAGGCCAGTAAATCTTTAATTTCCTTTCGTTGATAAAACGATAACCCGCCAACCACTTTGTATTTGATGTTCATCCTGCGCAAGGCTTCTTCTATTGCCCGCGACTGGCTGTTGGTTCGATAGAGGATGACGAAGTCGCTGAACTTGAGCTGGTGCTGCATCTTCTCCTCAAAGATGGACGAAGCCACCAACCGTCCTTCTTCATTATCCGAAACGGCTTTGATGAGTTCCACCAGGTTTCCCTCTTCGTTGGCCGTCCAAACCGTTTTAGGAAGCTGTGCACTGTTTTTTTTGATTACGGAGTTGGCTGCTTCTACTATGGTTTGTGTGGAGCGGTAATTCTGCTCCAGCTTAAAAACTTTCAGGTCAGGATAGTCGCGTTCAAAATTCAGTATGTTGGTGATATCCGCTCCACGGAAAGCGTAAATACTTTGCGCATCATCACCCACCACGCAAATGTTTTCCCAGCGTGAGCAAAGTTTGCGGATAATGAAATACTGGCACAGGTTGGTATCCTGAAACTCATCCACCAACACATATTTGATTCTGTGCTGGTATTTGTTCAGTGCTTCCAGATGTTCTTTAAAGAGCTTGTCGGTATTGAACAATAAATCATCAAAATCCATGGCGCCAGCCTTGAAGCAACGCAGGGCATAGGCTTTATAGATGTTGCCCATTTCGGGGCGCATATTGGACGCGTCATCGCTTTTTAACTCCGGGTTGGCGAGGTACTCCTGCCAGCTGATCAACCTGTTCTTGGCGGCTGAAATTCGATTATACACCACATTGGCTTTGTAGGCGGCCTCATCAAGCCCCAGTTCCTTAACAATGTTTTTTATCAGTGTTTTGGAGTCGTCAGTATCATAAATGGTAAAGCTGTTGGGGTAGCCCAACAGGTGCGCTTCGGCCCGAAGGATGCGCGCAAATACCGAGTGAAACGTACCCATCCACAGGTTTCGGGCCTCACCTCCCACAACGGTTTCAATGCGCTCGCGCATTTCTTTGGCGGCCTTGTTGGTAAACGTAAGCGCCATAATGCTGAACGGATCCACCTGCTTATCGCGAATCAGGTGGGCAATGCGGTAGGTCAGTACACGGGTTTTTCCTGAGCCGGCCCCGGCAATGATCATGGTGGGGCCTTCGGTGTTGATTACTCCCTCACGTTGCGCTTCATTCAGTTGATCCAGGTAATCCATATCGGGGTGCAAATTAAGCGATCAAGAGCATGAATGAAGTTTCGGTTTATATTTTTTTGCGAGTATCCGCTTGATGACCTAATTAACACCTCACCCCGTCCCTGCCTACCGGCAGGCAGGCTCGTACCTCGGACACCCCTCTCCTGCAATAGAAGGGAAGGGGTGAGGGGTTATTGTGATGATGCTCTATAATTTTAGGATGTTAAACGGATACTCACATATTTTTTTCTGTATGAATTGAAATTATTCTTCCGATCCGTCTACTTTTGTTAAACCACTTTTTAGTTGACATCATTCGATAACTCTTTTTTTAATCACGATGGGTTTCCCATAACGGCAGCCGAGCCGTGGTTTAAAGTAAAAGTTCAACTCATCCAGCGGTATTTGCGATCTTTTGTTACCCATTGCGCTGAAAAATCGGATGAGATTATTGTGGTGGATTTATTTGCCGGCAGCGGGTTGTATTCGTTAGGCTATCAAAAGGAATTATTTGCCGGGTCTTGTCTCGCTTCGTTGCAGGCCGATCTTCCCATTTCGAAATGGATATTCTGTGAGCGCGATCCGGAATTCGCGAAAGCGTTGAAGATCAGGGTTAACAAATATTTTAAGGGTAAAAATGTTTTGATTTTTGAAGATGTGTTGGAGAAACTGCCGGAGAAACTTCAGTATTATGTTCCGCAGTCAAAGAGGGGATACCGCGTAAGCGTGTTTTGCATAGTCGATCCATTTGCCATTGATGTGCCCTTTTCGTTGCTGGATACCCTGCAAGGCATGGGCTTTAGTTTTGTTGTTCCATTTACCTTCAGCCTGAACGACCGCCACAACTATCGTTTTTACTTAAACGAGCATAAGGAGAAATTAAAAAAATACCTGGGCGGCTACAAAGACATTGAAAAGCTGGAGGACGTAAAGAGCAACCTGGAGTTTTACAAACGAACAGTGAGGATGGTGCGTAATAATATGCTGGTTTTGGGTATGAACAGTTCACTGGCTGTTCAGCGGATGGATTCTGGATTGATGGAATTGCCGATTTACTATATAGGAATTTTTTCAAAAGCATACCCGGCACGGGTTATCCAACGCGAGGTGGAAGAAACGGTTCACAATCAGTTCACCTTGTTTGATGCGGTGTGATTTACCAAGTGTTTAACGGCCCGGGAGCAATTTTAAATGACTCAACTGGTGATCTTACATTGTTTGACGATTATCCTGTTCCGAAATAATGCCTTATGTTTATACGCTTAATTAATACCTATGATCAAGATCGGTGATGTGCTGGTGTCGGACGATATAAAAGAAAAGGAGTTCGTCTGCAATTTGGAAAAGTGCAAAGGTGCCTGTTGTGTGGAAGGTGACTATGGCGCACCGCTTGAAGATGATGAACTGGACATCCTGAAAAAGATTTACCCGAAAGTAAAGCCCTACCTCACCCCGGAAGGAATAAAGGCCATTGAAGAGCAGGGTACACACGTGCTGGATGATGATGGCGATTTTTCAACTCCTACGATTGGTGGTAAAGAATGTGCCTATGCGTTGTATGATGATAAAGGCATATTGAAATGCGGCATTGAACAGGCCTATTATGATGGTAAGATTACATGGAAGAAACCTATCTCCTGCCACCTTTACCCCATTCGCATCACCAAAAAGAAAAATTTTGAAGCGGTCAATTATCACAAGTGGAGCATTTGCTCACCCGCTTGCGCGCTGGGCAAAGAATTGCAGGTACCCCTCTATAAATTTCTGAAAGATCCATTGGTGAGAAAATACGGACAGGCGTGGTATGATGAATTGGTACGTGAGATTGAGAAGGTAGAGGTTAGTAAATAGGAGGAGGCATCAACGCTGTTCAGGACCTGTCTACCGCAGGCTGATAATCCCGAACCCGATACAAGGATTTAAAAATCCATTTTATCACTGTTTCTACATTGCAAATCCTCCTGTAGTAGACAGGCATCGAAGAGCACGAATAGATATAAATGAAAAAGCCCGAGTTACCGGGCTTTAAGTTTTTATTTCAGGTCGCTGAAATCAAACGAAGTCTCCAAAAACTTGGTGGTAAACTTACCCGACCTGAAAATAGCATTGTCCATCAGCTTAATATGGAAGGGTATAGTGGTTTTAATGCCTTCGATCACAAACTCCTGTAACGCTCGCTTCATGCGCGTAATCACTTCCTCTCTTGATTGACCACTTACAATCAGTTTGGCAATCATGGAGTCATAATTAGGCGGTATGGTGTAGCCGGCATACACATGGCTGTCAATACGCACGCCATGCCCACCGGGCAAGTGCAAGTTGGTAATTTTTCCGGGTGAAGGTCGGAAGCCGTTGGCCGGGTCTTCGGCATTGATACGGCATTCCATCGAAAACAAATTCGGGAAATAATTTTTTCCTGAAATGGGTACGCCTGCGGCTACTTTAATTTGCTCTTTAATCAGGTCGTAGTCGGTAACTTCTTCGGTAATGGGGTGTTCCACCTGAATCCGGGTGTTCATTTCCATAAAGTAGAACTTGCCGTGCTTGTCTACCAGAAACTCTATGGTTCCTGCACCCTCATAGTTAATGGCCTGTGCGCCTTTAATGGCAGCTTCTCCCATTTGTTCGCGCAATTCCTGGCTTACAATGGGTGAAGGCGTTTCTTCTACCAGCTTCTGGTGCCTGCGCTGAATGGAACAATCGCGTTCAGAAAGGTGGCACACTTTTCCATATTGGTCACCTACAATCTGTATTTCAATATGGCGGGGTTCTTCAACAAATTTTTCAAGGTATAAGCCATCGTTCCCAAAGGCAGCACCGGCTTCGCGCCTGGCATCATCCCATGCTTTTTGAAATTCCGATTCATTGTTGATGATGCGCATGCCTTTACCACCACCGCCAGCAGTAGCCTTAACAATAACCGGGTAGCCAATGTCTTTTGCGAGTCTTACGCCTTCTTCCATGGAACTCAGCAAACCGTCTGAACCAGGAATGGTAGGAACACCGGCCTTCTTCATGGTGTCCTTAGCGGTTGATTTATCGCCCATGGCTTCAATCATGGCCGGGGTAGGGCCGATAAATTTTATTCCGTATTCGTGGCATATGGAAGAGAATTCTGCGCGTTCAGAAAGAAAACCATAACCGGGATGAATGGCATCGGCATTAGTGATTTCTGCGGCTGAAATGATGCGTGGAATATTCAAATATGAATCTTTGCTTGGCGCTGCACCGATGCACACGGCCTCATCAGCAAAACGAACATGCAGACTTTCGCGATCGGCTGTGGAATAAACGGCAACAGTTTTAATACCCATCTCGCGGCATGTCCGTATTACGCGCAGGGCAATTTCACCTCGGTTGGCTATCAGTATTTTTTTGAACATAAATCAATTCAAGATTTAAGATTCAAGATTCAAAGTTCAGAATTACCCAAGCCTAATATTTTATCTTGAGTCTTGAATATTGAATCCTGAATGGTTATTAATCGGGTTCAACAACAAACAGCACCTGGTCATATTCAACCGGTGATGCATTCTCTACATTAACCTTAACAATGGTGCCTGAAACTTCTGATTCAATTTCATTAAACAGTTTCATTGCTTCAATAATGCAAAGGGTTTGGCCTTTGGAAACCTTATCACCCACGGAAACAAACACAGGTGAGTCAGGATTGGCCGACCGGTAAAACGTGCCGATCATCGGTGATTTAATTTCAACTGTATTTTTTCCAGACGGTGCTTCAACTGCCGGAGTTGGTTTTGCCTGTACTGGAGTCTGCGCAACCTGTTGAACGGGTGCATGCGCATGCGCTTGAACGGGTGCCGCTACAACAGGGGCCGATGATTTTAATACTTTTTGATCGGGCTCGCGTTTGATGTGAAGTTTTAATTCACCGGTTTCGATGTTTACTTCATTTAAGCCTGTCTTGGAAATAAAGTCAATAAGATCTCTGATTTCAGATGTTTTCATGGTTGTGGATGTGTTATCGGAAGTTGGCCTGGATGGCGTTGTTCCATTTTTAGCGGGTTTAGTTGCCTTGCTTTTAGCCATAATACACTTTTTATTTTACACGCTCAATATAGGCACCGGTATGCGTATCAATTTTCACGCTGTCACCAGTGTTGATGAATAAAGGTACTCTGATTTCTACTCCATTTTCAAGTGTTGCAGCCTTTAATGTTCGCGTTGCGGTATCGCCCTGCATACCTGGTTCAGTATACTGAATTTCCATAACCACACTGGGTGGGGCTTCAGCTGTGATGGGGGAAGTTCCGTTTTCAAAGGCTATTAGAAGCGTTACACCTTCTTTAATATAGTTGACGGAATCCCCAAGAAGCCCTTTGTCCAGGTAAATCTGGTCGAAGGTCTCATTATCCATGCACACCAGGCTATCACCTTCCTGGTAAAGGTATTGGTACTCTTTTGTCTCAACGCGTAAAATTTCTATTTCATCGCCTGGCCTGAACCGGTTCTCGGCAATTTTTCCATTTCGGATGTTTCTCATTTTCACCTGATAAAATGCTCGTAGGTTACCGGGTGTGCGATGTTGCAGTTCTTCTATCTGGAGTATTTCTCCGTTATACCGTACATAATTTCCTCTACTTAAATCTGAAATAGTAGCCATGACTAAAGTTTAAAAATCTAAAAATGTTAATATGAAATTCAATTATAAGCCCATTTTACATAAATGGCTCCCCAGGTGAATCCACCACCGAATGCAGCCAGAATGAGGTTATCACCTTTCTTCAGCTTTTTCTCGTAATCCCACAACAAAAGCGGAATAGTACCGGCTGTAGTATTGCCGTACTTTTCAATGTTCATCATCACTTTACTATCCGATACGCCCATGCGGTTTGCGGTAGCATCGATAATACGTTTATTCGCCTGGTGAGGGACCAGCCAGGCAATATCTTCTCCTTTTAAGTTGTTCCGCTCCATCACCTGAGCTGAAATATCGGCCATGTTGGTAACAGCAAATTTAAATACCGCTGATCCTTCCTGGTATACATAGTGCTGTTGTGCATCAATGGAGGCGTGCGTAGCCGGTATTCGGCTTCCTCCGGCCTTCATGTGCAGGTAGTTGGCACCCGAGCCATCACTCTTATGCAGGGAATCCATGATACCAACTTCTTCAGTAGTTGGCTCAAGCAACACAGCACCGGCCCCATCACCGAATATAATGCAGGTAGTCCGGTCTTTATAATTGATGATTGACGACATTTTATCGCCCCCGATAATAATTACTTTTTTATAGGTACCTGATTCGATGAACTTGGCACCGGTAGTAAGGGCATAGATGAAACCAGAACAAGCCGCACTGATATCGTAACTAAAGGCATTGACAGCACCTACCTGGTCGGCCACTAAATTGGCTGTTGCCGGAAAGGGCATATCAGGGGTAACTGTAGCGAAAATAATCAGGTCAATTGTTGTGGGATCGGTATTGGTTTTGCGAAGCAATTCTTTTACGGCTCCCGCTCCCATGTAAGAAGTTCCTAGTCCTTCGCCTTTTAAAATTCTTCGTTCCTTAATACCGGTTCGCGAGGTTATCCACTCATCGTTGGTATCCACCATGGTTTCGAGTTCCTTGTTGGTGAGGATGTAATCCGGTACATAACCGCCTACTCCTGTAATTGCTGCGTGAATTTTTGTCATAAGCTTAACGCTTGAAAAACAGTACGCCTAAATCCTTAAAAAAAGAAAAAGCCCGACTTCCATCGAGCGTTTATTTAACTAAAATGGATCAGCATTTTTGTCTGGTGTTGGCTTTACAGCCGGTACTCCATTGAAAAGTGTGATCAACCGGCATTATGCTAACACTTCTTTTTCCATCACCACTTTACCATTATAGTAAAGTTTGCCTTCATGCCAGAATGCACGGTGGGGCAGGTGATGTTCGCCAGTAGTAGGGCATACTACCAGCTCTTTTGCAAAAGCTTTGTAGTGTGTTCTTCTTTTATCTCTTCTGGTTTTCGAGGTTTTTCGTTTCGGATTCGGCATAACTATTTGTTTTTATTCAAGTTCTTTAATTTCTCCCAACGCGGGTCTATTTCATCTTTTTTGTCTTCCGGGTCTGACGAGTAGATAATTCCTTCTTCCGCTTCATCATCCTGTTCAAAGCGCGGATGAAGTTTCTTCATCGGCACAGCCAGGTTGATGAACTCGTACATATACTGGCCGAGTTCCAGGCTTACGGTATTGAAATCAATTACTATGATTTCATCACTTACTTCTCCCGGTTCATGCCCGAATTTGAAGATTATCTTCCTGTCCATGGCGATCGGATAATCAAATTCATCCAGACTCCGGTCGCACACCAATTTTATAGACCCGTTCAAGGTAAAATTGGCCTCAATGAAGGTTTCGTGCTTATCCAGGCTGATGAGGGCCTTAATATCCCCGGCCGAAACCAATTCGGCTCCGTATTTCCTGAAGAATTCATCACCAAAATGGTAGTCAAAATGGTGAATATTATTGCTTAGGCCCTGAATATTAACACGATACGCTTCCAAAGAACCAACCCCTATCGGGTTTTAAAAATTAGTCGGCAAATTTAGGAGAATTAATCAGATTATAAAAGAATCAGCTAATTCGGGGCTTTTTGGCAGGTCCTTAAAGAAAATGAGTCATTGCCTCTGCCTTAAACTCTTCACGAGTTTTTCGGCCGTAGTGTTCCAGGAAATAGTCGATAATACCCTTTTTAAAACCAAGTTTGATGGCCACGTTTTTACAAAACAGGACTTCACTGTCAAAGATATTGTGATCAGCAAAAACCAGTTCTATCGTGGTGTAGAGGTAGTCAAATTTTTGTTCTTGCGAGAGCGCCCCCAGGGTATCAATAGGCTCCGGGTTTTTGATTAAGGCAGTAACGGATTCTTCCGGAAAATTCTTCTCTTTGGCGATTTTGAAAATCATTTCGCGTTCTGCTTTGGCAAAATGTTTATCAGCTTCAGCCAGTTGTATTAAAATATTGATCAGTTTTTTCGTAACGATGTCCATAAATCGGGGGTGTTTCAAAGTTAAACAATAAAAGCTCCACTTCGTTACGGTTCGGCTAAACGGTTGAAAAAATCAACAAATGTTATCATTAATCTTTGGAAGGTCGTGTTCGCGAAGTGAAAATGTCAACAGCTGAATAAATAGCTTGTCGGATAGAACCCTCGTTAGCTAAATTTTTTCCGGCAATGGAATAGGCAGTACCATGATCGGGCGAAGTACGTACAACCGGTAAACCTGCAGTGTAGTTTACGCCACTTTCGAAGGAGAGTAGCTTAAAGGGGATTAAGCCCTGATCGTGATACATTGCCAACACAGCATCGTATTTTGAATAATTTCCGGAAGCAAAAAATCCATCGGCAGGAAAAGGTCCGGCAATAATTTTTCCTTTCGTTTTCCAATCTTGAATAATCGGGTTTAGAATGGTTTCATCCTCATTACCAATAAGGCCACCATCACCGGCATGTGGGTTTAATCCTAACACAGCAATTTTTGGTTTGTTGATTCCAAAATCTTTGCGCAGGCATTGTTCCAGTATTTTAAGTTTGGATTCAACCAGTTCGCGGGTTATGTGGGTTGCGATGTCTTTAACAGGCACATGCTCGGTAACCAAGCCCACGCGTAACGATTCGCTAACCATCAGCATTACAAATTCTTTTGTTTCAAAAAAATGGGCCAGGTATTCGGTGTGACCACGATAGGGAAACTCATCACTATGGATGGTATTCTTATCGATCGGAGCAGTAACCATCGCATCAATCAATCCCTCCTTTAAATCTTGCGTAGCTTGTTTTAAGGCGAGCCATGCGGCCTTACCAGATTCTTTAGAAGGTTTGCCGGGTATGATTTCGATAACGTCTTCCCAACAGTTGACCACGTTAATGGTTTTTGGAATGTATTGGCCACGGCTTTTAATATGTCCGTAATTAAACTCTTCAATATTTAATTGCTTTTTATAAAATGAAAGAACCCGTGTTGAGCCGTAAATGACCGGTGTAATAAGATTGGTAAGACGATTATCGTGCAGCGCCTTAATAACAACCTCTGGTCCAATGCCGTTGAGATCGCCCAGGGTAATTCCAATGCGGGGTTTTTGTTGCGTGCTCATGTTTCAATTTAAAATGTGCTATTTACTTAAAATTACAGTTGGTTACAATGTTGGTAGCTGTCAGGAATATCCTGAATATAAAAACGCGATAGCTCAATACGGCTTCGTATTTTTACCGCCATGGCAGGTAAATCAACCTCTTTTGTTCGACCGAAGAAATCCTTGGGTCAACATTTTTTGCACGATAAAAATGTGGCTGAAAAGATTGTTGGTGCTTTGCAATCAACATCATTACAAGAGCCCGTGCTGGAAGTTGGCCCTGGAATGGGCGTGCTTACAAGAATATTACTCGAAGCGGAAAAGCATAACCTTAAGGTGATTGAGATTGACCGCGATTCGGTGGCTTATTTAAAGACACATTACCCGCATTTAAATGTAATTGAGGGTGATTTTCTTGAAATGGACTTATCGAAAATCTTCCCGACTAAATTTTCCATTATTGGAAACTTCCCTTACAACATCTCATCGCAGATACTTTTTAAAGTTTATGAAAATAAAAACCAGGTATGGCAGGTTGTTGGCATGCTGCAAAAGGAAGTGGCCGACCGGATAGCGGCACCGCATGGTAATAAAACGTATGGAATACTCAGCGTTTTACTTCAGGCCTATTACAGGATTGATTACCTGTTTAAGGTGCCACCCGGTGTTTTTAATCCACCACCCAAAGTAATGTCGGCCGTTGTGCGACTTGAGCGGAATGATCGTGTTACGTTACCATGTGATGAAGTGCTGTTTAAGCAAGTGGTTAAACAGGGGTTCAATAACAGAAGGAAAACCTTGCGTAACGCCTTAAAAAATTTAATTTTGCCCGCCTTTCAAGCACAGCCGGAGGGCAGCCTGGCAACATTATTAGAACACGAAATATTTAATAAGCGAGCTGAGCAATTATCGGTTGAGGATTTCATTTATCTTACCCAGCTAATCGAAAAAAGTCGTGGAGGAGTTGGTTCAATTTGAGTTAACGAAAGAGTTTGTTGATCGTTTTCAACAAGCATTGGATGAACGCGACCAGGCATTTATTCTGGAGAGTCTGCAAGGTGTAAAGGCAGCAGATATATCAGCGTTGCTCTATGAATTCAATTCCGATGAATCAAAATACGTGCTTGATCTGCTTCCTGTTGAAGTACAAGCCGAGATTATCATTGATCTGGACACGGATACCCGCGTAAAGTTTTTAAAGACTTACGAGCCTGCTGAGCTAACCCGTATTGTCAATACGTTACATTCCGATGATGTAGCTGATATTCTGAATGAGCAACCGGTTAAAACAAGGGAAGAAGTTCTTTCCGGGTTGGATGCTGAACTGCGCACCCAGGTTACTGAACTGCTTCGCTATGAAGAGAACGTGGCCGGTGGATTAATGGCCAAAGAACTTATCAAAGTCCGTGATCACTGGACGGTTGTGCAGTGTATCGATGAAGTACGGAAACAAGCTGAGAATGTAGATAAGTTCTATGCCGTTTATGTGGTGGATGACAACGACTTTCTGGTAGGTCGTGTTTCCCTGAAAGACCTGGTATTGTCAGATGCCCGTAAACTAGTTTCTGATTTATGCGAGAAGGATATCGTTACTGTAGAAACCTACTTCTCTGATCTGGAAGTGGCTGACATTATGCGGAAATACGATCTTGAATCCGTACCGGTTATAAATGTTCGTGGTCAGTTGGTGGGTAGGATTACTATTGATGATGTGGTAGATGTGATCACCGAGCAAGCGGAAGAAGACCGCCAATTGATGACGGGTATTAGTGAGGATATTGAAGAGGATGATAGCGTTTGGCGCAATACCCGGGCACGTTTGCCATGGTTGCTTATTGGTATAGTAGGCGGGTTAATGAATGCCAAGTTTATGGGTTTGTTCGAAGCTGAGTTAGCCCGTATCACCGCTATAGCATTTTTTACTCCCCTCATACAGGCTACCGGTGGTAACGTGGGTATTCAGTCATCATCGGTAATTGTGCAGAGTTTGGCCAACCCCGGTTTTGTTTATGATGGACTTTGGCAGCGTTTAGTTAAAGTATTCCTGGTGGCGATATTAAACGGTCTCTTTTTATCAACCCTCGTTTATGGCGCCAACATATTATTGTTTAGTGAGTATAGTCTTTCCTTGGTTGTTTCTATCGCTTTGCTAAGCGTGGTGGTTTTTGCATCGTTTATTGGCACCATTACACCGTTGATTTTGAACAGATTTGGATTTAACCCGGCCCTTGCATCGGGCCCCTTTATCACAACCACTAACGATTTACTCGGGCTTACCATTTATTTCTTTACCGTGCATATGCTGCTGTAGTGCTATGTAAGGTTTTTTCTGATTTGAAGAAGACTTTTTTGTTTTTCAAATTCTCAGCGGAACAATTGTTGTAAATTCAACCTATTTGTGAGTCTTACACCGTAATAAAACGCTGAAGCAATAACCCGGCTGGCAACCAAACCAATGTAATAATTAGTCCTTTATAGGAGGGGCCTCACACCCTGAGGAATGAGAATTTGATGTAGCTTTGATACCTTATTGCTTTTGATAATCCGATAAACGTAGATAATTTGTATCCACTTTTTACAAATGGTTTTTCTTAAGAACAGATTTAAACGATTGGGCGACACGTTCAATACTATTATTGAAAAGCCGATGCTCACCTCTACCATTGTTTTGGTTGTTGTAGCAACGCTGGTTATCGGGTTAAGTCTGAACTATTACATTAATGATTTTGACAATTTCTGGGCCCAAATTCTGGCAGAAGCCCATGGAATGATTTTCGATATTGCGATAATTGGTATTCTCATTTTCTGGCTCAACCAAAACGGACAAATCCGGCAACGCATTCGCTTCTATAAAGATGAAATTGATGACTTCCGTTTGTGGGAATCGGAAGAAGCGGCCTTCCGTACGGTAGGTAATATCAAGCGATTAAACCGACATAAAATTTACGAGATAAACCTGGTGAATTGTTTTTTAGCACGTACCAATTTGAGCTACGCAAATCTCAGTGGATCAAATCTTAACTCGGCCAACATCTCCCAGTCATCGTTAATCGAGGCAAATCTTGAAAACACACGACTCAATCAAACCAACTTTGAAAATTCAAATTTGAATCAGGCTAACCTCAAAGGCGCTTACGCCAGTGGTGCTAATTTCAAAGACGCCTTTTTAATTAAGGCTCAATTTGAGAATGCTTTCCTGATTAAATCAAATTTTAATAATGCCTACCTGATGGAAGCAAATATGCAAAACAGTTACCTGATGGGTGCCGATTTTGAAAATGCGAGTTTGTACAAAGCTGATCTTCGCGGAGCGAAAGGACTTACGGTGGAACAGCTCGCAAAAGCAAAAACACTTTACCTGGCGCGGTTTGATGATGAGATTTTCGACCAGATTAAAACCAGCCTGCCTGAATTAGTGGGCGCCTGAGTTTTTGTACAAATGGTTTAAAACGTTACCTTTGTGTTACAATCAGACAACGGTCTCTCAGCAGAGGCCGTTGTTTCTTTTTTTACTGCTGTCGTATTTCAACATAAGTTTTATGAGTAAAAAAATATCGTACTACACCCGCGAAGGCCTTGATAAATTAAAGGCTGAATTGAGTGAGCTTAAGTCTAAAGGCCGTTCAGAAATTGCCAAGCAAATTGCAGAAGCCCGTGATAAAGGTGACCTGAGCGAAAATGCTGAGTACGATGCTGCTAAAGATGCGCAAGGACACCTTGAAGCAAAGATTGCCCACCTGGATGATTTATTGGCCAATGCCCGTTTGCTGGACGAAACCAATGTGGATACTTCTAAAGTTTCCATACTGGCTAAAGTCACTATTAAAAACAAAAAGAACGGGGCATCTTTTACCTATACGCTTGTTTCGGAAGAAGAAGCTGATTTGAAATCCGGAAAAATTTCAACAATGTCACCCATTGGAAAGGGTTTGTTAGGAAAGAAAAAAGGCGAGTCGACTATCATTAAGACACCTGCCGGTGATGTTGAATTTGAAATCACCAACATTACCGTTTAAACATGGCCACCATTTTTACACGTATTATTAACCGCGAAATCCCCGGTCATATAGTGGCGGAAGATGAGCGGTTTATAGCTTTTCTGGATATTATGCCCTTGGTGATGGGCCATACGTTAGTGGTACCCAAACAAGAGGTGGATTATATTTTTGATCTGGATGATGATACGCTGGCGGCATTGAATCTTTTTGCGAAACGTGTTGCCATTGCCGTGAAAAAAGCGATCCCCTGCAAGCGTATCGGAATTGCGGTTATCGGGTTAGAGGTTCCGCACACGCATATTCACCTGGTGCCCATGAATACCATGGGTGATATAAACTTTGCTCACCCTAAACTAAAGCCATCGCAAGATGAGTTGGCTGTTGTGGCTGAGAAAATCAGAAAAGCCTTTTGACTTTCGTGTTTAGCTTTGTTTAGTGATGGTTAGTATTTGTGCTTTTGTAGCATGATTCATAGCATTTCTCTTCGACACTAAAACACAAAAAATAAAAACTTGATTTTGAGTATCCGCTTCCAATCCTAAAATTGGCGTCATTGCGATCCGCCACAGGCGGAGAAGCAATCTCAGTTTTAACGTTGAAAACGAGATTGCTTCGGTCGTACCTCCCTCGCATGACGTCAACTTAATACTTTAGGACTCTTTACGGATACTCGCAAACTTGATTAACTGCAATGTTTAATCAAGAAAATCAATATCCACATTTAATGGATAGCGCATCAGGTAACTGATGGCTTGTTTAACGGTGAGATCTTCAAAAAGAACTTTATACAGGGTGGTGGTAATGGGCGCTCTTAATTTATAGTAGTCGGTACATTTTTTAACTATCTGCACAGCATTTACGCCTTCGGCAATTTCATCCATGCTTTCCAGAATTTCTTTCAGCGTCATTCCTTGTGCAAGCTTATAACCTACCTGGAAATTCCGGCTTAGGGTACTGTTACTCGTAGTCACCAGGTCGCCAATACCAGCCACGCCCAGAAAAGCCTTTGTATTTCCGCCCAATGCTCGCCCCACATGAATCATTTCTACCACTCCGCGGCTGATGAGCAAGCCCCTCGCGTTTTCACCATAGCCCATACCGCTCAGCGCACCGGAGGCAATGGCAATAATATTTTTTAACACACCGGCCAGTTCAACACCAATCAATTCATTATTTCCATATACCTGAAAACGGTCGTTACGCAGTAACTTTTTTCCTAAAGTAATTACTTCGTTGAACGGACTGGCAATTACGGTGGCGGCCGGATGCCGCGCTGCAAGCTCTTTCGATAAATTTGGTCCGGCCAGGCAACCTACACGCACCACCACACTTTCTTCACGGATTACCTCGCTCATGGTTTTAACCTGGCTGCGATTGAGCTTATTTACCGTTTCAATGGTTTGCCCTTTCGGCAGAGTAATATCCAATCCTTTGGTACCATGGATTAAAATGTGATAGGGGTGAAGGTATGGAGATAGTTTCTTCATCATGGAGCGGAAGTGTGATGAAGGAACAATCGGGAAAATAACTTCACATTCGCGTGCCAGTAGTTGAAGATCGCTGGTAGGCGTTATATTTTTGTGCATGCTGTGCCCACGGTTTTCGCGGGTTTGTGCAATCCTCTTAATCACTTTTTCATCACGGGCATACAGCAAAACATTTCTATGTCGTGCCAGCAAGTTGGCCACAGCACTACCAAAGTTACCGGCACCAATTACGCCAACAGGTCGGGTGTCAGATAAATTTTTCGAGGTCATAGCCAACCATCCGGTTATGATAATAGTAGAGCAGGTTGAGATCCTGCGTGATGATGTTGCCTTCTTTATTGTAGAGCAGGGGGCGCTTCAGATGAAATATGCCCACATTCTCAAGACCGTGTTTAATCACTAAATCTATCTTTCCCTTGAGGTGTGTAGCATGATTCGCCTTATCTTCTTTTTTAAGTTGGTAAATCTTCTTGCGGATGCGCTTGCAGGTTTTTCTGAATTCGGCATAATCAAGCGCTAACTCTTCTTCCGGCAATCGCAACAAGCCAAATAAATCCAGTTTAGGGTGTTTTTTTTGCCACATCTCAAATGCCACAAACGCTACCAGGTGGCTCGCGAAAATTCGATTGATGCGATGATACTCCGTAACAATACGCTGGCTTAGCATCCGGGTATATTCATTCTCCCGTTGGGCATCAACTGTAAGCTGGCCGTTGGAAATGAAATAGTCTTCGGTGTTGATTACCCGGCCGTGTACATCCAGGCTGTTACCTTCATCATCCACGTAATTGCCCAGCACATCTAACCCACGGCCAATGGATACGGAAATGTTAGATCCTTTCGTGAAAAACTTAATCATAAATTTAACAAGTCCCCAGCTGCCATGCGGATCTTGCTCAGGCAGGTAGCGATCTTGTCCTTTAATGGATAGATAATCATCAATAAGTTCCGGAGCCTCCAGCACAAAATGATAGTTAAGCGTAACGGGTACCACAAAAATTTTCTGCGGTTTTTCCCCGGGGGGTGTATTGAGATAAATATTCCGTTGGGCCTCCACGGTGGTGGAGAGTAATCCCAACTTCAACATTTTTTCGATCATACCTGAGCGTGACCGAGTGCCACCAGGAAAGAACAAACTATGTGCGCCACGTTGAATGGCAATACCGGAATACATCTTCAGTGTTTCCAGGTAAGGCAAATTCTTTTTGCGCCTGTCTACTTTATACGCTCCGAGGCTGTTCATAAAGTAGGCGAATATTTTCATGTTGAAAAGATTCAACCCTGCACCATATATAAAAGCCGGTAAACCTAAGGCATGAATAATCCAGCCAATTAAAATTGAATCAAGATTGCTGAAGTGTGTTGGTACCATTACGATGGTGCCCTTTCGTGCCAGGCTGCGCAATTGCTTTACCTTGCCCACAATCTGAATCTTGTCTCGCAGTGTATATTGATTGCGAAAGAATCCTCCGAATTTTTTAACGCGTGAGGCATTGAGTAATCGTGAAAACCAAAACTTTATCATCTCCCGTGCAAAGCGGTAGGAGCTGGGTTTAAAGTTACCGGCTATTTCACTGGCATACCGATGCACAATTACGTTCAGGATTTCCTCCTCTTTTCGGTTATGGTCATCCAGGGGCTTACCGGAAAGGTCAATTAAATCCTGCTTGATCTTCGACCAGAATTTACCTTCATCGGGGGGATCAACGCGCCAGCGGTTACGCTTCATGCGTTGTTGTTCCCGGTAAACGGTGGCTTCCAGTTCGTCAATAAGTTGTTTGCGGGTTGGGCGAAGTTGCTTGATGCGCTCAGCAGATTTCTGTGCAACCTCTTCAATAAATTCCTTCCGGTTTCGGCTTAGCCGGTATACCGGCCAGTCGGGTATTCCTTCCAGAATGGGCTTGTATTGCTTGTTTTTATTCTTTTTCTCCAGTACTTCCACGGGCACAAAATACTATAATTTCAATCACCTGCGCTAAACACGAATTGATTATAAGTTTTCGAGCGACCGCTGTAACGTGCTGGCCATGGAGGAAAACCGGGCGAGGGCATCGTTGATAAACTCAGTATTTACAATCTTTTGCAAGTCGTTTTCACTGGTTAACTCAAACTGGTTGATTTTATACGTTTGCTCCAAAAGGCCTTGTTCAAGTTTGATCAGGTACCGGTTATTCCAGCTAAACAGGGTGATTTTACAATCCGGGTTTGGTATTTCGCCAATGATGCGCATAACGTTTTCTTTGTTTTTGATGTTAACAGAACAGCAACTTAACGTTTTACCGGATCAACAGACTAAAATGCCTGGTAAAACGTTAGAAAATTGAATTTTTTCGATCCGTATAAGGGTTTTATATTGTAACCTGATTTGGTATAGCATGAGTGGTTTGATGAATTGTAAGTATGTAAAGGCTGCAGGTACCATTTTTCTATTTACACTGCTGTATTTTCTTTACGTGCAAGATGCGCAGGCAACCCACTTGCGTGCGGGGCAGATTGTGGCCACCCGGGTAAGTTGTACCGGATTGACTTTTCGGATTACCGTAACAGTCTATACCAATACAGGATCCCCCGTTCTTTTTGGTGGTGAAATGGATTACCTCGATTTTGGTGATGGCTCCAAACCCATTCTTGTTCCTGAAACACCTAATATTATTGACCCAGCCCTGGGACCAGGTGTAGGAACAGCATCCTTTACCATTGAACATACCTACCCGGGCCCTGGTCGTTACATTATCAGTTACATTGAACCCAATCGTAATGGTGGTGTATTGAATATGGATAACTCTATCTCCACCACGTTTTACATTGAAACACAAATTAATATTGATCCCTTTTTTGGTTGCAATAACACCCCACAGCTGCTTATCCCTCCAATTGACAGGGGTTGTACCGGTGTAGCATTTTTTCATAACCCTGGTGCTTTCGATCCAGATGGAGATAGCTTATCGTATGAGTTTGTTGTCCCTTTCCGTGATAAGAATCAAACTGTTGCGAATTACCGCAATCCCAATAACCAAAGCTTCTATACCAACTTTCCAAATGCCAATGAAGCAGGTACCGGGCCACCAACCTTTACCATTGATCCCATTGATGGAACCATTATATGGGATGCGCCCGGGGCACAGGGTGAGTATAACATTGCATTTATTGTAGTTGAATGGCGAAAGGTTCAAGGCGTTTGGTATAAGCTGGGGTTTGTTCGCAGGGACATGCAGATCATTATTGAAGATTGTAATAATGAACGACCCGATCTGATCATTCCGGATGATGTTTGCGTAGTTGCCGGAACAACAATTACAGCCACTATTTTTGGCATTGACCCCGAAAATCACAATGTTAAAATCGAGGCGTTCTCAGAAATTTTTAATTTTCCAGTTACTCAATCACCAGCTACATATTCACCTGTTCCGGGCCCTAATGATTTTCAACCTTCCAATCCTCCTGCGCAACTTCAGTTTCAGTGGAATACGCAATGCTTTCATGTCAAAGAATTAAGCTATCAGGTTGTTTTTAAAATCACAGATAATCCACCGCAAGGTCCAAAGCTCGTAACCTTTAAAACGTGGCGTATACGGGTAGTGGCACCACCACCCCTTTGGGTTAATGCTACCGTTGATTTCTCCAATCGATCTTCACAACTCACCTGGCAGGAGTATACCTGTCGCCAACAGGCAACTTCTATTCAGATTTGGAGGCGGGTGGATAGTATAAATTTCACACCTGATGAGTGCCAAACGGGCATGCCGGCATTTTTAGGCTATTCGTTAATAGGAGAGGTATTCGCTGGGCAGACCCAGTTTACCAACACCGGTTTAAAAGCCGGTGCCGGTTATTGCTATCGCCTGGTGGCGATATTCCCTCAGCCTGGTGGAGGAGAGAGTTATGTTTCTCAGGAAATTTGTATTCCTGCAATTTTAGCGGATGCACCTGTTATTACCCACGTTACTATAGATAAGACATCCGTTAACGATGGTGAAGTCAGGGTGAGTTGGCGTTCACCATTTGATGCAAGTCCCATTCAATTTCCTCAGGAACCGTACGGCTACGATTACATTGTTGAGCGTGCGGACGGATTTACCGGAACCAATTATGTTCCTATTCATGCCGGAACCCTGCCCGGGGATACAACCATTCTGGATACAGGTCTGGATACCGAAAACCGGATTTATAACTATCGTGTAATTGCCTTATCAGAGGGTCAACCTTTTGATCAATCGGCTCCAGCCTCTTCCGTCAGACTTGAACTACGACCATCATCGCGACAAATGGAATTAACCTGGTCGGCTGCAGTTCCATGGTCTAACCAGATACAATCATTTCCGGAGCACTATATATACAGAGGTCCGGAAGGTGCCACGGAAAGTGAACTGGTTCTGATCGCCCAGAAAAACATATTTGAAAGAGGTTTTTATTTTTTAGATGAAGGACTTGATGACAACACCGTTTATTGCTACCGGGTAATGACACGGGGTAGCTATGGTAATCCAGAGATTGATGTGCCTCAGGATAATTTTTCACAAATTATTTGTGCGCAACCCTTGGATGAAGATCCACCTTGTGAGCCTGTACTTATCGTTGATCTTGAAGGTTTCGACTGTAACGATTATCGCTTTCAGGAAGCTTGTAATTCCAATACGTTCAGTAATACGTTACGATGGAATCCTCCTGCGGATACAGAGTGTCGCTCCGATACCCGCAGCTACAATATTTATGTGGCATCAACCAAGGATGGAACATATTCTTTACTGGCAACAAATGTGCGGGATACTTTTTATGTCGATTCGAATTTACCCTCCTTTGCACGATGCTATAAAATTACAGCCCTGGATCGCTCAGGAAATGAGAGCGGGTTTAGTAATGAAGTGTGTTTTGAGAATTGTCCCTACTATGAGTTACCAAACATCTTCACACCTAACGGAGATAATTGTAATGATGAATTCAGAGCGTGGGGATTTGTGCCACCGGTGGGTGAAGAAAACCCCGGCCCAAACGTGCTTTGCAACAGTGCAGATCCAAACTCAGAGACCTTTCGAATAAAATGTGCGCGATTTGTTGAACAGGTGGATGTCAAAATCTACAACCGGTGGGGAAATGAAGTATATGCCTACTCGGGAAGAAAAAATGATGAAAACGGAATCTATATCCGGTGGAATGGTATAGATAAAAATGGTAACGCACTGGCCTCTGCTGTGTATTATTATGTTGCTAATGTAACCTTCGATATGGCTGACCCGGCTAAACGAAATCAAACCATTAAGGGCTGGGTTCATCTGGTGCGATGAGCAAATTAAACAAGGACTTCTTAGCGGTTGTATTATTTGATGGTGTCTGTAATCTGTGCAGTAATTCCGTTCAATTTATTATTAAGCGCGATCCAAAAGCACGTTTTAAATTTGCTTCCCTTCAATCAGCATACGGACAAGCTGAGCTGACACGATTTAATCTAGATCCAACCCAACTTCATAGCATAATTTTAGTTCAGGGAGATACCTTTCTGGAAAGGAGTAATGCAGCATTGGAAATAGCCCGGCATTTATCTGGTGCCTGGCCGCTATTTTATGCTTTTAAAATCGTTCCCCGTTTTCTGCGCGATCCGGTCTATAATTGGATTGCCCGCAACCGCTACCGATGGTTTGGAAGGAAAAATGAATGCTGGCTTCCAACACACGACTTGAGAGATCGTTTTTTAGACAACATCTTGGAGTGATTGTCTTAATATTTTGAGTCTTGTGTCTTTTGTCCTGTCTTTTGTATTTTCGGACCTTATATTATTCCATTATGAGAGCATACATTTTCCCTGGCCAGGGTGCACAGTTTACCGGAATGGGTAAAGATATTTACGATGCCAACCCCAAAGCCAAAGTTTTGTTTGATCAAGCCAATGATGTGCTGGGATTTGACATTACCTCCATTATGTTTAGTGGAACGGCCGATGAATTAAAACAAACACGCGTTACGCAACCCGCTATCTTTATTCATTCGGTTGCCATTGCATTATCCAATGATTCATTTTCACCCGATATGGTAGCCGGACATTCCTTAGGAGAATTTTCTGCGCTCGTTGCCAATAAAGCACTCTCGTATGAAGACGGTTTGAAGCTTGTTTACAAACGTGCCATGGCCATGCAACGTGCGTGTGAAATTAATCCTTCAACCATGGCGGCCATTCTTGGGTTGGATGATCATGTTGTGGAAGAAGTATGCGCTTCCATTACCGATGAAATAGTAGTGGCAGCTAACTACAATTGTCCGGGACAGTTGGTTGTCTCCGGCTCCATAAAAGGAATTGAAATTGCCTGCGAAAAAATGAAGGCAGCGGGTGCCAAACGGGCTCTTCCACTGCAGGTAGGTGGAGCATTTCACTCGCCTTTAATGGAGCCTGCCCGCGAAGAACTGGCAGCAGCCATTGAAACCACTCATTTCAGTACACCCGTTTGCCCGGTGTATCAAAATGTAAATGCTTCACCTTCATCCGATGTTAACGCCATCAAGAAAAATTTGATTGCACAACTCACAGCACCTGTTCGGTGGACCCAATCGGTGCAGAAAATGGTAGCTGATGGTGGAACAACCTTTATTGAATGCGGACCCGGTAAAGTACTTCAGGGGCTGGTTAAGAAAATAGCACCTCAGGCAGAAGCCATGAGTATTTAGAGTAATACTTGTCGTATGAATTTTTGTCATCGCGGGCCTTGCCCCGCGATCTCAAATGACGGTTTTAGCTTGGGGTATTCTTCTGATTATTTTAATACCTTTTCAACTGACAGTGTATCCGTACACTCCTGTAAAAGTTCTTGAACAGATTTCTGAAGAACAGGGTGAATGAAATCCGGAGAAATTTCCAGTAAAGGGATCAGCGTAAACCTTCGCTGGGGAATACCCGGATGAGGTATCGTTAGCTCAGGGGTTGAAACGACCTGATCATCCCAAAACAAAATATCAATATCGATGATCCGTGAACCCCATTTTTCGGTCCGTGTCCTGCCCAGTTGATCTTCAATGTTGAGGATGGCCCTAAGGGCTTCCTCAGGTGATTTTTCGGTTGTAGCAACTACCACCTGGTTATAAAATTCAGGTTGATTTGTATTGCCCCAGGCAGCTGTTTTATAAACAGAAGAGGCTGTAATAATCGGCCCTAAAAGCCGACCAATTTCCTGATTGGCCAACTGGAGATTGTGTTCCCGGTTGCCGAGGTTGCTGCCTAACAGAAGATGAACGGTTGTCATAAATTTGCCGGTAAACTTACTTCGAATTGGTTGAAGCCTGTGTTTATTTTGTAAAACTTAATGTATTGATATGAATTTCTTCAAGTCTTTTTTAGCGGCTCTACTGGCCCTAACGGTTTTTACGGTAGTTAGCTTTTTACTCATGATCGGCATTTTAGCTTCCCTTGGGTCGGAAGAGAAGGTGGTGGTAAGCAATAATTCTGTACTACATCTTAAGCTTGATGCCGAGATTACTGAACAGGAAGTTGAAAACCCTTTTGCGGGGTTTCCTTTTCCAGGTGGCGAGGTTCAAAATATCGGGTTACTAAAACTCAAAGAAACTATACGTCACGCTAAATCCGATGCTAAAATTCAAGGCATTTTTTTAAATGTGAGTTTTCCTATGACGGGCTTTTCAACATTAGGAGAAATCCGTGAGTCGCTTATTGATTTTAAAGAAAGTGGAAAATGGGTTGTGGCTTATGCTGATGTGATGTCGGAGCCTGCCTATTACCTGGCCTCAGTTGCCGATAAAGTTTACCTGAATCCGGAGGGTGAAGTGGAATTCAATGGCCTTACAGTAGAGATCAGCTTTTTCAAAAAGCTATTCGATAAACTGGAAATCAAACCTGAGATATTCCGGGTGGGGGATTTCAAAAGCGCGGTAGAGCCTTTCATGTTGGAGAAGATGAGCAACGAAAACCGTTTGCAGCTCACCGCGTTGATAAACTCTATTTACGATCACGTATTGTCAGGTATTTCAGAATCGCGAAACATTCCTCAACAGAAGCTCCGTGAAATATCCGATAAGATGCTCGTGCGGAATGCGAAACTGGCCGTAGAACATGGGCTTGTCGATGACTTGTTATACTACGATGAAGTACTTGACGAACTTCGTGGCCGCCTGGGAGTGAAAGAAACGGAAAAGGTTAAATTCATTGCCCGAAATAAATACAATAAGAGCATAAGTGAAAAGAAAGGAAGTGCAGATGAAATTGCCGTGATTGTTGCAGATGGTACCATTATGCCGGGTAAATCCAGCGAAGGAATTATCGGATCAGCAACCATAACCGAAGAAATACGCAAGGCGCGCCTGAGTAAAAAAGTAAAGGCCATTGTGGTGCGTGTTAATTCACCGGGCGGAGCTTTTCAGGCCTCCGATGCCATGTGGCGTGAAGTAAAACTGGCTACAGAAGTTAAACCTGTTATCGCCTCCATGTCCGACTATGCAGCTTCCGGAGGCTACTACCTGGCTATGGCAGCCGATACCATTGTAGCACAACCGCACACCATTACCGGATCGATTGGGATATTCAGTGTTCTATTTGACGCCAGCGGTTTTTTAGGAAATAAACTGGGCATCACCTTCGATGAAGTGAACACCGGTGAGTTTGGCGAACTGGTTACCATCAGTCGCCCGTTAACGCAAAGTGAGAAAAACGTTTGGCAAACCCGCACAGAAGAAATTTATGAAACCTTTACCGGCAAAGCTGCCGAAGGGCGTAACATGAGCCAGGATGATTTGAAGAAAGTGGCTTCGGGAAGAGTGTGGACAGGCTCGCAGGCTGTTGAACGCGGATTGGTAGATGTACTGGGCGGTTATAACGATGCCATTGACATTGCCGCCAAGGCAGCAGGACTTGATGATTACTCTATAAAACTTTATCCACGCCAGAAGCCATTCTTTGAGCAGCTTATGGAGTCATTAAGCGAGAATGCCCGCACCAATACCCTGAAGAAGGAAATGGGTGAGTATTACACCTGGTATTTACAAGCCGTTAAATTGAAGCAGTTTGAAGGGGTACAGGCCAGGATGCCGTTTGAATTGCAGATTCAATAACAGCAACCAATTAGGCTGTTTGATAAGGGGTTACAAAGCCATAAAAGTGACTCAATTTTGATGTAAGGTTTTCGCCAAATTTGTCAAAAAAGTTACTTAAAGTAACACTTTAAGTAACTTTTATACATGAGTATTTCGGGGTGTTTTAGGTGGCTAAGGGCAGGTCGACCCATATTTTCGGGATTTCATCTTGAAAAGTTGCTTCCTGGCGCATTTAAATCTGAAGTAACCGCACCCGATTGGTTAACCTAAGGAGAAGTTTAACACCTGTATTGTTTGACTGAAACCCTATAGTTATCAAATATCAAATAGCTCTTTCTTGAATATGCGTTCTTTGACACCCAACATATCAGGTTGACTGTATCAAATAAGTTACTTTCGGACAGGATCGTTGAGCCTGGTACGGGAGAGCATTTGATGTTTCACTCAAGGAAGGATTAATTGGCAAATAGTGTGAAAAGGAAAACAGTACCCGTGGCTTTACCCACAAGTACTGTAACCCCTTGACTTTCAATTGCTGATAGTTAGAATTTATCTTCTGTAACGAATCCCCCTGCAGGTTCATCATATGCCCTTTGAGGTTGAGTATTTGTGGTTTCCTTAATCTCATTCTCAGAGGATTTACTTATACGAGTTACAGTAAAAGAAACCGTAGCTATTGCAACGATTGCTAACAGTATGGATGTTTTTGTTTTCATAATTCGGTTGATTTGGAAATTGGCATGACTAGTTTTTACCTCTGTCACCCTGTACACCACCAGCCCCGTTGTCAAGTTCTGTGGAAGGCTTAATTTCTTCGTCACTGCAAGCAGATAGGGCAACTGATACAAATGTTGCGAGAACTAAAGAATAGAATAACTTTTTCATAATTATGTGGGGTTTAGTTTTAGAGTTGTTACTACATGTTTAAATTGTAAGCCAAATATGCAGGGTGTAACTAATCCCATTTCAGTTAAAAATTTTGTAAAATTACGGGTGTACCAATTTTTCAGTAAGTTTTCATTTCAAACACGGGTCTACTATCTTTCTCTGATTCTTCCGATAGTAGTTTCTGTTTCAGCATACAGTCAAAATGCTCGTATAGATTCGTTGAATAGTTTAATGACCTCAGCTTCAGGAAGGGACAAGGCTGATATTTTGTATGAGCTAGCATATGAATTTATTGACATTGATAATAACCAAGCTATTAAATTTTCCACTGAGAGTAGGCAAATCGCTACACGCCTCGGTGATAGTTTAAGAATTGTAAGAGCTTGTCGCTTACAAAGTTCGGCCTATCGAAGACTTGAAATTCTAGATAGTGCTATTTCGACAGCAAAGTTTGGTCTGGACATCGCTGTCCGTAATGGATTTAAGAATGAGGCAAAGATTCTATTGAATTCTGTCGCAATTACTCACTCATTGAAAGCTGAGTACGATGTGGCGTTAGCCTACCATTTTGAATCATTGATAATGCGGGAAGAGATTGGAACTCAAGGCGAAGTAAGTGTTACATTAAATAACATCGGTTTTATCTATTTCAAATTAAAGAATTATCGAAAAGCTTTAGAGTATTTTGAGAGGGCCTTAAATATTAACAGGGAAATTAAAGACGTCTATGGTCTCGATAGACTTCTTATTAATCTTGGTATTTGTAATATCCATTTGAAGGATTTTACCAAAGCATTAAATTCTATTAAAGAAGGATTGCAGGTATGTGGAGAGAATTGTGGAAGCGATATTTTAATTGAAGGTGAATCTGGCCTCGGAGTTGCCTATTACTATTTAAATGATCTTGATGAATCCTATATACATTTTACTAAGTCTTTAAATTTTGCCACGGATTTTGATAATAAAAGGTTTCAAGCTGAAAACCTTGTATATCTGGCAAGGATTGAGTTAAAGAGGGAAAATCTCAAGCAGGCAGAATCACACCTCAAACATGGTGAGGGTATTGTCACTTCTTTAGGTTACAATCAGTTGGTTCTGGATTTTTATAAAGAATTTTCAAATCTCTATAATCTTCAAAATGCATTTGAAGAAGCTTCATTCTATCAAAAAAAGTATATCGCTTTAAAGGATAGCCTGATTGGCGAAGAGCTTGTAAAAAACATCGCCCGCACACAAACCCAATTTGAAGAGCGCGAAAACATAAAAACAATTGCACTAAAAGAAGAAGCTCTCTCTCGCCAGCGCATGCTTAACCTGGCTATAGGAACTATTGCCTTTTTAGCTGCCCTGTTAGTTTTTGTATTGTATCAAAGTAATAAAGTAAAGCGCAGGGTTAACGCCAAACTTTCGGATGCTAACGCCATTATTGCTGAGCAGAACAAACAACTTCAGGCACATTCAAATATACTTCAGGCAGAAGTAAATAAGGCCACAGCGGATTTGCTTGTTGCCAACCAGTCGCTGGACAAGGTAAACAAGGAACTGGATAACTTTATCTATAAAACATCGCATGATATTCGCGGTCCGCTGGCCAGTTTAAAAGGTATGTGCAACGTGGCGCTCATTGATGTGAAAGATGACCTGGCACTGGATTACCTGCGCAAACTTGATGCTACGGCTACCAAGCTGAACCGCATTCTTACGCGCCTGCTTATCATTAATCAAATCAATAACGCCACGCTTAATCCTGAACCCTTGTATATGGATGGTATTGTGGATGATATTATCCGGCTGGAAACCAAAAAAGGCTTACCTGCCGGGTTCATCTTTAAACGGGAGATACAGCGCAACATGGCTATCCGATCTGACGATGCCCTCATTCGTATTATCCTGGAAAACCTTATCGACAATTCTATTAAGTTCTATAACGATTCGGATCGTATCCAGCCATTTGTCCTGATTAAGATTTTTACCGATAAGACTTATTTGAACATTCATGTTATCGACAATGGTGTGGGTATATCCTCCGTTCATCCTGACAAGATTTTTCAAATGTTTACCCGTGCATCTGAAAAATCAGGCACGGGTGGGTTGGGTTTATACCTGATCAAGCAATCCGCCAATCGGTTGGGCGGTGATGTTGGTTTACGCCTGACTGAACATGGTGATACGGAGTTTTATGTCACTCTTCCCCTTGAAATACCGCCCGAGCTATTGGAGAAGAAGGAGGACAATAAACTAGCTCCTTCCGTTAAGGTTTAATTTTTTTACCTCCTGCTCAATGTTCATCTTTGCAGTTTACTGGCAGAGCAGTTAATTATTTATGAAGAAGTTTAAGCGAACTACCGTTACAGCTGCATTACCTTATGCGAATGGTCCGCTCCACATCGGGCACATTGCGGGAGCCTATTTACCGGCTGATACGTACGTCAGGTTTTTGCGCCAACGGGGTGAAGATGTAGTGTTTATTTGTGGCTCAGATGAGCATGGCGTAGCAATAACACTGGGTTCCAAAAAAGAAGGCGTATCGCCCAAGCAATTTGTCGATAAGTATCATCACCTGATGAAACGGGCCTTTGAGGATTTTGGAATTGGATTCGACATCTATTCCCGCACCTCCAGCGACACACATCATGAAACAGCACGTGAATTTTTTACTAACATTTACAATAAAGGTATTTTTCTGGAGGAGACCTCCGACCAGTATTTTGATGAGCAGGAGCAGATTTTTTTAGCTGATCGCTACATCGCAGGTACATGTCCTAATTGCGGATATACAAATGCTTACGGAGATCAGTGTGAGAAGTGTGGAACGAGTTTGAGTCCAAAGCAGCTGATTAATCCCCGCTCTACAGTATCCGGCAAAACGCCTGTTCTTAAACCGACCAAGCATTGGTATTTCCCGCTGGATAAATATGAAGCGTGGTTGAGGGAATGGATTGTGGAAGGTCATAAGGATGATTGGAAGATTAACGTTTACGGTCAGTGCAAATCGTGGATTGATCAGGGTTTACAGCCGAGGTCGATTACCCGCGACCTGGATTGGGGGGTATCGGTTCCCTTACCCGATGCTACCGGAAAAGTACTTTATGTTTGGTTCGATGCACCGATCGGATACATTTCAGCTACCAAGGAGTTAAAGCCTGATGGATGGGAGAAATACTGGAAAGACCCTGAAACCCGCCTGATTCATTTTATTGGTAAGGATAATATCGTGTTCCATTGTATTATTTTCCCAGCTATACTCAAAGCCGCTGGCGATTATATCCTTCCGGACAATGTTCCGGCTAATGAGTTTTTGAATCTTGAGGGTGATAAAATTTCTACTTCACGGAACCACGCGGTTTGGCTACATGAATACCTGGCTGATTTTCCGGGAAGAAGGGATGAACTGCGGTATGTACTCACCTCTATTTCACCCGAGACAAAAGACGCTGATTTTACCTGGAAGGATTACCAACAAAAAGTAAACAGTGAATTGGTTTCTATCTTCGGAAATTTTGTAAACCGTGTGATGGTACTTACCTGGAAATATTTTGAAGGAAAAGTACCATCCGAACATGAGTTGCCGGCAACCGATGAAAGGAGAAAGAAAATTCTGGAGCATTACCATAAAGCCCATGCCGACCTAAACATATCAGTTAAGGAAATGATCAAGGCCTTACAGGATTTCCGTTTTCGTGAGGCACAATTTCAATTTATGAACATGGCCCGTATTGGCAATAAGTTTTTAGCCGATACCGAACCCTGGAAGGTAGCCAAGGAAGATATGGAGGCTGTTGGTTGTATTTTAAACTATGCGTTAACGATTGTCGGAAACCTGGCCATTGCTTGCGATCCGTTTCTACCGGATGCATCCCTTAACATTAAAAAACAACTTAACAGTAGTTCTTTTGATTCATCCTGGAAACAGTTTTGGGTTAACGAAGCATTGATCAATGCAATTCCGCAACATCACCAATTAGGAAAGCCTGAATTGCTTTACAGGAATATCGAGGATGAAGAGATTGAAAACCAAATAGAAAAGTTACGAAGAACGAAAATGGAAAATGAAAAACCTGCTCCATCGTTAAAACCATTGAAGCCTGAAATAACCATTGATGATTTTAGTAAACTGGATATTCGGGTTGGTAAGGTATTGGAAGCTGAACGGATGGAAAAATCAAACAAGCTACTAAAGCTAAAAGTAGATACGGGTATTGACCAGCGAACGGTATTGAGTGGCATTGCACTGCACTATACGCCTGAAGAAATGGTAGGGAAGCAGGTAACATTGATTGCCAATCTTGCTCCGCGCAAAATGATGGGCATTGAATCGCAGGGAATGATTCTCATGGCAGAAGATACGGACGGAAAGCTCCGGTTGATTTTTCCTTCAGAAATAGTTACTCCGGGTTCTACGGTTAGTTGATTTGGCTATTAGTCATTAGTCATTTGATGGCTCCCAATGACTAATGACAAGTTTAGGGATCAAGAATTATAGAGACTCATCGTCTTATCAATGCCGATGGTGCAAAACGATAAGATCATTTCGCCCGCTTTGTCGAGCAGGGGTGGTAAGGCTCCAAACTCTTCTTTGGAGAAATTCCCCAGGACATAACTGATTTGTTGCCCTTGTCCAAAATTATTCCCGATTCCAAAACGCAAACGGGCGTACTCTTGCCCGCCCAATGTTTCTTCAATGTGGGTTAGTCCATTATGCCCGGCAGCGCTGCCTTTCTTTCGCATTCTCAGTGTGCCAAAGGGTAACGCAATATCGTCTACGACAACCAATAAATTTTCTTTCGGTATACCAAGTTCCTGCAACCAATAGGCTATTGCCTTTCCGCTCAGGTTCATGTAGGTAGTTGGCTTTATCAGGTGTATTTGGCGGCCTTTAAATTTTAGTTCAGCTTTTTCAGCGTGACGTTTTAACTCAAAGTTTACCGATTTAATATCAGCAAGTCTATCCAATACCAGAAACCCAGCGTTATGACGGGTGAGTTCGTATTCAGTGCCAATATTTCCTAAACCGGCAATCAGGTATTTCATACTTATTTGATAATTTGAAAATTAACCAATTTGAAAATGGAATACTCCATGTAAACAAAAAAACCCTTCTCAAGTGAGGAGGGTTTTTTATTGCCAGCTTCAATTTTCAAATCTTCAAATTGAAGCAATTTCAAATTGTTATTTCTTGCCTTCTTCCTTCTTAGGAGCTTCAGCTTTTTTAGCATCACCTGCAGGAGCGGCAGCGCCAGCAGCAGCCGGAGCAGCAGCACCTTCAGCCGGAGCAGCTGCGGCTTCTTCAGCAGCAAGTTTAGCAGCACGGGGTACTTCTACAGCAGCAATGGCTGCAGCCTTCGGATCAAGGAATTCAAGTCCTTCAATTTTCATATCGCTAACTTTTACCGCATGGTGAAAGTCGAGCGTTGAAACATCAACATCAATATGGTCAGGCATATCTTTAGCAAAGCCGGCTACCTTAAGAGTGGCTCTTTTTCTTACTAAAGCACCCCCTTTATCTACTCCAGGAGCCTTGCCTACCAAACGAATTGGGATGCTCATCTTTATTTTACGTCCTTCCTCAACTTTCAGAAAGTCGGCATGAAGAATAACTTCACTTACCGGGTGAAACTGAACTTCCTGAAGAATAGCTTCACTTTCTTCACCTTCAATATTCAGGTGCACAAAGTGTGCTTCATTGGTATATACCAACTCACGGAACAGAATCATGGGCGCATAAAAATGCACTTGTTCATTTCCGCCATACGCAACACAGGGAACAAATCCTTCATTTCTCAAGCGCTGAGAATCAGACTTGCCGAGATTCGCTCTTTTATACCCTACAATCTCAACAGTTTTCATGGTTTTAAAATTTAGTTTACGTTTTGAATTATAATTTGATAAATAATGAACTTATGGATTCGTGATCGTGGATCTTACGAATGGCTTTTGCAAAAAGATCAGAAACGGTTAAGACCTTTATTTTAGGTGTGGTTTTCTTCAACGGTAACGTATCGGCCACCACCAATTCTTCCAGCACAGAGTTTTCGATGTTTTCATAGGCGTTTCCTGACAATACAGGGTGTGTACACGCGGCCCTAACTGTTTTGGCACCTTTTTCTTTAAGCAGGGCTGCTGCTTTGCAGATGGTTCCGGCTGTATCTACTAAGTCGTCAATCAGGATAACATCCTTACCCTCTACTTCACCGATCAACCGCATGGACTCTACTTTATTTGCTTCTTTCCTGTATTTGTCGCACACAGCTAAATCGGCATCAAAAAACTTGGCGAAGCTCCTGGCGCGTTTGATACCACCAACATCGGGTGAGGCGAAAATGATATTATCAAGTTTCAGCGATTTCAGGTACGGAACAAAAATATAGGCTCCATCGAGGTGATCAACCGGAATATCAAAAAATCCCTGTATCTGGTCAGCGTGCAGGTCGCAAGCCATTATTCGGTCAGCACCCGCTGCGGAAATTAGATTGGCAATAAGCTTGGCAGCAATGGAAACACGTGGCCTGTCTTTTCTGTCTTGCCGGGCATAGCCAAAGTAAGGAATAACTACATTCACACTTGATGCACTCGCGCGTTTGGCTGCATCAACCATCAATAAAAGCTCCATCAGGTTATCGGAAGGAGGAATGGTTGACTGAATAAGGAACACCTCATGACCGCGCACAGACTCTGCAATAAAGGGAGACATCTCCCCATCGCTGAATTGCTGGTACATCACTTTTCCAAGCGACTCGCCATAGGCGTCAGCAATTTTTTCTGCCAGGTACGTTGTTGTTCTGCCGCTAAAAAGCTTTACAGCCATGATGTTGATTTTAACTAAAATCCCCCCCGCCAGTGAGGGATTTGTTGTCCGACAAGGATTCGAACCCTGACTAAAAGAACCAAAATCTTCTGTGCTACCATTACACCATCGGACAATTTCCTTGTTTTAAGCAAGAAAACCCTGTTTTTTGGGATTGCAAAGGTAAAATTAATTTTCTGAAAATGGAGTTCTCGAGCTTATTTTTCTGGACTTTTTGGAGAATCAAATATCAGTGTCTTTGCTGGCGGTACCTTCCATAAACCCTTCAGCCCAAAACCTGTATTTGTCAAGAATAGAGATAACTGCGTTTCGTAGATGACGCTGATTGTTATAGTCTATGGGGCCATATAATGTAGTGGCATAACCTTGCCATACCGAACGGTTTTGGCGTCTGTCATAAAATTGTATAAGAAGTGTACCTGTCTTCATATCAAGTTTCTTGCGATCATAATTCAGATTTTGATCCTGAGATTTTACCCACTCCTCAATTTCAGGTTGGTTATATCCATTGAACTTTAAACTGTCCTCATACATTTTAAAACTGATGAGCAGGTGTGGCTTATTATCGGTTTGACGGTACCCGAGAAATTTCATTCTGGAAACTATAGCAGACTCTATCTGTTCGTTGACCATTGACAAATCAACAACACCGGCTGGTTTCATAATTTCAAAACTGCGGTATTTTTTGAACTGGCCTTTGTAACTATAATCGTACTCTACCGGAAGTTCTTTGTACCCGAGACAACCTACCAGCACGACCAATGCAAGGATGAATAAGTAAGAATTCTTCATAGACGCTCAGGATTAGCAGAATGAAGGTAATACTCTGTTAAATACAGAACAACAATAAACCTATATGGTTCTATGAAGTTTTAATTATCCAATCCCGGGCATTGACAAAAGCCTCAATCCAGGGTGAAATTTCATCTGATTTCCTATTGGAAGGATAATATGGCCAATTCCAGGGGAAAAGGGAACGTTCAATGTGAGGCATTATGGCTAAATGCCGACCATCCTTTGAATATAGGGCCGCCACAGCATTATCGGAATCATTGGGATTACCCGGGTATTGTTCATAGGAATATGTCGCCCCTTTTGCATACGTTCCTTCTACGAGTCTAAACCTGCCTTCACCGTGTGCAACCCATGCTGCTAATCGTGTTCCTGTCAGTGTTCCCAGCATAACTGAATTATTTTCTGGAATAGAAAGGTTGATAAATGTGGATTCAAATTTTCCGGAGCCGTTATGGTGCATGCGCGGATGTTGTTCACCCATTTCCGGATATACCAATCCAAGTTCCATCATTAACTGGCAGCCATTACATACCCCAAGGCTTAGGGTGTCGTTTCGCTTGTAGAAATTATCAAGAGCTTGTTTGGCTTTTGGGTTGTACAGAAAAGCACCTGCCCACCCCTTTGCTGAACCGAGTACATCGGAATTGGAAAAACCTCCAACAAAAACAATCATGTTCACATCGCTTAAGTCTTCGCGACCGGTAACCAGGTCGGTCATGTGTACATCTTTAACATCAAAGCCCGCCAGGTAAAGCGAGTACGCCATTTCGCGGTCGCCATTAACTCCCTTTTCACGTATGATCGCAGCTTTAATTCCGGTTGGGGTTCTGCGTTTCGGGTCTATTCCGTAAGCTGATAGTTTTCCGGTAAAATTTTTCTGAAAAGAATATTCAAGTGGTTGCCTTTTGTAGTTTTCAAAGCGGGTTTTTGCGTGTTCAGGATTTCGTTGCTTCTTATCCAGCAAATAAGAAGTCTTAAACCAGGTATCCCGTAAGGAATCAATAGAAAATTGATATGTTTTTTGCTGATGCTTGATATTTAATTCGCGCGTGTTGATTATCTGACCAAGCACCGAATAGCTGATTTTCAATTCATCTAATTTTTCGGAGGCATTATTTTTCACCTGAAGAATAACTCCTGGGTTTTCCGAAAAGAGAATTTTGATCAAATCATCTCCCAGTGTTGAAAGATTCAGTGAAGCACCAAGGGAAAGTGATGGAAATGCCATTTCCAGTAGCGTGGTTATCATTCCTCCGGCCGAAATATCATGTCCGGCTATTACCTGTTTATCTTTTATAAGCTGTTGAATGGCTTCGAAGGCTGAAACAAAATAAGCTGCATCCTGAACGGTGGGCGCTTCATCGCCAAGCTTATTTAACACTTGCGCCAGGCTGCTACCTCCTAGCTTGGGTTTGTCTTTTGATAGGTCTATGTAAATCAAAACTGAATCAGCATCCGCCTGCCATGTTGGTGAAACGGTTTTACGGATATCTACGACTTCAGCAACAGCTGAAATAATAACTGTGCCCGGAGAAAGCACAACTTTTCCATCCGGGTATTTCTGCGCCATGGACAAAGAATCTTTCCCAGTCGGGATGTTGATGCCTAACGCAATTGCAAAATCACTCACCGCTTCAACGGCTTCATAAAGCCGGGCATTCTCACCCTGCTGCTTTGCCGGCCACATCCAGTTAGCACTTAGTGAAACTCCCTTTAATCCGTTAGAAAGTGGGGCGAACATAATATTGGTAAGTGCTTCCGCAATGGCCAGTTTGCTGCCTGCTGAAGGATTAACCAGAGCAACACCGGGTGCATGCCCAATTGCCGTGGCAACACCTTTATGGCTTTGAAAATCCAGCGCCATCACCCCGACGTTATTCAGCGGGAGTTGAATTTGTCCGCAGGTCTGTTGGGTAGCAACCTTGCCGGTAACCGATCGGTCAACTTTATTGGTAAGCCAATCTTTACAGGCAACGGCTTCGAGTTGCAAAACCTGTTCGAGGTACGATTGAAGTTGTGATGCATCATACTGAACGGGTTCAAAATTTGAAGCACGTGTTGTATCGGTTAAAATTGTTTTTGGCGATGAGCCCAATAAATGCCTTACTTCAAAATTTACTGGTTTTTTCTGCTGATCTTTTTTCTCAAACACTAACCGATTATCGCCAGTCGCCTCTCCGATAACATACATAGGCGCGCGTTCACGGTCGGCAATCTTGTGCAAAAGGTCAAGGTCGCGTTCATGAATGGCTAAGCCCATTCGCTCCTGCGATTCGTTGCTGAGTATTTCTTTGTCGGATAAGGTTGGATCACCCACCGGTATTTTATCGATGTGAATAACACCTCCGGTTTCCTCCAGCAATTCCGAAAGGCAGTTGAAGTGTCCACCCGCACCATGATCATGAATGGATACAATAGGATTATGATCAAGTTCGGCCAGGGCGCGTATGGCATTCATGGCTCGTTTTTGCATTTCAGGATTTGAGCGCTGTATAGCATTTAGCTCGATGGCGTTACCATATTCACCGGTTGCTACAGATGAAACTGCTCCGCCACCCATACCAATACGATAGTTGTCACCGCCCAGCAAAACAATTTTATCACCAGCGGTTAAATGCTCTTTCTGACTATCTTTTTGTTTACCAAAGCCGATGCCACCAGCCAGCATGATTACTTTATCAAAACCGAATTTTTTATCGCCTTCAAAATGCTCAAAGGTTAATACACTTCCGTTGATTAGGGGTTGTCCAAACTTGTTACCAAAATCGGATGCACCATCGGATGCTTTAATCAGAATTTCTTCAGGTGTTTGATATAGCCAAGGGCGTGGCTCAAATTTCATCTCCCATTTACGACCACCCTCCAGTCTTGGATAGGAGGTAATGTAAACAGCTGTTCCTGCCAGGGGTAGGGAGCCTTTTCCTCCGGCCAACCGATCGCGGATTTCGCCTCCTGAACCTGTGGCAGCACCGTTAAAGGGTTCAACCGTGGTAGGGAAGTTGTGCGTTTCTGCTTTGAGTGAAATTACTGACTCAATGTCTTTTACTTCGAAGTAGTCCGGAACATCCTGACGGGCAGGCGCAAACTGTTCTATGGTTGGGCCTTTTATAAAAGCTACGTTGTCTTTATAGGCTGATACAATGTAATTCGGATTTTCTTTGGATGTTTTTTTAATGAGTTGAAATAATGTGCTGGTTTTCTCCTTACCATCAATGATGAATGTTCCATTAAAAATTTTATGACGGCAATGCTCGGAGTTAACCTGAGAGAAGCCAAAAACTTCGCTATCGGTCAGTTTGCGCCCAAGTTCTTGGCTGACATTTTCAAGGTATTGGATTTCATCCTGACTTAAAGCAAGACCATGCTTTTCATTATAGCTTACAATATCATTGATCTCAATAATAGGATCAGGTTGATGCTGTATGGTAAATAATTGTTGATCTAAACCTTTATACAGTACCTGCAGCATGCGATCATGTGAGGCATGCTCATCTTTTACTTCAAAAAATTCCTCAATGCGTTGAATGCCTTGTATGCCCATGGTTTGGGTAATTTCTACAGCATTGGTGCTCCAGGGTGTAACCATTTCTTTTCGTGGACCAATGAAAAAGCCACTAAGGGTGCTTTCCTTAGCCGGATTTGCCTTCCCCAATAGCCACACAAGCTTTTGAATATCAGTATTTTGTAAAGGCTGTACCGTGCCAACAGCAAAAACTCTGTTGGCGGGTGAACGGAAGAATAAAATCATTGGGCGAATGGGATAAAACAGCGATTCAAAATAACGTAGATTGTCCTTCTTTAACAACCCATAACTTTATCATAGGGCGATATTCTTTCTTTAAAAATTACTTTTTAGCTTAGTTCGAATTAATCAATTCGTATGAATCGCATTATAATACTACTTCTTGTTTTAGGATCTCTGAACACCTGGGCTCAATTTGAACCAGTTGCAGAAACTCCATCAACCTTTAGCCTGGGTTTAGGCATTGGCTTGGATTATGGAGGTATTGGTGGGAGAGCTACATTTAGTCCCATCCCGTCTTTTGGGGTTTTTGGATCGCTTGGTTATGCCATTGCCGGAGTTGGTTTTAATGCCGGCCTTCAGTACCGTATTTCTCCTGATAATAATATAGTACCAGTATTAACCGCCATGTATGGCTACAATGCTGCGCTGAAAGTCACAGGAGCTTTTGAGGTCAATGAACTATACTATGGCCCTTCATTGGGAGCCGGTGTTGAATTTAAGAGTAAACGCAATACCAAAAATTATTTTAGCCTGGAATTACTGGTTCCGTTCCGTGACAGTCAATTTGATAAAGACCGTGAATTTTATAAGAATCTTGGTGTTGAGTTTAATGACGTGTTTCCTGTAACCATCAGCCTTGGTTACCATTTCGGATTGAATTAGGGTTCGCTAAGTGATTGATTAAAGTTGGCAAGAGATTGCTATGCCCTGATTTTACTCGTACAATTTCTTTCTGGTGAATGCGGTTGATAAAGTTTCGTAAACCTTTGTACGATATGACTTTGTCATGCTGGCCGAGAATAAAAATAGTCTTGATTTTATGTTCATTGATTAGCCTGATTGTCGCCTTTGGTGCAGTTGAAAGCTTTCTAAACACCACCCATGAATAGTAAACCCGAGAACGCTTTTCTTCTGTATTCATTTGGCTTTCGGCAAAACGGATAAGTCCTCTATCCATTAGCTTAAGTTTTTCCATGGTTCTAGTAAGTGAATAAAACCGGTTGGGATGAACTACCATGCTTTTGAAGAACTTTCTAAGCAGAATAGGATAGGTAGCCAGGCTATACCATAAGCTGGTCTTTATGCCATCAGGAGCTAATAAATACACCTGATCTATTCGGGTTGCAAAACCTTCAACAAGAGATAAGGCAAATCGTGCACCCAGGCTGAATCCAGCCACGGCAAACCGATCTATGTGATGATCGGTAAGAAACGACTCCATACAATTGATCCAGAACCGTTTTTCCAACGGTTGTTCCCCATAACCCCAGGTACTTCTTCCATGAAAGAAAAGGCTGAAGGAATAGATTGTATAGTCATTATTAGGCTTGTATAAAGCATCACCAAAAACACTTCCATCTTGCCCAAAACCATGAAAAACAAGTAGGGTTTTAGCACCCGTACCTCTTTTAATAAAGTGCAAAACGGAATTTTTATACAAAAAAAAGCTGTCTTCAGAAGCGTTCAATACGTTTACAGATTGGTTTTCGATCTAAAGATAGTTTATACCGCTTTGTGATTTGAGGTATTAAATTTTTTGATTGCTTTTACAATAAAACACACAGACACACCGACTATCCAGTCAAATGCGTTTGTGATGGACCTGGCTATGCAACTAAAAGAAGAGACATTTCTGAAAGAAAAGAGCCGGCTGCTTGGGTTTATCCGTAATCGTGTGTCTTCACTGGAAGAAGCAGAGGATATTATGCAGGATGTGTTTTACCAGTTTGTTGCCGGTTATGACACTATCCAGTCGTTAGATCGAGTTACATCCTGGTTGTTTTCTGTTGCACGAAATAAAATTATTGACCGGTATAGAAAGGAATCCTCCAGACCTCAGAAGGCAGAATTTTCTTCACCTTCTGGTTTTGAGGATGATGCTCCGCTCACGCTGCAGGATATTTTACCCGATCTGGGCAATTCACCCGATGAAGTGTTGCTGCGTGAAGCCATGTGGGATGCCATAATGGATGCACTGGGGGAATTGCCGGAAGATCAACGCGAAATCTTCATTCAAAATGAAATTGAGGAGAAGAGCTTCAGGGAGATAGCGGAAGCTTCGGGTGTGTCGATTAATACCCTGCTTTCGCGAAAGCGCTACGCCATACTGGCGCTTCGAAAAAAATTACAACGATGGTATGATGAACTTTAAAAAATAAGGACATGAAAAAAGGATTGAAAATATTGATGTGGGTTGTGCTGGGCACAGTGTTTATTGGTGCTGTTGGGTTTTTAACTATGCAGTTATGGAATTGGCTGGTGCCTGAACTCTTTAATGGGCCCGCCATAACATTCTGGCAGGCGATGGGCTTGCTGGTGCTTTCAAAAATCTTGTTTTCCGGAATTGGTGGCAAGCGCGGTAATTCCGGGCATTGTAAGCACCGTTATTATGAAAAATGGTCGGCCATGACACCCGATGAACGAGCCCGTTTTAAGGAGAAGATGAAAGACAAATGGTGCCGGAAATCTCCTGATGAAACAGCCGAAATGAAATAGATGCATTTCAATCGGTTGCAGCAATTATTCAAAAAATATCTCAAAAAATTAATCTGAAAACCTGAACCTGAATCGGTTTTGGGCGTTTAAGGGAACGTAGGAAACTTTTGTAATGTAAAAAGTTTCCATAGTTTTGCCCCCCTATGGAAGAACAAGGCGTAAAAGAGAAGATTTTAAAAGGTGCTGAAGAGCTGTTTATGCGATATGGTGTGCGAAGCATTTCCATGGATGACATAGCCAGGCATCTGATGGTTTCAAAGAAAACTTTGTACCAGCATTTTGTCGATAAGGATGAGTTGGTGATGATGGTTTCGCGTAATCATTTGCAACGCAATAAATCTGAGTTTGAAGGAATTTGGGAAGCATCCAAAAACCCGATTGAAGAACTAGCCAGAATTTCAGCCTGTATGCGGGCGAATATGGAAACCATGAATCCGACCTTGCTTTTTGATTTACAAAAATTTCATCCTAAAGCCTGGGGTGAATGGATTGAATTCAAGAATAAATACATCCGCGAGAATGTTGTTCGGAATCTTTTGAAAGGAATAGAAGATGGGTACATCCGAGCGGATATCAATCCGGAAATTATGGCTGCCATGCGAATTGAATTAGTGCAGTTAGCCTTTAACAATGAAATTTTTCCTCCAAGCCAGTACAAGTTACCAGAAGTGCAGGAGCAGATCTTTGATCATTTCGTTTACGGACTGGTTACAGAAAAAGGAAAAAAACTTTACCAAAAGTGTAAAACTCTTAACACCCAACCCGCTTTAACTATATGAAATCAATCATTATCTATCTTTTAGTTTTTGCAAGTATTGCCCCTGCTTTTAGTCAACGGCAGATGAATTTGGAAGAGTGCATAAGCTATGCTATCACAAATAATCCTTCCATAAAAAGCGCAAAGTCTGCCATCAGTGAATCGGAAGCCAAGGTTAGCGAATACCTGGCCACCGGGTTTCCTCAAGTATCGGCTTCGGCCGATTTGGGTGATAATTATATCATTCCAACCTCATTTCTTCCTGCCCAGGTTTTCGACCCCACAGCTCCGGAAGGTGAATTCATCGGAGTGCAGTTTGGTACGCAATACACTGGCCGTGCATCGATAGAACTCAATCAAATGATTTTTAATGGATCTTATTTTGTGGGCTTAAAAGCAGCTAAGACTTACACGGAATTATCCAAAAAGGAATCTATTAGTTCAGAGATAGATGTTGTAGCGGCTGTAAAAAAAGCGTATTACTCCGTCTTGGTCAATCAGGAGCGACACTCATTGGTTATCAAAAACTACCAACGTCTGGATTCATTGCTCCGGCAAACAAAGATCATGTACGAAAATGGATTTGCTGAGAAGATAGATGTTAACCGGATACAGGTTCAGTTTAACAACATTGCACAGACGTTTAAGAATTCGCAAACCGGACTTGAGGTAAGTGTAAAACTTTTGAAGTTTCAAATGGGTATGCCCATGGGTGAACAAATTACACCTACAGATAATATTCAATCCTTAAAGTTTGAAGTATTGAGTGAAAACTTTGGGTCAGATTTCAATTATAACGACCGTATTGAGTACAGCAAACTTGAAGTAAACAAAGCTCTCGTTGAACTGGATATAAAAAATACCAGAGTTCAATACCTGCCTTCGATTGATTTTTATGGTAATTATGGTGCCAGCTATGGTACTTCCGTGTTTTCTAATTTTGTTGCCTTTGGTGAGAACTGGAGAACCTTAGGTGCATATGGTTTGCGACTGCAGATGCCCATTTTTGATGGTCTCAGAAAAAGTAAAGTTGTTCAACAAAAGAAACAGCAATTATCGCAGGTAACCTACGCACAAGATTTGGTTAAGAACCAGATTGATCTTGAACAGCAACAGCTCTCCCTGCAATTTACCAACTACCTTGATGCGCTAAAGACGCAAGAGGAAAATATGAAGCTTGCAGAAGAGGTGTATAACGTTACAGTAATTAAATATCAACAAGGTGTAGGCTCGAATATAGAAGTTATTGATGCGGATGCTGAGTACAAACAAGCACAAACAAACTACTTCTCTGCCTTGTATGATGCACTAATTGCAACAGTAGACCTTGAAAAAGCCTACGGAAAACTTTGGAATCCTTCATCAAAATAAACTCAGAAACCCCAATCATTATGAAATATAATTATCTCATCATAGCCATAACTGCACTTGCAGTAGCTTGCAATGCTCCAGCTGATAAAAATGCCAACCTGGAAACCAAGAAAAAACAATTGGAACAAGCGCAGGTTGAATTGGCCGGTTTAAAGGACAAAATAGCTGCACTTGAAAAGGAAATCGGGGAGGCAGATCCAACCTTTGCGCAGCAAATCAATAAAGCTATTCTGGTCACAACTTTTGTTGCTGAGAAAAAACCATTTGAGCATAAAGTAGAAGTGCGTGGTTCGGTAGAATCGCGTAAAAATATTTTAATCTCTGCGCAAACCGGTGGAGAGATACAAAGGGTACATGTGCGTGAAGGGCAAAATGTATCAAAAGGTCAGGTTTTGGTTTCATTAAATGCCGATATCATCCGCAATTCTATTGCTGAATTAAAAACTTCATTGGAATTGGCCAATTCCGTATATGAAAAGCAATCACGCTTATGGGAACAAAAGATTGGTACTGAACTTCAATACCTGCAGGCAAAGAATAATAAGGAGTCGTTGGAGCGAAGACTAAACACAGCTTACGCTCAGCTCGATCAGGCTATTGTCAAAGCGCCCTTTAGCGGAACTATTGATCAGCTTCCTGCAAGAGAAGGCGAAATAGCAGCGCCAGGTTTGCCATTGGTTCGCGTAGTGAGTTTGGAAGACACCTACATCAAAGCTGATGTGTCAGAACGTTTTATTGGAAAATTTAAAGCGGGTGATCCTGTGGAAGTTTACTTCCCATCGCAGAATAAAAAACTGACCACAAAAATTGCTTCTGTTAGTCAGGTTATCAATGCAGAAAACAGAACCTTTATTGTAGAGGTTCAGCTACCTCGTGTAAATTTTACTGTTAAACCCAACCAGGTAGTTGTATTGAACCTGCGTGATTATATGAGCGAAGCCACTCTGGCCGTTCCAACGCGTATCATTCAAAAAGATGAGGACGGTCAGTTTATTTTCACTGTGGATGATCGGGATGGTAGATTATTAGCGAAGAAAATTCATATCACCACAGGTATAACCTCCATGACAGAAACGGAAGTTTTAGCTGGTTTAATGGGCAATGAACAAATTGTTGACGAAGGCTACCGTGACTTAACCGAAGGCGTTGAGGTTGAGATTTTCGGAGCGAAGAAAAATTCCAAGGAAGTAGCAAATAAGTAATCCCATAATCAGAACTGAGTATGAGTGAAAAAAAAGATAATCTGAAAATTGACAAAGAGTTTGGCTTGTCCTCCTGGGCATTAAAGAACCGAACCTCTGTGGGGTTTATTGCTTTCCTGATAACGGTGATGGGTATTATGACCTACATCGATTTGCCAAAGGATAGTTACCCGGAAATAGAGCAGCCGGTAATTTACATCGGTACATCACACCCGGGTAATTCTCCGGTAGATATGGAGAACCTGGTTACGCGGCCTATTGAAAAGGAGTTAAATACGATATCGGAAGTAGATAACATTAAATCAACCTCTGTTCAGGATTACTCAACCATCATTGTTGAGTTTGATCCCAAGACGGATGTAGGTGATGCACTTACGAAAGTTAAAGATGCCGTTGATCGTGCCAAGCCAGAGTTGCCTACTGATTTGCCTGCAGATCCAAATGTATTCGAACTGAATTTTTCGGAGTTCCCGATTTTTAACATTAACCTCTCCGGTAATTTTAAACTAGAAGAACTGAAACGCTATGCCGAATACCTGGAAGATGAAATTGAGAAACTTTCAGAAATATCTAAAGTTGAGATCAGGGGTATTGATGAGAAGGAAGTTAAAATAAAGGTCGATCCTTACGAACTGGAAGCACGCATGCTCAGCTTTAGCGATCTGGAAAATGCAATTAAAGCTGAAAACGTAACACTTTCCGGAGGAAATATTTTAGATGACGGCATACGAAGAAATATTCGGGTAGTAGGTGAATTTGCTGATGCCCGTGAATTGGAAGACATCGTAGTGAAGCATGAAAAGGGTAACATTGTATACCTGCGTGATGTGGCGAGAGTCGAGTTTGACTACAAGGAACGTCAAAGCTACGCACGTTTGCATATGCAACAGGTGGTAATGGTGGATGTAATTAAACGAAGTGGCGAAAACCTGATTATTGCTACTGAGAAAGTTAATACCATACTGGCCAAAGCCAAGAAAGATGTTTTTCCTGAAGGCCTGACGGTGAGTATCACCAACGACCAATCATCTTTTACCAAAGAGATGGTGAGCAGCATGGAAAACAACATCATTTCTGGTGTTTTGGTAGTGGTGGGTGTACTGATGCTCTTCCTGGGTATACGCAATGCTTATTTCGTAGGTATTGCTATCCCGCTTTCTATGTTCTTATCGTTCCTTATACTTGGGTTCATGGGCTATACCATTAACATGATGGTATTGTTTGGATTAATTATGGCGCTTGGCATGCTCGTGGATAACGGAATTGTGGTGGTGGAAAATGTGTATCGCCTTTATGAAGAGGGCTATGATCTTATAAGTGCTACACGATTAGGTGTAGGTGAAATTGCGTGGCCGATCATTGCTTCAACAGCGACTACACTGGCTGCTTTCTTGCCCCTGGCCATGTGGCCGGGCATCATGGGTGAATTCATGAAGTATCTTCCGATTACCCTTATTGTGGTACTTTCATCCTCGTTGTTTGTGGCCTTAGTGATTACCCCGGTACTTGCTTCCGTGTTTATGAAGCATGAGAGTGAGAATAAGTCGAACAGAAAGAGAACCTTTATTATTGTTGGCGTGCTGGTATTGGTTGGAATCCTTTTTATTGGCGTAAAGGTATTCTGGTTAGGGAATTTGTTGGTTGCATTTGCCGCCTTAACGTTGCTTAATATCTATGTATTTGCTCCAATTTCACATCGTTTTCAAACATCCATTATTCCACGAATGGAAAGTCGCTACTCTAAAATTTTGACGTATGCGCTGAAGGGGTCAAACCCTGCAATTTACTTTACCGGAACGGTGGTGTTGTTAATTCTTTCTTTTGCCCTACTTATTATCGTTCCTCCTAAAGTAATTTACTTTCCGGTGAATGAACCGAAGTATGTTAATGTGTTCATTGAATACCCTACCGGAACGGATATTGAGGTAACCAATACGTTGGCCGAGCAGTTGGAAGACATGGTTATTAAAGCCATTAAGCCTTATGAGTCAATCGTTGAGTCAGTGATTGGTAACGTTGGTCAGGGAACAGGAGATCCGAATGATCCTTCTAACATTGGTATGTCGGATACTCCGAATAAAGCCCGTATTACGGTAAACTTTGTAGATTTTAAATATCGGAATGGCCAGAGCACCACAGCGATCATGGACGAACTTCGTGCCACCATAGGGCAATATCCCGGTGTTACGGTTACCGTAGATAAGAATGCCGATGGCCCGCCAACCGGTAAGCCAGTGAATATTGAAGTTACCGGTGATGATTATCCTACGCTGGTTCGATTAGCTGAGGATATGAAGAAGAGAATCAATGAGTCTGGCATACAGGGAATTGAAAAACTAAAAACTGATTTGGAAACCGGCAAGCCCGAGTTGGTTATTGATATCGATCGGGAAAAGGCCAGAAGGTTTGGCTTGTCATCATACTCAGTGGCGAATGAAATTAGAACCTCGCTGTATGGCAAAGAGGTTTCGAAATTCAAACAGGGGGAGGATGATTATGAAATTCAAATCCGGCTGGATGATAAGTACCGTTACGACCTGGATGCGTTGTTAAATAAGAGTATCACTTTCCGTGATCAGAGTACCGGTAAAATTTCGCAGGTGCCTATCTCTTCCATTGCAACAGCTGAACTTAGTTCGTCCTATGGTTCGGTAAAGCGAAAAGATTTAAAACGCATTATTACCATCAGTTCAAATGTGCTGGGTGGATTTAACGCAACAGAGATTAACAATCAGATAAAGGAATTACTGGCTGATTACCGGATGCCTCCGGGATATGCGTATAAGTTTGGTGGTGAGCAGGAAAAGCAAATGGAGGAAATGAGTTTTCTTTCGGGCGCTTTAGCATTAGCAGTGTTCATTATCTTCTTAATTATTGTTGCGCAGTTTAATAAAATTACTGCACCGCTTATTATCATGACTTCGGTGTTGTTCAGTACCATCGGTGTATTTCTTGGATTGGTTATTTTCAGAATGGACTTTGTGGTGATTATGACCATGGTGGGATTGATTTCCCTGGCGGGAGTAGTGGTAAACAATGCGATTGTGTTAATTGACTTCATTGAATTAAAGAAGAAGAGGTTGAAAGAGGAGATGGGCGTTGATAAACTGCCAATGGATGTTGTGTTGGATGCTATTGCGGAAGCCGGTAAAACACGTTTGCGACCTGTATTGCTTACAGCCATAACTACCATTTTAGGGTTAATGCCCCTGGCGATCGGTATCAATATTGACTTCATTAAATTCATAAATTCCTATGATGCTGATTTTTATATTGGTGGCGATAGCGTAATGTTCTGGAGTCCGTTATCATGGACGATTATTCACGGGCTGGCTTTTGCAACCTTCTTAACTTTGGTGGTAGTTCCGGTAATGTATGTGTTGGTGGAGAAGTTTAATCGCAAAATCGGAATAGCTTAAGAAATACTTCATGGTCTGTGTCCGAAAATTTATGGTCTGTGTCCGCACATACCATGAATAAAAAATACAGCTGATTTGCTTCTGGGCTTTTTCCAAGCCAGTCGACACAATGGAAAAGAGTTGTAAAGTTCATTAATGGCCAAGCTTATGTCCTTCTTTATTTTGTTAGGTGTACTCGTGTTGATTGACCTGTATGTTTATCAGGCCATAGCAACGGTAAGCAAAGACTGGCCGGTGGTTTATAAAAACATAGTACGCTACGGTTTCTGGATTTTTACAGCGCTGACATTTACAGCTATTCTTTGGTATGCTTACAGTGATCCTTATAAGTACGGATCGCAATTGCGCAACCTTGTGCTTACTGCTGTTTTTATGGTTTACTTTTCCAAGCTTTTTGGAGTTTTGTTTGTTTTGATTGATGATGTACAGCGTGGCTTTCGCTGGGTAGTGGAGTATTTTCAACGGGATTCATCAACACCATCAACAGGTAATACCATTCCTCGTTCAGAATTTTTAGCAAAGGCAGCGGTAATTACAGCAACCATACCTTTTGCAGCCATGACGTACGGTATCGTATCCGGTGCTCACGATTACCGCATACGCAGAAAGACCATTTACCTACCCAATCTTCCAAAGTCTTTTGATGGTATTCGCATTGGTCAGTTATCGGATATTCATTCCGGTAGTTTCTTTAGTAAAACTGCGGTAAAGGGTGGTGTGGAAATGTTTCTGAAGGAAAAACCTGATATGATTTTCTTTACGGGTGATTTGGTGAATAATGAAACCAGCGAAGTGAAGGAATACATTGACGTGTTCAGTAAACTTCATGCCCCATTGGGGGTGTATTCGGTTACCGGTAATCACGATTACGGTGACTATAAAACATGGGTGACGGCAGAAGCCAAAAAGCAAAACTTTGCAAACCTTGTGGAAGCGCATAAGCACATGGGTTTTGATCTTCTGATGAATGAGAACCGGATACTACAGGAAGGAGGCGACAAGCTGGCAATTATGGGTATTGAAAACTGGGGAGCTGGCAGGTTTGCAAAATACGGAAAGCTAGATCAGGCTTATACCAATACCGATGAAGCGGCCGTGAAACTCTTACTCTCACACGACCCCAGTCATTGGGATGCGCAAGTACGACCAATCTATACTGATATTGACGTGATGTTTGCGGGGCACACGCATGGCTTTCAGTTTGGTGTTGAAATCGGTGGATTTAAATGGAGCCCTTCACAATATGTGTACAAGCAATGGGCCGATCTCTACCAGGAAGGACAGCAGTACCTTTATGTTAACCGTGGCTTCGGATACATCGGCTACCCGGGTCGCATAGGTATTCCACCGGAGTTAACCATTATCGAATTGAAGCGAGCATAACAACAGCTGTTAGACTTTGGATATAAGACGCGGGAATTAAGAAAGGTAATCTTACTACTAAAGTCTCTTGTCTTAGGTCTTGCTCATTTCGGCTTCAGCCTCTTTTCTACGCTTTGCATCAATGGAGTATTTGCCTGCTCCGAATACGATGAAGATGACCAACCCAACCAACACGATCAGCGACATTTCCAATTCCATGTGATTGCCCACACTTAAAAAGCCTTTCGGGTAGTTCACAAAAATCACCGCGCCAATCAGCACCGGTAAATTGATCACGCAAACAATGCGCGTAAATAACCCAAAGGCAAGTAATGGCCCGCCTAAAATGTGTGCAAACACTACATAGTGTGCAAGGGTAGCACCTGCAAACCAAATGTTAAAACTTGCGGCTGTGGTTTCAAGTTCATCCATACTGGTAATAAACTGTAAACCTTTGTAGGTAATGAAAAGGCCAAGAATAATCCGGAAAATGTCCAGAAATCCAGGTCGATGCGCATTACCCCATTTTTCGACATCGGTAACGACACTCATGGTACTTTGTATTGGTGAATACAAAGTTTACAAAATTTGATGGAGAAGGTCAATTATTCCGCTTGAGCATTTGAAGCGTGAAATACCCCATGATACCAATAACCACGATCAGGATTGTCCAAAGCCAGAATTTTTTTGTAAAGAGCGCTTTTTCCTGTTGCGGTGATTCGAGGTTTTCTTCCTTCAGCAAATCTATAGTTTTTACGGACTGAGGTATCCTGTCTTCAAAATGGATCAAATCGTATAGTGGCGATGGAAGCCTGGTATTTCCGTAAAAAAGAAAGGTATTTTGATGAGGTGATAACTTCGCCAGGATTTCAATTTTAGGTCCGGATAGTTCAATGTTATTGATGGTCAATGCGGGATTATCCTGGTTGTAAATGGTCAGTTTTAATTCGTGGGTTATTAACGTCTCGAAATTGATTTTATTAGAGTCGATGGAAGTCAGATACCCTCGCTTAAAGGTTGAATAATTCTGAATCCATCCTTTTTCGGTTTTGATACTATCCAGTGCATACGCTAAACTGTAGTTACGGTAATAATCGTTATTGTGCGAGGCACTTATGGCTAACGCATGTACAGCTGCGCGATAGGGCGAGCGAATACGAATTTCTGTTTGCTTATTTTCAGTAGTAGTGTTTGTTATAAAATCAGTAAGGGTGATGTGTTCTCCTTTCTTGGTGTTGATGTAGTTGAAAGAAGCTCCAGTCAAGGATAGTTGCTTGTCGGACTTTACTTGTACCCGTAAAAAAGTGTAATCACTGTTTGGAAAGTTTACGGTAGTATTAGAATAGTCTATCTGATCCTGGTAAATGGATACGATTCGTTTATTGTTCACGATTTCAAACCAATCTTTTCTATCTGCGCTTCCCTCAATAGAAACAAGCGCATCGAAATTTCTCTCTGCAAAATTTACGTTTAACGAATTCAACGTTTTATTCGCTGGAATCTGTATGGTAAAAAATAATACCCCGTTTGCCCGGCTTTGATTAAGCAGTGGGAGGTTAAAATTTTCTGCTGTTATTTCATCGGTTCTGATTTTTAGAAGGTAGGGTATTTCGATTGTATCCTTTTCCGTTACAGCAAGTAGACGGATGTCTGAAAAATCTTTATTTATCTTTTGAAAAAGATCAGGCGGAAGGTGAATGGAATACCAATCCTCGGAAGTGACGTTGTTTAGAGACCTTCTGTATTTGAATTCAGTTGACTGTGCTGTTGCTGAAGAAATGAAAAGCACAATTATAAAGTTGAAAGCTATTCTTTTCATAAGTCCTTAGCTTTTTTCCTGCGGTTATATAAGAAGGAAGATATTAACATCAAGGCACCCAGGCTAATCATAACAATGGTTTTGCTTATGGTGCTCATGCCGGCCATATCGTATACGAATAATTTCATTACGGTGATACCAAAAATTACGATACCGGTTATACGCATGAATCGCTGATCTTTTTTCAGTCCCAATACAATCATGAAAGAGGCATATACACCCCAAAGTATTGTTAGGCCTAATTTATCCGTATTGTAAACCCGGCCAATATCCAACCAATGGATAAGCTCACTACTCAACACGATCAATATAACAAGATGAAATAAAATGCGCTCCATTTTTTTGAAATCTTCCTTTACAAAATCCATTTGCGCAAAGCGATAATTAAACCAAAGTAACGGAAGGGTTAGTGCCAACACCACATACCGGAAAACCAGGTACCATACACCCGTTTCAAAGTACCCGGAAGGACGTGGATTGAGATATTCATACCTTAACACACCAAGATCCTGCAAGCCCGACATAATCAGCGCACCAATAACCAGGTAATTGATGATGAACGCAGGCACAATTGTTTTTTCTATCCTGCTGTAGCGAATACATAGCAACGAAAACATGATGCCGAACATTGCAGAAAAATTAAGACGCCATAGATTTTTAAAATTATTTAGTGAATAATTGAATTCTTCATAACTGCTCGTATCCGTTGTAATGGTTATGGCGGTTTGAGCCATGCGGGAGTCCCAGTAATATCCAATCTCAATATAAAACGTGCAATACAGGCCAACCAGCAGCAGGGCGGGTATCCCATTAGTAATGACGAGCAAAAGGTCTTTGCTCTTAAAGGGTATTTCAAATCCTGAATGTTTGTTTAACCGGTGGATAAGGTATAAGGCGGCACTTATCCAAATGCCGGTTAAGAAATGGATGTTAAAGAATGGCGTAAAATATGTAATGTTCTCAATGTTGTACAGATTGACTTGGTAAAATGATCCCCAGTCATCGGCCAGACTGACCATGGCCAACACTATAAGCGGATAAGACATTACCTCATACGCCTTTACTTTTTTAGTGCGGCCAATCCAAAATAGAAGTACTGCTTCTGCTGCCCAGATCAGCGTAACCCAATTTCCTTCTAATTGTACCGGTACTGCAATAGACAAGAAGGTGAGCACCAGGCCAGCAATAAAATAGAATATATGTTCAGCTTTATCCTGGCGCTTGTAAAGCAGGATACAAACCATAAAATGCAATACTGCATTGAATACCGTGAATAGTCCAAGGTATTGTTCACCGTCTTTCGTTATTTCAATAGCTGAATAGCCAATGCCGTAATGGATAAATGAATTGACCAGCAGAAAGGCAATGTCGGGAATGGCGAAAGGTTCCTTTTTAAGGATTTTGTTGGAGAGCAGTGCCGCGTAGAAAATTAAAAAGTAGGTTAGTGCAAATGAGAGTGCAATCCAGAAGTGGCTATCGGAGTTGTAATCAACCAGATACCATGAGATGAAAATAAGCCACGTAAGTACAAAGGCGGTATAGTGTGTAGCTTTCCAGCCTTTCAGGTAAGCAAGCGCAAGTATGCCGGTGTTGATGATGGCTATGTAAGAAAACAAGATAATGACTTTTCCTGAGCCATCGCTTAATAAAAAGGGCACGGCATAGGCGCCAGTTAATCCTAATAAAGCAATTAGTTGCAGGTTATAGCGATGTGCTGCCAGCACAGTAAAGGCGGTAAACGCCACCATGATAACAAAGGCAACTAGTTGCGGTATCAGCGAATAGAAATCATATGCCGCATAGGTTACAAAGTAAAGTGAAGCCATACCGCCACTGAGCAACACGGCACTGAAGTTCTCGTAGTCTTTTTTAATACGCAATGCCAGAAACAGGAGCCCGGCACCTGCTACATAGCCAAGTATTATTCGTGTTAGCGGATTTAATAATTCGTGATCAATCGCGTACTTAACACCAAAACCGATACCAATAACCAGAATGGCAATACCTATCTTGTTTAACAGGTTTGTTCCAATAAACTCTTCCCATGGTGTTGGTTCCTTTTTGGTCTGACTTACAGTCTCTTGCTTTGGTTCAGGCTTCGGTTCAACTTTGGGTTCTGAAACTGTGACTACCGGTTCTTTTTCCGGCAACGGTTTAACAACCGGTATTACTTCCCGTGGTTTTGTTTCCTGGGCAAGTGGTTTGATCTGTTTGGACACCCGCGATTGTGCTTGTTCAATTTCTTCGCGCAGTACTTCAATTTCCTTGCTGAGATTTCGCTGGATAGTTTCCAGCTGGCTTGCCTTTTCCAAAAGCTGTTGAAGCTGCTTCAACTGATCGTGCATAGGGAACGGTTTTGTTTCTGAATAATACGAAATGTTCTGTACTTTGTCTTGAATTCAAATGAACTTTTATGGTGTTCAGAGATGCTACTTTGACTGAAATTGATACAATAGCACGCGAATCGCATTTTGCTTTTCAGTCCTATAGGAACCTTTCAGGAGCAACGCGTGCAACTTTTCTTCGCGCCATAGCGCAAGCGATAGAGGCGCTCGGTCAGGAGTTGGTGAAAACTGCCATGGGAGAAACCGCTTTGCCTGAGGCACGTATTGTTGCGGAGCGTGGTCGTACTACCGGTCACCTGAAAATGTTTGCCGATTACATTGAAGAAGGATCGTGGGTGGAAGCGCGTATTGATACTGCTAAACCCGACCGGGCGCCAGCACCTAAACCTGATATAAGAAAGATGTTGGTACCACTGGGACCAGTGGCTGTATTTGGTGCCGCAAATTTTCCGTTAGCCTATTCAACGGCAGGAGGCGATACCGCATCAGCATTAGCTGCCGGTTGTACGGTAATTGTAAAGGCTCATCCGGCTCATCCTAAAACCTCTCAACTTGTGGCCGATGCCATAACCTTGGCGATTCAAAAAACCGGAATGCCGAGAGGTATTTTTCACCATTTGTATGGGGCAGCTTTTGAAGTTGGCCAGGCATTGGTGAAGCATCCGCTAACAAAAGCAGTTGGATTTACAGGTTCATTGGCCGGTGGCAAAGCGTTGTTTGATTTGGCCAATCAGCGCCCAGAGCCTATTCCTGTTTTTGCAGAGATGAGTAGTATTAATCCGGTTGTTTTATTACCCGAATCGTTAACCAAAAATTATGAGGACACGGCCATTAAGTTATCGGTTTCTATGTGGATGGGAGTAGGGCAGTTTTGTACCAACCCGGGATTGATCATCGCAGTAGAAAATGACGGACTTACTTCATTCATCAAAAAGTTAGTAGATCAAATAGCTGATCAACATCCGGAAACTATGCTGCACGATGGTATTGCTGATAACTACAATAAAAGATTAAGACAGACTCTTGATCAAAAGGGTGTGAGGATTGAAGCCGAAGCTACCGGTGTTAGCGGTAAACGTGAGGGAAAAGCAATCGTGGCTTCTGTGGATGCCGGCACATTTTTGAAAAATCCTTTGTTGGCGGAAGAAGTTTTCGGTCCGTTTTCGTTGATCGTTCGTTGTGCTGACCGGCATGAGTTACATACTGTAGTTTCTAATCTGCATGGACAATTAACATGTACCCTGATTGGCGAAGAACATGAATTGAAAGATTACCAGGGACTTATAAAAACCATGACCGACAAAGCCGGACGAATTGTAATTAACGGTGTACCAACCGGTGTAGAGGTATGCCCGGCTATGATGCATGGAGGTCCGTTTCCAGCTACCACCGACTCACGCTTTACTGCGGTGGGTACGGATGCCATCAGACGATTTGCCAGACCGGTTGCCTTTCAGAATTGTCCCGATAATTTATTACCGGATGAATTGAAAGAAAAAAATCCATTGAACATCTGGCGTTTGTGTGATGGAGAGTGGAGAAAGTAACTGAAAAGCGGAATAGATATGAAATAAAAAGCCCCGGTTTTGCCGGGGCTAAATTCGCTGTATTCGAAAATATTAATAATCGTCCCGATTAAAATTTTTCTTGTAACCTCCACCGCCACCACGGCTGTTGCCACGAGGGGCATCGGTGCGCGGACGAGCCTCATTTACCACGAGATTTTTTCCCATGAAATCGGCCCCGTTAAGGGAGGTGATGGCTTGGCGACCGGCAGCGTCATCGCTCATCTCAACAAAGCCAAAACCACGGCTGCGTTGAGTAAACTTGTCCATGATGATTTTAGCTGAGCTAACTTCACCATACTCTTCGAATAACCCCTTCAATTCTGCTTCCGTTGCTTTAAAAGGGATGTTGGCAACATAAATGTTCATTTTTTTTTACTGATAAAGTGAATAATTAAACTTTAACTGATTCATCCGCAGGAAACTCAAATGCGGTTAAACATGCAGGGCTTCACTAAAGATTGATCAATCAACTTTGGTAAAGGTATGGAAATAGTTTTAAGTTTCATGTTTCGGGATTTAAAGTTTCTCTGCAATTACATCCCGAAATCCGGAAAAAACTAGCTGGTATGATCAGCCACAATAACCCATTTTTTGTTGATTTTTCGCCATAAAAGTGTGAAATAACCACCGGGCTCATCGTTTGTTCGCTTCAGTTTCCACTGACCAATCATAAAGGCACTGTTGTCAGTAAGCACGTCCAGCAAAACAATGGTAAAGGTAAGCTGCCCCATGGCTTCGGGTGTGGGGTATCCTTTCTTGTAATTATCCAGCGTGGTTTGCCAGCCGTAGGTCACACCATTTCTTCCAATAAATTTCAGGCTATCGGAATTCCAGTAACCTTCCATAAAGGCCTGTATATCGGCACGGTTCCAGGCTTCTTGTTGCCGGTGCATTACCTTTCTTATGGCGGACTGTTCCTGGTTGAATTGTTGTCCGGCTAAAGCAAGCGGTAACAGACAAAATAGAAGTAGAGGTTTCATGTAGATAAGGTTTTCTTTTTGGTTAAAGCTAAAGCAAAAGGCCACGCAAGGTGGCCTCAAGTGTGCATTGTTTAGTGATGATGCCCCCCGGGACCATGCACATGACCGTGTGATAGTTCATCTTCAGTAGCCTGACGTACATCCATAACTTCGACCGCGAAATTTAATCCAACGCCTGCCAGCGGGTGGTTTCCGTCAACGGTAACGCTTTCTAGACCAACCTCGGTTACCGTTACTACTTGTGCGCCATTGCTGGTTTGGGCCTGAAACTGCATGCCGGGTCTCACCTCCTGATCGCCAAAAGCAGTACGGGGTACTTTTTGAATCAGGGAATCATTACGAGTACCATATCCTTTTTCAGGTGTAACTTTAATGTCCAGTTTATCACCTTTAAGTTTTCCTTCTAACCCTTCTTCCATTCCGGGTATTAAGTTTCCAATGCCTTGAATATAAAGCAGTGGATCTTTTCCTTCACTTGAGTCCAGTACATTACCCTGATCATCCCGAAGGGTGTAATGAATGGAGACTACGGTGTTTTTTGCGATTTGCATAAGCGTTACTTATTAAGTTAACAATGATTTACAGGGAGGCAGAATAGATGCACAATCAGGCAAGGAAACTGACCCTTTGAATTTTGCTCCTAAAATTAGAATATATTTTCAATTTCTATTCTCGTTTTTAGGTAGTGTCTTTTTCAGAATCAGAAACCCGATAGCGCCTGCCAGCAGCGAAGCAGAGAGTGTGCCTACTTTTGCCTGCAGTATGACATCGCGTGATTGAAAGGCAAGATTGGTAATGAATAGAGACATGGTAAAACCGACAGCCGCCAGCATGCCTATGCCATAAATATTTTTGAAGGGCATATCACCAGGTAGTTCAGCCCAGCCCATTTTTAGGGCAAACCAACTGGCCCCTACAACGCCAACAAATTTTCCAAGCAACAAGCCAAAGAAAACACCCATGCTAACCGGGGTAATTATTTCATTAAGTGTTATTCCTTGCAGGGAAATCCCAGCGTTGGCCAAAGCAAAAATGGGCATAACAATAAATAGAACAATGGGATGCAGGGCGTGCTCCAGTCGCTGCAAGGGTGTGGTAGCAGCCTTGGTAAGTGTTTTTATTTTCTCAACTACATGGAGTTGTTCCGGTTCCAATAAAGTAACATTATTTGGGGGTATGCTTTCAAACTCTGTAACATAATTTCGTAAGCGCATAGCAAACCCAACCTCATCAATTTTTGTGCGGGCAGGTATAGTAAGGGCAGCCAGCACACCGGCAACGGTAGCATGCACACCCGACATTAAAAAAGCAAGCCACAATCCGCCAATGCCCACAATACCATAAAAGAGTGTGCTGCGTATGCCAAGATAGTTGGCAGTCATCAGGGTGATTAGGAAGACCGCACCGGTAGCCAGGTTCAGAAACGAAATGTCTGACGTATAAAATATAGCAATTACCAATACGGCTCCAAGGTCATCGGCTATGGCTAATGCGGTAAGAAATATCTTAACTGAAAGCGGAACGCGTTTCCCTAATAAGGAAAGTATACCCAAAGCAAACGCTATATCCGTGGCCATGGGAATACCCCAACCGCTTAGCGTCTCAGGATTTTTATAGTTGAAGAAAACATAGATAAGTGCTGGAATTACCATTCCACCCACTGCCGCGGTTAGTGGCAGCAAGGCATTTTTGATGGATGATAATTCACCGCCCATGATTTCGCGCTTCAACTCAAGGCCAACAACAAAAAAGAACATGGCCATGAGTCCATCATTAATCCAATGATGGAGATTATTGCTTACAGCATAATTGCCAATACTGATGGAAAATTCGTACTCCCACAAATGGTGAAACTCATCACTGAGCGGAGAGTTCGAAAGGGCCAGTGCCACCAGGGAGCACATCAGAAGAAATATACCTGCAGTGGATTCATTTTTGATAAAACTGTTGAAGGGTTTGAGTAAGTGATCTATCGCTTCGAGTTTCATCGTAAATTTTTTGTTTGAGCTACATGGAACTTAATCCGGATCGAACATACTAAAAAAGTTCTCCGCGGGCAATTATGCGTGATGTTGATGTGTTGTGCGTTGAGTTGCTATGAAACTTTATATTTGTCCTGATTAAGCCCTGAAACCATTTGATATTGTGAAGACCATAGTTTCTGAACTCTCTACCACCTTTACTGAATTATATCAGCAAAGACCTTTGCTGGTTCGATCACCGGGTCGTATTAATATAATTGGTGAGCACACCGATTATAATGAAGGTTTTGTATTACCTGCCGCTATTGACAAAGCTGCATATATTGCCATCTCACTCCGTGATGACAATGAAATACATTTACGGGCAATAGATTTTAATGAGTCGTTTACCGTTCAGGTGGCTGATCTGAAACCCGTACGGGATAAGAGCTGGCCCAATTACATCTTAGGTTCAGCTGCTCAGTTTGTCAAGAGAGGCATAAAACTAAAAGGTTTCAATGCCGTGCTGGTTAGTGATGTGCCCATCGGTGCAGGTATGTCTTCTTCGGCCGCTGTTGAGTGTGCTTCCGTGTTTGCCTTAAATGAAGCGCTTCAAACGAACCTTGACCGACTTACCATGGTGAAAATGGCGCAGAAAGCCGAGCATGAGTATGCTGGTGTGATGTGCGGTATTATGGATCAATTTGCTTCTATGATGGGGAAGAAGGATCATGTGATAAAACTGGATTGTCGTTCACTGGCCTATGAATACGTTCCTTTCAAGCTTGAGGATATCAAGCTGTTATTGCTAAATACCAACGTAAAACATTCATTAGCGTCATCGGAGTATAATACCAGACGGAAGGAGTGTGAAACTGCAGTAGCCTGGGTAAAGGAACATATCGGTACTGTAAATTCTCTTCGGGATGTGACCGAAGAAATGCTGGATAAATTTGTTTTGCCTAAGGATGGATTAATTGATCAGCGCGGCCGGTATGTAGTTCAGGAGATTGAGCGACTTCTGGAGGGATGCGTTGATCTTCAACGTGGTGACATTCAATCTTTAGGGGGTAAAATGTTTAAGACCCACGAAGGATTAAGAAGTATGTATGCGGTGAGCTGCCGTGAGCTTGACTGGTTAGTGGACAGGGCGAAAGAAAATGATGCTGTTATTGGTGCGAGAATGATGGGTGGGGGGTTTGGAGGTTGTACCATTAATCTTGTTCAAGAGAAGGCAATAGACAACTTAATTGCAACCCTTAAACCAGCCTATGAGGCAGCAATGAATCTGCCATTAACACACTACATAGCATCAATTGAAAATGGAACCGAGGTTATTGAACAGGTATAGGAAAAGGGTCTTGCACGGTAATAAGCACCATAATTTTTATTTGGCTTTTGGTTAGCTTAATTCAAAAAGAAAAGGTTCCCAGGTCCTGATTGAATTTGCATCTGAGCTTAAGGTGAAGACTGGCTGACTCGCATTCAAAGCATTACTTTACCTAAGTGATGAGACCACCAAACAGCGTCAGAAATCATCTCAAATTTGAATAGGAGTTTCTCCTATATGAGCGCATACTGAAACGCAGGAACTGTTCAGCTTTACAACGAAAGGGGAAGGTCCCTTTTCTCTTGTAAAGATTAATCAACCAAACCATGAGAACGAATGCCAAAGCCCTGATCCAATTTTCAGTTGTTGTGTTTGCTTTGTTGGTTTCATGCGAAGAGCGCATGGATGAAGAAAGACCAATGAACCAAAAAGAAAAGACTGTTGCCAAAGCCACAAGCAACGCGCGCATGGCCTCAAACTATCGGTTTACCGGCCAGGAAGGTGACCCGATTAGTTATGAAGTTGCAAAGAAATGGGTGTCTAATTATCAGGAAAAAAACAGTGACGGAACTATGGCCCATTTTTTTGGATATGAAATTATAAAGGATATTTTGGCATTGGAAGGATGCATGGGCATACGGATGTACTATGCACTCGATGACTCGGGTGAACGGCAAATAATTTTGGTTGGTGTAGATGAAAACGGTAATAATATCGTACCGGGCACAAATGGCAGAACCAAAGATGAAGGAGTGGTGGCAGATGCTTCTTACCCTTGTCCATCGTATTGTTCAGGTGGAGGAACTCCATTGTAGCCATGATTTAGATAAGTTAACATTAATGTGGATCCGATTTATTTTGCTCACTTTTCTTCACTATCGGTTTTGATCCCGCTGGCGTTAGGAGCGATGTATTGGAAATGCCTAAGCAAGCCATTCATCGTTCTTTTTATATTGCTGATAGTTGGCGGGCTGACGGATATTGCTTCTTTCATTTTTACCATTAATGGTATTAATTCCTGGCCGATAGTAAATATTTATTTCATAGTGCAGTTCACTTTTTTGTTCGGTTTCATTTACCTGGAACGGAAAAGCGGAAACTGGAAGTTTCCATTTGTTTTGCTCTTGTGCCTTTCTGTTTATAATTATTTTCTCATCCAAACCCCGTTTATTTTTAATTCGTACACCGCCTATGGTGGAGCCTTGGTTATGATATTTTATTCACTCATATATCTGTATGATCTTTTTCGAGATTTACCAGTAGAGCGAATTCAAGATATGCCCATGCTATGGGTTATCTTTGGTTTTTTGTTTTATTATGGAGGTACACTTTTCCTGTTTTTAGCCAATAATATTGTGTTGGAGAGCAATCTGGAAAGTCACCGTGCTATCTGGGTTCTTCATAATATACTTAATGTGATGAAAAATGTATTTTTATCCATCGCATTATGGAAGCAGTACAAACGCACCACATCACATGGATAATTCTGCTGGGAACATTGGGCATGTTGCTTTTGGTTGGTTTTATGGGGCTGTTCATTCTGCTCTATCAAAAGCGAATGCTTAAAGAACGAGAGATGAGGGCGGCACGTGAACTTGAATATCAAAGTCAAATGATCCAGCTGCAGCTGGAAAGCCAGGAACAGGAACGTAAGCGTATCGGTGCCGATTTACACGACTCGCTGGGGTCATTGCTTTGGGGGGCCAAAGTCAACGCATCGCTCGTGTATAAATCCGGAAACCTCAACGATGAAGCGCTGGAATCCTACAAAGAACTTATAGAAATACTGGATGATAGTGTGGAAACCGTGCGTAAAATTGCGTGGGAACTAACCCCCGATGCTTTTCATTATAATGGACTGTCAGGATCATTGAAGAAGCTTTGCCAACAGCTTGACGGAAAGCCCATTCAAATCTCTTTGTTGGAGAACAATCCCCAACCTTGGAATGACGACCGTGCACTTCAGGTGTTCAGAATCCTACAGGAACTGATCAGTAATACCTTTAAGCACTCTGGTGCTTCTCATTTGATTATCGTTTTGAATTGGCAGGAAGATAACCTTGAGATTCAATTTTCCGATAATGGAAGAGGGATTTCACCTTCAGCGATACGAAAAGGTGTTGGCCTTTGGAACATTGAACAACGGATAAAACAACTCAAAGCAACGTTTCACAGGGGTAACGATCCGGATTATCAGGGTTTAAAAATTGCCATGGATATACCTTTGAAGCATGAACCCTGACAATTTAACCGTTTATTTAGCGGATGACCACACCGTGGTCAGAAAGGGAATGGTTCGCCTGCTCAAAACATTTCAGCGAGTTAACCAGGTGAAAGATGCTGCTAACGGGAAGGAACTAATAAGCCTGACGGAAACAGTGCCACCCGATGCTGTTATCCTGGACGTTGAAATGCCGGTTATGGGAGGCGTTGAAACTTCAAAACACCTGGTTGATAATTTTCCAGAAGTGAAAATCCTTATTTTGACGATGCACACCGAAGCGGTTTTTATTCATAAACTTATGGATATTGGTATTCATGGGTTCCTCAGCAAATCGGCAGAACCTAATGAAGTTGAACGGGCGCTTTACTCCATTATCGATAAAGATTTCTACAAGAATGATCTTGTTGAGAGCGCTATGAGAAAGAATGTTTCCTCAGGTTCTCAGGAAACAACGTCAAAATTATCAACCCGCGAACTGGAAATCCTCTTGCTTATTTGTCAGGAGCTAACCCCTGCTGAAATCAGTGAACGTCTTCAAATCAGTGAGAAAACTTTTTTCAATCACCGGGCTAATATCCTCACCAAAACCCGTAGCCGGTCAAATGTAGGGTTGCTCCGCTTCGCGGTGCAACGCGGGTTATATGAGCTGGGTTAAGTATTCTGCCAATTGAACGGCATCAGTAAAAGCATATCGTGTTGAGCTAGCCTGTAATCAGAAGACCCCGTTGAGACATCCTTACTTAAAACAACTGACAATCGATTTTCAGGTTTTGCCCGAGTGGTTAAAATTTTATAGGAATTATTCCTATAGGGTCAAAAGCGATGAATGCCCTGGCAATAATTTTATCCCATGAAAAGTTTAATCATGAAAGGGAAAAGTATAAAAGTGCTTACGCGTAAGGCGTCACCATTGACCGAAAGAGAATTGGAAGTGCTTATGCTGATTTGCCGGGAATTTTCTCCTAACGAAATAAGCTCCCGCCTACAAATTAGTGAAAAAACCTTCTTCAATCACCGGGCGAACATCTTGGCCAAAACCCAGACTAAGTCAAATGTAGGGTTGTTCAGGTTTGCCGTGCAGTATGGATATTGTCCTTTAAGTAACCGCTGATTTTTTAAATCGACATAAGTCAATTGGGCATTGATTCCAGTAAAATGGAAGAAAAAATAAATTCAATAGGACTTTCTCCCATACCGGCACATGCTTTTAAGTCAAAAGGGCCACTTTCCATAGGAACGCTAAAATGCGTTGTAAGCAATCGTGCCAGTTCATACAAAATATCGTGTTACGCTTGGGTTTCTGTCCGCCTTTATCTTGTTGATAGTGCTAGGGCTTTTTTCTTATTTCAGTATCAGTCAACTGATTGAGGTTACTGAAAAAAGGCTTAGGATCTCCACCATACAACAAACGTGTGAGCAAATACTGAAGGATGTAATAGACATCGAAACAGGGCAACGTGGCTACGTGCTTACTTTTGACCAGCGCTACCTGCAACCCTATAATCAGGCGATTAGCCCCTTGCGGGCACAGGTAGCTTTGTTGGAAACCCAACTTCAATATTCACCCTCAATGGTTTCAAAAGCAAAGCGGTTGAGTATGTTGATTGAGGATAGAATTGAACATGCGCAACGGATCATCACCGCAAGAGCAGAAGGCTTCGAGGGCGCGCGCCAACTAATAGTTGAAGGTAAAGGCATGGAAATTACTGATTCTATACGGTATACCATTGAACAAATTCAACAGTACACAGAATTGGAAATTGGTCAGTTGCAAAACCTTAGCGACACACGACTTGCCACCATGCAATACACATTTACAGCGTTGGCCTTTGGTATGGTGATTATCATAGGGGCACTTTTTTATACAATCAATACCCAATTAAAATATCGTATTCAAACGGAGGCTAAACTACGGGAAAAGATTGTGGAGGTACAGGAACTTTATGACCATGCCCCATGCGGGTATCTTTCCGTTAGGCAAGATATTTACCTGAGTGCAATCAACCAGACACTTCTAAATTGGCTTGGATATCAGCGGGAGGAAGTTATTGGTAAACTAAAATTTGAGGATTTACTTACTCACCAGAGCAGGGAAATATTTCTTGAATCGTTTGAGAAAGATTTTGAAAAATATAAACGTGAGGGTATTGTTAATGGCCTTGAATTCAATTTCCTCAGAAAGGATGGAAGTGAGTTTCCGGTGGTAGTTAACTCGATGGCGGTGTTTGATGAACAAGGACAATTTCTTCAATCCCGGACCACCGTCTTCGATAACACCGAGCGTGTCAAAAATGAGACAAAATTCAGAAGTGTGCTGGAATCATCCCCAGACGCTATGCTTATCGTTGGGCAGCAGGGTAAAATTCAGTTGGCCAATCATCAGGCTGAAAAACTATTCGGATATGCCCGAGCTGATATGATAGGTCAGTCAATTGAAGTTCTCGTTCCTGAGGAATTTCGTAATGCCCATGTAAAGCACAGGAGTTCATTTTTTGAATCACCCCAAAGAAGACCCATGGGTGAAGGGATCAATCTAATGGCACTTCGTGCCAATGGAGGTTCGTTTGCTGCAGAGATTAGTTTAAGTCCGTTAAAACTTGATGATGAATTGTTGGTCATTGCAGCGATCAGGGATGTTACAGCAAATCGGGAAGCAAAGGAAAAGATCACTAAGCTGAACAAAGAGCTCGAATCCTTCACCTATTCAGTATCGCACGATCTGCGTGCACCATTGCGGTCCATCCATGGATACGCACAAATATTAAAGGAAGATTTTGTTGCCGAATTAAGTCCAGAGGCTATTCAAACATTGGATACCATTATAAGAAACGCCAGCAAGATGGGCACACTCATTGATGACCTGCTTGAATTTTCAAGAATGAGCAGGCGAGAAGTGTTCCGGGACAAAGTGAATGTGCAGGAGCTGGTAGATCAGGTAATAGAAGAACGGGTTTCTAAAGACACAAATATTGAATTCAATTGCTTAAAACTGGAAGCTACCCTTGGCGATAAAAATATGCTTCGTCAGGTATGGTTTAACCTTATTGATAACGCTATTAAATATTCGGGCAAACATGAATCTCCCAGGGTTGAGATCGGCTGCCTATCGGATTCGCAGTGGGTAACCTACTACGTGCGGGATAATGGGGCCGGGTTTGATATGAAATATGCCGCAAAACTCTTTGGCGTTTTTCAACGCTTGCATAAAATGAATGAGTTTGAAGGAACAGGTGTAGGGCTTGCACTGGTAAAACGCATCATCGACAGGCACAACGGACAGGTATGGGCAGAAGCTGAAGTAAATAAGGGAGCTACCTTTTATTTTAAATTACCACAATCATGAATCGAATTGAAAAGGAAAAAGTAGAAATACTGTTGGTGGAAGATAATCCGGATGACGCTGCCCTCACTATCCGCACACTGAAAAAACATAATCTTGCCAATTACCTGCGCCATCTTGATGATGGTCAAGAAGCATTGGATTTCCTCTATGATGATGCCAATGCTACACCCCGGCTGATTTTGCTTGATCTCAAAATGCCTCGCGTTGATGGTATTGAAGTGCTTCGGAAAATTAAAAGTGACCCGGAAAAAAGGAGTATTCCTGTTGTTGTACTGACCTCTTCACGTGAAGATCGTGATATAGTTGAATCGTATAACCTCGGGGTTAACGCCTATGTGGTTAAGCCCGTTGACTTCGATCAATTTATTAAAGCCGTGGCCGACCTGGGACTTTTCTGGCTGATCCTGAATCAAACACCTACACCCGATTAAGCTATGGAAAATGAATTGAGGATATTAATGCTGGAAGATCAGGAAGACGATGCGGGTTTGATTGACCGCGCCTTGCAAAAAGAACGTGTGGCATTTGTGCGGCTGAGGGTAGATACGCGGGAAGAATTTGAAAAAGCCCTTGAAGAATTTAAACCTGATGTAATATTGTCCGACCATGCCTTGCCTCAGTTTAATTCGATTGAGGCGCTTCGCTTGTGCATAGCAAAAAAGTTGAATATCCCCTTTATTCTTGTTACCGGAACGGTGTCGGAAGAATTTGCCGTTAATTGCCTGAAACGCGGAGCGGATGACTATGTGCTCAAATCAAACTTGTCGAGATTACCGCTGGCTATCCGGTACGCACTTCGGCAACATCGTAATGAGAGCAACCGTCAAACGCAGGAAGAAATGCTACGCAAACAGAATGAAGAACTCATCAAGATCAATCATGAGTTAGATGCCTTTGTTTACAGTGTTTCACACGATCTCCGCTCCCCGCTTTCCTCTGTTTTGGGTTTGATTAATATTCTGAAGCTGGATAAAACATTGCCTGCGGAGACTATCTATAGTTACGTTAGCATGATCGAAAACAGTGTAAAAAAATTAGATGAAACCCTTCAGGGTATTCTTAATTATTCCCGCAATGCGCGCGGTGAACTGATCATTACTGAAGTAGATGTGGAAGACCTGGTTACCAAAATAATTGATCAACTCAAGTATATCGAAGGTTTTGAAGACATATCCTTTCAAACTGATGTCTATGGACATACGGCCTTGTATACGGATGAGTACAGGCTGGCTGTTGTCTTGAATAATCTGATTTCTAATGCCATTAAGTATGCAGATCGTTATAAGGATCAATCTGTTGTACAAATTAAAGCTACTGTAACCCCGGCTCATCTTACCTTGATCATCCGCGATAACGGAATTGGAATTCCGAAGGATCAAATAGGTCGAGTGTTTGGTATGTTTTACAGGGCATCAGAAATAAGCAAAGGAGCAGGCCTTGGATTGTATATTGTTAAAGAGGCTGTAGATAAGCTTAAGGGCAATATCATAATACAATCGCAGCATGGAGTTGAAACATTGGTGCGAATAACTATACCCAATAACCTATTGACCAAATAGCGGAGTATGGACTTCTTGATGCCCATCATCAATCATATGGAGGATGCCTTGGTGGTCACCGATAGCCATGGAAAGATACTCCTGTTTAATAAGAAAGCCTTTGATCTAAGTCATCGTGTATTGATTCAACCCTTAAGCAAAGACAAGCTTGTCGAGCATTGCTTGGCAGAACCGCGTAAGGAAATTGTTCGTGAAGTTTATCGAAATATTACTTTAAAGAAGAAGCCAGAGCGGTCGTTTGCTGAGTATGTCCTCGATGACCACGCCACGTTGTATCTGGAGTTTTCGTACATTCCTATACTAAACAAAGATACGGTAGAGCAGGTGCTGATGTTTATTCGCGATGTAACACAGCAAAAGGTCTTCGAAAAAAAACTGGTGAACAATATTGAGAATACACAATACTTGATCGAGGCCGCCAATGCCATGGTAATTGGGCTGGATACACGAGGTTATGTTACGAGTTGGAATGCCTGTTGCACACAAATTACCGGATATGAAAAGAATGATGTTTATGCAAGAAAATTTGGTGACCTCCTGATATCAACCGAAGCTAAAAATTTATTCCGGGAAGCGCTTCAGCGTGCCTTGGCAAACGAAGAGATAAAGCAATGTGATTTGCCCTTAAAGGGGAAAATGGGAGAATCAGTTCAGGTATTAACAAGTCTTTCTCCGCGCTACTCCACTACCAAAGAAATTATAGGTATTATATTGGTTGCTCAGGATATAACAGAGTTAACTGCATACAGAAAGTCATTGGAACAACAGGTGCAACTGAGAACAAAGCAACTTCAGGATGTATTAAAACGTGAACAAGCTGCAGTGGAACTGAAAAGCAGGTTCGTTTCTATGGCGTCTCATGAATTTCGCACCCCGCTTAATACCCTGAAATTTAATATTCAAAAACTTGAGGATTCGCAAATCAATAATGACGTGCGACCACGGATAAGCATGATGGGCAAACAGGTGGATCATATGTTGTATTTATTAGATGATTTTCTGAGTTATAACAAACAGGAGCCCAGTAAAATAAAATTGAACAGAGCGCCAGTAGCTATTAGGAGTTTTGTTGAAAAATTGTGTAAAGAAGTTTGTGGAGCATCTAACAGTACGCACAAGCTTTTGATTACCTGGGAGGGTAATTCTGAAATGCATTGTAGCGATGAGAAACTGCTCCGAAGCATTGTAACGAATCTTTTAACTAATGCAATTAAATTCTCTCCGGGCGGGGAGTCTGTAGCTGTTTTGCTAAAAAATACTGTGGATTGCCTGGAGATAACCGTAGTAGATCAAGGAATTGGAATGAATAGACGCGAATTGGAAAAAGTTTTTGAGCCGTTCTCGCGTGGAGAGCAGGTTGCCGATATTCCCGGCACCGGCCTTGGATTATCGATTGTTAGCAGGGCCGTGTCCTTATTGCACGGAGAGATTGATATTAAAAGCCAGCCGGAAGCAGGAACCCGGGTGTTAATACGACTACCCAATATTGTATGAATGTAAAATCCATAACAAAAGTGCTGTTGGTTGATGACCACGCACTGATTCGACAAGGTGTGCAATCCATGTTGGAGCAGTTCGATGACCTGGAGGTGATTGCCTCCGTGGCCAGCGGAGAAGATGCCATCAACAGCGTCAACGAGCAAAAACCCGATGTTATCCTGATGGATATCATGATGAGTGGTATGACGGGTATTGAAGCAACAAGATGGATTAAGGAGAATTACCCCGATATTAAAGTAGTGATGCTGAGTGCCGAAATAAGCAAAACATACGTGTCGGCCAGCATTCAATCCGGTGTGGATGGCTATTTACCAAAAGATGTTGACTCCGGTACGTTGATCGAGGCCATTCGGGTAACGTCTGCTGGGGGCAGGTATTTTAATGATGCCATTATGAAATTGGTATTTGAAGATTTCTTTCAAAAAGAAAAAGTAAAGGCTCCGGCAAAATCCCTTCCCAACAACCTCACCGCCCGTGAATATGAAGTGCTTCAACTGATTGCTCTCGGTAAATCAAATAAAGAACTGGCAGAAGAATTATTCATTAGTATTAAAACGGTGGAAACCCACAAGACCAACATCCTCCAGAAACTTGGTCTTAAGAATACTGCCGAGGTAGTCCGGTACGCAATAAAGAATAAGATCATTGACGTCCAAAACTTTTGACAAAGGTGTTAATAGTTCATGATCAATTGCTCATTGATCATTCTCATCAGGGTTTACCCCGATTCCTCAGGGCTAACCACGAGGAAAAATTTCTGCTATAGACTAAGGATCTATTCTGATTTTGCTGTTGAAAGTCGTACAACCTGCTTATTCTATCTGGGTGAAGGGATTTGTCCCTGATTTTCTTCAAATCAGGTAATCCCTGATTTCTGACGCAGAAATCCACGCCACCTTTGCATCATCAAAAACAAACAAAAAAGAAATATGACACTCAGCATTCGAATTAAAGAACGTGCGATCAACGCCTTACTGGTAGGTTTGGTCTTTTTAACAACAGGAATTTATTCCTGCTTCGCTCAGTCCGCATACAGTTCCGTGAACTATACGGATAGCAATCCTGCTAGCCGGGTTAAAAATGCCGGAAACAAAATCCGTCATGTACAAGGCATAAACCTTCAGGTAGAGGCCACACCATTGCAGGCTTCCATCAACAGTGCTTATCATGAGATTAAGCCCACTTTGGCGCCCTGTGGCAACCGACTTTATTTTAGCCGTGTGAACCATCCGCTCAACACAGGCGGCATGACCGATCAGGAGGATATATGGTACGCTGCGTATGACACCCTGACTCAGGAATGGTCAGAACCAATCCGTATGCCAGGTCAATTAAATACAGCCGGTCCCAATTTTGTAAATAATGTGAGCACATCGGGTGACACCATTATCCTGGGCAACCGGTACCTCAAAAATGGAAAAATGAAAGCCGGACTTTCCTATAGTGTGAATAAACGTGGTCAATGGTCACAACCCATAACCATAAGCATCCAAGACGACTATAACATGTCACCACATGATAACCGCTATGTATCACTGAAAAGTGGCGTAATCATCTCATCGGTGCAGCGTGCTGACACATATGGCGAGCGGGACTTATACGTAAGCTTCTGGAACGGTACATCCGGCACTATACCGGTCAACATGGGCGGTGTTATCAATACGGAATACGAAGAATCATCACCGTTTCTTGCCGATGACCTGAAGACCTTGTACTTCGCCTCAAAAGGGCACAACGGTTATGGTGGTTATGACATCTTTGTAACGCGCAGGCTCGATGACTCCTGGACCAACTGGAGTGAGCCGGAAAACCTGGGTCCCGCAGTTAATAGTACACTAGACGATGAATTTTTCAGCATCTCTTCCTGTGGGGGGGTAGCTACATTCTCCAGGCAGGTTAATGTACACAACGTTGACCTGTACAAAATATCCATGGACGATCTGTTCTTGCAGCGGAAAAAGAAAAAAAATATGGAAAGCGGCTCAGCGCTTGCCTCCTTATAATCTTTTTGTTTGGGCCTTTAGGCCGGGCCGGTGCCGCAAGGCCCGGCCCTTTTCATTTTAGATAGGAATATCTCCTATGAGCCTGAAACTTTTTCAATCAAAAGCATAGTTTGCCCCAGTTTGTTCACTAAATATCGGTCTGATGGGACGTCAAATTGTTTGGTTTATCGTTATCAGTTGTTTTATTATACTGGTGCTGCTGGGCGTTATGCTGGTGGCGGCAGTTACCTAACTGACTTTACTCCCAGGTTAACGTCATCTGTTCTCATGCTGACCATCGAGAACCAATGTTTATGAAAGAAAACTAGGAGTATCTCCTATAGGGCAAAAGTTGTGGTGTATTAAGCCATCTAACTTTCTGCATTAATCATAGAACAATGGAAAAGAGAGCTATTATGGGATTGGTTTCGGTTCTTATTATTATGGCGCTGTTGTTGTTCATGTCAATGGCTATAGCAATGTAAAGAAAGGAAGGTTCCCTTTTTTGTAGCTATTGTCATTATAAGTGATTACTAATTATTTATTTAAGCCAAATTAATGTGTTGGTGCCGTACTATGGGAGAATGCAAATTTACAGGAGTTACTCTTATTGTAAAGGAAATGATAGTTACTACTTTTTGAATTTTAAGACAGGAAATTGTTATATACTTTTTCTGAAAGTAAAAATACAATTCCTAAAGGTGGATCCGAAAAACCTTAGAAACTATTTTCAATATCCAACCCCGGAGTCACAACTTTTATAGAGTCCCGTGGAGATATTTTTACTGAGAAATTTTTTCTAAGCCCTTTTGAGTCAAATGATGTATGATATTAATTGGTTGGCGAGTAGTTAATCGACCTGAAAATCATCCATTTTGTGCGATGCGGACTTACTGCTTGCGCCATACTTTTGCCAGTAAGTAGAAGTCTCTTCTTTACGAAGACAAGACATGAAGCAATTCAGTCAACTAGCCAGCCTTTCCAGGAAGGGCTGGCTTTTTATTTTGTGTTCTTCATCTTGGTAAAAAATCACCCAGTTTGTGCGATAACTCAACGGATCACATCGCGTTGATTCTGAATGATGAAGATTCGCAGTTTTTTGACACTCGTTGGGTTGGTGGTTGCTGTTCATGTTAGCACGGCCAATCCGTTAGGCGATAAACGGTTTGCTATTGAAGATGGTGCTTGTGAAGTGACATTTATATATAGAAAGTTCAATGAGTTGATCGTTCTATCTGCTCAACTCAATAATTCTGTTAGCGTTAACCTTATTTTGGATACCGGATTCCGAAATACAATTCTCTTTGGTAAAAAATTTCAGCGAGAGGTGAATCCATTCACATCAAAAACGATCTCTTTTTCCGGCTTAGGTAACGGTTCGCCCCTTATGGGTAAAATCTCCCTGGGTAATGAATTAAAATTTAATGGTCTTAAGGGGAGCGGTGTTGTGATTGTTGTGGTACCAAGCCGGGCGTTTGTCAATGAAATGCCAGGAATTGATGGTGTTATTGGTTACGACTTGTTGCGCTGGTTTGAAATTGAAGTTAATCCCATAATGTCAACCGTAACATTTCGTCATCCGGAGGGCAATTCAATTCCTGATGGATTTACTAAGCTGGATCTAAACAAAGAAGAGGTGTTACCGATTGTATCAGGTCAGATTGAAGCAACACGCCATACAAGTAATGTGCTGCCACTATTGATTGATACGGGCTCTCAACTTGGTGTGCTCTTGAAGTCCCAACAGATTGATTCAAGTCATTGTGAAATAATGGCCAGGGGGCTTTGTGGATATATAAAAGGTGTGGAGGCATCCGGGGAGGCGTTCTGGATTAGTCAGGTTCACATGGCTTCAGGTTTTTTGTTTTCCGTAATTCCAACGGATAAAGAGGAGATGCTTTCCATAGGAATGGGCTTTCTTAAAGATTATGTATTCATCATCAACTCAGTAGAACAATATGTTGCATTTAAAATACCAACGAATGAGCAACAAAAAGGGAGGTCTCAGTTTCCACTAACGGAAATAGCTCAGAAGATGAATCCGCATGTTGATTCCGACACTTTGCAATGATTCATGTCAGGAAAGTTGCTAACTGAAGGGGTCAGAATTCCAATACAAGAATACCACAAACTGTAGTACACGACTCAAGATTTGACTTTTGACTTTTGGATTATTAATAAACTAAAATTAATTCTATGAGTAAACTACTACGAATTTTGTGTACAGCAGCTTACGTATTGTATGCTGTGATTGCCTATTCTCAGGGCACCAGAATCTCAGGCCGAGTGACGGCTGCGGATGATGGTTCGCCATTACCGGGTGTAAACGTTTTACTTAAGGGTACAACTATTGGTACCGCAACTGATTCTGACGGCCGGTATGCTCTTTCGATTCCCACACCAGGCGGATCCTTATTATTTTCTTTTATTGGTCTTCAAACTACTGAGGCTGAGATTGGAGAAAGAACTGTTGTTGATGTTTCGATGATATCTGATGCAACCCAGCTTACCGAAGTAGTAGTGACTGCTTTAGGCATTGAGCGTCAATCACGAGAACTTGGGTATGCTGTTTCAGGTGTAAAGTCTGAGGATTTGTTAGTGGCACGGGAATCTAACATTCTCAATCAGTTGCAAGGAAAAGTTACAGGTGTGACAATTACCCAAAGTTCTGGAAACCTGGGCGGCTCCACAAAGATTTTAGTTCGCGGTATTACCTCATTGAGTGGAAGAAACGATCCTCTGTGGGTTTTAGATGGTGTTCCTATTAATAATGCACATGATAACACAAGTACTCAAAACAACCGCATTACTGGTAACCGTGATTTTGCAAATGGCGCTTCGGTTATAAACCCTGATGATGTAGAATCTATAACCGTATTGAAGGGTGCAGCAGCTACTGCGCTGTATGGATCACGGGCGGCTGCCGGTGTTATTTTAGTGACGACAAAGAAGGGAAAAGCATCCCAAGGAAAAGCCACTGTGACGTTTAATTCATCTTTGCGATTTGATAATCTTTTCAGAACACCTGATTATCAAAACCAATATGCTGGAGGTTCATTCTTCAAGTATGATTCATCTTTTGTTGCGAGTAGTTGGGGCGAACGGATTGAAGGCCAATTGGTAACAGAATCACTAACAGGAAATGTAGTTCCGCTCCAAGCTTATCCAGATAACATCAATGATTTTTACAGACAAGGTAAGAGCCTGATAAATAATATTTCTTTTTCAGATGGAAACGAAAAAGGCGATTATCGATTAAGTGTATCATCTTTGAATCAAACCGGTATATTGCCTAATGCTGCGCTAGACCGATTGACTGCAAGCTTCAATGCAGGTATGAAACATAGCGAGAAATTGAAGTCGCGTTTTGGGTTGCAGTATATAAATACACAATCGCAAGGAACTGGGGTTCAGGGTGCAAATGATCCAAATATTTTTGGGGTTACAAGTTTTGTGAGATCAACAAACTACAATAATTACAAACCATGGATTGATGCTAACGGTAATCAGTTAGGAACTGCGGGACCAACGGATAATAATCCATTTTGGATTCAACACGAAAATAAAAATGAGCGAGATGATGAACGCTTCTTGGCAAATTTTGAAACAACGTACAACCCTATTCAATCTTTGAGTTTTACGGCTCGGGTGGGTTATGATTTTGATAATGATAATCGATTGATTACTAACCGAGTAGGAACTCGATCAAGGGCCACAGGTGATTTTCTGATTGACAAAATCAAGCGAACCCAAGCAAACGTAGATATTATTGGAACTTATTTTAAAGACCTTAATCAAGAATTTAATCTAAAATTACTGGGTGGTTTCAATTATAATAAGCGTCATTTTAGTTCGGAAACTCTTTTTTCACAAAATTTAGCGGTTCCAGAGTTATTTAATCCAGCTAATGCTTCTGTAAATACCCCAACACGTGGCTTTGCTGAGCAGGTGTTGCTTGGTGTATTTGGAGAGGCTTCACTGAGTTACAAAAATTGGGCTACTCTTTCTCTAACTGCACGTAATGACTGGTCTTCAACTCTTCCAGTTGATAATCGTTCCTATTTTTATCCATCAGCGAGTTTAGCCGTTGTTTTAACCGATGCACTTGACATTAAAAGCAATGTGTTGAACTATGCAAAACTAAGAATCAGTGGAGCACAAGTTGGTAATGATACTGGTCCTTATCAACTTGATTTTCAATTCTTCCCTGTTTCGCAAGCTACAGGTCAGTATAGTCTAAATGTAAACTTTCCATTTGCCGGCCGTTTAGGATTTGGTGCAGCAAATACATTGCCTGCCGGATCTGCATTATTGCCAGAGAAGACTACCAACTATGAATTTGGTACAGAATTGCAATTCTTTAATAGTCGTATAGTACTGGATGCAGCCTATTTCTATTCGAGCAACACAGATCAAATTATTTCATTAACAATTCCCCCATCAACAGGATTTTCGGCAAGAGTACTGAATGCAGGTGAAGTAGTAACTTCAGGGGTTGAAATTTCCTTGGATGCATCTGTTGTGAAAACATCTAATTTTTCGTGGAATTCAATTGTCAATTTTTCACATGCCGAATCAAAAGTTGAAAGGCTTGCACCTGGTTTGGATCGTTTTCTTATAGCAAGTGAATTCAATAATATCCAGGTGGTTGCCGTTCCGGGTAAGGAGTATCAATTATTTGGTACGTCTTATTTAAGAGATGAAACCTCCGGTAGAATCATCATCAATCCACAAGATGGTTTGCCACAAGCTGGACCATTGAAAACATTTGGCTCTGTATTGCCTGACTTTACAATGGGTTTTATCAATAATTTCTCGTTCAAAGGCTTTACACTATCAACAACAATAGATTGGAGAAGTGGTGGTCTTATTAGCTCGACTACAGCTGGAACCCTGTGGAGCAATGGAAATTCGACTGAAACAGCTATAAATCGTGAAGGTTCTTACATTATTACAGCTGGTGTATTAGCTAATGGAGACGGTACATTCCGAGATAATGATATTCCAGTAAGGACTACGCAAACTTTCTGGCAAGGTTTAACACCTGGTGGTGCAGCCGAATCTCAGATTTTTGATGCCTCCTTCGTAAAATTTCGTGAGCTTGGATTGTCATACAGCTTTCCAAAAAGCTTGATTGGAAACACTTTTGTTAAGGGAATTCAGGTTGGGATAGAAGCTCGTAATCTGGCATTACTTTACTCTAAGGTGCCACATATTGATCCGGAAGCTACACTTTTTGGTGCTGGTGCTGATGGACTCGGTGTAGAAAGAAATTCGGTTCCTTCTACCAGAAGTATTGGTTTTAACTTAAGAATTACGCTTTAAAAGATACACTGTATGAAAAGTATGACTAAGTATTTTATAGTTGTGATGGCAATGGTTGTTATTTTAACTATTCCCATTTCTTGTAGCGATCAATTGGATATAAATACTAATCCGTTAACAGCATCTTCAGCTGATCCTAATGTAGTGTTACCCTTCGTAATTGTACAGTACAGTAATCGGAAGACTACAGAGATTGGTTTGCGAATGATGGATGTTTGGCAGCATATTTCAAATATTTTTAATAGTCCAAAAGGCGGTGGTAATGCTGCTGGTGGATTTCTTTCTGGTAATTTTTGGGGTATGCTCTATCCACAAGCGATAAAGAATTTAGTGCTGGTTGAAAATGAAGCAAAGGCCAAGGGAGTAACTAATAATAATATTGCCGCAGTAGCTATTACATTAAGAGCGCTTGTTTTTTATGACATAACAGCCTGCTGGGAATCAGCACCCTTTACCCAAGCTATGAATGGTGCTCAATTTCCATCACCTGAGTTTGACGATCAGGAGACAATTTTGAATGGCATAGTTGATTTATGTGATGAAGCAATGGCGTTAATTGACGCAATGCCTGCTACTGGGAATGCTTTATTAACAGGGGACTTGATTTATAATGGAGACATGACCCTATGGCGTAGATTTGCCAATTCATTAAAGCTTCGTGTTTTAATGATGATTCGCAATAAGGATACATCAGTGGATACTGAAATTGCTGCCACGTTAGGGCAACCTTTGATAGAGACAAATGCTCATGCAGCAATGTTAAAGTATTCCGGAACAGCAGGTAATGTTAATGCGTGGTTACAACTTGTTACAGCCTTTGGTACCGGATCAAATGAAACCACGAACTATTGTGGTCCCTCACCGGTAATTCGAGATCTCTTAGAAGGAGATCCGCGTCTTGAGTTGTGGTGCGTTGATGGTACAAACGGTAATTATGAAGCTAGTGATATCGGTATATTTCCTAATGCTACAAAAGCTCGAATTTCAAATAATGTTATTAGAGGAAATCTACCTGATGCTTGGTTTTTGCCTGCTGAGGTTACCCTGTATCGTGCTGAATTAGCTGCTAAGGGTGTTATTGCAGGTAATGTGAATGATTTATATCGTCAGGGCGTAACGCTGTCCTTACAATGGTGGGGTGGTGCAATACCGGGTGCTCAGAAGACCTTAACACCGACTGAAATTTCTAACTATGTTAATAGTTTACCAGATATCACTGGATTAACGCAGAATGAACAATTGCAGGCAATTGGTGAAGAGCAATACTTGCAAACATTTTGGATGCCTATTGAAGCATGGACGCATGTTAGAAGAACTAAAATTCCTGACATTCAGGCGGCACCTGGCTCTACAATAACAACAATGCTTAAGCGTCTGCAATGGTCACCAACAGAGGTTTCAGCTAATCCAAACAATCCAATTCAGCAATTGACGGATGTACCAATGTGGTTTGAAAATTAAACTCGTTAAAATCATGAAAAAGATATCATTATTTATTTTAAGCATAAGTCTACTTGCATCTTGTACTGACTTTGATATTGATGACTTAGGCTTTAAGTTAGTACCTATTGATAGTTATGTCGCTTTTGCGAATGCAGGTGGTGCCGTAACACCAATCGTTAGAAATGTTTCGGAGACATCGGCTATACAAAACCTGCGGATTGAATGTCCTGCTGGCTCTTTATCTGATATTACGGTAACCTATTCTTTTACAGGAAGTGCAGTTTTTGGAACCGATTTTACGGTTACCGCACCTGGAGGAACAGCATCTGCAACCGGTGGTACTATTGTTATTAAGCGCAATAAAACACCCGGTGGATTGGCTGACTTTGATTTTGTTAACTTGGGTATTGACCCAATAACAGATGGAGTAGTTGATGGTAACAAAACCCTGACCATTACACTCGTCAGTGCTATAAATGCCGATGGAAAGGAATTTGTTGTTGGCCGTGGAGTTGAAGGAGCAACTATTTATTTAAAAGAAGCGGTTATCAATATTAGTGATGTTGATTAACGAATTTTATTAAATAAGGAGGCTGTCTCAAAAGGGCAGCCTCTTTTGGTTTTAGGGCAAGGTGTTATATTTTTTGTGTCAACTAAATCGAAGGAAGTATTTACTACATACCAACCAGGTGATGATACTTCCTTTTGGTTTCTTTCTAAAAAGCCTGACATTAGGCGCAGAATCGATGAAAGAAATTATAATATTGGATAGCTGGTAGTAGTTGTTTTAGTGAGTTTTGTATTAATGTGATACTGCATTATGCGGTACCATATGACTGTAAATATGCTGTTGTATTGAGTTTTGCCAGAAAGAAGAGCAAAAATCACAGATTTTAGAAATACTTAATTACTACAAATTGTAGTATTGTATGCAGAGTTCTGAAGTTTGAATTTTGCATTTTTTCCTTTCCCTGAACCTGCTCCCCACTTCCTAACTTTTGAATTTTGCCTCAAATATCTAACAAGATGAAAATGATAACGTACATCATCGGACTATCTATATTTTTTGCCTTATCGGTTTACGCCCAAAAATCCGAGATAGATAAGTTAATTAAACCTTATGTTGTTACAAACAACTTTAGTGGAAGTGTTTTAATTGCACAGTATGGAAGAACCTTGTATTCAAATGCATTTGGTCAAATGAATAAGTCATATAGTCTGTCCAATAGCAAGCAAACAAAGTTTTACTTAGCCTCTGTCTCCATGATTTTTACTTCTGCGGCTATCATGAAATTAGTGGAAGAAGAAAAAATATCATTGGGGGACCATTTATCAAAGTACCTGCCTGACTATAAGCAGGGATATCGCTTGACTTTACATAACCTTCTGAGTCAAAGGTCTGGTATTCCAGCAATTGGTATTAACAAAAAAGTAGACTATGATAGTATTACAAAGCACCCTCACACGTGTGAAAAACTCATTAATTATATCAAAGAAGATTCATTGCTTTTCATCCCTGACAGTAAATACAATCATGGACGTTCTGACTATATTATTTTGGCTTATATTATTGAGAAAGTTACCGGTAAGCCATTTGGTACGTATTTGAAAGAGACCATTTTTGATCCTTTGGGGATGACAAATACCGGTCATTCAATTGGAGAAAAGGAAATCGTCACTAACCTGGCGGTGGGTTATTCAGCAGTTGGACATTACGATGTAGAAAATGCATTTCAAATTAACTGGACTTCCAAAACAGGGCATGGTTCAATTTATTCTACAATAGAAGATCTGAATAAATTCGCAAAAGCCATTTTGGGCAATTCACTCTTAACAAAGGAATCGTGGAAAAAAATATTTGCAGACTATGGTAGTAATGTAGGGTATGCATGGTTTATCAGAGAACATTTAGGCAGAAGTCGATTTCAAATGAATGGCCGGTCGCCAGGGTTTTCTTCGTATTTTGCTATTTACCCACATGACAAATTGGTTGTTATAGTTCTTTCAAACAACTACATATCGTTACCTCCGGAAATCGGAAAGCAATTAGCAGCCTTGGTATTAAAAAAGTCATTTGCAAAAACTAACATTACAACGGCAAAATTAAGCCCTGCAGATGCAGCTCGATTCATCGGCAAATATAAATTTGATGATAAGTTTTATGTCAAAGACTATGAGATGGAAGTTAGTTTTAAAGATGGTAATTTATCATGCACTTGGGGTGCATTGATCCCGATAGATGAAGGAAAAAAGCAATTCAATAAATTTATTCATAGAGACTTTTGGTCAAATGTTGAATTTACTAAAAACAGTCAAGGTGAAATTGAGGCAATGATTTATGATGGAAATAAGGGGATAAGAGTCTCGGAATTGCCATAGGTGAAACTATGTAAAACTAATTCATTAGGCATGCGTAAACTCTGAAAAAGAAGACTACTGCATGAGTACATGCTTATAGCTAACCCACCTGAACGGGTTGCACGGTAAAGGTATGATTTGAATCACTATTTAGAGGATGAAGTTAAAAATTACATTTTTGTCTTTAATTGCACTCGTTGTTTTTGGTGATTGTAAAAGTCAAAGCTTTTCGTCTATTAACTACAGTATAGAGCACGGTCTTCCCCAGTCGCAGGTGGGGGCCATTACACAAGATGGGTCAGGATATTTGTGGGTTGGTACGGCTTCGGGCGGTCTTTCACGTTTTGATGGGAAGAAGTTTGTCAACTACACTACAGGCCATGGCCTGCTTTCAACATCCATCCATTGTTTGAGTTGGACGCCTGAAAAATTGTGGATTGGAACCTCACGCGGTCTTAATACCATGGTTAACGGAAAGATTTCCGAGCATCCCTATGTTCCACAGGAAGAGGTAAAAAAATTACTCGCACATGATACACTGATGTGGGCCGTACTGTCCAATGGCGGCATTTACCAGCTTTCAGGTGACTCAGGAAAGTACTTTTCGGAAGAGACCGGGTTCACAGATAAGCGTGTGCGTGATATGGAATATGACTCGATGGGTATACTTTGGGTACTAACAACCGGTGGCCATGTATATCATTTCGATGGTGAAAATTTCTCTTTATATATTACCCTCCCTGATTCTACCACCCGAACCATCCTGCCCATTTCCAATTCAGAATTATTGGCAGGTACTTCCCGTGGATTGATCACATATCATATAGAGGATGGTAATATCAACCTTGTTCGTACTGAGGTGCCGCGGGCAAACATCAAGAAAATTCATATGTTCGATGGTGAGTTGTGGTTGGTTATGCAAAGTGGTTTATTGTGGAAACAGGGAGATGAATTCACCTGGCTCTCATCACAAAATGGTTTAACTTCCGTGCCTGTATTTCAGATTTATCAAGACCGTGAGGGCATCATTTGGGCAGGCACGAATGTTTATGGCTTGTTTAAATTTATGCGTGGCCCTTTTCGTAAAGTTATGTTCCCACCTGAGACTTTTGGAAATCTTATAACAGATATCAAGCAGTTTGACCCCGGAAGTGTGTGGGTCACGACCCTTGGCAAAGGGGTATTTGAAGTAGGACCTGATCTTACTGTTCGACCAGTGATAACACCTCCTTCAGTACGAAATTTTAGCAATGCTGCAAAGTTGAATGGTAAAATTCTTTTAGCTTCAGTTGAAAAGGGAATTCTTATAAAAGCTGGTGATACATTCGAACCCATTCCAGATCAACCTGCCTATGCATCTCCACCGTTCTTTATCGGCACAAAGGGTGATCAGGTATTTGTCACTGATAGGAAATCATTATATGCTGTGAGAAGTTCTGGTATAGAGAAAATAATTACTGATTTATTTGTTTTCGAGGTTTGTCAAACAGATACATCGCTTTTGTTAGGAACCGACAATGGATTGTATGAGTTTGTTAACGGTGACGCGCAAAAGATTAAAACGGGACACCAATTCGATAACCAACTGATTACCTGCTTACGAAGTGATAAGTACGGAAATCTGTTGGTTGGAACCCTTGGACATGGCTTGTGGATTTTTCCTGGAGGTCGTCTTGATCATCAGAAGCCCATTCGCCTGCTACCTGTTGATCATATTACATTTATTTTTCTTGAGGGTAATCGTATTTACAGCGGCACACAACGGGGTATTTGTATCTTCGATTATACACCCGAATTGAAGGTTGTTTCGCAAAAGTGGTTAAATCGTAACAATGGCTTACTCGGAATTGAAACGGTAAACGAAACTGTGCTTCAACCTTCGTTTAGTCAAGAGCTTTGGTTTGGCACAGTCGATGGACTTTTTATCTATGATACGCAGGAGCATTATCCAATCCGTTCAATACCATTATTATCAATAACCAATGTACATGTTTCCGGATTGCCAGATTCCGTGCAATCCCCAGGTTGGTTTAAAAATGCTTCTATTAAACTGCCTTCAAATGTAACAACCCTAAATTTTGAATTTGAATCGGTGAGTTTACTGATGCCCGATCATGCCAAGTATCAATATCGACTGATAGGGCTTTCTGACAGATGGTCTGATCCCATGGAACAGACCTCTATCCGGTTCACAAACCTGGCTCCCGGCCATTATAACTTTGAAGTCCGTGCTGTCAACGATATCGGCCTCGAGCTCGACCGCCAAACATTAACTTTTCAAATCCTTACACCCTTTTGGCAAACATGGTGGTTTCGTGTCTTTATAGGTGTACTGTTGGTGTTGGCAGTGTGGGGTGTGGTTCGCTTTCGGATATCAAGAGCCATGCAGGTACAAGCATTGGTGGAACAGCAGAATAGACAAATGCGAAGGGAATTGGCTAAAGATTTTCATGATGAACTGGGTAATCACCTCGCCTCAATCATTTCACTATTGCAGGTAATTGCCATAAAAGCACATAACCTTCCTGATAATCTTAGTAAACAATTCGCATCACTTAACCGTCATGCCAATGATCTCTTCTTTGGAACAAAAGATTTCATTGCATCAATTGACCCACATCATGAAACATTAGGGTGGACGATGCTTTACCTGGGAGATTTCGGAGAACATATTTTTTCAACGACAACCATTACTTTCGGATCTCCGGCAGTTGAAAGCTGGCAAAATAACCTGAAGGTACGTTCCTATTATTCACGTCACCTGATCCTGATCTTTAAAGAGGCCATGACCAATGCACTTAAACATTCGGGTGCCTCGGAAGTGAATATGAAGGTTTCAAAGAGCAGCTCAGACCTGACGATCGTCCTCTCTGATAATGGAAATGGATTCGATTATGGAGCTGGTAAAATTTCATCGGTCGGACTAAAAAGTATGGAAGAAAGGGCCAGGAAGATTGAAGCCATCTTGTTGGTTCAGTCCTCTCCAATAGGAACTACAATCACCATTAAAAAGGAAAATTATGCACATTGGGCAAGCTAAAACGCGGGTTGTAATTGTTGAAGACAATGAGATTGTTCGTGATGGATTTTCATTTTTGGTTTCATCTCATCCGGATTTTGTTGTAATCAACAGTTATACGCATGCTGAAGATGCGATCAAAAACCTGAATGACGATCAACCAACCATTATGCTCATGGATATTAACCTGCCTGGAATGTCAGGCTTGAAGGCGATTTCCGAGATCAAGCGCTTACGCGCTACAGTGCAGATTCTCGTCATCTCCGTTCATGAAGAAAGTGAAGTTGTATTTGAGGCTCTGTGTGCAGGAGCCGTGGGGTACCTGACGAAGGCATCAAATTATGAGCGGATTGCCACGGCTTTAGAGGAAATTGTACAAGGTGGTTCGCCTATGAGTTCTCAAATAGCGCGAATGGTTGTTTCATCGTTCACTAAAAATCAACGTTCTCCGTTGTCGGCTCGTGAAACCGAAATTCTATCTGCATTATCAACTGGCAAGAGCTACTCCAGAATTGCAGAGGAGTTGTTTCTTAGCAAGTTCACCATCCGCACGCACATTCGGAATATTTATGCCAAACTGGAAGTCAATTCAAAAGCTGATGCTATTGCGCTGGCAAAATCTGAGAAGATGATTTAAATGGCTTCATATAGTATTAGGTCATGACCTGGATTCAAAAGAAAAGGTCCCCACGTCCTGGAGACCTTTATCCTTCCATAATTTATTAACCTAAACTTTTATGAAGAGAATTCTACATTCTCTAATGAAGGACACTCAAAAATCGGCAATCATCAGATGGTTGAAGTACCTCATTTTGTATTATTTTGATCTTTATAGTCCCTAGTTTCCCTTTTCGTTGGTCAATAGTATTTTAGATTATCTCATAGTCAAATGTTTTTGAAAGTCATTTACTGATAATTTATACGTTAAACTTGTTCTCATTTGGAATATTGAACCAAATCACAAAAAATAGAAGTCGATTTGCTTCTGAGTTACAGCTACGGTAGTTGAATTTTGTAGATTTTTCCATCCACACTTCCAAAGATTAAAGACTGTCCAATAAGTAATGGTGTACAAACTATAGGCCCCAGGGCATTGATTAACTGCTCGCCTTGTAGTGCGGAATTGATTTTTAAATCTGTTCGAAACTTTCCATTCTCATCATACAGTTTACCGTAATTGATTTTACTGGTGTGGGTTTGATATGTCCAAAGCACGTTGCCGGTTTCGGGTTCAACTGCTCTTATCTTACCGTCAAATCCGGGAAATAGAATCTGGCTCGCATAGGACAAGGGCGATCCGTAGGATCTTGTGTATGTTCTGATGTTCCATTTTTCTTTTCCTGATTTTTCGCTTAATGCATAAAACGTATAGGTGTCAGAGGATCCAAAAAAGACCTTGCCTTCATGCACCAGGGGTGTTGCAATAATCCAACTGCCACCGGGTTCAGTGAAATGCCAGATCCCCCGGCCAGTTTCTTTATTCAGCACATATAGATTCAGGTCTCGGGATCCGATATAGATCTTTCCATTGTGAACCAATGGAGCCCTTTGGAATTCAGCATTTGGAAAGTAGTGGGAGCCTATGGCCTGGAATTTCCATTTTTCAACACCTGTTTCGGTATCGATCGCAAATAGCATGCCTTTAAAATTGCCAATAAAAACCGTACCGTTATCAACAACAGCAGATGCATGAATGGGGCCTTCTGTTTGGAAACTCCAATTCTTTATTCCTGTGCGGGCATCCAGGGCATACAAATTTCCATCCCCATTTCCCCAAAAGATCCGTTCTTTACAAACCACAGGAGAGGAACGGTAATAATCCCACAGATCCTGTGAAGATTCGGGCTCAGCCTGAAACTGCCATTCTAATTTTCCTGTGTGCTTGTTAAGCGCAATTAATCTTCCCGCTTCATTGGAAAAGAATACCAGGTCATTCCAGATCGCTGCATCAGTATAAATTGGAGATTTACTGTTATAACTCCATTTTTGGGCGCCATCGGCTTCACTCAATGCATAAAAAAGTCCATCGGCTGAACCAATATAGACTATTGATTCATTGATCACAGGAGTGTTGTGGATAGGCCCCTTTGTTTCAAAAGTCCAGTCCAGAACCTGTCCATTAATTCCAAATGGAAGAAAGTAAATAAGAAGAATAAGTCTTTTCATCTTTTTTTTGCTGCAAATTGGCTCATTTTCATGGTGCCAGAGTGCGGGTTTGTAAAGTCGAACTTCTTCAATTGATTTTTTAAATGCAGCGCGGTGCCGGTTAGTTCTTTTTCGGGCAATAATTGCCATTGGTTTGGGGAAGAATTGCCTTATGTCTTCCGTTCGGTAATTGAAGGTTTTCGAAGAGTTTTTATATTACTTACCAATAAAATCAACTCCATAGAGGGTTAATTGACATTGAACTATTGGGATGGGTCTTCTTCAAGCAGAAAATATCAAGTTGCTTCTAAGTATTCTGGGTGCCACGCAGGCATTTATTCTGGCTATCGTCATTTTATTTTATCCCAGGGAAAACAAAGTCTCCAATATACTGTTGAGCCTTTTTGTTTTTTCCATCGGTTACTTGCTCATTATTAATAGAGTAGCTGAGTGGCTAAATCACCAATATGATTCGTTTCTGTTCAGTATTCAACTTCTGGGTTTGATCTCCCTTTTTCTGTATGTCAAAAGTCTCTATGGGAATATCAATTGGAGAAAGCAGTGGTGGCATTTAATAGTGATGGCTTATGATGCGTTCAGGATTTATCTGGGGAGCCAAATTCGTTTCCTGAAACTTGAAGAAGGGGAGTATTACTATCAGTTTTATGGTACTGGTTTTGAATATTTCAGTTTAACATCAATTGTTGCCATCTATATCATTTACCTGGTATTATCTCTTCGGGAATACAGGAATTACCTGGCTGCAGCAAATAAAAACTTCTCAGATGAACTCAGGTTGGGTACTGCATGGGTTAAACAGATGATTTATGGGCGGTATCTGCTCATCGTCATTGATTTAATTTTACTCTTTATCAATTACACGTTTCCGGAAATCTATGCTCAGTACCATGGAATTGTCAATACCGTGGCCTATACAGTTTTTGCCTACTATATCACCATTAAAGGAAAGCTTAATCCTGCCGTTTATCAGTTGCGACAAGTCGAGCTTGATAAACGGATGAAAACACCCACTGAAACGACTGAATCGCATCAATCAAATCACACCTTACAGAAAATTGCCATGGCATTTATCAAGTCGATGGAAGAAGATAAATTGTATACGCAGGAGGGTATTTCAGTCAAAGAGGTCGCTGATCATTTAGGATATCCTCCATATATGGTTTCACAGGCTATTAACGTATGCCTGGAGAGGAGTTTTTTTGAACTCATAAACGGATATCGGGTCGAAGAAGCCAAGAGGTTGATGATGGATGAAGAATTGAATCATTTATCGTTAATAGGGATAGGTTTTGAAGCTGGATTTAGTTCTAAAACAGCTTTCAATACAGCCTTTAAAAAGTATACTGGAATTACTCCGAGCGAATTCAAGCGTAATGAATCCAGGTAGATTTTCAGGCAAGTTGATACGTCCTTAATTGATTATCTGCAAAAATTGCAATTTAGCTTTTGCATGGAAGAATTCTCCTTATCCAAATTTTCGGATCAACAAGTTACAACTGCTTCTCTAAAAGGTCTTTCTTGAGGCTTGCTATTTTAAGTCTTTTATAGCGAAGTACATAGTTCCAATCTTGCAGGGTGTCAAGCATAAGTTGACGATGATAGTAATTGATGTATTCAAGTGCCGCAAAAATATTTGCGCCAAAGGTGATCAACAGGAGACTCAGGAATTCATGTGGTGATGAAAGCAGGTACTGGAGTATTATGACCAAGGGCATAATCAACAAAAGTAAACGACTAATTCTTTGACCTGCAAGAAAGATGCGCAAGTGCTTTTGTTGATCGACAGGCATCCCCTTAAGTCGATATAATTTGATTTTCCAGTAGTGTTGTCCTAACCATAAAATGACGATGCATACCAGTAGCCCATATGTAGCAGCAAATACCGTTCTAAAAGGATTGAAGCTGACAACCAGGATGATCAATGCCGGGAAGGTGATGAATGCATGAACACGCTCCAATGGATAATACCATTGCAAACGCTGAATAAGTCTTTGTTTACTCATTAAATAATAGGTCGTATTATCACTGCAGATGTTACATGAAATACAATGTTTGTGGGTCTTGCTTGTGGGTTGACACTACCGATTGAAAGTCTGAAGCAGTTAAAGAAAGGGGAGTTGCAACACGTTTATTTGAAATGCTCGAAGACCTAAGCCGTCAACACAACGTCTTTAGCAAGCGACCGACAATGAATTCTTTGCTGAATTTGATTTTGAAATCCCTCGTGGCTCAGTACATGGATTAGCTCCGAGTGACGGTATAACAATCATATCGATTTTCTTTGCTATTTGCGGTGAACAGCCTCTCAATATCAATAAGGGTAATTTTTACATAAAGTCTGGTGATGAGCATCGTTCTGCTGGTTTCTATACAAGTCCAAACGAGTATCGTTTTTTCGCAAAAGCACCTTGCAGTGAGTCGGATTTAAATAAATTAAAAACCCTTTGGCCGGTCTTCAAAAATCAATACCAAAGCAATCTAACTTTTGCATTAGTTTCCAGAAGATTCTTTTACTCTACCTTAAGAGTGTCAATAGAGGACCGCTTGATTGACCTAATGATTGCCCTTGAAGCATTAGTGGTACCGGAGCAATCAGGCACCAAAAGCGATAAATTATCTGCTCGGTTGGGTAAAATAATTTCATCACGATTCGATTATGAAACTGTATGTAATCACGCAATCATGGCATACAGGCAACGAAATTTAGTAGTGCACGGTGGAGATATTCGCAAGATTGATGATTCGCTTGTGAATCAAATATCAAAATATGTTCAATCCGCAATTCAAGAATACCTAATAAAATACCCAGGATTAAATTCAAAGAAATTGGCAAGAGTTCTTGACGAAAGTCCTGTGTAGCCTATCAAATTATTTTCTTGCAAACTCTAAAAGCGGATTAATATCATTTTTATCCGCAGTTTTTACAGCTAAGAGATATTCCCCTCTTGTGTCTCCAGCCTTAGTTAAATTACTTTTGGAACCCCAGGTAAAAACAGGTCTTCCAAAAATCTTCTCAATAATTAAATCACCCATCATCCGAGAGTGGCGGCCATTGCCGTTAGAAAAGCAATGAATGGATACGATTCGGTGCTTAAACCGCACGGCAATTTCATCAGGTGGATAAGTACCATTCTCAATCCAATATTTACAATCATCTAATAGCAATCGTAATTGTGTTGGTACCTGGTGCCTATCCACACCAATGTTTTTATTTGTCTTTCTGAATTTGCCTGCCCATGCCCATACTTCACTATACATTTTCTTATGAACCAGTTTTATGAACTCTTCCGTAAGAATCTCATCCTTCCTGAATTTCCTGGTTAACGTCCATTGAATAGCCTTTTCAATATTGAGTTGCTCAAACTCATCCAATTCACCACGGGTGGTAATTGTCGCGATAAGTAAGCCATCTTTCTCTTCCTCATCAAGAGGCGTTTGTCCGTCAACTAATTCAAAATCTAATCCCATAAGTAACGCGGCATTTCTCTCTTAATTTCATCAGCCAATTCTCGTACTGCCTTTTCAATTCGTTCTTTGCTAACACGTTGATCTTCCAATTTCATAGTGTTGTCGGTACGCATCACTATTTTTCTAGCAACTATAAGAGCTTGCTTCTCGAGCATTTCTTCGAAAGAACCATCACGTGGTACAAAACCATAAACGAGCCTCATGTTCAATGCTGAAGCAACCTCCCGAAGGTTTTTCAAGCTAATGTTTCCATTCTTCTCGCGTTCCTCAATTTCCTGAGCGCTTTGGGCAGTTATTCCTAAACGACTTCCAAACTGTCTAAACGACATCTTCAATGCTGTACGAATTCCATGAATCCAACCCCTTGACGGAATTTCAGGAAAATCAGCATAACTAGCCAATTTACGGTCTAATTGCTCAATTTGGAGCTTCTTTGTGTTTTTCATAAGGCTATAACCTGATAAATATAGTGCAAATATCAGGCTATAACCTGATAAATACAAATATAATATCAGGCTATAACCTGATAAATAAATGGCGAATGTCAGGCTATAGCCTGATACATATTGATTTTTAAAGAGAAAGCGTCAATTTATCAACCTTACTGAGGAGTTCATCCTCACCATTAATATTGGGATCATACCAGTCTGCCTTTTTTCTAGCCCATTCAATCCAGCTTTGAAGCTCTCATTAAGTGTACCATTGTTTTTGGCTAATTCCTCTTTGGATTGAATGTAAGCGCGCATAAGTTTTACATCGTTATAGCGCTGGGCAGCATTTAACAGCAACTTAAATTCATCCAACTCTTTTTTCTTTCTGGCTAAAATCTCAAGTCTTTCTCTTTCCTTCTGCTTTTGTTCTTCTTCACGTCTTGCATTCTCAGCCCAAACTCTTACATAATACTCAACCTCTAATTCTATTTTCGCCACTGCGCGTGAAATCCTGTCTTCAATAAGAGCACTTTTAGAATCATAAATTTCAAATCGGGGGTAAGCCCTATAAACCTTAAGGCATAAGATATTGGTGGGTTCTTTCTTGTATTCATCTAACTTCTTCAGTTTTTCTCTAATGGAGATGTCAAATTTTTGCTTTCCAAGATCCACCGTACTCCCTTCAAAATGATGTCCACGCGCTCTAAAGACTTTTATAATAGTATCAAACAACCGCAAGCTGCGATCAACATTATTCGGTGCAACTCGAATTTGTAATGCTCCTGCATTCGATACGACTCCTTCACTTTTGAGCAACCAGCTAGAACGGTCATCTGGTTTTGTGAGACTTCTCTTCGCATCTACGACTAACGGGTCAGGATCAACAAGCTTGATAGGAACCTTTAGGTTAACCCGTGGATCATTTTCAATTTCCAGGATTCTTTCTTTTACTTCATTCTCGTCCCATTCCATAATTCAATCTATTTTCAACTACTATCCTTCTTTTTTAACTCCCTTCAACTCTAATCCAACTAGCCAGCAACAAGTATTTAACCCTTATCCAATTCCTACCTGTATGGTAGAGAAACTCTGATTAGTAATTTCTGGATCATACAAAATGATTAAAAAACTTCATAATCATTCATAAACATTAACAATCCTTTACAACCGTTAACCCTCGCCTTCATGCCAATCTACATTTACAAAAAAGAAAACGGCATGTGAAGTAAACGAAGCTCACGTCTTCGGAGGGAAGATTTGAAATGGATTGGGAGAGGTCGATCAAATCAGAAGGCAGGAATAAAATTATTAACAATTAAAAACATAACTAGTATGCGTACAAGAAACTTTTTAGTACCCCAGGATTTGATTTTTGAATTTGTAGAAGCGATTGAAGAGAATGACTTCAGTAATCATATAGTAGGCACAACAGTGGAGAGTGAAATCGAAATCAGCATTGACTATGACACCGATCAAAGAAAGGTTGTCAACGAACTTCAAGACATGATAGATGAGCACAACTACGATAATGATGAAGATGAAGAAGATGATGATTAAGTTTTAATGCTGTTGTTCATAGAGACACCTGTTAACAGCAGATGTTTCTTTTTTATAAAACATGGTGCAGAATGATTGGTGAAGTATGGAGAGAGCTAAAAAATTATCAATTGCCTATTGCAAGAAAATTCTTGAATCGAGTGGCAAAAAATATTCCGATGAGGAAACAGAAGAAATCAGAGATTTGCTTTATAAACTGGGTGAATTGGATTACCGAATATCCATGGATATAAATAAAAGTGATAATTCTACCTGCGAACTAAATAAAGCTGCATAGTATTTGCTTTATTTCATTTACCTTACTTAATTCCACCATATGAAAAAGGGAGTCCTATATGTTCGAGTATCCACTGATGAGCAAGCCAAGTTAGGTTATAGTCTCGGCCATCAGGAAATGGTACTGACAAAATTTTCAGAACTAAAAGAGTTTGAAGTAGTGAATATTTTCAGAGAAGATCATTCTGCTAAAAATTTTGAACGACCTGAATACAAAAAGCTTTTCAAATTCTGCAAGACTCATAAAAAGGAAATTGATTTCGTGTTGATTACTAAATGGGATCGTTTCTCTCGTAATCAACGTGATGCTCTTCAAGAAATAAAATCATTTAGTGACTTAGGAATTGAGGTAAACGCTGCCGAACAATGGATTGACTTTTCCATTCCACACAACAAAATGATGTTGTCAATTTATCTTACCATTCCGGAAATTGATAACGATGTAAGGGGCATCAACACACGAATGGGGATGCGAAGAAGTTTAAAGGAAGGTCGGTGGACAGGTGTTGCACCTATTGGTTATAGAAACGATCGTGATCATTTGAAGAAACCTATCTTAAGGCCAAGTGATAAAGCTTCTTTGATACTTGAGTCTTTTGAATTGTTTGCCACCGGACTCTATGAAAAAGAAGAGCTTCGCAGAATAATGAACAAAAAAGGATTGACGTTAGGCAGAAGTCAATTTCCTAAAATGCTACAGAACACAATTTATATTGGAAAGATTTCCGTGCCTGAGTTTAAAGGCGAAGATGCGCAGATAGTAGAGGGACTTCATGAACCCATTGTGCCTGAGGAATTATTCAATAAGGTTCAATGGATGTTAAAGTCAAATCAAAGTCAACGGAAGTTGTATGAAAAGCTTAATGACGCAACTCCGCTAAGAGCATTAATCACATGTAGCAAATGTGGTGGCAAATTAACAAGTAGTGCGTCTAAAGGTAGAAGTCGTTATTACACATACTATCATTGCAGAAATGGATGCACTGAAAGAATTCCGGCTGAACAAGCTCATGATGCATTGTTGAATTACTTTGATGAGGTTGCCGTTAAGCCAGAGGTTGAGAAACTCTATTTGGAAGTAATGGGTACAATCTTTAAAGCAAACGAGTCAAATCGTGAGCAAGAGATTAAGAAGTTGAAAGAAGATTTAGTTAGTGCAAATAAGAAATTAGCATCGCTTGAAGAAAAATATGTACTCAATGAAATTGAGCGTGATAGCTATTCTTTTATGAAGCCACGGTTCAAAGATGAAATATCAAAGCTTAGGGAAAAGTTAAGCGATCTTGAATCAAAAGAAACAAACTATACACGGTACTTGAGCTCAGGAATTAATCTCTTGCAAAACCTAAGACTGTACTATGAAGCTGCAAGTGTGCCCAACAAGCAGAAACTCATTGGTTCAATTTTCCCTGAAAATTTTAGTATCGAAAATGGCATTTGTCGAACCGCTCAGGAGAACACCGTAATCTGCGTTTTTAGAGGATTTGAGCAGGATTTTAAAGAGGAAAGGCCGAGAAAATCTCGGCCTTTCCGGTCAGGTACCCGGAGCCGGAGTCGAACCGGCACAGTATTGCTACCATTGGTGTTTGAGACCAACGCGTCTACCAATTCCGCCATCCGGGCTTTTGGAAAGAACAACTAACCATTTTCTGGTCACTTTATTGGGCTGCAAATATGAACAAAGTTTAACGTCCACACAATTTACAATTCAATAAATTTCTGCAGGGAGAAGGCCTGTGAGCGTTCTGCAAATAGGGTTTTTACCCGACCCCATACAGTGCCAAATAACTCGGATTTTCGGTAACGATTTAAACTTTCTTCATCGTTCCAATAACTTAAGGTGGTATACGTATTGGGATCGTTCAGGTCTTTCAGCAGTTGTAAATGGGAGCAACCCTCCATGTTTCGGATGGCTTCTTTATGTTGATTGAAAATCTGCAAAAACTCTTCCACACCCGCCTCGGTGAAGTGCATACGAACAATCCGGATCAGCATAAAATTTATTCTAGACCAATCATCATAAATGCGCCCCAGTATATGGGTTCTGGATATTCTGTTCGCAGTTCCTTTTTGGCATCAATAAAGCTCTGACGAATATTGTTTGTATTAAGCCATTTTTGGTAAAACTTAAGCATAAGCTTTTGAGTAGCTTCATCGTCCACTTTAAACATACTCATGATTAATATTTTAGCACCGGCTACCAGGAATGCGCGCTGTAAACCAAAAACACCTTCACCTGCCTGAAGTTCTCCAAGACCAGTTTCACAGGCACTTAATACTACCAAATCAGTTTTATCAAGGTTCAGGTTCATGGCTTCATAGGCGGTAAGTATGCCGTTTTCCATATTGTAGTTGAAATCAGTTTTGTCCAATAGATCCCCGGCACCTTTTAGAAGTAAACCGTTACGCATCAAGGGATTTTGTGTTAAGGCTAATTCGTTGCCCTGCATTTCATCTTCTGGTTTTAATTCATTGGTGGGCTTATAAAATCCATGTGTGGCTACGTGGAAGATTTTTGGACTGTTCAATTCTTTTATTCTTTCCTCCGTGGCTTTAGTTTCCAGGTAATGCTCCGTTGCCCATCCTTTTTGTTTGAGCAGTTGCTGAAGTTGGTTAATCTCAACTTCTGTGCCCGGCAGAGGAGTTATTGGAACATTGTCTTTTGATGCCGTCAGGTAAAATGTAGGATTACCGAACATAGACGCTACATTGTCGGGAACAGCTCTTGATTTAACCTTATTTATATAAAGATCCTTTGTATTACTGATCATTACAATATTGGAGTTGTCAAGAATATATTTTCCATCGGGTGTTGGAATGGCTTCCAGGTTAATCTGGTTGTATACGCCATCAGCCGACAGGTAGATGGTTGACACCTGGCCAAGTTGCTTTTGGATAGGGGCCCAGTATGCAGTGTATGAATTATTGTCATCAATTTTTCCTTGAATAGCATTTCGATAATACCTGAAATTTCGCCCTTCCATCCTTGCACCGTCATTCAGTAGTATAACTTCAGGTTTTTTTGAATCATTTTTTACATACATCGCTGCATACACCACCGAATCGGTGAAGGTATGGTTGAATACACGGAAGCGTATCATTTCAATGGCAACCTCGTTTGGCTTAAGCGATTTGGCCACATCGGTAAACAGTATGCGTTTACTTTCGAAATTCTGGCCGAATAGTTCAGAGCGCTGGCTCAGGAATCTTTCCAGTCGTTCAACTTCTACCGTAAGCGCTGCAGGATCGATTTCACTTTCTGTTAATTGAGTGGGTGTTAGGGATAGGGCGAGTGTTAATAATTCTTTCTTTTGAATCCAGTTTTCATACTGTGTTTTTAGCTCTGCATCTGTACTGTTCATAATCCGTTCACGGATCTTAATGGATGAACTCAGTAACAGGGCTTTGGTGAGTAATTGGTAGTTGAAAACGTTAGCGCCAAGGTCTTTGAATTCATCCAACTTGCCAAAGGCGAGTGTGTTGTAAAATTCAAAATCCGATTTAATTGTATTCCAGTACTTGGCCTTTTCCCGTTCACTTAATGCAGGGAAGAATTGCTTAATATAATTTTCATAATTATTGAGCGCGCCTTCTATATTCTCTTTGGCACGTTTATAGTCTTTTTTCATATAGTACACCTTGCTGAGCTTGGAGATCACCTTTACATATTCAGGATGGGATGCACTAAAACTGTTTTTGGAATAGATATTCAGCGCTTTATTATAGAACTCTTCGGCTTTGTTATAGTTAAGTTGCTGATAGTAGACATCTCCGGTTAACGTATAGATACTGGCTGTATTTATATTTCTTTTATTACCTGTTTTCTGCAACCAGATATTTTCGGCAATGGTTAGTGAATTAAACGCGATATCATACTTTTTCTCTGATATGTACAGCTGGGCAATATTCTTCAGAATTTCAGCGTACTGCGGATTGTCTTTACCCAATTTATCAGCAATGATGTCACGCGATTCAACCATAAGTTTTTCAACTTCTCTTTTGTTGTCGCCTTTGTAAAACTTAATAAGCGCTAACTGTGAAATGGAACGGGCTACATCAACATGGAATCTTCCAAATTGTTTTTCAAGGCTGAATAATGCTTTTCTTATATTTTCTTCCGCCTTATCATAATCACCAAGGTTGTAATTGATATCACTCAGTAGGCGTTGTGAAGATGCTGCTTTGGTTGAAGTTTCGCCATAGGTTTTTATGGCAATCTGTGCGGCACGCTGAGTTATCCTTTCAGCTTCTGTATAATCACCCCGTGCAAGCAACAATCGTCCACGGTTCGTAAGAGGTTCAATCAGCCGTATAGATTCAGGTCCGTATAGTTTTTCATATTGGGGTATCAGGTTATTCAGTAATTCATCGGTTTGCGAATAGGAGCCTAGTTGAATCAGTAAGGTGGTAAGCTCCTCAGCGGTAGTGAGCTCATTGCTGATGGGCACTTTTGATTTCCGGATCATATTCCGGGTACGAACAAGATTTTCCTGGGCCTCATCGAACATGCCCTTTATGCCATAAAGTTTAGCCTGCGTTTCAATGGCACTGATATAGTCAGCCTTCCATTTATCGTCACGGTTATCCTTGAGTTCAAAAACTTTAATGGACTGATCGATGTCGGTACTGGCTTTATCATAGTCACCAATTTTTATGCGGAGTTTGGCCATTTGATTTAACGCTATGGCATAAGTAGGATCAATGTTGTTGTACTTGTCCCGGGCGGCCAGCGAAACCTTTTCGAGTGTACTGGAGGCCAATGCAAAATTATCGGTTAACTCATGGTAGGAGGCCAGGTGATAAAGGATTTCCAGGTGATCTTTATGTTTGAGACTGATTTCTTTACTCAAGAAATTCTGATAACTATTTTCGTAAATTTTTCCTGCCTCACTGATCTTATTGGTGTAATCAATATAAAAGTTAGCAAGCGCTAAAAGTCCCAGATGATATTCAGGGGAAGTCTCACCGTATAATTCTTTTTTTATCTGAATGATTTGGTTTAAAGTACTTTCGGCAGAACTATATTTCTTTTCCTGCTCATACATGCCGTAAAGAAATTCCAGTACCCGAACGCGTGTTTTGTAATGCTGAGGTAAAGCTTCGTTGCTCAAAATACGTTCGGCATCTCGTTCCAGGTTACGGGTCTTGTCCTTTGAAAGCTTGGCATCAAATTCAACTGCTTTCAGGTTTACATTTAATAGGCTTGATTTTGTAAAATATTTACCAAGCATTCGGTCATATTCTGCCTTAAGATTGGCGTATCGGGATTTGTTTTCGGCTAGCTGCAACTGACCAAGCTCAGCCAGGTAAAGATCGTGCCCTAAGGGGACGGAAGGTGACGTACGTTTTTTTAATTCCGCGAGTTGTTTACCAAAGTCAGCATAAGGTTCTGATTTTGTTAATTTTGGAGGAATTATCCCATCGTTATTCTCGGTATACATTAGTGTAAACCAATAGTCGGCCTGCACCAACACCAGGCTTGTTTCACCAATCATTTTTTGGTTTTTGGAAATCCAGGGCCGTGAGGCCCGATGGGCTATATCCACACTATCAATGTCTCCTTTTTTGCCATAGGCAAGTGTTATTAAAGAAAGCATTCGTGCATAGCTTGAATACCTGGGCTTCCATTCTTCTTCAGGCACACGCTCAGTCTTGAGTTTGCCATCAATTACCGTAGTCTCCTTGTCTACAGCACGACTCGCCAGAAAACGTTCGTTTGCCCGCAGCAAAGCCAGGGCATCGTTACTGAATCCTTGCCCGATCATTGCCTCAGCCAGTTCCAGCACTAATTTGGTTTTAAGTATTGGATCTTGTTGCTCTTCCTGCGAAAGTATAGCTGTTGCCTTTTCAAGTAACTCCCTGCTTTTTCTGAAATGGCCATATTGATTATAAACCTCCGCTACATCAATCAGGGTGTTTGCATGCTTTGGAGAATTTTCGCCAAACACACTAACGCTTATAGAAAGAGCCTGATCAAGGCTTGATTCAAAATTCGTAAGAACACCGTAGGAAAGATTGTATTTGGCAAAGCGGGTATAATAACCAGGCATAGAGGCATTGGATGGGCCTAGTTTAGAGGTTATCATCGATTTATACTTGGCTAATCCTTTAAGGGCTTTGGTATAATCACCTGTAGCATAGCTTTTGTCAGCTTTGGCGAGGGCTTTATCAAACTTTTTTTGTGCTAACCCCGGAACGCTAACCAAAAAAGCCAGCCACAAAATTGTATTTAAACGCATATCTTTCATGATAAAGGTGTTATTCAGTGAATTAACTTCGAATTTAACGAATTGTATAGCCTTTTGGAAACAATTTCTGAATGGTCGATTTGTGTGTTAATCCAGATAAGGATTCTGAAAACGGTCAACTGAAAATCGGAATGCTGACATACTTGATTTTTTCCCAAAGGGGTTTTCTGGAATCTATTCAGGGTTGTGGATTGCCTTGTGCAAAGATTGTGGATAGTGTGGATAAGTTTTCTAAACAGTTATTTTACTGGGGTATTTGGTACTCAAATCCATACTTTGTTTATTTTTTTAACCGTATGGAAAAGCTACGAGGCACTTTATGCACTCGATTTAAGTGTATTGGTACTGCGGGTATTCTGCTTTGAAACTGGCTAAGCGAAGATAAACTGATTCTAAAAATTTTCAGTGTTAATCTTGATATTAGTCATCTTTTTGTGTCTGAAATATTTTCCCAAAAATCAAGTGTGTCGGGTGTTGTTTTGTTAAATGCTTTTTTTACATCTTTGTCTCCCTTTCCTCTGCAGGAAACGAAAAATTCAAAATCTCGAAAAATAAATGGTAGCTGACTGCACAACAGTTTGGAATGATTGTCTCGAAATTGTAAGGGAAAGTGTAGGGGAAGAGAATTACAATACATGGTTCAAACCAATTGTTCCGCTTCGTGTTGAAGGTGACGTACTTACCATTCAGGTTCCTTCACAATTTTTCTACGAGTGGCTGGAGGATAACTATGTAACCACATTAAAGAAGGCGATTCATAAGGTATTGGGATCTGATGGCCGTTTGGAATATTCTGTAATTGTTGACAGTGGTAATACCAAGAATCCACCCGTTACGGTGAACTACCCTAATGGCATGGTCGGTAAACGGGCGAATGGAAATGGACATGATGGTGATTATTCACCGTTTACATTTCGCGCACTTAATCCACAAACCGTTAATTCAAGGCTTAACCCCAGTTATTCATTCGACAATTTTGTAGAAGGTGATTGTAACCGCCTGGCTCGCTCTGCTGGTGTTGCCGTGGCGAAAAAACCCGGTGTTACCTCGTTTAACCCCTTAATGCTTTACGGTGGAGTAGGGGTAGGAAAAACACACTTAGTACAGGCCATCGGTAATGAGATAAAAAATAACATGCCTGAAAAAATTGTTCTGTATGTCGATCAGAATGATTTTACTACACAATTTTTAAATGCACTTCAAAATCATAAACTTCAGGAGTTTCAGAACTTCTACCTGCAGGTAGATTTGTTAATACTGGATGATGTTCAGTTTTTGGCTGGTCGTGAAAAAACCCAGGAGATGTTCTTTCACATCTTTAACCAATTGCATCAATCCGGCAAGCAGGTTATTATGACAAGTGATTGCCCTCCACGTGATATGAAAGGATTTCAGGAACGATTGCTTTCCCGTTTTAAGTGGGGCTTAACAGCCGATTTGCAGGAGCCTGATTTTGAAACCAAGCTGGCCATCATCCACCGTAAAATGCAGGCCGATGGTATTGATATTCCAACCGAAGTAGCCGAATACCTGGCTTATAGTGTTGATACCAACCTCCGTGATATGGAGGGCGTACTCAACTCGTTGATATTCCACGCCACCTTGCTGAAAAAGGAAATTGATCTTGATTTGGCTAAGGAAGTACTCAAAAACATTATCAAAGAAATCCAATCCGATGTAAGCGTTGACTTTATTCAGAAAACCGTTTCGGAATACTTTAAGGTTAACCTCGATGCCATGAAAGGCAAAGTGAAGAAACGCGAAATAGTAATTCCGCGCCAGGTGGCCATGTATTTCTGCAAGCGCTATACACAACTTACATTAGCCTTGATTGGTGAAAATTTTGGTGGCCGTGATCACAGCACCGTAATTCATGCTCTTGAATCGGTAGAAGATATGATGAAAACCGATTCTAACTTCAAATCTTCTGTTGAAGAGTTGGGCAAGAAATTGAAGATGCGGATGAATTAGAATCCACCCGCATCTGGTATTCCTTATCGTATTATAAATGGAATCTCCACTTGCTGCCTGGCGCTATTTACACCATAGATGTAGCCTCTTCCTTTAAACTTCTCAAAGAATTCAATAACCTCCTGCGGTTCCTTAACTTTTACACGGTTAATGGCGATGATGGTGAAATTCTCCGGAATGCCGATTTGTTTTAAAATACTTTTATCGTTGATCTTAAAAGCCTTCACACCATAATCAGTCGCTTCAAATTCTGCACCTAAGGATGCTGAAACAAATATTTTACGCTTTACGATTTCGGTTGTGCCTGATTTATTGACCAGAGTAATGGAAGCTATATTGGTTTTTTTGTCGCGTTGATAAGTGAAAGACACTTTATCACCCGGATAACGGTAGGCTAGCTCTTCTTCAAAAGCACTTTGGCTATTAACTACCGTATTGTTGATTTTAGTTATGACATCGCCTGGTTTTAATCCTGCTTTAAAGGCTGGTCCATCCTTATCCAGACTTTCGATCAACACACCTTCAAAACTCGTTATGTCTGTACTTAGGTCATATTTCTTCGCATTCTGAAAATTGTATTCCACCACATTACCCCCAAACAACGCTTTCTGCACAACGCCATACTTTACCAGATCTTCAAAAACTTTATAGGCGATATCCACCGGAACTGCAAAGGCATAGCCTGTATAGCTGCCCGTGCGTGAAAGGATAGCCGTATTTATACCGACCAGTTCACCATTTTTGTTTACCAATGCTCCACCACTGTTACCCGGATTAATGGCGGCATCGGTTTGTATGAATGACTCTATAGGAAACTTATCTTCAAGAATGCCTATTCTTCTGCCTTTTGCGCTAACTATTCCTGCCGTTACCGTGGAGGAAAGTGAAAACGGATTACCTACGGCCACCACCCATTCACCTACCTGAACATTTTTGGAAGAGCCGATCGTGATGGCAGGTAAATTAGTTTCGTTTATTTTTAGTACTGCCAGATCTGTGGATGGGTCCGTACCAACCAATTCAGCCTGATACACTTTTTTATTGAGCATAACCTCAATTTTTTCGGCTGCTTCAATCACATGGTTATTGGTAACAATGTATCCGTCTTTTGAAAAAATTACACCGCTACCGCTGCTCACCCGTGTCTGGGTGGTTGCACCGCCTCCAAAAAACCAATCGAAGGCGGAATAGGAAGTACCTTTGAAAATACTGTTGATATAGACTACGCTGGGTATTGCCTTGTTGGCAGCCAGACTGAAATCCACCGGTTCAAGTGCATTAATGGTCTCAGCGTCAACAATGGTGGGGCTTACCAGTGCCGGTGAGTCATAGCTGGTGGTGGTATACGTTGGCTCCTGCTTAAATGGATTGACTGACGTTTTGACCAGGTAGTGAAACATGGTGTAGGCACCGGCCAGTCCGCCTAAAAAGCCAAATACAACGATTTTTAAAAAACTCTTCATAACACTTGATTAAATACGAAAAAGATAATTGCCACAATACAAAAGTTGAACCAGTTAAAAAAGTACTGCCAATAGTAACGGATGAGGTGCCTGTGTAGTTCACTGGCTTCAGGGTTATGAGTAATTCCCAAATCGTCACTACTTTTACACGATATGGGTATTCGTAGTGTATTGGCAAAACCGTTTGCCGCGTATGTTGCCGCGCAAACTAAAAAGTGGTCATTGAATCCGGTTGGTCATCAGCAAAAAACCATGCTGGAGATTACAGGGCAGGCACAAAACACAATCTTTGGCCGCGATCATCACTTTGCAGGGATTCAATCTTATGAGGACTTTAAAAAACTGGTTCCTGTTCGGGATTATGAAGAATTGAAACCCTACGTAGAGCGGATTTTACAAGGTGAAGCTGATGTGTTGTGGAAAGGAAAGCCCGCTTACCTCGCCAAAACTTCGGGTACTACTTCGGGCACCAAGTACATTCCCATCTCGCACGAATCAAAGTTCAGTCATTTTGTAAGTGCGCGAAACGCGACTTTAAGTTACGTGCATGAAACCGGTAATGCATCTTTTCTGGATGGCAACCTTATTTTTCTTTCGGGCAGCCCGGAGATGGACGAGACAGCTGGAATTAAAACAGGAAGGTTGTCGGGTATTTCCAATCATCTTGTTCCATCGTATTTACGAACCAATCAAAAGCCTTCCTATAAAACAAATTGTATTGAAGACTGGGAAGAAAAACTGGAGCGAATTATTGATGAAACACTCCATGCCAACATGACCCTTATTTCGGGTATTCCACCCTGGGTGCAAATGTATTTTGATCGCATCCAGGCACGTACCGGTAAAAAGATCAAGGATGTCTTTCCAAATTTTTCGGTGTTTGTATACGGTGGCGTAAATTTTGAACCCTATCGCGCCAAGCTGGAAGATTCGATGGGTAAGAAAGTAGACTCGATAGAGACCTATCCGGCATCGGAAGGATTTATCGCCTACCAGGATTCTCAACATGATCCCGGGCTGCTGTTACTGCTGAATAATGGGATATTTTATGAATTCATTCCTACGGAAGAATATTTTAATGACAACCCCACACGATTAAGCATTGGTGAAGTTGAGATTGGTAAAAATTATGCCTTGATCATTAACAGTAACGCAGGGTTGTGGGGCTACTCCATTGGAGATACGGTGAAGTTCGTTTCGAAAAATCCTTATCGCTTATTGGTGACTGGTCGCATTAAGCATTTTATTTCTGCATTCGGTGAGCATGTGATTGGCGAGGAAGTAGAAAAGGCCATGAAGCAGACGATGATGAAATTTCCGGAGGCTGAATTAACGGAGTTTACTGTAGCGCCACAGGTTACACCCTCCGAAGGATTGCCGCATCATGAGTGGTTTATAGAATTTAGTCACCAACCGGCTGACCTGAACACTTTTGCATCTGACCTTGATAATCAACTAAGGTCATTGAACGTTTATTATGATGACCTGATAACCGGCAGTATTTTGCGAACCCTAAAGATCACGTTACTAAAACCTAACGCATTTATTGAGTATATGAAATCACAGGGCAAGCTGGGTGGGCAAAATAAAGTGCCCCGGCTTTCGAATGACCGAAAAATTGCCGAAGCTCTAACGGCATTTCGTTTATGATTCGACCTGTGCACTTAATTCTCATGACATGCTCAATTATAAAAGATTTGAAGTATTCACTAATAATCGTGTTTCTGATTTATTGTTGTACCAGCGCACGGGCACAAGGAAATTCTATTTTGGTGCCCGAAGTATTAGCTAATTTACTACCCGATAAAATTGAAGGCTTCAATCTCGTTGAAAGAATCAATGGGCGTAGCGTAAAAATCGGAACCTTAACGTATTCGATGATGGAAAGAAGTTTCAGTAAGAGCAAGCGAAAAATCAGGTTCATGCTGTTCGACTACAATAATGCGCCTATTATGTATACACAGTCAACCGGTAAGTGGGAAAGTCAGCCGCAAGAAGAGACCGATGATTTGATACAACGGACTTTTACTGTCGCCAATGGACAAGGTTGGGAGTATCACAATAAAGTGAGTAACACCTCACAGATTTTAATGGGCATACACGATAGGTTTTATTTGGTAATCAATGGAGAAGGTGTTGATCTGGATCTTCTTCGGGTAATTGCCACCGCTGTTGACTTATCAAATTTTCCGCAACGGGATCGGGCACTGACAGATGCCAAGCATCGGTGATTGTTGGAATTTTTCCTGATACCGATCGATCAAAACCTAAACCATTTTATTTTGTTTATTTTGCAAGATGCATCACAGTAAGTACCTGAATTAGTCCAAAACTTTGAACGCTAAAAAATCACTCGCCATACTTGGCTCTACCGGCTCCATTGGAAGGCAAACCCTGGAAGTTGTGCAGGCCTACCCGGATAAGTTTACCGTAGAAGTGCTGACAGCACACAATAATGCTGAATTACTGATTGAACAAGCCGTTGCCTTTAAGCCCAATGTTGTTGTTATCGGCAATGAGGAACAATATCCTATAGTTAAAGATACCTTGCTGAAGCATAATATTAAGGTATATACGGGTGAGAGTGCATTGGCTTCCGTTGTTCAAATGGACACGGTTGATATGGTACTTACCGCACTGGTAGGTTACTCAGGATTAAAACCAACTATTAAGGCAATTGAGGCCGGAAAAAATATTGCACTGGCCAACAAGGAAACATTGGTGGTAGCCGGTGAACTTATTACGGCTATGGCTAAAGAAAATGGGGTAAATATCTATCCGGTTGACTCAGAACACTCGGCTATTTTTCAATGCATCGTTGGTGAATTCCATAACCCGATTGAAAAAATAATCCTCACCGCCTCTGGTGGGCCGTTCAGGGGTAAGAAACGCAATGAACTGATCTCGGTCACCAAGGCCCAGGCGCTCAAGCATCCCAATTGGACGATGGGCGCTAAGATTACTATCGACTCAGCTACTCTGATGAATAAAGGTCTGGAGGTGATTGAAGCAAAATGGCTTTTCGGACTTTCGGCTGAACAAGTGGAGGTTGTGGTGCATCCGCAATCGATTATCCATTCCATGGTGCAATTTGAAGATGGCTCTATTAAAGCCCAAATGGGGTTGCCTGATATGCGTTTGCCCATTCAATTTGCACTTACTTACCCTGATCGGTTTAAGTCGGATTTACCCCGATTTGATTTTACCAATTATCCGGCCCTCACATTTGAAAAGCCGGATATGGAAACTTTTCGTAATCTTGCGCTTTCATTTGAGGCGCTGAAACGGGCTGGAAACATGCCCTGTGTGTTAAATGCAGCCAACGAAGTGGTGGTGGCTGAATTTTTAAAGGACAGAATTGGTTTCCTTCAGATGACAGACGTTGTGGAGCAATGCCTGAATAAAATTAAACATATAGAACATCCTTCACTGGAGGATTACGTACAAACAGATAAAGAAACACGAATTAAAGCTTTAGAACTGATAAACTGATGGATTGGATGGTATCGTTAGCTCAACTGCTGTTGAGCATCTCAATTTTAGTCGCTGTGCATGAAATGGGCCATTTGCTGGCTGCAAAGTATTTCGGTATGCGCGTGGAACAATTTTCAATTGGATTTCCTCCGAAAATATTTTCCTTCAAAAAAGGAGAAACCGAGTATGCCTTAAGTGCTATTCCGCTGGGCGGTTATGTAAAAATCTCCGGGATGATTGATGAATCCATGGATACGGAGGCTATGAAGCAGGAGCCCAAGCCTTGGGAGTTCCGTTCCAAGCCGGCCTGGCAACGCTTAATTGTAATGCTGGGTGGTATTATCGTTAATGTGGTTGTCGGCATCATGATCTTTATCGGGGTTACATTTGCTTTTGGTGAAATGTACTTCATGAAAGATGCCATCAATAACAATGGCGGCTTTCTGGTAGGCCCTGTTGGTGAAAGTATCGGACTAAAAACCGGTGATAAAATTGTAAAGATCAACGGTCAGGATTTTGAATACCTCCAGGATATTCTGAAGCCTGAAACATTACTATCAGATAATGCTTATTATACTGTTGAACGCGATGGAAAATTAATCGACATCAATATTCCGGCAGACTTTATCCAAAAGTTTAATAAGAAAGAAGGTGTAGGAACATTTATTACCTACCGGGTTCCTCCGGTAATTGCAGAAATTTCTAAAGGTTCGTTAGCTGATCGGTTAGGATTGACAGCAGGAGATAAAATTGTGGAGGTGAATGGCAATCCGGTTAGTTATATCGATGAAGTGAATACTGCAGTGAAAGCATCAGGCGATTCCATTCAACTCGGGGTATTGCGTGGTAGCGAAACACTTTCTTTTAAAGAGTCTTTTAAAGATCAAACTGCTATCGGTTTCCGTGCTGATGCAGAAACGTTTCTAACCTCCATGTCGAAGCAGATGAGCTACGGATTTTTTGAATCTATTCCACTGGGCACAAAGCGTGCATTTACTACACTGGTGGTACAGGTAAAGGCATTTGGTAAAGTAATTTCCGGAGTACTTTCTCCACGTGAATCGTTGTCAGGACCGATTGGTATTATGCAAGCCTACGGCCCTACGTGGGATTGGGAGAGATTCTGGTCGTTAACCGGAGTGCTTTCACTTGTGCTGGCGTTTATGAACTTGCTACCCATTCCAGCCCTTGACGGTGGTCACGTTATGTTCTTAGGCTATGAAATCATCTCCCGCAGAAAGCCTTCTGATAAATTTCTGGAGACTGCGCAAAAAATTGGTATGGTGTTTTTACTTACGCTTATGGTGCTCATTTTTGCGAACGATATTATTAAGTTATTCTGATCACTAACAACATAGAAGTCAAAAGCCCCGAGGTGAGGGGCTTTTTTATTTGACTAAATTCAGTTACGATTTAATTTTCTTCCAATTGTATTTTTATTGGCGGCTTTTTGGAGGTAATCACAACCACTCCATTCTTGCCATTGTCACCGAATTGATTTGTGGCCTTTTCGCCTTTAAGAACCTCAATGGATTCAATATTTTGAGGATTGATTTTCTCAACCTCTTTTTGCTGGATAATTTTTCCGTCAAGCACAAAAAGTGGTTGAACGCCCGTTGAAAGCGAATGTAACTTTATCGCAGAGGTTTGATTGTCAGCCTCGCCATCTCTTTCCAATTTCTTGAAGTTTTTGAGGGTAATCAGCACTACACCGTCTTTCCCAGCTTCACCAAACCGATCAATCGCCTTTTGATTTTTTAGCACCTCAATCGACTCAATGTCGTTTGGTTTAACAAAGCTCAGATCATCGTATTGAGTAGGTACACCATCAACAACAAATAACGGCTTTTCGCTTTTTAGTGCTGTAGTGGCAGGATTTGAGTGGATTTCCTGTGCAGATACACTTGCAAATGCGAAGCCTATCAGAAGTGTAATAAATATTCTCATGCGTCTAAGTTACTCTCTTTTGTTCTTGATTTCAAACTCCACCCTTCGGTTTAGTCTCCTGTCATCTTCAGTTCGCTCATCAACAATTGGTTTTGTTCCGCCATACCCGGTGGCGGTGATCCTATTCGGGTCAACTTTAAATTCATACATCAGGTAAGCGCGAATAGCATCGGCTCTTGCTTGCGAAAGCCTAAGGTTAGCATCGGGGCGACCTTCCGAATCAGTATGACCGCTAATGGTCAGGTTTAAATACGGATGATCAATAAGAAAATTACCCAGCATATTTAAATCCTGGTGCATGGCGGGTAGTATATCGGCTTTACCACTTTCAAACTCCAGCGACTTGAAAGCAATCTTACTCTCCAGTGGTTCAGTTTCCTTGTTGATTTCCATATCACCATCCAAAAAGAATATTTCCTCCATACGGAAGTAATCTTCACCCTGAATGATGAGCAGGTAGTTACGTTTATTAATCAGTTTGAAATCAAAAGTTCCATCGGGACGTAAGAATTTAGGAGAAACCTCAACGCCATAATCCAGATCGATCACAGAAACAATTCCTTTTAAAGGTTTACCGGTTTGTCGGTTGGTCAATGATCCCTTTAAGGTTACAATGGCCTCCGGTTGTGCTTCCATCGGAACAGGAAAAGAATGTAAATCTAAATTGGCAGGGTCGTCACCTTCCGAGCGGGCGTAATAAAGTTTTTCTGATTTTGAATCGATGGTGAAGTAATACTCACTGCCCGGTCCGTTTACCAGTGGCCCGACATTTTTTGGTTCAGCCCAGTTGTTACCCTGCTTGTACGATTTGTAAATATCAAAGTCGCCAAAGTTGAGCGGGTGCCCGTTTGAACTGAAATAAAGCACCTTAAACTTGTGATGAAAAAACGGACTCACTTCCTGCCCACGGGTATTAATGATCGGTCCTATATTTTTGGCGGGTTGCCATTCACCTTTTGAATCTTTTACCGAATAGTATATGTCCGTCATGCCAAACCCGCCTTTACGATCGGAAGAAAAGAATAGGGTATCGCCACTGTGTGAAAGCGATGGATGTGAATCCCAATAAATGGAATTTATGTTGGTGCCCAGGTTGCGTACATTCCCCCAAGTGTTGTCGGGTTTTAAATCGGCAATAAAAATATCACAGCTTCCTTTTGAATCGGGTGAATCGCAACGAGCAAAGTAAAGATGCTTTCCATCTTTGCTCAGACAGGCCGAGCCTTCGTTGTAACTGGTGTTGATGGTTTTAAATTCTACAGCATCCATCCATAAGCCAAATTCCTGCACGCTGTAAAAAAGATCTTCATCGTATTTACGCTCGAGCGTTTGTGTGTGAAGATTTCGTTTAGAAGTAAAGAGCAAAATAGTATCTACGTTACCGATGGTAGGACCATAATCTGCTTTCAGTGAATTTACACCAAGTCCCATGTTTATCAGAACCCCCTGTGGTGGCATTAGCGTATCAATCTCTCTGCGGTATTCAACTAATTCATAGTAATATTTCAGCGGAACATAGTAATCGCTTTTATTTTTCATCAGGGTATCATACTCCTGCTGCACTTTTTTACCATCTACATCCTGCTGATGATGTTTTAGTACCAGTTTGTAAAGCAATATGGATTCACCGGGCGGACCGTATTGTTCAGAAAGTTTGGCGAGTTTCCAGATCAGGTTAGTGTTTCTGGAAAAGTTCTCTACACCAAAGTTTTGAACATAAGTTTTTAATAACGGGTACAAATCCTTGTCTGCTGTGTTGCCCGGTTGAACGATTTTCTGATACTTCGTTTTGTCGAAATAGAAGGGTATTTTGTTAATATTAGGAAAGTTAAAGATGTCAGATTGGCTGTAATTTGTCAGACTATCATTAAGTTGCACTACACCACCTCCTTTAAACTTACGGTTGGGTTTTTGAGCCGTAACAGTGGGTGATAATAAAATAAAAAATACAGCTAAGAAGATTAAAAAATGCTTTTTCACAACATACGGGTTAAGTCAGCGCATACCTCGTCTTTAAAGTTGAAACAATTTTGCTTCTTTTACAACCTGCCGGGCCTGCAAGCAGGTTGGCTTGGCACTACTATTGTCCATTATGGGGGCTATTGATTTTATTGATTTAACCATTGGCCTTGTGCCAATTTGACACCTATATTCATGTTTAAGGCATTACCGATTCAAATGGTTCAGGACGAGACAGATGATTTGATTCAACTGATTAACCCGGAACAAGATACTGATCTCAAGCAAGCCGATTTACCCGAAGAACTTTCAATTCTGCCGATAAAGAATACCGTATTATTTCCCGGTGTTGTTATTCCCATTACCGTAGGCAGGCAAAAATCGATTAAGCTGGTGAAGAAAGCCTATCAAGGCAACCGGATTATTGGGGTATTGGCACAAAAAAATGCTCAGGCTGAAGAGCCAACCGTAGATGATATTTACCGAACCGGCACGGTTGCACGCATTATCAAAATGCTGGTATTGCCTGATGGGAATACCACGATAATTATTCAGGGAAAAAATCGCTTTGTAGTTAAGGAATTTGTTCAAGAAGAGCCGTACCTGACAGCCACTATTGACCTTCAACCAGAACCCGCGTTGGAGCTGGATGGAAAAGAGGTTAAGGCGTTGGTTCAATCATTACGTGATGCAGCATCCAAAATTTTAAGGCTTAATCCGGAAATACCGCAGGAAGCACATGTGGCGTTGGATAATATTCAAAGCACGCCTTTCCTAATTCATTTTCTGGCGTCAAACCTTAATGTAGATGTAGCCGAAAAACAGCGCATTTTAGAGACCCAGAATATTGTTGATCGGGGCACATTATTGTTGCAATTTATGCTGCGCGAAATCCAGATGTTGGAGATCAAGAGCGAGATTCAAAAGAAAGTTCACACCGATATTGATCAGCAACAACGCGACTATTTTTTGCGACAGCAAATAAAAGTGCTCCAGGATGAATTAGGTTACGATACACCCGATAAGGAAATTGAGGCCTTACGAAAAAAAGGTGAGGCTAAGAAATGGCCTAAAGCTGTGGCCGATCATTTCAATAAAGAGCTTGATAAATTATTGCGGACTAATCCGGCTGCACCGGATTATCCTATTGCCATGAACTATGTGGAGTTCATGCTGGACTTACCCTGGAATGAGTTTACGGAAGATGATTTTGATTTAAAGAAGGCTCGCAAAATTCTCGATAAAGATCATTTCGGGTTGGAGAAAGTTAAAACCCGTATTCTTGAATACCTGGCTGTGCTGAAGTTGAAGCAAGATATGAAGGGCCCGATACTCTGTTTGTACGGACCTCCGGGTGTTGGTAAAACTTCCTTGGGCCGTTCTATTGCCAAAGCGTTAAACCGGAAATATGTGCGCATGTCATTAGGTGGTGTTCATGACGAAGCAGAAATTCGTGGGCATCGTAGGACGTATATCGGTGCGATGGCTGGAAAAATTCTGCAGAACATTAAAAAGTCACAATCGGGTAATCCGGTATTTATTTTAGATGAGATTGATAAGGTGCGATCAGATTTTCGTGGCGATCCCTCCTCGGCATTGCTTGAAGTATTAGATCCTGAACAAAACAGCACATTCGGTGACAACTACCTGGAAGTTGAGTATGATCTTTCCAAGGTATTATTTATAGCAACAGCCAATGCGTTGGATACTATTCACCCAGCGTTACGCGATCGGATGGAGATTATCGAGATTACAGGCTATACCCAGGAGGAAAAAGTTGAAATTGCTATTCGGCATCTTGTTCCAAAGCAATTGCTGGAGCATGGTTTAAAAAATTCGGATGTTAAGTTTAGTAAAAGCGCTATTGCTAAAATTATTGAAAACTATACGCGTGAATCGGGTGTGCGTAGCCTGGAGCGAAAAATCGGAAGCATTGTTCGCAATGTAGCCAAGTCGGTAGCCATGGAAGAGGCATTCGATAAGGAAATTTCCGAGGCAACGATCCGAAAAGTTTTAGGAGCAGAAATATTTGATGAGGAACTTTACCAGGGGAATGAAATAGCGGGCGTGGTAACCGGTTTAGCCTGGACCCAGGTTGGTGGTGAGATTTTATTTGTTGAGTCGAGCTTGAGCAAAGGGAAAGGCGGACTTACTATTTCGGGTCAGTTAGGTGAGGTTATGAAGGAGTCGGCCATGGCGGCACTTTCCTACCTGAAATCAAATGCTGAAGCCTTGGGTATTGATCATCGGGTGTTTCAGCAATATGATCTTCATATTCACGTTCCTGCAGGGGCCGTTCCAAAAGATGGTCCATCTGCTGGTATTACCATGTTTACTTCGCTGGCTTCTATTTATACACAGCGAAAGGTTAAATCCAAAGTGGCCATGACGGGTGAAATTACCTTGCGCGGTAAGGTGTTACCGGTAGGTGGCATTAAGGAAAAGATACTGGCTGCCAAGCGTAGTGGTATAAAGGAGATTATCATCAGCGCGAAAAACAAGCGCGATATTGATGAGATTGAGAAACACTACATTAAGGGATTAGTATTTCAATATGTAGATACGGTTGATGATGTGCTGAAAATTTCCCTGTTAAAGGATAAGGTAAAAAATCCAATGAAGTTTACCTTTACTGAGGCAAAAGTAACAGTTTAGAAAAAATCACTTTTTAGTTTAGGTATCTAAGGTATTTCAATAGTTAAAATTAATAACAGAGAAATTGCAGTTGGTTAGTCATGCGCTGTTGATAAGTATATTCTGGCTTTCCGTGGGCATGACATGGGCTCAAAGCTCAATTACTACTTCGTATTCCTTTTTAAAGGTTCCTCAGAACGCACGACTTGCCGCCTTAGGTGGCGTAAATGTTTCGCTCAGCGATCAGGATGTAAATTTCTTCTTCAGTAATCCGGCTTTAGCGGGCGATTCCTTAACAGGCTGGGCATCTGCCGGCTATATGTTTTATGTGGCTGATATTGGCCAGGCTTCTTTTGCGGGAAGTATTAAACGGGGCAAAAATTTTGTAGGTTCCTTTGGCATTCAGCATTTCAACTATGGTGAGTTGGAGGGTACAGACCCTACCGGTATGGTCACAGATGCCTTCCGATCGGGTGAAACAGCACTTGTTTTTTCACTGAGTCATCGTGTATCCAATTTCCGTGTAGGGGCAACGTCCAAATTTTTATTTTCCAATCTGGCCGGGTTTAATGCTGCGGCCATCGCTGTTGATTTAGGCGGATTATTTATTCATCCGGAACACGACTTTACTGTAGGGCTGGTTATTAAAAATTTTGGATTCCGTTTTTCTGATTATAGCGAATCCAGTCAATCTTCCCTGCCATTCGATATTCAGCTCGGTACAACCTTTAAGCCCGAGCACATGCCGTTGCGCTTTTCATTCACGGCCTACAACCTTGTAAGACCTGACTACCTGTATAGCAATATTGATGAACAACCGAGCACCTTCAATAAAATTTTCAGCCATGTATCAATTGGAGCGGAAATATTGGTTCATAGAAATATCAATATTTTAATGGGTTATAATTCATTGCGGCAGCAGGAATTAAATGTACAGCAAGGCGGTGGTGGAAGTGGATTTAGCTTTGGTTTAGCGGCAAGAATTAAATCTGTTGATCTGGTGTTTAGTCAAAGCCGGTATAGTGTGGGGCAAGCCAATTATTCCATTACATTAGCGGCCAATCTTCAGGAAATGATTTTTAAGAAACGAGTTTTATGATGCATTCAAACTATTTAACACCCCAGCAGATTGTTGCTGAACTGGATAAATATATTATCGGCCAGCATGAGGCCAAGCGAAATGTAGCCATAGCATTGCGCAACCGGTGGCGAAGAATGAATGTACAGTCGGATATGCGGGATGAAATTGTTCCCAACAACATATTAATGATTGGCGCTACCGGTGTGGGAAAAACTGAAATTGCGCGCAGACTGGCCAAACTGGCTGATGCTCCTTTTGTAAAAGTTGAGGCTTCAAAGTTTACAGAGGTAGGCTATGTGGGCCGTGATGTTGAAAGTATGGTACGCGACCTGGTAGAGCAGTCCGTAAATATGGTGAAAGCCAAGAAGAAGGAAGAAGTTAAGGAGAAGGCGGCTCAGATAGTAGAAGATATTATTCTCGATGCACTTATTCCACCCATGCGGCCGCAACCGGTAAACAGTAGTTTTACCGTACAAACTGAAATCAGTTCCCGGGAAATGCCATCCAATGATGTCGAACTTAATGAGCGCACACGGGCACTCTTTCGCGATAAATTGAAAAACGGTGAATTGGAAGAACGTAAAATTGATATCAACATAAAACCTTCTGGTAATCCAAACATTGGTATGATAGGAGCAGGCATGATGGACGAAGTATCCATGATGAACCTTCAGGAAATGATTGGTGGTATGATGCCTAAAAAGGCAAAGAAGCGAAAAGTTACGGTAGCCGAGGCGCGTAGAATTTTAGTAGAAGAAGAAGCTGCCAAGCTCATTGATATGGATGAGGTAAAGGAAGAGGCTATACAGCGCGCTGAAAATGCCGGGATAATTTTTATTGATGAGATTGATAAAATTGCTTCAGGCTCTAAGAAGGGTGGAGGTGGCCCTGATGTAAGCAGGGAAGGTGTTCAGCGTGATTTGCTGCCCATTGTAGAAGGCAGCTCAGTAAACACGAAGTATGGTGTTATCAAAACCGATCATGTGTTGTTTGTTGCGGCTGGTGCATTTCATATGAGCAAACCATCCGACCTGATACCTGAACTTCAGGGGCGTTTCCCCATACGTGTTGAGTTAAATAACCTTACCCATGAGGATTTTGTCCGCATTCTAAAAGAGCCAAAAAATGCACTAACCCGACAGTACCAGGCGCTCTTTGAAGCGGAAGGAGTTGATATTTCATTTACCGATGACGCGATAGATGAATTAGCCAAAACAGCATTTACCATTAATGCCGAAGTAGAAAATATTGGCGCACGAAGGCTGCACACAGTAATGAGCCGTTTACTGAATGAATTTCTTTTTGATGTGCCGGATAAAATACCCACTAATTCACACATCAGTATTAATGCTGTGATGGTTCGGGAGAAGCTCAGCGGACTGGCCAAGAACAAAGACCTTAGCGAGTATATTCTTTAATGACCGGCAGACTAGTTCTTTTTATTTTTTCTATTCTTTCGATAGCTGCATCGGCACAGGAATCATTCGACTCCCTTCGGTCAATTTATGTTCAGGAATTTCCCGAACGATTTTCGGTATGGCCTGTCTTGAAGCAACGTAATTTGTACTTTTCCTTGCGTGATGAACAGCGTACAACCGAACGCATACGGTATGCGACTAATAATTCTTTCACCTTTGGCTTCGGAGCTTATTTATTTGATTTAGTTCTAGAAGCTACCTTTGCCATACCTTTAAGCGAGCAAAGCAAGGAAATTTATGGTGAATCTGACGCCCGTGATTTACAAATTAACATGTTAGCCAAAAAGTTTACGGCAGATGTTTATTACCAGAAGTATAAAGGTTTTTACATTGATGATAAATCGTTAGAAATTCCTGCAGGTACTCCTTATCCTCAACGTCCGGATATCAGCACGCGCAACACCGGTGTTGGTGGTATCTATGTTTTAAATAATAGAAGGTTCTCCTTGCGCTCAGCTTTTAACTATACTGATCGGCAACTTCGAAGCATGGGTTCAGTTCTGATTGGCGGTTCTTTAAATTTGCTTAAAGTATCTGCTGATACGGCCATTGTCTCCACGCGACCCCCCGGTGATCCAACGGGTTCCGGCTTTGTATTGGTTAACAATACAACTTTGGCGCTGTCGGCAGGATATACCCATACGGTTGTTTATAAAGATTTCTTTTTGAATGGTACGTTGGCTGCGGGACCAGGAAACCATTGGATCAGGTATGAAAATCCTGGCCATGTTCAATATGATGATATGCGAAATCTGATCACCTCCATGCGTTTAGGAATTGGCTATAACAGTGACAGGATTTTTGGAGGCGTTGGGTATTCAATCCAATCAAGGAGTTTTAAATTTGATGCGGTAAGGTTAACCTCAACAACGTCACTATTCCGTGTAGTGGTGGGTTATCGATTTAATAAAATCGGAATTCTTAAAAAGCGCGCTGTTGATTTTATTCCTTCAGGAATCTAGAAGCCATTTTAAAAATAGAGAGTACGTCATTGCGCGGGAGGAACGACCGAAGCAATCCCGTTTTCTACGTTGAAATTGGGATTGCTTCGCTGCCGCTCGCAATGACGGTTGATTTTTAAGATGGCTTTAATCTATTTGTTTGGGAAAGTCGAAGAAGATTAATTTTCCGGATCCCCAGTTAACATGGCTCCATTTGTCAACCGGTAGTGCGCAGGCAACCATGCCGCAAGTAGGTATATTATCTATATGGATATTCATTAAACGGTTCGCGAAGTCAGTGAAACCCGGGTTATGTCCGAACATCATAATTACATCATCAGGCTCTTTCAGGTCTTGTACAATGCTGAGAATTTGCTCTTCATCAGCATGGTAGAGATTTTTATCGGTAATTATATTTTTTTCAGGAAACCCAATCACGCCTGCTATTATTATGCAAGTGTCAAATGCACGTTTGGCAGAACTGGAAATAAGCCTGTCAGGCGTGAGTGCTTTTTCCTTAAAGCGTTTACCCATACGGGGCGCATCACGTTTGCCACGTTCATTCAATGGTCGGCTAAAGTCGTTTAGTCCGGGTTCATTCCAACTGGATTTGGCGTGGCGTACGAGAATCAGTGTTTTCATAAAGGAAAAGATCAGAAATAGTATCTTTGGCCGCGAAATTGAAATTGCATGAAATTTAAGAAGATTCGGAGAAAGATCAGGTATACAGTGGTGTACCTGTTGATTCGTGCCATGATTTTTATTTCCGCATTAGTTCCAAGAAAGATGTGGCTATTGGTGTGTGGTGCCCTTGGCAGCCTGTCCTATTATTTTGCTTCGAAATCACGCAAGCTTACCATAAAGCATTTAACAATGGCCTACGAAAAGGAAAAATCTCCGGCCGAGATCAAACATTTAGCCAAGCAGGTTTTTTTTATGATGGGAAAGAATGGAGGCGATATACTACGTGCGGTTAATATAAAGGATTTTGAGGCATTTGATAAATTCAGGATATCCAATAACCATCACTATGCTGAGGAGGCTTATCGTAAGGGAAAAGGTATAATTTTCCTGACAGCACACCTGGGTGCTTTTGAATTCACAGCAACAGAAATGTCTTATCGGGGTTATCAACCTCACATCATAGGTGCTCCGATGAAAGATGAGCGACTGAATAATTTGCTTTGGGAGCAACGCATAAAGTTTGGCGCAACTATTGTTGAACGTGGTAAAGATACCTTCAGATTAATTAAAGCATTAAAACGTGGGGGGACAACGGGAATTTTAATTGACCAGGATACACGGGTGAAAAGTGTATTTGTAAATTTCTTTGGTATTCCATGCGCAACACCTGTTGGTGCTGCTGTATTGGCACTAAAAACAGGTGCTGCAGTTGTTCCAATTTTTTCTCACTTGAATGAGCATGGAAAGCAGGAAATAAATTTTTATCCTGAAGTAGAGATTACCAGAACCGGTAATGAAGAACAAGATATTCTGGAAAACACCCAGCGTTTGAGCAATGTAATTGAAGCCGAAATCCGAAAATATCCTGAGCAGTGGTTGTGGCTTCATGAGCGTTGGAAAACAAAGCCGGGAGAAGAAATTCGATGATCCTAGTGAATGATCATTTCAATATTATCTGACTTTACACGCGCCCTCAACCAGGCATCAAGTTTTTTTACTTCAAAGCTGGCAGGTTTTCGCTTAAACTTTAAATAAGCCAGGTAAACTGTATCTTGTTGCAGGGAATCCATACGCATAACCAGACTTTGATTAATACTAAAGTCACTAAGAGAAGGGTATAGTGCTTTGAGTTCTTGTGAAACTTCTGATGTTAAATTAGATACCCTTTCTATTCGTGTTAGCTCACTTTCAAGGAGTTTTATTTTTTCATCTTTTGTTCGGAGAGATTGTTCATTCTGTTTATAAAGCTCTTCAATTACACCACTGCGAATGGTACTCGCTAATGAGGCTTCATTTATCCCTTCCGTGTAACCTTGCAGAACAAATAGTTCAGTGCCATCCAATCCATAAGTTGAAAGTTGCTTTTTTGCATTTTCAATGAGTTCCTCCGATACAGGTTCTCCAAATAGTGAAACTTCAATACGTTGACCGTCCGTATCGGAATGCAATTCACGGCTGATTACACGGGCATTCTCGAAATCTAGTTCCTGGGCAATAAACCGATATGCATTTCGCTCAAAGATGCTGTGCTTAACCGTTTTGTACGCAAGGTAGGTGCTGGGAATGATGGTGACTATAACAAAGAATGTGATCCAGGTTTTTACTTTTCGTTCTCTTGCTTCATCAGCAAATTCTTTTTTAGGATATTTTAAGAATCGTACAATTAAAAAAGTTGCCAGACTTATAAATACACTGTTAATAAAAAAAAGATAGAACGCACCAAAAAAGTAGTACATGTTTCCAGACGCCAGACCGTATCCTGCTGTACAGAGGGGAGGCATCAGTGCTGTGGCAATAGCCACACCGGGTATAGCATTACTTTTTTCCTTTCTGGAACCTGCTACAATACCGGCAAGCCCTCCAAAAAATGCAATCATAACATCCCATATGGTGGGGTTGGTTCGGGCAAGCAGTTCTGATTGTGCAGTACTCAGCGGGCTGATGGCAAAATAAAGTGTTGAAGTCACCACACTGAATAGTGTGGCAATCATCAGGTTTTTGAAAGATTTATTCAGCAGATCCAGATCATTGATAGCCACACCGGTACCAATACCAAGAATAGGTCCCATGAGGGGGGAGATGAGCATGGCACCGATGATTACTGCGGTGGAGTTGACATTTAAACCAATGGACGCAATGAAAATGGCGAAAATGAGAATCCACAGATTTGCCCCCTTAAACTCAACACCCTTTCGAATATACTCCAAGGTCTCCAGTTCATCTGCCTTGTCGGATTCCAAATTAAACCGATCACGGATAAATTGTAAAAAGACTACGTATAATCGCTTTTCAGACGACATAAAATAGAAGCAAATAAGGTTGGAAGATAAACAAATCTTGAAACACAATGCTGATTTTGTTTACTTGCACCTTTGACGAATGAGTCTATATGCGAGTTTTTCTAGTCATTCTGTTTTCTACCTTAAATTGTGCACTGACTTTTGGCCAGTTCAAAAATATTTTGCTTGATAGTGTTGCCAATAAAGAAGGTCGCTATCCGATTGAACCGGCCATCGCTATTAATTTCAAAACACCAGATAATGTACTGGTGGCGGCTTTCCCCGATCATTTGTACTCCACGTTGGATGGTGGATTAACCTGGAAAAAGTCAAAATCACGATCTGCGTTTGGCGTTTGGGATAACCCTGTGCTTATTTCTGATTTTTCCGGTAACTTCTTTTATCTCCATCACTCCGATCCAACAGGAAAGAACTGGGCAAGTGATGATATACTTGATCGTATCGTTATTAAAAAATCGAAAGACGGTGGCGCAACCTGGGATGGAGGAACATCCATCGGCTATAATCCACCAAAAGATCAATTTCAGCATAGTGCAATAACCGACCGAAAGGGAAATATTGGTGTTTCCTGGACAGAAGTTGATAAATACGGTAGCACCGAGGAGGGATGTGAGTCAAGAATTTTATTCAGCAAATCATCAGGAGGATCAAAATGGTCAAAGCCAATTGTAATTTCAAAGCCTGGTGATTGCAGGGATGATGATGATACGGTTAAAGGAGCTGTTCCGGCAGTAGCGGGTGATGGAAAACTTTTTATTGCCTGGTCGTATGATGGAGTTATTTATATTGATCGCTCATTTGATGGCGGAACTACCTGGCTAACGAACGATATTGCCATTACAGAGCAGGTTGGTGGATGGAATTTCTCTGTTCCGGGAATAAAAAAAGCAAACGGTTTGCCAACATTAATGTGCGACAACAGTAAGGGACGATTTAACGGAGCGTTATACCTATTGTGGGCTGAAGAGAGTGTAGCGAATGATACCGATATTTATTTTATGCGTTCTCTTAATTTTGGAGACAACTGGACACAACCCATGCGTATTAATGACGATGAACCCGGTAGCCACCAGTTTATGCCTGCAATGACAGTGGATCATGTAAGTGGTCACATCTACACGGTGTATTACGATCGCAGGGAACACGAGGACGATCAGACAGATGTGTACTTAGCGTATTCTATCGACAATGGTGCAACGTTCAAAAATGTAAAGATCAGCGATAAGCCCTTCATTCCTTCAGCTGATGTTCCGTTCGGGAATAAAATCAGTATCGCAGCTCACAACGGAATTATAATGCCTGTTTGGACACGTATGGATAATGGCAAAACCAGCATCTGGACTTCCATTATTAAACATGAAGATCTTGTTGGCTATAAACCCGAACCCAAAACCGGAAAGAAAAAGAAAAAATAATCAAACAACCTGTTCAGTGGCAGCCTTTTCAATAACTTCAATAAACGTTGCCGAGGGTTGCGCACCAGATAAGCCGTATTTGTTTTGTATGATATAAAAAGGCACACCGGTAATTCCCAGTTCCTGCATTTCCTTTTCAGCCTGTTCAACCTCGGCCAGTCCTGATGTAGATTGGAGTAAGGCCTCTACATCAGATTTCTTAAGGCCACTTGTTTCAGCAACTAAAACCAGATTTTCAGGTTTGCTCAGATCTACACCATCCGTGAAATAGGCTTTCATCATTGCTTCCTTCACTTCCACCTGTTTATCAGAAGCTTTAGCCCATTGAATTATCCGATGCGCATTTCGCGTATTGGGAGAAATTGCCTGTTTTTCAAAGTTAAATGTTAAGCCTTCTTCAGCAGCTATGCGCGTTACGTGCTCGGTAATTTGATTATAGCGTTCTTCCCCTCCGAATTTGTTTACGAGATATTCTTTTTGGTTTACGCCTGCAACGGGTATCTGCGGGTTAAGCTCAAAAGGATGGTAGGTGATATCAAAGTCATACTGGTCTGATAGGTTTTGAACAGCCTTTTCTAGCCTGCGCTTACCTATATAACACCACGGACATACTACATCCGATACAACATCGATCTTGATTATTTGCTTCATTTTGGCTCTTCAAATATTGGTAAAGAAACAGCATGATTTTGATTATGGTTCAAACAATTTGGGTTGACGGGAGTTTAATATTCGTGCGCGGAAGGCTGTAAGGATTTTTAAAAACTTTTGTGGTATTTTTGCACCTGCTTGTTTTAAAGGCATATAGTAAAACCCTGAAAATACACTTAAAATGATGGTTGACACATTGAAATTCAAAGTAAAGGACATCGCCCTGGCTGATTGGGGCCGTAAAGAAATTAAATTGGCGGAAGCTGAAATGCCCGGCTTAATGGCAATTCGTGAGGAATTTGGTGCACAGAAGCCTCTAAAGGGCGCTCGCGTGGCCGGTTGTCTTCACATGACGATCCAAACCGCAGTGTTGATTGAAACCCTTATTGAACTAGGGGCTGAAGTATCCTGGTCAAGCTGCAATATCTTCTCTACACAGGATCATGCCGCTGCTGCTATTGCTGCAGCCGGTATTCCGGTGTTCGCCTGGAAGGGCATGAATGAGCAGGAATTCGACTGGTGTATTGAACAAACCTTGTTTGCCTTTAAAGATGGCAAGCCATTAAACATGATCCTGGATGATGGTGGTGACCTCACCAATATGGTGTTGGATCGCTATCCTGAACTGGTTCAAGGTATCAAGGGCATCTCTGAAGAAACTACTACGGGTGTTCACCGCCTCATCGAACGTCAGCACAATGGCAAACTTCCGTTACCGGCTATCAACATCAACGACTCGGTAACAAAATCAAAATTTGATAATAAGTATGGCTGTAAAGAATCATTGGTTGATGCTATCCGCAGAGCAACCGATGTAATGATGGCCGGAAAAGTTGCCGTAGTAGCTGGATACGGTGATGTGGGTAAAGGTTCTGCAGCATCATTACATGGTGCTGGTGCCCGTGTTATTGTAACAGAGATTGATCCTATCTGTGCCCTGCAAGCAGCTATGGATGGTTTTGCTGTAAAGAAAATGGATGATGCCGTTAAAGAAGCTGATATTGTTGTTACTGCTACCGGTAACTTCGGTATTATCAAGGATCGCCACTTCCAAAGCATGAAGGATAAGGCCATTGTATGTAACATTGGTCATTTCGATAACGAGATTGATGTTGCGTGGTTAAAATCAAATGCCAGCCGTGACGAGATAAAGCCTCAGGTGGATCTTTACACCCTGAAAAATGGCAATCAGGTTATCCTGTTGGCAGAAGGTCGCCTCGTTAATTTGGGCTGTGCCACTGGCCACCCCTCATTTGTGATGTCGAACTCGTTCACCAACCAGGTTATGGCCCAGCTTGAGCTTTGGAACAATGCCGGTAAGTACGAAAACAAAGTGTACATGTTGCCGAAACACCTGGATGAAAAAGTTGCCATGCTCCACTTGAAAAAAATTGGTGTTGAACTGGAGACTCTTTCTCCTGATCAGGCAAAATATATTGGTGTGGAGGTAAACGGGCCATTTAAGCCTGAATACTACCGCTATTAATTCTACGCATATTTTATTTGAAAAGCCCTGTTCTAATTGAGGACAGGGTTTTTTTTGTTCTACTATGCTACAAACTGTTGAATTTATCAACACACCCGTGTGATCAGATATTGTTTCAAAAAATAGAACTAGCTAAAGAACAGAATCTTAAGTCTTGTGGTAATCCTTGGTATGCTTCCTGTAATTGACAGTGTAAATAATACATTGTTAAACTAAATTTTACTATCATGAAAAAGTTACTTGTATCCATGTTTGCCTTGTTCCTGTTATCCTTCACAGCAGTACAGGCTCAAAAAGTTACCAAAGTTGAAACTGCACCAGTGACACAAGAAGTTCAGGATGAGAAAGTAGAAATCAAAGCCGAAGAACTGCCTAAAGCTGTACTGAATATTTTGGCAACGGATGACTATACCGGCTGGACGGTTGAGACAATATATCACATCAAAAACAAGGAACAGTACGAAGTGAAGTTGAAGAATGGTGCTGAATCAAAGAAAGTGAAGTTTAAGAAGGACGGAAAAAAAGTTTAAACCTGACTTTAAGAGTAAACCTGTAAACTAAATTTAAAGAAGGCTGGAAGGATATTCCGGCTTTCTTTTTTATTTTCAGCCTTCTATGGCTGATATATTGTTGATTGAAGACGACCGTACGTTCTCCAGAATACTGGAGGGCTTTCTGACAAAGCACAATTTTAGTGTTACTGCTGTGCAAAACGGGAAAGATGGATTATCAGCATTCCAAAAAGGACATGTTGATTTAGTGTTACTCGATTATCGTTTACCCGATACACAGGGGCTTGAAGTGTTGGTAGAAATGAAAGGAACCCGACCTGAAGTGCCCGTTATTTTAATGACCAGCTTTTCTGATATCCGCACTGCTGTTAAAGCCATTAAGGCGGGCGCTTTCGAGTACATTACCAAGCCAATTATTCCCGATGAGCTTTTGCTTTTACTTAAACAAGCTTTACGCAAACCTAAACACTCATCAGCAGTTGAAAGTAAAAGAACGGAATCCAGATTTGTTGAAGGGAGTGCTGAAGTGTCAAAAAAACTACATGACTTTATTCGGGTGGTAGCACCAACCGACATGACGGTTATGCTGGAAGGAGAGAGTGGAACCGGCAAGGAATATGTTGCGAATACAATTCATAAACTAAGTAACCGTTCCCACTTGCCATTTGTTGCCGTGGATTGCGGGGCACTTCCGAAAGACCTTGCTTCCAGTATTCTCTTTGGTCACGTTAAGGGAGCTTTTACCGGTGCCGTAGTAAATAAAACAGGACAATTCGAAGCGGCTGATGGTGGCACTTTGTTTTTAGATGAGGTGGGTAACCTATCGTACGAAGTTCAGGTAAAGTTATTACGAGCCATACAAGAACGCGTAGTGCAACCACTGGGTAGTAATAAGGAAATTAAAATTGATGTACGCATCATTACAGCCACAAATGAGAACCTGATGGAAAGTGTAAAGCAAGGTGAATTCAGGGAAGACTTGTATCATCGGCTGAATGAATTTAAGATACAGGTGCCACCACTTCGCACGCGCGGAGAGGACTTGCAGGAGTTTGTTGAATATTTCAGAGAAGAAGCTAATGCAGAATTAAATCGTAAGACCACCAAATTTGATGATGCTGTTCTGACATTATTTAAAACCTACGATTGGCCTGGAAATTTGCGTGAACTAAAGAATACTATTCGAAGAGCTGTATTACTCACACCAGGTGAGGTTATTGGTGTAGAGGCCTTGCCGGAAGAGATGATTCAGGCCATGAATAATCCTGTACCAATTTCGGTGAATAATGTGCCATCAGGTTATGATCTCAAAGCAATTCAGGAAAAGCAAGAGCGGGAATTAATCATAAAAACCCTTCAGGATGTACGATTCAATAAATCTAAAGCTGCGCGGTTATTAAATATCGACCGGAAGACGTTGTATATGAAAATGGAAAAGTATGGCATTGAGTGATCAATCAGATGCTTTAATAGTATGCCGAAGTTGTTCCATTAATTTTTCAGTTTCTGTTGTGGCCACTGCAATACTATGGGCCAGTGAATGGATACCTGTTCCTCTTTCTAGTTGAATCTCGAGGGTGGAAAATTTTTTTGAAATGGAAAGTGCTCCAATTTGCCCGGTACGTCCGGCAAGCTTGTGAATAATTTCTCTTCCTTTACCCGATTCCTTAAGGGTAACAAGTTGTCGGAGCTCAATAAGCTCGGTTGACGTATCCTGGCAAAACTGCCCGACAACATCCTGAAGCAACGTGGTGTCGCCCAGTGTAAGTTGTTTCAATATATCAGGATTGTACAAGTCATTTAGTTCAGATTCTTGTTTTTGTTCAGGATGAGTGTGCGTTCCCAGAGCATTTAATAATTCGTTTTCACGAAAGGGTTTAGGAAGGATGTCATCAAAACCATACGTTTTAAATTTCTTTTGTTCCTCCGGTAAAACGTGTGCAGTTAATGCGATAAACCGCGTTGCAGGAGGTAATTTTTTTCTCAACTCCATACAAAGGTTAATTCCGTTGACAACCGGCATGCGGATGTCCATTAATACATGCGACAGGTTGCCGGGCAGAGGTTCCTTTAAAAGGGTTTCAGGGAATTGAACGGATGTGTACGGAATATTATTTTTCTGAAGAATTAGTTCGCACACTTTAAGAATTAGCGGATCATCATCTACTACCAGAACTCCGTCTATCTCAAAAGTTTTTTGTAGAGGTTTTATTGTTTGATACTGTTTTTCGGGTGTGGATGTAAATGGTGCTTTATCAAAGCCAAGCTGAATGGTAAAGGTGGATCCGCTGCCGGGTTTACTTTCTGCTTTTAATTCTCCATATTGAGCATCAACCAGTGCTTTTACAATAGTTAGCCCTAATCCCGTTCCTCCATATTGTTGACTGATGGAACTGTTGGCTTGTTCGAAGTGATGAAAGATCCGTTCCAGATCTTCCTGGTGAATGCCAATTCCGGTATCCTCAATAATAAAACGGCAATTTAACCGATAACCGGTGTCCTCAGCAGAAACCAGTAGTTTTACAAAACCTTTTTCGGTGAACTTAACAGCATTACTCAATAAATTATAAAGTATCTGGCGCAAGCGAAAGGGATCACCCAAAAGGTTTATATTCTTTACGCCATTGACTTCCACAATAAAGGCCAATCCTTTTTTATCGGTTTGTAACCGAAATGCGGCTTCTATTTCATGTAGTAAATTTTTAAGATTAAAGGGTTCACGCTCCAAGGTAAATTTTCCGGATTCAATTCGACTGTAATCCAACACCTCATTTACGATATGAAGTAAATGTTCCGATGAACGTTGAATGGCTTCAATGGCTACCCGATTATTCCCTGTGTCATCCAATTGTTCAGAAAATCCAATAATCGATTGGAGAGGAGTTCGTATTTCGTGACTCATATTAGCCAGAAACCGTTCCTTTACCTGGCGAAGTTGATCGGTCTGATCTTTTGCCTCCAGTAATTGTTTACGGTAATACTGACTTCGATAAATATCACTGAGAATAAAAAACACGAGTACAGCAAGAGCCATAAAAATTCCAACCATAAGAATTATTGCACGGTTAATGCTGCTATTCACCAAGGTAACGGCCAGTTCATAGTTGGCATGCAGTGTGGCGATTTCTTCACTCTCTACTTCATGTAAAATATTTAAAAGCTGATTTAGTAGGGTAGTGCTTGCCTCAATAAGAGCCAGTTCTCGGTTTATCAGTTGAGCACGCTGCTCGCGTTGTACCTGCTCCAGGTTAAGCATGATTCTGCCAATTTGTTCAATGGCACTATCCTGCTTAATAATGGCCACGGTATCAGTAATTACGCTAAACTCTTCCCGTACCTCAACCCGGGGATCGTCATCGTTAGTATTCTTTTTGGAACCAAACAGCCGACCAAAAAAGGAGCGCTCATCTTTTTTACTTTTATCTGTACCGGGTATGAAAGTTGTTGTGGTGGTTTTCTGTTGTGTGGTAACAACATTGCTGTCGGGTTCAGGGTTATAATGAATTAAAAACTGAGAAAGCGAATCCAATTGATTTAGATATTCTTTATTGTTGGCCTGCACGGATCGTTCGCGCAGATAACGCAGAAAAAGTCGGTTTCTCTTCTGAAGAATTTTCTCCATCGCCAAAAGCCTGTCAACCTGATCATCTCTCCAGGGTAAGGTCATAAGCGTATCCAGTGCTACCATTAGGGCTTGCGATTCTTCAAGAATTCTTTTTGAGGCACGTTGGGGATTTTTAATCGCTTCCGCGCGATGTTCTTGTTCTGCCCGAGTAACTTCCCGGAAGAAGCGGTTCAGAATCAGAATTTTCTCGTTTGGTGTTGATACGGAATCCACCTTTTCCATTAATTCGCCCAAACTAAAATACGCGATGCTTAGCGACAGGATAATAGCCCCGGAGGCCAGCAGAAAAGCTGCAATTACTTTCCCTTTAGTTCTGTGTAAAAATGGTTGCTGCTGATTCTGCATGATCGCTAAAATTAGAATATCCTGGCATCAATTGTGTGTTATTGTGGTGCATTTTATATGCCAGCATACGTATACGGTTAATGAATTGATCTTAGCGGTAACTATTTTCTTTAAACTACCCTATTCCATGCTGAATTTATAGATGAGGGTTATATTTGCACTATGAAAGTTATTCAACGATTCATTTTATTCATTATATGCTTTTATTCTTTCGGTGCGTTTAAAGCATTTCGGGAAGATGAGGTGGAATTAACGTGTGTAAAAAAGCAGATGTCGACCCAAACCTGCCATTATAATTTTACAATTAATGGTATCCGTTACCATTTTATTGATAACGGATGCAAAACAAAAAGGGAAGATGTTATCAAAAAGGCCAAAGTAGGGAAGTTGGCGCTCGCCAAAGACTGGAAAATTGAATGCGAAGCAAAAAAAGACGGAAAGTAGCATTCACTAAGCTTCCACGCCTACCAAAAGCCGGATAAACAACTATGATTATGGTAAAACCTGCCATCAGGAATCTCATCATTTTTATTGTCGTTGCACTATCCATTGGGTGGTTGGGTGTGTGGGTTGACCGGACACTACCTGACCAACCTGAAGAAGAAACCCTGGGTATGGCAATTTGGTTAATCATTCCACTAGTGGTGGTAATTGTGCTGCGAACCTTCATGGGCGATGGCTGGAATGATGCTGGCTTGAAGCCGCATGTAAAAGGCAATATTAAATGGTACTTGATTTCCATTTTCATTTTTCCCTTAGTAACCGCAGTTACATTATTGATTGGGTATCTGTTGGGTTGGATTGACGTTTCAAATTTTGATGGTCGAAGCTTTGCCTCGGTTTTTGTGAATTTGCTAGGCATTAATATTCTGAAAAATATTTTTGAGGAATCAGTATGGCGGGGATACCTAACCTCCAAACTCGTAAAACTTGGTCTTGAGGATTTTACGATTTACCTGGTGGCAGGATTAGTTTGGGGGTTGTGGCATGCACCATATTACCTGGTATTTCTACCCGAGTCTATGATCAATACGGTTTTACCTGTGGGTAGAATCGGCTTTACAGCAGTAGCTATATTCAATATGCTGGCTTGGACGGTTATGTTTACCGAATTGTTCAGGTTAACAAATTCCATCTGGCCGGTTATCCTGCTGCATGCTGTTGAGGATGCACTCATCAATCATCTGGTGATTGATGGCTATGTTTCAATTACTATGAATACCAAAATTTTTATTTCACCTATTTGTGGAGTAATTCCTACAATCCTTTATCTGGGTGTTGGCCTCTGGTTAAGAAGAAAACGAATCGGGAGTAATCAATAGTGCATATTGGCCCTTTTGTCAAACCAAGGCTTTAGAACGGTTCTGTCAAGTACAAGAAAAGCAAGAATAATATTTAGCATGATGATGATGTTCACTACCAGCTTGCCATTAAACGGAATGGAGGGCAGGGGTTCTTTAATGTATTGATTTTGCAGTACCATGTTATTCAAATCGATGGAACCCGGGGAATCAAAAACTCCGTTGGCCAGTAACAAGGAACCAATACCAATAGCCACCAGCACCCCCGCCAGCAACAATAACCCATTTCTGGCCGAAAGCCCCGTGTGCACCGGATTGCTGTTAAGTTTGGTCATTACCAGTTGTGTAAAGTTTTTTGAGGGTTGTTCAAGAGCTGAACTTTTCAAGGTATAGTTGACCTGAACGAGTTCATCAAACCGTTTTTTCAGCTCGGGTGATGTGGCCAGTTGCTGCTCCAATTTTTCTTTATCGCTGGCAGATAGGGTGCCATCGATGAGGTCAAGCAGTTGGTTATCTAAAGATTGTGGTATTTTGTTCATAACTTATTTATAAAGTTAATGCTTCTTTTTTCAAGATCATTGTTAATTCATCTGCCAATCGCTGGCGTGCACGGTGCACACGTACCTTCACGGTATTGGCTTGCATACCCGTAATGTCAGCTATTTCTTCAAGCGAAAATTCTTCCAGGTAAAACAAGGTTATCGCCAGTTTATCAGCTTCGTTTAATTTGGTCATGGCTTGCTGGATATATTTTTTTTTATCGCTTCGTTCCAGCATACCTTCCGCTTCTTGTCCATATTCGACAATCGTATTCTCAATACTTTGAAACGATCCCTTGCGTTTTCGTTTATAGCTTACAGAAGTGTTGAAAACGATCCGGTACAGCCAGGTGGAAAACTTTGCATCTTTTTTAAAGTTACCAAGGTGGTGGTAGGCTTTAATAAAGGCATCCTGCGCGGCTTCCTCGGCCTCAGGTCTGTTTTCCAGAATCTTAAGGGCAAGGGTAAACGCGTAGCTCTTGTAACGATTCACCAGTTCAGCATACAACGGCTGGTTACCGGCAACAATCCTGTCAATAATAGCAAAATCCGGGTCTGTCATGACATCGGTTTGACGCAACGCTTTAACGTAAAGTTACAGGAATAATGGCGAATACTTAAAAGCTGAAACTATTTTAGAACGTTAATTCTGACCATAGTGGGCACTTGGTGTTTTAGTGTTTTCCTGGCAACGGTATCAATACATTTTAGCCACCAATACACCAAAGCCCAAAAAGGCCTATACAGGTTTGTGATGACTTGTAACCTGACGTGAAAACCCTGCGTCATAGGTACAGATTTCACTTAAAACTTATAATTATGGATCCAGCAGTATTAGGCGTAATGATTCCCATAGTAGCCATCATTAGCGTATTTACGATGATTATTTATCTGCGCAGGTATGAAAACACCGAGCGCATGGCAATGATTGAGAAGGGTGTTGACCCATCAGTATTTACCAAGAAACCGCGTGGTGGCACCTCCGGTACGCTTCGGGCAGCGCTTTTATTTATAGGAGCAGGTGTGGGTTTACTGATTGCCTATTTTCTAGACCGAACTTATAACATGGAAGAAGTGGCTTACTTTTCGATGCTCTTCATTTTTGGAGGCTTAGGCTTAGGAGCAGCCTACCTGATCGAAGAGAAGAAAATCAAAGAGGAGCGCCAGCAACAAAATTAACAGCCCCTTAAGGAAATAATCTGTGATGGATGAACCCGATGGTTCAGTTGTCACAGATTTTTTCTTTTAAAGGAACAACCAGTTTACCAGGGTGATGGAAATCCCCCAGATGATAAGAACGGAAATGATGTTGAGCCAGAATCCCGCTCGAACCATGTCCTGAATCCGAATGTAACCGCTTGAAAACACAATGGCATTGGGGGGTGTGGCAATGGGAAACATAAGCGCAATGCTGGCACCCAAGGTTACCGGTAAGCCCATTAATATTGGATTTACTTCCATCACATTGGAAATCCCAAATACAACAGGAATAAATACGTTTACAAGCGCTACGTTACTCATCAATTCCGATAAGTAAACGGAGATAACAATTACGAGCAAGGTTACCCAAATGGTAAAAGTGCCATGGCCGGCAATCCATTTGCCTACGGCCGGTATTATTTCCGACTTATCCAGCCCTTCGGCCAGGCACAAACCTCCGCCAAAAAGAAAGAGAATGCCCCAGGCTAATTTTTCGGTGTCAGACCATTGCAATACAAATTCACCCTGGCTAAAATTTACAGGTACAATAAACATGAGCAAACCACCGCACATCGCCACCGTTGTATCGTTGAGCAATTCAAGGTTAAGCACACTATTAATGGGTTGTTGAAACATCCAGAAAAAGGCGGTGATTGAAAAAATAGTGAGTACAAGTTTTTCTTCTTTACGTATGGAGCCTAGTTCTTTAAGCCTTGAAGCAATTAGTTCATCAGATCCTTTGATCTTTTCGAGATTGTTCGGAAAAATCAATCGGGTTACCAAATAATAGTTCGCCAAAACCAGCAGGGCTGCCACCGGAAATCCAACAATAAACCACTCGGCAAAAGAAATTTTTATTCCGTAAAATTCATTCAGTAAGCCTACAAAAACTACGTTAGGCGGTGTGCCAATAATGGTGGCCATTCCACCCAGGGAACAGGCATAGCCAATCGATAACATTAAACCAACTGCAAAGTTACGATCGCCTTTACTTCCAAGCTCCTGAATGTTTCCTGCATCCTGTAATATTAAATTAACAACAGACATGGCGATTGGCAACATCATCATGGCTGTAGCGGTATTGCTGATCCACATGCTCAACAGGGCGGAGGCTAACATAAAGCCAAGAATTATTCCATTACCTGATGTACCAGTTAACTTGATAAGTTGAAGTGCAATCCGTTCATGTAGTTTGTGTTTCTGAAGGGCGAGCGCGATCATGAAGCCACCCATAAACAGGAAGATTACAGGATTGGCATAAGGCGCTGCGGATTGACTTATTTTCATAACTCCCAGCAATGGAAACCCCACCATGGGCAAAAATGCAGTAACGGGAATCGGGGCAGCTTCGGTAATCCACCACGTTAGCATCCAGGCTGCCAATGCAAGTACTTTTGGTGCGTCCGGTGAAATAAGTTCTTCCGGAAAGAAGAAATACAGCAGGATGAAAAGAAGCGGTCCTAAAAAGAAGCCAATGCGTTTGGTGGAAGTCACGGATTTATTTTAATCTAAAACTACCCATAAAAATAAACCCCGAGGGTTTTCGGGGTTGTTAATTTTTTAGGAAAAAAGCGGTACTAATTACCGGGCGCTTTTGGGTTGGCAGGCTTCACTACAATGGTTCGGCCATCCAGTTCTTTTTCATTTAGCCCGTCAATGGCAGCCTGTGCTTCGGCATCGTTGGGCATTTCCACAAACCCATATCCTTTGGAGCGACCCGTGTCGCGATCTTTAACAATTTTCACGGACGAAACTTCCCCGTACTGAGCAAATGCACTTTGCAAATCTTCCGTACGGGTTTTAAAATTGAGCTTGGCAACAAAAATGTTCATGATACATTAGAAATTAAGTTAAAGTTCTTTGCCGACCAGTTCATGTGCTGATCAGCCAATCAAATATAAAAATATTTTGATCTTTAACACAGTGTTTAACCAGCCAGCGGCTTCGTTATTCAAGCGCTTTAACGCCTGGCAGCACTTTGCCTTCAAAATATTCCAGCAATGCGCCTCCACCCGTTGATACATAGCTAACTTTTTCAGTGAGGTTAAACTTGCTGATGGCCGCTGCCGAATCCCCTCCGCCAATCAGGGAGAATGCCCCGTTTTCCGTGGCTTGTACAATGGCCTCTGCTATTTTTTTGGTGCCGTTTTCAAATTTCTCCATTTCAAAAACGCCCATAGGACCATTCCATAAAATAGTTTTTGATGTTGCGATAACCTGCGAAAATACCGCAGTGGCCTGAGGGCCGATATCCAGTCCCATCCAGCCATTTTCAATGTTATGATTATTAGCCACGCTGGTGTTGGCCTGGGCATCGAATTTATCAGCCACCACCGAGTCGATGGGTAGGTGTAGTTCAACGCCTTTTCCTTTAGCTTTTTGGATGAGTTCTTTGGCGAGATCAAGTTTATCCGCTTCTACTAAACTATTACCTATGTTGCCGCCCATGGCTTTGAAAAAAGTGTACGCCATGCCGCCACCGATGATCAAATGGTCAACCTTATCAAGAAGCTGTTCAATAATTAAAATCTTATCTGAAATTTTTGCTCCGCCCATTATTGCTGTAAAAGGTTTTTCAGCATGTTCCAAAACCCGTTTAGCGTTGTCAAGTTCTGCGGCCATTACATAGCCCGCACATTTCTCACTGAAGAATTGCGCCACAATGGTGGTGGAGGCGTGTGCACGATGGGCTGTACCAAAAGCATCGTTCACATAAATGTCACCATGCCGGCTGAGTTTTTTGGCAAAATCAACATCGCCTTTTTCTTCTTGCTTGTAGAAGCGCAGGTTTTCCAGCAACAATACTTCTCCGGGTTTAAGCGATGATGATAATGCGTAAGCTTCATCACCAATGCAATCCGGTGCGAACTTAACGGGTTTGCCTAGTAAGGCTTCGGTGGTTTTAAGGGTATGTTTTAAAGAATACTTTTCTTCTGGCCCTTCTTTAGGCCTGCCCAGGTGTGACATGAGTATGCAACTTCCGCCAGCACTAAGAATTTTTTTAAGAGTGGGTATGGTGGAGCGAATACGGTTATCGTCTGTTACGTTAAAACTTTTATCAAGCGGAACATTGAAGTCTACCCGAATAAGGGCACGCTTTGCGGAAAAATTGATGTCGTTAATGGTTTTCATAAGTTGTCATATAATAAATATTGATAATTCTTATTCAATTAGAAGTGTTGTAGTGCTTGACCTTTGTGCGCCCTACTTAACCTACGTTTAATCCCCAAAACTTATCCCCAATCCTTTGGCGGCTTTTACCAAAAAGGAGTCTTTATTCACAAAATTCGATTCGCGGGTTGCTTCTTCCAGCGATACATAACTGATATTATTATTTTTCAAAGCAACCATTTTTCCAAACTCGCCATGAATAACCAGTTCCATGGCCTTAACACCAAAAAGCGTAGCCAAAACCCGATCGAATGCTGTGGGGGTTCCACCGCGTTGTATGTGGCCCAAAACCGTTTCGCGAATCTCAGCTTTGCATCCCGCATCTTTTAATTGCTGTGATAACTGAAAAGCAACACCACCGAGTCGTACATGCTCCGATCCCTTTTCTCCGCTGCGCGATACGATGGTACCGTCTTTAGCTTTAGCACCTTCTGCAATTACAATGTTTACGAATCCTTTACCCAGTTTGTAGCGGGCATCAATCCGCTTCACCAGCTTTTCAATATCGTAGGGTATTTCCGGAATGATGCATATTTCAGCGCCCCCTGCGATGGCTGTATGTATGGCGATCCAGCCGGCATCGCGCCCCATTACTTCCATAATCATTACCCGGTGATGACTTTCGGCTGTGGTCACCAGTTTGTCGAAACTATCGGTGGCTATTTGAACCGCAGTTTGAAAACCAAAGGTCATGTCGGTTGCTGAAAGGTCATTGTCGATGGTTTTCGGAACACCAATGATGTTTAACCCCTGGTCGAAAAGCACTTTGGATATTTTTTGAGAACCATCACCGCCAATATTGATGACGGCATCAAAACCCAGCTTTTTAATTTTGGTTACGAGTTCGTTACTGCGATCAATTTCCTTAACCGAGCCATCTTTTTGTATTTCCGGAAATTTCAGTGGATTTGCTTTATTGGTTGTCTTAAGAATGGTTCCACCTTTCACATGAATGCCTGCAGTTTTTCGCTGGGTAAGTTTAATAATCTGTTGTGGTTCGTTCAGCACGCCATTAAAGGCTTCAATACTCCCGTATGCTTCCCAGGTTTTTTCTTTGCGGGCTCGCTTGGCGATACCGCGAATCACTGCATTAAGTCCGGGACAGTCGCCCCCACCGGTAAGTACCAGTACTTTTTTCTTTTGTTCTTCCATGTAAATCGTTTGCGTGCCTTGTGGCACACACAGGTGTGTAAAGTACGCTGACAAATTTCAATTGTCAACAGCGGCCGCACGTTTTAACCTATCGTTAATGGCACGACCGAGGCCAACTTCGGGGAGCAATTCGGCCAGAATAATGTCAACGGGCATGGAATCAAAATCGCGCAAATATTGAAACAGATTTTTAGCGGCTTCTTCTGCACTTCCGCCAGGTGACAGAATGCGTTGATAGGGCGAGTTATAATCCTTTTCAAACGAAAGTATTCCGGAACTGTGTGCAGGGTGTTTTTGAAGTAGATCTATCAGGTTGCCCAGTATCAATTTCTTCCCGGGAGCATAATGACTTTTTAACTGACCAGGAGATACCGGGTTGGAAGAAGAGTGCGTCATAACCTCTACGTTGCCAACAACCGCTTCAATCCGTTCCAGGCTCAAACCACCCAAACGGTAAATGATTGGATTTTCAGCGACAAAACCGATGATGGTGGATTCAATACCTATCGTACACACGCCACCATCCAGGATGTAACTGATCTTATCACCTAATTGGTCATTAACATGTTGCGGACTGGTGGGGCTTACGTAACCAAAAGGGTTAGCGCTGGGAGCGGCCAGCGGGAAGGCCAGTTTGTTTAACAACGTTCGGGTAAGTGGATGATCCGGGCAACGGAACCCTATAGTAGGTAACCCTGAGGTGACTAGGGCAGGAATTAATTCGTCTTTTTTTGGTAACACAATAGTAAGCGGACCGGGCCAAAACAACTGGGCCAGGCGTTCGGCCTTTTTTGGAATTTCCAGAACAAATTTTTTTGCGGCCTGCAATGCCGGAACATGAACAATGAGCGGATCAAAAGCGGGTCGGTTTTTCGCTGCAAAAATTTTTGTAACGGCATCAATGTTCAGCGCATTACCCGCTAAACCATAAACGGTTTCCGTAGGTATGGCCACCAGTTCGCCCTGCGCCAGGAGGGATGCTGCTTTTTCAATATCGGTGCCGATTTCTGCCATCGCGTCCAAAACTAAAATTAATTTATCACTTTAAAGTTCATGCCTGTCATTCGACATATAAATACTGACTGAAATATAGAATTGAATAAGTTGCAAGGTTTAAAATCACTATATTTAATTCATTGTTTTTAATCCTGATTCCGTATGAGCAATAAAAACCGAAATATTATTAAAGGCATAGCCGTGCTGCTGGTACTGCTCGCTGTGATGATGCAAATGCAATGGGTGGTTATTCCTGCCATTGTGGCTTATAAATTCTGGCTGGTGGTTATAGCCTTTGGCTTAGTGCTGGTGGCTTCGAAGTAAGTACTTTGTTTTTTCCATCATTCGTATGATGGAAGTATTATTTTCTGTGTGACTGACCACATTGTCTATGTTGAACCATGCTACGTGATTTGATTCTGCAGACACCTGTAGTGCTTCGTTTTGGCTTGCCTGTAAAATAAAACGCACATCGAAATGTAAATGCTGCGGAAAATCACCACGGGCCGGAATGGGATGAATATCGATGTCAAAAATTTCTTCGGTTATCGGTGAAAATATTTTCAGCCCGGTTTCTTCCATGGCTTCCCGCAAAGCAACATCAAAAATATTTTCATCTCCATCGGCATGCCCTCCGGGCTGAAGCCATTTATTAAGTTTGGCATGGTGAACCAGGAGTACGTGCGAGCCCGATTCATTTACAATCCATGAAGAACCTGTAATATGACCGGGGAAATGATCACGAAAATAACATTTTGAGGCCTGAAGCAATTCCAAAAATTGATGGACAAAAGTAGTCTCTTCTGGGAAGTTGGTTTCGTATGTGATTAGTTTCGCAATAAGTCTGTCACGTGATGTGATACTCATTGAATCACTACAGTAACCTTATTGATTTTTTTCTCTTCCAGTTTTCCCGTCACTTCACCGCCACCAAAATTATTCTGACCATCTTTCTCAGCCATAATATAATAGGAAATTGCTTTCAGCTCTTTAAACCTGACAATACCTTTGGCGTCTGTTAATCCTTCGGCTGCAACATTTGTTTCATCGTTATAATCTTTTTCAGTTTCAAATAATTTTACGGATACACCTTCTACCGTATTTCCTAAGTCGTTACGAACAGTGATATGAATCTGCGTTTTAATGATCTGTTCCATTACCGTAGAAAATGCTGGAAAGAAAACAACGAGCGCAAAAAGAATAAGAAGTTTTTTCATGGCACTCAAATTTTATGGTTTAGTGTTGCTTGGTGAACTTTAGTGTATTTGTGCTTTTGAGGCTCAACAGGCAGTAATTTTTCTTACCACGAAAACACAAAGACACTAAAAATAAAAATGTTTGAAGCATTATTATCAATTAACTCGCACGAAAATTAATAAACATATTCGCGATAAACCAGTTATTTTAGTTCATCTGCTGATGGTTTACGGTAGTTGACTTGTTGTTTTTCCAAACGTATGAAATGATGCGGTAATCGCGTGACAAAGCTGGCCCAATTACGGTTCTCTTTTGGAGACCATACTACTTCTGCTAATGCCAAGGCACGCGGGTAAACCATGTATTCTACATGTTCAGGGGTTTTGATGTATTCAGTCCACACATTGGCTTGCGCCCCCAATATATAGTTGTATTCATCCTGGCTTAATTGTGTGGGAATAGGCTCATATTCGTAAACTTTTTTTAGAGGTGAATTGCCACCGAAAGCCACGGGTTCATTCTTAGGGTCACCCTGATAGTGATCAAAATAAAGCGCAAAGCCCGGACTCATCACTACATTATGGCCGGCTTGTGCGGCAGCAATGCCACCTTCCTCTCCGCGCCAACTCATTACCGATGCATTGGGTGCCAGGCCGCCCTCCAGTATTTCATCCCAGCCAATAAGTTTACGCCCCCGGGCATTCAAATACTTTTCCATGCGCTGAATAAAGTAGCTCTGCAATTCATGTTCATCAGCAAGTCTCTCCGTCTTCATTCTTTTCTGGCAATATGGGCAGGTTTTCCATCGTGCTTTGGGGCACTCATCACCACCCACATGAATGTATTCCCCGGGAAAAAGAGCAATCACCTCATCCAGTACATTTTCCAGAAAAGTAAAAGTTGATTCTTTACCTGCGCAAAAAACATCATCAAAAACACCCCATAATGTGGCGGCTTCATACGGGCCTCCTGTGCAGCCTAATTCAGGGTAAGCCGACAGTGCTGCAAGTGCATGGCCGGGCATTTCAATTTCCGGAACGATGGTGATATGACGTTGTGCAGCATAAGCCACTACTTCTTTAATTTCATCCTGTGTGTAATAGCCACCATAGCGTTGGCCATCAAACTTATGGGGCTGATCATTGTAGTGTCCGATAAGTGTTTCTTTTCGAAAAGCTGCTAGCTGGTGCAACTTTGGATACTTTTTTATCTCTATTCGCCAGCCCTGATCTTCTGTTAAATGCCAGTGAAACGTATTAAACTTGTATTGCGCCATCAAGTCGATGTAGCGTTTAATAAAATCCACAGGGAAGAAATGCCGGCAAACATCCAGGTGCAGGCCTCGCCATGAAAAGCGCGGAAAATCGGTGATGGAAAGCATGGGTACCGTTACACCTTGTGAATTTTTCTGAATGATTTGCAATAAGGACTGTGCGCCATAAAACAAACCAGACGCACTGGTTGAGAAAATATCAACACCATCCGTATTGATAACCATTCGATAGTAACCCTCCGGAAGTATTTCTTTTGAAACAAAACTTCGCAACGCAATGGTACCTGCTGAGTCACTAACGATTTTAGCAGGTACTTTTTGAGTAGTAAAAAAATCTATCAGAAAGGAAGCAGCTGAGATTTCATCCGGATTTATGGCCGAAATAGTAACGGTATCCGGAAGTGTATAATAGCCATCCTTAACATGGACGGTTACCGGTAACGGTATAATATTGACTATGGGTGAAAGAGCCTGCTCTTCTGTTTTGCTTTGACAGGCTGTAACCAGAAATAATACTATGATTATTCTTAAACTATAGTTTGCCATATGAGTGATTGATTAATCACTCATATTCGGAAAAAACGCGAAGATTAGCTAAAGGAAATCAACGATCTTTTTTATCGTAGCAATACTACACCACCACGTTTTTCCTGAATGCCATCCTGCGGGCGGTAAGCACTTTTATATTTTACTACATACGTGTAGGTTCCAGCCGGAACCAGTTGTGCAGCATTGTTTTTGTATCCTCCATTCCACTTAAATAAGCGGTCGTTCGATTGGTAGATCATCTCACCCCATCGGTTGAAGATAAACACTTCAAAGCCGGTATCGTCAATAAAATATGTAAAGACGCTGAACTCACTGTTTTCGTTAATGGTGCTGCCTGGTCGGAATGCATTTGGTGCAACAATGCGTGGACGGCACTCTTCAATTACATCTGTTTGATCATTGCTTACGCAACCAAATGAATTGGTTAGTTCAACACTGAAAAGTCCGGGCTCATCTACCAGCAAGGTTTGTGTGGTAATTCCGAGCGGTACACCTCCCTGGAACCAATTGTAACTAATAAATCCACCACCGGCATCCAACGTGATTTCACGTGTGTTAGGATCGGGATTGGCATCGTTATTACAGATCAATGCGCGTTGAGGCAAGGCTCCCGGTGTGGTAGGGAAGAGTATGATTTGATTTTCAACAAAGCGGGTACATCCTGGAACGGTGCCGGTAACGCGGTAGAGTCCACCGGAGGTACGCACCAATGTTGGATTTGTTGCACCGGCAATATTGCTACCATCTACTACCCATTGAAATGATGTTCCGCCAAGATTACTGGTTGCGGTAAGGGTAAAGGGTGATCCTGTACAAGGTGTAGTGGTGGTTAGGGTAAGTTGAAGATTTCCGGCAACATTAACCGGCTTGGTTGGTGATAAAAATGAACATCCTGAAACGGTATTACGCACAATTACCCTGTAGTTCACGCCATTGTCTATAGTGTTTGCCAATATGGAAACCCCACCGGGTATTGGATTTCCATTTCTTTCCCATTGATACGTATAGGTTCCGGGTTGTGTTGTAGTGGCGGTGAGTGTAACCTGATCGGCACAGGCATCGGTTTGGGTAAAGTCTGCTGTCACATTATTATTTACTTGAACTACAATGTTTTGTGTAGCCGGACAAAAACCCGCATCCGTTACGGTTACGCTATACGTCTGCGGGCCTTGAGCAGGTGTAGCGGTAATGGAAGGAATGTTGGTCGCGCTGGTAATGTTTGGTCCTGTCCAGGTAAAGCCTGAACCCCCTGTTACTGTTAATGTCACTGGATTGGTACAACCATTGGCAGCAACGGTAAACGGTACTTGTGGATCAGTAACAATGGTTATATCCTCGGTTGTAATACAGCCATCAGCATTTACCTGGATGGTATAACTGCCCGGTGCAGGTACAGGTAGTGTGCTGAAATTTACGGTGCCTAGTGGTGTAGCAGGAACGGTGATAACGCCTGTTCCTGAATTGGTAATGAAATAAGTTGCTGCACCAATGCCCACAATACCGGTGGTTTGTACATCAATGGAAACCGGATCGCAGGTTGGTGTTTGTGCCACGGCACTGGTGATATCAATTGCGTTATCATTGATACCAACCGTAGTAATTGTAGCACATCCCGAAACCTGATCGGCAACAGTAATACCGTAAGTTCCGGCCCCCAAAGCATTAAGCCCTGGGTTAACTACAGGACCAACCGGCCGATCAACATCCTGAAGCGAGGTAGAAGGGCCGGTAACGAAGTAGGTAAACAAACTTGCCGGTGAGTTAATAGTAAGTGCAATTTGCCCGGTGTTGGTTCCGCAGGCAGCAGTGTTAGAGGGTATAGCAGTAAATGCAGGTGACTCGTTAAACGTAAAGGTAACATTCTCAACTACGGTACATGCCGTGATAGGATCGGTAACGCTAACCTCGTACGTAAAATTACCGGGCACGCTGGAATCAACCGGTTGCGTTTGTGCTGTTCCTGCGGCAAATCCATTAATGGTCCACACATAAACTGCTCCTGGGTTTGATGCATCTAATGGAAATACCGGAGTATTCTGACACAATGTTTGATCAGGGCCTAAATCAACGGGCGGTCGATTGTCGGCCACCAATATTGATCCTGCCGATGTACAACCACTTATGGAGTTGGTAATGGTTACACTAACGATGGATTGCTGGCTTACCAGTATTGTTCGGGTAGTTTCACCGGTTGACCATAAAAAGGTAAGGTTTGGAAGATCCGGGTTTGTTGGCGGTAAAGCCTCTAGTAATAAATCACCATTACAGATTACAGGTTGTAAGACTCCGGCTGGCAAAAATGTTGGGTTGGCAGGAGGAGGAAAAATAGTAATGGTTTGTGTCATGGTGGTATCCAACCCACAGCGATTAAAAACTCTGAGTGTAACAACATAATCTCCGGCTGCCGCATAGGTATGTTGAACCTGAGAGGAGTCAGACCCAAAGCCATCACCAAATGACCATTCAAATTGATCGATAGGATCGGTACCAAAACCAGTAAATAAAGTTGGATCACCTAAACAGAATCCAGCAATGTCCATTCCCGGAGGTTGATTAGGATTGCCAACGCTCTGTATAAAATTTGGAAGTCCTAAACGGCTCTGGGTTCCACCGGCCAATGCAAAACCATTGACATTGAAATTGGAAACCTGAAGGGTGTCAGGATTTAAAGTAATTACACCCAACGATGTTCGGTTATTAACCGCTACATAGATTTGCCCATCCGGGCCGCGTTGTATCGCGCCAAGTTCCTCGCTAATGTCGGCCAGTGGTGGGGTAATCAATTGCGGATTGCCCTGATAATCGATATAGAATTCGCGAATAGCGGAAGGTGTGCCTAGTAACGTGGTTAATATTTTATTACCTGCAAATTCAACACCGTAAACCTGGCCTGTAGCACTGTTCAGGTTGGCCGATCGGAAGTTGGAAACAATTCCCGTTGCGTTATCAAAATCAAAAATCTCCAACACGTTTGATACCCCCGGATTGGATAACGCAACAGCTAAAAGATTTCCACCACCAAGTTTCATATAGCCGTGACCGGTTTCCGGAGCAGTTAACACATGATCAGAACCAATGCTGGAGATAACAGGATTACCAATACCCTGTTGACTGATGGGGTAGGCACGAAAGGAATTATTACCGTACTCATGGGCTATTAACCAACTGGCATTTCCGGTAATGCGTTCTGTACTTCGTGAAAAAAGAAGCTGATTATACTCCACAACACCGCCATCTCCACTGTTCAGTTTTATATCGAACAATGAATACCGCAACTCATAGGTACCGGTGCCGTGAATTTCTTGAGTAGTAAAAATATAGTAAAGTGTTTCATCGCCTTGCACCGGAATGATCAAGGCAGATTGTGTTGACCCGGGCTCACCGCCTAAACCGGGTGGCATGGGGGCAGGAGTAATTTCTACATCATTACGATCAAAAATACGCGCACCATCCGTAGAAAAAATTACCTGTCCGTTGCGATTACTGATTACCGCAACGCCTTCCGGACTGTTAATTGGACTAGTAAGTGCGACAGGTGGAGGAACATTAAAATCAATACCGGCATTTTGTCCGAAGTACCAGATGTTCGATCGTTGATCTTGCAAACCGTATTCACGGATATTAACCCCCGCATAAGCCTGGCAGCCCGTGGCATCGGTTACAACAACATAATAGTAACCGGCCGAGTCGGGTGTGAGTATTGCGCCAGTGTCTCCATTCGACCAGATAATTGAAGTTGGTGTTCCGTTTTGGATTTGCACTTCAACAGAAAAGTCATCACTGGTATCATTCGGACATGGTGGGATTCCATTATTTACCGGAAGTTCACATTCGCAAGCTGTAGTATCCGAAACTAAATTGAGTTGAAGATCAAATTGAGTAATGGTTACTGGATTTGATGCTGTTGCAGACTGCCCATTTAAAAAGGCTGTTACCGTAGCATTGAAACTCCCACCATTTGCATACGTATGCACAGGACTCCATGCCGTGGCACCGTTGCCGTCACCAAAGTCCCACACTAAACTATCGGCACCGGGTGTAACGGTGGGGTAGAATGATACCGGTGAGTTTGAACATGTACCCGCAGTTACAAAAGATACTGTAAGGTTAAGATCGAAGGTAGGGGAAAATGAAGGAAATTGGGTTCCGTTAATATTTGGGTTAGCGGCAAACGCAACAGGTTCATATTGTACAAGGCTTGCCAGGCTGTCAGTATCAGAAAGTCTGCCAATAAGAAAAGGACCACCGCCAGTTGCCTGATAGATGTGGTATATGGAAGTGTCCGGGGCAATTTGCAAACCGTAACTTCTGTTAACTGACAGCGGCAACACCGGGGCCAGTGTTACCAGTGGGTTGAGCAGATCAAACTGTAAAACCTGCGCATCTGCGCCTGAATCGTTTCGCCTGGAGAGATAAAGAAATCTTCCGGTAGGGCTCCACTCTGTGTCATAGAGTGCACCCGCGATGGAACTTGCTGAGTTCAAAACAAATTGATCGAATGAAAGTATGCCTGTTGCATCATCAAAATCCAGAATGGCAACATTCCGGTTAACGGATAATGGAGTAACGGCAATTTTTCCTGATGCAGGATGATACGCAAAGTTGCTAGCGGATATGTCCAAACCTCCTGTAAGGTTGGGAAATGTGTTGTGTGTAAATACTCCTGCAGGCTGAACGTGTGTTACGGTATAATTGTCCGTTCCGTTTACATGTGTAATTAACCAATAGTCGGTTCCATTGTCGTGCGGAATAACAATCATTGCTTCCGACCGGCTGTTGACGGGTAAACCAATTGCCTGGTTTTTGGACGTTACATCGCCCGTGGGTGGTGCAGGGAAAATTGAATTTCCAAAAGCAGTCATGTCAACAATACTGAAGACAATACTTCCACCAGCAACGCCATTGGCACTGTTGGTAAAAATATAGTACTGATCATTAGTACCCGGTACGGGGGAGATGGCCACGGGCTGATTGCCAGTAGTGTTTCCTAACAATCCCGTGCCGTTGGGCATGGGCGCAGGGTTTGCGCTGATATCGTACACACGAGATCCATCGGTGTAAAACATCAGGTCGGCATTGATGGGGCTTGACGCTACTGCGCTGCCGCCTGTTCCGAAGGGAAGTTTTTGATTGGATACGAGACTGGGTGTATTATCCGATCGGCTGAATCGAATGGCCGTAGTGCTGTTTCCAAAATACCAGTTATGTCGTGAGAAGTCTTGTGCTGATACATCAGCACCAAACCATACGCACAAAATCAAAACCAACCCACGTACTTTCTGTATCACCCTCATTGTTTTATAACTATACAACCTTAAACTAAGTTTAAACGTGGTAAACGATCAAATTCTAAACGCCCAACCATCGCTAAAGTATACAATTTGACCAAAAATATCGTTAAGAATCAGAAAAGGAGGTCATTTGCCTGCCCTGTGTTTTTTAAATATCACGAATCGCTTTAATTTGCTCCGATGCTGCAACGTAAAACAGGCTGTAAGCCAATTTTTTTACTCCTTCTGATTGGGTTATTAATGCTTACTTCCAAAACAGAAGTAACTGCACAAGACCCACAGTTTTCGCAGTTTTATGCAGCGCCACTTTACCTGAATCCAGCTTTGGCGGGAGGAACCGGCCAGGCCCGGGCCGGTATCAACTACCGCAACCAATGGCCGGCCATCGATGCCAACTTCACTACTATGTCGGCTTACTTTGACTATTTTATTGAGGATAAGCGAAGTGGTGTGGGTATTATTTTAACCCGCGATGTTGAGGGTCTTGCAGGCTTACGATCCCTTAATGTTGGCCTTCAGTATTCTTACGAACTTCAATTTTCAAAAAATCTTGGTTTTCGTCCCGGGGCCCAGGTATCACTCTATAATAGAGATATAAACTTTAACAAGCTTACGTTTGGCGATCAGTTTGATCCAACCACCGGTCAGATTATTTCCCCGTCAACAGCCGAACAATTTGTTACTAATTTTAGCAAGACCTTCGTTGATTTATCGTTAGGTGGTGTCTTTTTCACCAAGACTGCCTGGTTAGGCATTGCAGCTTTTCACCTGAATCAACCCAATCAATCTATTATTGACGAGGACAGTCCTTTGCCGATCAAGTTATCGGTACACGGTGGGTTTAAGTATAAGATGAAACCTGGGGTGAAGGGAAGCGGCTTGTATGCGCAGGAAGCAGAGCGGAGTATCTCGCCAGCTTTTCAATATCGCCATCAAGGCCAGTTTGATCAGCTTGATCTTGGTCTTTATTTTACCGCTGAGCCATTGGTGCTTGGCTTATGGTATAGAGGTGTACCCTATAAGCAGGTGAATGGCTTTGTAAATAATGAGTCGATTGTGTTGCTGCTGGGCTTTACCAACATTGGTGCCAAGCAGGCGTTGAATATTGGCTACAGTTACGACTACACCATTTCCAAACTGGGTGCAGGCAGTGGTGGGGCTCACGAATTTAGTTTAGTATACACCTGGCCTATGCGCGATCCACGCAAGCCACCCAGAGATAAGCTTGTTATTCCTTGTCCGGATTTCTAATTACCGGTCACCCTTATTCTGACCACTCAAATAAAAGTATTAGCGGGGGGCACTATTTTAGGTGCCCCTTTATTTTTTTTATCTAGATTTCAACACATTAATTAAGAATTTAAATACTAGGCATTTGAAAAGAAGAGATTTTGTTCAACTGGCAGGACTAGGTGTTAGCGGGATGTTGATGCCTTTGCCATTGATGGGCAACGCTGTTTCACTTGATATGTTGCTTGCTCCACGAATGGATGTTGCACAAAAAAAGAAACTGGCCGATATAGCATTGAATACGGCTAAATCATTGGGTGCAACCTATACAGATGTTCGTATTGGAAGATACCTGAACCAGTTCATCACCACGCGGGAGAATCGCGTTCAAAACATTACCAACACCGAATCGTTCGGTACGGGTATTCGCGTAATTGTAAATGGAACCTGGGGCTTTGCTGCTACCAACAACGTAACGGATGAAGGCATACGAAAGGCCACGCAACAAGCTGTTGCTATCGCGAAAGCGAATTCAAAATTTCAGAAAGAACCGGTAAAGCTGGCGCCAACATCCGGATATGGTGAAGTAACCTGGAAAACACCAATACAAAAAAATGCTTTCGAAGTTCCGGTTTCAGAAAAAGTAGAATTGTTGTTGGGCGCTAACTCGGCTGCCTTAAAAAACGGTGCCACCTTTGCCAACGCCAACCTTTTCCAGGTAAACGAACAAAAATATTTCGCGTCAAGCGATGGATCCTACATCGATCAGGATGTACACCGAATCTGGCCAACCTTTACGGTTTCGGTGATTGACCGCGCTTCCGGTAAATTTAAAACCCGTGATGCACTTAGCGCACCCATGGGCATGGGGTATGAATACATGATCCCCAAAGTTGAAGATAAAGTTAAAGGCCCTGCTGATATCATGCTTTATAGGAATAGCTATGACATGATTGAAGATGCTACCCTTGCTGCTAAGCAGGCAAAGGAAATGATCAGTGCCAAATCGGTGGAGCCAGGTAAATACGATCTGGTGCTTGAACCTAATCATCTGGGTTTAACAATTCATGAATCAGTAGGTCACCCGCTGGAGCTTGATCGCGTATTAGGCTATGAAGCCAATTATGCCGGCACAAGTTTCGCAACGCTGGATAAATTGAAGGCCGGTAACTTTAATTATGGAAGTAAGCTTGTAAATATTTTTGCAGATAAAACTCAACCCGGTTCATTGGGCGCTGTTGGTTACGATGATGAAGGAGTGAAATGCAAGCGTTGGGATTTAATTAAAGATGGCGTTCTTGTTAATTATCAGGCCATTCGCGACCAGGTGCATATTATCGGTCAGAATGAATCGCATGGTTGTTGTTATGCTCAAGGCTGGAATGATGTTCAGTTCCAGCGCATGCCAAACGTTTCGTTGACACCCGGAAAAGATCCGTACACCATAGATGAAATGATTAAGGACGTTGAGAAAGGAATTTATATCGCTGGACGCGGATCGTATTCCATCGATCAGCAACGCTACAACTTTCAATTTGGTGGAACGGTGTTCTACGAAATCAAGAATGGAAAAATTGAAGGTATGCTCAATGATGTCGCCTACCAATCAAATACCCAGGAATTCTGGAACAGTTGTGTTAAAATTTGCGATGAGCGCGATTACCGCATGTTCGGTTCCTTCTTTGATGGCAAGGGCCAGCCATCACAAGTCAGTGCTGTTTCACACGGCAGTTCAACATCGCGGTTCAACGGTGTAAACGTTATTAACACCGGACGTACTATTTAAAAACACTATTATGAAGAGAAGAGATTTTATTCAGTTGGCGGGTATGAGTGCAGGTGCTGCGATGCTTCCAGTAGGGGCATTTGGTCAACCTGTTGATCTCGCTTTTCTGCTAACACCACGGCTTGATACGAGTCAGAAGAAGCAATTGGCTGATGTTGCACTCAATACCGCTAAGTCATTGGGCGCTACCTATACCGATGTGCGCATCGGGCGATACCTGAACCAGTTTGTAACTACACGTGAACGCAAAGTTCAGGGTATTGTAAACACCGAGTCGTTTGGTGCCGGTGTGCGTGTTATTGCAAATGGAACCTGGGGCTTTGCTGCCAGCAATGATGTTACTGCCGATGGTATCAAAAAAACAACCGAACGAGCGGTGGCCATCGCGAAAGCAAATTCAAAATTTCAGAAGGAGCCGGTTAAGCTGGTGCCCGTAGCCGCCTATGGTGAAGTGAGTTGGAAAACTCCGATCAAAAAGAATGGATTTGAAGTTCCGGTGAAAGATAAAGTTGATCTGCTGCTGAACGCGAATTCAAAAGCCATGGAAAAGGGGGCGAGCTTTGTCAACAGTTTAATCTTCCTGGTAAATGAGCAGAAATACTTTGCTTCATCCGATGGCTCCTACATCGATCAGGACATTCACCGCACCTGGCCAAACTTTTCAGTGTCCATGGTCGACCGTGCATCGGGCCAGTTTAAAAACCGTTCAGCCTTCAGTGCCCCGGTAGGCATGGGGTACGAATACCTTGACGGAAAGGCAGAAGATAAAATACAAGGACCAGGGGGCATCATTCTTTATAATAAGTCATACGACATTGTAGAAGATGCAACCATGGCTGCGGAACAGGCGAAACAGATGATTTCCGCAAAATCAGTTGAACCAGGCAAATACGACCTGGTGCTTGAACCATCGCATTTGTGGCTCACCATTCATGAGTCGGTGGGTCATCCAACAGAATTGGACCGGGTTCTAGGCTATGAAGCAAACTTTGCCGGCACAAGTTTTCTGACAAAAGATAAATGGGAATCGAAGAAGTTTCAATTTGGAAGCAAGATTGTAAACTTCGATGCCGATAAAACCGAGGTTGGCTCATTGGGGGCTGTAGGATATGATGACGAAGGCGTGAAGTGTAAACGCTGGCACCTTATTAAAGATGGTGTATTGGTTGACTACCAGGCCATCCGCGACCAGGCACATATTATAGGATTAAAAGAATCGCATGGCTGCTGCTACTCTCAGAGCTGGAGCGATGTGCAATTCCAGCGTATGCCAAATGTTTCGCTGCAACCGGGTAAAGATCAGCTAACACCCGAGCAGATGATTTCGGGTGTTGAAAAAGGAATTTACATTGTTAAAGATGGTTCCTTCTCCATCGACCAGCAGCGCTACAACTTTCAGTTTGGCGGTGTGCTATTCTTCGAAATCAAAAATGGAAAAATTGAAGGCATGCTAAAAGACGTAGCGTACCAGGCTAACACCCAGGAGTTTTGGAATTCTTGTGTGCAGGTTTGCGATGAACGTGATTACCGGTTGAACGGTGCCTTTAACGATGGCAAAGGCCAGCCGAGTCAATCCAATGCTGTATCGCATGGATCAGCAACAGCGCGCTTTAACGGAGTGAATGTGATCAATACTGGAAGAACAATTTAATTCGAAATTCAAGGTTCAAAATTCAAGATTGAACGGAACCTTGAAGCAATCGACAACATTAAAACTGAATATTGAATTTTAAATCTTGAATCAATCATGGCAATACTATCAAAAGAAGAAGCAAAGAAGATATTGGAAAAAGTGATCAGCTTTTCCAAAGCTGATGGCTGTGAAGTTACCCTGAACGGAAATGATGGGGGCAATATCCGGTATGCGCGAAACAGTGTATCAACAGCTGGTGAAGACAGTAATGTAAGCCTGGGTATTTCATCTTACTTCGGTAAAAAATCGGGTTCAGCTACCATCAACGAGTTTGATGATGCATCGATTGAACGAACCGTAAGACGCTCAGAAGAGTTGGCGCAACTGGCTCCTGAGAACCCGGAGTTTATGGAACCGCTTGGCCCGCAAACCTACGGTCCGGATTCTAAAACATTTTCGGAGGCTACCGCCAAGATTACCCCTGATTACCGTGCCCAGGTTGCTGCGGATAGCATTGGACCTGCTGCTAAAAAGGATATCACCGCAGCCGGATTTTTAGAAGATAATCGTGGATTCAGTTCCATGATGAACAGCAAAGGATTGTTCGCCTATAACCAGGCAACCAGTGTTGACTTTACCGTAACCATGCGCACCAATGATGAAACCGGTTCGGGTTGGGTGTCACGCAACTTTAATGATGTGAGTAAACTAAATTCGGCACAGGCTTCTGCGATTGCGATGGAGAAAGCATTACGTTCCAGAAATGCAAAAGCTATTGAACCAGGAAAATACACGGTTATTCTGGAGCCCAATGCGGCTGCTGATTTAATCGGATTAATGTTTGGTGGATTCAATGCACGTACGGCCGATGAAGGGCGCAGCTTTATGTCGAAGAAAGGGGGAGGCACAAAGTTGGGCGAAAAAATTGTGGACGAACGCGTGAACATATACACTGATCCCTGGCATGAAGAAGTTCCTACTTCCACGTGGGCCGGTGGTGGTGGCGGAGGCGGTGGTTTCGGTGGCGGAGGAGGCGGAGGTGGTGGTCTTGCCCGAAAGAAAATGGATTTGTTAAAGAATGGTGTTGTATCCAACCTGATCTACGATCGCTACTGGGCGCAACAAAAAGGCGTTGAAGCTACACCCTTTCCGGCTAACCGGATTATGGAAGGAGGCACGGCTTCGATTGAAGATATGATTAAAGACACCAAGCGCGGTGTTTTGGTAACCCGCTTCTGGTATATCCGCGCAGTTGATCCACAAACATTGCTGTACACCGGACTGACACGTGATGGAACTTTCTATATTGAGAACGGAAAGATCAAGCACCCGATCAAGAATTTCCGCTTCAATGAAAGTCCGATTATTATGCTCAACAATTTGGAGACGTTGGGTAAGCAGCAACGTGTTGGTGGTTTTGGTGGAGGTTCATTAATGCCGGCCATGAAAATCCGCGACTTTACGTTTAGCAGCTTGTCGGATGCGGTTTAGCCTTTGAGTTAAATTGATTTTAGACGCTCAAAGTCATCATTCGATTATGATGATTTTGAGCGTTTTTTTAATTATGCTTATTCATAGCCTACATTAGAAATATTGGATTTCTTTATGGGACATAAGAACTGGTATGGAGTTAAAGAGTTCGTTATTAGTGCTCCTGGGCCGCGTGGCCCCGCATGCTCATCCAGCACTGTGCCCAATCCGCACATGCCACTGCCAGACCAAAGATTGGCCAAGGCGCTGTCTGAGCATGCTGAAAAATCAGTAATAATATTTTTGTGCTATTTGATGACTTTCAGGACTTATTGTTAGTCCGATCAGAATCCGCCAAAACAACTATACTGCCACTCAAATCTTTTCCTAACTTGAGCTGTAACTTAATGGATGGTAATCTGTACTAATCTTCAGGATTCTGCATCATAGATTGTAAAAGCAATTAAACCCCAAATCACTTGAAACGAAGAGACTTTATTTATTTAACCGGCATGGGCGCTGCCGCCACCATGCTTCCGGGTATACCCGTTATGGGAAACCCCATTGCCTGGCAGCAGGCGCTTGAACCTGTTGATCCTGCATTAAAAAAACGCATGGCCGATGTGGCCTTAAACGCTGCACGTAGTAAAGGAGCTACCTATACTGATGTTCGCATTGGTCGCTATCTCAATCAGTTTATCATTACCCGTGAAGACAAGGTGCAAAACATTGTAAACACTGAATCATTCGGCATGGGCATTCGGGTAATATCCAACGGAAGTTGGGGCTTTGCCGCAACCGACAAGTTGGATAACGATAGTATTGCCAAAACAGCGGAGCTGGCGGTTGCCATTGCAAAGGAAAATTCACGATTGTTGATTGACCCCGTTCAACTGGCTCCGCAAAAAGGTTTGGGTGAAGTGCGTTGGAAGGCACCCATCGAGAAAAATGCTTTTGAAGTTCCCATCAAAGAAAAAGTTGACCTGCTTTTAAATGTGAATGATGCAGCGTTAAAGGAAGGCGCCAGCTACATTAACTCATTCATGTTCATTGTGAATGAACAAAAATATTTTGCGTCCACCGATGGTTCCTATATCGATCAGGATGTTCACCGCATATGGCCTACATTTTTTATTACCAAGATTGATGCCACCACGGGCAAGTTCGATACACGAAATTCATTGAGTTCACCTATGGGCATGGGGTATGAGTACCTGTATGCGAGGCCGCAGGATAAAATCCAGGGCCAAACAGTCTTATATAAAGATCGTTACGACATGATTGAAGACGCAAGGTTAGGTGCTCAGCAAGTTGGTGAAAAATTGAAAGCCAAATCGGTTGAAGCAGGCAAGTATGATTTAATTCTTGATCCTTCACACCTGTGGTTAACGATTCACGAATCGGTTGGCCACCCTTCCGAACTGGATCGTGTGCTTGGTTATGAAGCCAACTATGCCGGAACAAGTTTTCTTACATTGGATAAGTGGCAATCGAAGAAATTCAATTTTGGCAGCCCTATTGTGAATTTGTTTGCTGATAAAACACAGGTAGGATCACTTGGCGCAGTAGGTTATGACGATGAAGGTGTGCCGTGCAAGCGTTGGGATATTATCAAAGACGGAATTTTGGTGAACTATCAGGCCATCCGCGATCAGGCGCATATCCTTGGGCTTAGTGAATCGCAAGGATGTTGCTATGCAGATAATTGGAGCAGCGTTCAATTTCAGCGCATGCCTAATGTGTCGCTTCAGGCCGGTAAGGATGGAAAGACCGTTGAAGACCTGATTAAAGGAGTTGAAAAAGGAATTTATATCATTGGCGATGGTTCGTTCTCGATCGATCAGCAGCGTTATAATTTCCAGTTTGGTGGTCAGCTGTTTTACGAAATTAAAAACGGAAAAATTGAAGGCATGCTGCGCGATGTTGCCTATCAGGCCAACACCCAGGATTTCTGGAACGCCTGCACCGGTATAGCCGATGAGCGGGATTATCGTTTGGGTGGTTCGTTCTTTGATGGTAAGGGGCAACCCGGACAGATCAGTGCCGTGTCGCATGGATCATCCACTGCACGCTTTAATGGCGTTAACGTAATCAATACATCACGAAATATCGGATAATATTATGCCTATACTTACGAAAGATGAAGCCCAGGCTTTATTGAAAAAAATACTCAGCTATTCAAAGGCCGATGAGTGCGAAGTAAATCTAACCGGCACCGATAACGGCAATGTTCGTTATGCGCGAAATGCTGTATCTACCAGCGGTCGCATCAGTCAAACACAAATTGTTGTTTCCAGCGCGTATGGAAAAAAATCAGGTGTTGCCACCATCAATGAGTTGGATGACGCATCACTTGAAAAAGTAGTGAGACGTTCTGAGGAACTTGCCCAGCTTGCACCGGAAAATCCGGAGTATGTTCCGTTTTTAGGGCCGCAGCAATACAAGGAATCACAAACCTTTGTACCGGCTACTGCCCAGATCACCCCGAAGCAGCGCACCGATATGGTTGCGCAAAGCCTTCAGGTAGCGAAAGATGCTAAAGCGGTAGCAGCAGGTTTCCTGGAGGACTCCACAGGCTTTTCGGCCATGATGAATTCAAAAGGACTTTTTGCATACAACACCTTTACCAATGTTGCTTTTAATGTCACCGTTCGTACCGAAGATGGTCGTGGGTCTGGCTATGCAACACGTGGTTACAATGATGTTACTAAACTGGATACTAAAAGGGCCACGCAAATCGCGACAGAGAAAGCGGTGAGGTCGGCTGATGCTAAAGCGATTGAGCCAGGCAAGTACACGGTTATATTGGAGCCTGCGGCCGTAGCAGTTTTGCTGGAGCGCATCCTGTTTGGTATGGATGCCCGCCAAGCTGATGAAGGCAGAAGTTATTTAAGCAAAGCCGGTGGCCAAACCCGTTTGGGTGAAAAGTTGGTGGATGAACGGGTAAACATTTATTCCGATCCTTTACATCCGGAATTACCAACATCTACCTGGAGTGGTGATGGCCAACCACAGGAAAAAATTTCGTGGATTGAAAAGGGTGTGGTGAAAAACCTGATCTACTCACGCTATTGGGCTGAACAAAAAGGGGCTAAGTCGGTTCCCTTTCCCGGGGGCATCATTATGCAAGGCGGAACAAAATCGTTGGAAGATTTGATTAAAGGCACGAAGAAAGGAATTTTGGTTACACGCCTTTGGTATATCCGCGATGTTGATCCGCAAACCCTGCTGTTAACGGGGTTAACCCGCGATGGCACCTTTTATATTGAGAATGGAAAAATAAAGCATCCCATTAAAAATCTGCGCTTTAATGAAAGCCCGGTGATTATGCTGAACAACCTGGAAGAGTTGGGTAAAGCCGAGCGTACCGTAAGCGTGGAATCGGAATTGAACTATGTTCTTCCACCGCTAAAGATCCGCGACTTTACGTTTACCAGTTTGTCGGATGCGGTTTAGCAGTTACTCACCGACCATTTTGTTGTGCTGGTTAATAACCAAATGGTCGGTGAATTTTCCGTTCGAATAATTTACAGGTAACCATTGAATCTTAACCTGCAAATTGCGTTGATAAATCTATGCGTAGTCCCGATAAATTCTTCTTCACCCGCCTTCAGTACGATTCCGGTGACTGGGATGTTGATCAGCGCATGCCATCGAATTTGTTGAACTCACTTATCGAGTATACAACCTTGCCTGTAGATACCCGTGAAAATATTATTCCGTTAAGCAGTGCTGATATTTTCCGGTGTCCGTTTTGTTACCTGAGCGGCCATAAGCTGGTGGAGTTCACCGTCCAGGAGCGGGAGAATTTTGAAAAGTACGTACGCAACGGTGGGTTTGTCTTTGTGGATGATTGCAATCATGATAATGACGGCTTATTCGCCAAATCGTTTGAATCGCAAATGGAACGTATCTTCGGAGCGCAAGCGTTGAAAAAGATACCAAACAACCATTCTATCTATTCTTCCTTTTTTAAGTTTGAAGGTCCGCCCACTACTTCTCAGGAGTTAAACGGCTGGGGCGATGACCTGGTGCATGATTACCTGAAGGCTATTGAGATCAACGGACGGATGGGAATACTATACAGTAATAAGGATTATGGCTGTGAATGGGATTACGATTTTCGGAATAAACGTTTTTATAAAATTGACAACACCAGGTTTGGCGTAAACATTGTGATGTACGCGCTATTGCGGTAAGAGCAAAACACTTATGACAACAGATTTAAAAGCCACAGAGCAAACGGTAAATGAAATCATCGGTAAACTTTCTGAACTGAAGAAAGAGATTAAAAAAGTAATTGTCGGGCAAGAAGAAACGATTGATCAATTGTTAATTACGTTTCTTGCTGGTGGTCACGGATTATTGGAAGGTGTTCCAGGTTTAGCCAAAACGTTAATGATCCGCACGTTATCGGAAGCTATTGATTTGAAATTCAGGCGTATCCAGTTTACGCCTGACCTGATGCCTTCGGATATTATCGGAACGGAAATATTGGAAGAAGATCATTCAACCGGTAAGCGTTTCTTCAAGTTTAACCAGGGGCCTATTTTCGCCAATATCCTTTTGGCAGATGAGATCAACCGCACTTCACCGAAAACGCAATCAGCTTTACTGGAGGCCATGCAGGAGTTTGCTGTTACGTATGGTGGCATGACCTATCCGCTGGAAAAACCATTCTTCATTCTGGCCACGCAAAATCCTATTGAACAGGCCGGAACATTTCCATTGCCTGAAGCCCAGTTGGATCGCTTTCTATTATATATCAGGGTGAGCTACCCAACAGTTGAAGAGGAACGCTCGGTTTTGGAAAATACAACCAGTAGTAAAAATGTTACCATCAAAAAAGTTTTGGATGGATCAAAAATTCTGGAAGCACAGGCACTTGTTCGTGAAGTGCACATCAACCCTGACTTGATTGATTTGGTCAACCGGTTGGTACGGGCTACACGCCCCAGAGAAAACTCCGACAACTATGTTAAAGAGTGGGTGCGATGGGGTGCTGGTCCGCGTGCCGGGCAAGCCATGATCTTAACCGCGAAAGCCCGCGCACTGCTTCAAGGACGTTTTGCAGTAACGCAAGAGGATATCCGTCATATGGCGTTTCCGGTATTGCGCCATCGTATACTCATGAATTTTAAAGCGGAAGCTGAGGGCGTAACACCGGATCAGGTAACTGAAAAATTATTTCAAACTGTACTATCTGTTCCTGCTAACCGCATTTAATGCATGCATGCCCAGGTCAAATCATTGCTGAAGCCTGAAATACTCAACACGGTTAATGGGCTGGAGTTAATTGCACGGATTATTGTGGAAGGCTTTATGAGCGGAAGCAACAAAAGCCAGTCGGTTGGGGCTGGGCAGGAATTCAGTCAGTATAGAAATTATGAACCCGGTGATGACCTGCGTCAGCTTGATTGGAAAATGTATGCGCGCTCGGAGCGTTATTTTATCAAGCAAGCCGATATCGAAACCAACATCACCGTAAAGTTTATGTTGGACGCCAGTCATTCCATGGCGTATACGGAGGATGGAGTTTCAAAACTTCAGTTTGCCAAAGTTATGATTGCGGCATTGGCTTACCTGGCGCGAAAGCAAAGCGATACGTTTGGGTTGTATACCGTGAACGAACGTAACATCAGCGTGGTGCAACCCCGTTTTGAGCAACAGCAATTTATGCGGTTTTTAAATGAGCTTGTAAAAGTAAAAAGCGAAGGCGCCTGGAAAAAAGGTAATGGCCTGGAATTGTTGTATGATCATCATGGTAAGGAAATGATTCTTTTTTTTACCGATTTGTATGATGAACAGGAAGACCTTTTTCGCTTTATATCACGATTAAAAACCCCGCGCAATGAAGTAATTGTATTTCATATGTTGGGCAAGCATGAGCGTGATTTTGATTTTGAAGGGTCGTTTACGTTTGAGGATTTGGAGAGTAATGTTCGGGTGAAGGCCGATACAACGCTTCAACAGAAGGAATATAAAGAAAGAGTTGGAGACTGGATAAAACAATCAAGGTCATGGATGCTGGAGAAGCATATCAATTATCAGTTGGTGGTGATGAATGATCCGATCGAGCAAACGCTTCGTGATTTTTTGAAGATTCGTAAAATTATTAACCGATAACGTGTCGTTCCTGAATCCGATATGGTTGTGGGGTTTGACTGGTTTGCTGATTCCGGTAGCTATTCATTTGCTGAGTCGTAAGGAAGGGAACGTGATCAGGCTGGGAAGCGTGCGCCATATTATGGATTCCGCATCAGCAAGGTTTAGCAGCATACGATTAAATGAAATTTGGTTGTTGGTGGTGCGCTGTCTGCTGTTGCTGCTCATTGTTTTCTTTTTAAGCGAACTTTACTTTTCTTCTGAATCCATCAACGATAAGAAATGGCTTGTGGTTGAGAAAGGCCTGGAGCGTGATGCTGATTTTGTTTTCTTGATGGACAGCTTACAAGAGCAGGGTTTTGAGCTACGCTATTTGTTTGAAGGATTTCCGTTGGTGGATGATGATCCTGAAATAAACGGTGGTGTCAATTATTGGTTGTTGGTGCAGTCGCTGCAGGCAGAGGCTGTTGAGCAGGCGGTTGTATTGTCGAATAACTACATAAAGAATTTTAAGGGCCAGCGAATTAACCTTCCGGATAATATCCGATGGATAACGAAAACCCCGGTACAACATGAGTTTGAATTGGCTTCTATTGATAAGAGTGAATTTATATGGAAGCGCACCGGATCATCAAACGGTTTAAAGACTCATTTTTCAACGCAGATTTTGGAGGGTAGCCAGGCAACCGGAAAAGCTGATACTCTTTCGATTACACTGGTCAGTGATAACGAATTTGAATACGATAAAAAAATAATGCTGGCTGCTTTGCAAGCCATTCAGCAAACTGCTCCGTTTGTTTTTGTCATCATTGATGTTGCGGTTAGCGACTATAATCCGGTACGTAAAGCGGATTGGGTTATCTGGTTATCGGACCAAAATCCTGAAGTACACAATGCGTCAGTGATCGCGTACAATGGTGCTAAAGCTGTTGACAGCCAATTGCTGCTAGAACAGGTAACGCCAATCTATTGGAAATTGAACACAAGGCTAAATGAAGGTATCGCGTTGAATTCTCATTTGGCAATCAGGCTTTCAGAAATCTTACTTCCGGTAGAAATGTTTACGGGAAGAATGGAAGAGAATGACAGACGCGCGCTCCCTGAGCAAGCCGCCTGGTCATCGATAAATCCGGTTAGTGACAGGAAAACCGCAAGTGTTTCCGAAAATCTGAATATGTATTGGATGGTGCTTATATTCTTCACCTTGCTTGTCGAACGGTTGCTGGCCTTAAAAAGAAATCAATGAAAGCCATAGATGCACCAAATTATATAAAGAGGATGAGGCACCGGTACCTGTGGCTGCGCCTGGGTGAATCGGTGTTGTGGGCAGGGGCTACCATGTTGTTGATTTTTTCAGCCGGTTTGGTGCTGTCTTTAAATATTGAATGGACTATTTTCACCGCAACAAGTATTGGCATGCTGGTGTTCACCGGTCATTGCCTTGTGCTGGGAATATTTTCTGTCAGTGATAATCGATTAACACACTTCATTAATCAACATTATCCGCAATTGGAGGATAGTGCTGATCTATTGTTAGCACAGGAAATGGATCTCACCCCGCTTCAACAGTTGCAAAGACAGATTGTATTGGCGCGGTTTGAAGAGCTGTCCGGGCAAATCAGGCTGCCACATAAATTGATTCAGGCTTCATTTACGCTTGTCATGGCTGCGTTTCTTTATGTTGGATTATCATCTTTTGTTGATCGGAAGGATGCTTCAATAAATAATCAAACCATCAAGGCAGTCAGGGAGGAGCAACTAGTAACAGAATTTCCTGCGTCAATTGATAAGGTAACAATCAGTATTGTGCCACCATCCTATACCAATTTATCAAAGCGTGTAGTTACAGAGGTAAATCTTGAGGTGGTGGAAGGAAGCCAGGTTCAATGGAATATTAAATTTAGTAGAAATGTTCAGAGTGCTTTCTTACTGTTTTCAGATAATGACAGTATCATGTTAAAACAGGTGAACAATGATTACGTTGGAGGGCGTTACTTCAACCGCTCCGGATTTTATCAAATCGGTTGGGTTGATACTGATGAAGCTGTGAAATACTCTGATTACTACAAAATTGATGTCGCGAAGGATTATCCACCGGTAATCACCGTGAATAATGTTCAGCAGTTTGTTGTTCTTACTCAAAATGATAAGCTCACTGTTCATGTAAATGCTGCGGTTACCGATGATTATGGGCTTGCGGAAGCGCACATTATTGCCACGGTGAGTAAGGGTAGCGGTGAGTCGGTAAAATTCAGGGAAGAGAAATTATTATTTACTGTTCCTGAAAAAATTGGTGGTAAAAAAGTAAATGCTTCTCGTTTGGTTGAACTGAAGAAATTGGGATTGGAGCCCGGTGATGAATTATACTACTACATCGAAGCCATCGACAATAGAATGCCCGTGCCTAACCGCAGTCGTACCGATACCTATTTTGTTTCTTTACAGGACACCACCACCGATGTTTCTTTTTCTGATTCAGGTTTGGGGGTTGATTTAATGCCTGAATATTTCAGAAGTCAGCGGCAGATTATCATTGACTCTGAGAAATTATTGGCTGAAAGGAAAAAGATAAGCAAGCAGGATTTTAATTCAAGAAGTAATGAATTAGGCTATGATCAAAAGGTACTGAGACTTCGATACGGCCAGTTTTTGGGTGAAGAGTTTGAATCGGGTATTGGTATTCAACAGAATTTTTCAGCGGAAGATGCCGATCATGATCACGATGATGAGGAAAATATTGCTGAGAAATATGGTCATGTTCATGATAAGGAGAATGAACATAATCATGTGCAGACAAAAGTAGAAACGTCACAGCCTAAACACCAACATGATCATAATGATCCGAATAAAGAGGAAAACCCCTTGGATGCTTTTCTTCATGCCCACGATAGTGATGAAGAAGCCACCTTCTTTGTACAGTCTATTAAAATGAAGTTAAAGGCTGCTATTACCGTGATGTGGGACGCGGAACTTCACTTGAGGTTATATGATCCTGAAAAATCACTCCCGTTCCAATACAAAGCATTGAACCTGTTAAAGGAAATCAGCCAGGACTCCAGGATTTATGTTCACCGTGTTGGGTTCGATCCGCCACCATTAAAAGAAGAAAAGCGATTAACAGGCGATTTGAGTGAGCTGCGAAACTCAATTCATCAATACGAACTTATCAAACAAGCGAGTTACCCTTCTATTCAGGCTGCACTATCTGTTATTCAACTAAAGATTGATGCCCCACAATCAACGTTATCGCAAAGTGACCAACAGGTATTTGTAAAGGCTGGACAAGAATTATCTGCTGTGGCATTACAAAACCCGAAGTATATCGAACAGCTTTCCTTAGTAAAAGCACTTGCAGAGAATGAACTGACAGCGGCTGAGCGAAAGTTAATCCTGATGAAGCTCCAAAAAGCATTCTGGGAAATTTTGCCGTTGGCGCCACGAACGGCCGGTAAAGAAGCTTCAGCCCGGCATTCACTCGATCAGCAATTTATCCGGAACCTTGAAACCCTGAAGAACCAGTAATGTATGGTTGAATTTAATCCAATAGTTTCGGTGTGGATTGTTGTTGCGGTGTTGGTAATATCGACAAGTGTTTTGCTTTGGATAGAGTGGAAGAGAGCACTACGGTATTCAGCGCTTCGCTTAACCGCAGTTGTTTTATTGACTTTGGCTCTGGCGGGTTTATTTCTCAAACCAGGTTATTATTCAAGTCAGTCGAATGAAATCATTTTGTTAACCCCCGGTTATCAACCTGCAGTAGTGGATAGCCTGTTGCGACAAAATCCAAGCGCGAAATTGATACATCTTCAGCAAGCCAAACCCTATCGCAATTCTGAACTGCTCGAATCTTATTCTAAATTCCACTTTCTTCAAAATGAACTATGCTGTGTAGTAGGTCAGGGTTTGCCAATTCATGCTCTGGATTCGATTAAAAAGAAAGATTTTGTGTTCATTGCAAGCGAACCACCTGATGGGATAATTGAAATTGCGTTAAGTCAACCCATTTACCCACACCAGGATAATTTTGTAAACGGTGTATTTAAAAACCCGCCACCCGAAACGTGGGTTTTATTGGAAGGACCAGGTGGTGTGGAGGATTCGGTATTTCTTGAAGGCTCGGGGCATCGCCCCTTTAAACTTTCCTTCAAACCAAAGCAGGAGGGGCGTTTTTTGTATTCGGTTAGAACAAAAACGAAGGGCACTGTAGTTTATGTCGAGAAATTGCCCATCTATGTTCAGCATCCGGATACCCTTTCAATCCTTTTCGTGCAGGATTACCCCACCTTTGAAATGCAGTATCTTAAAAATTTTCTTTCAAAACAGCATCATAAGCTTACCCTTCGATACCGGTTGTCGCAAAGTATGTACCGTTTTGAATATGCCAATACGGGTTCCCGTCCGGTGAACAACCTTTCACCTGAAATTTTGGATCAGCTTGATGTTTTGGTTATCGATGGCGAATCGCTGCAGCGTTTATCAAGGTCCGAGGCTGCAGCAGTGAATGAATCAATAAACAAAGGTTTGGGCATCCTGGTGTTATCACCAACCAATCGGATTGATAATGCATTATTTCCTTTTGCACAGTTGGTTGTTAAAACCGATACGGCAGTAATCACCATCAACAATAAAAGTCTAAACCTTCCGGCATTAGCACAAAGGGTTAAAAAAGAGCCGGATGTAGTATCCATTACTGAAAACCAATCCGGACTTCTTTCTGGCCACCGGTACAAAGGGTTCGGCAAAGTTGGTTTTCAGTTTTTGAAAGAGACTTATCGTTTGACCCTTAGTGGTGATTCCATAGCCTATAGTCATTTATGGATGCCCATGTTGAATGGGATTTCACGTGCAAAGACGTATGATGGTAAAATCATTATAGAGAACTCACCCCCCGTTTATCCTGATAATCCGGTGTCGGTAAAATTGATTTCAAGGGATGACGATGTTCAGCTTGATGTGGATAGTATTTCATGGCCTTTACAGGAGGACGTATTTATTGATAATGTGTGGTCGGCTAAACTATGGGCGGGTGAGCCCGGTTGGCATTCACTAGCCATCGCATCTGGTAACGCGGAGTTTTACTATGTTTCTGCACCAGGGGAGTGGCAGTCCGTAGCAATTAACAACCAGATTACGGCTAACATGAGGGTATCCGGTAGCGGGGTTGAGGGTGGTGACAAGCAAGAAGATTTAGTCAGGAAAGAATTTAATCCCTTGATCTTTTTTCTTTTGTTTCTGCTGAGTGCCGGATTTCTTTGGCTGGTGCCTAAGCTGTAGCAGGAAGTTACCGGCATCGTTTATCTTTGCCCCGGTTTAAAATCATCATCCCGTGTATTTTCAATACCCAATCGAACTCATTGGTACTTTCTTCTTTGCCATCTCCGGGGCTTTGGCCATGCAGGATAAAGACCACGACTGGTTTGCTGCCGGTTTCACCGGATTTATTACGGCCATTGGTGGAGGTACCATCCGCGATATGATGCTGGGAAGTTATCCGCTGGTGTGGATTGGAGATATAAACTTCCTGTATGCCGTGCTTGCGGGTGTGGTCATGGCCATTATCTTCTTCAGATTGTTTATCAGACTGCGCAGAACATTTCTCTTATTCGACACCTTGGGGATTTCTTTCTTCACCATTCTGGGGGTTGAAAAGGCCATGAGCCTGGGTGTGCGACCTGAGATTGCCGCCATCATGGGTATGTTTACAGCCGTGATGGGCGGGGTAATCCGCGACACACTAGCCAATGAACTGCCGGTAATCTTCCGCAAGGAAATTTATGCCACAGCTTGTCTGGCGGGAGCCATTGTTTACCTGGTGCTTGATATTCATACTCCAATGGAGCGCAACTACAACCTGCTGATCTCCATTTCAGTCATCATCCTTATCCGGTTGTTGGCCGTAAAGTTCAAGCTTGCGTTGCCGGGCTTCAGAAAAGTTCGGTAAGACTATCGACACTCAGGTATGAGAAGTCTCGGTACTCATTTGTTGGACCGGAGCAGATGAACTCGCTAACTCCCGTTAGGCAGAATTTTTTATTTCTCAAAAAAAATTAGCCATTTCTATTTATTTATCGTTTACTTTTGCATTAGCGTTAAACTTAAAACTAACTGCATGATTTTTATCTAGCGTTTCTAACCTAACCACTAAGAAAGAAATTGAAAACACCGATCACCACAGTAAGAGCAGCCAAGGCCGCTTTTCAACTCCCCAGAACAATTCTGTTCTTAACACCAGCCTGTATGGTGACCAGGCGATGCCGACCCGCGCGCTTTGTGCGTATTTGATACCGTAAGCCCGATTTTATTGGCAACCACATACCTGTGTAGCACAGGATGTGCACTGACGTAACACTACGTCCCCCATTTTTAAATTTTTGAAAACAACGTCTGAAGCATCACAGGTGTATGCAGACTTAATCCATATCGTTACGATCAATGGAAAATAACAACATCATCGTCCGTCTGGCCACAGCAGACGACAAACATTACGCAACCACCATCACCCTGGAGATGGAAGAATCCGCGAAAGCGCGTGGAACCGGTATTGCCAAACGTTCACCCGAGTACATCGAGAAGAAGATGGACGAGGGCAAGGCCGTTATTGCACTGACTACCGAGGGTACATGGGTCGGCTTTTGCTACATTGAGGCCTGGCAACACGATAAGTATGTGGCCAACTCTGGATTGATTGTGTCACCGCCCTTTCGGAAAAGCGGAGTAGCTACCGACATCAAGCGCAAGATTTTTGAGTTGTCGAGACAGAAGTATCCCGAGTCGAAAATATTTGGCCTCACCACAGGATTGGCTGTGATGAAGATCAACTCAGATCTCGGCTATGAGCCTGTAACGTATTCCGAGCTTACTACCGATGAAGAGTTCTGGAAGGGTTGCCGGAGTTGTGTGAACTTCGAAATACTGATGAGCAAGAACCGCACAAACTGTATGTGCACGGCTATGCTATTCGATCCCGCTGAAGCAACCGCCAAGGTTCAGGCAGCCCAACCTGTTAAATCGCAGACGCTGGTGACGGCCGAAGGTAAGTTGAAGCGGAAACGCAAGCGCAGGTTTAAAGGTAACTTTAAACTGTTTGAGCGTTGGGTTAAGTTCAAGCAGTTTGTGTTGTTGCGTTCGCGTAACAAGAACAACGGCTCGGGTAACGGAGAGCCTAAAAAGAATTCTATTTTAAGTTTTTTCTTTTGGTAAGATGAAGAAGAAAGTTGTTTTGGCGTTTAGCGGAGGGCTTGATACCTCGTTTTGTGTAAAATACCTGAAAGAGGATCTGCACGTTGATGTGTATACCATTACAGTAAACACAGGCGGCTTTGATGAAGCTGAATTAAGGCGCATCGAAACTCATGCACTGTCGTTGGGTGCTGCCAGTCATAAAACAGTGGATGAAACTGAGAACTATTACAATACGGTAATCCGCTATCTGATTTATGGAAATGTGTTAAAAAATAATACTTATCCGTTGAGTGTAAGCGCTGAACGGATGTCGCAGGCATTAGCCGTGGCAAAGTATGCTAAAGACATTGGTGCAGATGCAGTAGCCCATGGCAGTACCGGAGCCGGTAACGACCAGGTAAGGTTCGATATGGTGTTGAATATTCTTTTACCGGGAATAGAAATCATTACTCCTATTCGTGACCTGAAACTTGCGCGGGAAGCAGAGATCAGTTACCTGAAGGGCAAAGGTGTAGAGATGAATTTTGAAAAGGCTCAGTACTCCATTAATAAGGGAATCTGGGGGACATCGGTTGGCGGGAAGGAAACGTTGAATTCGCTGGGCATGTTGCCCGAAGAAGCCTGGCCAACACCAGTAACAAAGTCCGGTAGCGAAACGGTTATGCTTACCTTTGAGCAAGGTGAATTGAAGAAGGTCAATGAAAAACAGTTCAGTCATCCGGTGGCTGCTATTCATCATCTTCAATCTATTGCTGGCCAGTATGGCATTGGCAGGGATATTCATGTGGGTGATACGATAATCGGTATTAAAGGTCGTGTTGGCTTTGAAGCGGCTGCACCCATGCTGATTATAAGGGCACACCATGCGTTGGAAAAACATGTGCTTACCAAATGGCAGTTGAGCTGGAAAGAACAGTTAGCGCAGTTTTATGGCAACTGGTTGCATGAAGGTCAGTATCTTGATCCGGTTATGCGCGACCTTGAGGCATTCCTGACCAGTACGCAACAAAACGTTACCGGTGTAGTTCATATTGAATTGCATCCGTATCGTTTCCAGGTGCTTGGCATTGAATCACCTTATGATTTGATGTCAGCTAAGTTTGGCAAGTATGGTGAAATGAATTTGGGCTGGACTGGCGATGACGTGAAAGGGTTTACCAAAATATTCGGTAACCAGGTTTCGATTTATCATCAGGTAAAGGAAGAAGTTAAGAGTGAAGAGCATAAAGTTGAAAGTCAAAAGTATAAAGCTGAAAATTGAAGGCGAAAAGCATAAAGCCGAAAGCGAAAAAGTATAAAGTTGAAGGATAAAGGATAATAAGGTCAATAATGGAGAAGAAGATAAAAGCTGGAATTATTGGTGGTGCCGGGTATACCGGTGGTGAAACCTTGCGGCTTTTGCTGAACCATCATGTCGTTGAAATTTCTTTTGTGCACAGCAGGAGCAATGCCGGTAAACCTGTGCATGCCGTACATACTGATTTGCTTGGCGAAACTGAAATGGTTTTTACCGATGCACTTGCTTTCGATGTGGATGTTTTGTTTCTGTGCATGGGCCATGGCGAGAGCAAGAAATTTCTTCAGGAGAATATCGTGTTATCAACTGTAAAGATCATCGATTTGGGTAATGATTTTCGGTTGGGTGATAAAGTGGCTGGGCGCACATTTATCTACGGTCTTCCGGAGTTGAATCGTGCAGTTATTCTTCGGGCAAACAACGTTGCTAATCCTGGCTGCTTTGCTACAGCTATTCAATTGGGCTTGTTGCCGTTGGCCAGCAAGGGTTTGTTGAAAGAAGTGTACACCACAGGCATAACGGGATCAACCGGTGCCGGACAAAAACTTCAGAACACCACACACTTCACGTGGCGTGCCAATAATATTTCTGCATATAAAACATTAACGCACCAGCATGTGACTGAGATCAATCAATCGTTAAAGCAACTTCAATCTACTTACCAGGGTAACCTTCACTTTGTGCCGTGGCGGGGAGATTTCACAAGGGGCATTTTTGTGAGTTCAATCGTGGAAACGCAGAAGTCGCTGGAAGAACTGAATCAACTTTTTAAAGTATTTTATCAGGATCACCCGTTCACCCATGTTGCCGACACCATGATCGATTTGAAACAAGTGGTGAACACCAACAAGTGTTTGATTTATCTGGAAAAAGAAGGAAATAAATTAGTGGTTCATTCAGCTATTGATAATCTTTTGAAAGGTGCCTCCGGACAGGCCATACAAAATATGAACCTGATGTTTGGTTTGGATGAACGTGCCGGACTTCAACTAAAATCAACGGTATTTTAAAATGGAACGGTTAGCCATTATAGGAGCAGGAAACCTGGGTGTTTCAATAGCCCAGGGAATTATAAAAGCCGGGTTGATGAAACCGGATCAGCTTACGCTTACGCGGAGAAGTTTGGACAAACTGGATTCCATACGCTCAGCGGGTTTTTCAGTGTCATCGAATAATATAGATACTGTTCAGCAGGCATCGTTGGTTATGATATGCGTTCAACCTAAGCAAACTCTGGCGGTGGTTAACGAAATTTCTTCAGTATTACGGGAAGGTAAGCATGTTTTAATTTCTACCGTTACCGGCATCAGCACGGAAGAGATTGCTTCCCAACTTGGTGGAAAGCAAATCCCGATTGTTCGGGCTATGCCCAATACGGCCATCGCTATTGCTTCCTCTATGACATGCATATGTTCGCACCATGCATCGCCACAACAAGTTAATGCGGTAATTAGGTTGTTTGATGGATTGGGTAAGACATTGGTAGTGGAAGAACGATTGATGAAAGCATCTACCGTACTTGCAGCAAGCGGCATAGCTTTCTTCATGCGTTTTCTGAGAGCTTCCACACAGGGTGGAATTCAGTTAGGTTTTGATGCTGAAGACGCACAAGCCATTGCGGTGCAAACGGCAAAGGGCGCGGCCTTGTTGTTGCAGGAACATGGTCTTCATCCGGAAATGGAAATTGACCGGGTAACAACACCGGAGGGATGCACGATTGCGGGACTCAATGAGATGGAGCACCAGGGACTGAGCTCGGCTATTATCAAAGGACTGGTGGCTTCTTTTGAAAAAATAAATAACATACGGAAATGAAAACGTTTGATGTCTACCCGCTTTTCCCCATTACCCCTGTCAAGGCTAAAGGCAGCTGGGTGTGGGATGATCAGGGAAACAAGTACCTTGATTTATATGGCGGGCATGCTGTTATCTCCATCGGCCATTCCCATCCGCATTACATTGATGCGATAGCCAAACAACTCGGACAAATCGGATTCTATTCCAACAGTGTTCAGAATCCTTTACAGGAAAAGCTTGCGGAAAGACTGGGCGAAGTTTCCGGTTACCCGGATTATCAATTGTTCCTGTGTAATTCTGGTGCAGAGGCTGTCGAGAATGCATTGAAGATTGCCTCGTTTGTTACGGGAAGAAAAAAAATAATCACTTTTAAAAAAGCTTTTCACGGTCGTACCTCGGCTGCCGTGGCCACTACTGATAATCCAAAAATTGTTGCTCCTGTAAATGCAGGGCACGACATTGTCTTTACTCCCTTAAATGATAGTGTTGCTTTCAATGAGGTAATGAGTGATGATGTTGCGGCAGTGCTTATTGAAGGTATCCAGGGGCTTGGTGGCATTCATGAGCCCGAAGATTCTTTCCTTCAATTTTTGCAGGCAAAATGCAAAGAGAATAACGCCATGCTGATCCTGGATGAAATACAATCAGGTTACGGTCGTACCGGTAGTTTTTTTGCACACCAGCGATCGGGTATAAAGCCCCATCTTATCACGGTCGCCAAGGGTATGGGCAATGGTTTTCCGATAGGTGGAGTGTTGATTCATCCGGATATAAAACCCTGGAGCAGCATGCTGGGTACCACATTCGGTGGAAATTACCTGGCCAGTGTTGCAGCGCTTGCTGTGTTGGATGTGATCGAGAATGAAAAACTAATTGCCAACACCAAAGAAACAGGCGAATATTTATTGAACGAGTTGAAAGCTATTCCTGAGTTTAGTGATGTTCGCGGTCGCGGATTGATGATTGGATTGGACGTTCCTGAAACACACAAGTCGCTTCGTAAAGATTTATTGATGAAGTACAAAATCTTCACGGGGGAATCGTATCCAAATACCATCCGGATACTTCCTTCATTATCATTATCCAAAGAAGAAGTGGATTTCTTTATCCAGTCGTTGAAATCGTGTTTGGCGGATATGGAAGTAACTGTGCAATCTAAGGTATAAGCTGACTGATCAGTGAAAAAATTTATTTCAGTATCGGACGTAACGTCAGTTCCCAAACTGGTTGAAAAGGCATTGGCCTATAAAGCCAATCCGTTTTTGGATAAAACGCTTGGTGTAGGTAAGCGCATGGGGTTGTTGTTTCTTAACCCCAGCATGCGCACACGGCTAAGTACACAAATCGCGGCACAAAACCTGGGCATGGATACGATTGTATTCAATGTTGGTCCGGAGGGCTGGGCACTTGAGTTTGAAGAAGAAGTGATTATGAGCGGTACCACAGTAGAACATGTGAAGGATGCTGCCCCGGTGCTTGGAAAATATTTTGATATTCTTGGCTTGCGCACATTCCCGTTGTTGAAACACAAGGAAGAGGATTACAGTGAGCAGGTGATCAATCAGTTTATCAAGTATTCGGGTATTCCTGTGGTGAGCCTGGAGAGTGCCACGTTGCATCCGCTGCAAAGCCTGACAGACATCATAACCATATCTGAAACATGGAGTGAAGCAAGACGGCCAAAAATTGTATTAACCTGGGCACCGCATGTAAAGGCATTACCACAATGTGTGGCCAATAGTTTTGCGCAGTGGATTAATGTGTGGGGTCAGGCGGATTTTGTGATTACACACCCTGAAGATTACGAACTGGACGAGCAATTTACCAAGGGTGCAACCATTACCCATCATCAGGAGGAGGCTTTGCGGGATGCGGATTATGTATATGTTAAAAACTGGAGTACCTATACGGATTACGGCAAAATTTATTGTAACGATCCGAACTGGATGTTAACCAATAAGAAACTGGAGACCACTAATAAGGGTAAAGTAATGCACTGTTTGCCGGTGAGAAGAAATGTGGAATTAAGCGATGAGGTGCTCGATAGTGCCAACAGTTTGGTAACACAACAAGCAGGTAACCGGGTGTGGGCAGCGCAGGCTGTTCTTTCGGAAATATTAAGGAGTTAAGTTTTAAATCATGCTGAGCTTGCCTGCTGCAAGCGGGCTTGTCGAAGCATGACACAGTAATTAAGGTTTGAGATGAATAAGTTATTTGTTATTAAAATCGGAGGCAACGTTCTGGATAACCCTGAGGCGTTGAAAAAATTTCTCCAGGATTTTTCGCATATCCGTGAACCGAAAATTCTGGTACATGGCGGGGGTAAACTGGCCACTAAGATTGGTGAGCGGCTTGGTATTCAGGCCAACTTTGTAAAAGGCAGAAGAATTACTGATGCCGATACCCGCGATCTGGTGACGATGGTGTACGGTGGTATGGTAAATAAGCAACTTGTGGCACAACTTCAGGCATTAAGTTGCAATGCAATTGGTGTAACCGGTGCCGATGGGAATATGATTAAGGCACGGAAGCGTCCGGTCGGTGAAGTGGATTTTGGTTTTGTAGGCGACATTACACCAGCCGATGTAAATACGGCCTTATTATATTTCCTGCTAAAGCAAAACGTTGTGCCGGTGTTTGCTTCCCTAACCCATGCCGATGGTGTAATGCTGAACACCAATGCGGATACCATTGCTTCGGTGCTGGCCATTGCGCTCAGTAAACATTTCGATACACGCCTGATATTTTGTTTCGAGAAACGAGGTGTGTTGAAAAATATTGAGGACGAAACATCGGTTATTCGGTTACTAAATGAAAGTTCCTACAAAAATCTGCTAGACCAAGGTTCGTTTGCAGATGGTATTCTTCCTAAACTTGAAAATGCTTTCGCTGCGATAAATGCTGGCGTAAAAGAAGTATTGATAGGCGAGGCCCCGCACTTGCTTCAAAACGTTGGACAGGAAACAGAGGGAACGTTGATTGTAAAATGATGAATTGAGATTTATGAATGACGATTTTTGAATGATGAATAATGAATGTTGAATTTTGAATCTTGAACAACTCCATACCGAAGCCATTAACCTGCTTCAATCATTGATTGAAACGCCATCGTTTAGTCGTGAGGAAGATAAATCGGCCAACCTGATCGCTTCCTTTCTGGATAAGCATAACATTTTGGTTAACCGTGCCGGTAACAACGTGTGGGCAGTGAATAAATATTTTAATGAGCTCAAGCCAACCATTTTACTGAACTCCCATCATGATACAGTTAAGCCAAACCCGGCCTATACCCGCGATCCGTTCAAATCGGAAATTATTAATGGAAAACTTTATGGGTTAGGAAGCAATGATGCAGGCGGACCATTGGTTGCCCTGATTGCTACCTTTCTTCATTTCTGCAACCAGGAAAACTTACCATTTAACCTTGTGCTGGCGGCCACAGCTGAAGAAGAAATATCCGGTAAGGGTGGTATAGAAAGCATCTGGACTTCCCTGCCTCAAATTGATTTTGCGATTGTTGGTGAGCCTACCTTATGCCAAATGGCGGTGGCCGAAAAAGGATTAATGGTACTTGATTGTTTGGCTAAAGGAAGGGCAGGTCATGCTGCACACGAAGAGGGAGAGAATGCACTTTACAAGGCACTTGGCGATATTGAGTGGTTCCGGTCGTACAGGTTTCTGAAAGTATCACCAACCTTGGGTGAAGTGAAGATGACAGTTACCGTTATCCATGCCGGTCAGCATCATAATGTGGTGCCTGCCGAGTGCTCTTTTACGGTTGATGTGCGGGTAACGGATGCCTATACCTTGGAAGAGGTGCTGGAAATTATTAAGCAACATGTTTCCAGTGAAGTTGTGCCGCGCTCGTTACGTTTACGTCCTTCCGGAATTACTAAAGATCATGTGTTGGTTCGTGCTGCTGAGAAATTGGGAATACATCAATACGGATCGCCCACCACCTCCGATCAGGCGTTGATTCCGGTTCCTTCGGTTAAAATCGGTCCCGGGGATTCGGCACGATCACATTCAGCGGATGAGTTTATTTTTGTCAATGAGATTAAAGAGGGGATTAAAATTTATATTGATTTAATTGAGGCTTTAAGCTTAAAGCCGAAAGTTTAAAGCTTATAAGTTTGATTAAAAAGATAAGAAATGGGATTAAATAGACTTTAAACTTCTCGGCTTTTAACTTTTAGCTTAGTATGATGAAACTTTGGAAAAAGGATAAAGACTCCCTTAAATCAGTTGAAATCTTTACGGTTGGACAGGATCGTGAACTTGATATACACCTTGCACCATTTGATGTGTTGGGTTCCCTGGCTCATATCCAAATGCTGGAGTCGATTGGGTTGCTGAGCAAAGATGAGTTGAGGAAACTTTCCGGTGAGTTAAAATTGATTTACAAGCGCATTGAAGCTGGGGACTTTAAAATTGAAGAAGGTGTAGAGGATGTCCACTCCCAGGTAGAACTTGAGCTTACTAAAAAGCTGGGTGATGCCGGAAAAAAGATCCACAGTGGGCGTTCGCGTAACGATCAGGTATTGGTCGATATAAAATTGTATTTACGACATGAAATCGAACAGATTGTAGATTCGGTTACTCACTTGTTTGGATTGTTGCAACAGCAAAGTGAAAAGTATAAGAATCATTTACTGCCGGGATATACACACTTTCAATTAGCCATGCCGTCATCGTTTGGGTTATGGTTTGGAGCATATGCCGAGAGTCTGGTGGATGATGTGGTTACGCTTGAAGCGGCTTATCGGGTGGTTAACAAAAATCCGCTAGGTTCTGCAGCTGGTTACGGATCTTCCTTTCCGCTTGATCGAAAACTGACAACAGAATTGTTAGGCTTTGATGATCTGAACTACAATGTGTTGTACGCCCAGATGGGTCGCGGTAAAACTGAGCGCATCGTGGCTGGTGCCATGGCCAACATTGCCGCAACATTGGCTAAACTTGCTGCTGATGCATGCTTGTTCCTGAATCAGAATTTCGGGTTTATCAGTTTTCCCGATGAGCTGACCACGGGATCAAGCATTATGCCGCATAAAAAGAATCCAGATGTATTTGAATTGATCCGTGCAAGATGCAACCAGATCATGGCTTTGCCTAACGACATTGCCTTAACCACGACCAATCTTCCTTCCGGTTATCATCGCGATCTTCAATTGCTGAAGGAACTGCTTTTTCCTGCCATTCAATATTTAAAAGATTGCCTGGCTATGACGCAAGTGATGTTGGAAAATGTACAGGTAAAGCAAAATATTCTGGAAGATGATCAGTATAAATTCTTGTTCAGTGTTGAAGAAGTAAACAAGCTGGTGCTGGGTGGAATGCCCTTCCGTGAAGCCTATCAGAAAGTCGGGCGGGATATTGAGCACGGTAACTATTTTCCTGAACGCAAAGTGAATCATACCCATGAAGGAAGCATCGGTAATTTAAGTACGGATGAGATTGCCCGAATGATGAAAGAAGCGTTGGAGAGATTCAGGTTTGAAAGGCTACACCAAGCTTATAAAAAATTATTATAATTTATTTGCTTCACTGTTGACAGGGCGGAGCGTGCGAAATTCCTTATTCCACGTCAACACATCTTCCACAACTGTAACCTTGCGTAAAGACCCTGATAAAACAATTTCATCGTCCCAGGTTGCTGTAAGTTTTTCCGTGCCTCCCCAGGCGTTGAACAAACTATAATAACCGCCACGGGGTCTGTAAACTGCATGGTTATCCATCTCTGATTCAATAACCATATTCTCCTTTTCTATTTTCGACTTCAGTTTTTCTTGAAAATCGACCATCGACTGGTAGTCGTTGATGTAAAGTGTGCCGGTTCGAAAGCCGGTAGTTAAAATGGAGGCCAGCAGCAAGGGATAAAATACACCCGCCACTAGGGTAAAGCTTAAACTTACATCCCATATCGAATGATCCATGTAGGCAGCAAGCAACGTAAACAGGTTAAAGATGACCAACAGCAGCCCGGCCAGTTTTAAAAAAGTTTTAATACTCCATTTCGATATCTCCTTTCGGATGCGCATAACTTGAACTATTTTTCCGCAAAATAAGTATTGTATCCGTTATGATTTTATCTCCTGAGATTCTTTTGTGGATTATTGTTGGCATTGTGGTGATCAGTTTTGGTTTTGGCCAGGTGCTGGAATATATCAACCTGAAGGCCATGCGTACCGACATACCAGCTGAGATCGCTTCTTTCTATAACAAGGAAAAATACGAGAAGTCGCAGCGGTACCACAAGGAAACAACACGGTTTTCATTTTTTACCTCCACCATTGGTTTTTCCGGCTCATTGCTCATGCTTTTGTTGGGTGGGTTTGGTTGGGTTGACGGACTACTACGCACTATAACGGAAAACCCAATACTGCTGGCGCTACTGTTTTTCGGTGTACTGGGCATTGCCTCTGATTTACTAACGCTACCGTTCCAGTGGTACGGCACTTTTGTGATTGAAGAAAAGTACGGCTTCAATAAAACCACGGTTAAGACCTTTATTACCGATAAACTGAAAGGGTACGTGTTGGGTGCACTTATTGGCGGTGGATTACTGGCTGCCCTGATCTACCTGGTGGAAACCATCGGCCCGGATTTCTGGATATGGTTTGCAGCCATTGCCTGCGCGTTCATGCTGTTCATGAATATGTTTTATACTTCGCTTATCCTGCCACTATTCAATAAACTTACACCGCTTGCGGAAGGTGAACTGAAAACTGCCATCGAAGAATTTTCGCGCAAGATCAACTTCCCGATCACCAATGTTTTTGTGATTGACGGTTCAAAGCGTTCCAATAAGGCGAATGCTTTTTTCTCAGGCATCGGTAAAAAGAAAAAGATTGTGTTGTTCGACACGCTCATAGCTAACCATACCACCGAAGAACTGGTGGCGGTCTTGGCACATGAAGTTGGACACTACAAGAAGAGGCACATCATCTGGAGTTTTGTGCTTTCTGTCGTGCAGATATTTTTTATGCTTTTTGTGCTGTCGCTGATGGTGTTCAATGAAAACTTATCGTTGGCGCTAGGCGGCAGCCAGTTGGCTATCCATTTAAACCTGCTGGCGTTCACTATTTTGTTTTCACCCATTTCAGCCATTACCGGATTATTTATGAACCTGTACAGTCGCAAGAATGAATTTGAAGCGGATGCCTATGCCCGAGAAACCTTTAGCGGCAAAGCCTTGGCTGAGGCCTTGAAGAAACTTTCGGTGGATAATTTATCAAACCTGTATCCGCACCCGGCTTATGTATTCTTTCATTACTCACATCCGCCTTTGTTAAAGCGCTTGGAGCGGATTGTCTAGGTTATTGTTTCTGTGTTCTAGTAGATTCTGTAAAGACTTTTTCTTTGATACGCAGTGTTCTCTTCGAGAGGCACTGCGAGGAAATAAGACAAACACTTCGGATGACCGTGTCACAAGCAATTAATTTTGTCAGGTGGTTTATTTTACTGTACTCTTAAAGTATCCAAAATAAATTCTTGTCCATCAAAATTATCATTATAAAATTTAAAGTAATGATCACCCAGTTCCTTTACTTCAAATCGATAGATGGTCTCAAGGGTTGGGATATTGTCAGGACACATTTTACAATTTGGATACTTTCCGTAGAATTTAACAACTATAGTCCGACCATCTGTTGTTGTTTTTTGTCGTGAATATTCTCCGCATCCATTAAATACAATATGATATATTTTGAATGAAACGGTTGTTCCAATAGTAGTTGTGGATGGAAGTTCTGTGCCAATAATTGGTGAAACAGATTCGTCAGTCGATATGCACTCACAAGAAAGTAATATTGTAATCGATAATATTGATCCTACAATCGTCTTCATTATTGTTGGTTGAGCTGCTTTATAGGATAAATATATTTTTCTATATTCCGGTATACCCAAAGGGTGTAATTTCCTTTAGCCGTTTTTTAAGTTCTGGGTTCACATCAAGCGCGTCAATAAAATCCTCAAACTCCTTCTTCCCAATCTTTTCATTCTTGCGCGTCAGTTCTTTCAAGGCTTCATATGGATTTGGGTAGCCTTCTTTTCGTAAAATGGTTTGAATGGCTTCGGCTATTACAGTCCAATTATTTTCCAGGTCGGCATCAATAGCTTGTTTGTTCAATTCCAGTTTACCAACGCCTTTCAAAAGCGATTGCAAGGCAATAACGGTGTGGGCTAAGGGCACCCCTATGTTACGCAATACGGTGCTGTCGGTTAAGTCGCGCTGCAGGCGCGATATAGGAAGTTTTGCAGAGAGGTGTTCAAAGATGGCGTTGGCATAGCCCAGGTTGCCTTCGGCATTTTCAAAGTCGATGGGGTTTACTTTATGCGGCATGGCTGAACTACCCACTTCACCAGCTTTTATTTTTTGTTTAAAGTAATTCATGGAAATGTATTGCCACACATCCCGGCTGAAATCAATCAGTATGGTATTGATGCGTTTCAGGTTATCGAACAATGCGGCCAGGTTATCATAGTGTTCAATCTGGGTAGTGGGTTCGCTGCGCACCAATCCTAAATGCTGACTTACAAATGCATTGCCAAAATGTCCCCAATTAATTTCAGGGTACGCAACATGATGGGCATTGAAGTTTCCGGTAGCGCCACCAAACTTAGCCGAGTAAGGAATGGTTTTGAGAAGTTCAAGCTGGTTGTTAACCCGTTCAATGAAAACATAGAGTTCTTTACCCAACCGGGTAGGTGATGCTGGCTGTCCGTGGGTGCGGGCCAGCATGGGTATGTCTTTCCATTGTACGCTTAGGGTTGCGAGTCCGTTTACCAGTTTTGCCACAAGCGGTAAGAACTCAGCCTCCATAAACTCCTTCAGCGAAAGCGGTATGGCCGTGTTGTTAATATCCTGTGAAGTAAGTCCGAAGTGAATAAATTCTTTCCAGGCACTAAGCTTAAGTTCATCCAGCTTTTGTTTGATAAAGTATTCCACCGCCTTTACATCGTGGTTGGTGGTTTTTTCAATTTCTTTAATTTGCAGGGCGTCTGCTTCAGTAAAATTCTGGTACACCTTACGCAACAGGCTTTCCTGTTCTTTAGGAAATTTTGAAAGTTCCGGTAGCACATAGGTGAGGGCAATGAAGTATTCTATTTCCACCCGCACGCGGTAGCGCATTAAACCGAATTCAGAAAAATAGGTTGTTAATGAAGAGGAGGTATTGAAGTACCGTCCGTCAACAGGCGAAATGGCGGTAAGGGTAGTCAGTTGCACAATGATCTGTTAAGATGTAAAAATAGTAAAAGGAACAGTAAGGCAATCGATAAACCTTAAGAGTTGGCAGCCGTTTATCCGGTTGCCAATGTAAATTTTAGCGGCATTTTTATAGCTTCGCACCCGCCATGAAAATCCTGTCCGGCATTTTTGTACTAATGGTTCTGTCAATCACCTGCATAGGCCAGAACAAACCAGGTATGGAATTGCCGATACGCAAGGCACTCGGCACTATTACACTTGACGGTAAACTGGATGAAGAAGATTGGATTAACGCTACCGTGGCTAAGGATTTTTACCTGAATTTCCCGATTGACACCACCTTTGCTCCATTTCAAACAGAGGCCCGGCTGACCTACGATGATAATAACTTCTATATATCGTTTGTATGCTATGATGATCAAAGCCCTGACATTGTGCAATCGTTGAGGCGTGATTTTGATTATGAAAACAACGATAACATAGGGTTTGTGCTTGGCCCCTACAACGATGGTATCAATGGGTTCTTTTTTATAATCACACCAAAGGGTGTTCAAATGGAAGGAACCGTGGCGGGAGGGGGTGCAAGTTCAAACAGTTTCAGTGCCACCTGGGATAACAAATGGTACAGTCATGTGGAGCGATATGACGACCGGTGGATAGCTGAACTAGCTATACCCTTCAATAGTTTTCGTTTTAAGAGTAATCTAAGAGAGTGGCAGATAAACTTCATTCGCTGGGATAGAAAACGAAACCTTTCAAGTACTTGGGTGGCAGTACCTATTCAATATGATGGTGGTTCATTTGCGTATGCCGGGCAACTCACCTGGGTAGATCCTCCGCCCAAAGCCAAAACGAATATATCATTTATTCCCTATGTGGCAGGCTCAGCTTCCGCTGATCGTGAGGCAGACCCCGCCACAAGCACCAGCGACTTACAGGCAGGATTTGATGCCAAGATTGGTATAACTCCATCACTGAATCTTGATCTAACCTTTAATCCAGATTTTTCGCAAGTCGAAGTCGACCGACAGGTGATAAACCTTACCCGGTTTGAATTCCGTTTTCCTGAACGCAGGCAGTTTTTTCTGGAGAACAGCGATATTATTGATAATGCCGGATTTCCTGATTCGCGTCCGTTTTTTACCCGCAGGGTGGGCCTCGCGCGCGACAGCACTGAGTCCATCCGTCAAGTGCCAATAGTATATGGCGCACGCCTGAGTGGTTCTATCAACAAGCAATGGAGAGTAATGGCTTTAAATATGATGACCAAAGAGGAACTATCACTTGGCCTACCCAGCCAACTTTATTCGGTGGCAGCCATACAACGCAACTTCTGGAAGCAATCAAGTTTATCCATAATGTATGTTGACAAAGCGTCACTCGGCATTGAAAAAACAGATAGCCTCAGGTATTTCAATTCAGAATTATGGAAACCACGGGTTAATAATGAAGATACCACCTGGGTTCTTAATCAGTATAATCGTGTGCTCACGGCCGATCTTGAATTGCTCAGTAAAGACAACCGGTGGAATGGAAGTTTTTATGCCAGCCGCTCCTTTGATGCATATTCCAGTGACGGCAATAATTCAATTGGAGGCTTTCTTGGCTATCGGGTGCGCAACCTTGAAGTTGGTGGCGGGCACACATTGATTCAGAAAAACTATAATGCTGAGGCAGGCTTTGTTCCTACCAGTGGCGTGTATCCGGGGTTTTGGAATTCATTCGCTTTTGCTCAGGGAACATTTTTTCCGAAAAGCAAAAAAATTGCGCGGATGGGACCTGGTACCCGCATCGGGTTTAGTGGTATTCCTCAAGATTTTGTAACAGATAAAAATTTCGGGCTGAATTATAATATTAGTTTTCTCAACACCGCGCAGGTTGAGGCCGGTTACGAATATACTTATCAGCGACTTACCCAGGATTTTAATCCAATAGATGGTGATCGCTATATCGAATTCCAGGAAGGAGATGTTTATGATTGGGGAAGTTTTAATATTAGCTACCGGTCGGATCAACGCAAAGTTTTCAATTATTTTGTTCAAACGGTTTTAGGCGGTTTTTACAACGGCAATTTGTTTAACATAGCGGGTACGCTGAATTATCGTTATCAGCCTTTTGGAAGTGTGGCAATTCAATACGACTTTAACGCAGTAAGGTTGGCCGAAGGATACGGTGAAGAGAACCTGTTTTTAATCGGGCCGCGAGTCGATTTGACCTTTACAGATAAAATATTCTTGACCACGTTTGTTCAGTACAATAATCTGGCAGATAATATTAACCTGAATGCCCGGTTTCAGTGGCGGTATAAACCAGCATCCGATTTTTTTGTTGTATACACAGAAAACTACTTGCCCCAGCATCTAAAAACCAAAAACAGGGCGTTGGTGTTCAAACTCACCTATTGGTTGAATATTTAGATTGGCAGGCAGTTTATCATTATTTTTGCCACCTAATTATTCTAAATCATGGCATTCGGGTTTTTTAAGAAAAGTGAGAAGAAGGAAGCGTCCCCTCAGGGCGGACCTCATTATTTTGAGCTGAAAGTAAAGGCCGTTGTACAGGAAACGAAGGATGCTATTTCTATTGTTTTTGAGCAGCCGGCTTCTGGTAAAATCGACTACAAATCAGGGCAGTTTTTAACGTTGATTGTGCCAGTGAACGGAAAAGAAGTACGCAGGGCCTATTCGCTCTGTTCTTCCCCTTTTGTTGATGACGATCTGGCCGTTACCGTAAAGCGTGTTGATAATGGATTAATGTCCAACTGGCTTGCGGATAATTTAAAAGCTGGTGATACGCTTAAGATCATGGAGCCGATGGGTCACTTTACGACTGAATTCGGAAAAGACCGTAAGCGCCATCTGGTTATGTTTGCCGGAGGTTCGGGTATTACACCCATGCTTTCGCATATAAAAAGTTTACTTACACAAGAGCCCGACAGCATTGCATCGCTTATTTACTGTAATCGCGATATCGATAGTATTATATTTAAAGATGAGCTGGCTAAATGGGAAACGAACTACCAGGGCAGACTTCATGTCATTCATATTCTGGATAATGCACCTATGAACTGGCAGGGCTATTCCGGGTTGCTTAATCCTGAGATGCTCAAAAAATTATTTGAACGTATACCCGCCTGGGGTTTTGAAAAAACTACATACCTCATGTGTGGGCCGGAGGGTATGATGAAAAATGTGGAGACGTTACTGGCCGAACACCATATCCCGCAAGAAAAGATTTTTAAAGAGAGTTTTGTACAGGGCACTATTGATAAAGAGAAGAAGCAGGAGGCAACGACAACACCTACTGAAAATAAAATCCGTGAAGTGACCATTCGCTACGATGGCCATGAGTACAAAATTATGGTGGAGCCTAAACGCACTATTCTGGAAACAGCGCTCGACAAAGGAATTGATCTTCCCTTTTCCTGCCAAAGTGGTTTGTGTACCGCTTGCCGCGGAAAAGCCTTGAGTGGAACAGTAAAGCTTGACGAAGAAGAAGGTCTTTCACAAGCCGAACGCGCTGAAGGTTATGTATTAACCTGCGTAGGTCACCCAATGACGGATGATGTGGTGATTGAAATTGGATAGAAGGATATTAGACGTAAGTCGTAAGACTTAATACTTGTAGCGGTAAGGTAAACATTTCTTTCCGAACCCCGTATTATTGTATTGTTCACTAAAACTATTCTTTATGAGATCAAGAATTATTCTGTTTCTATTGTTTTCCACAGCCTTTACCGGGCTTGCACAGACAAAACCATCAGGGCTTTATATGCCCATCGAGTTCCAAAAGGCTTATGAAAAAGGAACACGTAAGTTGGATGGATCGGTATCTCCAACATATTGGCAGAACAGATCGATATACAAGATCAAAGCTACGGTCGATCCGCATACCAAATTATTAAAAGGTGAAGCAACCATTACCTATTTCAATAATACACCTGATACTATACGGAACCCCACCTTTCATACTTATCATGACTATTACAAACCGGAATCAAAGAAAGCAGGATTTTTCAGTGGTGGCAGTAGCCCCGATGCTAATCATAAAGGTGTGATTATTGAAAAGCTGGTCGTTGACAATGAAATTTATGATATCAACAATCGTGATGAAGTTTTCTATGGAGGCACCAATTATACCGTTCGCTTAAAGAAGCCACTGCCACCTAAAAGTTCAATGGAGCTAAAGATCAACTGGAATTATATCATCCCCGGTAAGGGCTTTGAACGCAGTGGTGCTATCGACAGCACATCGATGTTTGTGGCATACTGGTACCCTGAAATGGCGGTATTGGATGATATCGATTTGTGGGATAGGATCGTTTACGATGCGGCTACTGAATTTTATCACGATTATTCCGATTACGAAATTGAAGTAACCGTACCGGATAATTTTATGGTGTGGGCTTCGGTTGCACCTTTAAATCCAGAGGAGGTTTATTCAACTGCCACGCGTGAACGATTAACCCGGGCACGCAGCAGTGTTATACCGGTGAATATTTTAACCGAAGCTGATTTCAAAAAAGCCTCAACTAAAAATTTAACATGGAAATATTCGGCCACGAATTTTCCTGATTTTGCCTTTGCCTTAAGTGATCATTTTGTGTGGGACGCGTGCTCTTATAAAGATGCTATGGGTGAATATTTCATTCATACAACTTACCCTACTAAACATCCTGAGTTTAGTGCTGTGCTGGAAGCGATTAAGGAGTCCTTGAAAGTTTTCCATACTCAATTTCCGGTATATCCATTTCCTTATAAACACTTTACCATCTTCAATGGACTGGAAGGCGGAGGCATGGAATTTCCGGGCATGGCTAATGACCAGGAAACGTCTGGCGCAATGATTGAACAATGGACGGGTAAAAAAGTAAGCGATAAGGATGCGCAACTTGGTCTTACGTTGCATGAAATGTGTCACATGTATTTTCCGTTTATGATGGGCATTAATGAAAAGAAGTATGCCTGGATGGATGAAGGTTTTGCAAGCTTTTCAGAATATTTTATTGACCCATTATTTCCTGCCGGAAATTGGGATCAGCCTTACCTGGGATCACAGCGTGTTCTCCCCATCATGGTGCCATCGCACATAGCTGAAGGTAGCGGACTTAATTCATACACGGTTGGATCGTATTCTTATGTGTCTTTATATCAGCTGTTAGGTAAGGATTTGTTTTTAAAATGCCTGCATGCGTACATGAATGAATGGAAATACAAACACCCAACTCCATATGATTTTATGTTTACTTTCAACCGGGTTTCTGGTCAGGATTTAAACTGGTTCTGGAACAAGTGGTATTTCGATTGGGGCTATATGGACGTAGGTATTAATGACGTGAAGAATAATATTGTTACCGTTGAAAATAGGGGAGGTCGGCCGTTGGCTTTCAGTATTACAGTTACATTTGATGACGGTACAACTTCAAACCAGGATGTTAACCCTATAGTATGGAAATCTTCAAAAATCTATAACCATAAAGTGAATGCCGGTAAAAAGAAAATTAAATCGGTTCAGCTAACGATCCCCACCAATGGCGATGCCGATGGGAAAAACAATACATGGATGGCCAAGTAATTTTAAAAAGAGGCTGTTCAAATGAGCAGCCTCTTTTTTTAGGTGTTCACCTCATGCTTTTTATTGCTCACCATATTCTCTACAGTCCATTCCACCCTCCTTTCAACAGCATACTTACGCACCGGGCAATCAGTTTTACTGCATATTCGGCACGAGAAATCGAGGCAGCCATCGGAGTGAACAAATAACTCCAACGATTCGCCAAATCCTTTCCGTACCAGCGAGGCGAGGGCATCAATCTCATGATGGGCTTCATGCACGTTCAGGTACCACGGCACTGTAAGGTGGCAGTCGAGATGAAGTGTTGCGCCATATTTAATAATGCGCATGTTGTGCAGGTCGATCCAGTTTTCCCTGCGATTGGCATTGAGCATGGTAACCATTCGCGTTAGCAGTTCCATGTCACGTTCATCCATAATGCCTGCTAGCGATGAGCGTATAATTTTGTAGCCCGTGTATAGAATTATTACACTGAACAGTATGGCTATGGCACTGTCGAGCCAAAGAATATCTGTAATGAAAATAAGTAAAAGCCCAACCAAGATACCGAGTGTCGAGTAGGTGTCGCTAAGCAAGTGTTTACCGCTGGCCTGAAGTGCAAGCGAATTGTTTTTTCTTCCGGTGCGTATACACCATAAGCCCATTGCCAGGTTTATGCCTGCTGTAGCGCCAATCAGTATCATGCCCATATCAAGTTGCTGAATGGACGATGGGGTTATCAGGTTTTTAATGGCTTCATAAATGATCAGCAGCCCGGCAATAAAAATCATACTGCCTTCTATGGCCGCAGAAAGAAATTCTACCTTGCCGTGGCCGTACGGGTGATCCGCATCACGTGGTTTGGCGGATAAATACAAACTGTAAAGACCCAAAAATCCAGCTACTACATTCACAATACTTTCCAGCGCATCGGTAAGAATAGCGACTGATCCTGTAATGAAATAGGCAAACATTTTGGTAATGAGCAGGATGGATGAAAACAGCGCCACCCACTTTTGAACGGTAATATTTTGCTGTGCCGGAAGCATTATTTTTTCTTTCGGATAAGTTGAATGATAGCCGGAACAGCAATAATCACCCACACGACATTGATGAAGGTGTTGGCATAGGCTGTATAGTACACAGAGTAAATAATCAGAAAAATTCCTCCCACAAGGTTAAGCAACAGAAAAACCAATGAGTTGGATTTAATTTTCTGATAACTGTTTAAGCCATAGGCGGCAATAACCATAATGGAGCCTATCCAGCCAATAATATCAATAAGAAGTTTCACGTAGCGTGTAAAGGTTAGTGGTTACCGTAATTTAACACGCAATAAATACTTATCCGCTGTTATGTACAGTGTTTTTTCATCGGGCGTTAATGCGCAGTTAGCTGTTGGTACGGGTAATTTAATTTTTCCCAGCACTTTTCCGTTCGAACTAAAAATCCAAACTCCACCCGGGCCCGTGGCAAAAACATTTCCATGCATGTCTATTTTCAAACCATCCGGTAATCCGGATTCTGTTTTGGTATTTTCAGTAGCATCATAAAATATGGAGGAGTGAATGATGGAGTCATTTTCTCCCAGACTATACCGATACCATATGGCCTTTCCCGGATCTGAATTGGCCACGATAAAGGTTGAGTTATCAGGGAAAAAGGCAATGCCATTGGGGCGGGTTAATGAATCGATTACCAACATTACTTCGCCTGATGAAGTAGCCCTGTAAACACCATGAAATGGAATTTCTTTTGACGGATCATTTTCTCTTTCCGGTAAACCATAAGGAGGATCGGTGAAGTAAAGATCTTTTCCCCGGTAAGCTGCATCATTAGGGCTGTTGAATTTTTTTCCATCGTAGCGATCGGCAAGGGCAATGTATTCTGGTTTTGGATTTGAAAGGGATGCATTCATGTACGCCATTTGTCTGTTGCCATGTTGGCATAGTACAAGTCTTCCATTCGTATCCAGCAGTAAGCCGTTCGAGCCTGGCTCTCTGCTTGTTGTTTCTGTACCTGTAAAACCTGATGGGGTTAGGTAAACCTCAGCACCCTTGTCTTCGGTCCATTTATAAATCGTATTTTTCGGAACATCCGAAAACAACAGCATACTTTCTGCTTCTACCCATACCGGCCCTTCACTCCAAACAAATCCTTCTGCCAGAATTTCAATCTGTGCATCTGTAGAAATTATGTTATCCAATGCAACATCCAATCGCTCAACCGACCCGATGGTTTTTTTAGAATCTGGCTTACATCCCATGATTAGAAAAGAAAGTAGTCCGGTGAATATGATCGTGCGCATGATTTGTTTAAATAAAGTTGAAGGTAAAATCTAAGATAAGTATTTTCTGAAAATACGATAGCGCTTGCACAGTCTTCCATTAAGTTTCTCGCACTCTCCCCGCATAGGCAAATTGTTTTCCAGTATCAGGTGGCTGTCCATAATTATAAAGCCCCTTCGAGAAGCCGTTTCAAGCATAGCTTTGCCAAGCAACACACTTACTCCGGTTCTGCGGTACCCTTCTTTAATGGCGCCCAGTAAAAGATTAAGCTGTTTTGTTCTTCGCATAGCCTGTAAAATATAGAGAAAGCCAAATGGAAAAAGCCGTCCCTTTGCTTTTTGGATTCCGATGCTCATCTCTGGCATGGCCACAACAAATGCGATCAACATTCCAGTCGTGTCAATTACCACTTTCACAAACTCAGGATCCAGTATGGGCAGGTATTGCGCGGCAAATTTTTTCATTTCTTCTTCACTCATTGGGGTGAAACCAAAAATGGGTGCATATGCTTCGTTGACCAGGCGTAAAACGGGAAGTATGTAAGGCTTTAGTGCACGCTTCGAGTTAAATTCAACTACCCGAAGGGGCGAACGGTTGGCCATGCGGGAATAGACTTGTTTATACACATCAGGTAGTGTTATGGGGATGTCCATCTGGTAAGAAATGCAATCCACCTCTTTTTCATAGCCAAGTTGTTTTACCAGCTCGGGCAGGTAGCGGGGGTTGGTTGGTGTGGCAAGCACCGGTAAAAATTCAAAACCTTCAATTTGAAACCCCTGCGGATCTTTATCGGAAAAGCCGAAAGGGCCGATGATTTTATTCATTCCCTTGGTGCGGGCCCAGTTTTCAATGTAGGTAATCAAGGCATGAGCAACTTCTGCTTCTTTCAGGCAGTCGAGGTTATAAAAGCGTGCAGTTTTTTCTCCGTGCAATTCGTTATAGCGGTGGTGGATAATGCCCATAATACGCCCAACGGTTACTTTATCCCGGTAGGCCAGTACCCGTATTACATCACAGTATTCAAGGGCTTTATTCTTTTTAGGATCATGGAAAGCCCATTCATCGGCATAGATAGGGGGTACCCATCGGGTTTCATTTTTATAGAGTCGTTCAGGAAGGAAAATATATTCCTTTAGCTCTTTACGATTGGTTATGATTTTAAATTCGATGGACAACGGGTGTGGGATTATTCTTCCGGTTTTGATCTGACGATGATCTCCATATCACAAATGATTCTATTTTTGCATTCCACTCAAGGTAATAATTTAATTAAGTTAATAGATGGATGCTGTAGATAAAATTGAACGACCCAAGCGCAAATTTTTGCCTGATACTTTTAGCCTTACCGACTGGTCAGTGCTTAAACCCTGGTTTGATAACCTGCTGGAGCGTACCCTTCAATCAGCGGGTGATTTGCGTACATGGTTTAAGGATAGGAGTGAATTGGAGGCAGTTGTTGCAGAGGATTTTGCCTGGCGCTATATCAACATGACGCGCTTCACTGAAAACGAAGACTATAGCAAGAGCTACCAGTATTTTGTTGAAAATATTCAGCCCCAAATCGCCCCGATCTCCGATCAGCTCAATCGCAAGGCTGAAGCGTCAGTATTTCTTGCGGAGTTGGAAAAGGAAACCGGTTATGACATAATGATCCGCAACCTGAGAAAGGAAATAGAATTATTTCGTGAAGTGAATATTCCCTTGTTCACGGAAATCAGTCTGGAGCAGCAAAAGTATAACCAGCTTTCAGGAGCTATGATGGTGAAACTTGAGGGTAAAGAACTCACCTTGCAACAAGCGGCAGTCAGGCTGATGTCTACTGACCGTGCAGAACGGGAACAAGTGTATCGTAAAATCACTGACAGAAGGTTGCAGGATAAAGAAACATTAGACAAGCTTTTTACTAAGCTAATCCACTTGCGTCACCAGATTGCTGTTAATGCAGGCTTTTCCAACTTTCGTGATTATATGTTCAAGGCCATGGGGCGTTTTGATTACACCCCTCAGGATTGTTTCAACTTTCATGATTCTATTGCTTCTGAAGTAGTGCCAATGTTGAATGACTTGACACGTGAACGAAAAGAATCACTTGGCGTAGCCTCATTGAAGCCATGGGATAAAATAGTTGATCCGGAAGGACGGGATCCGCTAAAAGCGTTTAATGATGGCAATGACCTGACAGGAAAAACTATTGAATGTTTTCATCGCATTAATACCTACTTGGGGCAATGCTTGGCCATTATGAAAGAAATGGGACACCTGGATCTTGAATCGCGTAAAGGAAAGGCACCGGGTGGTTATAATTACCCGCTGGCGGAAATTGGTGTTCCGTTTATTTTTATGAATGCTACGTCAACCCTTCGCGACATGGTAACTATTATGCATGAAGGTGGACATGCCGTGCATAACTTTTTAACCCGCGAACTGGAGTTGAATGATTTTAAATCAACTCCATCTGAAGTAGCTGAACTAGCTTCCATGTCGATGGAGTTGATCTCCATGGATCATTGGGATATTTTCTTTCCCGATGCCGAAACGCTGAAACGGGCTAAACGCGAACATCTGGAGGATATCATCGAAACGCTGCCGTGGGTGGCTACCATCGATAAGTTTCAGCACTGGGTTTATGAAAATCCAAATCATTCAGTGGAAGAGAGGAAGGCGAGCTGGAATAGAATACTCACTCAATTTTCCGATTCCATAACCGACTGGACCGGTGAAGAAATCGCAAAGGACTACCTCTGGCAAAAGCAATTGCATTTATATGAAGTTCCCTTTTACTATATCGAATATGGTATGGCGCAATTGGGTGCAATAGCCATTTGGCGGAATTATAAGCACGATAAGCAAAAAGGTTTACAGGGTTACATGAATGCCCTCAAACTGGGCTATATGAAATCCATACCGGAAGTATATGAAGCAGCCGGTATACGATTTGATTTTTCATCGGCTTATATCCGTGAGTTGATGGCCTTTGTGAGGACTGAGCTTCAGAAGGTAAGTTGATACTAAAAGATATTTACGACTTAGTGTGTGTTCTAATAAGCGCAGGACATCTAGATGCCTCTGCCTTTATCCAATAAGTTACTCAATAGTTCAGCTTCCGAATCGGTAAGTGTTAATACCTGGTCAATGTCTCTTTGCTTGCGGCTGATTTCTTTTAAAAGTGTGAGCCCGTTTTCAGTAATGAATACGTCAGTTGCGCGTTTGTCTTTTGGGCAGGATTTCTTTTCAATAAGATTTTTAGAGATTAACCGGTCCAGCAAGCGTGATATATCTGAATTCTGATCCAGCATTCGTGATTTTATTTCCTTGGCAGAAATGCTGTTAGGATATTGCCCTTTCAAAATTCGCAACACGTTGAATTGTTGCCCGGTAATACCAAAAGGTTTGAAAAAGTGTTGTTGCTGGTTGATCAGCCAGTTTGAAGTAAAAATTAAATTGATCACAGCCTTTTGATGGTTGCTGATAAATTTTTGCTGTTTTATCTCGTCTTCAATTTTCATATAAAAAAGATAGTCCGCAATGCTGCCATCACGGACTATCCACTGATATTCTATAACGGCAGGTTAGCTATTAGGCTGCTTGTCTAATTCAATCTTTATGTTGAGGGTAACATCATCACCTACAACCATTTCACCACCGGCTAATTTATTGGCCCAGTTTACACCATAATCCTGACGATTAATAGTGCCTACTACTTTGAAACCTGCTTTCTCTCCACGGCCCGTGTTGATTGTACCTCCATACGTTACATCAAATTCTACTTTCTTGGTTACACCTTTCATGGTGAAATCGCCTTTCAGTTTGTACTTGGTTCCTTCCTTTATCAGGTTTCCTTTGAACGAAATTTCGGGAAATTTTTCTGCATCGAAAAAGTCTGCTGATTTTAAGTGACCATCGCGCTTTTCATTCTCCGTATAAATAGAGGCAACTTTTGCTGTAAAAGTTACTTCAGCACCTGAGAAGTCGGCAGCTTTGGAAACTACGGCACCAGAATAGTCCTTAAAAGAACCTTCCGTTTCAGCCACTACCATATGTGTTACGCTGAAACCGATTTTGGAATGGACATTATCAATTTTCCAGGTTGATTGTGCGATTGCACCGCCACTTACCAACAGCGCAACCAGGACGAAATACATTTTTTTCATAATTGTTTAAATTTAGTTAATGGGAGTTGATGCGAACATAACACCACTTTGTAAATAAATGTTTAAACATCTATTTTATATTTTGTAATATCCTGATTATCAGCGTGAAAGAAAATTAAATATTTAACCAGTAGCTGATTTTTAGCACTACCCCACGCAATCGGGGTTGGCCTTGGGCAAAGAAACGACCCTCTGCATCAGTAAAGGTTTCTGTCACGTAGTTATCCGTGTACACCAGAAAAATATCTGATACCGGCTTAAATCGCCACTGTAACCGGGAATTGATGTTCAGGTTGTTGATTTGATTATTGTATTGAACAAAAGTCGTGAAGAACACGCTACGGGTGAGGGTAAGATCAATGCGTGGGCCAATCAAGAGCAGGTCTGCATCATTATAGGGTTCCGGCAGCCGTATTCGGTTGTATGTGAAATTAAGCGAGGCGAATCCCCAGGGGATATACCGGTAGGTAAGTATTCCACTTAAGTTGATTCGGGTGCCATTAAAATACTCTCCGAGCCGGGTAGATAGATTTGTGAAAAGGGCTTTTCGTGCATCGGAGTTGAAATTGAATACAACCAGGTACTGATGATAGCTAGTACCAGCCGGTAGTTTTTCACCATTGGTTCCGCTTGGATCAAAGGAATCAAACAGGTAAGTGTATTCCTTTCTCAGACGGATATTCCAGGTGGCTGTATTTCTGTAACGCGCACGATACATCAGGTTAGCATCCCAATCCAGTAATCCATAAACTTCATTTCCGATAATATCAAAATCAATTCCTGGCCCATGACTTTGAATACCTGACTTTTTCGGGTACATGTTATACCAATGAGTATAAGCTACTTGTTGGATATCTTTTCTACGCGCAAAGCCAACTTCAGGATTGTAGTTAGCGCCCACACTTCGGGTGAATAAATTGACAGACCATTTCAACGTGCTGTAATTGATAAATCCACCGGTGGCAAAGGTGGAGTCTAAACCATTTTGATCAAATGAGCGGTGATAAAATGCCTTACCGTTCCATACATTGTTTTTACTGGCAAGGTTGTAGTCCACACCAATAAGCCTATTGTATTTCATAGGATTTGTGGTGAAGTCGCCTGTGATGGAATCCTGAAAGGCTTGCTTATTAATGGCGATGATGCCGATGTTGGAGCGTGTGAAAATTTTTCGCTGCACGGATGCCACCATGAAATTGGTAGAAGGCAGATTGATTTTTTCATCTTCTCCGGCTTGAATGTCCATAAACCCTATGCGCCAGTTGTTATCAATTTTGCCGCTCAACCGAAATCCGCCATAAATGGAATTTTGAATATTTTGTCCCGTGGATTCATCTCGCGCCACACCAATTCTGCGAGAGAAAAAAGGTCTTGTTCCCTCTACACCAAAATCTCCAAACAAGTCTGCATTCTCTAGAAAAAATTGCCGCTGTTCAGGAAAAAAAATCTCGAAACGGTCAAGGTTGGTTACTTGTTCATCTACTTCTACCTGCGAAAAGTCGGGGTTTACGGTGACGTCAAGATTAAGTGCTGAACTGATACCAATTTTGGCATCAAAGCCCGCTTCCAGCGTTTTATCGGTGGGTGTACCTTCAACAAAATTTTTTGTTCCTCCGGCAAGGGAATATGGGATTAGCGAAATGTTAGTGCCTGCTTTTTTCAGAGGCTCATCCCATAATAGTTGGCGGTTGAACGCCATGGTTATGATATCAAAATTTTGAGGAATAGGAGACCAGGTTGATCGTTCGGCATTTTCGCTGTCTATCCTGTAAAAATTAATATTCCAGGTGGTTAGCCCTTCTTTGAAGCGGATGGAATTAAATGGGATGGCTAACTCAGCTAACCAATAGCCTTCATGCACCTTTGTTTCCGAATACCACTTGTTATCCCATGTAAGGGATAAGTCAGAAGATTGTGATCCACCATTGGCTATCAATCCTTCGCGTTGAACACCAAATGGATTTACGCCAAACATAAAACCATTGGTGCGGTCGCTGAAGGGGTCGAGCACTATGGTAATGCCATCGTTGCCTTCGCCTCGGAAGTCCCTGCGCAGCGAAGGGGTTACATAGCGCCTGTCATTCTTAATATTTTCCATGCGCGCAATGATATAAATGAACTTTTCATCGTAGGTCATCCGCACCTGGCTTTGGCTCTTGGCCAGTGTTGTATCGCTTGGAAAGAATTGCCGGAAATTATTGGCAACATCGGCTTCAAACCAATCGGGTTCATCCATTACGCCATCCAGCACAATGGGTGATTTTGCTTTTTTGATTTTTAAGTCTTGGGCGATGCCATCCTGGATGAATGCAATCAGTACAAGGAGGATAAGGATGCGCACCATATAATCAGACTTGCAAGAATAATTTTAAATCGGTTGTCTTACAAATGGGCTAGGGATGAGTGGATTTTTTAAGCTTTGAGATAAAATTCACGGGTTAGAGCAGTGTATTCCTTTGTCCAAACTTCACCTGAATCATATTCATAAAGAAGGACTTCCCCCTGATCGGGGAGTTTATGGATTTTAGAAAATTCCAGAAGCAGGCGCTCAACCGGTTTATTTCTTCGCGTTCGAAAAGTCCAATGCCGGATGCATGTCATTCCGGCTGCTTGCGCTAAAGTTTTAAAATGTAGTCCTTCTGCAGGTGGGAGGATAACGGCCAACCTACCATGTGGGTTAAGCAACTGATCCGCGGCTTTCAATAAATTCTGAAATGATAAACTTTCGGTGTGCCGGGCTGTGCTTCGTGGTTCATCAACAGGTTTATAGCTGTTGATAAAGAATGGTGGATTTGAAATGATCAGGTCATACTTGCACTCAGTAAGATATAACTGAATTGGCGTATGGTACAGGTTAAGCCGCCTCGTCCAGGGGGCTTGTTCAAAGTTCTCTCGGGCATCCTGCACGGCTTCTTGGTTTATTTCCACAGCATCAACTCGGGTGGCGAGGGTTCGTTGGGCAATCATCAATGCAATAACTCCTGAGCCTGTTCCAACATCCAGTACGTTATCAACATCTGATACATCTACCCAGGCACCCAGCAAAACCCCATCGGTACCCACCTTCATGCTGCTGCGTCTGTGTGAAACGGAAAATTGCTTGAACTGGAAGTGATCGTTTTTAATCCTTTTCATTTTCAATCCCTGATGACCGTAGTCATTAGGTTACAAAGTAAATAGTTTTAACTTTCGATTGGTAAAACGCTAATGCTATGTCTTTTAAATCCGATCTTGAAATTGCCCAGGCCGCATCATTACAACCCATACGGCAGATTGCTAAAAAACTGAATATCGCAGAAGGTGACCTGGAACTTTATGGAAATTATAAAGCCAAGCTTCCGCTGAAACTATATGATGAATCGAAACTAAGAAAGGGTAAATTGATTTTAGTTACGGCCATGACACCAACGCCCGCTGGCGAAGGAAAAACAACTACTTCCATTGGCCTATGTGAAGGCATGAATAAAATCGGCAAGAAGACTACGGTAGTGCTTCGCGAACCATCGCTGGGCCCGGTGTTCGGTATGAAGGGTGGCGCTGCGGGTGGAGGATATTCCCAGGTAGTTCCCATGGAAGACATTAACCTCCATTTTACCGGTGATTTTGCTGCGGTTGAAAAGGCCAACAATCTTTTAGCAGCGCTTATTGATAATGACATTCAAAAACCCGGTGGCGGATTGGGAATTGATCCGCGAACGGTAGAGTGGAAGCGTGTGATGGATATGAATGATCGTGCGCTCCGAAATATGATTACAGGGTTGGGTGGGAAGAATGGCGGAATGATCCGCGAGACCGGATTTAATATTACAGCAGCCTCAGAAATAATGGCCATTCTTTGTCTCGCAAAGGATATGAACGACCTGAAACAAAAAATCGGTAACATTTATATTGGCGACACCTATTCACAAAAAGCTGTTTTTGCCCGCGACCTGAATGCACAGGGTGCTGTTGCTTTGTTGCTCAAAGAAGCGATAAAACCAAATTTGGTACAGACTCTGGAAGGCAATCCGGCCATTATTCATGGCGGTCCGTTTGGCAACATTGCTCAAGGTGCCAACTCCATTATCGCTACACGGATGGGAATGAGTTTATCCGATTATGTAATTACTGAGGCGGGTTTTGGCTCCGATCTGGGCGCGGAGAAATTCATTGATATTGTTTGTGGTTATGGTGATTACTCTCCACACGCTATCGTGTTGGTAGCCACCATTCGCGCCTTGAAATATCATGGAGGCGTTTCGCGGGAAGAGCTAACCAAGCCAAACCTGAAAGCCCTTGAGGCCGGCTTTGCGAACCTGGAAAAGCACATTGAAAACACAAAAATTTTTGGAGTGCCTGCCGTAATCTCACTCAATAAATTTATTACTGACACTGAAGAAGAATTGAATTGGGTTATTAATAAGTGTGAATCATTGGGTGTTGATATTGCTTTGTCAGAAGGATGGGAGAAAGGCGGAGCGGGAATGATTGACCTGGCAAAAAAAATTGCAGAGGCAGCCGATAATTTTCATGGTAAGTACTGGCCGGTGTACGATTGGAAATCATCGGTGGAGGAAAAGATAAGAACCGTAGCGGTAAAGATTTACGGGGCAAAGGATGTAGAGTTTCTGCCAAAGGCTAAACAGAATTTAAAGAAGATCGAGCGTATCGGCTTGAGCGGTATGCCGGTGTGCATTGCCAAAACACAAAACAGTTTTTCGGATGATGCAAAAAAATTAGGCCGGCCGAAGGACTTTATTGTTACCGTACGTGAAATTGAAGTAGCTGCCGGAGCAGGATTTGTAATTCCTATTACGGGCGACATCCTGCGCATGCCAGGCTTACCGAATGTACCCGCAGCGTTGGGGATGGATATTGATAATGATGGAAGAATTAGTGGATTGTCGTAAAATTACTTTTGTTGTTGGTTGATTTTTCTGAGTACAGCGACATCATACTGATCGAGCAGGTTTTTCTCACCTTCACGATTTAAAGCCTCTTTATTTTTTATCAAATCATCAAGCGAGATGATGTGAAGCTTTACATGACTATCTTCAATTACACTAGATTGCCTAAACGCACTCTCAAAATCAACACCCGGTGTTATGGATAAAATATCCACGGCATCAGGCTCAAAGCCAAGCCCAAGAAATAACTGCTGTTCAAATTCTTCAGGCTTAACGTCTTCGACTACCAATTTCATTTCCCGAAAGGCCAAGAGAAGTTTCTCTCCATTTTGCCGGGTTGGTTCGACAAGAATGTCCAGATCACCGGTATTTCTTCTTACACCGTAGTAAATAGCAGCCTGCCCTCCAATAATAAGAAACTTAACACCATGCTGAATGAGGGCTTTTAAAAATTCAAGATGGTATTGACTGAAGATGCTCACAATAATCGGATCACCTTTACTTTTTTGTTTCGGAGCTCATAATTAACTCCGGGCTTGCGTAAGCGGTCGTTCAAAATACGCATCATCCTCAGACGTTCTTCACCGGATAGACTACGAAAGTATTCTTCTTTTTCTTGCTCTTCCTGTTCAATCGTTAGTTTCCTGACTTTCATAATCAAATTTAGTAATTTATAGTTAGATGATTTTGACGGTTAACCTTTAACTTTAACAATTATGCTTTTGCATCTATTTTTTACTTGGATGAGGCGCCTTTTATATAGTCTTGTTGTTCTTTCCATTACGGTTACGGCTCAGCCTGTTGAGTATACATATACCGACTCTACCGGCACACGAATACTACAGGGTACCATGTTATATCCTGATGTGAAAAGGGGCAAAGTTCCGTTGGTATTGATCATTGCCGGCTCGGGCCCCACCGATCGTGACGGAAATAATCGGCAATTAAAATCAGACTATTTGAAACTACTGGCGGAGGGTTTTGCTCAAGAAGGTATTGCTTCTTTTCGTTATGATAAACGTGGCGTTGGAAAGAGCACCATGAAAACCAACCGTGAGGATGCGTTGGTTATTGAAGACTTTTCATCAGATGCTGCGGATTGGATCAGGATTTTTAAATCCGATAAGCGATTTAAAAATATTATCGTACTGGGTCATAGTGAAGGATCTTTGCTGGGTATGCTTGCGGCTCAATCGGCCAAGGCGAATGGGTTTATTTCACTGGCAGGGGCAGGCCGGCCAATTGACGAGATCTTGAAAGAGCAAATCAAGTCGAACCCGTTTAATCCTGAGCAATTGGTGCATGACAATGAAAGCATATTAGACTCGCTAAAAGCAGGTTTTGAGGTAAAACAAATCAATCCGCTCCTACAACCACTTTATCGCCCCGGCATTCAACCCTATATGATTTCATGGCTGAAGTATGATCCAGCTAAACTGCTAAAGGGTTTGAACATGCCTTGTATGATTGTGCAGGGGAGTACAGATATACAGGTAGCCGTAAAGGATGCTGAGCGTCTAAAAGACGCCCGTCCGGATGCACGGTTCTTACTTATTGAAGGCATGAACCATGTACTTCGCGATGCACCTGAGGAGCGTATGGCTAATATTGCTGTATATTCACAAGCTGAAAAGCCATTGTCATCTGCCCTGATTCCTGCTCTGATTGAATTCATCCGGTCCATAAAATAAAAATACATGGCGCACTTTGTTCGTCCGGTAGAAATTATAAAAGTTACAGCGAATAACCGTGAGCTTGTTTCTGACCTTGTTGCCACTGAAGAGCCGCTGGAAATTAGGATCGGTTACGGTCAATTAACTGAACGCCAACAAAAAAGTTTATCGGTAACCATGCGCACCCCCGGCCACGATTTTGAATTGGCACTGGGTTTTCTTTTTACAGAAGGAGTTATTCAATCGCTTGATCAGGTGGAAAGTATAAAATATTGTGAGGATGTTGGTCGTGCCGAAGAAAGGGAGAATGTGGTGCGGGTTGAACTCAAGCCTGAAGTAATAATCGATTTTGAAAAATTGCAACGTAATTTTTACACCACTTCCAGTTGTGGTGTATGTGGTAAATCTTCCATAGAAGCTGTGAAAGTAAACTGTACAGCTATTTCCGTTAATGAGAGAATAAACGCAGATTTAATTCATACCCTGCCTGAAAAGCTGCGCGAAGCACAACGCGTATTTGAACATACCGGTGGATTACATGCTTCGGGCTTATTTAACCTAAAGGGTGAGTTGATTTTACTGCGCGAAGATGTGGGCAGGCATAACGCACTTGATAAAGTTGTTGGTGCGATGCTCTTAAAAAATGAATTGCCTCTATCAAATTATATGCTGCTGGTTAGTGGAAGAACCAGTTTTGAATTGGTGCAAAAGGCTGCTTTGGCAGGAATACCTCTATTGGCGGCTATAGGGGCTCCTTCAAGCCTGGCGGTTAATTTAGCAGAGGATTGTGGAATGACGCTAATCGGATTTATTCGTGACGGTAAGTTTAATATCTATTCAGGCAAGGAGCGAATTGACCGGTAGTAAAGCGAATAGCAAGAATCTAATATATTTATAATCAAGCAAGTTAATCTCATAAAATTTTTAGCTAATGCGAATTGCCAGGTTATCATTTCTCCACGTGTTTGTTCAGGTGCTGTTATGGTCATGTTCAGCACCTTCGTTAGAACTCAATGATAAGTTTACCACGTACGACCAACTTGTTGATTTCTTTTTTCAATGGCGTGAATTTCAGAAACCTCCCCTGGTGAATGGTGTTCCCGACTACTCTTTTCCTGTTATGCATAAGCAGCATCAGGAATTAACGCTGTGGCAGCAACGATTGAATTCATTTGATACCACCAACTGGCCGGTTAGCCATAAGGTTGACTGGTATTTGATTTATGCCGAGATGAACGGACTTGATTTTGATCACCGGGTGTTACGCCCGTGGGAGCGCGATCCGGCATATTATAAAACTTTATGGATGGAACGCAGCGATGTGCCTGCGCATGAAGGCCCCACTCATGCAGCTATCATTGAGCTATGGACGTACACATTTCCATTAACGGAGATGGACAAAGAGAAACTGATTAACGAATTGCGTGTGATAGTGCCGCTAAATAATCAGGCTAAGGATAACCTTACCGGTAATGCAAAAGATTTATGGATAGCCGGCATACGCGATATCAAATCACAGCAAGCTGATCTCGCAGAGTTATTGGATTACCCTGAGGTGCGCCTTCATAACGACTTGGTTGATGTTCTTGAAGACGCGATACAAAGTACTGCTGAATTTGCCTCGTGGCTGGAGAAAGAATCGGCTTCTAAAACCGGACCCTCCGGTATTGGGAAGGATAATTATACCTGGTACCAACACCATGTACACCTGGTGCCCCTAACCTGGGATGATGAAGTGATGTTACTTAAGCGAGAGCTAGCCCGTGCATGGACTGCATTGAAACTGGAAGAGCACCGAAACCGCAACCTTCCTGAACTGAAAGTAGCAGATACCCCAGAAGCATTTACCGCACTGGCGGAGCGGTCGGCTAAAAGCCTTTTAAAATTTTTAGAGGAGGATGAAATTGTAACTGTTAAGGATTATTTTGAGCCTGCCTTGCGTGCCCATCATGGCCAGTTTGTGCCGGCTGAGAGACGAAACTTTTTTCTCATTGGGATGCATATTGATCCACGTCCGCTTTATTCACATTTTTATCATTGGTTCGAGCTGGCTCGCATGGATAATGAGCCTCATGAAAGTGAAATCCGCAAAGGCCCTTTGCTGTATAATATTTTCGACTCTCGTAATGAAGGTACCGCCACAGCCGTAGAAGAGATGTTCATGCAGGCCGGATTATACAATGATGATCCCCGGGTGAAGGAGATTGTATATATCATGATAGCCCAACGCGCAGCGCGAGGTTTGGGATCGCTGTATGCTCATGCCAACGAGATGACAATGGAAGAAGCCGGTGGGATACACTCCGAATACACCCCCCGAGGCTGGATGAAAACCGAGAAGGAGTTGTTGATCTTCGAGCAGCATTTGTATTTGCGCCAACCCGGCTATGGTACCAGCTATATCACCGGAAAGTACTTGTTGGAAGCTGTACTGGCTGAATGGGCCAGATTGAAAGAGAAGCGAAATGAATCATTTCGTGCGAAAGAATTTTTTGATTCTCTCAATGCCATTGGTTGTATCCCAACATCACTTGTGCATTGGGAAATGACGGGTGATAACCGGATGGTGAGGGAAGCATTAGAGTAGCGAATTGATCAGGTAATTTTCTCACCCCAGAATCCTTCATACTTTTTTACTTCAACATCCCCCAATACTTCTACCTGGCAGGCCAATCGTAAGCCCCTATTTTGATGGTGCGGAGGGAAATCTAAACGCCATTTTTCTAATCGTGTTAGTGGATTTATGTTTCCGGTAATTTTTACAGCACATGTTCCGCAGGTTCCAAATCCCTTGCAGTTTATGTAGCGGGCATTTCTGTTATGAACGGTAAGGCCATATTTCAGGATAACATCACGCAGGGTTGCGCCAGGTTTGCATTCCAATAATTCACCTTGATAGCGGACAATGGGCATGATTTAAACACGCAAGGCCGACAATCCACCATCAACATGGATAACCTGTCCGCTGATCCATGAACTCTCATCCGTGAGCAAATAAGCAGCCGCCTGTGCTATGTCGCGGGCTTCGCCTACGCGCTTTAGCGGATGACGTTCACCACTGACTTTCTTTTTGTCTTCGCTTGACAAAATTTTGGATGCAAGGGGTGTATCAGTTATGGATGGGGCAATGGCATTAACACGAATTTTGGGAGCAAACTCTGCAGCCAGTGAGCGGGTTAGTCCTTCCAATGCACCCTTTGCCATAGCCACCGATGCATGAAACGGCATGCCTTGCTGAACGGCAACAGTACTGAAAAAGACGATTGAACTTTGTTCCGCGGCTTTAAGTGGGTTTAATAAATCACGAACACATTTTGCTGCTCCTAAAACATTAATGTTGAGGTCTTGAAGGAATTCTTCATTTGTAAAGCGATGAAATGGCTTGAGTTGAATGCTGCCCGGCAGATAGGCCAACCCATCAATTTTACCAGGAAGTTGCGACAGGTCAATGGAGGCTGTCTGTACATCGAGGGTGATGTGTTTTGTACCGACTGTAGTTGGAGCTGACCTGCTAAGCACATATACATCATAACTTTTATCGAGGAGCAGTTGGGCCAGTGCAGCACCAATGCCATAGCTTCCACCGATCAGCACTATTGTTTTTTTTTCGGACATGGTTCAAGAATTTTACCAAATAACAATCTTGTTGAGTGAATGTTATTTGACTTCTCATTTCCTCTTGCCATAAGGTTGTCACCGGCATACCCTAGATTTGAATGTGTATTAAAACGTATGATTTATGAAACCAGGAAAAGGAAAAACGTGGACTGACAAAGTCAACGACCCGACTAAAGAACCCATCGTAAAGAAACTGGAAAAGGATTTTACCGATATGCCTGCCGGGGGTAAAATGCTGATTGCCACGCCTAAAATTATCGATGATTATATCAGGCATATTCCCAAAGGCAAAAGCGCTAACCTTACGGTTCTGCGTAAAGACCTTGCTGCCGAGTACGGTGCCGATTACACCTGCCCGGTAACAACTGGAATATTTTTACGCATTGTTTCGGAAGCTGCTTACGAGCAACTGCAAAAGGGTGCTTCCATAAACAGGGTTGCACCGTTTTGGCGCGTGGTGGAGGAAAAATCCTCTTTGAACAAGAAGTTTTCGTTTGGATCTGATTTCGTGGTTCAGCAGCGAAAAAAGGAAGGCATTGCAGCTGACAACCCAAAAAAGAAATCCTCTCGTTAGGGTATCGCGTTGATAATATCTTTCAAGAAAGCATTCATATCTACCCAGTTTCCTGAGGTGAGCCCAAGTTTTACTACCACCAGGTTTTTGGAAGGTATAACCACAACATCCTGCCCTTCAAATCCGCTCAGGTAGTACATGTCACTCGGAACATCCGGAAAATTTCGGTCTGCAACATCATTTGGGTTTCCGGCATTCAGCCAGAACTGAGCACCATACTCACCCTTCATTGCGCCTTTGGCAGGCTTAGTGCTGTACTCAATCCATCCTTCGGGTAAAATTCTTTCATTAATCCAGTACCCATCATTCAGGCAGAGCAATCCAAATCGTGCCCAATCGCGCGCGGTGGCAAATGAAAATGATGAACCTACAAATGTTCCACCCGGATCGGGTTCAATGGTCATGGAGTTCATGCCTATTTTATGAAAAATGTTTTTGTAGGGAAAATTGTGGTATTCTGCATCACCAACCGTTTGCCGGATGATGTAGGATAAAATATTGGTGGTGCCGCTGGAATAATAGAACACCTCACCAGGTTTATGCTGCAGGGGTGCCTGCGAAGCATAAATACCAGCATCACGTTTTTTGAATAACATATTGGTGGCATCACTGGGTCCGCTGTACACCTCAGCCCATTTCAGTCCGCTGCTGGCTTGCATGAGGTTGTGGATGGTAATGGTATTTCGCTCGTCATTTTTCCACGCTTCAATGGGCGCAGGGTCATTAACCGATATTTTTCCTTCACGAACGAGTACGCCCATCATAGCATTGGTAAGACTTTTCGTCATCGACCAACCGGTAAGGCGTGTGTTCTGATCAAATCCATCTGCATATTTTTCAGCGATGAGGTTGCCATCATGAATGACCACAACCGCCCGGGTTCGTCTATTTTTTTCTTCACCGGATTCTTCAAAGGCATCGTTAATGGTTTTGTTCAGCAAGTCAAGGTTATATCCAAAAAGGTTTACTGAATCAGGCATTTTGTTTCCGGTAGGCCAGGGAATGGTATCCTGATTTACACGTGGAGGAGCTGCCACATTCCAGCGTTGCTTTCTCAATTCTTCTTCTGTGATTTCATTTACAAGTGTACATCCTAATCCTTTCCGGTAGATAGCTTTACGTTTGGCAAGTCCAAAAACACTGGCGGTTGCCGATGAATCAGCATAGTTCACGGAGAACGTACCAAGCGATTGAAGGCCTGAACCCAATTCTTCCCGGATCACATCTTCTGCTTTTCGCCCCGCCAGCATGGTACACGAGCAAAGATTTTTTGCCCCGTATCCGGAGATGATCGGGAAGGCAAGCCAGGCATAGTATATACCATAACTTAGTGCCGCAAGAAAAATGATGAGTAAGGAACGGAGGATAAGTTTACGCATAGGGCGGATTGATTAAACCACAAAGTACAAAGAATAGCGTTAAACTTTGTGCTCTTTGCGTAACCTTGTGTGTTCTGTGGTTTTGGATTTTTAACTATGCACAGCTTTTCTGATTCCCTTGCTCTTTCGGATTCTCACCGCAATCACTTTGTATTCCGGACACATGGCTTCCACGTCATGTTCATCCGAACCAATTATGTTCAACCCGATTTCAGGAAAGTGGAAAGTTGAACTTAACACACCCGACTTTACTTCATCTGTAATACGAGCTTTTAAATCCACTTTACCTCGTGCTGACTCTACGCACACCATATCGCCTTCTTTGATAAAATGTTTTTCGGCATCTGCCGGATTGATCAGCAACACATCCTCGGTTAATAGCTCCACATTTTTTGTTCTTCGCGTCATCGTGCCTGCATTGTAATGCTCAAGCTCGCGGTTGGTGGTGATGATGTACGGGTATTCTTTTCTGTTGTCAATAATTTCCTGACTTTCCTTGAAATCGAAATAATGGAATTTGCCCTTACCGCGTTTGAATGTTTCGGTATGCAGGATTTTGGTATCGCTTCCATCTTCTTTTACAGGCCACTGTTTTCCATTTTCTCCCAACTCATTCCATTTAACCCCCTTGAAGAAGGGAACGATTTGTGAAATTTCTTTGAGCAATGTATCCGGATCATAGTCAGGTTGTGCATGCCCCATTCGATTCATGATATCTACCACTATTTGTCCGTCAGACTTAGTGCCTTCAATCGGCTCCACTACTTTGTTCACACGCTGAATTCTTCGTTCACCATTGGTAAATGTGCCGCTCTTTTCAAGGAACGAGGCGCCCGGTAAAACAACTGTAGCGATCTTGGCTGTTTCCGTCATGAAGAGCTCCTGTACTACAAGTAAATCCAATTTCTTCAATGCGGCCATCACTCTGTTGGTGTTGGGATCAGTTTGTACAAGATCTTCCCCCATCAGCCAAAGCGCTTTTAATTTATCATCGAGTGAAGCCGTGTACATCTGTGGAATTTTATAACCGATATGGTTCGGTAGTTTTACGCCATAGAAGTCTTCATACATTTTGTGGTACTCCGGATGGGTCACGTCAAAATAGCCAGCACCCTGATGCGGCTGGCAACCCATATCAGCAGCGCCTTGCACATTGTTTTGTCCGCGTAACGGATTCACACCCACACCTCTGCGGCCTATGTTTCCGGTTATCATGGCCAGGTCGGTGATGAGCATGATGGCATAGGTTCCATAAGAATGTTCTGTAACACCTAGTCCGTGGAAAGCCATCGCAGCTTTCGATTTGGCATAAGCCAAGGTTGCTTCACGAACCAGATTTTTGTCGACACCGGTTATGCGTTCGAGTTCATCAATATTTACACTTAAGATTTGCTTTTTGAAATCTTCATAGCCTTCTGTTCTGGATTCAATGAATTGTTTATCCTCCAATCCTTCGGTAATGATGTAGTACAGCATCATGTTAAGCATGGCTACATTAGTACCCGGGCGTAGCGGCAAGTGATAGGTCGCATACCGCGCCAGTTCCGTTCTGCGTGGATCGATCACGATGGTGGTCTTGCCTTTCATGGCAAACTGCTTGAACTTGGCACCCGTTACCGGATGACCGTCTGTTGGATTAGCACCAATTATCAGAATGCAATCTGTATCTTTTAAATCATCGATAGAGTTGGTAGCTGCGCCAGTACCAAAGCTGCGCTGCATGCCCAAAGCAGTAGGCGAGTGGCATACACGCGCACAACTGTCGATGTTATTTGTACCGATAACCACCCGAATGAATTTTTGCATCAGGTAATTTTCTTCATTGGTGCAGCGTGCTGATGAAATGCCTGCGATGTAATCAGGGCCGTAAACCTCCTTGATGTAGGATAGTTTTCCAGCTATGAAATCGTACGCTTCATCCCAGGTTGCCGGTTGCAGTTCTCCATTCTTTCGTATGAGGGGTGTGCGCAACCTGTCGGGGTGATTGTAGAATGAAAATGCAAAGCGCCCTTTCAGGCAAGTGTGTCCCTGGTTTACTTCTGCATCATAGGGTGCCTGGATGGATTTTATTTTATCATCATTCACAGCTACATCCAGGTTGCAGCCCACACCGCAGTAGGTACAAACAGTTCTGACTTTTTTCTGAACGTTTATGCTTTTTGATTCAAATATATCCGAGATTGCTGAAGTAGGACAAGCCTGTGCACAAGCTCCACAACTCACACAATCGGAGGTCATGAAGGTGTCATCGAAACTTTTAATTATATGACTGTCGAACCCGCGACCGGCCATACTCAACACCATTTCACCCTGCACCTCATCACAAGCACGCACGCATCGGAAGCAATTGATGCACTTCGATAGATCGGACGTCATGTAGGGGTGACTTAAATCTTTCTTCCGGTCAAGATGATTTTTGCCTTCAGGATAACGAACTGTGCGTACTCCGACTTGCGCAGCAACGGTTTGCAGCTCGCAATTATTATTCACTTCGCATGTGAGGCAATCCAACGGGTGGTCTGTAAGAACCAGTTCAATAATGTTTTTGCGAAGCCTGGTGATTTTTTCGGTATCGGTATAAATGTAGGAATTTACAGTAACCGGTGTGTGACAGGATGCTACCGTTTTTGTATTGCCATTTGGTTGTAGCGCTATTTCAACGCTACACACCCGACAAGAACCGAACGGCTCGAGGTTAGGGGCATCACAAAGTGTGGGAATGCGGTTTCCTAAACTTCTGCGTACAAACGACAATACCGTTTCTCCTTCTTTGATCTCATAAGGTTTGTCATTGATGAATGCCAGTTTAATTTTTTCCGCACCGTTTCCATTGATGTGGATGTTCATGGTTGATTTTGATTTTATCCCTTCCATATCATCTCTCGTTTAACCACAAAGCTCACGAAGGTAACACAAAGGGCACAAAGCCTTGGTGATCTTTTGTAATGATTCTATTTTTCACTTTGATAACTGTCCATTAATTATTCGTTTAATTCCTTCTTTAAGCAACACCACATTAAAATTTATTAATAGTCCAAGTTTGTATTTGCCTAACTTAAGATAGGTTAATGTTTGTGCTAGATGGATATCATTCAAGGTATCCACGCTTTTTGTTTCAATTACCAGTTTATTCTCAACAACAAGATCAATTCTATACCCACACTCAAGTTTTACCTCTTCAAAGATCAATGGCATCGCCTTTTCTTTCTCTATATAGAAGCCGTTCTTACGAATTTTGTAGTATAAGCTTTCTTTATAGGCGCTTTCCAGTAAACCAGGCCCAAGGACTTTATGGACATCTATTGCCAATCCGATTATTTTATTTGCTATTTCATTTTCTGTCATTCCAATCTATTTAACCATGAAGAATGTAAAGGCTTAGTGTCCTTTGTGTAGAATTTCTTTGTGACCTTTGTGGTTATTTTCCATAAAATAGATATTCAATTCATCATCAAAATACTTCAATGCATTTTTTACTGGCAGCGGCAATCCGCCACCCAGCATGCACAATGACCCGATCTCCAGTGTCTCTAATAAATCATCCATTAACCTGCGATCTATTTTATAGTCACTGGTTCGTGCTTTCTGCAGCATCTCCTTTCCGCGGGTTGAGCCCAGCCTGCATGGAAAACATTTTCCGCAACTTTCGTGGGCGGTAAACTCAAATAAGTGTTCTATATATAATAGGAGTGGAAAGTCTTGCGGAATACAGACGATTGATGCATGCCCCAGCAGGAAACCTTCCTTGCTGAACGATTCGAAATCGATGGTTAAATCATTGATCTTTGAAACGGGCACCAATCCGCCCAACGGCCCGCCAATGTGCATGGCTTTTACCGGTTCGCGAAAACCGCCACCTAATGCATTCACTACAACACCTAAAGGTGTGCCCATGTCCACTTCGTAAATGCCGGGCTTATTGAAGTACCCATCTAATGAAACAAGTTTTGTTCCAGTTGATTTTGGTGTACCAAGCGAAGCGAATTCTTTTCCTCCGTTCTGCACGATAAAGGGAAGATTAGCAAGCGTTTCAACATTGTTCACCACAGTTGGTAGATTAAACAAACCTTGCTGGGCAGGGTAGGGTGGGCGTACCCGAACCTCAGGCCGTTGACCTTCAATGGAAGACAGTAATGCTGTCTCTTCTCCACAGATATAGGCACCTTGTGCTTTGATAACTTTGAAGTGAAATGAAAAATCAGAGCCGAAAATATTTTCTCCGATAAATCTATGATCATGAAGTTGCTGAATTGCTTTTTCAATAACTTCAATTGACTCAGGATATTCTGCGCGTATATACAATACACCAACTGATGCATTAGCCAGGTAGCCTGCGATGATCATACCCATGAGCACGGCATGTGGTTGATGTTCCAGCAAATAGCGATCTGAATAGGCACCAGGGTCACCTTCATCGGCATTGCAGACGATGAACCGTTGATCAGCATCTGTGTTTCTGCAACTTTCCAGTTTAATGCCCATTGGAAAGCCCGCGCCACCGCGGCCGCGTAAACCAGAAGTTTTTAATTCAGTTTGTAACTCAGCAACTGATTTTTTTAAACAATCTTTAAGGGTTTGGTAGTAAGCTTCAAGGCCCGGAAATTTTTGTGTAAGAATGGCGGTGCCTTTGGAAGCAACGTTGTACTGATCGGCTACTACTGTTTTGTTCCTTTTTATTTCACTAATGGTATCGATTGCTTTTCCTGAATAATTCTTTCCGCCAATATGAAAAGCGGCATTTTCATGACATCTTCCCAGGCAGCACATTTCGCCAATCTCATCTTCTTTAAAATGTCTTTGGAGTTTTTCTTTTAAGGCAGGCTGAGTTCCCGCACACAGGCAGGCACTTCCATTGCACACATAAACTTTTTTACCCTGGTTTTCGGGCTTTAAAAAATCATAGAAGGTAGCTGTGCCAAACACATTGGCTTTGCCAACCAGGAATTCTTTTCGCAGTTCCTCCATTTTTTCAACTGAAGGCGTACCGGATTCTGCAGCTGCAATGCCCAGTTCTTCAAATAGTGTTTTGGCAACACCCTTTCTTCCGGCCAGATAGCTTAAATTCTTCGACATAATGGATCAAAAAGCACCTTTAAGGTACAATTTATTTTAGGTTTTTCCTGCGATATCTATGTAAGTGGTTTGATGTTCATCCCTTTTAGGTTGTTGTAGTTGATTCTTTTGAATTTGCACCGATTTTATCGGTGATTAATCTATTTAAGTCCTTCGGGCTTTATCGCGTGGGTTGAATATGGATATAAAAAAATTAAGAAGCTGTTTCACTCAACTTATCCACAATTTCTGCTTCTGGTTCTGTAAATAATAAATCCCGCAACGCATGTATCATTTGCCTCACGGATATATTAAAGGCACGATTGATGGTGATTAAAGTAGGGATATCAGTTTGTTTTATTTTTTTTGAAGCGATAGATGCGGTAATAAGTTGTGTGAATGAGATATCGTCTTCTTTGTTTTTAACCGTCAGGTTATGCAACAAACTGATATTGGTACTAACCTCAGTTTGTTCCAAAATAGTAATAAACGCCTGATGGGTAGCATCCCATTTTTCCTTGAAGTACTGCATCAATTCTTCAAGCGCTGTGCTGTCCAAACTTTCAGCGTCCTGAAGATTATGTTGGATGTCTTTTAGGATTTTTGCCGAGGCAACAGCATTACGTGTGGCGTGAAGTAATTTATTTAGTTCACGTGCCTCAAGATCATGAAGCTCATTCATCTGTAAACCTGAGGCGAAGGTGTAAATCTCCGCTTCCAGTTGTTTAATCATTTGATACTGGTCGGTAATCGATAATTCTTTTGTTTGTCCGGGCATTTCTTTTTTCTGAAAGGAAAGAAAGGGTTCCCTTCGTGTTAATTTTAAAATGCGCAGGTGATAGAGGAGAACTTCCACAACCAGGTGGCGGATCTCGGTTTTAATGGCAGCAATACCTGCTTCAGGCACATCGGGTTTAAGGGTGTGGAGGCATCGCGTAAGCGTGGTCTTTTTTTCAGGTATCACTCGAACAATAAACCTGGTGAAGAACCCAATCAGTGGAAGGAAAACAAGCACCCCCAATAGGTTAAACAAAGTATGGAAGAATGCGATGGCCGTTACCGGATCGTTTTCCAGGTGTACAACTTTTTCAACCAGGTAAATCAATAGTTGAAAGATGATGATGGCCAGTACTGCTGTTATCGCATTAAAAAGTAAATGGCTAAAAGCTACCCGTTTTTTTATGGTTTGTGATCCTAATGAACCTATCAGCACAGTTAATGTAGTGCCCAGGTTAATGCCGATAACCATGTAGGCTGCCAACGGAAATGAAAGTATGCCTGAATTAATGGCGCTGAGAATAATAGCCATGGAGGCAGAACTGGATTGAATAATTGCAGTAAGCACAAAGCCAATGATAATAAAAACGATTCCAGGATAATGCTGAACAGTACTGAGATCATAGTGTTGTGCCATTCCCTCAATACTAGTCTTCATATAATCCAAACCCATGAAGAGCAGTCCAAAGCCTACTAAGAATTTGAATATGTTCGCGGCCCGACTGGACGAGCTAAAAAAAATCAAACCCACTCCGCCAATTCCAACAAAAGGCAAGGCAAGTATTTCAATTTTAAACTTAAACCCAAGTGTGGCAACCACCCAACTGGTGAGTGTTGTACCGAGGTTTGATCCGATAATTACGCCAATGGCGCTTTCCATGCCCAACACACCGGCACCGGCAAAAGCCAAAACCATTAACGAAACGGCCGTGCTGCTTTGCAATACAGCGGTTGCCAGTGTTCCACTAAGCACGCTCCTAAACCAATTTTCTGTGAACTTTCGGATAAGCTTGCGGAACGTTCCACCGGAAAGCTGCTTGAGGGAATCTTCTAGTTGGTGCATACCAAACAGAAATATTCCAATTCCGGCCAGCAACTCAATAACATTCAGTTCTGAATTCATGTATAGATTGGTTTGGTGAAATTTAATGGTTTTATGTTTTGGAGAGAATGATCTTTATCATTACTTGCCCAGGCATGCAACGAGCCAAAGCTAAAAGGCAACAACTTACCGGAAGTGACCTGAAATCTTTTCTTGAACAAAAATTGCTGGAGTACAACCAGCCCGGTTTTATTGAGCACGACCCTGTTTCCATACCACATTTATTTTCAAAGAAGCAGGATATAGAAATAGCCGGCTTTTTTGCAGCTACATTAACCTGGGGGCAACGCATTACGATCATCAACAATTGCAAGAAATTGTTAACCTGGATGGACAACGATCCGCATCAGTTTATTCTACATCATTCTGAAAAGGATTTAAAACCATTTACGGCATTCACGCACAGAACCTTTAACTCAACAGACACGCTATATTTTATAGCATTTTTAAAATGGTTTTATTCCGGGCATACTACCTTGGAGAAAGCCTTTCATATTGAGACAAAAGATGCTACGATAGAAAAAGGTCTTGTAAATTTTCACAACCTGTTTTTTAGTTTGCCTGATTTTCCACCACGCACCAAAAAGCATGTTGCTACCCCCGAACGTAAATCAGCCTGCAAAAGGCTCACGATGTATTTACGTTGGATGGTTCGTGACGATAATAAAGGAGTTGATTTTGGGATATGGAAAACTATAAAGCCAGCGCAGTTGGTTTGCCCGTGCGATGTACATGTAGAACGCGTAGCCCGAAAATTAAAATTGATCAATCGGAAACAAACCGATTGGCTTACGGCATGTGAATTGACTGAGAATCTGCGCAAGCTGGATGCTGATGATCCCGTTAAGTATGATTTTGCGCTTTTCGGCTTGGGTTTGGAGAAGTATTAATCATTTACTTAACCTTAAGCACACCATTTTCCGAATACCAATATTGATTAGGGGCGTCAGTTGGCCATTCATTAATATTGAAGGCCGGTGTGCCTGTGGTGCTTGCCTGAAAAATATATGCACGTACTGCCTCCTGGTTTTGAACCCAATTCAAGGGTGTATTGGGGATACAGTTTTCCGGGGCTTTTCCCTGGTTGATAAGAAAATAGGCTTTATTCAATCCATAAATCGAAGCATTTCCTGCCTGATCGATACAAACGGCTGTGCGTTCATCAACGCCAATACCCCGCGCATCGATTTCACTGTCTGTTATCATTCTTGCCATGAAGGCCAAATGCCTTCCATGCCGTTCGCGTTGTGTGTAGTGTTGATCGGTAATGGTGTTGCTGAGGTATGGGATTTTTATGAAGCTCTCAGAAATACTTAAACGAGGATCATAAGGATTTTGCAGGGCCTCAGACGAAATTATACTTCCATTTTTGGCGTCAAAAATAATTTCACCAAGAACCGCACACCCCGCACTGGTTCCGCCTATTGGAACTTTCTTTTCATCAATCAGGTATTGTATCGCGCTTGAAACTTCGGTGTTGGCCCAGTAGTTAACATAATTAGCCTGATCACCACCTGCTATAAACAGGGCTTCCGCGTTTCTGATTTTATCGCGTGCTTCATCCAGGTTGGCCTTCTCACGACTATCAATTAAGAGTGTTTCTACGGAGTTCAGTTCACCCAATCCTTTGATATAATTATTATAGCCGGTTGAACCTGAGGCTCTGATCACGACAAAATCACCACCCTTGGCCCGGTCAATCATCCACCGGAAGGCCTCATCAACATCGGTGCTCCCCCCCATAAGAACGATACCTAAAGATGTTGGTACGGTTACATCCGCTTGATCACCGGTAATTCCAAGGCTGATGGTTTTTTTTGGGGGGTTATTGGGGGTGAGATTTTCCTGGGCGTTACAGGACACTAACCAGAGTGATAAAAATGAAAAAGCAAATCTTAAAATCATTGAATCAAAAGTGTATCGCTGGTAAAGGTAAGGCTGCCGACCAGCAATAACAATAAAGCAAGTGCGAGGGCATAGTGAACGATGATATTTTTGGTTTTCCAGATGAGCATAATACTAAACATTGCCACTACTGCAAGTTGCACCGGTTGCTGAGTAATGGAGTAATGAAGCAAAAAAATGTTTTGGAGAATGGCTACAACAGAAAGCAGGATGGTGAAAAGAAAAAATTTGTTGCAAATAGAAAAGTAAAATGCTTTGAGATCCAGACTTTTTGGCCACCGACTTGGAAATAATAGGTTGGCAAGAATAAATAACAGTATGGGATACAGAATGACGAAGAGAAACATGGGCAAACTCCACTCGTGAAATGCAGTGAACTGATAGGTTTCCCACCACTCATGGATATGCAATACAAATGCAAGCGCGATCCAAATGAAATAAGGTCCAAATGAGTGGATGGTTTCCCATCGCTTTATGATGCGCGCTACACCCGAAAGAATAAGTGTGAGCCCAAGACCCAGGATAAGCGAGATGAGCACACTGACATAATCAAATGGGGTCATTAACAGTCTCTTTTTTGTTAATTTAAATTCATTCTAAATTATATGTTTAGCCTTTGACCTGGTAATCTTATTCAACTTTCAACGAACCTCGAAGAGCACGTTTTAAGGCCTAAATAATTGGTTCCTGCCTTAAAATAAGTTTGAAAAAATGACTTCCCATAGTAGATTTGTGCACCTTGATGTAAAAACTGGACACTATAACCTATCATGATAAAAGTATCCCTGCACTCACTCCACAAAAGCATCAGCATCCTTGTCTTATTTTTCACGTTTAATTTAGCCTACGCACAACAAATACCTACTGAGCCTGAGGCAATTGCCAACGGTGAGTCGTTGTTTAACGCGAACTGTAAGACGTGTCATCGGGTGCATCAAAAACTAGTAGGCCCGGCTCTGGCCAATGTCTACGATCGCACGCCATCCATTGATTGGCTGAAATCATTTATTCGCAACTCAGCTGCGCTGATTGCCAGTGGCGATGAATATGCCGTCAATATATATAATGAGTACAACAAAACTCAGATGACAGCCTTCACTGGTCTGAAGGATGATCAGATCATGAATATTTTGGCGTACATCAAAGCAGAAACTGAAAAAGGGCCTCCGGTAGCCGCAACGCCTGCTGCTGCTGGCGGTGAAGGTGGAGGTAGCGGGGTTTCATCAGAATATCTTAATATCATTTTGGTGGGCATGTTGCTCATTTTGGTATTGCTGGTTATTATTTTGGTGTTCCTTGTTTCAGCACTGAAAAGATTCCTCGACCAGAAAGAGTTGAGTGAGGAAGATAAAGAGCTTGTTCATTCACCCTACACACTATCCAGTGTAACCCGCAGTGCAGGTTTTCGCTTTATTCTGATTTTTATTATCGGATCATTGGGTTTCAAGGCAGTTATTAATGGCTTATACTCTATTGGCATTCAACAAGGTTATGAACCGAAACAGCCAATAGCATTTTCACACAAACTACATGCAGGTGCCTACGAAATTGATTGTAAATATTGCCACACAGGGGTGCTAAAAGGAAAAAGCGCCACCATTCCTTCGGTAAATATTTGTATGAACTGTCATCGGTCTGTGAAAACAGAATCGCCCCTTATTCAAAAAATATGGGCTGCTGCCGATTGGCAACCAGAAACACTTTCATACGGCCCAAATCAAAAGCCAATCGAGTGGGTGCGTATCCACAACCTTCCGGACCTTGCCTATTTCAATCACGCCCAACACGTAAATGTAGCCAACATAGAATGTCAGACCTGTCATGGGCCTGTTCAGGAAATGGAAGTTGTTAAACAATATTCGCTGCTTACAATGGGCTGGTGTATTGATTGTCACCGCAAGACGGATGTTAATTCGAAAGGCAATGCCTATTACGATAAACTTGTTGAATTGCACAGCGCATCAAACAAGGAACCGATGAAGGTGGAAGACATTGGCGGATTGGAATGTGCCAAGTGTCATTATTAATCATTTATCATAATTAGAGTACAATAAGTCAGACTTCGCTTTTATATATATTATGGAGAAAGAATCTACTAAGAAGATATACTGGAAAGGCATGGAGCAACTCACCAACGATGCTGAGTTTGTAAAACATGCCCATCAGGAATTTGCACCGGGTCCGGAGGAAGATCTTGGCCACTCACGCAGGGATTTCCTGAAGATGATGGGCTTTGGTGTGGCTGCTGTTTCGTTAGCGGCCTGTGAAGCTCCTATCCGTAAAGCCATACCGTATATAAATAAGCCGGAGGATACTGATCCAAGTATAGCCAACTACTACGCATCTACCTATACCAACGGTGGTGACTACTGTAGCATTGTAGTAAAAACCCGTGAAGGTCGCCCGATAAAGATTGAAGGCAACTCACTTTCATCGGTAACGAAAGGAGGTACCAGTGCGCAGGTTGAAGCCTCTGTACTCTCGCTTTATGATAATGCACGCTTGCGCTTCCCCCGTGTTGCCGATAACAAAAAGGCTTCCTGGGAAGAACTTGATAAGGCAGTTATTGAGAAATTAACTGCTGTAGGCGGAGGTAAGATTGTTATTGTCAGCAATACCATCATCAGCCCAAGCACAAAGGCAGTAATTGAAAAATTTAAATCGAAATACCCTTCAACCCAGCACATTCAATACGATCAAAGTTCGTTTTATGGCATGCTGAAGGCTAATGAAGAATCCTTCGGCACAGCTATGATTCCGTCATACGATTTTAGTAAGGCAAAGGTGATCGTTAGTGTGGCAGCTGATTTTCTAAGTTCATGGTTAGCACCGATTGAATTCACCAAGCAGTATGCGCAAACCCGGGAAGTGGGGGAGGACAAGAAGGAAATGTCCCGTCACTATCAGTTCGAGGCGGGTATGTCACTGGCGGGGGCAAATGCAGATTATCGTACACAGATTAAACCTTCAGAAGAAGGTGCTGTATTGGTTCAGCTTTATAATTTATTGGCAGCTAAAGCAGGGAGAGCAAGTGTTAGTGGTGGTGTTGATAAGCCAAATCTGGCTAAAGCGGCAGAAGATCTTTGGAAGAGCCGGGGCAATGCTTTAGTTGTTGCTGGTTCAAATGATAAATCAGTTCAGGTTGTAGTTAACGCTATTAACGATATATTAGGAAGCTACGGCTCGACTATTTTACCTCATCTTCCGGTTAACTACCGCCAGGGCGATGATCAGGCTATGGCTAACTTTGTAAAAGAAGTAAATGCAGGAAGTGTATCGGGGGTAATATTCTACAATTGCAACCCGGTTTATGATCACCCGATGGGTGCAGAATTGGCCGCTGGCTTGGGAAAAGTTCAAGTCAAGATCGCTACAACGTATAAAGAAGATGAAACGGCATCACTTGCTGATTTTATTGCGCCTGATCATCATTACCTGGAAGCATGGAACGATGCTGAGCCAAAGAAAAATCATTACAGTGTAGCTCAGCCTGCCATCACACCGATATTTAAGTCGCGTGCCGCTCAGGAAAGTTTTCTGATTTGGGCTGGTGAAACTAATGTTGATTATTTTGAAATTGTAAAGAATAACTGGAAGACATGGTTTTATAAATCCGGAAACTTCCAGACATGGTGGGACACCTGCTTATATAATGGTGTGCTTGAACTTCCTGTTGAAGCAACATCTGTTTCCTTTGCAGGTGATGTAAGCGCTGCAGCGTCAGCCATTGCATCGAATTATAAAGGTGGCAGTGGTTTTGAAGTTTTTGTTTTTGAAAACGGAACCGTGGGAAATGGCTCTCAAGCCAACAATCCGTTACTTCAGGAGCTACCTGATCCGATTACAAAAGCAGTTTGGGAACACTACGTGACAGTAGCTCCAGCTGATTCCAAAGGAATTAATTTTAAAGAAGCAAAAACTGAATACTACACCATTTCCATAAACGGAAAGGAACCTGTTAAACTTCCGGTATTGGTACAACCGGGTCAGACACCTGGCACATTAGGTATTCCATTAGGGTATGGCCGTACCAAAGCCGGTAAAGTAGCCGATGGTATTGGTAAGAATGTTTATCCGTTAATCGGAATGGTTAATGGATCGCTTAGCTACAGTGTTGCGGGTGCAACATTTGAAGCTGCAGGTGAGCGTTACCAAATTGCTACCACGCAAACTCACCAAACCTACATGGCTCGTCAGACAGTCGTGCAAGAAACTACCTTGTCGAATTTTGAGCGTGTCGATTGGAAAAAGGAATTCCAGCCTAAAATTGCAACCTGGAAAGACCCTAACCATAAAGTTGCACCTGAAGAACTTTCTTTATGGAAAGGCCACGATTACAATAACCACCATTGGGGTATGGCCATCGACCTCAATACTTGTATTGGTTGTGGTGCATGTGTGGTAGCGTGTAACGTAGAGAACAACGTCTCCATGGTGGGTCGTGAAGAGGTGATCAATCGCAGGGAGATGCATTGGTTGCGCATCGACCGCTACTACAGCAGTGATGCAGCCGTACATGATGTACGTGGTTTGGAAGAAGCTGCTGAAAATCCAGAAGTAGTATTCCAGCCTATGTTGTGCCAGCATTGTAATAATGCGCCTTGCGAAACGGTTTGTCCGGTAGCAGCAACGACACACAGCACAGAAGGATTAAATCAAATGACGTATAACCGTTGTATTGGTACACGTTACTGTGCCAACAACTGTCCTTATAAAGTGAGACGCTTCAACTGGTTTAAGTATCATGATAATCGCCAGTTTGAAAAGGTCAATCCGGCCATGAACACCGACTTAGGTAAGATGGTATTGAACCCTGATGTAACCGTACGTTCACGCGGTGTGATGGAAAAATGTTCATTCTGCGTACAACGTATTCAGAATGGAAAACTTCAGGCGAAGAAGGAGAGAAGGCCATTGAAAGATGGTGAAGTTATAACGGCTTGTCAGGCTTCCTGCTCAACAGGCGCGATCGTATTTGGTGATGTGAATGATCCGGAAAGCCGCATCAGTAAGTTGCTGAAGATCGCTCCAAGAAATCCGGAAAGACCTAATGGCATTGATAAGCTTGCTGGTAATCCAAGGGCTTACCAGGTGTTGGAGGAAGTAGGCGTGAAGCCAAACATCTGGTACCTCACCAAAGTGAGAAATAAGGACGCATAGCAGAAAACAGAAACGAATAAACGAGAGACGTAAAATATTATGGCAGTAACTTCAGTGATACGCGAACCTCTGGTAACCGGTGGTAAAACCATAAAAGATGTTTCGCACGACATTAGCCGGCAGGTGGAAGGCAAACCTACCAAACTGTGGTGGATGGCGATGGCTATTTCTTTGGCTTTACTTGGCTTGGGTGCTTATGCCTGTGCGATGCTGTTGTGGCATGGCATTGGGGTGTGGGGGCTTAACAAAACAGTAGGTTGGGCGTGGGACATCACCAACTTCGTGTGGTGGGTCGGTATTGGTCACGCAGGTACATTGATTTCAGCTATCCTTTTATTGTTCCGTCAGCGCTGGAGAATGTCGATTAACCGTGCAGCAGAGGCGATGACTATCTTTGCCGTTATCTGCGCGGCCAGTTTTCCGGGCTTTCACATGGGTCGTTTATGGTTAGGATTTTATTGGGCGCTTCCTCTGCCGAATACATTTGGTTCACTTTGGGTAAACTTCAACTCACCATTGTTATGGGATGTGTTCGCTATCTCAACATACTTTACGGTTTCATTGGTTTTCTGGTACATGGGTCTCATCCCTGATTTCGCGGTTATCCGCGACCGGGCTGTGGTTCAGGGAAATAAAATCAGAGCTAACGTTTACAATGCCTTGAGTTTCGGCTGGCAGGGTGGGGCTAAAACGTGGATGCGCTATGAATCCGTTGCCCTTATTCTCGCGGGTCTTTCAACACCACTTGTACTTTCAGTGCATACGATCGTATCCATGGACTTCGCTACTTCGGTTATTCCCGGATGGCACACCACCATTTTCCCTCCATACTTCGTTGCGGGTGCTATCTTCTCTGGTTTTGCCATGGTACTTACCCTGCTTATTGTTACCCGCAAAGTGTTTAAGCTGGAAGATTACATTACCATCTACCATATTGAATTGATGAACATTGTCATCATCATTACAGGATCCATTGTAGGTATCGCGTACATCACCGAGTTATTTATTTCCTGGTACTCCCGTGTTCCGTATGAAGGTTATGCTTTTTATAACCGGGTTGTAGGTCCGTATGCATGGGCCTATTGGGCTATGATGACGTGTAACGTAATCTCTCCTCAGTTATTCTGGATCAAGAAAATCCGCACCAGCATTGTGGCAACATTTGTGTTGTCAATTATTGTGAACATTGGTATGTGGTTCGAGCGCTTTGTGATCATTGTAACGTCACTACACCGCGACTATATTCCTTCCAGCTGGACAATGTTCTATCCTACCTGGTATGATGTAGGGCAGTATGTATTCACCTTTGGGATATTCTTTACAGCTTTCTTCCTGTTCGCTAAGTTTTTCCCGGTGATCAACATGGCTGAAGTGAAAAGTATTATTAAGTCAACATCAGAAAAGAAATAATCATGGATGCAGATAAGCATTTTGTTGTCGGAATTTTCAATGATGAGGATGTACTGTTGGATGGTATCCGTAAAGTACGCTCCAGTGGTGTGAAGATTCAGGAAGTGTATTCACCCTTTCCGGTTCACGGCATTGATGAGGCCCTGGGTTACAAAAAATCCCGTCTTCCTATTGCTGCCTTTATGTTTGGTATGACCGGAACCAGTCTTGCATTGTTAATGCAGATTTGGATGCTGGGCTACGACTGGCCAATGATTATTGGCGGTAAAAATTTCGCATCCCTTCCTCCTTTTATTCCTGTAACATTTGAGTTAACGGTATTGCTCTCCGCTTTAGGCATGGTAGGAACCTTCATGATTGTCAGTGACATGAAGCCCTACAAGTGGCCGCGCCAGTTTGATATCCGCAGCACAGACGATATGCACGTAATGGCCATTGATTTGGCTGCGAATGGCGGAAAAAGCAAAGATGAGTTGAAGCGACTGCTAAGTGACAGCGGAGCTGTTGAAGTGAATGAAAAGAGTTTTGAATAATTACGCGATGAAGAATATGAAGAGACTATCAGTAACTTTATTCATCGGCCTTAGCCTTGCCGTTGTTCTTGCTTCCTGCAAAGCAGGTGGTGATAAACCCGGCCTGGAGTATGCGCCCAACATGTATCATTCAGTAGCGTATGAACCATATACACAGATTACTGACCAGAGTTCGGGTAGTTGGCTTACCTCTATTGAGTATGAAGATGGGCATGGTGAGTTTTATAACTCCAATGCGCTCAATCCACATCGCATGAATATGCGTATGCCTCCTGCGCATACTGTAAGCCGCAATAAAGCAAATGTACTTCCATACCGACTTCCTAAAGACAGTTTAGAAATTGCGGCAAAAATTAAGAGCCCGTTTGAAGGCGTTGATAACGCACAACTGTTGGCTGATGGAAAGGCACTTTATACTATGTATTGCACACATTGCCACGGAGCAAAAGGAGAGGGTGACGGTAAAGTGGCAACAGGGGTAACCATTGATGGTGTTGAACGCAGTGCTTATGCCGGTGTGGCCAACCTGAAAGGCGATGCTTATAAAGATATTACCGAAGGCCATATTTTTCATGTGATTACTGCCGGTAAAGGTCTGATGGCCCCTCATGGATCGCAGATCAGCCAGGAAGATCGCTGGAAGATTGCCCGGTATGTTAAGACTATACAAAAATAGATTTAGGGATTACGCACGAACGAGTTAATAGAATACACATGGGTCATTTAACAATAGTGGAAGAAAAGTTCATCTTCACCCCGGAAGCCAAAAAGAAAATTCTTATTCTCTTGGGAGTTGGGGTATTCCTTTTCGTTGTAGGCTTGTGGCTGGCCACAAGGGGTGGTCATCAGGATCATGCCGAGGGTCATAGCCAGGTGGCTACGCAACAATTGGTTGCCAGTATTGACGTAGCAGCTGCGAGTGATACGCATGCCGAAGGTGAACATCACGAAACGGCAGGTTGGCTTAAGCGTTTGTATACAACGCTTTGGATGAACAACATTTACTTCGTGGGTCTGGGGATTATTGGTTTATTTTTCGTGGCGATTCAATATGCTGCTCAAGCAGGCTGGTCCTCCGGATTGAAGCGTATTCCGTTAGCGATGGGGCATTGGCTTCCATTTGCTTTTGGATTAACCCTTGTGCTTTGGTTTGTAACCAATCACGATATTTTCCATTGGACCCATAGTTCGCTCTACGGTGAATATGTAGATGAAGCTAAAACCCAACCTAATCCAGATTATGATCATATAATTGATGGAAAAGCTCCATATTTCTTTTGGCCGGGTGAGGCGGGTGGATTCCCAATCTTTTACATAGCCCGTATGGTGATCTTCTTTGGTATGTGGTACTGGTTCTTTACCATGATCAAGAAAAATATGATGGCGGAAGACCTCGAAGCTGACACTAAATATTGGTTCAAGAACAGAAGTATTTCTGCCTGGTTCCTGGTGTTCTTTGCAGTAAGTTCATCCGTTGCAGCCTGGGATTGGGTGATGAGCATTGACACACACTGGTTCAGCACTATGTTCGGCTGGTATGTTTTTGCCAGTTGGTGGGTAACGGCTTTGGCTATGATTACGCTTATTGTAGTGTACCTGAAAGATGCCGGCTACCTGAAGGTTGTTAACGCCAACCACCTGCACGATTTAGGAAAATTTGTATTTGCCTTTTCTATTTTCTGGACGTACATCTGGTTTAGTCAGTTTTTGTTGATCTACTATGCTAATATTCCTGAAGAAACTGTGTACTTCATTGAACGAATGACAACCAGTCCTTACAGCTGGATATTTTTCACTAACCTCATTCTAAACTTTGTATTACCCTTTCTGTTATTAATGACGAGAGATGCAAAGCGGCATTTGTCAATGTTGAAAGTTGTGTGTCCGATTGTAATTGTTGGACACTGGTTTGATTTTTACAACATGGTTACGCCTGGTGTTATGAAGAACGATGGAGGGTTGGGATTGTTGGAAATAGGCACTGCATTTATTTTCCTGGCCGCTTTCCTTTGGATTACCTTGAACAGCTTGTCGAAGATGCCTTTGTTCGGTAAAAATCATCCGTTGTTAGAAGAAAGTCTCCATCACCATATTTAATTTGAAAGCATTATGACGACTTTGATTGTAGTTCTTGGTGTTGCTCTTGTTCTTGTAATCCTCTACCTGATCTTCAAGATCAGTAATCTGGTGAGTGTTGCAAAAGCGAAGACCAGTGATGATGAGGTGGACAGCAGCAATGGGGTTCACGCCTTGTTGTTCATTCTCTTTATGGTGTTTGGATTAGGAGGTTTCTTTTGGTATTCCTACGCTCATTTTGATTCGTATACATTACCTATTGCCTCTGAACATGGAGCATGGACCGATACATTATTCTGGATTACCATGGCGGTAACAGTAGTAGCTTTTACCATTATCAGTATCATTAAATTTGTATTTCTGTATCAATATCAGCATAAGGAGGGACGTAAAGCAAAGTTTTATCCTGATAACCACTATCTGGAACTTGCTTGGACGATTATACCAGCTTTAGTACTTGCGCTTCTTGTGTTTACAGGGCTTCGTGCATGGAATGATATCACTTCCCCTGCTTCTGAGAATGCCGAAGTGGTGGAGGTAATTGCGCAACAATTCGCATGGACAGTACGCTATCCCGGTAAGGATAATGTATTAGGTGATTATCACTATCAGAAAATTGATGCTATTAATGAGTTCGGTTTAGATCTGAGTGATAATAAATCATTCGATGATTTTAAATCTCTTGAGTTGCATATCCCGAAAGGAAAAGAGGTACTTATGAAAATACGGGCGAAGGATGTATTACACAGTGTATTTCTTCCGCACTTCCGAGTGAAGATGGACGCTGTTCCGGGTATGCCAACTCAGTTTAAATTTATCGCGACTAAGACAACTTCGGAGATGCGTGATGAACTTGGTAATCCGGAATTCAATTATGAGTTGGCCTGCACTGAAATTTGCGGTAAAGGTCACTTCTCCATGAAGATGAGTGTAGTGGTAGATACACCCGAAGATTTTGAAAAATGGAAAACCGGACAAGAGGCCTGGTTGAAACAAAATCCTGATTATCTGAAAAATGTTCCTGCAGGCTTGCGCGAATCGGCAATGATTAAAGCAGGAATTTCTGTTGAATCGGGTGTTACATATTTGGAGGGAGTTAAAGCAGCGGCTGTAGGTTCTAATTAAGATTAACAAAAGCATGGCAACAACGCATACACACACAAACATTGACGTTCACCACCACGATGATCATGAACACGAACATCATGAGGGTAATTTTTGGACGAACTATATCTTTAGTCAGGATCACAAAGTAATTGCCAAACAGTTTCTGATCACCGGAATCTTCTGGGCGCTCTTTGGAGGAGCACTTTCTGTGATCTTCCGTTTGCAGCTGGGTTTTCCGGATATGACCCTGGAGTGGCTTCGGCCGCTGTTGGGTGGATGGATTACACCTGAAGGAAAAATTGATCCTGAATTTTACCTGGCGTTAGTTACTATGCATGGTACCATCATGGTATTCTTTGTGCTTACGGCCGGATTGAGCGGTACGTTTTCCAACTTCCTGATTCCATTACAAATCGGAGCCCGCGATATGGCCTCTGGTTTTATGAACATGCTATCCTACTGGTTCTTCTTTTTATCCAGTGTGGTAATGTTAAGTTCTTTCTTTATCGAAACCGGACCTGCCGGTGGAGGATGGACTGTTTATCCGCCTTTGAGTGCACTGCCTCAGGCTATACAAGGATCAGGGTTGGGTATGACGTTGTGGCTCGTGGCTATGGCGCTGTTCATTGTCAGTACACTTTTGGGTGGTATCAATTACATCACCACCATTATTAATATGCGTACACGAGGTATGTCGTTTACACGCATGCCATTAACTATTTGGGCGTTTTTCTTTACCGCTATTATTGGTTTACTTTCTTTCCCCGTTTTATTTGCAGCTGCCTTGCTTTTGATTTTCGACAGAAGCTTTGGTACCAGTTTCTTCCTCTCCGATATCTACATTGGAGGCGAAGCGTTGGCAAATGTTGGTGGAAGCCCGATTTTATTTCAGCATTTATTCTGGTTTTTAGGTCACCCTGAGGTGTATATCGTGTTGTTACCAGCGCTTGGTATTACCTCTGAAATTATAGCAACCAATTCGCGTAAGCCTATTTTCGGTTATAAGGCGATGATCGGTTCCATGTTATTTATTGCCATTCTTTCATTCATAGTATGGGCCCATCACATGTTTGTAACGGGTATGAATCCATTTTTGGGTTCCATCTTCATGTTGCTTACGCTGATTATTGCCGTGCCTTCTGCGGTAAAAATCTTTAACTATGTTACCACCCTTTGGAAGGGAAACATTCGGTTTACATCAGCGATGTTATTCTCCATTGGTTTGGTGTCGTTCTTCTTAACGGGAGGGATTACCGGAATTTTTCTGGGTAACTCAGCCATTGACATTCAATTGCATGACACCTATTTCGTAGTAGCACACTTCCACCTGGTAATGGGTAGTGCATCTTTCTTCGGAATGTTGGCCGGTATTTATCATTGGTTCCCGAAGTTTTTTGGCCGCATGATGAACGAGAGATTAGGGTACATTCATTTCTGGCTAACCTTTGTTGGTGTTTATATGGTATTCTTCCCTATGCACTACATCGGTATTGCAGGCTTCCCGAGACGCTATTATTCCTGGACGAACTTTGATACCTTCAGTGGGTTTACAGACCTGAACACATTGGTTAGTGTGGCGGCTATATTGACGCTGTCAGCACAATTTATCTTCCTGTTCAACTTCTTCTATAGTATTTTCCGTGGAAGGAAGGCGTCTGCCAATCCGTGGAAATCCACAACATTGGAGTGGACTACCCCGCGTAATCCTGGACACGGAAACTGGCCGGGTGAAATCCCTGCAGTTTATCGCTGGCCTTATGATTACAGTAAGCCAGGCGCTAAAGATGACTTCATTCCTCAGACTATCCCTTTCTCTGAAACTCCTGAATCGAATCTGCCTCATGAAAATGAGTTGATTAAGTTAGAGACTACTGGTGATGGTGCTATTGTAGTGGAAGGAAACAAGCACTAAGTAAGATAATTTGTTAAAAATCTTTTCGGCCTTTTGGATTGGTTTTAATGACCGGCCAAAAGGCTGAAACATTTCTATAGCTTGCCATGTCAACGCATCGCTCGTTTTATCGGCTAACATTATCCACACTGGTTGCGGTGTACCTGCTCATATTTGTTGGCGGTATTGTGCGCAGCACCGGGTCGGGTATGGGCTGCCCCGACTGGCCGAAGTGTTTTGGGCAATGGGTTCCACCAACTTCCGTAGATCAGCTTCCAGAAAATTATAAGGAAACCTACTCGAATAATCGACACGAGAAGAATATCCGCTTTGCGAAATACCTAAGCGCACTTGGTTTTAAAAGTACTGCAGAACAACTCCTTACAGACGAATCGATTAGGGAAGAGGCTGACTTTAACCCTGTTAAGACATGGATTGAATACATTAATCGGTTGATTGGTGTAGTTATTGGCCTGTTGATTTTTGCCGTGTTTGTTTACTCCCTGCGGTTTTGGAAAACACACCGGCATTGGACAGTACTTGCTTTCCTCACCTTTGTATTGGTCGGCTTTCAGGGATGGATTGGCTCTATTGTAGTTTCAACTAACCTTACTCCCTGGACAATCACCGTCCATATGTTTTTAGCGCTTATCATCGTAGCGCTTTTAATTTACCTGGTTCATCAAGCGCGTGTTAAGGGTAGTCAGCCACGACTTATAGCCGGTATAACCCCCTGGATTATTGGTTGTATGGTAATTGTACTGATTCAGATATTATTAGGCACCCAGGTAAGGGAGGCGCTGGATCAGGTGGCCACGCGCATTGCCGACAGGGGAGGGTGGATTGAGGCGCTGGGTAGTTCTTTTATCATTCACCGATCATTTTCATGGGGTGTCCTGCTTTTGCATGTAGGATTATTCTGGAAATTAATGAAAAGTGAACAGGGTAAGGGTTTCGTGCTGACTCTATTCCTGTTAATTTTGGGGACTATTTTAACCGGTACAGGAATGGCTTATTTTGCCGTGCCTCCGTTTCTGCAGCCGGCTCATTTGTTACTGGCAACTGTAACATTTGGAATTCAATTTTTATTGGCACTGCAGATAAACACATCAACTAAACCCGTGTTATCCTAACGTATGGTTACAGGCCAACTAGATACACTTACCGGATTAACGTGGACTATTTCCAAAGCCAGGGCGTATTGGGAGCTTTTAAAATTCAGGCTGTCCATGTTGGTCGCATTTTCCTCAGCCTTTGGATTTACGTTGGCTTCATCAAACCTGAATTGGACAACGTTAACCATGTTGTTCATAGGTGCATTTCTATTGTCAGGTTCGTCTATTGCCATCAACCAGGTTATTGAGAAGGATCTTGACAAACTGATGACACGCACAATGAACCGACCATTACCAACAGGAAGGCTGACTGTTCAAGAGGCGCTGATTTTCTCAGCCATTTGTTTCGTGCTTAGCATTCTTATCCTCATAAAGTTTACTAATCCGTTAACGGTAGGGTTGTCTATTCTCTCCATGGTTTTGTACAGTTTTGTCTACACACCATTGAAACGTGTGGGGCCAATTGCTGTTTTTGTTGGCGCCATACCCGGAGCGTTGCCACCTTTGTTGGGATGGGTAGCGGCAACAAGTGTTATATCGCATGAAGCGTTGATAATTTTCTCCATTCAGTTCATCTGGCAGTTTCCACATTTCTGGGCTATTGCATGGTTGGCCGATGAGGATTATAAGAAGGCCGGATTTAAGTTGCTTCCTTTTGGTGGACGAAAGGATTTTAATACGGCCATTCAGATTATGATGTATACCTTATTCCTGCTTCCGCTCGGATTGCTTCCTGCAAAATTCGGGATAACGGGAATAGATTCAGCTATTGTGGTTACGGTGTGTGGTGTTTTGTTTCTGGCACAGACTTTTTCGTTAATGAAAACCGGAAGTCGGGCCAGCGCCCTGCGCATTATGTTTGGTTCATTTTTGTATTTGCCTATCGTACAGATTGCATACTTACTTGATAAACTTTAATGATAAACAGATGAGGAGATTATGAGTGCTGATATTAAGGAATTGAAAATTATTGAAGAGGCAAAGAAGCCGCTTTCCATGAATCCGAAGAAGTTCGCGCTTTGGTTATTCATGATGAGCGTGATTATGCTTTTCGGAGCATGGACCAGTGCTTACCTGGTTAAACGTGCCGATGCCGGATGGGCAGAAATTATTTTACCCGATCAGTTCTGGACTAACTCGGTCATTGCTGTACTCAGTAGTGTCACCATGGTCTGGGCTTACCTGGCCGCCAAGCGTGACAACATCGATCAGTTGAAAATTGCCCTGGCTCTTACTACGGTTTTAGGGGTAGCCTTTTTAGTAGGTCAATACCTGGCGTATGGCGAAATGGTGGCCTTAAAACAGCACATGACCGGAAGCAATGTATCGCATTCTTTCCTGTGGATTTTACCGGGCGTACACGGTCTGCACATCGTTAGTGGGCTGGTTTTTCTGGTGATTGTTTTGGTGAATACATTTAAGTTTAAAATCCATTCAAAAAGCTTAAATCAGCTTGAAATGTGCGCCACATACTGGCATTTTTTGGGCGGACTTTGGCTATATTTGTTCATATTCTTAATATTGAATCCATAAACCGAAAACAGTACTTTATACCATGGCAAGCACCTCAACCGTAACCGTTCCTGCCCCCGGAAAAACTGAATGGGATGGCGGAGTATCCCCCATGAATGCCAGTTATGGCAAGCTCATGATGTGGTTTTTCCTCCTCTCCGATGCGTTTACTTTTTCTGCATTGTTGATTACTTACGGGCTGGTTCGCTCATCGCATAAAGCCTATGAAGGAACTGTTGATGCCTTTACTTTTTCACAAGCGTATTGGCCAATTCCTGAAAAGGTGTTTGAAGCGGTTCCGTTTTTTCACGGGTTGAATGCACCGCTGGTTTTTGTTGGGTTAATGACCTTCATCCTGATCATGAGTTCTGTAACCATGGTGTTGGCGGTAGAAGCCGGTCATCGTATGGACAGAAAAGCTGTTGAAAAATGGATGTTATGGACAATAATAGGTGGATTCACATTCCTGGCTTGTCAGGCATGGGAATGGAGTCACTTTATTCACGGTACTGATGGTGGAAGTATTTTAGCCGATGGAACTAAAATTTTCGGTGCAAATCTTTCGATAAACCAATACGGCCCACCTGATTTTGCTGCTTTCTTTTTCTTTATAACTGGTTTTCACGGCTTCCACGTATTTAGCGGTGTGATGCTTAACTTCCTCATCTACTACAACACGGTGACCGGTGTTTACGAACGCAGAGGTCACTACGAAATGGTGGAGAAGGTTGGTTTGTATTGGCACTTTGTAGATTTGGTTTGGGTATTCGTGTTTACCTTCTTTTATCTTGTTTAATTTCAATCGTTAATACAGTACATTATGGCACATGCAGAAGATGCACCTCAGGTAACAGTTCTTCCTCCGGATACGGCCAAGATTAAGAAGCTCTGGACTGTAGCTGGAATTCTTGGCGCGGTAACACTCCTTGAATTTGCGGTAGCTTTTGGAGTACCCCACGAAATGAAAGACCTGCGGGTGTGGACATTTATTCTGATGACGATTGTAAAAGCCGCCTATATTGTTGGTGAGTTTATGCACTTGCGTTATGAGGCGAAAGTTCTGCTTTGGTCAATTCTGATACCGATGGTATTCGTAGTATGGATGCTGGTAGCTTTTGTTTACGAAGGTATTCATATTGATCTGGCCCGGCCCTGATCGTTACTCATAAAATCAAATCAAGGCTTAAGTACAACTTAAGCCTTTCTTTTTTAACAGGTTCTGATGAAGGTTTTAAAGCTAGTTTTGTTATTGATGGCGCTGGCCTTACCGGTGCTCATTTTTATGTTTCTGAAATTCTTTGGCAAGAATGAATTTGCAGTTGAGCCGTTATATCAGGATGGTGCACCTGCAGTAGAAGGTTGCATACAACCGCCAAAAGGGGCTTATGTGATACAGCCTGAACTTTTAAGTAATTTGGGTTGGTCTGAAAAGGATAGTTTAACCCTGTTTTATGTGGTCAAGCAGTCAGCGGGTGCTGAGGCATGGGGCAGAATCAGGGAGAACTTCACACCAGAGGAGTTACCGGTACTAAAGATTACAGCTGCAGGTATTTTGAAGGATTCAATGTTGAACGAGGAATTTGTTCAAGTTCCATCCGACAGTCTGCAAATCTTAAAAAGATGTTTTCTTTTTCTTCAGGAACCATATGATCTTCTGCTTGTTGATAATAAACGAAGAATCCGGGGTCATTATCCGTTGCATAACCGGGAGGAAATTGATCGCTTGATTATGGAGGTTGAGATAATACTAAGGAAATATTAACATGGCACAGCAGGAACCTTATAAGAAGCTAATTATTGCAGTTTCGGTAATCATACCCGTTGTAGTGGCTATTCTTTTTCGCGTAAAAATCGATGGCTATGATTTTTCATTTCTTCCGCCCATCTATGCCTCCATCAATGCACTTACGGCTGTTTTGCTTGTTACCGCTGTTCTTGCGATCAGAAATAAGAAGCGTCAGTTACATGAGCGCCTTATGAAGACCTGTATAGGTCTCTCCGCAATCTTCCTGGTAATGTATGTACTTTATCACATGACTAGCGACTCAACCCCATATGGGGGTGAAGGACCAGTACGGTATGTTTACTATTTTATTCTTATTACGCACATTATTCTGTCGGTTGTTGTTATACCCTTTGTATTGTTTACACTGGGCCGGGCACTGGGCGGCAATTTTGAGAAGCACAAGGCATTGGCGAAGTATACGTTTCCGGTTTGGTTATATGTGGCCATAACAGGTGTTATCGTATATTTGATGATTAGTCCTTATTACGCATAATGGCGATTCGATTTACTCTAGTGATTTTATTCCTGATTGTTAGTCCGCTGACAACATGGGCGCAATGTGCCATGTGTCGAACGCAGTTGGAGAATAATGTAAGCAACGGAGATATAGGTATAGCCACAGGAATCAATACCGGTATTTTGTACCTGTTGAGTTTGCCTTATCTGGCTATTCTCGTTTTAGGATACGTCTGGTATAGAAACAGCAGGAAGAATGTCAGCAAGCTCCGCCAAGGCCCTGTTGCAGGGTAAATGCCCTCATTGTCATCAGGGAAACATGTTCAAGTTTCCGGCTACACGTATTCTCAAATTCGCCATCATGAACGAAAAATGCCCGCATTGTGATGTGCAATTAGAACCTGAGCCTGGCTTTTATCAGGGGGCCATGTATGTTGGCTATGGAATAACCGTGGCCATGATTACCATAATTGGATTGATCCTTTATTTCCTGGGTGATCCATCAGAGTGGGTGTATATTGGTGTTGTTATGGCATTTATGGTGCTCATTGCGCCATTAAACTATCGATATTCCCGTATCATTTATCTGTATCTGTTTGGCGGAATCAAATTCGATTCACGCTATGCACAATAGGGTAATTTCTTAACTTTATTGGATGCAGTTCGTTGCGAAAGACAAGGTCAATAGCATTCTTGCCATTCTTCTGTTGGTTTCCTTCAGTGCCGGACTTTACTTTTCTTATCGCGCCACAGTACCGGTTAGCGCTGAAACAATAGTTGCCGAGTTTTCAAAGAAGCTCAATTCCCGCTTTGAAAACCTGACTACTTCGGTAAAGGCTTTTCAGCAAACCGACACCATGGATATTCATCGCCTAGATCGCGATGGAAGTATTGAGTTTCTATTATTATCCGAACAGGAGGCAGTACAATGGACAGGTAACCAGTTTTTACCTCCCTTACGATTTGTGCTTGACGACTTTACCTACAAATACCTGAAAATTGCTTCCGGAGATTTTCTGCTATTTAAGTGGGAGCTGGATCAGCAAAAGTTTTTAGTCGCCATTATACCGCTTCATATCCATTACAAGATTCAAAATGAATATTTGGAACCCTTGCGAAATGCAGATGTTTTCGGACGTCATGAGGTTCAAATTTTAGATGCCAATGCCGAGCAGGGTTATGCCGTAGAAATCAATGGTACCCCGATATTCAAATGCATATTGTCCCCAACGCAATTTCCATCGGCCAACTACGCTTTTTTTACTATCCTTTTTTACATCCTGGCAATTATTTTATTCTCTGCCTTGCTTTACCGTTCCGTCAGGTATGTACGGTTACAGCATGCTGGCTTGAGTTTTTTGGTTTTGCTTGGTGGCGTTGTTCTGGTTCGTTACCTGATGATTGAATTTCAATTTCCATCAAGGTTTGTTAGCAGTGCTATCTTTGATCCAAAATACTTTGCTTCTTCTGAGTTGAATCCATCCCTGGGCGATTTGTTATTAAACTCAGTTTCGGTTACCCTGCTGTGTTTATTTCTTTTTCGCAATTTTTATAGGTTCAGAGACCTGCGTGCATCCCTGAAATCTCCGGTTTCCCGCTGGATGATTTCTGTATTCTCTGTGTTAGCCATACTTTTTGGGGCATTATTTCCCTATGTGGTTATTCAAACCATCTACAATAATTCTTCGATTACGCTGAACATTTCTGAATCCATTCGTTTTGATACGCTTCGCATACTCGCTTTACTTTCTGTAATTCTTTCATGGATCAGTGCATTTTTATTTATGCACGTATTCATCCGGTTACTGATGGGTGACTCAAGGGTAAAATATTTGCTTTCGCTGCTCATCGGTATTGGGCTCTTTATCTGGATTAATGAATCAACCGGACAATTGTACATTTCATCATTGGTTACGGGCTTAATTTATATTTTAATTGTTGGAGTCTTTAAATTGTACAAGTCGCTTCAGCACTTTCGTTACCTCACCTTTACCTATTTTTTTACAGCAGTAGTATTTTTTGCATTTAACGGATTGCTGGCCATCAGTCATTTTAGCAAGACCGAGCGCGTGGTAAACCAACTCAAGTTTGCCAACTCATTTTTGATTGATAAGGATGATTTCGGTGAGTTTTTATTGGCAGAAACCATGGAGAAGATCGCGGGGGATTTCTTTATTCAATCTCGTTTATCCGGACCGTTCACCAACCGCGAGGCAGTGCGCCAAAAGGTACGGCAGGTTTTTATTCCGGGATACTTCAATAAATACACCATTGATATTCATCTATACGGAGCCACCGGTGAACCACTCGATGATCGTGATACTGAAAACTTTACAACATGGATTACCCACTTTGATGATGAGGCTTCTCAGACTTCCTATGAGGGAATCTATTTTTTTAACCGACCAGATGAGGAATCTGCACGGAAATACCTGGTGGTGATACCGGTAAAGCGAGGGGTGATTAGTGCGGGCTATGTTATTCTTGAGTTGTCACTAAAGCGCGTTATTCCTGAAAATGTTTATCCAGGGTTGCTGGTCGACAACCGGTTTCGTCAGGCATTTGGATCACAAGAATTCAGCAATGCGGTTTTTACAAATAATCAAATTCAGTATTGGTCGGGTGATTTCAATTACGCTGGTTTAGATAAATCGGTTTTGGATGACTCCCGCCTATATAAAAGTGGACTGGAGTTCTCCAACTACCTTCACATTGCTTCACGCGATGCCAGCGGCAGAATAGTTTTGGTTTCTTCCCGCGCGCCCTCTCTTACGTATACCTTAGCCGATTTCTCCTTACTTATTATTTTGGGCTTGTTTGCCATACTTATTTTTTTGCTGACAGTTGGGATTATTGATTTTTTTCGCGTGGATAAACTCATGCTCTCAACACGCATACAGCTTATTTTGAATCTGGCTTTTTTTATCCCGCTAATAGCAGTAAGTGTGATTACACTGGGACTAACTGCACGCTCTAATCAGGAGCAACTCAATGCCGATTACCTGGCAAAATCGAGAAGCTTTACCAATCAGATTAGTTCACTTTTTATAGAATCAGATCAGGGCGATGGAATGTCGGGCGATTTAAATTTCACGCAATTGTCTAAGCTGGCGAATCTCGATGCCAATTTGTTTACACCCTCCGGTAAACTCCAATTCACCACCCAACCATTAATTTTTGAGAACCAATTACTATCGCCTTACATTAATCCGGCAGCACTTGATCGAATAAAGCGGGGTGACCGTGTTTTTATTGCCGATGAGCAAGTGGGTACACTTAACTACTTTGTGGCTTATTCTGCCCTGCTGGCACCTGATGACGGATCGTTAATAGGTGTTTTGGGTATTCCGTTTTTCCAGGCTGAAAGTTTTCTGGAGAGAATGCAGATTACAGTGCTTGCTAATATCCTATCTATTTTTACCGCCATTTTTATTGTATTGGTTATAGTTTCTTTCTGGGTGGCCCAATGGCTCACGTTTCCATTACGCATGATTACACAGAAACTTGGAAGGATTTCGCTGACACACACCAACCAACCGCTGGAGTGGCAATCGGATGATGAAATCGGTTTGATGGTTCGTGAGTATAATCAAATGCTCTCCACATTAAGTGAAAGTAAAAGTCAATTAGAGCGGGTGCAACGGGAAAAAGCCTGGCGTGAAATTGCGCAGCAAGTGGCCCATGAAATTAAAAATCCACTGACACCCATGAAACTTATGCTTCAGCAGACCGAACGTCTCCCCGATGCCGATCCGAAAACACTTGAAAAAATCCGAAGGGCAATCGCGTCCATACTGGATCAGGTGGATACCCTGGATGGCATAGCCTCTTCATTCAGTGCATTTGCCAAAATGCCCGAGCCCGTGATGCGTACGGTGGAATTAGTAGGGTTACTAAAAAAGGTGGTTCATCTCCACAATCAATCGGCAACCATTGAACTTACTACAGAATTAGATATGGTGGACGTACAGGTTGATGAGCAATTGATTAGTCGTATATTTTCAAATATTATATTGAATGGAATTCAAGCGGCAAGAGAGGGGACGCCACCAAAGATTCAGGTTCATTTGATGCAAAAAGGTAATAGCATTCATATTGCTTTTGCTGATAACGGAACAGGTATAAAAGAGCACTTAAAAGACAAGATATTTTTGCCCCATTTCAGTACTAAACAATCGGGATCGGGATTAGGCCTTGCCATCGCCAGACAAGGAATTGAGCAGATGGGAGGGAAGATATATTTTGAATCAAGATTGAACAACGGAAGTGTTTTTTATGTTGAACTTCCTTTATTGAAACCTGAAAAATGAAATGTTGCTTTAATGAGTATTCGTGTTTTAGTGCTTTTGTGGCATCATACCTAGTGTTTTCCTTTGTAACTCAAACACTAACATAAATCTCGATAACATCAGGTATCAATCAGATCACAATTTACTTATGAAAAATGTACTTCTTTTCGTGTTCGTGCTGGCTGGCAGTTCAGTTTCTGCACAACAAATGGTATTTCCCATTGTTAAAAATTTTGGTGGTGTTTTCGACATACCAGATGCTGTAGAAAAACCTGATCCATCGCTATACTACAAAATTGTAATTGATCTGGCCGGTGGAAATGAAAACCCTGCAGTCATAAATGATCATTTGAACAACATTGCCCGGATGATCAACCTGCATAGTGTGGGTGGTGTGCCCAAAGAAAAAATAAAGGTGGTAGTGGCCATTCATAACCAGGCCACCTATTCCATTTTGGACAACGGGAGTTATCAACAACGATATAAAACTGATAATCCAAATTTGGCTGTGTATAAAGCCTTGCATGAAGCAGGTGTGGAATTATTTGTTTGCGGGCAATCACTGATCGGAAGAAGTATTGACAAGAACAAAATATCTCCCGATATAAAAATTGCTACTTCTATGCTTACCGTACTTACGACTTATCAGTTAAAAGGGTATGCATGGTTTAAATTCTAACGATCAGGATGTTTTTCCGCGCATGGCAATCATTACCTTGTTGGCGAATACAAAGTCATCAAGTTGTTCTACACCCGAATGGGTAATGTCATCCTTACCGCCCTCCCATAATTTTTCACCCTGGTAGAGGAACATGATGTTTTCACCAATACCCATCACCGAATTCATATCGTGGGTAACTACAATAGTGGTGGTGTCATAATCTGAAGTAAGTACCTGAATCAGCTCATCAATCAGGATAGAAGTCTGTGGATCCAGACCGGAGTTGGGCTCATCGCAAAATAAATATTTTGGGTTGTTTACAATGGCTCTTGCAATACCCACGCGTTTACGCATACCACCACTTAATTCGGAAGGCATTTTTTTGTTGGCTCCTTTCAGCCCCACACGGTTTAATACCAGGTTAACCCGGTCTTGCTTTTCGTCTTTGGGCATAACCGCTAGCATATCCAGCGGAAACCGTACGTTTTCTTCAACCGTTTTTGAATCGAACAGTGCTCCACCTTGGAACAGCATGCCAATTTCTCTTCGTATTTCAATTTTTCCGTTCCGGTTTGCTTCGGTAAAATTTCTGCGATCAAAAAATACATAGCCTTCATCAGGCTTCACCAACTCAACGATGCATTTGAGCAACACACTTTTTCCTGTACCTGAAGCACCGATAATCAGGTTGGGTTTGCCTTTTTCAAACGTGCCACTGATATCTTTCAGAATTTTTTTATCACCAAATGATTTTGATATGTGTTGAATCTCGATCATGCAGGGGAGAGTAAGAGTTGTGCCAACAGGTAATCCGCAAGAAGAATAGCAATAACACTGGTAGTCACTGCTTTTGTACTGGAGATCCCCACCTCAAGGGCGCCTCCTTCAGTATAGTAACCCTTATACGAAGAAATGGAGGCTACAAGAAAACCAAAGGTTACAGCCTTAATCAGTGCAAAGGTTATGGTAAACTCGTTGAACAGATAACGTACTCCATAGATGTATTCTGTTGGGGCTAAAATTCCAGTAATCATTCCAACAAGGTAACCGCCCATAAGAGCACAAACACCAGAAACAATAACCAGTAAGGGATACATTAAAACAGAGGCAACAATTTTTGGCAACACCAGGTAATTGATGGAGTTGATGCCCATTACTTCCAGAGCATCAATTTGTTCGGTAATGCGCATGGTGCCCAGGTTGCCCGACATACTAGAGCCTACTTTACCGGCATAGACTATGGCCATTACTGTCGGAGCCAGTTCGAGTACGGTCATCTCGCGCACTACCTGTGATATTACGTATTTCGGAATGTAGGGTGCTACCAGGTTAAAAGCTGTTTGCACGGTGGAAACCGCACCTATAAAGGTAGAAACCAAAACGAAGAGGAATATGGAATTAACCCCAATGCGCACGCATTCATCCAGTATTAAACTGTAATGCGTTTTAAAGGATTCTCGATTGGTGAACAGGTATCCTAAAAAAATGAAATACTTGCCTATTTCCTTCATGAAAACCTGTCGTTAGGTGGGGGTAAACCTTTATTTATTGACCTTATCACTATCTTGCTAAAGATACCAAAAATAACATTTCATTTGATATGCGTAAACTATTGGTTGTAACGGGTGGCACTAAGGGTATTGGTCGGGCGGTTATTGAAAAATTCATGGATAATGGTTTTGATGTAGCAACCTGTGCCCGTAAGTCGGCTGATCTTGATGATTTGAAAAAGTCGCTGACCAAAAAAGGAGGGGTTTATACTTTTCAGGCGGATGTTTCTGACAAGGCGCAGGTAAAATTATTCTGTGATTTTGTTTTAGGTCTAAGCCGATCGGTAGATGTGCTGGTAAATAATGCCGGTTATTTTGTTCCCGGGGAAATTTCTACCGAGCCTGAAGGAAACCTGGAAGCCATGATGCAGGCAAACCTGTACAGCGCCTATCATACAACAAGGGGGTTTGTTCGCACCATGCGCGAAAACAGAGCGGGTCATATTTTCAATATTTGTTCCATTGCCAGTATTAAAGCATACGCCAACGGTGGCTCCTATGCCATCACAAAATTTGCCATGTTGGGTATGTCAAAATGCTTGCGGGAGGAACTTAAAGAATACGGAATCAGGGTAACCTCTGTTATGCCTGGGGCAACCAAAACGGCCAGTTGGGATGGTGTGGATTTGCCCGATGATCGATTTATGAAAGTTGAGGACATAGCCGACCTGATTTATGCCTCCTATGCGCTCTCAGGCCGTAGCGTGGTGGAAGAGGTTATTATCCGGCCTCAGTTAGGCGATATTTGATTTTGAATGACCTTGAACAAAATACCCACCATATCGGTTAAATTTGCATTAAATCTTAGTTTGTGAGCCCCGAAATAGCCTCCCTTAAGCAATACTGCAACAGCCTGGTTCAATACAGTCGCAGAAAAACCCTCGAGGTTTCAATTGGTGATGTACCCATGGGAGGGAATAATCCCATCCGCATACAATCCATGACTACCATAGATACCATGGATACCCTTGGATCAGTAGAACAAACCATTCGCATGGTGGAAGCGGGTTGCGAATATGTGCGCATTACAGCACCAAGTTTAAAGGAAGCACAAAACCTGGAGGAGATAAAAAAGGAACTTCGCAAGCGTGGCTACCACGTTCCATTAATAGCTGATATCCATTTTACGCCCAATGCAGCAGAATTGGCTGCACGCATTGTTGAAAAAGTTCGGGTTAATCCGGGTAACTATGCCGATAAAAAGAAATTTGAAGTTATTGATTATACCGATGATGCTTACCGGGCAGAACTGGATCGCATCCGGCAAAAGTTTACACCCCTTGTAAAAATCTGTAAGGAGTACGGAACGGCTATGCGTATCGGAACGAATCATGGCTCCTTGTCGGATCGTATTATGAGCCGGTATGGTGACACACCACTTGGTATGGTGGAGTCGGCCCTGGAATTCCTTAGGATTTGTGAAGACCTTCAATACTACAACATTGTGCTTTCCATGAAGGCCAGCAATCCACAGGTGATGGTGCAGGCGTATCGGTTACTGGTGCAGAAATTAGATGAGGAAGGACTGAAACCTTACCCTTTGCATTTGGGTGTTACAGAAGCAGGCGATGGCGAGGATGGAAGAATAAAATCAGCGGTAGGCATTGGTACGTTGCTGGAAGATGGACTGGGCGATACCGTGCGTGTTTCGTTGACGGAAGAGCCTGAAGCAGAAGCTCCGGTAGCTAAAATTATGGTTGATCGTTATGCGGATCGAAAACTTCATGCACCTATACTACCCATACAAGAATCGCCTATCAATCCGTTTCAATACACCAAACGATCAACACACGAAGTTGGTAATATCGGGGGAGCTCATAACGTGCCGCGCGTAATAGCCGATCTTAGTGAAGTTGAAATTAACGACTATAAAGATTTAAAGTGCATTGGACATTTTTATTTACCTGAACCCGACAAGTGGCGCATGAATGATCAAGGTGCCGACTACATTTATACTGGTAGCAGGACTATTGATTTTATGTTACCCAATGGATTAAAAGAAATCCGTGATTATGGTGTATGGTTATCCGCTGAGGATAAAATCAACAAGCTTCCATTGTTTTCTGCCAATGAGTTTCTTCATGCAGAACAGCTTCATAATGAGATTAATTTTGTACGCTACTCCATTCATGAGATAAGCGAAGAACTGTTGAATAAGCTTAATGCTACACCGTCTGCTGTTGCTTTACTTTATAGTGAGAACACACATGCTATGGCAGAACTTAGAAGAGTTTTCTTTGAGTTGCTTCAACGCCAGATCACTGTTCCGGTAATTGTGCAGCGCACATACTCAGCCATGCCGGAAGATAATCTTCGTATTTATGCTGCTACGGATGCAGGAGGATTATTTATTGATGGTTTTGGCGATGGTATCATCACCAGTGTTAGTGGTGTTTCTAAAAAGGAAGATCAACTTAGGTGGGCCGACCTGTGTAATAAAACTTCATTTGGTATTCTGCAAGCTACGCGTAACCGCATGTCGAAGACGGAGTACATATCCTGTCCTTCGTGCGGTCGAACGTTATTCGATTTACAGGAAACAACAGCTATGATCAGAAAGCGCACCGATCATTTGAAGGGCGTTAAAATCGGTATCATGGGATGTATCGTGAATGGCCCTGGCGAAATGGCCGATGCCGATTATGGCTATGTAGGTTCGGGCATAGGGCGTATAACACTTTACAGAGGAAAGGAAGTTGTAAAGCGAAACGTACCCTCAGCAAAAGCTGTTGATGAACTGATTGGATTAATTAAGGAAGATGGTATCTGGTTTCAACCCGAAACCGTGGAAAACTGAGAATATGGAGAACAAGAGCGAGGCAAATGGTACAAAGCCATCTGGCAATAAGCTGAAGGAATTCTTTCAGATGGGTGAGGTTACAGGTTATTTTTTCCGCAAAAAGGATCCGTCCCGACCCAATACCTTCAATATAAGGGCTATGCACACCATCAATAAAATCTCCATTTTGATGTTTTTGGCATGTCTGCTGATCATTCTTAAGCGTTATTTCTTCGGACATTAGTTTTTCGCTATAACTATTACATGCAAAAAGGCATGTAAGTAAATTGATAATCAGGGGGTTACATTTCGGATTGAATTGGAATTACTTCTGGTTTATTTCATTATTTTTGTCTGATTACCCCAATAATGATCAGGGCATTTCTTGTCGTAGTTGCTTCGTTTTGGCTTTTGAGTAGTTGTACTCAAAAGGTGGTATGCCCTGCCTATCAAAGTGCTTTTATTTACGATAAGCAGGAACTTCAAAAAAAGTATAGTTACTTCAATGAAGAAGGTGAACCTAAAGTGCTGGCCAGTGCCAGCAAAAACAAATACCTGGTAGCCGAGCCAACCACCTACAAAAAGAAAAACAGAAGTTTGCAAACGGTAGTCATGAAGCCGGTAAACCCGGTTGTACCCGATTCATTGCTGATGGATGACCTTGCGTTGGCTGGTGATCTTGATCGTGCGGCACGTTCGGTTATTGACAGCACCTATATTGTTGATACCGAGCCTCGTGATTCGGCAGAGGTTACTGAGAAGAAATATGTAATTAGTGTTGATCGTGAAGTGCGGGTATTAAAACATTCTTATCCTGACAGTATTCAATATGATTCTGTTTCGAAACGTTACGATCGTTTTTATGTTCCGGGCGTTCCGGTTAAGCCAAGTTATCATGTAAAGGAAATTGGCTTCAATGTGGAGCAGGACAACTACATGTGGTATCTGCGCGATGTGTTGGTGCTTCCGGATGTGCGCCTGGCAAAGGAAATAGGAGAGCAAAAGAAAGCCGCGAAAACAGAGAAGAAAGAAAAGAAAGGAATTAAGGGATTCTTCGGAGGATTGTTTAAGAAGAAAGACAAGAAGACTGATGAGGCTGCATTGGATCAGCAAAAAGTTTCAGCTGATATGGACGAGTATAACTTTGATGAGTTTGATGATGTGCCCCGCGATTCAGCTTCAGCGACAAAACCGGCACCGGCAGCGAAGAAGAAAAAAGGAATTACGCTCTTCCAGAAGAAAGACAAACCTGCCAAGCAAAAGGCCGAACCCAAATCCAAAAAAGCAGACACACCGCCAGCTAAAAAAGAAGAGGATGAAGATGATGGTTTTGGGTTTTGATTAGAACCCATCTCAAAAATAGACAACGCGTCATTGCGAGGGAGGAACGACTGAAGCAATCTCGTGCAGAGCTTTAAAAAAATGAGATTGCTTCACTGCGTTCGCAATGACGGGGTATTTTTGAGATTCTGGGTTCTAGTTACTAACCAAAATTATTTGCGAGTTATGAAGTGTGATATTGCTTCGACATTGGTGTCGTCATTGCGAACGGAAGGGTCGGAGTTTGTGATGGCGTGAAGCAATCTCTTCACTTAACGATAGTTTTAGTATTTGGTTTGGGATTGCTTCGTCACACGAATTATTTTTATAGTCGATAAAGTTTTTGTCATTGTTCCTCGCAATAACGTTTTTTCTAGACCTAAAGGTGATTTAAGAATAGTGACTCTTTTTTGAAAGGACTGTTCTAATCGAACAAGGTAAGATTGCCATGCTGATCGGCAGGAGGTGTTGGAATAATCAGGGAGGGAACATCAGTTTTGATTTCATTGATGCGCGGTGAAACCGGGTACAGGCTTAGTTTATCTGATGGATAAGTAGACAGTTGAGCCACCACATCAGCTTCAGTAGCCTTTTGATTGAGCCAGATTGTTTCACGTTGCTTATCCAGCATTACCGGCATACGATCAGTAATTCGACTCACGGTTTCATTGGCAGCCGTAGTAATGATGGTGAACGTATGCACCATGGCTCCGCCTTCATCTTCAAATTCTTCCCAAAGTCCGGCTAAGGAAAATACATTCTGATCGGCAACAAAACGGTAAGGTATAGCTGTTTTCTTCCCCAGTTTTTTCCAGGCATAGAAACCATCAGCCGGTACAATGCACCTGAATTTCATCAATGCTTTTTTCAGCACCGGTCTTTCCAAAAGTGTTTCGGTTCGTAAGTTTATAATCCGTTCGCTAAGTGATTTGTTGCGTGCCCATTGTGGCGGACGGCCCCAATAGAATAGTGAAAGACCTTGGTTGTCAATGCTGGTAATGACCGGTAAAAGTTGTGTTGGGGCTGCGTTATATCGTGGTGAATAGAATTCGGGCACATCAACCGAAAATCGTTCAGCTATTTTTTCCCCGGTTACTGTTATGCTATAGCGTTCAATCATGCGGCTTGATTCGATGATCCAAGATAAGAATTTCAGTACGGATACTTCCTATGTTTTGAAAGTGTCAATGGGTATGCTCTAAAAAGTGTATGGCCCGTTCTTCCGACCAGTATGTTCCCTGGCGGTTGAATTGTGCAAAGCCTACATGCCCACCATGCGCAGGACTTTCCATGCGTACAAACCGGTGATCGTTTAGCTCTTGGGAGGGAAAACACTCTAGACTGAGAAAGGGATCATTTAGGGCGTTAACCAACAAGGTGGGTATGGCTATGTTTTTAATAACCCTGATGGCACTTGATTTTTCGTAATAGTCGATGGCATTTTTAAACCCGTGTACCGGCCCGGTAAAATGGTCATCAAACTCCATTAAGGTTTTTATTTTCTCCAGCCCCCGTGAATCCAGACCGGTTATCACTTTTGATTTTTCCACTACCTTTTTTTTCAGGCTGCGCAGGAAACGTTGTGAATAGATCCAATTGCCCGGTTTAGAAATCTGGATACAACTGGTATGCAGGTCAACAGGAACGGAAAAGACAACCGCCTTGCGAAGCAGGGGCGTGCGGGTTCGTTCTTCTCCCAGGTATTTTAACGTCAGGTTTCCACCCAAACTAAAACCGATCAGGTTTATTTCACTGAACCGACCAAGCCGCACAGCATGTTCTATCACCGTGTGAAGATCATCCGTGGCCCCGCTGTGGTAAAAGCGTAGTTGCCTGTTCATCTCACCGCTGCAACCACGGTAGTTCCAGGTAAGTACATCATAGCCGTGTGCAAAGCATTGCTTCGCCATACCCTTTACATAAGCTCGGTCTGTGTTGCCCTCCAGTCCGTGCGAAATGATTACCAGTTTACTTGCATTTTGCCTGAGCCAATCCAGATCAAGAAAATCATCATCGGGTGTTGTAATGCGTTCGCGCTGGTAAGGTTGTTGAAGGTTAACCCTTCTAACCAAAGCCGGGTAGATGGTTTCGAGGTGGGGGTTGAATAGGAGTATAGGTGGTTTATAGTTCAATATTCTTTAACGATTGGAATTTGAAATCCAGAATTTAGAATGTAGAATTTTGATTTTAGAATTTTGAATTTAAAACTAATTCAAGGTGAGCAAGGTGGTGTTCGCCATGCCACGCATATAAGGCAATAAGCCTGTTTAGCGGTACGTGCTTATTGGTTTCCGGATGGAGAAAACTTTTCTGAAGATCATCGGTGGTTAAACCACGAAGAAGAAAACCCCATTTTGCATGTAAGGCTTTTAACAAAGCCACAGAAAGTACTGGATCTGATTTTGTTTCCGGAGTTTCTGCCCATGCTTTTTCATCATAAGCTTTTATAAGCGGTGTGTTTTCTGTGAGCATCCACTTGCACCGGATGTAGGCATTCACATGACTGTCGGCTAAATGATGGATAACCTGTCGTGCTGTCCACCCACCCGGACGGTATGGGGTATCCAGCAATGCGGGTGTAAAGTTTTGCAGGCAAGCCTGGATTTTATCCGGCAAGTGTTGAATGATTGTGATATTCTCGGCTAGTTCTTCCGGGGTGTAGGTTGGCCTCGGAATAAATTTTCCGATGGGGTATTGAAGGTTTACCTCAGGCATGAGCTTCTTCTGTGTCAGGCTTTTTAACCTTTCTTTTCTCTTTTGCTTCTTCTCGTTTTCGTTTCTCGCGGTTTCGTATCCGGATGTTCACCATTTCAATCAACAACGAAAAAGCAACAGCAAAGTAAATGTAACCTTTAGGGATATCGTATTCGAGCCCTTCCAGGAAAAGCATAAAGCCGATCAAAATCAGGAAGCCCAACGCCAGCACTTCCATTGATGGATGCTTGTTGATAAAGTCACTTATTTTACCGGCAAATACCATCATAATACCAATGGAAAAAATAACTGCAATGATCATGAGCAGTACCTGCTTGGTAAGCCCAACGGCAGTAAGAATGGAATCGAAAGAAAAGATAATATCGATGAGAACAATTTGAAGTATAATGCCGCTCACATTCACTTGTGGCTTCATACTTTTTTCTGTTTCATCTTCTTCCCCCTCAATCTCATGGTTGATTTCGCGTGTACTTTTCGCGATGAGGAACAATCCGCCAAACATTAAGATCAGGTCGCGGCCGCTGAAGGGATGTTCTTCCTTGATAAACTTATAAAGGAATTCGGGCGTAATGTCACCCAACGTAAACAGCGGTTCGGTAAAACCAATTACCCAGGTTATGCCTAGCAACAGGATAATGCGCACCCCCATGGCCAGCATAAGGCCGAAGTTTCGGGTACGGGCCCGGATTTCAACGGGCAACCGGTTGGCAATGATGGAGATAAAAATGATGTTGTCAATGCCCAGAATGATTTCAAAAAACGTAAGGGTTATGAGTGCCAGCCAGGTTTCGGCATGCAGAAAGATTTCCATTCAGGGGTTGTTTGAGGGTTTAAAAATAGGTGAAGTATAGATTACCTGCAATGGGCATAAAGGCTTTTAAAGGGATAATATTTTACTGTAAGTATTTGATTAACAGCAGGATTTACAAATCCGGAATTAGATTCCGGATTTGTAAATTTTTCCAAATATTCGGTAAGTGTGATGCATTATTTTTCATGAGCTACCATTACTTTCTTCCGCGCTATTCCTTCCGGTGCCTGCACGTGTAGTATATACAACCCACTCGCCATTTCGGTAGTAATAATGGTTTTTTGCTGTTCGCCAGTAGCAAACTGGCCGGTATAAATTTGCCGGCCCTGGGCGTCTACCATAACTATGGGTATAGCCGTGCGGGCAGCTTGAGGCAGTACAATGTTAACCTCGCGGTTGGCGGGGTTGGGGTAAACCTGTATGCTGGCGGCAAAGGTGGGGTCTTCGATGGAGGTCGTGATGTCAGGCTCCACCGGACTATCAAAAATTTGCGCCTGTAAAACTTGTTGGTTTCCAGCGTTTATGGATTGTACAAAAACAATGATAGCGCTGTTTCCAGAAGCAAGCGATACAAGGTTACGGTCGCTCCAGATTAGCTCTGGTATTGCCATGGATTCTCCCGGATCCAGGGTTTGATTTATCGTAATACCGGCAGCGTTGGGCAGCAATTGCCGTACAACATTTAAGTATGGACTGACATCTTTTTCCACAATAGCCACGAAAACATTAGCTCCCTGCAAAGAAATAGTGGCTGATGTTGTATTGGTTATTGATGCGCTTATCCTGACCAGGCTTCCATCTTTTACAGGTGTATTGATGTCTATCCTTATGGGTGATGGTTCAAGTACACGGTTATCGTATAAAGCTTCAGCCCATTGTGTGGCTGGTCCTGTTGGGTTAAATAACCCATCAATCCGCAAGGTTGGCGCAGTTGTTATACCGTAAAATGCTGTGCGTGCATTATTAATGGTTGGGAATAATTGATTTTGAGGATCAACTCCCGGGAAGTTTGTGTGAAATTGCATTTTGATAATTTCACTTGAACCGCCAGAAGGTAGTGTATTAAACAGTTGATTATGTGTAACGACATCTGTTGCAGTGGCATTAGTAAAGTTTTCAACTAATACATTCCTGTTTCGCTCACCTATAAAAACATTATCGAAGGCAAAGCCTTCACGCGTACCAGTATTTGTACTTGAAAATGCAATTCTGAATACTACGCCACCACCGCCTATACCATCAAGTTTGTGCACAACATGTCTCCACGACTTGTACCGGCCATCTTCACGATTTCCCGACCAGCCATAATCAAACTGACTTTGGTTACCGGGCTTACTGGCAATGCCTTGTTGTTGATACCAATTGATACCTGAGTTTACTGTGCCTACAACAACCCAATCGTTATCGTTTAAAATATCGCCACTCACATTATACTGCAACACGGCTCCATCAATACCTCCAGGGGTGTCAGCCCAAATATCCATGGCTAATACAGGTTTGCTTGTCTCAAAACTAAAGCACCTGCTCAATACCCACGACTTCTCCAACGGGTTGTATAAGCCTGTGCGATTGGTAACCCAGGCGTTACCTGATCCTGATGCTGATGAGTCCCTGGAAATTACAGCACCAGCCGGAAGACCAAATTGCCAGGAAGAGTTAGAGCCTCCATTAATCCACCCATCAGTATTGGTGTTAAAGTTTTGCTCGTAGGAAGTGGTGGAATTTATGGCGTCAAAAGTAGGTACAATAAAGATTGGTTTTTGAACGGTGTCCCTGCAATTGGCAAAAGTTTTAACAATCAGTTGCACAGAGTCTCTTCCAACAGCGTTGTATGTTGTAGCAGGCGTCTTTCCTGTTCCGATGATTGAAGCAGATAGAGTATTGGTTTTGTTAAAATTCCAGGTGTAGGTTTCAATGGCGGCATCGAGGTTAGGGTTGGTGGTGGCATTGAATTGAGTGGGTGTACCTAAGCAAGCATTTGTCCATGTAAAATCTACGTTTGGTGTAGGGTTTACATTCAGTGGAAAAGGTGTTGTGTTTGTTATTTCACAACCTTCAGTTGTTTTCATAAAATAACGAATGGCATAGGCACCTGCACTCCTGAATTTATGGCTTGGATTAAAATAAGTACCAATGGTGCGGCCTGCATTTAAGCCAGCAGGTAAATTTGCTGTTGGTACACCTGAGGGGATACCCGGAACATCATCACCGATAAATTCCCACCGTATTTCTTCAATGTTCGTTGACCCCGGGGGATCAACAATTGAAGTGTTATTTAACTCAACCAAAAATCCATCGCATGCATCGCCTACAGATAATCCTGGTATTATCGTAGGAAGAATAGTAAGATTTGTAGACGTGAAGTTCGAACAGGTTGTTCCTGCATCAGTAAAATCATATCGAAGAGTGTAATTCCCGGGGTTCAAAAGACTAGGGTTTATTTGTGTAGTACCATTAGCCGGTAAAGTATTGAATAGACTTGCACTTGCTGAACCAGACCACGATCCGTTACTGGCAGGATCAACACCGTTTAACAATGCAGCTAAGCCAACCGGGGGGTCTGCCTTGCAAAGCTTTAGTAGATCAGAAGCTGTGGTTACAGATATTATTAAGTTTGGTAATTCCTTTATAATTACCCTTACATTAATGGCAGGACTTTCACAACCGCTAGCGGATGTTTGGGTAACTTTATATTCATAAGTGTTTGGAGCGACTGCTGTCGAAACACCAATATTTGCGGGTGATGGATTGCTTCCATTATAAATTGGCGGAGGGGTTTGATTGAAGTCATACCATCTTACATTAGTAGCCCCAGTAATGTTGAATTCATTTGGCGGTATTGTAGCATCACGGCAATAATCTCTAACAAAGTCAGATCCTGGTGCTACTGGGGTTGCATTAACGATTACGGGCAAAGCCAACGCAGCACTCGTGCTGCTTTCACAACCATTTATAGTCCTGGTTATAAGAAAAGTTGTCGTGCCGGCAATACTTGAATTTACAGGCGGTGCAAACGTGTCACCTGTTCTAAGAAGGTTGCCTGGAGTGGCGGGATTAAAATACCATTTATAAGTAATGTTTGGGTTTGATGTTGCATTATAGAACCCAAGCGCCTCTCGTTGACAAAGTTGCATAGTAGTACCACCTCCCAGTGTATTACTAATAGCTCCTACCGGCACATTAGATGGGGTGGGATGCACTGTAATTAGTTGAGAAGCGGATGTATTTGAACAGCCAGTATTGGTGTCTCTGTATGTGTATGTTATGCTGACTGAAGTTGAGCCTCCACTCACATCAACATCCCCGGGATTAAATCGCCATTGATTTCCACCAATATTGGACACTGATCCAGATGGTGAGCCAGTAAAAAAATCATTTGAGATAACCAACGAAGGTATTGGATTTCCACTTAAATCCACGGGTGCTTCACCTTCACAATAGGATGTTTTTGGAATACTAAAGCTAACGTTTGGTGGGTTGCTTATTCGCACACGTTGTTGTGATGGACTGATTAAAATTGCATTATCAGATGACCTCCTTACCCGATAGGTAATTTCTACAAATCCCGGATCAAAGGCTTGATTTAATCGTGCATTATAAATTGTTGATCCCGGATTAAATATATTATTTGGGGGAGGTATAGGAGTAAACTGGGGTATCCAAAAAGTAAAACCGAAAAAAGTAAATGGGAAGCTTGACTGATTATACACAAAATCTTCAAATGTAAAGGTGTTAATACCATCAGGAGGAAAATCAATATTTCTTTGTGCTGCTGTAACAAACATGGGAGAAGATGGCGGATCATTTTTACAATAGGATGTTGCCAGATTTTGAATGATGGTGGCCGATGAAACATTGAAATTTTTTACCCTTCTAACCAAACAATTTTGACCTGATGTTTCACGAACAATGTAGGTGATAGCATGAGAACCCTGCTGTGCAGCATTTGGATTAAATGTATAGACACTACCAGGTTGGGTTAGCGCCACTCCATTACCCTCAAAAATTCCACCCAGCGGATCGCCAATGAGCCTCACACGGTTATCAGAAGCACTATAATTGATTTTATTAGGGTCAACAGGGGGATCACCTGGAATCGCTTCAACGGTAAAGTTTACAACGGTTAATGAATTAGCTGCATCCAAGGTACCATGATTTTCTCCATCCAAGTCACTGTTTCCAATCTGTATTGCTGTGCCACCAACCCGGATAATATTTCCTGAGCCAGGTGTAGTGCCAATGTATTTTACCTGAAGCCCGGTAATCGTAATTCTATCTAAAGTAGCATTTACTGTTCCGCTTATTGAATATGAAAATCTTACAATATTATTTCCTACATAAGAAAGCGTTGAAGGAGCAGAAATCTCATTACCAAAAACAGTTGGTATAGTTGTGATGGCTGTGTTAAATATAAAATTATCGGGAAGTAGAAGTGAAAAGGTTTGGTTTGCCCCTGATCCAAAATCGGCAGGGTCAGATTCCTGAATTACAATATTACTCAATGTTTGAAAGTCTCCATCGTAGCAAAGATTTAGAGGTGTTGCAGGAGTTATATTAACCCCTGCACTTTGAATTACAATACTTCCTGTTGCATTGGTAAGCCCTGCATATGATGCTTGAAGGTTATAAAGCCCAGATGGGGTGGATATTCTTAATTGATTCCATGTAAAAGTGCCATTTAATAAGTTTGGGTTGAGTACTTCAGCGCCAACAGCAGTTAGTGTACCACTTGGGCTGCCTGCGCCTTTACTTAAGGTCACTTGCCCGTTTCTATTAAGGTCTCGGTTACCAAGATTATCAATGGCATTAACAGTAAGACTGAAATTCGTGTTTACCTCCGTTGGAGGAGGATTTGAAAGAAAAACAAGTCTATCGGCCACAACATTAATTCGATTATTTACTCCTCCAGTTGTTGCGCCACCGGCATTCGCAGCCGCAAATGTCGAACCGCTGGTGGCTGCTGTTGCTGAGATAATAGTTACTTGAATTATTTGATTGTCTGTAACTGTAGCCAGAAAGGTAGCGCGTAAGGTAAAATCTTTAAAGTTATTATCCGTTGCGGTTAGTGTTAAACTATTAAATGTAACATTTGTCCCCACGACTGCTTGCTCTGCAATGTTCGTTGCCCCGTCAAACAAAGCAACAGTTCTAACATTTGCGAAGTTTCCGATTTGAAGTGTTATGGAGGTGAGGGTGGTAGACTGATTATCAGAATCGTTTAGTGATGCCCCACCATCACGAATTCTAAAAGTAGCTAAACTCTCGCTGTTCAAATTTGTAAGGCCTGAAGCACTTTGGAAACTACCATAATTGATTAATGCTGTTGTTCCCCCGTTTAAGCTAATATCTGAGTTTTGGGAAAATGTGAAGGAGTAATCTGTTCCTGTAAAAGTTACAGCTCCGGGAGTAACCGAAGGACTTGTAAATGCAATATTGGCCTGTGTAAAAGAAGGTTGTATGGATGGTGTACTAGCGTTTACTACTGGATCAATGTTCGCCACAATAAAATAATTGGTAGTTCCTGCACCTAAGAGTACATCACCAATGCTTGTAAATTGAAGTTGTGCTCCAACTGAACCGGTGTTGATGTTTGTATCTCCTCCAAAAACCGCATCTGCCGATTTAAATATCCTTGGATTGAGAAATTTACCTGTAGCAGTTGTGGTTAGCGAAACCGTGAGCGCATTAAAGGTGGTCGGTCCGTTGGTAGTAATTGAAAAGCCCAGTATAGCTTGATTAGTTGCACCACTGTTCAGCGGGCTTGCAGCAATATTACTACCGGGCCCTGAAATTTGATTTAAGGTAACAATTAACGTAGTTGTTTCAGATGCTGTTGGTGCGGAGCCATTATTCAAATAGTTATACGTTTGGGCATTACTTCCATTGTAATTAAAGGGAACGATTGCATAATGGTATGTTACTCCCCCCTGCAGGCCAATATCACTGTAGCTTGTGGCGGATGTGTTTGTTGTAGTAACCAATGTAGCGCTGTTTAACGGAGTAGGAGCCGCAGCGCCATCATTCAACCCGGTAAGGTTTACAGCAGTTCCTGCCCGCCTGTAAATGATATAGCCATCTGCATTGGTTAGTGAATTTGCTGCATCAAAGGCAAGGTTGATTGTAGTTGCACCGCTTAAGGTTGCCGTAAACGTTGTGGAGTGGCCGCCTGGTTCTTCAGAAAAAGTAAAATCAGAATCATCAGGTCTTCCTGATTCCTTGTAGTCAGCTTCTCCGGGAGTTCCTCCGGAAGTCCGGTATGAGTAAATAGCAAATTCGTATTCTGTCTCGGGGTCTAAACCGGTAATGTTTAAAGTGTTTGGAGCAGCAAATGTCACAATAGCAGCAAAGTTTCCATCGCTCCAGTCGGCATCAGCTGGTATTTCGGTGATATCGCCTGCACCAACAGTTGCAAAAGTTCCTCCTGAAACTTCCCTTCCGAGAATTAAATAAAATTCGGGAAGATCAGGTCCAGTGGCATCGGTCCAGGAAAGGGAAATGGCAGTGCTACTGGTGGCTACAGCTGTAAAACCCGTTACGTGATTTGAAGGTTCTTGGATTTGCCCATTTACCTGAAAGCATACACCAATAGTTAAAACAATAACAAAGCTACGTAAAGCCTTTTCCATAGACATCAATTTTTTAATTCCCCTTCTCGATCTGTCTTAATTAAAAATATAGAGGGTACGTTACTCAGTGAATTGGTACCACAAATCAACAAGCCGCCATCTTCTGTTTCGCGTATGGTGCTCACCGTTTCGCTGCCGGTGCCGCCAATGGTTTTCATCCAAAACATATTTCCTTGTAAATCAACTTTTACTAACAGGATGTCGTTCAGCCCATTTCCTTTCTGTGGGTTGGTGGTGAAATGCCCGGCCAATACAAATCCTCCATCGGAAGTAGCCGTTAGGGCAGTACCATAATCCAGGATATCCGAAGTGGCGACATCTACACTTCCGTCTATCGCATCAAAATACTTTACGCTGGAAGGATAAATTTCTCCTTGGGGACTAACCCGGAAGTAGATCATGTTGGCATTGGAACCGTTTGGATTGGCACGTGTGCCCACAACACCAAAACCAACATCTCCAATGTTCGGAAGCTTTGACGGTTGAATATCATTAGGCCTCAATGATTGCGTTGCTGCAGTAGTTATGCCGAGTTCACTGTAATTCGTAAACACCGAGCCATCCTGAATAAAAGGAATAGTAGCGTACGAGAAATCAAAGTTTTGTTGCTCCAATGCAATGGAACTTGCCCACACGAAGTTGCCATTGAGGTAGTGAATCGATTTTGAATTTCGATAGCTGCGCTGAAGCAACGCAAACTCAATGTAACTCTCTTCTGTTGTAAGGGATGCATTGAATTGCTGAAGGTAGGGGCGCACCGGTGTGGACAAAGTTTCCTGGTAAGTACCCAGAACAACAACTTTATTGTTTGGAGTAATGGTAACCGATACTCCGCTATAATCAGTTTTGATAATATTAGTTGTTTCATCTCTGCGATACAGGGTTTTAATGCTATCCAAATCGTTACTGATGTGCAGCATATGTGCAGAGATTATATCAATGTTATCGGTTTGCGATGCACCAGGGTCAGTTTTAATGCGTTCGCCTACAATGATGTAACCCTGATTATTAGGCAACGCTTTAATGGCATTGCCTGAACCACCCTGGTAATAACGAATGGGTGTAGTGCGGTTTCCGCGTTTATCGGTTTTGAAAACAACCGTTAAAACGGAGTCGCGGGAGATGGTCATATTACCCAACACAATGTAACCGTCATCGGTAAGTTCGGCTGCAGCTGCCTCAATGCCTCGGATACCGCTGTACAATTTGATGAAGGTAGTGCGTTCGGAGAGTTCGGCATTCTCCATGTTAGTGCAGGCAGCAATCAAAAAAATGAATGCTATGGATAGAGACGATCCCAAAAATCTTGTTGTCAGCACGGGAACTCGCATTGACGTGTTTTTTATTTTTGCGATGATTTGAAGAATGTATTTCATTTTTTGCGTGTGATCTTTTTAGGATTGTGCTTATTGAAGATATAGGAACCGGCAAACGATAAGGATGACAGCTTAAATACAGAGTCTGCATACCCGTAATCTAATGCAAGCGATTGATTGGCATAAGCCGTTTCGGATGAGCTTATATTGGTTAATCCATGCGCATAACGTACTTCAAAAACAATAAAGCCCGGGCCTACCGGTAGTTTAACACCGGCCGCAGCTAAGGCGCTAAGGTTAATGCGTTCACGTTCGGGGTCAAATCCACCCTCAGGCACTCCGGGTTGCTCGAAGCGTTTACGTTCGGCCGTTAGCGTGCTGTTTAATAACAGATCCGTTGAAAAACCCAGGGCTATGTAAGGATTGAATTTTTTCTCCAGGAATTTATACTCCAGTGTTATGGGTAAGGAAAGTGCTGTTTGCCGTTCAACACCTTCAAATTCATTCAATATTGGGTTTGAAGGGTCTGGGCTACGATCTTCTTTAATATCGATTTCATAACTTCTCTGCTGGTATAATAACTCACCATGAAGTGTCCATTTGTTCTTTTGACTAAACAACATAATCGGTACGTCTAACCCGGCTCCAAACTGGAAGCCTATACCTCTTTTATACTCACTATCAACCGCAGGTTCCACCACCTTTACCAGTTCCATAACATTGGGTCGGCTGAAATTTACACCCAGCCGCACACCAATCCGGTACACGGGTTCTTCCCGATAGGAACTGTATAACGCCACAAATTCTGCCGGGTCAACTTCCGGATTAGGGCGGTAGTAAGGATCTGCTTTTTTTAGTCGCAGCATGGTGGCATCGGCTTTCTGGGGTTCTTCCAAATAGATGTAACTCATGGTAAGGATCTTCAACGCTTCCACCCGCAGTTGCTTTTCTTCTTTGGCAAAACCTCCTTTTTCAGGCGATTCTAAACAGCCCTTAAGTTGCGATTCAATTTCATGCAGGCGGCCTTGTTCGTACGTTGCCCGTGCGAGTCGCAACGTTTGTGCGCATTGTGCCCACGTTTGTAAGGCGGTTCCGGAGAATAAAATAATCAGTAGAATTCTTTGCATAGATTAATTTGTTCCGGGTTTGAAATTTTTACAGGTCGATTCGTAATCCAAATCCTTACCAACGTAGGTGGCCCATTCATCGGGTGTCATGTTGCGCTCAATAAATTCACCACAGAGAATGTTTGCCATGGTGGAGATTTTTGTTGGATAGGCGCGAATGCTTTCTTCGGTTTCAATAGCGCCTAAACGAACCCGCTGGCTGCTGCTTTGTAAGCCTACCATAAGTTGTTCATCATCCGGTGAAAATGTAAGCGACCAGATCCAGTCGGTATGATCAAATAATCGAATGGGTGGCTCGGTCAAGCGGTTTACATTCCAGATACGCACCGAGCGGTCTTTACTGGCTGAGGCAAAGAAGCTGCCCGCGTGGTTGTAGACAATTTTTTCAATAGGGCCATCATGTCCGGGCAGGTTACGTACCAGGATGTTGTTGCGCACAATACGCAACAAGCCCGCTTCATTACCCACAATAAGTTGATTTTCGGTAGGGTGCCAGGCTACTGCGGTAAGACTTCGACCCAAATTTTTAACTTCCGTTACGGAATAGTTGTTGGCAACATCCCATATAAATAATGTTCCATTATCACCCGCACCGGCCAGTTTTTTTCCATCACTGCTTAAGTCGATAGCATTTATCTTTACCGGAGCTTTAACAACTTCTTTTGCCGTGTTTAAGTCGGCCAGTTTTATGCTCATGCCACCATTGTCGCGGGCAAACAAACCCTTTCCATCGGGTGTGAAATGTACATCCTCAATGCTGTAAGTAAAGCCGGTGATTTTTTTAGGTTCCGCTTTCATGTTGTTCAGGTCATACAATTCAATGTAATTGTTTTGGTCATCAAGGGTATAGAGGCCTGCAGCGGCTAATTTGGTTTCATCGGGACTGATATCCATGGAGTATACCTGGTAGTTCGGACGCTTGACTTTGTCAATCAAGGTTTCACCTTGCCAGGTATTATTACGGTGTGTCCATCGGATGATCTTGCCATCGCTTCCACCGGAATATATATGTTCATCCTTGCCGTGGGTAACCAACGAACGTGCGGCCCCGAAATCATGACCTTTTAAACTGGTGGTAAGTGGGTGAGGGTTGGCTTTGCCCTCTTTGTCCGTTTTGTTTTTCAGCGCGAAATAAAGTCCATTGTAAATGTCAGTATCAAACTCATATCCGCCATTGTTGGTATTAAAGTGATAAGCCTGTTGCGCCAGCAGGGCTTCCAACTGCACATCACTGGTAAGTGTGAGCGACTGCAGCGCCATCGCTTTGGCCTGAGCCACATAGCGTCTGCGAGTAGCATCGGCACGTGCTATAACTGCTTTCTCTTCATTTGCTTTGGCAAGGGCTTCATTCGCAATAGCTGTCTTTTCATTGGCTTCTGCTCGCCCTTTTTGTAACAATGCATCAGCTTCTGCTTTTCTAGCAGCCTCAGCATTTTGTTCTGCCTCTATTTTTCTGAGTTCAGCTAATTCACGCTGTTTCTCCTCATTTTCTCGTGCTTCTTCGGCCTCAACTCGTCTTTGTTCAGCTATAGCCTGGGCGTCACGTGCTTCTTTTTCATTGGCTTTTGCTAAAGCTTCTTGCTCCTTGGCATACTGCAAATTTTTCTCTGCTTCCGCTTTTTGAATAAAGGCATACACCAAAAATAAAAGTGCAATTACCGTGAGCGTACCAAATACCAGGGCTGTAACTCTTGCGCGTTGCAGCTTGCGCTTTTGTTCCAGTTCACGTATTCGCTGCTCGGTCTCAAATTCTTTCCTGGAATACTCCAGAAAGATCATGGTGCGTTCAAAGGCCGGGTTGTACCGCTGTCCCCAAACTAAAGTAGGCTTATGCTTCGCCAGCCAGTTCAATGCCAATTGTAAATCGGGTGGGCGCCACAGGCCGGCTTTACCAACCTGATATTGTGCTGAGGCTTCGGCCAGGCGCAAATACATTTGTACTGCATCGGCTTCATCATCAACCCAGTTTTTTAAGCGCACCCAAATCCGCATTAAGCTTTCATGCGAAATATCCACCATGGATTTTGAGGTAAGCGGAGTGCCAAAGGCTGGTGTTAATAAGGAACGCCCTTGCTCACGGAATTTTTCAATCACTCCGGCAACTTCTTCCTCCGAGCAATCGGCAATGGCGGCAATTTCATTTAAACGTGTAGGCCTGCGAATGCCAAAGTTTTCGCCCCGTTTTTCGGTGATGGCTTTAAACATCACTTCACAGATATGCTTCTGTGCTTCTGTAAGTTCATCAAAAGCTTCGTTGGCGTGCATGCTCAACGCCTCGGCCATCGTGCCAATCGCTTCGTAGTGTTTTAAGTCAACCTGTTCTTCTTCGTAATCGCGGTAGTGGCTCCAGTAGTCCCATGTGCGCATGAGGGCGTGTTGCAGAATGGGCAACTGATCGGGATTATCGCCAAGATCATTCAATAATTGCTGTACCAGTCGCGAAGTAATGGTTGCGCCACCCACAGCTACGGGGCCTTCAATAGCCCTTCGTTTTTGTTCGCGGGTTAACTGTGGAATGAGGTAGTGACTATCGTTGATTTTGCGGGTAAGCTCAGGGAACTGGGCACAATCCCCAATAAAATCTGAACGCATGGTTATGGCCACATAAATGGGTGCGTCCGGATAGTTCACGGCCTCCATCAACAGGTTAACGAAGGCCAGGGTTTCATTTACCGAGTTCGGATCGGTGCTATCCTTAAAGCGGAAGAGTTCTTCAAACTGATCGACTAAGATTAAGTAATTCACATCAGCCGATCTACGCGATTGCTCAACAGCTTCAACCAAACCCAATGAACTGCTACGCAGCAAGGTTGAGAAGATGGTACGTTTTATTTTTTGTTCCTCAACTTCTGCGTTCAGATATTCCTGATTGTTCTTTAATAATGATTCGGCCAGATTATCAATGGGTCCTGCACCCGGGCGGGTAACTATTACTTCCCAATTGGGGCTGGCATCAGTAAGAAAACCTCCGTAGAGAATCGGTAATACACCACAATAGATAAACGAAGACTTACCACTTCCGGAAGGACCGATAACGCCAACGAAACGGTTCTTCGAAAGTTTGAGGAGCACTTCATCACTCTGGCCCTCCCGACCAAAGAACAAATGACTCTCTTCAATTTTAAACGGTCGTAATCCAGGGAATGGATTTTGTACCGTTACTTTTTCGTCAACGTATTGAGGCATCGGTTTCTGCGTTAAGTTTTATAGACCAGAACTTAGGTTTTATACAGTTGTCAATAGGTTAGATTTTGTTTAGTGAATCTTAATGTATTTGTGCTTTTGTGGCGTAGAATTCAAAAAAATCTCGTCACGAAAACCTGCCTACCGGCCAGGCAGGCACAAAATCACTAAAATTATGCGTATAAACATTCAAACTATTTACCTGTACACTTATCAATGGTTCTTCTTTTTAGTTATTAAATTCTTCCAACAATGATTTTATCGATTGAGCCGTGTCGCGTGGATCGGCCTGTACGATTCGCAAATTCTGATTCTTGAAAGCATCAAGGTTTACATTTGCACCGGTTGCGGCAAAAACGGCTTTACCCTTGATTGGTTTTTTCCTTCCAAAGCCAGGGGCCTTGAGTAAGTCGAGTACTTTCATGCGCACCCATTGATCGTTTACTTTACCTTTATAGATAATGGCCGCATCGAAGTTGCGCAGGTTGTCAATATGCTTTTGGCGGAGGTCAAGGAGTTCGCCATCGAATCCGGGAATAAGCACCTTATATCCATTCTTCTCAATAGCCTCAATCAATGGCTTTACTTCGTTGTGATCAATCCGGTCGTGCACCAGGTAAATGGATTTGCCACCGGTTTCATCCAGCGCACGCTTTTCGTCTGCCTCGAGAAGTTCTTCACGCATAATGTTTTTGAAATCCTCCAGGGGTGTTTGCAATATCTCAGCACCTTCCTGCACTTCGGTGTCACGTTTAATGTTGTCGATAAACGAGCGTTGCCGCTCACTGGCGTTTGTCAACACGGGGTTTATCCAGATCAGACGGGTAAACAAATCTTTTCCAACCTTCTGACTTTTCTCTGCTGCAAACCGGTTTTGCAGTTCAACAATAGAGCGGTCGGAGCCATCGGGTATTTCGCCATACGCACTTCCTATAAGGTGGATGGAGAGTTGCGCATCCTCAAGGTCTCTGCGCACTACCTTTTCCAGATCATGGATATTGCCCGGCAGTGTTTTGGTTGGTGTTACAATGTAACCATGTCGTTGAAGTTCACGCTTGATGATATTCCGTTGAACGGAGAGATCATGACCTGTTTCCGCGAGGTAGATGGTTTTACGTTTAAAGATATTCTTTACTTCAGCTTTTATTTCAGTTTCTTTCAGTTGGATGAGGGTGTCATAAATATCGTATGCCAGGTCAACCATTTTCATCCAATATTGACGCTCGGCTTCGAAGCTGAAGTAATCAGCGTATTCGCGTACTTCACCGGTTTCAGTATCGAGCTGGTACATTTCATAACCGATTAACTCGCGCAAGCGTGGTGGTTGCTCTTGTACGGAAAGTGGATTTTTAAAAACCTTAAATACCCGGTTACGATTTTTTCCACTGGCTTCAGCCGCCTGGTAAAAGGCTTCCAGGTTATCCAGACACTGACCAGATTGAATAAAATCAGAAGAAAGAACACTTACCAAGGTGGCAGCATTATCCAGTTTTGGTGAAGCCATGTTATCATACTCGCTCTTCAATAAGATGTTTGGTTTTGAGCCCAGTACCTGGGTGAGCATCAGGTCAAGAAATTTTTTAAACTGTGTTATCCAGCCCTGCTGTCCGTTTAGTGTTTCATTGTCCTTATCAGAAAAAATAATCAATACATCAATTTCAAGCTTCATGTCGGGGTATATTAGGTTTTTCGTTTATACGTCTTGTGGTGTTGATTCTTGTTTTTCGGTTACGTTACGGATAAATTTCTCTACCCATTCGTGGTGGTTGGCAATTACAAAATAGAAGTCCATCAGGCTTATGCTAAAAACCACCGAGCGTTCAACGGCTTCAATTGAATTTAGTTTGAGTCCTTGTCCGTTGATACTAAACAAATCGCCAAATACCTGCCCGGGGGTTAGGGTTATTCTACTAACACCATCTTCTTTAAGTTGTACTTCGCCATGGGCTACAATAAAAATCGGGCTATTCTGATCTGCAGGGTTGAAGGAAATTTTTTCACCCTTGCTTAAATCGTAGGCAATGATTTTATCAAACAGGTCGGCAAGCAACACACCACTTATATTTTTGAATTCAGGTAGTTGTTTCAGGAACATAATCATTTCAATGCCAAGAAAAAATCCATCATTCAAACCATCCAATAACTCATTGTTTTCAATGGCCGAGTCAAGGTAGCGTTTATCACGATCAGGTAGTCGTTCAGAAATGGTATTGTAAGCCTCTCTATTCTTGTTGTAGATAACCCAGGCTGCTGTTTCTTGCAGCAGTTTATCGCGGTTAAACATCTGGGCTATTAATCCACGGCTAACACGAAACTCAGGTATGTAAGCCGAGGTATAGGCCGCACACACTTTTGTCCACCGGTTATTAAGGTTGAAGTCGCGATTAAGAATGTAGTTGATTACCTGAACGGGATTATAATTCTCGCGTGGGAAGTAGATCTGTAATAACTCCAGTTTACGCGGTACTGGAATATCATCGAATAGTGGAAAGAGTTTCGGCTTAAGGTCCTGATCAACAAACAAGTCCATCAGTTCAATGGCGTAGGCAATACCATTCGGATCCCCTGATTCAATATTTTCACGCACCAGTTGCACCGCTTCCGGATCATAAAGAATAGAAAGCAGCATGGTGATCTGGTTGTTGTTTATCCGGATTTCTTCGCGGATGGCGCTGCGTAACAGTTGAAAATGCTCTGTTTGTGGAAGTTCATACAGGGCAGCCTGATTCCAGATGGTTTTGCTGATCTCAGCCTCCAGCAAGTCCATCACTTCACGGGCCTGGCGTCCGCTCGCACGATAATTTATGTAACGGAGTGAATAAAGAATCTGTTTTACAATACGTTTATCCGGATAGTCGGCTTTTTTCCACAGTAAATCCAATGCCTGCTGGCCACCAATCCGTCCTATAATTTGTACAATGCGCAGCATAACCAAATCGGTTTGGCCGGATTTATGAAAAGCAGTTTCCAACACTTGCAGTGCCGGCTCACCAGCCTCAATAAGGGCGGCCGTAGCCTGATGACAGTAGGAGGGAGAGGAAAGAAGTTCGATTAGCGTAGGCCAGGTTTCGGAGCGTTTTACTTTACGTGCAGTAATCAAAGCTTCATGGCGAACCTTATAATCAACATCGCGCAATAATTCCAGTAATATGAATATGGTTCGCTGACTGATAAGTTTACGCAAGAGTTTAGCGGCCAGCATACGATCGGCAGGTTTTACCGATTTGCTGAGCTTCATCAACTTTTCCGGGTTGATAGATAACAGGTCACTGTCTTCTAACGAGCCATGAGCCTGTGTGGCTAATTTTGTGATATCTGAGCCTTTATCAAGGCTCAGGGTTTGGATTTTTTCCTGCGCAAACGCTTTTACTTTTTGGTGACTGCTGTTCGTTAATCCAAGAATGGCATTTTCAAACAAGGCAGGTTCAATTTTTTCCATCAGGCGTAAGCCATAAAGAACTTTATCTTCAACAGAGCTCTTAATTTCTTTCTCCAACACACGGTCAACTGTGTACTCCTGTTCAATGGTGTGTTCAACTTTTGATTTATTTGTTACCAATGTTTTTTGAAGAGTTTTACGGTAACTCGAATACATTTTGTTACCAACAAAATACCATAAGGCTGCAATAGGCAGGGTAAATAATGTAATGTATAGGAAGTCGAATATTTGAACCTTATTAATCAGGTAAATCAAACCACCCGCCAACATGGTAGCAAAACCTGTTACAACACCTTCTACTTTAGTCTGAACATCAATTTTAATATTGGTTTCAACAGGAAGTTGATAAAGCTTAAAAGCCGGTTCATCCAAGGCTTCTTTTGTAGAGTTAATAAAGAGCATACTCATGGCGATCATCACAAAAAAGATCGTAAAGGAAGGGCTCTCGGGTGTATAGCCAAAGGCAACGCCAATAATCAGTGCCGCTATGGTGAATAAGGCAATTAATATTGGGTTAACCAGTATGGCTACACGTAAACCATAATCTTGTAAAATCCTCTCGGAGGCAAAGACATCAAACAAGAAAGAAAAGATTACGATGGTAGCTTCAAATAAGGCCAGGAAGCTTGCCAATTCTTCAGGTTTAAAGCGTTGTGTAGAAACACTTAAGAAAGAATACTCTACGAAGTTCAACGCAACGATGGAGATGATAACAAATACAGACAGAAAGATCAGGTATTTGTTTTTGAAAAAGTCTAGAATGGAAATTTTGATATTGGCTGCTTTTTCAGTCTTCAATGACCAACGTTCTCCGCCAAAGCGAACAGATAGAACAATAAAAAGAGCAGTGAAAGTAACAATGCTGACAAGACTGATCGTATAAAGTGATTCAACCTGGTCAGCCTCGGTTTCACCCGGAAGCATTGGAAGTATAATGGGTATAGCGAAGAAAGAAATAAGCGAAGCGGCCAGGGCTCCCTGATCTACTGTACCCAATAAGCGCTTTGATTGCCTTACGTTAAAGAACCTGTTAAATGCCCCCCAGAAAACCAGCAGGATGATAAGGGTAAACGGCACCATTTGCGTAAAGCCGTAGTAATAAATGGTGGCTTTATCGTTAAAGACCTGGTCACCAAATTCAATGGAGGCTGTAACCACAATAATTACCAGTAAGCTAAGGATGGCGAGCATCCTGAAAGAGATTTTGCGTTGCAGAAAATTATAAGCAATGGTGGCTACCATGCCAAAAGCTCCGGCTATGGCAAAAGCCCCGGGCAAATCATCTTTTTCACTATAGTTATTGAGGAATAATGTTTGAGCGGCAACAGTAAAAGTGGCCAGAAAGGCTCCCATAAAGAAGCTCATAATAAGGAGTAGGGCAACCCTGCCTTCTTCACCTTCCTGAAGGTCAAGCAAACGACTGAACAGGCTTCTTTTACTTTCCATCAAAGTCTTTTTAGACCGGTATATAGATCACTATTTCACCAGAATTACCCCCCATTCATCATCACATCCTCCCTGAGCATAGCAAAGAACTCGGCTAACCTACCTAAAATTCGGTATTCTACCGGTTAATTCCTATTGCTTCCCAAAATTTTAGCCTTCTTCAATTTATCGTTACTTACCTTAAGTAAAGGTTTAATGAGCTTGGTAATCATAATTTGCTCCTATTCTTCTCATCTGTAAGGTTGCAGCCCAAAATGACCAATTTCTGATTCGGGACAGTCGTAGCATTGCATCAAAAAACGAAACTCTTATTTTGTGATGAAAAGACTTCTTATTGCCTTACTCGCGCTGCTCACCTTTATACTGTTTATAAATAAGGGTTATGCGCAAAGCTCAAAGGCGGCTACAGAAGCTGAAAAATATTTCAGCATAAAGAATTACGAACAAGCCCTTCCGCTCTTTCTGGAAGCCATAAAATCAGGTGACAAAGATCCTGTAACTCATTATAAAACAGGCGTTTGTTATCAGAAATCAACCGATCTTTCGGAGCAATCAAAAGCTATCGGGTACTTTGAGTATGCCCTGAAAAATGGCGCAAAACTTCCGTCCTCGATTTATTTTGAGTTGGGCGGGCTGTACCTGCGCAATGAAGACCTCCAAAAGGCCATAGAGGCCTATACAAAGTTTAAAGAATTATCCGCAGCCGATAAGAAAGCTGTTGCTACGGCAGAACGAGCCATTGCAATGTGCCACAATGCGGTAGCTTTTATGTCGGTGCCACGTCAGGTTAAGGTGAATAGTTTCGGATTTGGGGTAAATACGAAATATACGGAGTACAATCCTGTCGTTTCGGCTGATGAGAGCATTCTGGCTTTTACGGCTTTACGGCCTAATACTGGTAAAACCCGCTCGGGCGATAAGTTTATTGAAGAAGTTTATATTTCATACAATACCTCTGGCACCTGGTCACAGCCTGTAGTGGTACCTATTACATCCGACTATAATGTTGGCACGGCAGGTATCTCTGCCGATGGACAGAAGATGATGATCTTTATGGGAGGTGCTACCGACCCGGGAAACATTTTTGTAATAAACCGCACTGGCGATACCTGGTCTAAGCCTTCCATTTTTGCTTCAACCTTGAACAGCAAGCATCTGGAAACAACCTCCAGCATTACGCCTGATGGAAAAACAATTTACTTCGCCAGTGACCGGCTGGGTGGTATGGGTGGAATGGACATTTACAAGATTGAGCTGCAGGCCAACGGCAACTGGAGTCAGCCCATTAACCTGGGGCCTGCTGTTAACACAAAAGACAATGAGGATGCTCCCTTCATTCACCCCGATCAGAAGACTTTGTTTTTTACTTCCGATGGACACAGCACCATGGGGGGCAGGGATATTTTTATGACCAAAAACATTAATGGTTCGTGGACCAGACCGGAGAATATGGGGTACCCCATTAACACTACAGCCAACGATAACTATTTTACGTTGATCGCTGATGGAACACGCGCTTACTTCTCTTCCGATCGTAAAGGAGGGCAAGGTGCTCAGGATATCTATTACATCGATATGCCTGAAGATGCCGGTAATATTCCGCTTACCATGATTAAGGGAAGGATTTTAAATGCTGATACCGGCAAGCCCATGCCCACCAAGATTTATGTAATAGATAATCAAACCAATAAGAAACTTGATTTCGTTTATGATCCCGATCCGTTAACCGGAAATTACCTGATCATTCTTCCACCGGCTAAAAACTATGATGTTATCATTGAGTCAGAAGGATTTTTACCCTACACGATCAACGTTAATGTTCCGAATCAGGATTACTTCTACGAATTGTTTCAGCAGATCAATCTGAAAACTATAAAGCAGTTCGATGTGGTGGTGGGCCAGGAAGTACAAGTGAAAAACGCTTTCTATAATACCAATCAGGATTCAAAGGCCGATCTGCGTAAAACACACGAGGCCAAGCTGGCACAAAGCGGCAACGTAGATATTTATGATATGATGATGGATTTGTTGGCGGCCGGTGATGATGAGGGCGTAGACTATGTACTGGAACTCATTCATCTTACTAACACAATGGATAAAGTAAATTTTGACGACAGCAATCCAAATCTTGAAGTGGCTACCCGGGTTTATTATTATGATGAAACCGATGAAAGTAAATTTGAGAAGAAGCAGGTGGATGGAAATACCATTCTTTCGCTGCCTACTTTTGAAGTAGCAGCTGAGGCTAAAAAGCAAAAGAATCAAACCGCTAAGAAATCTGCCGCATATGATAAAACAGTATTGGCCAAGCAGGTTAAAGTTTACTTTGATGTGGCAAAAAGTGATTTGAAAACTCAGTACAATGCCCAGCTTGATGAAATTCTGGCACTATTAAAGAAGTATCCTGAATTAAGTGTTGAAATTTCAGGCTTTGCTTCACAAGAAGGTAGTGAAGAAATGAATCGCGATCTTTCAAACAAGCGTGCCATTGAGGTGTTGAATTACCTGAATCACCGCGGCATCGTTCGTAGAAGAATTGTGGCGAAAGGATACGGTGCCACCAAAACAGAAACCAGTAAAGAAGAGGGCCGCAGGGTAGAGGTAAGAATTATTGATGTACAGGCTGCGGGATCGATATAAGCAATAGGTAGTTTTAGGTTTAAAACCCACTCCAAAATTTCAGAGTGGGTTTTTTTTATGGAAGTAATAATGAACTGTCGCCATAGCTTAAAAAGCGATAGTTATTATTCAGTGCTCCTTGGTAGATTTTTTTCCAGTCTTCTCCTACAAAAGCTGCTACCAGCAACATAAGGGTTGAACCTGGTAAATGGAAGTTTGTAATCAGTCCACGGCATATACGAAAGGTGTAACCCGGCAAAATATAAATGGATGTATGACCAATAAGTATTGATAACTTATTTTCTTTCATATACTTCATAACGGCTGTCAGGGCTTCCTTTCTATCGGGTAGATTAGAATAGTTTTGGTAAGCGTCTTCCTGATCAATAACAAAAGCAGCTTTTTCATCATGCATGAGTTTTACGCCATACCAGTAAAGACTCTCCAATGTACGCATCGAGGTTGTGCCTACAGCTACTATTAAAGAATCAGCCTGTAACAGGTTTTCAATATTCTGCACGCTAACCATTACCTGTTCCTGGTGCATAATGTGCTCACGCGCATTTTCGGTTTTAACGGGTTGAAAAGTGCCGGCACTAACATGCAGCGTGAGAAAGTCTTTTTTGATTCCTTTTGTATCAAGTTCTTTAAGCACAGATTCAGTAAAATGCAAGCCGGCAGTAGGAGCAGCGACTGCACCTTCATGATGCGAATAAACAGTTTGGTAGCGATTTAAATCATCTTTGTTAGCGTCTCGTTTTATATAGGGAGGCAGCGGAGTTATACCCACTTTCGAAATAATTTCTGCAAAGGAAAGATTTGCAGGCGACCAGATAAATTCAATAAGACCCTGCTCGCGATTTATCAGTTCGGCTGTCAACACACCTCCATCAACGTTTTTAGTGAGTTTGTTTTGATCTTTCCAGCGTTTAAGATTTCCGATGGTACAATACCACTGGCATGATTTGGTTGCTTGCATCGTTTCAGCCAGTATTGATGAAGGTTGCGCAGGCTGAAGCAGAAAAACTTCAATGGTTGCACCGGTTTCCTTGTGAAAATAAATGCGGGCTGGGATTACTCTTGTATTGTTAAAGAAAAGTAATGTGTTGGTAGGTAAATAATCGGGTAGCGAGGTGAACTCGCTGTGCTCTATATTGCCATGATTATAAACCAGTAGTTTTGAAGCATCACGGTTTTCTAACGGAACATCAGCAATCCTTTCTTCCGGAAGGGTATAGGTGTAATCAAGAATAGAAATAGGAGGCTTCATAAAGCCGGCAAAGATAAGGGTAAATATTTTTTTAATTTCGCTTCAATAATCAGTCATATGGAATATCCTGAAATTCTAAAACATCACAGTATTGACACCTCACCACTTCCACTCTCCTGCAGGAGAGAGGTTACCGAGGTACGAGCCTGCCTGCCGGTAGGCAGGGACTGGGTGAGGTAAAGGTTAGGATATCAAAAAATAATTCTGAATAAGTTATGCCTCTGTGCGCAGATTTTATTAAAAAAGTTTTTCACTTTGGATTCGATGCCCGTACGTCACGTGGGCGGATGAAGGATAAATCCTCCTGGTTTATTAAACTGTGGGATGTAGAAAATCCGGCAGTTTTCGGTTTAGGAGAATGCGGACCTTTACCCGGCCTTAGCGTAGATGATCGCCCTGATTTTGAGGGGGTTTTGAGTCAATGTATTGAGCGTGTGCCAACCCTCCAATCGCTGAAGGATATTGAAAAAATTGTTCCTCCCGGGTTTCCCTCCATTCGTTTTGGTTTGGAAACCGCCCTGCTGGATTTGCAAAATGGTGGATTACGAAAGATTTACACAAACCCATTCGTATCGGGTATACCTATACCCATAAATGGTTTGGTTTGGATGGGCGATTTGGATTCCATGCTTCAGCAAGTCTCCATTAAAATTGCTTCGGGTTTTCGTTGCATTAAAATTAAAGTAGGCGGATTAAATTTTGAGAAGGAATGCGATATCCTTCAGTACATCCGAAGTAAATATTTTCGGGAAAGTATTACTATTCGACTGGATGCCAACGGAGCATTTAAACCGGAGGAGGCAATTCATAAATTAAATACACTGTCCCGCTTCAACATTCACTCTATTGAACAACCCGTTAAACCTGGTCTCGGTTTGATGGAAGAATTGTGCGAAAAATCTCCCATACCCATTGCACTTGATGAGGAGCTAATCGGGGTTGAGGCTAAAGCCGATAGGATAAAATTGTTAGACCGCATAAAGCCGCAGTTTATCATTCTTAAGCCAACGCTTCATGGTGGTTTAGTTTCCTGCGCAGAGTGGATTTCCCTGGCGGAGGAGCGCTCCATTGGCTGGTGGATTACCTCTGCACTGGAATCGAATATTGGACTAAATGCTATTTGTCAGTTTACAGCAAATTATGAAACTACACTCCCACAGGGATTGGGTACAGGCCAGATTTATGAAGATAATATTCGATCTCCGCTAACCGTTTCTGATGGTATGATTTTCTATGATCAGAAAAGGATTTGGGATCTGCAAGAATTAGGGTGAGCTAGTTGGAGGTGCTATCCTTTTTTCTTGAAGTATGTTCCGTTAAAACTGCAACCCATTTCATGTAGCCTGCACGGTCCAATCTCTTGAATACGAATGGTATTCTCAACAAGGTTGAACACAAACTCCATCCGGCAATCGGCATTATCATAAAAGCCTCCGTACTCAGTTTCGGTATGGATAGCCATGCCAATGCTGCCTTCAGCCTGGCCGGTGCATGAATTTTGGGTAAGGGTTAATGAAAAGGAAAGGTCATTTCCTTCAGGTAAAATTTCGATATAGGCTGTGAAACCTTTCATGTTGCCTTCGTGCAGGTAGAATCCATAAAGGTTACTATAGTCCCAGGTATCCAAAAGTTCATAAGGAGCGTATTCCGGGTCTGTTAAAGCAGTATCTGACTGGTCGTTAACTTCATTTGCTGAATAACTCTCTTCTGTTGGCTTACTTGAACAACTTGTCAGCAAAAGGATAAGCAATGCAACTATGAATTTCATTGATTAGAAGCAAATTCCTTTAAGGTTATAACGGGTTTCCCTAATTCTGCCCAGGTTTGATCGGATTGAAATTTTTCGGGGTATTTATTCAAGGCCTCAATAATATGTGCCCCATAGTTTAGCCCTTGCGCAAACATGCCAAAAAATTTCAGCAGACCGATTGGTGCACGCACAATGGTTAGGTTTTCTTTTTTATAGTAAGTTTTAAACAATGCACAGGCTTCATCGGTGGTAAAGCCTTCCGGCCCTTGTACAGCATATTCTTTATTTTCCTGAGGGTTCCGTTGAAATGCGCGGGCCACCTGCATACCATAATCGGCACCGGAAATAAAGTATTGCTTATGTTCAGATTTTCCGGCCAACACCAGGTATTTTCCTTTCTTATAGTTGAAGTAAAAGTTTTCCATAAAGCTGGAAGGATAAAAGATAGTATATGGAATGCCTGATTCTTTTATAAGTTTTATGGATTGTTGCTTAACATCAAAAGCCCACCAGTAAAAGCCATTCATGCCTTGATAAAAATGTACCAATGAGGAGATTATGGCCAGCTTTTTAATGTTGGTTTTGCGGGCTGCTTCAATAATTAATTTTAAGCCATCTGTTTCGGTATGCCAATCGGTTGGCTTTTCAATGTCCTTTATTGATAGATTAATATAAACGGCATCGCAACCTGAAAATGTTTTTTCTATATCGGCAGAATTTTTAAGGTCACCTTCTACGAATTGAATTTCTTCCGGAAGTTCTTTCGATGCACGTTTAACATTTCTCACCAAGGCTCTTACGGTAAATCCGGCATTTATAAGGGCGCATGTTACAGGCTTACCTAGCAAGCCTGTTGAACCGATAACGGCAATACTTTTTATCATGTTACAGTGTAGATAACATTACCAAACGGAATTGATTTATTATAGGTTTCAACTATCGGGATTCATAAACTCAGCAAGAAGCCTATGAAAATGATGTGTGCCTTTCTCCTGTTTTACGGAATATCTTCCGTGGTTGTAGAAGCGTGAGCGAATTCCTTTCTGAACACTCTCTACAACGGCTTCATCTTCCATTTCCACGCCATTTAAATCCGATCCGGCACCTTTATTGAATTTGGATTCGTCCCAAATAAAAGTGTGGAAGGTGACTTTGGTTTTGTCGATGCCAAGGGGTTCGATAATGTTGAGTGATAGACCCCATGGATAAAAGTTGAACATCATGTTTGGAAACACCCAGAAGTAGTAGCCACCTACATTTTTTCCGTAATCGAGTGAGGTAGTGGGTAAATCAAAAACAAGTTGTTCTTTTTTGGCAATACCTAATTGAAGACTGGAATAACGGAAGAGTTCTGTCGTGTAATTTCCATAATCGATTACCTGGTTCAGCGATGCATGCACAAAAGGGATATGGAATCCTTCCAGGTAATTTTCACAATACAAAGCCCAATGTGCGTTTACAATATATTCCCTGGTACGCTCAGGTTTAAAAACGAACTGATCCAGTGGAAGCCAGCTTATCCGTGTAAGCATATCGTTAAAAAATACTTCAGCTGTCAGGGTATTGGTTAGCGATGTAAATAATAATGTACCTATTTCATAGAGAGGAAGGTTCGTCAGGTTGTCACTTTCGGATGGGAAATTCTCAACTTCTTTAAATTCGGGCATAGAGAGAAACTGTCCATTTAATTGAAATCGCCTGCCGTGATACGGGCACCGGATATCATGTACCTGGCAGGGTGAGTTCACCAGCATAGCACCCCGATGAGTACACACATTCGACAGGCAATGAAGTTTTTCTTTATCGCGCGCTAGCAGTAGCGGCTCCTCCATGAACTGACTCAGTATGGTAGTTGGGGCAAGCTGGCCGGCTTTTGCTACCTGACCGGAATGGCCTACGTAGTGCCAGGTTTTGGAAAAAATTTTTTCCTTACTGGCTTCATAATGCTGCGGGCTGGTATAAAATTCAGTGGATAAGGTTTTAGCTGACGCAATAGCTGGATTAACCTGGAGTGATTTCATGTTTCAAGTTAAATAAATTGCCAAACAAATAATGAGGTGGTAGAATTCATAGTTTTGTCGAGTGCCCGACAAACCTATAACCAACCGACTGCGTTCTTAACAGCATGAATATCAAAAATATAATCTATTGGGGTGCGAGGCTTGTAGCAGCAATCATTATGATTCAAACCCTTTATTTCAAGTTTACGGCCTCGGAAGAGTCAGTTTATATTTTCACCACCGTGGGCATGGAGCCTTGGGGTAGATATGGTATAGGAATAGCAGAGTTAATCGCTTCGGTACTTTTGCTTGTTAGCGCTACCGCCTGGTTAGGAGCTGTACTGGCTTTTGGGATAATGGCTGGGGCAATAGTTATGCATCTTGCAATACTAGGAATTGAAGTAAAAGATGATGGCGGCCAATTGTTTATTTATGCTTTGCTGGTATTGGTTAGTGCTGTTTTTATAATGGTTAAGAACAAAAAGGAAATCGTTTCCTTTATTGAAAAAATCAACCGATAATCTATTGATTAATGGCTTTTAAAACCTCGGCTAATGAGTTTTGAAGTTCAGAATTTCCTTCTAAAGATTTCGTAAGTCCATCGACCAGAAATTTCGGAATCTTTTCGCCTTTTTCAGTTTTAGACCTGGCTTCTGAAATCATTTCCAATACAGTTTCCTTGTCGTTTAAATTTTCAGTGGATTTAACTTTATCTTCAAGCTCATTCCAGGTGGCGGCTTTTTGTACTGAAATTATTTTTTGTTGCTGGGCAATGCCAGATAGTGCGGTTCGTTGTTCAATACACCCATTGTATTTGTTTATTAACTCCAACAGATCACCCCTGCCTAAGTCACCACCAGAGATATCATCACTTAGTTCTTCACAATCCGATAAAAATTCCAGCATCCTTTTCTTAAATCCAATGTTGGGCACCTCCATACCTCTTCCATCTCTTTTGTAGAGGTAACGACCATCCCAATTCTGGCGATCATTCATTTGATATGCATATAGGCTTAGATAGCCAAAGGTTATAAGTTTCAGGTAGGCGTACCGATCATTATGTTTTACCAGGTGATAGATTTCATCATTCAGTTGAAATGCCTTCACTTGTTTCATGGTATAAATGGTGCGCTTTTTATTTTGATCCGTGTATTGAACCTTTTGATCTCCGCCATAATTTAAAAAGACAACTTTACCTCCTTTTAATGTATCGCCTTGTGGTATTACAACATAATCCGATTGGGCAGAGGCAGTAAGGTACCCAGTCAGGCAGAGAATAATCATAACCAGTTTCAACAGTTTTATCTTTCCCATAGTGCATCGGCTACTTTTGGCCTGAAAGATAGGTTTCGGACACATGGATTTCAACCGAGACAGATATATTAAATTATTTTTGTTTTAAGCGGTTAGCCTCTTTGAGGGCTTTAGCAATCAGCCACTCCAACTGACCATTGGTACTGCGAAATTCATCAGCAGCCCATTTTTCAACGGCTTTTAAAAGTTCCGGATCGAGGCGTAAAACAAATGGTTTCTTCTGCGCCATAATTATTCGTGGTCTGCTTCTAGAAGTTTTTTTAATTCGTAGGCAACTGAATCTCCATTTTCCGTTCCTAGTTTTAGTGTACCGCCATTACGTAAGGATATTACCAGGTATTTACTTCCGGTAATATTGATGGTAATAATATTCTTGAAGATGTTCCGGTGAAAACCGTAATGAATTTTTTCAAACCATGATTCTTTTTCCTTTATCTGAAAGGATTCAATAGAACTTGCAGAAATGGTTTTCCAGCGGATTATCGTTGGGATAAAGCGATAATGAACTCCTTCTTCATCAATCGTAAATTCGAATTTGAATACAAAAAGAATCAGGATCATGGGAAGCAGAAGTGCGGCTAACGAAATCAGCAGAAGGGCTGCATTGTTTCCGTTCTCATCCAACACGGGTACAAAAATGAGAAGTTCAGCAACCAGCAAGGCAATCAGCACAAACCAAAGCCACCGCACCTGGCTAAATCGTTGAACTTCTATGTAAGAAGTAATGCGCATGTTATCAATTATGTAATGTACCAGTGTTTACCACCGGACTAACATCCTTATCGGCACAAAGCACTACCATAAGGTTACTCACCATGGCGGCTTTACGCTCTTCATCCAACTCAATTATGTTCTTTTTGGAAAGGTGTTCGAGGGCCATCTCCACCATGCTTACAGCACCTTCCACAATTTTGTAACGTGCTGATACCACGGCAGTAGCTTGTTGTCTGCGTAGCATAGCGCTCGCGATTTCAGGAGCATACGCAAGGTAACCAATACGGGCTTCAATGACATGAATACCAGCCATATCCAATCGGCCCCTCAAATTTTCTTCCAGCGAATGATTGATTTCATCGTGGCCTGAGCGTAATGTCATTTCGCTGTCTTCTTCAAAGTTATCGTAAGCATACTGCCCAGCTAATTTCCGCACTGCTGAGTCACTTTGTACTTTTACAAAGTTCTCGTAGTTGTCTACTTCAAAAGCAGCCTTAAAGGTATTGTGAACCTGCCAAACGAGTATCACACCGATTTGAATTGGATTCCCCACCTTATCATTCACTTTTATTTTCTCGCTATCGAAATTACGTGCACGTAATGAAATGGATTTTTTGCTGAAGAATGGATTAACCCAATAAAAGCCATTGCGCTTTACAGTTCCTTTGTAGTCGCCAAACAAAACCAAAACCATGGAAGCATTGGGATTGATGAAAAAGAAACCGGGCATAAGGAGTAAAGCAATGGCCAGGGGCCAGATAAATACCGGGTTACGCATGGCAATTAAACCCCAAATGCCCAGCCCTAACAGAATCAGCACGGTTAACAACATGATGTAACCGGATAGCGGAGTGTACTCTTTTTCGTTGCTCATAAATATGATATTAAAATGATATTATAAAGATACTATTTTAAATCAAATAACGCAAGCCGCCACGAAAAGTTTCAAATTGGAATTGAATTCACATTAGGCTTTATTTGGGGCTTATTTTAAAGGAAATGATCCAGTATAATCCCAAGTCGTGGTTTGCATTAATCTTTCATGCTTACAGCCGGTTTGTTATGAAAACCCTGTTGCCAGCCTTGGTTTTTATGGTGTTGTTCACCAGCGCAGTATGTTATATTATACTGGAAATTGTTCACCCGGAAAAGGATGAGTTTACCAGTACTACGGCCCTTCACTCGCTTTTGGGTATTGTGCTGGGTTTATTCCTGGTGTTTAGGATTAACAGCGCTTACGATCGTTGGTGGGAGGGTAGAAAGCTGTGGGGTTCCATGGTAAACAGTACCCGAAACTTTGCGTTAAAACTGAACGCCTACCTTGATCAGCACGACAAGGAAAACCGTGAGTGGTTTACTAAAATGATTCCCAATTTTGTGTATGCCTCAAAGGAGCATTTGCGTAAAGGTGTTCAACTTTCTGAGTTGGAAGTAACGGATGAGAATTTTATTGATTCATTGAAGAAAGTGAATCACAAACCCAATGCTCTTGCCGGCATGCTCTATAGTAAAGTCAACGCTTTATATAAAGAGAAAAAGCTAACCGGTGATCAGTTCTTTGTGCTGGATAAGGAATTAAAAGATTTTATTGACATAATCGGGGCATGCGAGCGTATAAAAAACACACCCATACCGTACTCGTATAGCATGTACATCAAGAAATTCGTTTTTATCTACATCATTACGTTACCCTTCGGCTTTGTTACCACATTTAAATATGTAACCATTCCAACCGTACTCCTGATTTCTTTTGTATTGCTGAGTGTTGAGTTGATTGCTGAAGAGATTGAAGACCCGTTCGGTCGTGATGTAAATGATTTACCAACCGATGAACTGGCCGGAAAAATAAAGGAAAACATCCGTGAGATATTGGGGTAAGAATTGACTTACCAGATTGTACTGACTATAAAGTAGATAATAATGAGTAGAATCAATACACCGTACATAATCAAATCTACCCTGATATAAGGTTTGTATTCGTTATATAAATCCTTGATTTTCCGGAGCATGTAAGGATTGATCAGAACAAATGTACAGAATTTGAATGTTTTAGTGCTTTCTTCTTGTTTTTAATGGATCAGTGTTTAATATTTCATCTTTCGATTTAGTGGGCAGATGCGTTTCCTGTGCTTAGCGTTTATTGTTTTTTATTCTTCTGCTGTTCTTTCGCAGGAGGTGTTGAACAATAATTCGCCTGCGATTAAGTGGCAAAAAATCACTACACCCAACTTTCGTATTCTCTATCCAACGGGTTTTGACGCACAGGCTCAACGAATGGCCAATACGCTTGAGCATATTCGTGAGGCGGAATCCAGAACACTGGATGTAAGCACACGAAGAATTTCTGTCATCCTTCAAAATCAGAATGCTATTTCCAATGGTTTTGTCAGCCTGATACCCAGGCGATCGGAATTTTATACCATGCCACCACAGGACTATAATTTTATTGGAACAACCGAATGGCTTGATCAGCTGGCTTCGCATGAATACCGACATGTTGTACAGTTCGATAAGGCTAATCGGGGTTTCAATAAACTTCTATACTATGCCTTTGGTCCGGCAACATTAGCAGCCATGTCGGTTACTGCGGTACCCCAATGGTTTTGGGAAGGCGATGCCGTAGCTACTGAAACGGCTTTCACACCTGGAGGTCGCGGCCGTATTCCAAATTTTGGATTGGTGTTTCGTACAAACCTGCTGGAAGGCAGGGATTTTAATTACCACAAGCAATACTTGCGATCGTATAAACACAACATTCCTGATCATTATGTATTTGGTTACCAAATGGTAAGCTTTCTCCGGAAGTATACAAATGACCCCATGATCTGGGATAAGGTAACCAGTCGTGCCTGGAGCATGCCCTTTATTCCTTTTACATTCTCCAATGCAATTAAAAAGGAAACGGGTATGCATGTCACAAGCCTCTATCGAAAGATGGCTGATGACCTGACAAAACAATGGAATGAGGAAGTTGAAGCCTTAGCATTAACATCATTCGAGACAATACCTCATCAACCCAGAACCGGTTATACCGACTATATGTATCCGCAGCTTTTGGAAGATGGAAGTATAGTGGTTATGAAGCGCGGTATTGGCGATATACTTCAATTCAGAATTTTAAAGGATGGAGCAGAGAAGAAGTCATTTATTCCTGGCGTGGTAAATGGAACAGGCATGCTCTCAGCGGAAGGAAATCTGGTAGTATGGAACGAGTATGGATTTGATCCGCGTTGGCGAATGAAAACCTATTCAGTTATTAAGTTGTACGATGTAAAAGAAAAAAAACTTAAGGTTGTTACACAGAAGACCCGCTATGCAAGTGCGTCCATCTCACCCGATCAGCAAAAAATCGTAACAGTAGAAACTGATACCGAGTATAACACCAACCTTGTGGTGTTGGACACTGCCGGTATTGTGTTGAAAAAACTTCCTAATCCGGAACACGCATTTTACTCTATGCCTCGATGGTTTGATGGAGGAAAAAAAATCGTGGCTTTAAAAACAACCCGGCAAGGTAGAACCGTTTCTGTGTTTGAAGAAAACAGTGAACAGGAAACTGAATTGATTCCATATTCTCAGGAAAACATCGGTCACCCGGTGATGGTCGGTGACTACCTGTTTTACAACTCACCGGTTACGGGTATCGACAATATTTATGTTCTTGACATAAAGAATGGAGAGCGACTACAAGTCACCAACAGTAAATATGGTGCTTACAATCCGGTTGTTTCCCCTGATTTAAAAGCAATCTATTACAATGAACAAACCCGCGATGGAATGGATGTGGTGGCTATTCCATTTGATCCGGCATTGTGGCGAACTTTTGCTCCGAAACCTGATCCTAAATCTTTCTTTCAGATCATTACACAACAGGAGGGAAGGCCTAATCTTTTTGACAGTATTCCTCAGCAAGCATTTGGCGCTAAGAAATATTCAAAAGTTTCTGGTGTATTCAATCCGTACAGTTGGGGGGCGTATTTCAACACAGGACTTACCCAGGCTGACATCGGAATTTCATCACAGGATGTATTAAGCACTACCATTCTGAAAGCGGGCTATCTTTATGATATCAATGAACGAACAGGCGCCTGGAGAGTTGGTATGAGTTATCAGAATTGGTTTCCTATTGTCGATGTAGATTTCAAATTCGGAAACCGATCGTCAACAGAATCATTGATTTTTCAGGCTATTGATACTGTTAGTGTTGATAGTATCAGAACATTTTACTTTTCAGATGATATTAATTTTAAGTGGAAGGAAAAGAATCTTGAAGTAGGACTTCGTATTCCATTAATTACTACACAGTCGCGATACTTTGGAAATGTAACTTTTGGCAACTTTGTTGGTTATACTCAGGTCTCGGATTATAGCAACGATCTCAATAACAGCAGGCTTATTCCTTTCTTATTTCGGAGCGGGCCATCAACACCTCCAACACCATCTTATGACAGTGGAGCATACTTTCTTCGAAGTTATCAGGATAATGGTAATTTGCTTTATAACCGTTTTAGTTTTTCAGCTTACAGATTATTGAAACAAAACCGAAGAGATATCAACAGTAAATGGGGTCAATCAGTTTACATGAATTGGTATGCTACACCTTATGGAGGAGATTTTTCGGGTAATCAGTTTTCATTTTATACTGTAATGTATTTCCCAGGATTGTTCAAGCACCATTCTTTGTGGGGCTATTGGGGGTTTCAGGGAACTGATTATCCTATCGGTTCGGATGTGAGAAATAATCTTAACAACTATCTATTTAACAATCAAATTCCGTTGCCGAGAGGTGTGTCTGTTGCACGTTTCCAAAAGTTTTATTCAATGTCTGCCAACTACACTTTGCCGGTTTGGTATCCTGATGTGGCGATGGGTCCTGTCTTGAACATTCAGCGAGTTCGAGCCAACGGTTTCGTTGATTACGGATTTGGAAGTTCTGAGGCGCCTAATGTGGCTGTTAGTCGTACTTATCTCACCGTAGGATGTGAGGTAAAATTTGATTTTAATTTTATGCGCTTACTCGACCAGTTTAACGCTGGTTTTCGGTATACGTATGGCATCGAACCTGCCGTGACAAACTTTGAATTTTTACTTGGCACCATTGGATTTTAGTGTCCCTGATTCCCTTGAATATCGACTTATTTAGCCCTATTTTTGACCTCCTTTAATAATCCGTAATCTGAAAGAATATCATGGCTGAGATTGTACGAATGCCCAAAATGAGTGATACCATGTCGGAGGGCGTTATTGCCAAGTGGCATAAAAAAGTGGGCGACACCGTGAAGTCGGGGGAACTGATGGCCGAAATTGAAACCGACAAGGCCACCATGGACTATGAATCGTTTAACGAGGGCACTATTTTATATGTAGGGGCAAAGGAGGGTGAGGCTGTTAAGGTGAACGATATACTCGCTATTGTTGGTAAAAAGGGCGAGGACTATAAAGCCCTGCTAGAAGGTGCCGGACAGGCTGCCGACAGCGGTGGCAGCAAAGCAGAAGAACCAAAGGCAGAAGCTTCGGCAAAGCCGGTGACTATCGATACCTCAGGAATAAAAGCAGAGATTGTATTGATGCCAAAAATGAGCGACACCATGACCGAAGGTGTTATTGCTGCCTGGCATAAAAAAATTGGTGATGCTGTGAAATCGGGCGAACTGCTTGCGGAAATTGAGACGGATAAGGCTACCATGGATTTTGAATCCTATAATACCGGTACACTTCTTTACATAGGTGCCGAAGCTGGTAAACCCGTTGCCATTAATGGCGTGCTGGCCATCATCGGAGAGAAGGGAGCAGATTGGCAAACGTTATTAAAAGCACACGAGGGTAAATCTTCCGGTGAACAAAAAGCACCATCCACCACAAGTGCACCAGCATCCACACAACCTGTAAAATCATCAACTCCGGTGTCGGTTCCTCAACCTGTTCAAACCAGCAATGGCAGAGTTAAAGCCTCTCCGCTGGCTAAGAAACTGGCCAAAGAGAAGGGTCTTGATATCCGAAGCATTCCGGGCACTGGTGATCAGGGCAGGATTACCAAACGTGATGTGGAAAACTTCAAAGGCTCAGGAGCAAAAGGTTCAACCTTTGTATTGCCTACTATTGTTGCTGAGGAAAGCTTTGAGGAGATACCGGTTTCACAAATGCGCAAAACCATTGCCCGAAGGTTGGCCGAAAGTAAATTCACGGCCCCTCATTTTTACCTGACCATGGAAATCAACATGGATAAGGCCATTGATGTTCGCAAGAGTATCAATGAAATCAGTCCGGTGAAAGTTTCTTTTAATGATATTGTACTGAAGGCTGCTGCCATGGCTATTCGCCTGAACCCAGATGTTAATGTTTCCTGGCTGGGTGAAAAAATCCGAAAGAATAAACATGTGCATATTGGTGTTGCGGTAGCGGTTAAAGATGGTTTGGTTGTTCCGGTAGTTCGCTTTGCCGATAACAAAACATTTTCGCACATCGCAGCCGAGGTAAAAGAACTGGCTCAAAAAGCGCACGATAAAAAACTTCAGCCCAGTGATTGGGAGGGAAGTACGTTTACTATTTCCAACCTGGGTATGTTTGGTATCGATCAGTTTACAGCGATCATCAATCCTCCTGATGCCTGCATTCTGGCTGTGGGCGGTATTAAAGAAACTGCTATAGTAAAAAATGGTCAGCTTGTGCCTGGTAATGTAATGAAAGTGACTCTTTCATGTGACCATCGTGCTGTAGATGGTGCCATTGGTGCTGCATTTTTGAAAACCTTAAAGGAGTTGCTGGAAGACCCCATTAAAATAATGGCCCAGCATATTTAATTTTTCAGTCATATTTAGTGCTCCTACGACTTTAAGTCGTAGGGTGACTTTTATTAGCCTCATGAAGATAAAATCAACAACTGTATTGGCAGTAAGGCACAATGGACAGGTTTCCATTGGTGCTGATGGACAAGCCACCATGAACAATTACGTGGCTAAAGGCAACGTAAAAAAAATCCGTAAACTGCATGATGGCAAGGTAGTCACTGGTTTTGCAGGTTCCACGGCCGATGCCTTTACCTTGCTCGATAGGTTTGAGGAAAAGTTAAATTCCTACGGAGGCAATTTAAAACGTGCGGCCATTGAATTAGCGAAAGATTGGCGCATGGATCGTTACTTACGCAGACTTGAGGCGATGATGATAGCCGTAAATAAGGAAGAGGTACTGATCATTTCAGGTACAGGCGATGTACTGGAGCCTGAAAATGAGGTAGCCGCCATTGGTTCAGGGGCTATGTATGCTCAGGCAGCAGCCTTGGCTTTGAAAAAACATGCCCCTGCTTTATCGGCTGAAGAAATCGTACGTGAAAGCCTGAATATTGCAGCGGATATCTGCATCTATACCAATCACAACCTGGTAATCGAAAAGCTTTAGCTCTATTTTTTAGTGTGCTTTTGTGCCTTTGTGGCCCTGGAATATTGTGGGCTTCTACAAAGATTTATCAATCGCCCTGACAATTGCCTTACAGGCTTCCCTGATCTGATCTTCTGTAATGGTTAGCGGTGGAGCAATTCGGAAACTGTTGGGGTGCGATAAGAACCAATAACAGATAACACCTTCTTCCTTACCAAATTCAACGATTCGATTCACCTGCTCAGCAGTATCAAAATCAATTGCAAATAATAATCCTATTCTTCTGATCTCTTTAATGGCAGGGTGCTGAAGCAGCTGCGCCATTAACCTGCCCTTCTCCTCAACGGTTGCCACTAATTTCTCTTCTTCGATAACCTCAAGTGTTGCGAGTGCTGAAGCACAACAAACCGGGTTTCCACCAAAGGTTGTAATGTGGCCGAGTGGAGGATCGTGGGTAAGGCAGTGCATAATCTTTTTATCGGCAACGAACGTTCCTATAGGTAGGCCTCCGCCAAAAGCTTTGGCTAAGGTAAGTATGTCTGGTACAATCCCGTATTGTTCGAAGGCAAATAAGGTACCGGTGCGTCCCATGCCACACTGAATTTCATCCAGTATAAGCAAGGCGCCTGTTTCGTCACATCGTTTGCGAACGGCTTGCAAATAGCTTTTTGATGGAACGCGCACCCCTGCATCGCCCTGTATAGTTTCCATGATTACACAAGCTGTTCGTTCAGTTATATGAACCAAATCTTCAGCATTATTGAATTCAATAAAGCGAACATCGGGTAGGAGCGGACGAAAAGCTGATTTCTTAACCTCGTTTCCGGAAACGCTTAACGAACCGTGTGTGCTTCCGTGATAAGATTTTTTGCACGATATAATTTCTGTTCTCCCGGTAAATCGTTTAGCCAGTTTAAGGGCTCCTTCGTTTGCCTCTGTGCCTGAGTTAACGAAATAACAGCAATTCAAAGAAGCGGGCAGCAGACTGGTTAATTTGGCCGCCAATAGGTTAGGTGTAGATTGTATGAACTCTCCATACACCATCACATGCATGTGCTTGTCTAATTGGTTTTTGATGGCTTGAATCACACGGGGATGACGATGACCAATATTACTCACCGCAATTCCGGATATCAGGTCGGTATAGCGTTTTCCGTCAGGAGCATACAGGTAAATACCCTCAGCCTTTTCAATGGATATACCATACGGTTGCTGAGTGGTTTGCGCCAGGTTATTCAGAAAAACATGAGTACTGAAATCCATGCCCTAAAACTATGCATAGGGCTATCAACAAAAAAGTCCTGACGATTTCATCAGGACTCTTTAGTGACATGTGGGGTTGGTCAATCCGGTTAAGGATTTATAATGAGGGTGTATAAGATGCTTACGGCAACAGCAACTACCAGAAATATTACCCTTCTCATCCGGTGAAGGATCCTGCTCTCTATTCCAATTGTATTCGTTGTTGTCATAACCTTTGGAAGTTGTTTCGTGCTATAAAAATGGCCAAATACCGGAGTGCCCACTCGTCAGGTTATCCTGAAATCATACACGGGTATTCTTGTCTCATCATTTCGACTGTTAACCAGTTGGTGCTACTCGATTAAAGTGCAGCTTAAAGTCAAATTTCAGCGGTTAGACGCCTTATTTTGCCGTTCATTTTGATTTCCTACACGTGCAGCTGCCGGTGCTTCCATCTCGGCCATAGGCTTGTATTTGGGCTTTTTGGCTGAAACAAACACCCTTTTTGAGTCTGATTTCGTGCGTTTTTTATGCAAAATGTTACACATAGCCTTAGCCTTATACACCTTATGCTTCGGGGTTTGTGCCTGTAATGAACTGGAAATAAGTATCCCGATCACGATTATCAGGATGAGAACCACCACCTGTTTCAGCCGGGATGTAATCTGACCATTTGCAATTTCCTTAAAGTCTACCTCTTTCATCATGCCCTGTTCAGTCTGTTCTTAAAATCTTGTTCACAAAGTTGAATGTTTGAGAGGAGGGGAACCTGCGAATGCGAGGCAAAATCCTACATTCGTTTTATTATAGAAGGGATTGCCAAACGGATGCCTTAGGCGGAGTTAATTCCGGACAATGGTAAAAAGCATAGGTTAATGTGACGAAATGGGTTTACACAAGTACAGTGTGCTAACAAAACGAGGGGAAGAATTCCTGCTAATCGACAAAAGAGCACACTTACTTACATGTAGCTATTGATTTGCCTTATAGATCTTCATAAAGTCTTCGATTTCTTTCTGAAGATTTTCCGGGTAGTCCTGATCGTAGGCAACCGTGGCAATGGACTTAAATAATTCTCCCACCACCTCGGGCGCAAAGCCTAATTTTTCGGCATAGCGTGTGGCCACCTCCAACTCTACATCTTCCACTACGTTGTCCAGGTTGATCAGGTAAACCAGGTGATAAAGCGATTCGATTTTTTCGCGGGGCTCGTTAAAGGAAAGCTGGTTGAGATCAAGATTACTTCGAACAAGGTCATTAGTATGAAGATTTAGCTGGATACCCCACTTTAAAAGGCAACGCAGAAATCTGCTCTCAATTTTTTCGTGCTGCAGGAATAGTCCCAGAATGTTGAAATAACTTTTCTTCACCGAGTTTAACTGCTCAGCAGAGAAGTTTGGATGAGAGGAGTTTTCCATAAGATAACAAAGGTAGTTATTTCGGACAGTACTTTTGCTTCAAGACTGCAGTGTCTTCAGCGCCTAGTTTAATGGCCATAGCCAGATCATTACAAACCCCGCGTGTGATGTTTTGATTTACCTTGGCAATAACCCGTAATTTGTAGCAGAGGGCATTCTCTGATCGCAGAAAGATGGCCCAGTTACAATCTGTCTCCGCTTCATGAAAGTTTTTCAGGTTGATGTTGGCACGGGCACGTCCTTCAAAAATATGGTAATAAATATCAGGCGCATCCCGCGGGTTCATAACAATTTCAAAAGCCTTACCGTAAATACTGGTCTGATTTTTTTTAAAAATTTCCTTGCCTAATGTAAAATAGGTTAACGCCTCTTCATTGTTTTGGAGGTTAACTAAATTTATCGCACCAATCTGGTAAAGTGCTTCGAGATTCCAGGGTTGCTGATTGTAGATGTGTTTGAGGGACTGAATAGCTTGTGCGTAATCACCGGTGTGATATTCACATATAGCAAGCTTCCGCAGGGTTTCCATCCGTACAGGTACTTCCTGCTTTTTAAGAATTTCCAGGAATTGTAATGATTCAGAAAAATGCTCGGCTTGAAATTCGTGGTCAGCTTTGCCACGAACAGAGTTTAATAAACTGTCGTGAGCTGCATAAAACCGAAACTCTACCGGGTGTTGTTCGCGTAAACTGTTGATCATGGAAAAGGCTTGTTCAACCTGTCCGTTTTGAAAGAGCGAAAACACTTCAGTAACGAGAACTCTGTTCTTCTCATCGATTTCCGCTTGTCGTTTTTCATGGAAATAGGATATGGTGTGGACAAGACCAAAACAAAATCCTGCAATGATGAGGAATGTAAGAAACGCAAGTCCTTGAATTCTGAAATAGTCTTTATCAAACTTGTATCGGGTTTCCTGACTGGCCTTCCAGCGTTGGTAGCGCTGACGTTGAACTTCACGCCAATAATTTTCTGTATGATCTGAATACGATTGAAACGAATTTATGCGGGCATCATACCGTGATTTTTTTAGCGGATCGGATAAGGTATGATACGCTTCATTTATAGCCTTAAACATTTCTTCAGCATGGGCATCCCCCGGATGAAGATCGGGATGGTAATCGAAGGCCAGTTTTTTATAGGCAGCCCTGATTTGGGTTGAGTTCGCAGAGCGGTCAATGCCAAGCAGCTGATAAAAATCGGCCATAGTATGAAGTTAATTCATTTCGGATAAAACGTAAAAAGCCTTCAAATAGTCCTTAAAAATGCTGGGTTCTCAAATAAAAAGGGCCCCATTTGCAGGAGCCCTAATCAATATGCTTTAAAAGTGGTTTACTTCAATTTCGCCACTTCCTGTACAAGATCAATCAGCTTGTTGGAATAACCCCATTCGTTATCGTACCAGGCAACTACTTTGGCAAAATGATCATTCAGCGAAATACCGGCCTTAGCATCAAAAATTGATGTACGGGCATCGCCATTGAAATCCTGAGATACTACATCATCTTCGGTGTAACCAATAATTCCTTTCATTTCACCATTGGCAGCATTTTTCATGGCGGTTTTAATCTGTTCGTATGAAGCTGGTTTTTCCAATCTAACCGTAAAATCAACTACCGATACGTTGGCCACTGGCACACGGAAAGACATACCGGTTAACTTTCCTTTCAGTTGAGGGATAACCAATGCCACCGCTTTTGCTGCACCCGTAGAAGAGGGGATAATGTTCTGGTATGCACCACGGCCACCTCTCCAGTCTTTAGCTGAAGGACCATCAACGGTCTTTTGAGTAGCGGTTACGGCATGAACGGTAGTCATTAACCCTTCAACAATACCAAAGCTATCGTTTAATACTTTTGCTACTGGTGCAATGCAATTGGTTGTGCAGGAAGCATTGGAGACAATAGTTTGATCGGCCTTCAGACTTTTATGGTTTACCCCCATTACGAATGTTGGGGTATCATCTTTTGCAGGTGCAGACATTACCACTTTTTTTGCCCCGGCAGCAATGTGCTTTTGTGCAGTTTCCTGGGTAAGGAATAAGCCGGTAGATTCGATTACGATTTCAGCGCCAACCTCATTCCACTTCAGGTTTGCCGGATCTTTCTCAGCGGTAACCCTTATTTTTTTTCCGTTAACGATCAGGTTTCCGTCTTTAACTTCAACGGTACCCTCAAAACGGCCGTGGGTTGAATCGTACTTAAGCATGTAAGCCATGTAGTCTGGATCCAACAAATCATTAATTCCTACAATTTCAATGTCGGGGCGGTTAATGGCTGCACGAAGCGCCATACGACCAATACGTCCGAATCCGTTTATTCCAATTTTAGTCATGGTATTGAAAGGTTAAAATATGCGTATTAGAAGGCGACAAAATTACAGGTTGACACCTTAAAACCAAGGTTTGGAAAGATAAATTCCAACGTGCTGATTGAACGGGTAAATCTCGTGTGTAACAAGATTTATCGGTTATATTTAACGTTGTTAAATTAAATTTCAAACGTGTGAATAAGTACCTCACGATCATTAACTCCCGTACCGGATTAGCAGTTGGACTGGCGGCTGCGGTCAGTTATGTTACCCTGGCCTATAACTTTCAATACAATTTTGATCTGGCCATGATCAGTATTGCCATCATTTTTCCGCTGGTGTTCACCATACGCAGCGCTTTCAGAAGGAGGGAAAAAGCGCTGGAGCATCTTTCGCGTTTTAAGGCAGGCCTGATTACGGTGGATGCCTGTTTTCAGGAGAACCGGAAAATTGATCCTGAGAGAAAGGAAGGTATCAAGCTGACGATTCGAAACATTGCAGATTACCTGATCAGCTTTCTGGGTGATACATGCTCCCGAGAAAAGGTAGAGGAGGAGGCCGCCAAGGTTGCCCAGTTTATTCGTACGAACACAGATCATATTGGCAACGCAACAGCCTTAAAGATTTATCGTTCCATGAAGGATGTATATCAAGGGTTTGAAAATGTAGTGGCTATTAAACATCACCGAACGCCCATATCTATACGTGCGTATTGTTTGATTTTTATTTATATCTACCCCATCATTTATACCCCTGCATTGTACAACAGGCTGCATGAGGGTATTTCGAACAACAGCTCCTGGATTCTGTATACGCTGTCTATGTTTTCTACCTTCATTCTGATATCACTATACAATGTGCAGGAACAACTGGAGAATCCATTCGATCAGCACGGTGTTGATGATATCCGGTTAAATGATTTCAGAATCAGTTGATGTAGAATAAGCAAAAATGAAAAAGTTTTTACTTGGTTTAGCAGCTTTGGTTTTTATAGGTGCAGTAATCTTTTTCGGATTCGTAGCAACGTATTTTGATAAATCCATGAATACGGTGAGTCATTCTACAGTAGAAGAAAATTCCCGTTATGATTCCCTTTCCTTTATAGCCGATTTACATTGTGATATGCTCTTATGGAACCGCAATTTTTTCGGATTGCATAAGTATGGACATGTTGATTTGCCCCGCATGCAAAAAGCAGGCATGGCACTTCAGGTTTTTACCATCGTTAGTAAAGTACCGAAAGGAATAAACATTGAACAGAACGATGATAGAACAGATCAGATTACCCTTCTGAGTTTTGGTCAGTTGCGTCCGCCCAAAACATGGTTTAGTCTTAAGGCGCGTGCCCTGCAGCAATGTGCGCAACTCCACGACTTTGCCACCAGGTCAAATGGAGATTTCAGGGTAATCACCAATAGAGCAGAACTTGAACAATACATCCTTGACAAGAGGAACAATAAGCATCTTACAGCAGGTATGTTAGGCTTGGAAGGTGCTCATTGTCTGGAAGCTGATGTAAATAATCTTCAGCCTTTTTATGATGCCGGTGTGCGTTACATTGGCATCACGCATTTCTTTGACAACGAATGGGGAGGTTCAGCACATGGTACGAAAAAGGGTGGGTTAACAGAAGATGGGTTAAATCTTATTCGCAAAATGGAAGAGTTAGAGATCATTATTGATCTTGCTCATGCATCGGTTGAAACTATAGATGATGTACTTCAGGTAACGAATCGTCCGGTTATTGTTTCCCACACCGGTGTTAAGGGTGAGTGCGATAACCAGCGAAATCTTTCCGACAAACACCTGGAGGAAATTGGAAAACGAAATGGATTGATTGGAATAGGTTTATGGGAGACTGCCGTATGCGGCACTGATGCTGAGGCCACTGCTCGCAGCATCAGGTATGTAGCTGACAAAATTGGTGTGGATAAAGTGGGATTGGGGTCTGATTTTGATGGCGCCATTCGCACCCATTTTGATGTGGCCGGATTGCCTAATATGGTGGCGGCTCTTCAGCGACAAGGTTTTAATGGTGTTGAAATAGACTTAATCATGGGCGGGAATATCCGCGATTTTATGATGCGGAATTTGCCAGCGGATTAGCCTAAAAGCAAAAAACCACTGGAATCAGTGGTTTTTTTGTAGTCCGTACGGGAATCGAACCCGTGTTACCAGAATGAAAATCTGGTGTCCTAACCCCTAGACGAACGGACCGTTCTAAAAAAAGTGTCGCAAAGATAGCCCCGCAAGCTTTAATTACAAATCTGCCCTGTAAAAATATTCTGCACCTTAAACTAACCTACCGGATGCCGTACATTTTTAGAACAGGATCATGAAGTGAAGCACCTTTTTCAGTGCACAGGTAGTGGATAGCATAGGCAATATCTTCTGCCGAAACCCAGGTAGAGAAGTTGGCGTGGGGCATAGCATCACGATTGTCAGGTGTGTCAATAGTGCCAGGCACAACAACCGAGGTCACCACACCTTTAGATTGACCCTCTGCATTTAGTATTTCAGCAAAACGGAAGAGTAAAGATTTTGCCAGGGCATAAGCTACTGAACTTTTAGCCTCCGTGGGGTTAAGGGATGGCTTTGATCCAATCAATACCATTCTTCCTCCTGCTGATTGACTCATCATATGTTGATGGATATTCCGCGCGATAAAATAGGATGTTTCAAAATTGCGGGAATACATTTTTTTTAACGCCTCGTCCGATGTTTCGGAAAGGTTACCGGGAGCATATCCACCGGCCAGTAAAATGGCAATGTCCAGATTACCATGTTCTTTAATAAGCTCATCAGTCAACTCGTTTACATCACGTTCACGGGTGAGGTCAACGGAATAACTGCATAGCTCTCCTGCGAAATCACCAGCAAGTGATTTGCCTGGGGAAAGAATAGCAATAACCCGGAAGCCTGACTTAAGAAATTTCTCTACTACAACCCTCCCGAGGTTTCCTCCTGCTCCTGTTATCACTACGTTTTTTAACGCCATATCAGTTTTTAGGGGGACTGTGCTTCTTTTTTGATTTTGAATTATGAAGGTGCTGATACTTAGACTGTACCGGACCTTTTTGTGACATGGAACGCTGTTTTACTTTAGCGAGTTTTTCCTTGGAATCAATTTCAACAATTTTTGATATCCCTACCGTAATATAGGCAAACATATCCCGTCTGTTTCCGGGTAAATCATAAATTGCTTCGTATGCATTTACCTTGTCGATATACGTTTGCTTACGCGGATCAAAAATTCCATAGCATCCCCTTAGATCAAACGAAATGCGGTAGTTTTCACTGATATCCCAATCGGACCGAAAGCCGATAGCACCATAAACCTGAAGCTGGTTGAAATCACTTTTATTGATAAGTTCAAGGTTTTTGATATTCGGCACAAGCACGCCATCATATTCAACAATATAATCTGGAGGTAAATTTGGATAAGCCTGAGGCGGAAATGTCAATTTACTATCCATGTGGGTAATTGTTTCTTTGCCTGACATCATATATGATACACCAGCAGATGCAACAAAGCTTACTTTGAAAAAGGACATGTCGATCATATGAAGTTTAAAACCAACAGGTACGTTTACAAAGGTCAAATCAATATTCCTTTCGCCAACGTCACCACCTGAGGTGTTGATCACATTGAAGTTCTGACCCGTTACAAAAACACTGGGATCAAACGTAAAGCCAAACCCCTGGCGATCAACCCCGTAATGGACGCCAATAGGGGCAAATTTTAAATTGTACTTAATGCGGTAACGAGGATCTTTGTTTATGCCTTCGTCCCAGGTATAGGGAATGGTAAACCCAGTAAATACCCCGAGTGAATATACCTCCTGTCCTGCTGCCTGTAAATAGCTTAGCAATAGGGTGGAAATCAGCATGAAGGACCTAAACAAGGGGGCAAGGTTCATCAGGTAAAGCAATTTAACAGGGCAAAATAATAATTAATCTTAACAAGGGGTAATGAATGGCTTGTTGTATGATCATCCTACCCGTTGAATATGCCCTTTTTCTCTTAGAGCGCCTGGCTGAAGAGCACTTAGCTTGCTTGAACGGGCTATAGTGATGGCAAAATCAGGTGGAGTTGCTACTTGGCTATTTACTGAGGTATAACAATCCCCAATTGTACCAATACCATATTGGTATTAGAATAAGCCGTTTCAAAGGTTACAAATCCATCACTATCTACGTTTACTGAACCACGTTTAACATAACTCGCTTTATCACCCCAGATGTACATGGTGCGAAGGGTAAAGGATACACCACGGTTTCCGTTTTCATTCAACGCTTTTCGGGTATAAAACCCTGCCCCAATGCCATACCCTAAACCCACATCGTTGGTTGTGTTAATTACCTCGGGCTGATCATCATTAAATAATGTGTGGAAAAGATTTTTGTCAATTTTGGTTCGTGTATTAAAAATTTTAGCTCCTAACTGTCCATCGATAAAGGGAGTAAAGCCGACTTCGCGCTGTGAAGTAAATAGCCGGATGGCTCCGCTAATGGTGTAATCATTAAAAGAGGTTTTATAGGGTGGTGCTGTTGTTGTAGAAGGTTGCTTGTCGCGACCAAAGGTTGAGTAAGAAAAATCCAGCCCAACAAAAACCGGGGAAGAACTCTTTTTTCCCTTTGGATTGAAAAGTGCGTTGAATCCGGTGCCAATAGCAGATCCGCCCACCAGATCTTTTAAATCACCAAGTGGGGCACCAGCATGAGCAAAAAGAGATACCTGGTATGTTTCATGATCTTGTGCCATACTGAAACTCATAACAGTAACCAGTAGCGTTGAGAGGAATAGCTTTTTCATATCAAGCCAGATTATGATAAACATTTTGTACATCATCGTCTCCTTCAAGTGCTTCTACGCATTTCAACACCTCGTCCTGTTGCTCTTCTGTCAATTCTTTTGTTGTGGTGGGGATGTATTGTAATTCAGAACTTTTCGGTTCCAGGTTTTTCGATTCCAAATACTTTTGCAGGTGACCAAACTCGGTAAACTTAGTGTACACAATGGTTTCATCTTCACCGCGCTCAATCTCATCAGCCCCGGCATCGATCAGGTCCAACTCAAGTTCATCGAGGTTTAATTTGGCAGGATCGAATTTAAAAACACCTTTACGTTCGAATAAGAAGGCAACCGAACCGGAGTTGCCCATGCTTCCACCGTTTTTAGAGAAATGAAGACGCACGTTGGCCACGGTTCGTGTTGGGTTATCGGTGGCGCACTCAACCATAATCGGTACACCATGCGGGGCGTAGCCTTCATAGGTCAATTCCTGGAAGTCCTTCTCTTCTTTTGATGATGCCCGCTTGATGGCTGCCTCAACACGGTCTTTTGGCATGTTAACCCCTTTGGCATTTTGGATGGCCATCCGAAGCCTGGGGTTGTTATCCGGGTTGGGTCCGTTTTGTTTTACAGCAATGGCAATGTCTTTTCCGATTCGAGTGAAGGCTTTTGCCATCTTATCGAATCGGGCAAACATTTTATGTTTTCGTTTTTCAAATATGCGTCCCATGGTGTCCGTTTGATTTAGCGTCCAAAAATAAATTGTTGCAGATTAATCCTGAAATGATTCATGCCCTTTCTGCTTTTTCCCACACCACCGATTGCTTGCCTTTGAGCAGGCGCAGCAAGCCGCTAAAAACACTCAGGTTCATCAGGGTAAAATAGTAGGGTACAAAAAATCCCTTTATTGGGATTTTTTTATTTCGCAGCAAGTGTCCGATAAGGGCGACAAGATAAAAGGCGCACTGAAGTATGAAGGTGATAAAATAAAAATCTGATGCATTAATGAGCAGTGCATTGGTGAGCAACACAATGATCAATGCAATAGGAGCGACTGTCCAACGTAATACCCGATGAGAAACGTACTGAAAAGTGACCACACCGAATTTAAATGGATTGAGAAGTGATGCTAAGCGAGCTATAGCCTGTAATCCTCCTGCTGATATTCTGACCTTTCGTTTCCATTCATCTTCAGTGGTAGCCGAAGGTCCCTCCATGGCATAGGCATCAGGTTCGTAGACAAAACGAAAACCTTTTGCAACGATTTTCATAGACAGGTAAAAATCCTCGATGATGGTATCGGGCGGGGGACTTTGATAGAGTTCAGTGCGAATGGAGAATAATTCACCCGCGGCACCCACTACCGTGTATAAATCAGAATCCGCTTTCTTCAATCTCGATTCATACTTCCAATACAAACCTTCACCTGCCCCGGATGCATTGTCGGCATCCTTACTGGTAACTCTTTTTTCCCCGGCCACACCTCCAACGCTTTCGTCCGCGTAATGACGCACTATGTTTTTTATTACCTGATCATTCAAGGTTGTGTTGGCATCCGTAAAAATTACTATCGGGCTTTGGATGTGTTTCATAATCCGGTCAACGGCATGAATCTTTCCTTTGCGTGCTGGTTCATGAAACAGTTTCACGGTATCAAATTTCTTAACCAGGGAAGGGGTGTTATCGGTAGAACCATCGGTTACAACTACCACATTGAGCCTATCAAGCGGGTAATCAAGGGAGAGGGAGTTGTTGATTTTTTCGGTAATGAACCGCTCCTCATTATAGGCTGCGATAACGAGGGTTACTTCCGGCCAATCCGTAATAGAATCCGGATTTTTCGGTTTTTTTCGGGTAATTCGGGAGGCAAGGACAATAATGAGGAAATAAAACAGGTAGGTATACAGAATAAGAGCCAGGCTGGTCCAGAATAAAACCGATGTAAAATTGGTCATGGGCTGCGAAAATGGGCTTAAAAATCGTGAAAAAATACCTTTTGGGTCGAAAATACATGGGTTATTTGGCGATATTTGTTACCCTTTTCAAACTAACAATATTCAGGTAATAATGAGAGTTGGCTTAATCTCTATTATCTGTTGTCTTTTCTTTAGCGCTTTCTCTCAGGCACCTGTCATTACCGGGCAGATTCCTGATCGAATTGTTATTGCTGAAGAACAGTCAACAGCAATTCTTCTCACCCACTTTAGCGTGGATGATTCAGGTAGCAATTATTCGGATGATTTTTCATTGACTGTCCTTTCAGGATGGGATGTTGCGTATTTTCTGTTTGGCTTTGTATCTATTGGCTTTTATGAGAACTAGTATTGTCCATATCGTTTTTAGATACAGTCTCATTTGGTTTTTTTCGGGACTGGCACTTGAAACAGTCTCCGCGAAAGATAATGGGCCTGGTATTAAAAACTTTTTCGAACAAGATATCCAGGTTTCGATCGGAGGATCACCTGTTTCAAATGGTCATTTGCAGGATTTTGGTGCCATCAACCTGTTGTCAACATCGTCAGCGATTACCGTTACCATTGAGAATAATGGTTCACCCGAAGACCTTACCATAAATACCATAACACTGGGTGGAACCCATTCAGCAGATTATACTCTAACCTTGCCAGGTTTACCCTTGACGCTTGGACCAGCGGCTACCACCACGTTTACAATTTCATTTTCACCGCTTTTAAGTGGTGTGCGTACGGCCACCCTACAAATATACTCCGATGATCCTGACACAAATCCTTTCATTATAAATCTGCAAGGATCGGGAGTAAAGCTAAATCAAACCATCACGTTCAATCCATTGACTCCAAGAACTTTTGGCGATGGTAGCTTTGCATTAAGCGCAACTTCCTCTTCAGGATTACCGGTAAGTTACTCAAGCAGCAACCCATTGGTTGCTACCATTAGCGGTAATACTGTAACCATAGTAGGAGCGGGCACAACTACCATCACTGCTTCTCAATTGGGTAATGACACCTATAATCCTGCTACGGCAGTTGATCAAAATCTTTTGGTTGATAAAGCCACACCGGTAATTACCTGGAATACACCGGCCGCGATCACGTATGGCACCGCATTGAGTGCTACCCAACTGAACGCCACCGCAAGTGTTGGCGGAACTTTTGTTTACACACCTGCTGCAGGCGCTGTTCTGAATGCTGGTGTTCAAGTATTGAGTGTGGATTTCACTCCGACTGATGCAACCAATTATAATACTGTTACAGGCACTACGGTTAACCTTACAGTGAATAAAGCTACGCCAACCGTTACATGGGCTACACCGGCTGCGATCACGTATGGCACCGCATTGAGTGCTACCCAACTGAACGCCACCGCAAGTGTTGGCGGAACTTTTGTTTACACACCTGCTGCAGGCGCTGTTCTGAATGCTGGTGTTCAAGTGTTAAGTGTGGATTTCACTCCGACTGATGCAACCAATTATAATGCTGTTACAGGCACTACTGTTAACCTTACAGTAAATAAGGCTACGCCAACCGTTACATGGGCTACACCGGCCGCGATCACGTATGGCACCGCATTGAGTGCTACCCAACTGAACGCCACCGCGAGTGTTGGCGGAACTTTTGTTTACACACCTGCTGCAGGCGCTGTTCTGAATGCGGGTGTTCAAGTATTAAGTGTGGATTTCACTCCGACTGATGCAACCAATTATAATGCTGTTATAGGCACTACGGTTAACCTTACAGTGAATAAAGCTACGCCAACCGTTACATGGGCTACACCGGCTGCGATCACGTATGGCACCGCATTGAGTGCTACCCAACTGAACGCCACCGCAAGTGTTGGCGGAACTTTTGTTTACACACCTGCTGCAGGCGCTGTGCTGAATGCGGGATCGCAGTCCCTCTCTGTCAACTTTACTCCCACAGATGCCCTAAACTATAACACAGTCAATGGCACCACAGTAGTGTTGGAAGTAACGAAAGCTACCCTCACCGCCACAGCCAATAATCAGAGCCGCACATATGGTGCAGCCAATCCGGTATTTACGATAAATTACAGTGGCTTTGTAAATGGTGATACACCTGCAGTATTAGATACAACTCCTACCACGGGTAGCGCAGCAACAACCGCTTCACCGGTGGGAACGTATCCGATAACCGTTACGGGTGGAGCAGATATTAATTATAATTTCACGTATGTGAATGGCACCCTCACGGTGAACAAAGCCACACTAACAGCCACTGCGGATAATAAAAACAAAGCGTATGGTGCCGCAATTCCTGCCTTAACAATAACCTACACGGGTTTTGTAAATAGCGAAGATGCATCCGTGTTAGATACCGCGCCCATAGCAACGACAACGGCTTTGGCCACCAGTAATGTAGGTAGTTACCCGATCACGGTATCCGGTGGTGACGACAACAATTACACGTTTAACTATGTACCGGGTACACTCACGATAAACAAGGCAATACTTTCAGCTACAGCCGAGAACAAAACACGCACGTATGGAGCTGCCAACCCTGCATTTACAATAAACTATAGTGGCTTTGTCAATGGCGATACGCCAGCCGTTCTTGATTCTCCACCGGTTGCTTCTTCCGCTGTTGTGGCCACCACACCAGTAGGTTCTTACCCAATTTCATTAACAGGTGGCACAGATAATAATTATGACATCGTGAATACCGGAGGTACCATCACCATTACCAGGGCAACCCTCACGGCTACTGCTCAGAATGCAAGTCGTGCATATGGCGCTGCTAATCCTGTTTTTGCAATCAATTATTCAGGTTTCGTAAACAGTGAAACGGTTGCGGTGCTTACTTCAACACCAACCACATCAACAACGGCCACACAAACCAGTGATGTGGGTACCTATCCGATAACTGTTTCCGGAGGCACTGCTGCCAATTATGATTTTGTTTATAACTCCGGTACGCTCACCATTACTAAAGCAACAATAACGGCCACCGCTGCAAATGCAACCCGGGTTTATCAAACGGCCAACCCGGTGTTTATAATTAACTATACTGGTTTTGCGAATGGTGAAGATTTTACAGTGTTAAACACATTACCAGTTGCCAGCACTGCTGCGATACTTACGAGTCCAGTGGGTACATACCCGATTACGGTAACAGGTGGCGATGATAATAATTATACATTCAGCTATGTGAGTGGCACATTAACCATTACCAAAGCTACTCCAACCGTTACCTGGAATACTCCTGCATCCATTGTATATGGAACCCCTCTATCGGCTACCCAACTAAATGCAACTGCCAGTGTTGCAGGTTCATTCACCTATACACCGGCAGCGGGTGCTGTATTGAATGTTGGTACCAACCAGGTGCTATCTGTAAACTTCACACCGACCGATATAACAAACTACAATGTAGTTAATGGAACCACGGTAGTACTGGAAGTAACGAAAGCTACCCTCACCGCCACAGCCAATAATCAGAGCCGCACATATGGTGCAGCCAATCCGGTATTTACGATAAGTTACAGTGGCTTTGTAAATGGTGATACACCTGCAGTATTAGATACAGCTCCTACCACGAGTAGCGCAGCAACAGTGGCTTCACCGGTGGGAACGTATCCGATAAACGTTACGGGTGGAGCAGATAATAATTATAATTTCACGTATGTGAATGGCACCCTCACGGTGAACAAAGCCACACTGACGGCCACTGCCGATAATCAAAGCAGGTTGTATGGGGCTGCGAATCCGGCATTTACCATTAGCTATTCCGGATTTGTGAATGGAGAGAATCCTTCAGTTATCAATAGTGCACCCTTGGCTACAACCGCAGCCACGGTTACCAGTAACGTAGGTACTTACCCGATTACGGTATCCGGTGGCACAGATGATAATTATACGTTCAATTATGTTTCAGGAACATTAACCATCACCAAAGCAACGGTTACGGCCACTGCAGCCAATGCAACCAGAGTATATCAGACAGCCAATCCAGTGTTTACAATTAACTATACTGGTTTTGTCAATGGTGAAGATTTTACAGTATTAAACACACTACCAGTTGCCAGCACGGCCGCTGTACTTTCGAGTCCGGTGGGTACATATCCGATCACGGTATCCGGTGGTGATGATAATAATTATACCTTCAGCTATGTAAGTGGAACGCTAACGATTACCCGAGCAACTCCGGTTGTCACGTGGAATAATCCTTCACCCATTACTTATGGAACGGCCTTAAGTGCAACACAATTAAATGCTACAGCCAGTGTAGCCGGAACATTTACGTATACACCCGCACTGGGAACCATCCTAAATGCGGGAGCAAATCAAATTCTTACAGTAAATTTTTCTCCTTCCGATGCAGCGAATTACAATGCTGTAAATGGAACAACTGTTCAGATAACTGTAAATAAGGCAAATCCGGTAATTACCTGGTCTAATCCTTCTGCAATCACCTATGGAACACCGCTTAGTGCAACCCAATTAAATGCAACGGCTAATGTGTCCGGTACTTTTACCTATACACCAGCATCAGGAACCATTTTAAATGCAGGGGCAAATCAGGTATTGTCCGTCAATTTTGTTCCTACTGATGGTGCGAACTATAATTCAATTATTGGTGCAACTGCGTTGATCACTGTGAATAAAGCAACACCTACTGTAAGCTGGTCAAATCCTGCAAGCATAACCTACGGTACAGCGCTTTCAGCAACACAGCTTAATGCGACTGCCAGCGTGCCCGGAACGTTTGTCTATGCACCAGGAATAGGTACAATACTAAACGCTGGGGTTAATCAGGCCTTATCTGTTAATTTCACTCCCACCGATGCATTGAATTACAATACCGTAAATGGCACAACGGTATTCATTACCGTAAACAAAGCTACCCCAACCGTTACGTGGAGTAATCCGGCACCAATAACTTATGGCACATTACTGAGCAGTACGCAACTGAATGCTACTGCCAGTGTGGCCGGAACATTTGTTTATACTCCTGCAGCTGGCACATTGCTGAATGTAGGTGTTAATCAAGTTTTATCAGTTAATTTTTCTCCGACTGATCTTAACAATTATAATCCTGTAAACGGAACCACAGTCTTGATTACAGTGAACAAGGCCACTCCGGTGATTACGTGGAATAACCCGGCAGCCATTACATATGGAACGGCCTTGAGTGCTACACAGTTAAATGCAACGGCCAACGTGCCCGGTGTATTTGTCTATACACCTTCAGTGGGTACAGTCTTAAATGCAGGTGTCAACCAGGTGTTATCCGTGGATTTTACCCCAACCGATGCGGCTAATTATAATGCTGTTAATAATTTTCAGCGAGTGATTACCGTAAACAAGGCGGATCCTGTAATTACCTGGCCTAATCCCGCATCTATCGTCTATGGAACTCCACTTAGTGCGACTCAACTAAATGCTACCGCCAATGTGCCCGGAACGTTTTTATACACTCCTGTCAGTGGCACTATTTTAAATGTCGGAGTTAATCAGACGTTGTCATTGAATTTTACTCCTACTGATGGTTTAAATTATAATTCAATCAATGGGCGCACTGCGTTGATTACTGTTACAAAAGCTACACCCATTGTAACCTGGGCTACGCCACTGCCAATTAAAATCAATGAACCCTTAACCTCCACACAACTTAATGCCACGGCCTCTGTGCCCGGCACATTTACATATACTCCTGCAGTTGGATCTTCCTTTCCAACTGCAGGAACGTATACACTCACAGTATCCTTTACGCCTACGGATGCTTTGAATTATAATTCGGTACCCAGTACACAAGTTCAGATTACCGTTAATGATAAGGATAACCCAGTCGTAACCTGGGCAAATCCTGCAGCCATTACGTATGGTACGTTACTCAGTGCAACGCAGTTGAATGCGACAGCCAGTGTTCCGGGCACCTTTACGTATACGCCCGCCCCTGGAACCCTTTTGAATGCAGGAGTAAACCAAACGCTTTCCGTAACATTTGTGCCCAGTAATACGGTGGTCTACAATACTGTAATACGAACCGTACAAATTACAGTAAATAAGGCTCAACTGACTGCTACGGCAGCAGACAGAACGCGTGTTTATGGTGCCGCCAACCCAACGTTTACGATTACATATACTGGTTTTGTAAATAGTGAATCAGTTAGTGTGATTGATACACCTCCTGTTGCAACCTGTTCTGCCATTGCAGGTGATAATGCAGGAAGTACTTTTCCGATTATTCCGTCAGGCGGTATCGACAATAACTATAGTTTCATTTATGTAAATGGTACCCTTACCATCACGAAAGCTACCTTAACGGCACGTGCAGATGACAAGTCAAGGTCGTATGGATTACCGAATCCGGTTTTTACGATTAGCTATTCCGGGTTTGTGAATGGTGATACGGAAAGTGAAATTACACCACCATCCGCTGTTTCCAGTGCTACTGTGCTAAGTAATGTTGGAAGTTATCCAATCACATTAAGCGGAGGGTTATCCATTAATTATAATTTCACCTTGCAAAGCGGAACACTCACCGTCAATCCTGCCCCGCTTATTGCAAGGCCTGCGGATGCGAGTAAATCATATGGACAGGCTAATCCAGCGTTTACAATAACCTACAGTGGTTTTTTGAATGGAGATAATCCAAGTGCAATCACACAGCCAACGGCAACCACAACAGCAACTACCACGAGCCCCGTAGGCACGTATCCAATTAATCTTACTGGTGGTAATGCAGTTAATTATAGTATCATATTGCAACCCGGAGTGTTAACGATTAATAAGGCTGAGCTTACGGTCACCGCCAATAATCAGTCACGTGTTTATGGAGCGGCAAATCCTCCATTAACTTTTGTGTATGCCGGTTTTGTGCTGGGGGAGAACGCAACCGTGATTGATTCAGCTCCCATTGCTACCACCTCTGCAACAGTGCTAAGTGGAGCAGGAAATTATCCAATCAACGTGTCGGGTGGTTCTGACAATAACTATAATCTTAATTATGTTTCAGGTATTTTAACAATAACCAAGAAGGTATTAACGGCTACTGCCGTGAATGCCAGCCGAACCTATGGGGCAACAAATCCAACTTTTTTAATCACTTACTCTGGTTTTGTCAATTCAGAAGATGTGACCGTGATTGATGTGTTACCTATTGCTACAACTTCCGCAACGGTGACCAGTTCTGTTGGCACTTTTCCAATCACCGTCAGTGGAGGCACAGACAATAATTATAGTTTTAGCTACGTATCCGGTACACTAACCATCACAAAAGCAACACTTACCGCAACTGCTGTGAATACAAGCCGTGAATTTGGTGTGGCGAATCCTGTCTTTACAATATCCTATTCAGGTTTTATGAATGGAGAAACTGCTGTTGTTCTTGATGTTCCTCCGGTTGCCTCTAGTACAGCCAATGCATCGAGCCCGGTTGGCACTTATACGATTAGTGTTACCGGAGGCACTGATAATAATTACACATTTACCTATGTGAATGGCACCCTCACCATTGTAAAGGCCACTCCAGTAATCACTTGGAACAATCCTGCCGCTATAACATACGGAACAGCCTTGAGTGCTACACAATTGAATGCTTCAGCAAATGTGGCGGGAACATTCACCTATACGCCTGCTGCAGGCACCATTTTAAATGCTGGTCCTAATCAGGTTCTGAGTGCAAACTTTAATCCTGCTAATTCAGCCAATTATAATTCAGTTACTGGTATTACCGTATTGATTACAGTTAATAAGGCTACGCCAATAATCACATGGGCTAATCCGGCAGCGATCACCTATGGCACACCGCTTTCTGCAACACAACTAAATGCAACAGCCAACGTGCCGGGAAGTTTCGTATACAGTCCTGCGGCAGGTACTGTTTTAAATGCCGGTGTAAATCAGGTGTTGTCAGTTAATTTTACACCAACTGATGCGAATAATTATAACACGGTTATCGGGAGGACTGCACAGATCACAGTGAATAAGGCAAACCCGGTGATTACGTGGAATACACCGGCTCCCATTACGTTTGGTACTGCGCTTAGCTCAACCCAGCTAAATGCATCAGCCAACGTACCAGGTACATTTATTTACAGCCCAACTGCCGGAACGATATTAAATGCCGGTGCAAATCAAACATTGTCAGTTAATTTCACTCCAACAGATGCCAATAACTATAACGCTGTAAATGGAACAACCGTAAGTATTACAGTGAATAAAGCTACCCCGGTAATCACCTGGCCAACGCCAGCGCCTATTACATTCGGTACTGCACTCGGTGCCACACAATTGAATGCAACAGCCAATACAACCGGTACCTTTACATATACACCGGCCAGCGGCACAGTGTTGAATGCCGGTGCTAATCAGGTATTATCAGCGAATTTCGTTCCCAGTAATACCAATAATTTCAATAGTGTGAATGGTGTTACTGTTTTAATAACCGTGAATAAGGCTAATCCGGTAATCACCTGGAATAACCCATCAGCGATAAACTATGGCACACCTTTAAGCGCAACTCAACTTAATGCAAGCGCTTCTGTGGCTGGATCATTTACGTATACACCGACTTCAGGAACACTACTCAATGCAGGTGTTAACCAAAAACTTGCCGTTAGGTTTGTGCCAACAAACACCAGTAATTACAATGTTATTGAAGAGACTGCCGTAGAGATAACCGTTAATAAGATCAATCTGACAGCACGTGCTAATGACATCAGCCGTATTTATGGTACAGACAATCCTGTGTTAACAATTTTATATACAGGCTTTGTTAATGGAGAGGGTGAATCGGTATTGGATAGTAAACCATCAACCAGCACAACCGCTACAAAAACTACTGCTGTTGGCACTTACCCCATAACTGTATCCGGAGGTGTGGATAATAATTATAATTTTATTTATGCAACGGGGATACTTACCATTACCAAGGCAATGTTAACCGCTGCCGCGGATAACAAAACGAAATTATTCGGCACACCTAATCCTGAATTAACCATCAGTTATTCCGGATTTGCCAATGCAGATAATGCCAATGATCTTGACGTGAAGCCACAAGTGACCACCACCGCGACCCTTTCTTCACCGCAGGGTGGTTATCCGATTACCGTTTCGGGCGGCAGCGACAATAATTACAACTTTACCTATGTGCAAGGCACGTTAACGATTACACCAAACTTCCCACCTACACTTACTGATTTTTCGATACAAACTCCGGAAGACATACCTTTTACGTTCACGTACACAACATTCGGAAATAATTTCACTAGTTTCTCAGGTAGTCCAATTCAATATGTAAAAGTAATTTCTTTACCTGCACAGGGCACGCTCTTTTGGAAGGGCACTGCGGTTGTCGCAGGTGCTGAAATCATGGTTGAAGGTGGCGCCATCAACAATTTTATTTATCAGCCAAGATCAGAATTTAGTGGTTCAGATTCTTTTAGATGGAATGCGTTCGATGGAACGTTTTCAGCTGCCCAGAACGCCAATGTATTAATTACTGTACTCAAAGTGAATGATCCTCCGGTATTAAGTAATATAGAAACAACCCCGGTGTTATACAGCTTAGGTGACCCAGCCATACCGGTATCAACAACTATATTGATAAGCGATATCGATAATGCGAATATGTTTTCAGCAACAATCTCGATAATCGAGAACTTTACTAACGGTGATCAGCTTTCCTATAGACCAGAATCCGGATCGCCAATTACGGCCACCTATAATTCAGCAACCGGAATTTTAGACTTAACAGGAAAAGATACACGTGCTAATTATGAGGCAGCATTGGCAAAAGTATTGTTCAGCAGTCCGGTTACGGGTGATGCAGAAGTATCCGATAAGCGAGTAGCTTTTGTAGTTCGCGATAGTCTGGATGACAGCAATATAGTAAGCCGTATTGTTTCCATTACCGAGGTATTTCCTGAAGTAAGTATTGTAAATGCATTTACACCTAATGATGATGGTGTTAACGATTACTGGGATTTTGTAGACCTGGATTATTACTCTGACATTGATATCAGGGTGTTTGACAGGAATGGTTCATTGGTATTTCAATGCAATACCGTTGATTGTAAATGGGATGGCAAAAAAAATGGCAGGGCCTTACCGCCTGGTCCATACTTCTACACCATCTATTTGAATGGAGGAAAGCGTAAATACCAGGGCACTGTAACGATATTGAGATGAAGAAGCTAGTTATGCTATATCGAAACCTGGTACTGACAGTATTTATTTTTGGCGGAATACAATCACCTGCACAAGAAGACGATTACACACAGTATTATTTGAATCTACCGGCTGTAAATCCCGCCTTTACCGGTATGGATGATTTTTTTAGTATGCATGCTGGTGTAAGGGAGGGCTGGAATAACTACGGAATTCAAAATGATAATTCTTATTTCAGTTTCTTTGGGGCATTAAACAATGGAAGTCGTTCCGGGCGCAGAAACAATTCATTGCGAACATCCGATCCAACCATCTTCGAATCGATTCAAAATGAAAATAAATACAGAAGGCGTCATGGGTTGGGTGGTATTGTTACCAGTAGAAGGGTAGATCCTTATAAATCGTTCGGTACCTTCTTGAATTACTCCTATCATTTACCATTGGCACCTAAACTGAGTATCTCATTGGGCACCCGAATTGGATATATAAATCAGCGGATTGATTTCTCGGGTCTTCTGGTACGCGATGATGTAAACGACTTATTCTATCAAAGTTTATTGATGGCAGGGCAGGGTAATCAGAATACGGTGGTGGTCGACTTTGGTACGGTCATTTATTCAAAGAGGTTCTTCCTGGGATTGTCATCGGACAATCTTGTGGCCCGGATGATGAATGGCGATCAGTTATTCAACTTAAATACAGGTGTTCGGTACAGGGCTCAGGTAGGTGCATTTTTTCCGCTCAATACGGACTGGATGGTATCGCCCGGTATTATCACCACCTATAAAGAGGGTTTTGATTTAAGGTGGGCAGCCAATGTCCGGTTGAAGTATAAAGACCTTATCTATGTGGGATCGGCATTTGAACCCGATTTAAAAACTTCTATACTTCTTGGTTTAACAACAAACAAAGTATCTATCAATTATGCCTATGATGTATACATGGGCGGGTTAGATAATTTTAATGTAAACACACATGAGCTGGTATTGAGTCTCATAGTATTTAATCCATATAAATTAAAGCCTCGGTTTTGGTGATAGTAAGCATGAAGCGTTTGATTTTGTATATACTTCTTTTTATTACAGCTCATGTGGTACACGCACAGGAACTTGCATTCACCGAACCGTTAAATCTAGGCTCTCTGATAAATTCTCAAGATGGAGAGTTGGCACCCATACTCTCGCCTGATGGACAGACACTATACTTTTCAAGGGCTATTCATAACAATAATTTGGGCGGTAAATATGCCGGTACTGATATCTGGATTTCCCGTAAGGATGGTAATGGTAACTGGACGCCCGCTGTCAATGCAGGCAAACCCTGGAATAATAAGCGTTCCAATGCAGTTATTGGTATCAGTCAGGATGGTAAGACAGTTTATTTACTGAATGCATACAACTACAAGAGTGGAATTTCATTTTCCAAATTAGTGGATGGAAACTGGACCAAACCTGAGTTTGTTCCTGTGCCTGGAATAAACCGCGATGACTTTGTAGGCCTTTATGTACACCCGGACTTTGATGTGATGATGATTTCTATGAAAGGAAAGGATAGTTATGGCGAGGAAGATTTATATGTGAGCCTTAAAGACAAAAATGGGGTGTGGTCAGCGCCAAAGAATCTTGGTCAGTCTATTAATACGGCTGGGTTTGAGATTTCACCGTTTCTTTCCATTGATAAATCAAAATTGTTCTTCTCCAGTAATGGGCATGGTGGCAATGGTGAAGCAGATATACTGGTGAGTGAAAGGCTTTACGACTCATGGGATATTTGGTCGGTACCACGAAATTTAGGGGCCTCTGTTAACACCGGTAAGTTTGATTCTTACTTCTCGATTTATGCTGACACGGTTGCCTTCTATGCCCGTAATTTTGGAGTAAAAGGAACGGATTTATTTACCCTGAAAGTTTCATATGTAAGCAACGTACTGCCCGCGGGTTCCAATTTTTTGACAGAGAAAGAACTCAATGAGATTTACCCTAAGCGAATATCAACTCGGTTAGATTTTAATAAGGGAATATCAACGCTATCGAATGATCAAAATGAAATTGTCTGGTTCGTTGGCAATCGCGTATTATCTAAAAGTAACATTCAAATCCTGATTTGGGTAAGAGAGGAAGAGGACAGTAAAAATACGCTGGAGCGGACGGCCGAAATTATTCGAGCATTAAAATTAGTTGGTTTTGATGAATCCAGAATAGCTGTTTCCACCCAACGCATAAAGCCAGAAGCCAGTAAGAGTGGGGGAGGCGTGATCGAAATCCTACTATTCAGGTAAGCGAAAAAGTTTTATAGTAAGATTGACTGGCCAGCGCAAACATTTCCCGGTCACCTCGTGAGTCACCATAAGCAATGATTTTGTCAAACGCTGATAAATTGAATTGCTCCTTAATCCGGTTAGCCTTTTCTGGTCCGTAACAATTCTCCCCAAGGTATTTACCGGTAAGTTTGTTTTCAAACACGTCAAGCTTTGTTCCAATGCAGAGAAGGTTCATTTCGTCACACCAGGGCTTAACCCAGTTTTCTGCTGAAGCCGTTACAACTACGATTGTTTCCTGGTTATTTTTATGATAATTGATCTGTTCAACAGCCTCAGGGCGAAGCATTTTTGGAATACACTGACGTGCAAAGGCTTTACATTTTTTATTAAATACGTCTAACGGCTCATGCTTAAAAAACCATTGAAGCAGAATTTGCTTAGCCTTATTGTTGGATACCAGTTTTACTGTATATAGGATAAGAACTGGGGATAAAACCAGTAAACCGATAAGAACCTTAATCCAACCGTGATAATGGATCAAAAACTTTCTTAAAGAATCTCCAGTGGTAATGGTGCCATCAAAATCAAAAAGTATAAGATTATTCACCCTAATTATAGATGATTATATAAAACGAAATAATCCACAGTAAGATGGTAATAAGAATAAATTTATCTTTTACCAGGATGCTGGTGGGTGAACCACTATTTTGTTCCACCATAGTTATTTGCAGATAACGCATAATACCGGCAATAACAAATACGGTTGTGGTGAAGAGATAAGAACTGTTGAAATGCGCTATAACTTCTGCTGATACCGTGTACATAATATAGGACACTACGATAACGGCAGCAAAAATGGTAAGGCAGGCATTAATGAATTCAAGGTTATAACTTGAGGAAGTTTTTCGGATTATTGACTGCGAAGTTGTTTGAAGTACCAGATCATCCCGTCTTTTTGCCAGAACTAGGAATAGTGAAAGCAGTAAAACCATAATCGAGAGCCAATGGGATACTTCAACCCCGGATAAAATTCCACCGCTGTGTATGCGGATTAAAAACCCTAACGAAACAATGAATAGATCTACAATGGGTATATTTTTCAGGCCGAAAGAATATGCGATGTTCAGCACCAGGTAACAACTTAGCAGGATGAGGAATACAGGGTGCAGCAAGTAAGAAAGTGACAGGCCAGCTACTATAAAAATTATCAGAAGGATTGTTGCCGTTGAACGGCTAACGGCTCCGGACGCCAGCGGTCTATCCTTTTTTAAAGGATGGATACGATCAACTTCAATATCCTTAAGATCGTTTAAAATATAAACAGCTGATGCAATCAGACTGAAGGCTATAATGCCCAGGATAATAATTTCCAAACGCTCAACCTGAAAGATACTTCCTGCAAAGAAAGTAGGGATGAGTAAAAAAAGATTTTTTATCCAATGGGCAGGCCGAATCAATTTTAAAACGGGCTGCATACTGAGTTACCAGATATTTTCTAAATCTTCCTTCGTGTACAAATGGTTGCGGTCGGTAAACATGCTTTTCATATCACGACCGTTTAGTTTCAAAGGATCTTTTGTGAACAACCTCGATAACAAGGCAATCGGTAAAAGGAATAAGAAGAAAATAAGGCCCAGTAAAATTTTTGAGTTGATCCACCCGAGTACATGCGCAAATTTTAACCATACCCATTCTATTCCCTTCGCTGCAATGGGAATAAATACGGAAAACAAGCCTATGCCAACAGCTACTTTAGCGAGAACTTCCGCTGCCTGAATGTATTCTTTTACAAATAAAATCCAGGCAATAACCAGAAATCCGGTAACAATGACCAGAATGGTTTTGTATCTGTCTTGCTTTTGCACGATAAGGGTTTAGAAAAGTGTATAAATGAAAGGTGCAACTGCAGACCCACCCCCGATGACCAATAAAACTCCGATAAAAATCAACAGTAAAATTATGGGTGTTAACCACCATTTTTTACGTGCTGCCAAGAACTTGAGGATGTCTTTAAGGAATTCCATACCAACTAGATTTTAGACCTGCAAATATACCCTAATCCAAGGTAAATTCTTCCTTCCAATTATCTTTTTCTTGCCATTCGGGCTGGGCTTTTTTATCAAAAACATAGTTCCCAACCACCAGGTAATCCATCTCCGTTCGCATAAAACAACGATAGGCATCTTCGGGTGTACAGATGATGGGTTCACCGCGAACGTTGAAGCTGGTGTTCACCACAACCCCATAGCCAGTCAATTTTTTAAATGATTCTATGAGTTGATAATACTTTGGATTGGTTTCCTTATGAACGGTTTGAATTCGTGCAGAGAAATCAATGTGCGTTATGGCTGGCATGTCGGAACGCAAATGGTAGAGTTTGTCCTTTAGCGACATAGCATTATAGCCCTCTGGTAATGACTTTCTCCTGCTCTGAACAACCGGTTGAACCAATAGCATGTAGGGAGAAACTGACTCGTGCTCAAAATAAGTTGAGCACTCTTCGGCTAAAACTGATGGAGCGAAAGGTCTGAAGGATTCGCGATACTTTATTTTTACATTAAGTTTTCGTTGCATCTCCGCACTTCGAGGGTCGCCTAAAATACTGCGCCCCCCCAGGGCCCGTGGACCGAACTCCATGCGTCCTTGCATCCAACCCACAACGTTGTCTTCAGAAATCTTTTTCGCAACGAACTCTGTAAGCTGATTATAATCGGTGAAATGCTGAGCCTTACCTTGGTATTTCCGGATTACTTTTTCAACATCAAAATCGGAATATTCAGGCCCCAGGTAGGAGCCTTTCATGGCATCCATGGCAACGGGTATCTTCCGGTCCTGGCCGAAATGAATGTGATATGCAGCTTGCGCTGCCCCAAGCGCGCCACCGGCATCCCCGGCTGCTGGCTGAATAAACACGTTGTCAAATATTTTGGTGTTCAGTAACTTACCATTAGCCACACAGTTTAAGGCTACACCCCCTGCCAGGCATAAATTCTTTGATCCGGTAAGTCGCTTAGCCTCCTTTCCCATTAAAATGACAGACTCCTCTGTAATTTTTTGAATGGCAAGACCAAGGTTACAATGATGGGCCTGAAGTTCATCTTCCGGTTTTCGGGCTTTAAAGCCGAACATCTTTTCCCATTTGTCTTCATGTACCATGCGCAGACCGGTAGCGTAATTAAAGTATTCCTGATCTAACCAAACGGAACCATCTTCTTTTATGGAAATAAGTTTTTCCTTGATAATGGAAACAAATCGATTTACTTCCTCACTATCGGGTACACCGTAAGGGGCCAAACCCATGAGTTTGTACTCGCCTGAGTTTACTTTAAAGCCAAGAAAATAAGTAAAAGCAGAGTATAGTAATCCTAACGAATGAGGAAACTTAAGTTCCTTAAGAATTTTAATATCCTTTCCGGTGCCGTGGCAAATGGATGCTGTAGCCCATTCCCCAACGCCATCAATCGTCATAATGGCTGACTCCTCAAAGGGGGAAGAATAAAATGCACTGGCCGCATGTGATAGGTGATGTTCAGGGAATAAAAGCTTTAGCTTCTTCTTGTCATAGGATTCTATTTTTTCCAATTCCTCAAGAATCAGACGTTTGAGAAACATTTTCTCCCGCAGCCAAACGGGTATTGCTGTTATGAAAGAAGACACCCCTTTTGGCGCAAAGGCATAGTAGGTTTCCAGAAGACGTTCAAACTTTAACAGGGGTTTGTCGTAAAAGGCGATGGCATCCAGTTTATCGATCGTGGTACCGGCATATTCCAGGCAAAATTTAACGGCATTTGACGGGAAACCGGGGTCATGCTTTTTACGGGTGAAACGCTCCTCCTGAGCTGCGGCTATGATTTCACCATTTTCAATAATGGCGGCTGCGGAGTCGTGATAGAATGCGGAAATGCCTAGGATTTTCATGATTTAATTATGGGTACAAGAGCGAATGTAAAAACTTCTACACGAGTTATTTTGTTGATTTTAAGGTTCACTACAGATGATACAAGGGCTTTTATGAGGTATATTTAATCTGCGAATTTAATTGATTTGATTGTAAGCTTAAAAAAATCAGAATCATTCGGAGAAGGAATCTTTAAAACAATTTTTCAATCGATTCCGTAACAACGGGAGGATTCGATTAGAGGCTTTTCAAAGGGGTATTTAATGGCATAAAATGTGGTATCTTTGTGAAAGGTAATGGTTGGCTAATATGGATATTCTGTTTCTTTTAAAGGTAATTTGGAGGAAGAAGTGGTTATGGATAACCATTCCTATTATTGCCAGTGGCGCTGCTTACTTCTTTACCCTTAATCAAATTCACAAATATAGGGCATCAACCCAATTGGCAACTGGATTTACCATGAATGATCAGGTTCACCTGAAAGAGGAGTGGTTTAACCCCAGAGATGCGGATATAAAATTCAGCAACCTCCTGAGTTCAATGAATGCCGGGGCACCCGCCAACTTTGTTCAGTATAGACTATTGTTGCATGATTTGGATGAAAGGAGTATTCCTTTTCATCAACCTGATCCTGAGAAACTTCAAACGGATCTGGAAGAAATTAGCTATGTCAAAAATCTGGTAACTTCAATGCTGGACAGTTTGAAACCTTTGTCTACCTCATCACCTGGTTATCCGGTGATCAGAAAGTTTTTGTCGGCTTATAATTATGATTATTTAGTCATAAGATCAAACCTATCCATATACCGTATTCCAAATACTGACTTCATCCAGGTGGATTATGTTTCAGATAATCCGCAGTTGTCGGCATTAGCTGCCAATGCATTTTGTGAAGAATTTATTCGATTTAGTCGATCCTTAACGACAGAACGTGCTGGTGAATCAGTGGATTTCCTGAATTACCTGGTTATCCAGAAAAAATCTGAACTGGATGAAAAACTTGAAACTCAACGGTTGTTCAAAACCAGCAATAGTCTTTTTAGTGTTGAGAAGGAGGGTGAGAATAAGCTGGGGCAACTAACGGATCTTGAAAAGCAGCGTGATGAAATTAGAAGCTCACTATATCGCATTGAACTAACCAAAGGTAACTTAACGAGGCAGCTGAATGGATTAGCTGGAAACACTGCAAGTCCTCCCGATAATCAAAGGATTATTGAATTGCGGAATACAATCAACACGTTAAATGACCGATACATTACCGGTGGTCAAGTAGATACTATGTTAAGGGATTCGATCAGTTTTCTGAGGGAGCAGTTGCGAATTCAAACCATGAATAGTGGAAATAGCCAGTCTACCCCCACTTTGTCAAAAGCTGAGATTCAGAATAGTCTTAATGAGTTGGATGTAGAATATCAAGTAGCCAGAACGAATTTGTATACGGTTGAAGCAAAGATTAGGAATCTGCAGTATAGTTTTTCTGGTTATGCATCCAAGGAAGCAAAACTAGCCGCAATTCAGCAAGAGGTTGATCTTGCTTCACAGGAATATTTAGAAGCAGTTGGTAAATTTAATGAAGCAAAAAATAAGCTTCTGACATCAAATACTCTTAGACAGGTTTCTGCCGCCTTTCCTCCGCAGGATCCATTATCAAATAAACGTATTTTGATTGTTGGATTGGCAGGCTTTAGCAGTTTTTCAATTTGTATTTTTGTTATTGTGTTGCTCGAGTTTCTGGATCAATCCATTCGGTCTATAGATAAGTTTAATTCGATTGTCAACTTGCCATTGATTGGTTCTGTAATCAAACTGAATGTCAATAATTTCAATATTCCACAAATCTTCAATCAGTCAGGAAGTGAAAATGGGGAATTATTCAAGTCAATTTTACGCAAGCTCCGGCATGAAATCGTTTCGCTTAACTCCTCTGTACTCTTGGTGACGAGCTTGCGAAAAAATGAAGGAAAAACGTTTATTATTATCGCCTTATCGTACATATTGAGTTTAGTCAATAAGCGTGTATTGATTGTTGATACGAATTTCAGGAATAACATTCTTTCACGAACTATGCCTAAAGAGCAAGCAAAAGTTAAATCCATCGAAAACCGAAAACCTGTCGCAGGCTTTTTAGCTTCCTCAACGCAGCAAAAGGTAGATGAGGAAGAGGATAGTGAGATGGCTTACGAGTTGATAACACCAACTATTTATAAGAATGTATTCATTGTTACAAATGGTGGTGGTGGCGCGGCTTCGCCTGCCGAAATACTAAGCGGACGAAATTTTAAGAGTTTGATTGATGGCTTCAAGGCTAATTTTGACTACATTATTTTAGAGGGTGGCGCCTTAAATGATTATGCAGACACTAAAGAACTGGTTCAGTATGTTGATAAAGTTGTTACGATATTCTCTGCGCAATCGGTTATTTCTCAGCAAGATCGTGAATCAATCCATTACCTGAATTCGTTAGGAAATAAATTTGGAGGCTGTATCCTTAACCGCATTGATCCTAAGGACTATAAATTGTAATGTCCATTAGTTGGATTCAATGGATTGATTAAATTCCTTCTCTTTTTCTATCAGGATACGCTTAACAATTGCCTTTGCAGACTCAAAGTCGATTAATTTATTATCACGGTATTCATTTGCTTTTTGAATCGCTTTTTGCAGTACATGAACATCTGCTTTCTTTCGGAATGGTTCGCGAAGAGGCTCAACATCAAAATCAACAGGAAAATGCTTCTTGGTCAGATCAAATATCTGGTCTGAAGATTTTATTTCGCCCAACCTATTAATATCATCTAGTAGTAAATTGGCCTTGCTTTCTGTTACTTCATCTAACGCTTTCAGAAGTTGATCAAGTGTAATGTTTGATGCATGAATATCCTTAATAACTTCTTTAGATAGCTGGTTGGTTTGAGTCTTTACTTTTTTTATTTTTTCAGTAATCTTCTTCGGTAGAAAAGCAGGTTCAGTATCCTTAAGAAGTTCATTGGCAATTACTGCCGGGGCATACTGTTTGTACAGCACATATCCAATTACTGTAATTGTTGAGAGAATTAGAATTACCAGTATTAATTTTTTGTTTATCATGTCTATGTTCACCGAAATATAACTAGAACTGTGGTATTTAAATGCTTTAGGTAGCAGTAGCGATGTTTTCTGATTGTTACGCAACTATAATTTGATTGCATAAATATGGTAAAATGGCTGCACTAGATTTAGCAAAGTTATAGAATCAAGGATTATCTTTACCATAAATCTATTCATGTTGGCAACAAATAGGGGTTCGATTAATTGGATAAATCATGGTGCATTTTCTCTGTTAAATCAGGTCTTTGCAGTTCTCTTAGGATTTGGTAGTATCTTTTTTCTGGTGCGAGTTATACCTCCTTCTGAAGTTGGCGTTTGGGTATTATTCACCAGCGTTGGGGGTATTTTGGAGACTTTGCGCATCGGTTTCATTCGAACCCCATTTGTAAGCATGCTCGTGGTTGCTGAGGAACGAGAATATGCAAAAATTATTCAGAATTCCCTCATTCTCCATATTTTACTGACCTGCTTGATTGGCATTCTTTTATTGGCCAGTGCCGAACAGCTTGCAAAGTTTTGGTATTCCGAAAACCTAGAACAGCTCTTTTACATTTATTCCGTGAATTCATTTGTTTTAATTGCGTTTTTTCATTTTGAATATTTATTACAATCGAGGCTGGAGTTCAAAGCAATCTTTATTTCCAATTTTATCAGGTTGTTTATAGTTTTTGCCTATATCTTAGGATATTATGTTAGTGGTAATCGACCTTCATTGAATGAGTTAGCCATTGTGCAAATTGGCTCTACAATTGTGGCATCTTTTTTTTCATTTCAACTAATAAAAGGCAAGATACCCGAGCTTAAAAGGAGTCAGTTAGATGTTACTATTCTTAAAAAGTTGTTCCATTTGGGGAAGTACACGTTTGGTACAAATATCAGCTCTATGCTTATTAAGAATACTGACAGTTGGATGATTGGCCGCTTTATTTCTACTGCAGGAGTAGCTATGTACAATCCAGCGTTACGGATTTCAAACATTGTTGAAGTGCCTACATTGGCTATTGCTAATATTGTATTTCCACAAGTAGGAAATAAAATGCGCGAGTCTGGTGTTGAGGGTGTTCAATCAATCTATTATAAGTCAGTTAGCCTAATACTGGCCGTTATGCTTCCTGTGGTGCTGCCGGTTTATTTTATGGCAGATTTCATAATTCTAATCCTTTTCGGGAAGGAGTACATGGAAGCGGTTCCTATCTTACAAGTCACTATCTTTTATACTATTCTTGTGCCCTTTAGCCGGCAATTTGGAACGATTATGGACGCACTGCAAATGCCTAAGTTGAATTTTTACATATCCTTACTCATGGCGATTCTTAACGTTGTGCTGAACTACTATTTACTACAGTCTTTTGGTGTGATTGGTGCAGCGTACAGCACAGTTATATCATTCTGTTTTATTTTTGTTGTTTGTCAATCTATTCTTTATTACAAGTTTAAAATCAATACCCTGAGAGTTTTTGTAGAATTAATCTCCTGGTATACTTATGGATGGCATTTTTTTAGGTCTTGGTTAAGCAATAAGAAGTGATGAGTAATTTATTTCTGGTACAGAGAAGTGTCTTTAAAATTCTAATTTGGTTTGAGTAAAAAAGTTACAGAAAAAGATTTGGTTAAGGCAGCGGTTATTGTATTTGTGGTAACGGTGTACCTTTTCATGCTGCTAAAAATTGTTATCCTCAAATGAAGTCGCGTGTTATCACTTTCCTGATCGTGTTAACAGTAACTGTTATTTCAGTAGCGATATCTTATTTCATGGCTTCAGGTACTATTATAATTGGCCCGTTGATAATCCTTGGAGTTTTTGGTTTTTTTATTGTAAGTGCAGTCGTTTATGACTTTAGTATCGGTGTATATATACTTTTTCTGATGGGCACATTTATGTTTTATGTCGCTCGTATTATTACAGCACCTATTCCCTTTGGTATTTTTTATGACGCATTGGTTGTTATAACGTTTGCCGGTATTTTCCTAAACATCAAACAACAAAAGGACTGGACTTCATTTAACAATGCTTTTACTGTTTTCTTCATCGTCATAACAGCCTATCAGATACTCCAATTGTTTAATCCCAATGCTGTATCAATAAATGGTTGGTTGGTCTCCATGCGTAATAATACCTCCTTGTTGTTATACATTATTTTTTTTCAACTTTTTATAGCGATAAAAAATATTAAATGGTTTACTGTACTCTGGTTGGGCGTAGCTTTGATTGTTGCTCTTTATGGGATTTACCAGGAGGTATTTGGGTTAACGGCCTTTGAATGGCGTTGGATCTATGAAGCACCAGGTCGTTTTGAGCTTTTTTTTGTATGGGGCAGTATGCGAAAGTTTTCTTTTCTATCTGATCCTGCCGCCTATGGTATGTTCCTTTCAATAAGTGGTTTGGCCCTGGTGGCATTGGCATTCGGTCCGTATAAAATGCATTGGAAATTTATTTTTATAGCAACTTCAATTATTGTTTTTGTAGCCATGCTTTATTCCGGTACCCGCACGGCTACTGCTATGGTAGCTGTAGGTCTTTTATTTTTGATTTTATTAAACATTAACAGCACAAAGGTCATTCTGTTTGCTATGGTTATTGTACTTGCAGGTGGAATTGTGTTTTTTGGACCTTTCTATAGTCCTGAAATAATTCGACTCCGTTCTACATTTACCCCATCTGAAGATGCCTCCATGGGCGTCAGAGATTATAAGCGTCTCCGCTGGCAGTATTATATTCAGAAGCATCCTATAGGTGGTGGGTTAATGACCACCGGATTAAGCGGACAAGCCTATTCTCCAGGTCACCCATTGGCAGGAGACTGGGATCCTGATAGTGGTTACCTGGCAACTGCACTGGAACTTGGATGGATTGGATTAATAATTTTTATATCTTTCTTTGCTATAGTAATGATTAAAGGTGTAAACAACCAATTTTTAATCGTGGATCCACTGCTTCGAAATTTAAACTTGGTGTATACAGTTCCATTCTTTGCTTTATCCGTGGGACATTTTACGCAACATGCGATGTTCTCAAGACCTGCTAATCTTATTGTTATTGCTACTTATGCACTGTTAATTCGCTTACCCCAATTCGACAGATTAAAATCAGATAAAATTGTTTAATATATGACGACTATGAGATTCCTTACCTATTTAGTATGGCTTGGAGTGGTAGCTTCCCAGGCACAAAACATTGATTACAATAAAATTATATTACCGGATCGGGTTCAAACTACTGATTTTGGTGAGAAATTGGTTCAGTTGGCCTGGAAAAATCATCCGACAAATGAAATTTTACGACATGAATTGATGATTGCCCAATTGCAGGTAGGTAAGGCACCGGCCGAGTGGTTAAAAATGATAACTATTCAGGGAAACATCAATGAATATAACATTAACGAACCAGACGGGAATGTTCCTGTTTTCTTTCCGCGTTACAATTTTGGCATATTAATACCCCTTGGTGTTTTTGTATCCAATCCTAATGAGACGAAACAAAACAGACAACGTTTATCGATAGCCCAGGAGGATATAAACGCTCAGAAGCTTGAGGTGCGAAGGGTGGTATTGAAAGCTTACAACGAGTACCAGTTGCGGGAGAAAATATTCAAAATTCAGTCCCAACAATTTTCTGATATTGAAAGTAACTTCAAATTGGTTGAGCAACGTTTTAAAAATGGTGAAATAACGTTTGAGGTTTATACAGCAAGCCAAACTGACCTCAATCGGGCATCAATTCTATTGCTGGAGGCTGATCGTGATTTTAAAAATTCCAAACTTGATTTGGAGCAATTGATTGGCCTAAGACTAGAAGATGTAATGTGATTTTAATTTAACAAAGTGCTTTTTGAAGTTTAAAAATTTTCCTGAATACTGTATATTTGGTCTCTAAAAATTTTTTTAGTGCTGATAAGAGACCCTTTTTTAGATGAGTTCGATTTCGGTTAATGCTGTTAAACCTAATAGACGTGGATGGATTGATTATGCCAGAGGCTTCGTCATCATTTATGTTGTTTACCGACACGGATTAACCGGATTGCTGAACTCCGGAGTAGATATTGCGAACGTTATCTATTTGGTTCAGGAATCAAGTATGCCTGTTTTTTTTATTGTTTCAGGGATTTTCATTCATTCGAGTGCCCTGAAGCGTGGACTAGACACGTTTGTTCGGTTTAAGTTTGAATCCCTACTTTATCCTTACCTGGTGTGGGCAAGCATTCACCTTGCCATACAAATTTTGTTCAAAACCTACTCGAATTCTGATAAGGATTTATATTATTTCGTGTACCTGTTTATTTACCCACGTGCAATCGATCAGTTTTGGTACTTGTATACGCTGTTTGCTGTTATGTTTCTGTTCGCAGTACTTAATTTCAAGCTCTTGAAGTTTAATGCTCTTGCTAACCTGTTGCTGGCAGTGGCATTATATTTCATATCCTTTTATGTTGAGACCAATTATTTAGCCATTCATGATGCATTCTTTTATTATATATTTCTTGTTTTTGGCTTTTTAATAGCCGATGCCATATTTGATGTCAATGGTATTTTTTTCCGGGGCAAGTGGTTGATTTATGTTCTCCCGGTTTTTGCTTTGTTACAGGTATACTGGTTTTTCCATTACCCTGATGTTCATTTTGTGAAGGAGCTTGATTATATTGGTTTTATATTGTTTGTGCCCATAACCATCATCGGAGCGTTGCTGCTGTTTTTTATCTCCTATAAACTCGATCAATGGGGCTTTCTTAAAACACTTAAATACATTGGTAGCCATTCGTTGTACATCTACATTATGCATTTGATTTTTACAAGTGCTATTCGGGTGCTCTTGCTAAAGTTCTATCCTTCAATCGAACCTTTTGTGTTGCTGATTCTTATTATTATTGGCGGTGTAGTGATACCCATTATTTGCTACCGTGTTCTTATTAAACTAGGGTTTAATTCACTGTTTGTGCCCCCTGAAAGTTTACGCAAGATTATTTATTTCGGGAGTAAACCTCAATAGTACCCGGATAGACAATCCGGGGCGCATCAAACGTGTCGATTAACTGATATTCCTCTTTTAATTTTTCCCTGATCGCAAAGGGGTAAAAATTGTTAAGCGTAGGGATATGCTCAAATATTACCAGATCATAGTAATGATCGCTTATTCGCGATGTAAAATGCCGAAGCTCGCGATCAAACATGCCTACGCCCAGGTGGTACCATAGTGGACCCTTTTCTAACCTATAATTAGCTTCTACTGCCAGCGGGGTTAATTCTGACATATTCAGGACGATGGGTTCTTTGAGGGTGCGTACCTCTTGAACCTGCTTGATGACCCGGTCAATCCCACTCACCGTGCTCGCGGGCATGCGTATGTGCTTAAACGAATGTAACGATGACTCTTTCCAGGTGGATAAATCTGCATAAAGATTGCATTCCGGGGGTTGAAGGATATAGGTGTTTATAGAAACTACATCATTATCCACTTGAGTTACCAAAGCTTTAGCAATAAATCGATCAGCATATTTCCAATACTTTTCCGACCACCATAAGGCGATTAAAATAGTGAATACAGTAAACGTGAAGGGCGATTGATACCAACTTTCTTTTTGTAATTGAAAAAGGATAAACGCGCAACAAAAGGCATGAAAGAATATATTATTGTCCTTCGGAACATAACTTGTTACCTGGTAAATCATGGCCTGAACAAGAATGCCAACAACCAACACGCCAAAGGAAAATTCAACCCGCGTGATTGATCCCTTTCTCCATTGGCTAAAGAGAAGGATCGTTATGACGAGCAGGTAAAACTTTTCCCAGCGCGACTCTTCCATATTAATCCTAATAAGATCATATACCGATAGCCTGGAAAAGTGTGGTGGTTGACCATAGTTGAACCAATACGAAAACTCGTATTGTAAGAAGGGCAATATGAATAACAGAAAGAATACGATAACAGCCAATCCGAAAAAGATACCGTGTTTAACGGTTCGTGATTGATAGTTGTGCACAGCCATCACGGCAAGTGCAATGAATAGCCCTAATGCTCCAGCGTCTTGCTTGGTAAAGAAAGCCAGTGTTATGAAAAAGGCTGAGGCTCCAAGGAGGAGTAATGATAGTTTTTGCTGTGGGGTGTTTAAATATTGGAATAGGAAACCCAGTGCTATAAGCTGAAAAATAATAACGGTGTGGTTGTATTGAGGCCAATACAAGCCCAGGATGAACGTAAGGGAGAATATCAGGATACTCAAAAACCGGGTGTAAAATGATGCTCCATTGTTGACGAGAATCCAGCGAAACGCGACACCGGAAATAATATTCATAACGGCTTGCGCTTTGGCCAATGTGTATAAGGATGGTCCAAAGATTTTGAAGAATAGGGCCGGTATTATCCATGAACCTGCCCCCATGGGGATGCCAAAATCTTTGAAGGGGATTTCACCAAGATATAACCTATAGGCACCCTCCCAGATCATGTATAAGTTAATCTGGTAGGATAAATCAAAGAACAACGGCAATAGTGAAAAGCCTGTTATGGGGAGTAATTCAATAGAAAGAAGGGTCCACTTTTTCATATTAACGCAGGCCGTGAATCAAGTAACTCAGGCAATTAAGTGCAATAGAATAAATTACAAAGGACCTGAATAACCAGGTGGGTATGTGCTTGTAACCAAGCGCCAGTAAAACCATGAGCGCAGGTAAGAAATCGAGCGCAAATCGTTGCGTGTTCACCTGCATCCAACCATTGTTGTGGTAGCAAAGAATGCTGAGCATGATCAACGTGATCGTGCTCCAGAACGCAATTTTGAATTTCATTTCTTCCTGGGCTTTTACGGAAAATATTATCCAGGGGGAGGCCATAAGTATTGATGTGCCGTATTGGTCCAGCCCAATGGCCGTTAAATTCATTGTGCCCGAAAAAATCAGGTTATGCCCTTTTAACATCAGGTGGTAGAAATTGTATAGAAAATATTTTGTGCTGAATAGTCCGTATTGATTGATCCGTTCCTGGATAGGTTCTGCATAGATCAGGTATTGATAACCGGTGTCAAGAAAATTATGGAACCTCAAGTAATTGAGTGCGAAATACGGAATCACGCAAACAAAGGCTGTAATGAACGAAACGAAAATATTTTTAAATGCGGTTCTTCGATCAGGCTCATTGACATAAAGAAAATAGATAATCAGTATTCCGTAAAAAATGGTCATCTGCCGGGTGAGAAATGCAAACGCAAATAATAAGCCGATTAACAGCGGTCTTTTTTTATCCTGTAGCTCAATGAGTAATAACAAAAGCAAACAAATGCATACCACATGGGCAAAACCATTTATGAAATCGCTGGTAAGCACAACCCACCAATAGCCGCTGCCAAAAAAGAAAGCCATAAATACCCAAATCTTCCCCGATGAATCACCCATGTGCTGTAACAATAGCCGATAAAAGAGATACATACTCAGGCACGAAATAAAAAGGCTTATCAGTATGGTATTAACATGACTGCCAAAAAGGGCCACTACCGGTGTTAATAGGGCAGCAGGAAAAGGAGGGAAGCACACATAGTATTTACCTTCGAAAACGGAAGCATCCCAGAAGTAGTGATCGATATGAAGGTTGCCCTGAAGAAATGCTTTTGCCTGTAGTGCCGCAAGGTTCGAGTTGTAAGAATTTTTTTGAATAATAGGAATATGAAATAGTATATAAACCGAAAAAATCAGTATCCAATGTGGCCATTTCAGGTTTTGGAAACATAAAATTTCGTTGACAAATTTCTTCATAAACAAAGAATTAAAGCGTAACTATAGGTGTTAAAGTTATGAGATTTTGATAAAATGGCGAGTGATTTATTGACAAATTGGAACAATTATCCAATCGAAAAATCCGAAGTATCATCACCTGTCTTCGCTGAAGATTTTTACACTCAACTGGCAGAAAGTTCTTCCTTCATTGTTCGTGGTAATGGACGTTGTTATGGCGATGCATCACTATCTCCTCATGTTATTAGTGCGTTGAAGTTTAACCGGGTGCTTAATTTTGATGAAGCCCGAGGTATACTTACCTGCCAAAGCGGTTTATTGCTTTCTGATATTTTGGATTTGATTATGCCGCGGGGTTGGTTCCTGCCGGTTACCCCCGGTACCCGGTTTATTACGGTTGGGGGAGCCGTTGCCTCAGATGTTCACGGTAAAAATCATCATAAAGATGGTTCATTTTCGCAGCACATCGTTTCCATGAAAGTTCTCTCACCCAATGGTGAAATTGTGGTTTGCAGTGCATTGGAAAACAGCGAATATTTTTGGTTTACCTGTGGCGGAATGGGACTTACGGGGATTATACTGGAAGTTACCTTTACATTGAAGAAGATTGAGACCGGTTATATTAAACAGGTACAGATTAAGTCAGAGGGACTGGATGAGGTATTGGATCTCTTTGAGCAATATAGCCACTACACGTATTCTGTTGCGTGGATAGATTGTCTTAAAAAGGGACCTCATTTTGGACGAAGTATACTTATGCTTGGCGAGCATGCTACGATTCCTGAATTGAATGGACGTCAACATGTTTATCCCAAAAAATCAAAAACCTTGTCTGTGCCATTCCACTTTCCCTCTTTTGTATTAAATGGGCTATCGGTTAAGGCTTTTAATTCTGTTTTTTATGCCAAGAATTATAAACGGGAAATGCACTCCATAGCTAGTTGTGAAAGTTTCTTTTACCCCCTGGATGCTATTTTACATTGGAACAGAATCTATGGAAGGAAGGGATTTGTTCAGTATCAATTTGTCGTTCCGAAGGATAGGGGGAAAGAAGGAATCCGGGAGATTTTAACCAGGATCAGTAATAAGGGGTGGGGTTCGTTTTTAGCCGTGCTCAAGCTTTTCGGAACGCAACAAGGCCCTATTTCTTTTAATATGGAAGGCTATACCCTGGCGCTTGACATACCCATTAATGCAAAGCTCTTCGCCTTTTTGGATGAACTTGATATAATGGTAAAAGAGTATGGAGGACGTATTTACCTGACCAAAGATGCCCGCATGAAAGCAGAAATATTTCACAGTACATATCCTAATGCTTCAAGGTTTACTTCATTTCTTAGTGAGATTGATCCGGAGAAGAAAATAGTATCATCACTTTCAAGACGCCTTTCCATTAAATAGATCGATGAAAACAGCTCTTATTCTTGGCGCTACTTCAGAAGTAGCTTTAGCACTGGCTGATCAATTGGCAGCAAAGTCTGTTAACCTGATATTGGCTGCCCGCAATGTTGAAAATATTCTTCCGGTAAAATCTGACTTATCCATTCGTTATGGTATAACGGTTTCGGTTGTAGCATTTGATGCAGCTAACCCCAGTACACACAAGCATTTTTACGAAAGCCTTGTGCCTAAACCCGATACCGTAATCTGTGTTTTTGGTTATCTGGGAGATCATACACGGGCCCTGACCGATTGGGAAGAGTGTACGACTATCTTGAATTCAAATTATGTTGGCGCGGTTTCTATACTGAATGTCATTGCCAATGATTTTGAGAATCGAAAAGAAGGGATGATTGTGGGATTAAGTTCCGTGGCCGGAGAACGTGGACGCCAGAGTAATTATTTATACGGAAGTGCAAAGGCCGGTTTTACAGCATACTTATCCGGATTAAGAAACAGGCTTTTTAAAAGTGGCGTTCAGGTAATTACTGTAAAGCCGGGTTTTATGAAAACGCGTATGCTTAAAGGCATGAAAACATCTCCGTTTCTTACCGCTCAACCTGAAAAGGCTGCCGCGTTGATTATCCGGGCGATGCACCATAAGAAAGATGTTGTGTATGTGTTGCCAACCTGGAAATGGATCATGTTGATCATCAGAAACATTCCGGAGTTTATTTTTAAAAAGCTTAAGCTTTAAAGATTGTTAAACCCAGAGTTGTCATTAGAAAAATTTATGGGTAGCAATTATTTGACGAATACTGACGGTGTTGTCAATATTGTCAGGGTTTAACCCCGACATTGAAAATGAAGAAACGCTTACTTTGCAATACTTCATGCAACTTCTTCATTTTCAATTGTCGGCACGTAGTGCAAAAAAGTCTAATGACTTTTTGGGTTAAAATTGAATCTCAAAAATACGTTCACCTCTATCCGCAAGATAGAATGGGATCGCGGTCAAAGCCTGCGGTAACTAAAGCCAATACCGTGTTCAGCATCAAAAATCGAGATTGCTTCTCCGCCTGTGGCGGATCGCCATGAAGATAATATTCTTGAGATGACTTCTAATAGACTATTGCCTTCTGACTATTTCTTTCTGAAGGTTATAAACTCTTTGGAGATCAGGTGCTTGGCCGGCCACCAATAAAACGATGTGTTGGCAAACAGACTGATTTTATTAAGCTTGGTATGACTGTACCTGAACTCCTGCTCAACCGGCAGCGGCTTCATAAATTTGATCAGCTTTTTGTGCGTCATATGATTCAGTTCCAGGTATTCCTGCACCAGATCATATTGGCCGAGGGTAGTCTGGTTTCGTTTCCTGATCATGTTCACCAGTATTTTCTGAGGTACGTATTGAAGCCACGGAACGTTGATAATGCGTTGCATGTGGCTGGCGTATGGCCCTTCCCAGGGCGGGTAACTAAAATACAGCAAACCTCCACTTTTCAAATTTCGGTTTACAAGTATGTTAAGGATTCCCGGTATCCAGTCGGGTTTGATGTGCTCAATCACATCGTTGAGAATTATCACATCATATTCTTTATCAATCGGATTCTCGATTATATTTTTTTGTGAAAACGTTACCTTGTCGGTGGGATATTTTTTCAGCAAGGCAAAGGCTACTTCAATATGTTTTTCATCAATATCATAGCCGTCTACAAGGGCGCCTAAGTTATTGGCCATCCAGATGCTCATACCGCCAACGCCACAACCAAAGTCCATCACGGTCTTTCCGTTGAAGTCAAAATGTTTTTTCAAAAGCTTTTTATCAATGTCAAGGTGTCCGCCCTGGTCGAGCAAGGTTTCTTCTGCGTACTTGATGCCGTCTTGTATTCTATCCTGGTGTGTAACTTTTACTGAACTCATTGAGTATGGAAATATTTATAATTTGAACTATAGAAATAAACGTTGTTTGAATTAGTGTACAGGATTTAATGCTTGCGAAACCAGGGGTGTTAATTTTTCGGCTATGATTTTGTTGCCTGCTTTGGTAACATGACAGAAATCAATGTAGATATATTCCTGGCCATCAAAGGCAGTGGTAAAGTCGTATATCCACGGATGATCTTTTTCCCTGATCAGTTCCTGAAGTTCGTGGTAAACAAAGCGAAAATTTTCTCCCAACTCTTCGTGCAGTTGAAGGTGCTCGACCCGTGGTGAACCGATATAGGAAACGGGTTGCAAAACAGCTATAAATTTTCCGCCCCGGCTGGTAACCAGTTCATGGGCCATTTCCCAGTTTGCCATGAGCATGCTTGCAACACTTCGTCCTTTATCAGAGTCCAGGCAATTGTATAGCGAAGGTTTTTCATCACCCGTATTTTGACGATACTGGATAAGCAGTAAAATGTTTTTAGTGAACAGGTTATTCAGTACGGTTAAAATCACTTGTTTGCCACCGCCATAAATCTTTTTTTGAAATAACGGTATTAGCCGGTGACCGGGAAGTTCCTGAATTTCTTCAGGACATAGAAAAGCAGCATCGTTTACACCATCGTAAAAAATAACAAGGTCTGCTTTTTCACCTTTGGCATATATCGAAATTAAAGCATCCAGGTTTTGCCGGGAGTTATACGCAAGCTGGGCGTGGTTGACCACCGTGCCCGTGTTGATTTGGTGATGGATAAGTGCCGGTATGGTGTTCGCATCGTCCGATCCTTCGCCCCACAGGGTAGAACCGCCAAAGAAATGAATGGCCGGTGTTGGTGATGCACCAGCCGGGGGTGTATGTACTCTGTGTCCATGCTCATCAATCGTTAAGGTTTTACCCGCATAGGGAAGCATTTGCCATTCGGCAAAGGGCTTGTAACGATGGGCTGTAGCATGATAGTCATCAAAAATAAGTTTAGCATACGCATGGTCATCGTTATAACCGGGAAGTAAATGCCTTTTTTCAGCTCCTATTTTCCCCAAATAAATTCCCACTGCCCAGTTGGTGATGACCAGCAGCATCAAGAAGACAAATACACTTATGGAAAGACTCTTGAGATAAGAAAGTATTTTTTTCATGCGCGAGTTTGCCCTAAAGTTAATAGCACAGAAGGGAATATAAAATCTGGAAAGGGTTACTTCTTAATGATTAGTTTGTGTCGTTGAATACCTGTTTCCCCTTCAAGCGCAAGAATATAGAGGCCGGAAGAAAACGCTAATTCAATTTCCGAGTGGTCAGCGGTCAACAGACCTGTTTGTACAACCTGGCCCCAGCTATTGAGCAGGGTATACGGTGTTGGTTTTAAAATTCCTTTAACCGAAACTGAATGTTCAGCAGGATTGGGATACAATTGAATGGCGGGCTGCCTCGGTTCGATTCCTGTAATGACATAAGCAAACGGAGGAGAGGTTTTTGAGCACGATGACTTTGTTACCCGCACTTGGTAGTCACCGCTAATCAATGGAGTATAGTTAGGCTCTGTGGCCCCGTGTATTTCTTCACCGTTCAGCAGCCATTGAATATCCGCAGTAACGCTCGACACCAGTTGATCTTGTTCGATTGAAATTTCAGGTAGTGGTAGTTCAACCGTGGCCAGGAGTTGAAAGCGTTTATGACCAAAGGTGTTGGGGTCATCGGTAATTTGAAAGGTGTAGTGCTGATTGGATTTTACCTGCACGTTCACCGCCAGGTAGTTGTCCTGTAGGAAAAATTCCCGTTCGGTTTCCAAGGCAGATCCGGAGAATTCAAGTGTATACGTGCCGGGTTTGGTATGTTGCACGGAGAGTGTTACCCCTGCAGTACACGTATCGGGCATATTTTTTATGGCTACCAAAACTGAATCAGCTGTCAGAGTCGATAAATTGTAATAACCATTTTCTTTTTTTAATCCATCGTAACGGGGATCAAAAGCCAGGCCTGACCGGTTGTTGAATTTTAGAAAAGTACGATCGATTAATCCGTTATGATTTAACGATATGCTTAAGTTTGATGCATCTTCGCTTTTAGTTCGGAACAAAGTAGCTTGAGTAGTAGACTTTGCGGTTTCCTGTACCGTTAAAGATGTGTTTTCTGCAATTGCCTTCACCCAGAAGGACTGCCCTTGGGCAATCAGGCCGACAAATTCTTCTTCCTCATTTCCAACCTCCCCATCCCACCACAGGAATCTGCCATTACCATTATCATACTCATTATCTCTTATGTACACTGTTGGATTAATACCCGTGCTTTGCCAACCTGCTCCCCCCCATTGAATGGGAGATGCATACGGATTGCCCAACAGGCTCCAGCCCGCGTTGGGCAGTGCAGAACCTGCGTTCAGCTGAAACGGAAAATCACCGGTATGCACTTCACCGGCTACGGTAATTGTAGTGGGGTCATCTGCCTTTCGAACGAATACCGCATAGCCTCTTCCCATCGAAAATTCAGCAGCACTTGTTGTGGTTGGATAGGGGAGCCAGCCGCCCGGCTCTGTATAATAAAAGAGCGAAGGATTGGTAGTCAGCCCTGGCCCGGTTGACCGGCCACCAAAATTTCCCGTTACCGGTACACGCTTCTGAAGGTCACCTACCGTTGCACCGTGCACCGGAAAACCCAGGTAACGGTACATCCTTCCGGGGCGAACATAACGTTGAAACCGAACGTCACCCGTGATATCTCCCGTGCCCTCAACGCGTTCAATGCGGGCGGTCTGATCATCTGTAGAAATCAGCGTAAGAAATCCATTTGCATTCAGTGTTCCGTTCAGCATCTTCACCGATTCCGCCACGAACAGGGAATCCTGAAGGATGAGCGCACCTGCTCCTGTGAGGTTAGCGGTTACGGCCGACACATGATCAACCAACGGCTTGGTGTACAGGTAGGAGTTGGAGGATGACGATGAGGTAACGGATAGATTACTGTTATCAAAAGCAATACGGCCGGTTTGGTTTTGAGGGTTGATGGTACCCGACCCGATAATGGTTAAATGATTTTTACCCAAGCCTAATTCACTTCCCGCGTGTACGATTAATCCGCCACCGGTGGTTGATCCCAATTCCAGTGTTTTCGGTAAGGTGCCTTGCGTGACACTCACCACCGAATTTCCTAAAATAGTGAGTTGATTAAAAACCGCTTTGGTACCCGACAAGTTGATGGCATGTGGCTGACCTGCGGAAAGCGTAAGACTGAACTTGGTGACCGGATTGAATTCACTATCCTCAAGCAAGGTAAGATTACCCGTGAGCTGGATGTTGCTGGTGTTGTTGGCCGCACCGTTTACGGTTACATCGTTGCCGATGACCAGGTTGCCGGTGATGATGGTGGCGTCACTGCCCAATGTTTTGGTGGTGCCCGCACCAAGAATTTCTACGTGGCCGTAAGTCTGTGCCGGTATGGTTGTAGCATTGGCACCAAAGCGCACGGTAGACGTTGGTGATACCGTACCAAACGTTACCGGCTGACTGGTATTTACGTTGACGATACCATTCCCTTCTATATTTATTACACCCGTAAAATTGTTGTTCACCGTCATCTCCCCATTGTTTCGTACCCAAACCGTGGATTCGATGCCGCTAATGGTCAACGCTCCGGTTTGAGACGCTGCTTTGTTAACGTTAAATACCTGGAAGTTGCCTGAGAATGAACCGGGTGAAGTACCGTTGCCATTGCCGGAAGGATCATTGCCCCAGGAAGCCAAAAGACTTAAGTCGGCCCCAGGCTTTGGGTAGTAGTGTTGGAGGATTGGATTGGTGACAGAAAATTTAACACATTTTGTAATGCCATTGGCGGTATTGGGTGTTGCACAAATCACATGATCGCCTGAGAAAATTTTCCAACCGTTTGGCGGGAATATTTCGAACACCGTAATACCATCAGCATTCCAGCCTCCTACTCGTCTGGTGGATTGGTGGCTGTTTACCCTGAATACTACGTCATCCCCTGGACTGGCGAGTGCAGCCCGGACATTAAAGTCATTGACGCCAATGGAACTTTTGTTGATAACCTGATCATTCACCAAAGGGCCTATGTTGGTGTGTGTTGCGGCATTAACAAGTGTGAAGCCGGTAATCCGGTTGGCATCAGCTGAACCTAATAAAGTAATTGTAATATCGTCACTGCCGGTTGCACCCTGGTTATCAGTAACGGTAAGCGTGAATTGAAACGTGCCTGCAACCAGGTTGCTTATCTTAACGATACTGGGATTTGTTTGATCCAGAGTAAGCAAAGGCGTGCCTTGTGTTTGCGTCCACTGAACAGAGGTTATTGAACCATCTGTATCAAAATATTCCGCAGGGAGATAAATAGTACCATCAGTAGTAAGAAATCTTTTGTTGACACCAAGGCTTACTACAGGTGGAATGTTGGAAGTCGCATTTTTAGTAAGTTGAAGCAGCCAATCGTAGACAGGGTAGTCGGCAGACATGTTGTATATCGGATTCCATGTTTCATTGTGGGTAATAGCATCCAGTAGTGTAACATGGGGCCTAATGGAGCCTTGATTAGGGCAGTTGTTAATAGCCTGAACCATAAACGTAGCATTCGTATAAGGCAATATCGAGTCATCTTTTCCATGGAAAATCCACATAGGTATGTTTACCAATGAACAGGCTTGGGTAATAATTTCCTCCGATTGATCACCGCTGAATTGATTATACGTTTTTCCGCAGATAGGTACAATGCCTGCAACTTTTTGCGGGAAGGCTCCAGCATAGATCATACAGCCCTGGCCACCCAGGCTTAAGCCCATGAGGTAAATTTTATTTGCATTAATGGTGCGCTGGGTTTTTACATATTCAATCACCTCATCGATGTAAGCGGCAGACCAATCCTGATCAACAAGAGGTACGGAATTATCTCTTTTCATTTGAGGCGACACAACAATGAATGGTCTTAAAGGATCCCATTGCCCTTGATCGATCAGGTAGGCAGGTGTTGCATCTTGAAATTGAGATCTCAAACAATTGATAGAAGTACACCCTGTCCCTAGATTGGGATTAATCTGCCCCTGCCCATGCAGGTTAACCAATAGGGGAGCAGGCGTGCCTTCACTGTAACCTGGGGGAGTATAAATCAGGAATTCGGTACCCGCTGGACTTGTCATGATACCCTGGCCGTTTACTACCTGACTTTGTGCAAACAGGCAACCCGGCACAAGAGCCAGTATAAATAAAAAAAATCGGTATAGTAGATAAAGCTTATCCACTTCTTTTGTGGGGTTTATTTTTAAACTCCACCCCGATCCCTGCATGCCTTGAGACAAGCTTGTACTTCGTACACCCAAGAGAGGGAAGGGTGAGGTTGAAATTAACAAATTATGCCCTGCCATCAAATACATTGAGCCGGTTGATGGTCGGCTCAATGTTATAATTATATTAAGTCTGCATTAAAGTATCTAACCTTAACGGGTTTTCGAACAGCGCTCGACAAGATCAAGTTGACAACTTTATCAGCGGGTTGCTGCAACTGATTAACTGACTCAACCCAAAACAGTAACGTCATTGCGAGCGGTAGCGAAGCAATCCCCATTTTAGCATTGCAATCGAGATTGCTTCGGTCGTACCTCCCGCGCAATGACGGCAATTATATTTATAGGACTTTAAACGGATACTCACATATCACTTAGTAAGATGAGACTATTCAAATTTAAGAATCACCTTACGTTGAATCACGGCACTGCCTTGCCGTATCGATATAATGTACAGCCCCGGGGCTGTGTCCTGCGATACGTTTAATTTATGAACACCGTTTACGTGCGTCCCTTTTAGGGAAGCATCAAACACGCTACGCCCGGTAAGGTCAACAATCGCGATGTTGGCATCCAGTGTTGATGTAGTTTCTATTTTCACGTACAGTTTATCGTGGGTTGCCGGGTTAGGATACACGTAAACGTTGAAGCCATCATGCACCGGGTTTTCCGTGTCGGTTACCAGGTACTCGAACGATTCGGAAACTTTTGAGCAACCGCCTTTTGAAACCAATACCGTATACGAGCCGGGCTCAACGGGTTTAATACCCCGGTCGTAGGCATCCAAGGGTTCGTTGTCTTTGTACCACTGCATAAAGGTTCCAGCAGGTATTTCGTTTACAATCTCCAGTACATCGCCATTGAACTCAACCAACGGCATCGGTACCTGGTTGATTTCTACATAGGTAGAAGCTTTATTCCCTTCGCAGCCGTTGATTACGGCAGCCACCTGGAAAAGTGTGGTGCTGGCAATTGGCCCCGATACCCAGGTTGCATTGGTTTGGTTGGGTATTAACTGACCATCCTTATACCAGCGCAGGCTGTTTTCAGGGTTGGTCTCTGCCTTTAAGGTAACCTGTGCGCCATCGCAAAGCGTGTAGTACGGCCGGTCAACCGATACGAGAGGCATAGGCGTGTACGTAAAGGCAAGCGGTGTGGCCGACAGCAGTTCGTTGCTGCAGCCGCTAAAGCCTGTGCGGATAACCAGGTTGTTTGTTCCGGGTTGCAAGGCACTTACCGGTACGGCAAGGGAAATGGTTCCGTTTTCGCTTGATTGTAATTCCGATAGAGGCGTTTCATCATTCAGGTAAGATGCATAGTAGAATACACCTTGCTGTACATTGGTTAGCTGAATGGTGGCCGAAGTTCCGCCACACACATTTTCAACAGTAGCCACTGCATTTTTCTGAAGCGCAGGGCGGCTGAGTGTGAGCGTAAACCTGCCGGCACCATAACTGGCTGTGCTGGAGGTAACCGCAAAGTTATAATGATCACCGCCCGTAAGTGTTTGTGTGGTGTTGGTGAAATGATCGGTAAGAGTAACTGCGCCAACACCCACCAGGTTTTCGATGTTCTCGAACGAGAGGGTGTAGTTACCCGGTGTTACATCATCGACACTTAATGCAACTGTCTTTTCGCAGAAACTGTTTGAGATATTGTTGAAGATGAGTTTCACATTTTCTGAGGAGAGCGTACTAAGGTTCAGGATCTGATTCTTCATTTTCATACCGTCTATGCCGGGCTCATACGTGTCCTCATATTCGTTGCCAACAATGATGTATGCTTCATCTTCCAACGAGCCATTCGACAAAACAATGGTAATACTGTTGACCGTTGCTTCCTCTTCCCGGAAGAAGGTAGAAGTGTTGGTGCGCTTGGCTTTCTCGTGTATGGTAAGGGATGGATTGGCTGTTACAGCTTGTACCCAAAAAGCCTGACCAGGAGCTATGATACCTCCGGTTAGGGTTCCAAGTCCGTTGTTGGCATTATAGGTTCTGAAAACCAACGTTCCGCTTGTATTATCGGGTACGTGTACTATGGGTGATAGACCGCTCTTTATCCAGTCACTCGTCAGGTTGTTCCACATAATAGCTGATGCATACGGATTACCCACCAGGTTCCAGCCTGTGTCACCTCCACTACCGGGGGTAAGTGTATAGGGTATACTGCCCTGGTATGGATTACCCGTCATGGTGAGGGTAAGCGGGCTGTTGCCGTTGTAATTGAAAATGGAATAGCCGCGGCCGCGTTCAAAGGTTACCGAGTTGTTGCTGCCGGTGTGCGGATAGTTTTTGTAACCGCCTTGATTCTCTATGTAGTAAAACATAGAAGGTGTAAGTGAGCCACTGGTACCGGTAAAGTTACCCGTAATGGGCATGTATAATTGCCAGTTGGCCACCGTCATGTTGGCCACGGCCGATGACATGTACCGGTATTTTCTCGCTATGCTCACCCAGCGCTCAACCTTTGCCGCACCGGTAATGCTTCCGTTGCCTTCAAGCTCCTGCAGGTAGGCCGTTTTGGTTTGCGTGGAAACCAGCGTGATGTTGCCGCCAGAATTTACCTCACCGGCTTTTATTTTTAACCCATCGGTTATCCGCAGCGGTGACTGTATTACCAGGTCTCCGGTGCTGCTAAAGGTGGTGGTAACCATACCAGCTATGTTCAACGCATTATCCAAATACAAATTGGAATTTTGTGTGCTGCTGCTGTTCAGGGTTAGATTACTTCCGTTAAGGGCCAGCCTGCCGGTTTGGCCGCCAGCATTTATAGTAGCAGCATTCTTCATTACCAGGTGGTTGTTGCCCAGGTTAAACGTGCTGCTGTTGGCTAACGCAAGCCCGCCACCATTGGGTGAACCAACATTTAGGGTTATAGCGCTGCTGCTATTTACATTAACGGTTGTGCCTGTGGCGGTTGAAATTTTATACAAATCCAGCGGACCATTAACCGTTAAAGTTTGCGTACCAGCTTTGGCCAAAACCAAATCAAGTGCGTTATCAGTAGCCACAACAGCCGGTGTACCAGTAAGGGTAATATCTCCGTGTACCGTTACACGCGAAGCATTGGAAGGCGCACCTTTTAAGGCAATCCCATTGGTGGCGGTGAGGTTGCCCATAATGGTAATGTCACCTTCTTCAAAATTTTTGTTGCCTGTACCGGTAAGGTTTACGTTACCATAGGTAGCCGCAGGAATAATGTTATAGGCATTGAAGTTAACCATACTGGAAGGCGATACGCTTAAAAATTCAGGCGCGGTAGAAGCATTATTTAAGTTTACTATACCATTGCCTTGTACTTCAATTTTTGCTGATATGGTATTGTCAACATTAAGTGTTGTTCCGGCAGGCACAATTATTTTTGAAACACTGCCGCCAATGATTAGCTCACCACCAAGACCTGTACTGGCACGGTTAGCTACCATATAATATTGCCCATTGTAAGTTAAGTTAGGAGCTGTGCCGGTGCCATCAGTGTTTGGACCCCATGTGGCAGCGCTGCTAAGTGCACCGGAAGGTTTTGAATAATACATAACACCACTGTTGGTAGTAACCGGCAAAGCAACTGATGCAGCCGATTTGTTACCCGAAGCATCAAAAGCTTTTACGGTAAAGTTATACAATGTGCCAGGCTCAAGGCCGGTGGCCATGTAGCTGGAAACTGTTGTCGAATCAACAATAGTGTTATTGATTAAAATTTCATATCCTGCAACGCCAACATTATCAGTTGAGGCTGTCCAGCTAAAGGCAACATTCGAAAATGTTTTACTTGAGAGCGTTAGTCCAGTGGGCACTGTTGGTGCAATAAGGTCTTCAGTAGTTGAAGCATTCACCGTTGAGCTAAAGGCTGATATGGCACCATCAGATGGATTAATTGTTCTTAACTTGTAGAAATATGTTCTACCGGGCAGCACCGTATTATCGGTATAGGAAAGCCCTGTGGCACGAGCCACGATTGCAAACGTTCCATCAACAGCCAGTGAGCGGTACACTTCAAATTCATGGGCAGGTGCTCCACCATATTGCCAGGTTAATCCTACACTAGTCATTCCGGTTCCTGAAACCGTTAATGATGTTGGGGCAGCAAGCGGGCCTGGTGCTGTGTACTCTCCGGTTCTTAACATGGAGTTGGGTATGGTAGTCCAATTCGATTCATAGCTACTGGATCCTGTTTTCCTTCGGTATTCCACGGTTAAGGACTGATCCCCGGTAAATTCATTGAATAAAACTACAATACGATGAAAAGCAGAATCCAATGTGACGTCCGTGCTTGCTACCGTTACTGCGCCATGTAGTCCATCGTTGTTTACAATACGATATTGAGCAAAGTTGGCCGGATCGCTAGGATTGCGATTGAATCCTTTAAGAAATAACATGCTACCGTCATCAGATGTAGTCCTGAACTGAAATATATTATTCCAGGCCCCGGAAGGCCGCGTGATATACCCATCAAACTTTATCTTATAAAACTCCTGTTGGGTTGCTATGCCAAGCGTACCATTAACAGGATGCGGAGGATCAGTATTCGGATTAACGTTAAAGTTGGCAATCTTCCCGGTAAACTCCGCGGTATTCCAGTTAATAGGAGGGTCGTCATTAAATTCAGAGTCTGAACGGAAAGGATCTAAGCTATTCCAGGCTCCGGTAGAATGCTCATAGTACAGGCCATCTACATAAGTTGTTGCAGTAAGCAGATTACTCGGTGGTGATAAATTACCGGCAAAGTCCTCGGTTTGAACGGTAATTTGATAGGCATTATTAGCAGTAAGGCCTGTTATGGTAAAAGTTGTTGTTGCCGAGGTAGTAAATGCAGCACCTGAGGGACTGCCAGTATAATTTATCTTATAGCGTCTCACCCCGATATTATCGGTGCCGGCATCCCATTCTAATCGAATAGTGGTAAGGTTATTAAAGGTAACCCTAACGTTTTGCGGTGGTGTAGGAAGTATGCCATCTCCAAGCGTAGTGACAACTACATTTTGATTAATATCATTGTTTCCAGGAAAATATGTTGATCGTGCGGTGCTGCTAACAGCGCGAATTTTATAGTAATAGGTAGTGTTTGCAACGAGGTTATTGTCAAGATATGAAACAGCATCTTCCGCAGTTCGTGTAACGAAAGTATACACGGTCTCACCTGTTCTCCTCCGCCATATTTCAAAACCTGATTCATTAGGTGAGTTATCGGTCCAGCTTAAAAATATGCTGGAGGCGCTTTGAGCCATTCCGGAAAAATTACTGGGTAAGGTAATTGTTGTAGGGGTATTAAAGGTGACTGCAACAGGATCGGAACTCAAGCTTTGGCATCCACTAATCTCTGAAGTTTTTAAAGTATAACTTCCAGGTTGTGTGTCTTTACGTAAAATCATTGACAGGGTATCCAAACTCGTATTGAACACATCATTAAATGTCCTATCAGGCGTGAACAATACACCGTTATTGGACCATAAGTATTTTTCATTCTTTTGGCTGGATTTTAACACCACCCTATCATCATTACTTATTACCGTTGGAAAAACGGTTGATCCTAACGCTTGAATACTAGGTTTAGGCGGGGCAACTTCAGTAACTATTACAGGATCAGACCAACGGTTCCAATCGCTTTCACCAGGGTTTGCAACCCTGCTAAAGCGTGCCCGGTAGGTGCCGGGCAAAGTTGCTGAATAAGTTGATGATGTAGCCCCAGGAATGATTTGGCCATCTCTTTCCCACTGATAAGCCAAAAACCCTTGGGCCAGGTGGAGTACTGTAGCGGCACCGGAGGTGCCGCATACTTCAGGCTTACCAAAATTGACATGGATATTAGCCTTATTTTTCCTCATCATCCAGCTAAAAAAATCCGGTTCTGCATAGGCGTTGTTCCATACACCATGCCCCAGTGTAGGGTACAGTTTATATCGCACATCCATGCCAGCGTTTCTGAAATTTTGAATCAATTGCTCAGTATCCGTTTTGGTAGGGTTGCCATCAACACCACCTTGAAAAACCCATAATGGAACAGTATTTATAAATGGGTATATAGGGTAAAGATTTTCAGGATTACGTACAGCCGACATAGGCAAGGCTGCAGCAAACAACCACGGGGCAGTACGAACTAACCGATAGGTGGCCGAACCACCATCGGAAAGACCGTGAACATAAATTTTATTTGGATCGATATTATACTTCTGCATCAACAACCGAATAATTCTGACAGCATTGTCGGCACCCCCTTGTTCCCATCCATTTAAGTTCTGTGGAAAAAGCACAAAACCCGGAAATGCCCGGGCAGGCATATTCGGGGCATTGGGTGGCATGCCGAGCGGTGTGGTGGTTAAAACCGCAGTTTGGTGCACTGCGCCACCGTGTGTCATGCTGTGGTCGTTGTTGAGCAACTGCAGGTTGTTGGGTCGAGTTACATCCGCAGTAGTAGTTGCAGAAAAATTTGTGCTGCTTACAGTAAACGTTGTGCTTGAAGGGATAGCAGAAATGGTTCTGGTGCCGTTGTAGGCAGTGACCGAAGAGTTGCTGATGGTAACGGTTTGGCCGTTAGTAAACTGATGTGGCTCACTTGTTGTAAATGTAGTGGTGCTGCCGCCACCACCACTTGCTGCCGAAACAATCCGATATGTTTCTGCCTGGTAGCGTTCTATAGTGCCAGAGGTAAAAGTGCCTGTAAGTCCAATTATATTAGCTGTCGGACTAGTCGAAGTGAGGTTCGTAGAAAGTCTGAATTGATTGTTGTTTATTACTACAATTCGCCTTATACCATTGTATGCCTCTACGTTTGTACGCACAAATACAAGTTCATTGGATAAGGGATTTTGCAGTTGGTCGGTAGAAAAAGTACCTGAAATTGTAAAAAGAGCTCCGCTTGAACTAGTGACTCCTGAAATAGTACGAGTAGCTAAGTTGTTAAAATTCGGCTGCCAAACCCCATTAGCCCAGTAACAATTTGTTCCCCAACAATTTGCACGCTCACCAAAGCCATGCACCATTACAATCAACGGATAACCGCCCTCCACATTAGGATTGCTGTTATAGTTTCTTGGGAATAACAAACGATAATTCATCCTGAATCGATCGCTCCAAGCCACTTCCCTTAATTGTCCCTGGGTATAATTGATAGAGTTAAAACCTGCCATGGCGTGATAGCTATCCGTGGGAACCCCATTGCTTTTGCGGAAGCTGAACGTCTTACTTTCAACCAGATAATAAGTTCGGGTAGTTCCAATATCCTGATCACTAAGACGAATATCAATATTTGTGAAAATACCAGATGTTCCAGGTCCAACACCTCTGGTACCATCGTTTTTATAATGGAAAAATTCCCAGGAAGGGTCAATCTGAGCCAGGGAGCGGGGGCAAAACGAGGAAAAAATGGTAATTAAAATGGCGATTTTAGCCAGTGGTTTCATAGACGGGGGTAATTGATTAAAGCTACCTACTAATATCCAACAAAGGTCGTAAAAGTGACAACCCGAGGCGTAATATTTAACATTAAATTTTCATAAAAAACAGGGGGTTTTAAACTCAAAACGAGGCGTTTAAGGCCAAAAGGCAATATGCACAGCCAGTTATGGCTTAAAACCCTATGTACCATTTAAAAGTGAAACCAAACACATGGGATTTGGTTCATAAAAAGAAGACTTTTTGGGGTTTGTAAACCTCACCCTTCCTATCGGTAGGCACCTGCAGGAACGGGGAAGGGGGTGAGGTTTAGTTGAAAAAATCTGCTGAAGTTGCCGTATTTAGTCTTTCATTGGATGTTTTGCATAACTTCGTTTGACAGCGCAAGGCGCAGAAAATGAGATACTTTAAAATATGTCATGATACAGCGGATTTATATTGATACATCAGTTATCGGTGGACTATTTGATATCGAATTTTCGAACGACACTAAACCATTTTTTGACAGAGTGGAGAAGGGTGAATTAAGAATTGTTTATTCAGAGATAACGATTGATGAACTTGCCAACGCTCCTGACAGGGTAAAAAATTACCTCCAGGAACTGAATTCAACGCAAAAAGAATTTGTTGAGATTTCTCAAGAAGCAGTTAATCTTGCTGATACGTATATTCGGGAAAAAGTTGTTGGCAAAACAAGTCGGGCTGATTGTATTCACATTGCCTTAGCGACCCTTTACAAGGTTGATATTTTGGTTAGCTGGAACTTTAAACACATTGTAAACATTAGTAAAATCAGAGGGTATAATTCAGTAAATTTGAGGCTGGGACATCAGACTTTAGAAATCCGCACCCCAAAAGAAATTTAGTATGGCAACAAAGACAGTAAAGATTGAAAAGGGTTTTGATGCTGTTGCCTTCATGAGGAAGCAACGGGACAAAATAAGTAAGGATATAGCCAATATGGATTTTGAAGAAATAAAGAAATACTTCTCAAAAAAACGGACCACCAAGCGGCCAGCAACAAGTAAAACTTTTTGATTTTTTAATTACACCTTTGCCTGCAGAGTTTTCTTGCCCCGTCAGGGTTGAGGGTGTCGAAACCCAATACACACTTTAAACGAATGTCATCTCAGCAACCCTCCATAAGCGTTTTTATGCTGGCCTATAATCACGGGCCGTATATTGCCCAGGCTATACAAAGTATTCTGGATCAAAAAACCGATTTGGATTACGAGTTGGTGATTGGCGAAGATTGTTCAACCGACAATACCCGTGCAGTCATTACCAGTTTCAAAGAACGCTATCCGGAAAAAATAAGGGTAATTGAAAATACCACCAATGTGGGCATGCACGAGAATTTCCTGCGCACACTTTTTAGTTGTACCGGAAAGTACTTATGTATCTGCGAAGGAGATGATTACTGGGAGCATCCGGATAAATTAAACATCCAATATCAATTCCTGGAGTCACACCCCGATTACGTTTTAGTGTGTGGCAATCATAAAAAATATATCCACAACGAAAAGCGGTTTGAGCGGGGCGATTCAGTTTCCGTAAAGGATCATGACATCAGTTTTGAAAAGCTTACGCGGTTCAATTGCATCACCACGGCAACCATTATGTTCCGTAATGTTTTGAAGCGTTCTGATTTTGCCGATGACTTTTATTCCATCATCAGCTGCGACTGGTACATGCACATGAAGCTGCTTAACCATGGTAAAATCAGGTACTTAAATTATGTTTTTGCTGTGTACCGAATTAATGACGGCAGCATTAACGGGCGCACTAACCGGCTGGCCATCGCGAAAAAGGAAATGGATTTTTTGCAGTTGGTAAAAACCGGAAGCTTGCTTGCGTTGGATAACAACAAGAAGGAACAACTCGAAACCTCCATCATCTTTAAGCATTATGATTTGGCCACCGCCCACGCCTTGAACAGAAACCGGAAGGAGGCGATCGGCTTATGCCTGCATGCTTTTAAAAACAGACCCTTCAGCAAGGAAGGTTTCGTTAGCCTGGTTAAAACTTCAATCCAGATTATCAGCCCCGGCTTTTTTCAGGCCCTTCGAAGCGCAAAGCGCAAGGCGGTAATGGCGGAGTAGTGCATGGCATGGATAGAAGGCTCAATCTATTTCGTCATTGCGAGGAATCAGGGAAGGGAAGAGCGTTGGGATGACGAAGCAATCCCACACTAATAGTGAGAACTAAACGTGAAGTTTGGGATTGCTTCACTCCATCACACATCCCGCCCTTCCGCCTGCCTACCGCAGGCAGGCTCGCAATGACGTAGTATATAAAATTAAATCGTCATTGCGAGGAACATTGACGGGGCTTAATCAACTATGCGAATCGTTTTGTGACGAATATTTCCGTCATTGCGAGGAACGTAAATGAGTTAATCCATTACACAAATAGTTCTGTGACGAAGCAATCCCACACTAAATAGTGAGAACTAACCGTAAAGTTTGGGATTGCTTCATCCCATCACAAATCCCGACTGTCCGTTCCTGCCTGCTGCAGGCAGGCGCCATGACGTAGTCTATAAAATTAAATCGTCATTGCGAGGAACATTGACGGGGCTTAATCAACTATACGAATCGTTCTGTGACGAAGCAATCCCTCACTGCATAGTGAGAACTAAATGTAAAGTTTGGGATTGCTTCGCCCCATCACACATCCCGCCCTTCCGCCTGCCTACCGCCTTTAGATTTGTAATCAAGTTAATACTATTGTTATTATAAACATGAGGGGGGA